>Ga0209025_1000109_pt1 | contig 220957 bp, 216 predicted proteins | sample AraplaMF_Col_mLB_FD_184256 | JGI IMG/M metagenome (GOLD analysis project Ga0209025, IMG submission 184256) | Arabidopsis root microbial communities from the University of North Carolina, USA - plate scrape MF_Col_mLB (SPAdes) (version 2) | ecosystem: Host-associated > Plants > Roots >...
ATTACTGAAAGAACAGCAACTAAAACAAATGCTTACTACAGTTCCTACAGGAAAAGAAGGAATCGATGGATATGGTCTTGGAATCTATGAAACTAAGCTTCCAAGCGGTGTCTCGATATGGGGACACTCAGGTGGCATTCTAGGGTTTACAACTCTAGTTGGAGGTAAACTTGGAGGCAAGCATACGTTGGTCGTCAATTGGAATAGTTTGGGTAGAACTGGCAGTCCTAATCCTTTTAAAAATATTTTACTTGCTGAATTTAGCAAGTAGGAAAAAAGGAAAAATTTATCATAGTTTTCATAGTTGAAAATATACTTTTCTGGTTCAAAAGCCCCAACTTATTTTCAAGAAAAATTTGGGGCTTTTTTTGTTTTGGTGGCGTTTATTTTTCTTAAGCTGATGGATGTGGGGTAGCACCACATGCCCATCAACTTAAGAATTCAGAATTACCCCAAAATGAAAAAATGAGCTTTTTTGTTACAAGTTAGCACAAAATTTCGCTCTGGGAGTAGTTGTATTTTTTTAGCTTGATGGCGGTGTGACGCTCCCCTATAATGAATATATTGTTTGATCGTTAGTATTTTCTATAGGGAATGAATCCAATCGAATGTTGTTTACGTACAATCATGACAAGAAAAAGAGCATCCTTATATTGTAAGGATGCTCTTGTATTTATTTCAGTACAGAAGGCGATGTCTTTTCTAACCAAAGAATGCCATCATATTGTTCTGTGGGAATCATGATTTCTTCTCTTTCTTTTTTCCCCCAATAACTTGCTGCAGTAGGAGTAAACATCCATGAAGTTTCTGGTCGGTTACTTTCTCCCCTTAGGTTAACAAAAACATGGGGACTTCCCACCGTGCTGATGATTTTTTCAACGCTTTGTTCTTCATGTTCATTATGTACAGGAATAACATCTTCATTGACATCATCCCAACTGCTTCCACTATACGCAAATACACCAATCGTGTACATTTGGTCTTTAATGCGCTGCGGAAGATAATCCATCATATTTGGGCCAACATAATTGTATTGTTGCGCCTTCGTCCAGTCTAATATCATATTCGAATTTTGTTTTCGAATATGATAATTATGTCCCCACACAATGATTTTTTTGTTTTTATACTGCATTTCAGTGAGCCATGCGAAGTTTTGTGCCATTTTTCGATCTCGGATGTAAAAAGAATAGTCTGTCAGGTTAGGTGAGGGGATGCCACCTCTGACTTTCATATCTGCATCTAAATGCGTTTTAATCGCATCAATCCGTATACTGATTGCTTTCTCAAGGAAATTCACATCATACGCAGCATGAGGTGCAACTTGAGTCAATTCAGATTTATGATTCTGAATAAATGTTCTAACCTTTTCAAACTTGTTAATTACGGGCTGTATTTCTGCTTTAAATCGATCATAAGGATACGTACCTTCATATTTACTGTAATACCTATCTAGTTCAATTAACTCTGACACTGCTGTATCAAATTCAGATGCGACTTCAGGATTTAATTTTTGCAACCATTCTTTTGCATAGGAGCGGAATGAAGAATTATAAAACAAATTCATATCAAAACCAGCTAATGTGAGTGGCTTTCCTTTTTCTTTTTGTTCTTTCATATAGGTAAATAATTGTTCAAGTTCCTCAGTTTGCCATACAGGGTATAAAGATTGTTTCATCGCTTCCGTAGCGGTTAAGTGATCAAAATTTTGCTGAACAGCTGCTGCTTCCCCAAGCCCTGTTTCAAATGCAATCACATCATATCCCATTTCCTCATGTAAGTACTTAATCATACGTATTTTGGATTGATTCATTTCCTTCGCACCATGCGTACTTTCCCCAAGTACAACAATACGCTTGTCCTGTACGGCCTCTTTTAGAAAAGATAAATCTTCTGTTGTTTGGGAAGTGGGTTCATTTAATCTTTTTGCATGTCCATTTAGCCATTCCTCCCATTTGGGTTGATCGACTGGCTTTTCTGCTGCAAATGCTACAGATGTGAAGGTAGTACAGGCAAGAAGCGTACTCATTAGCCCGATTTTCCATTTTTTACGCACAACAACGCCTCCAAGAATCATATTTTTAGAGATTGAATAGAATCTGTATCAAAAATTTACTAATATACCATTATTTATAATAATACATATACAGATTCTAAACAATATTAATATTCTAAAAATTAAAAATCAACTTCGTACATAATGAAGAAACCTTCTATATGGGGTCACCATACATCACCATGGAGCTAAGAAAAGCAAATATCCCAAAACGATAAAATTGACACCCCCAGAACGAAATTTTTAGGCTTTCTTGTAACGAAAAAGCTTATTTATCGTTTTTGGGGTGACCTGTTTTCTTAGGTTGATGACAATGGCCACTCCCCCAAATACTCGAAAAAAATGCCCATTCCACTTAAACAAACTTGAAGATTACCCAAAAAAAGAGTTTAATAAAGATAAGTTTAAATAAACTATCAATTAACTTTTTAGTTGATTAATACATTGGAAAAGAAGGAATAATAATGATGTTTTTTTTGTTAATTATTAATGTGGGTTTTATATTTTTTATTCATTATATAAAGAAATGGGTATTTAAGTATGGAGTAAACCATCCAAGTTCAAACAAGCGCTATTTAAACCTTTTACAATTCGTTAAATTTGCTCCATTAATTGCATTACTTGTATTATTCGTACTGGTTTTAACAACTCTGCATACAAAAGCAGGTATTCGGCTATCTCATGCCTGGTATGCTGCACAATTTTGGGCTTATTATACGTTCTTGTTTTGCAGTTATATGATAACTAAGAAAAAAATTTTTCTGTTTTCGATGATTATATCTTTATTAATAGCCATTTATAACACTCCATTATTTCACTTTGAAAACCTATTTATAGGACATTATGTAGTTGTTGCTGATATTTTCGGAACTTTAATGTTTATAAATTTATGGATAGCAATATCAAAAATTTTAGTGGAAATGAAAAATAAGTAATTAATTTTGGTTCCTGTAATTGACTTAACAGAAATGCTATATACCTATCAATCTGAGATTTTGAAGTATCCCCTAAAATGAAAGAATACGCTATTCTTTCTGTAGAATCATAGGAAAGGATGGCGTTTTTTATGTCTGTTTCTGTGTCTGACGAATTACAACTATTTGCTCAAGAGATTCAAAGTTTTTTATCTCCAAATACCTTACGGGATCTTGCTAGAGACGTTGGCTTTGTACAACGAACCAGTAAGTACCAAGCAAAAGATTTAGTCGCTTTATGTGTATGGTTGAGCCAAAATGTAGCTATGACTTCTTTAACTCAGTTATCTAGCTGTTTAGAAGCATCAACAGAAGTACTCATCAGTCCTGAGGGACTGAATCAACGGTTTAATAAGGCTGCCGTCCAACTTTTACAACACCTACTAGCCGAACTACTAAGCAAAAAACTGGCCGCATCTATGCCGATTTCTTCTCCATACACTTCTGTTTTCAAGCGTATTCGTATTTTAGATTCAACTGCATTTCAACTCCCGGATGTATTTTCATCAGTTTATCCAGGTGCAGGAGGATGCAGCCATACGGCTGGGATAAAAATTCAACTTGAGTATGATTTGTTAAGTGGACAGTTCCTTCATATTCATACAGGTCCAGGTAAACAACATGATCGCACTTACGGCTCTCTGTGTGCCCCAACTGTGACAGCGAATGATTTATGTATCCGAGATTTAGGTTATTTTCATTTAAAAGACCTTCAATATATACAAGATAAAGAGGCCTACTATATCTCTCGTATCAAGTCGAATACACGTATGTATCAAAAAAACCCTAACCCTGATTATTTTCAAGATGGAAGAATTAAGAAAGGTACAGAGTATATACAGATAGATATGGAGACGGTAATGAACTCCCTTCAACCAGGACAAACATGTGAAATAGCTAATGCTTATGTAGGAATGATTGATAAAGTGCCAGCTCGTGTAATTGTTCATCGATTAACAAAACAACAGCAACAAAAACGATTACAAGATCAAGCTGTAAGAGAAAAAAAGAAAGGAATGAAGTATTCTCCTCGTAGTAAACGACTCAGTGGTATCAATGTATATATGACAAACACCCCTACAGATATTGTCCCGACGGGACAGGTACATGACTGGTATTCTTTGCGTTGGCAAATCGAAATTTTATTTAAAACGTGGAAGTCATTCTTTCAAATTCATCATTGTAAAAAGATAAAACCAGAACGATTGGAATGCCATTTATATGGTCAATTGATTGCCATTCTACTCTGTTCTTCTATCATGTTTCAAATGCGCCAATTGCTCCTTATAAAGAAAAAACGAGAGCTTAGTGAGTATAAAGCCATATATATGATTAAAGACTATTTTCTTCTTCTATTCCAAACTATACAAAAAAACACCCAAGAGCTATCAAAGGTGTTACTTCGCCTGTTCAATCTCCTACAGCAAAACGGGAGAAAATCTCATCGATATGAGAAGAAAACAGTCTTTGATATATTAGGTGTCGTTTACAATTGTACCATGTCTGATAATCAAGCCGCTTAATTCAAAAAAGTGAAACCCGTTAGGGTTTATTTCGTATGCAAATCTTTCAATCATCTACACTTGCCCTTTAGAAAAAAGAAACAATCTCGCCTGAAATTGATTTTGCATAAGCTTAGCTTGATAGCGATGGGGTAGCACCACATCGCTATCAAGCTAAAATTTTATAGTACCCCCAGAAAGAAATTTTGTACTAAATTGTAACAAAATGCTCATTTTTTCGTTTTGGGGTATTTGCATTTCTTAGCCTGATGGAGATGTGACGCTACCCTTATAAAGGTATAGTTTTCGTACTTTCATATACAATCATGTCACTTAAGTAATGTGAGCGTCGCTGCTATTACATTGTCGACAAATGAACGTTGGGGGCGAGATTTCATCATAACCGTTAGACCGATTAACGCTACAATCAGTGCCTGTGCCAAAGACTTTGCATCTGTGTTGACTTCCAGCTCACCTGATTGGATTCCTCGTTCAATCGTCTCCTGAAAAATGACGGCGAGGTACATTTGATGTTCTCTGGTCAAAATTTCAAATCTCTCATCATGAGGTGCTAATTCAACCATTGTATTGATACAAAAACACCCTTTACTAAGATCCCCTGCGTATTCTTCATTGACGACATCGGCAAAGAAAATAGAAAATGACTCTTTTACAGAGGAGTGACTTTGAAGCCTATTTCGTATATCAGAGGCCCGAGACATTGTATATCTACGAAGTGCGGCTTCAAATAATTCTTTCTTATCTCCAAAGGCCGAATAAATACTAGGGCGTTGAATGCCCATTCTAGAAGTAAGATCACTTAATGAGGTAGCCTCATATCCCTTCTCCCAAAATAACTGCATTGCTGCATCTAAAACTTGATCCTCATCAAATTCACGAGTTCTTGCCATAAAGAATTCTCCTCCTCAAACTTTGATTTTATTAATTGTTTTAGGATAGGTGTGTAGGTAAATACAATTGTTTTTTTATTACCAAACAGTATGTAATTATTATATAATTAGCCATTCTTTATGTCAAATCAAGCTGCATTCATTTAATGCAACATAAACTTTAGTTCGAAAATCGTTGACATCATGAATAAGACTAAGTTATATTTACCAGTAATCATATTGTACTGGACGGTATGTTATGATTAAAAATCTAATGTGATTGGAGGGTAAGGTATGTTCAAAACAGAGACAAATATAGATGATGATCCACTCTACACTAAGATAAGTCATAAATCTTCCATAACAAAACCTAATTTGAATCAACAGCCATCCATGTCTCACGCTTTGGCATTATTGTTTGCGGCTGCCTGTGGAATGTCTGTTGCCAATATTTACTTTGCACAGCCGTTGCTTGATCAACTATCTAATGAGTTTGGTATTAACCATTCCATTATTGGTGTTGTTATTACCGTTACACAAATTTTTTATGGAGTGGGCTTACTGCTACTCGTACCGCTTGGAGATTTGCTAAACCAGCGACGTCTAATTGTCGGTCAAATGCTTTTATCTACAACAGCTCTGGTTATAGTTGGTACTGCTTCCTCCAGCATGGTACTTTTCGCAGGTATGGCTTTGGTGGGGCTGCTTGCAGTTGTGACACAGACTCTCGTGGCGTTTGCAGCGACCATCGCTTCCCCAACAGAAAGGGGACGTGTCGTTGGCATTGTAACAAGTGGGATAGTTATTGGCATACTTCTCGCACGTACTTTTGCTGGTATATTAACAGATGTTGCGGGATGGCGTTCTGTATATCTATTTTCTGCTGCGCTCATGCTTTTGATGGTTTTTATGTTTATAAAGATGTTGCCCAATGTTGAGCGCGAGGTAAAATCGCTATCCTACCCTCAGTTGATTAGATCGGTGCTTACTTTATTTATTCAAGAACGAACGTTACGCGTTCGCTCCGTTCTAGCCATGCTGATTTTTGCTGATTTCAGCATTTTGTGGACTTCACTAGTACTGCCACTTAGTACACCGCCAATTGCTCTATCTCATAGTGCAATTGGCGCATTCGGTCTTGTAGGTGTGGCTGGAGCCTTAGCTGCGGCACGGGCAGGGAAATTGGCCGATCAAGGTTACGGACAACGAACGACAGGCATTGCTTTAGCTCTATTATTGATTTCATGGTTGTTCATCAGCTATATGGAGCAGTCATTAATCGCATTAGTGATAGGGATAGTTCTACTTGATTTGGCCGTACAAGCAATACATGTCACGAATCAAACCATGATTCTTCCATTGCATACAGAAGCACGGAGTCGACTTACTGCTGGATATATGGTGTTTTATTCTATCGGCAGTGCTGGTGGTTCAATTGCTTCGACTCAAATATACGCACACTTTGGCTGGGGAGGGGTTTCCTTACTCGGAGCCTCTGTCAGTGCTTTCGCTCTTCTTTTTTGGGCTATGACCAGACGAGTTAAGATTTTATGAAATAAACGTGTGTTATCCAATATGAGAAACATGTTACTACCATAAAGGAAATGATTAATTTTTTTGACTTACAATCTAATTGGACTAGGAGAGATAACAAATGGAAATAGGTATTACGTCTTTTGTAGAAACGAAACCAGATGTTCATAGTGGTGAAGTGATAAGTCACGCACAGCGGTTGCGTGAAGTTGTTGAAGAAATCGTTCTTGCTGATCAAGTAGGACTTGATGTGTTTGGTGTTGGTGAGCACCATAGGAAGGATTATGCAGCATCCTCTCCAGCGATGGTTCTATCAGCGGCGGCACCACAAACGAAAAAGATACGGCTTGCGAGTGCAGTAACCGTGCTTTCTTCAGCTGATCCTGTACGTGTTTTTCAGGATTTCTCTACACTGGATGGCATTTCAAATGGACGTGCAGAGATTATGGCGGGTCGTGGTTCCTTTATCGAATCTTTTCCACTGTTTGGCTATGAATTGAAGGACTATGATGAACTGTTTGAAGAACATTTGGACCTACTGCTCAAAATACGTCAGTCCGAAAAAGTGACTTGGGAAGGCGGACATCGACCAGCAATCAATAATTTAGGTGTGTATCCAAGACCTGTTCAAAATCCTTTACCGATATGGGTTGGTAGCGGTGGGAATCAGGAATCTGCTATCCGTGCCGGTTTTCTGGGATTACCACTTATGCTGGCGATTATTGGTGGTAGCCCAATGCACTTTGCACGAATTGTACAGCTATATAAGAAAGCGGCGGCTCACGCTGGTCATGATGTTTCAAAACTTCAGGTGGGATCTCATTCGATTGGATTTGTTGGAGAGAATACGGAATTGGCAGCAGATACATTTTTCCCTTCCACTCAGGCAGGCATGAATAAACTTGGTAAAGAGCGGGGGTGGCCTTATTATGATCGTTCCAGCTTTGATGCTGCACGAAGTTTTGAAGGGGCGTTGTATGTTGGTGATCCAGATACAGTCGCCGAAAAAATCATCCATCTTCGTAAGCATGTAGGGATTACACGCTTTATGATGTATGTACCATTAAGTACCATGCCACATGATCAAGTCATGCGTGCCATAGAATTGCTTGGAACAGAAGTTGCCCCTCGTGTAAGAGAGGAAATTGCCAAATGGGAAGCTGAAGGAGAACAGGATACACATCTATTCCGTTAATTATTCCATAAGGATTGCATCAAGTTTCATTATTTAATTGGAGGAATTGATATGAAAATTGACAGTCGAGTATTACCAGAATTAAAACAGGCTTTCTCACAATTTCCAGGCTTTCAATTAGAGGAGGATTTAGAGGCGAGTCGAAGTCTCTTGTCGAATCCACATTTGGAAAAATCAGAGCTTGTACATATGACCAAGCGAATGATTCCTGGCGCAGCCGGCGAGATGTTAGTTAAAATTTACGAACCCGTTGAGAAAAATCTTGATAAACTTCCAGCTATGCTGTGGATTCACGGTGGTGGATACGTAATGGGCCACCCTGATATGGACGATGTTTTGTGTGAACGCTTTGTTCAGACTGCTGAATGCGTTGTTGTGTCTGTCGATTATCGACTTGCGCCCGAGCATCCTTATCCAGCGGCTATTGAAGATTGCTATGCGGGCTTGGTTTGGATGACAAATGAGGCAGAATCGCTTGGCATTGATGTGAATCGTGTTGCAATCGCCGGTGCAAGTGGAGGCGGTGGACTAACCGCAGCGCTTGCGTTAATGGTTCGTGATAAAGGAGGTCCATCTATTATTTTTCAGATGCCGCTGTATCCAATGCTTGATAGCCGCAACATAACACCATCAAGCTATGAGATTATAGAAGACAATGCAACATGGAATAGAGCGAATAATTTGACGGCTTGGGGTATGTACTTGGGCAAGGAGAACGATTCTAACGAGCTAGCTCCGTATGCCGTACCTTCGAGAGCAGACAACTTAGCAGGGCTACCGCCAACTTATACATGTGTTGGTCAACTCGATTTATTCCGAGATGAAACCATTGAATATGTAACACGACTTGCACAAGCAGGAGTAGACGTTGAATATCATCTCTACCCCGGCTGCTTCCATTGCTTTGAAGTATTTGTGCCTGAAGCCGAAGTCAGTCAGCGTGCCAGTCAGAATTATTTTGATGCGATGGCACGAGCGCTTCATCCATAATTTATTTATCACCAATGATTATCAATAATTGAAATGCTAATGATTATAATAAAAAAGAACCTTCAATAGGTTCTTTTTTATAGTTGGTAAATATGTAATCAACAATAGATGGTAATAAAGATAAAAATTCAGACACTTTTTATTAATGGGCTAAGTTTTCTTAGGAAGAAATCTATTTCTCATGACTGATCGCTAGATATAATAGGACATATCATTTATTAATTTGGGTGGGTGATTTAGCTTTTTGAGTTTACCACACTTAAATTTAAATTTTGTTTAGGGACAAAATGTTAAAGTTATACATTCTGAATTAACAGAAAATTAAGGTGGTAAAAATCCTATTAAATCTTTTATTAGGTAAACTCATATTTCTCTGGCCTTATTTTCATGGTATTACCGAACGTTTATATGTCTCTAAGGGAAAGAAATACTTTAAGTTTTATTACCATCTAATGTTTGATTAAGATAGTAACATGAAAATAACACGTTTACAACCAGAAAATAAAGAAAAAATATAAAAATTCGACTTTTTTCGACATTATTACTATGAGAGAAAGAATCTAAATTAAGTAAATCTTATATTTAGAGGGGGGATTTATCTTATAAATAACGGTTAAAACGTTTGCAAATGTTTCACGAGTAATTAAAAACGTCGAATATAAAATTATATTGTGACAATTTTCAACGAACATACTTTATAATTCATACTTAGACTATTGAACTATCCCCACTTTCACTTCATTTAGAAGAGGGGGATTCCTAAGTAAAGAGTTCTATCGAACTCTAATTTATTAGGCTATCTCCGCAGTCCTTGCGGTTAGAAGCCTTATCGCTTTATTCTTTAGATTAATACTTGCGTTAATATCCCTATCATGGTGAGTACGACAAGAAGGGCAGTCCCATTTACTCAGGTTTAGATTTTTAACGTCTTTGTTTTGATATCCACAATTTTAATGGGCTTATAAAGGGAATATACAAGGAAAAGGAAGGTGTAATCCTTCCTTTTCTTATCCAGTATGTCCATGTGAATATTTGATAATATTTACCGTACTTTGAGTACCTGTTGAAGAACTCGATCCAAAAGTTACTGTGACAACAATTAAGATACCAAGTAAGCTAACCGCTAATTTTCTCATTTTAATGCTCCTTTTTTAAACTTTTTTTCACTGGCTTTGCTAGCTTCATAAAAGTAATAGCTTGCTTTTACATGATTATTTTCTTTATAAAATTGGGTTGCTAATTTTTCAGTATATTCATTTATATACTCATATAGTTCTTCGCGTTCAAAATAAGAAATTCCTTCTAAAATGGCTTTTTCTACATCACTTGCACAACTATTAAGGTTCATTTTTTCTAAAATATTAAAGTGATGTATATAACCTTCAATACATAACTGAGTGGAAAGTCGTAGTCCCTTTTCAATTAGCTCTTGAGCTAATTGGTTTTCTCCTAATTTATAATGTTCTCTTGCCTCAATAAATAAAGCTTTATAATCACTTGGTAGTTTTTGATTAACTTCAGATAAATATCGTAATGCTAACTCAGAAAGGTTTTGTGTAGCATACATAAATCCTAGATTGTGACGGACAATTAAAATATTGTATTCTAAATTTTCTTTTTGGAATGCATCCATCGCTGAAATATAATGTTCTTCGGCTAATTCCCACTCTCTTAAATGAGTACATGCCAGCCCGTATAAGTTATTGCAAAAAGCAACTTTTAATTCATATCCCATGTGTTTTGAAAAGATATCTTTAGCTTTCATAACATGATTAATACATAAGATCGATTTATGTGTATGACAGTAGAAAACAGCCAATTCATAATGGAATTCAGCGTATTCAATTTCGTCAGGTATTGTTGATAATAAACTTTCAGCTTTATCAAAATGCATTCTTGCAAGACTATGATTACCCGTAACATTCGAATGTATTGCTTTAAAGAAGTGATAATAGTATGAAAGGAAGTCATCTGTAGGAGTCTCGTAAGCATCACATTGTTTAAAACTATCTTTAGAAATACTTAAACTATCAACTAGATATTGGTGTCTAAAATCAAGAAGTGAGTAGTATAATAGTATGGTTTGATTTTCTTCTATATCTTGGATTTTATTTTCAATTTCTTGTTTCAGTAATTGAGCGGCATCTACATGTCTGGCTCTAATTTCCTGATACCATTCATTTAATAAATGATTTATTTGTTCGTGTCCCTTTAATTGAACATTCATTGTTCAGTCTCATCCTCTCCATAGATACTATATAGCAATTAGTATCATAGCAGAGTTTTCCTCTATTAAAATCTATCAAACAGCATTTTTCAATATAAGACGGAATATTCTATTAATTAAATTCGGTTTAATTTTGGTTTAGATAGTATTTATTATTGTTATTTTTGTAAAAATAATCTCTTATTTAGGCTACAAAGCAGATAAGAAATATTTTCTCAACAGGATAAAATGTATTCATCTATAAGTACTATGTATAAGGATAATAGGAAAATAGAAATAAATAATAAAGGGGAATGTGAAATGATAGCATTAAAAAATGATTGGGATATAAAAGAAATTTCGGAAGAGAATGTAGATCTGTTAAAGGTTATGGCTCATCCAGTAAGATTACAAATTGTAAATGAATTAATGCATCATAAAAAATACAATGTTACACAGTTAACGGAAATAATAAGGCTCCCTCAATCTACTGTTTCACAGCATTTATCAAAATTGAGAAGAACTGTACTCCATACAGAAAGAAAAGGATTAGAAGTATATTATTATATTGGAAATGCTAAAGCTCGTCGGATTGTAGAAATTTTAGGTTTGTAGGTTAATAATATGCAAAAAAAAGTTCCTTTTATAAAGTAAGGAACTTTTTTATTTATATATAATAATTTCATTTTGTAAGAATTACTGTGTAGATAAGAAAATATTGCTCATATAATTTCTGTACATTTCAAAGAAGTGTAATTAAATAAGGTCTACGTATTTATTTTCAATAGAACTTATCAAAAGCCCCTGAAAAGTAGGGGCTGGTTGTATAGATAAAGGTACATTTATTATAGGAATATATGTAAAATTAATTAATCATTAGTTTATTATTTCTGAATTAGTTGTAAAGCTTTCATCTGTTCTAAAAGAATTAAATTGTTTTGTTCAATCATCTTTGCCACTGCTTCAAAGTATGCTTGATTCTCAAGAACCTCAATCCGTTTCTCTTTAGGAAGTGATTGAAGTATTTCTTTCATTTCTTTACACTCGTATATGCTATTCTCTGAGTCGTCTATTAATTTATTGCGACGATTTGTGTATTCAAGTGCACCTAACGTCGCTAATGCGCGGGTATCTAGTCCTAGGATTTCCATGCATACATCTCCTTTCCTCTATAATAATTCGATAGGGAAAAGGAGATTCCTTTAGTGATTTGGTAGAGTTTTTATATTGCAATGTTTATAGGTGATTTTCCAACTGTTATTACTGTATTTACGGTATAGTCAACGGAGTTAAGAATTGTAACTGTATATTGTTCCGGCTGAGCAATATAGATGAATTGCCCATCAGGTGTAAATGTAGCGTCTGCTGGATTGTTGATGGAAATCGTTCCTGTGGATAGTTGTTGTGCTGTATCAATAATATTGATTTCATTGGTTGTTTTGTTTCCTAGCAATGCTACGGGTTGATTAGGTGAAAGAGAAAGGGTTCCATTTAAGATAAATGTATTTTCATCTTGTGGCGTGACTGTTAAACTCTTAAGTTTAAACCCACTAAAATTAAAGCAGCAATTAGAACCAGTTGTGTAAAAAACAATCTCATTAATGGAGAATTTGTGCCATTTAGAAAAAGCTACTGGTCCTTGTCCATATTGATTTTGAACAGGAGAAATAGTACGCCATATATACGAATACTGTGTACTGGATAGGAAGCATCTGGTGAATTGGTTTGTAGTAGGCAAGGGTTCGGTGTTTGCAGTGTACATGGTTCAAATGTACATTTGAATCGCTCTGTATTCCATGTAACGGCAACGGTGTAATTCGTATCATTAATTATATATTCTTCAGGAGCTGTAATTAAAACCTCAAAATCTACATGTTGATTGCACGTACCTTGGCAAGGTAACATGGGCTTTACTTCCTTTATCAAAAATTATGTGTTTTTTCATGGGGTCTATAAAGTTGATTACATACTGTATTAAAAAAATATTTTTAGAACCTATGCCTTTTAAAGAGATAATCATGTTTGAAAGGCCTGTCTTCTTTGATACAACATACAATTAGGTGGCAATGCTCTATATTATGATTCTTATTTCCTAATGCGTGTACATATTGTGGTTATCTTAATCGTTAGAAGGTATAATCCAATAATGGTAAAACATATTGAAGTAAGTAGAAGGTTAATCTCGATACGTTAAGTTTAATGATAGGGCACGCGATAAAGTGTTATTAAATTCAAGGAAGCCAAAGTATAAAAGGGGCATTTATTGCAGCTCGAATATCTATTACTGATTTATTGCATATAAAAAGTAGCTGCACAAAAGTACAGCTACTTTTTTCTCAAAAACATTATTATGCAAATAGCATACTTAACGTAAACTTGCGCTTAATGGTACTTGTGAATATACTGTGAAATTGTTACCATAAGTACCGTGTCTGGAAAATGAAGAAGAAATTGAACTGTTCCAATTTTTATAGGTAGATCCAGATGTATCTGCTCTTAGTAGCACGTTTGAAAAGCTAGATTGGCTAAAAGAATTACGTCCAGTATCCTCCACACCCTGAACCATTTTTACTGGTTCATATTGAGAAAATGTACCATATACAGGCTGATTTGCGTATCTAGGGCTTCCATTTACATACATAGTAACCGTACCATTTCCGTTATTAACTAATTTAAGATTTACTCGATCACCATCTTTAATTGATGTATCATACTGTGTATTCCAATACTTACTGTTTTGACCGGATTCATTATATCCTGAATTAAGAAATACTTTATATCCACTTGATGTTTTTGAAATACCACCTTCAACTTTAGATGCTCCAATACCTAAATACCAATTTACATATCCATCCTTAACAACAACTGACTTTGGTAGATTTATATCAGCTGCAATCCCGGTATAGTTACTATTTGTAACACTTTTTACAGCACCTTCTGTAGCTGCAAAGCTTGTAGTTGAAAACATTGATAGAGAAATTAGAAGTGAACCAACTAGATACATCATTTTTTTCTTACTTTTCTTTAATACTTGATTCATTTTAGGTCCCCCTTATTTTTTATTGTTAAATTGCATTGAAAGTTGGCCAACTAACTATGACTTACAAAGCAAAGATACATCAGGTTTCATTGGATGTATATATTTTCCTGTTATAAGTCATTAAAACGTCAAATATATTAGGTGTTTCATATTTATCAATATAGATGGAGTTGACAGTTTACAGTGGCATGTCTATTTAAATTCAAGAAGATTTTGTTGAAAATACTATTAAACCTATAAATGTGTTGGGGGATAATATGTACTACGATTCATTTAGGAGAGAAATATGGAATGAATATAGGGGGATTATTCAAAGGGGATATCTGAAATGTTTAGAAATGGATTTCCTATATAAAAGAAGAAAGGGGATCCAGCTATGGGAAATACAAATACAAGATCAAAGTTAGATAATGTAGCTATTGAAGTTGTTATAGAGGCATTAAAAGATGAAAATGAATGTTTACGTATGGAAATCGATTATATAAAAGAGTTAAAGGCCTTAGTTCAAAAAGAGAAGGAATTACAAAACAAGACAAAGTGGAAGTAATTTATCTTAAAGAGTTCGAAAGTATGAATTATTTTAAGACAGAATTAGCTAACTATATAGGTTATTACAATCACAAAAAAATTAAAGTACATTTAAAAGGAATGAGTCCAGTTTAATACCGGACTCACATTCAAACGGCCGCTTAATTTTTTGTTTAACTCTTTGGGTCCATTTCATCATAGGCAATTGATTGTTGGATTGCTACGCTAAGTGATTGTTATTCTTTAACTCATCTCATATTGCGTTTAGTTTAAGTACTGGGAATAAAAGAATAGGAATAGAAAAATTAATGTTTTGCTAAATAATCTGTTAAAGAAACTTAAAGGAATAACAAGTTCTCCTATTGTAAGGTTTTTGAGTTTATCCTTATTCGGTCTTCTTATTAATTCTTTAAATGTTTGGAAGTTTATTCTATTAACGAAAGACCAACTTGGCACAGCTTTTGTATCTGAACCTATTTTGAAAATGATATGAATACTATGTGCATGAAAACCGCTTATAATTAAAATAAGCAAAAATCCTAAGATAATAAACCAAGTCATTTTTCAATACCTCCTTGCAGTATTTAATATTAAGATATTAAAACTGCTGAGAAAGTGTGCTATTGTCCATGAAAAATATTGAAAATTTATTGAGGAAACATTGAGAATGTTGCAATGCTATTGATCGTTGAGGAGTTAATTATGCTTTTTCATTTGAAATTTATAGAAAAAGAAAATCAAAAAGAGAACAGTTGCGTGGACTGTTCTCTTAAGGAGCGGAAGTGCTGAACATCTTCAATGACAATGATTCAAGCATTCCGTTAATAGTATGTGCATATGTTTGCAGTTCATACAAGAAGGTAGCTAAAAAATAGCTACCTTGTCTCAGGGAGAATTCAAGAAAATTAGAGATTCATTATGGATACAGATTGGCTGTTACCAATCTATTCGTATTATTGGAAAGGATTCCGTAAATTATTCATAAGTTAAAATCTGACTTCATTATAGGTTCAGTGGTTGGCAAAGTAAAAAGAGCACTTTTGTAAAGTGCTCTTTTTAACATGTGTATTAGGACTTGAAAGAGGCATCAATGACAATTTAAAAGGAGATATCTCTATACAACATATGGATGTGCAATGGAAAGGTGACGATAAAAAGAAAAAGAGCAGTTAGATTGAACTAACTGCTCAGCTCCAGGGGAATTGGAGACTTGGTTATTTATAGTTTTGACGGAATTGCGGGGTATTATTCAATAGTAGATGTAAATGATATATTATTAGAAAAGATCAAAAGGTATCAAAAATATTTTTTATACCTTTTGAAATGGGGATTATAGTAGCTTAGTTATACTCCCAAAAAGTGTACCTTTTGAAGGGGTGTTGTAGAGTTATTTTTATAAAGAAATAAATAAGGTAATTAACAGCATATAGTTATAATTAATTAGTGTAAAAGAATTCAGAACCGTATTATTTTATAAATAGAAAAAAGAACCTGTTTTGGTGTGGCTTTAAAACAAAGTTTGATAATTTATAAAAAAGTCTGATCGTTTAAAATAAAGATTGATAATATGTAAAAAAGTTTGATCAAAATCCTGTGTTGATGTGCAGGATTTTTTCTTATTCAGCAATCGGGCCAGATTGTTGAATATCAGAGATCAATATAGTTGTTATATAGTTAGGTAAAACTGGAAATAAGATGCCCTTCACCTCAGATTGTAAGCTATTCCACTCTTGCTTAGAAAGTGTAAGGATGATATTGGTAATAAGCAAAGAATTAAATTAAAAAGTAATAAAAAGAGGCTTCCACCAAATAGTGGGAGAAGCCTCTTCGTAAATTTCCCAAATCCATTTCCGTAGTACGCTTTAGCCAATTGTAAGAACCACTTTTCCTCGGCCGTGGCCACTTTCGATCTCTCGATGTGCGTCCACGGCTTGGTGTAGCGGAAATGACTTCCTGATGTGGATGTGCAATTTCCCTTTGGAGTAAAGCTCTACCAGCTGAGCAAGCCGATCCATGGACCTTTGGCTGCGTATAGGGCGAACACCAAGTTCCTCTACAAGATCGAAAGCAACAATTGTGCCGATTCGGTCTTTGTTTTCGACAAGCTCCAACGATGCGCGCAGAGCATCGTCCCCAGCGGCATCAAAGGCTACGTCCAAGCCATCCGGTGCTAGAGCACGAACTCTATTAACAAGGCCGTCTCCATAAGTGACAGGGATCGCACCCAGCGATCGAAGGTAATCATGGTTGCGTTCACTGGCCGTACCGATGACAGTTGCTCCCCATGCCTGGGCCAGTTGTACAGCGAATGTACCAACTCCACCAGCTGCAGCGTGAATCAATATGGTGTCTCCCTTGTCAACACCAAGTTCTTGTAATGCGGTGTAAGCGGTTTGACCAGATGCTGTTATTGCACCAGCCTCCTCCCAAGGCATACTCTGTGGCTTATGCACAATCTGGTCAACACTAACCACCACATATTCTGCATAGCAGGCCAGTAGAGCCCATCCAAGTACTTCATTGCCGATAGAGAAGTGTGTAACTTTATCCCCGACTTGATCAATAATTCCTGCGAATTCGTTACCGAGAATCTGTGGATACCGCACTGCCAAACCGGGAGGTGCCCAGCCACTACTACGCACCGCCAAATCGAACGGCTGGATTCCAGCAGCCTTAACCCGGACCCGAACTTGCCCTGCACCAGCCTGAGGGTTATCAAATTCCATTACTTTCAAAACATTTGGAGGACCAGAAGTAGAAATTGCAGCGGCTTTCATGCTATATCCCTGCTTAAAAGGTAGGGGTTCCAGCTTATGGTGGAGCGGAATTGAGCATGAATTAGGTAATTAAACTTTTTACCACCCAGACAGGCGAAATTTAAAATCTCTTTTTCTTGTTTGAAAAGATTAATTGATCGAATCGTCTGATCTTTATTCATAGATAATCATCCCTTTACATTATTTTAAAATGTAATCTCAGGATTACGAATTGACATGTTCTGCTATTGAACGATCATTGAATGTCTTCATTCAACTAAGAACCTCGATGGTAAATCCACCCGGGGCCTTAACATAGAATGTCCAGCGATGGGCCCTTTTTGGCGGTTTTACATCAAATCCATCATTCTTCAAGTGTTGATAGATCTCGTTCACCCGTTCTTCGCTCTCCTGTGAAAAACCGATATGAAAGGACTTCGGATAACTAACCTGAGTACCTTTCATCAAAGCGAGCAATAATCCATCTTCGTCTAATAGTACGGCGAATGAATCGCCATGTGTGCTCTTAGTTTGTAGGTTGAAATATTTCTCCAAGAACTTTCGAGCAGCGTTAACGTCAGTGACCGTTAGATTGATATGGTTTAGTTTCAAAGGTTCCACTTCCTCTCTATAGGTATAATAACTTCATCCCTATATTCACTGTTTAAAAATGCCCTCCCAAAATGGGAAGTAGTTAAGAAAAAATACTCATAATCAAAACAGTATAATCCTTTAAAATCTCTGAAAGCTTTTATTGCTTACATGTTTTATTCTATAATTGATTATTAATAAATAAAAAGACATTTTAATATATCTCTTTATATACTCGAGTATATGAATAAAGGAGTGATGAACGTGGAACTACTGCAACTGCATTATTTTCTAAAAGTCGCTAAGTTGGAGCATATGACGCAGGCTGCGCAAGAGCTTCGCATCGCGCAGCCTGCTCTCAGCAAAACCATCGCTAGGTTGGAAGAGGATTTGGGTGTACCATTATTTGATCGCCAAGGAAGGAAGATTCGACTCAACTCATTTGGAAAAGCGTATCTAAAGAAAGTAGAAAAGGCACTCATGTTGCTTGAAGAGGGCAGAAGAGAAGTTGAAGATCTTGCGGGAATGGAAAGAGCGCGTGTTTCTTTAGCAACAACAACTCATAAATGCTTTTCTGATGTAATAGGTACTTTTATATCCTTGCACCCTGATATCAAACTTCAAATCACTCAAGCTTCAGAGAGGGAAAAGGTGCAACAGCTCCGAAATGGAGATATCGATTTTTGTATCACTTTCCCTCCTATTGAGCAGACGGGGATAGAGGGATTGTCTTTTCTCACTGAAAAAATCTTACTAGCTGTTCCTCATACACATCGATTTGTTAATCGGAGCAATATAGACTTGAGAGAAGTTGCTGATGACCCTTTTATTTGTATAAAGCAAGGGAATCCATTCCGAGAAATGACGGATGAATTTTGTCAAAAAGCAGGATTTACTCCGAATATTATATGTGAAGTTGACGAACATTCTGCAGTAAATTATTTCATCCGTATGGGAATTGGTATTGCTTTTATGCCGGAAACCTTAATAGAAAAAATAGAGACGTCATTTCATTTAGTGCATATTGATAATCCTATTTGTCAGCGTACCTATCAAATCGCATGGCTTGAAGGGCGCTATATGTCCGTGGCGGAACGTAAATTTCGGGAGTTTTTTGTCCAGAGCTTTACTGAATTAAGGAAGTAGTAAACCTTTAGTTTAGATTCGAACTTTATCAGCCTAAAGCTCTAAATATTAGGAACCAGAGGTAAAAGGTTGAACTTGACTGTCTCCTTTCTTAACTTTTAGGCCAATGATGGATTCATACTTTATCACATCTCTTCTTACATAGATTCACTAGTAGCTCTATCTAGTAGTTGATAAATTTGAAGATTATTAATAAGAAGTGAAATAATGCTTTTAACATACGAAAAAATAAAATTTGCAAAGATATAAAATTTTCATAATGGGGGTAGTTAAAAATATTAGCTTGATGGACATGTGGTTGGAATCCTTTTAAAGAAAAGATTAGAAGAATAAAAGAAAAAATTGAGAATATATTTACAATTGTGAGAAAAAATGTTCTTTGTTTTGTTGTGAATAAAAAGGAGGTATGTCTGATGAATATCATTCATATTGAAACTAAAAATCATTATAAAAGTGAAAAAGAAAATGAAATGAATAGTATACCAATTATCAAGCGGGTATATTATGAAAATGGAGAAATTAAGTTCGAAATATTAGAAGATAAAAAAATTCCTATAGCATGGTTAGATAAGTAAAAAAAAGGTACTCATTCGAGTGCCTTTTCTTTTATTCTTAAGAAGGTTTTTTACGTTCAAATTATATATGCTTTTAGATATATGAACTACCGAGAAGTGGGGTTATGGTAACTAAACAGCACTTAACCCTATTTAAATTAGATGGAGTTAAGTCCTGTTTTTATTACGAACGTTTTGTTTAATAAATTTTAAAATTCCTTTTGAGAGGAAAATAATACTTACTATCCAAGTGATTCCCATTAAGGCGAACTGAAGTGAGTTCTCTTCTGATGCCATATAGTTGTTAGAAAAGTTGGGTCCGATTAGAAGATTTATCAGAAAGAATAAACTTAAAGCAAGTGTTAAGAAGTGTGCAATAAACCAGATTATATTTTTTTCTTTGTATTTAATGAGCCAATAAATGAGAAGTATTAAAGAAACTATAATTACAAGACAGGAACCGTTAACTAAATACGTTCTAACCTCTTGTTCCATTGGCATATACAGATTGATCACCCATTTCATTTAAGCATTTATATCTCTTTTTAGTATGGGTCATTATTACTTTGGATAGTCCTTAGAGTGATGTGAATTGCTTTGGATCAGTTGTATATCAATGAGATGTTTGTTTTTATTCATATAGTTTTTAGATTCTTTATTAATAGTATTTTGAATGTATACTTTCCTTGTTAATTTAGAGGATATCAGGGGAATTGGGATTAAGACAATGATTAGGGGGATATGAATGTAAACTAATATTTAAAAGTTTATATTGGAACAAATGATTGGAATTCAACATACAATGCCATGAGCATTTACAACATAGTTTGGGTCAGAGCAATAAGAAAAGCCACAGCAACTGTTGTGGCTTTTCTTATTGCTGAAACTGAAAGTAAACTTCTATTCAAAAGTTTATTTAGGAACTTTTTATAAAAATTTGTATAGAATAGAGTGAAATTAAAAATGTATTAAGATGAAAATGGTATTTTTTCAAACAAAAAGCCTAGTAAAAACTAGGCTTTTTGTTTAACTCATTTATGTTCTACATAATATATCTCAAAGTAAAACTTCTATTCAAAAGTTACCATAATTCCAAAAGCAACTTTACATGGGAACGGATTTTTTCCTACTGTGTATCTAGATTTTAATCTTGTGCACTTACAAGAGCGTACCCATAGACCATTTTTAGCACTCTTTATATATTCTTTTTGATAAGTGTTATTGAGAGTATAAGATGAAAACTGCTTTAGCTAGTGAGGAAAAAGTGGGTTATCCAATATTAGATGTACGAGAGGGGAAAGAATTCTGGAAAACGTCAAAAGAAAAAGGAGTCGAATAAAGACTCCTTTTTAAATGGGATAGATATATTATCGGAAATATTACCTACTGAAATACTTTTTCAATTGTAGGCATAACAGCGATTGGTGGTAGAGATTTAGTCCATGCAGCTGCATATATGTTTAACTTTTCACCTAAAGTGTAATCTTCTACATTGGAAACAGGAACTCTTAGAATCTTATTCTGGGAAATTAGTTCCCACCAATCAGTTTGATAAGCAAGTGCTTCATCTTTTGTAGAAGTAGCTGCAACTACTAAATAATTGTTGTCTACCGAAATAACATATCCAGTAAAAGGTTCTTGCTCTTGGTTTTGAATAGAGTGAACAGGTGTAGCGCTTCCAGAAGAATTATTTGAATCTGCAAAGGCTGGTGTTAATCCGAAAGTGAATCCACATCCTAATGTTAAAGCTGTTACGGTTGTTGCTAATTTTTGATTGTTTGTAAACATGATATATCCCCCTTATATTTTATCCCTTCACTATTCACTTTCTAGTTGTACACATATAAAGCCTTTTAATATTAAGATATTTAACAATTATGCCACAAACATTCCATAAATGTTAATATTATCTATTAATAGGGATTAATTTATGTTATAATTCACTAGGTGAACTATTGTTGTTCCTTTCATCTCTTGATGAATGTATACCCTTCCTTAATTTTAAATATGTTCAATTTTATTGGTGAAGAGGAGAGAGATCCCTCTTCTTTTTTCTGTTCATAACATAAGATTTTATATTATGAATAGAAAAAGAACCCTATGGGGTTCTTTTTCCAGGCATATTAACAGTAAGGAGAGTAATGAAGTGCAAATTTCAAATCTTTATTAGGTGAAAGATTTGAAAAAGCTTATGTTATTATTTTTACACATATGTAATATATAGTAAATTGATAATATTTTCACTTACTATTGCTAATATTCGATTAATATGTTTAACACTATTTTTATGTTGTTAACTATCATGTACGGCATGGAATACTTAAAAAATGTAACAAAAACTTTTTTTGGGGGGATTTATTGCTGGTTATAAACGATTTAAAAATAAAACTAATCAATAAAGACTCTGTAGAAAATACAGGGGTAATGGATAATATAGCTTCTTATCAACTCAGTGGCATATATTTTTTAAAGGCTTTACTAAAGTTTTTGAAGGATTTAAGAACAAGAAGAAAATTTTTAATGTTAGAATTCTGGAAACGTTAGGGTAGAAATTTAATGTTTTCGGAAAAAAAGAATTGACTTCTATATCTGTTGTAACTAGAATGGTTACATAAAGGTGTAATAAATCCAGTTACAACTAATGGCTGCTTAAAATAAAAATATTATTTATATATTTAATTAAAAATGGTGGTTCACACGTTGCCATCCGGTGTAGAAAGTTACTAACGCATTCAAATTAATGCATAATCCCAACTTTAGTAATTTTTAATACTGGGTAATAATGCTCAACGTTATCTTTTGTTAAAAACCTTGGTTAATCTTTCTTTGGAAATATTAGTTTTTGGGGAATATAGTAAGGTATCTCAAAAGGAACAAGGTATAAAAAGATGTACTTATATAAACCAAAAAGTTAGCTGAGCTGGATAATATAAATAAAGGTAGGAGATTTAAATGGAGACGAAACAAGATAACCTTATTTACGTATGGGACGCATATTGTGGATGGTGTTATGGCTTTTCAGAAAGTATTAAAGAATTTTACAAAAACCACACTGAAGTACCATTAACAGTTTTATGTGGAGGGTTATTTTTAGATAATTTACCAATGAAAAACTTCTCATATATAGAAGAGGGAAATAAAAGAATTAATCAACTTACAGGTGCAGAATTCGGTCCTTCATATCAAAAATTGGTGGAAGAAGGTACTTTTATAATGAATTCGAAAGATGCTGCAATTGGTTTTTCGGCATTACGCTCATTAGCGCCAGACCGTTTATTAGAATTCACTTCGGCTATGCAAAAAGCGTTTTATTTTGAGGGACAAAGTCTAAGTGATCCTGAAACATATCGTAAGATCGCAATTGAGCATGGTTTGGACCCTGAACAAGTGCTAGAGCGCTTAAACGCTCAAGAAACACTATTAGATGTCCAAAATGATTTCAATAAAGTTCGACAGCTTGGTGTTAATAGTTATCCTTCATTACTTTTACAAAAGGATAATCAAATTATTCCTATTGGTGGTGGGGTGATGACACCAGATAAAATCGAAGCGCGTTTTAAAAGTTTATATTAATCAATCTTAAGCAACAGTATATTGCATTTAACATTTTAAAAAAGGCTAGAAGTGGATGGACTTAAACCTTTTTATAACAGTCATAGTTTTAACTTATTTTTAAAAAGAGTCCAATTTTAATTTTTCTATAGACTATAGTAGCAAACATGTTAGCTTACGCCAACTGATATTCATCTCTGGTCTATTTGATGGTGCTATCACACTTTCAGGTAAATTGAAGAGGGGACTTCTGGCGGAACAAGATAAGAATATGTTAACTATTTAATAACTTTAACAAGGGAGAATAGCATTCTATGTTTAAAACAATCGATACAAATCAAAAAGATGTGAAATTGACGGTGTTTAGTTCAGACGAAAAAAGTTTCATGGTCACTGCAACCTTAGTTGAGAAAGCGGGACATGCATTGTTAATAAACTCAAAATTTACTCAGTCTGATTCGAAAGAAATTGTTGAGTACCTGAAAAAAAACGATTTATCTTTAGATAATATCTTTATCATTCATGGGGATCCTGATTACTACTTTGGATTAGAAAGTATTAAAGCAGCTTACCCAGAAGCAATAGCGTATGCTACAGAGTCTACTGTTGAACATATTGTTCATTCTGTCTTAGGTAAATTAAAAGTTTGGAAAGACGCCCTAGGAGAAAACGCACCAAGTAACGTAGTATTACCTCAAATGTTTAAAGAAAAAGCTATTGATTTTCAAGGGTTAACATTTGAACTAGTAGGCTTAGATTATTACAGAACTAGCTTATTTAATAAAGAGCTAAAAGTATTAATTGGTGGTATTGATGTATTTAACGAAATACATGTATTCTTAGCGGATACTAGCTCAAAAGCGGCAATGGAGGCATGGATTGAAAACTTGAAAGTATTACAAGCATTACATGCTGACATAATTGTACCTAGTCATGGATCAATTGAAAAATCTTTAAATAATCAGGCACTTACTGCAACTATGGATTACCTAAGAACTGCGGTTCAAGCTTCTGAGGAAAGTAAAACTTCAAAAGATTTTGTAGCAAAACTTGAAGCAGCATATCCAGGCTATGCAAATAAAGGTGTATTAGAATTAAGTGCAAAAGTTGTAACAAAAGAAATGCCTTGGGGTTAATGCTATGAATAAATATCAAAAACTATTACATGAAACGTATGCGTTAACTGGCGAAGGTAAATTGGATGCGTTCAAAACGTATTTAAGTGAAAATGTATCTTGGACAGAAGCTGCTGGGTTTCCGTATGCAGGTACTTATATAGGTCCAGATGAAGTAGTGAAAAACGTACATGAACGTCTTGGCACGGAATGGGATAACTATAGCGCTAAAGATGAAATTTATACTTTTAATAACAATACTGTTATCGTTTATGGAAAATATAGTGGAACATATAAAGCTACAGGGAAATCGTTCATAGCAGATTTTTGTCATCTTTATAAATTTGATGAGAACGATAAGGTTAAGAAGTTTATTCAAATTGTGGACAGTGCAACTGTTAATGAGGTATTGAGTTAGAGTTAATCGCTTCTTGCATACCTTGTATAAAGAGTAATGTTAGGATAAACAGGTTTTACTAACATTACCCCTCAGATCATATTTTGGGGAAGGTTTCACCTTTTTCAAACGTGTTATGGAAGATAATTTATATAATTTAGAAGAGGTAGGTATATATGAAATTAGAGAAAAATTTAATCATAACAATTATTTCTGTATTTATTTTAGGAGTAGTTTCGACTTTGGTATATCAAGCTTCCACCGGTAATAACAAAGGTAACTCAATCAAGAGCGAGAATGGCGCTTCTGTATCAAAAGAAGTAAAAGAAAATGAAAAGAATAAAAAGATGGTAGTTGATTTCTATAATGAAGTTTTTAACAAACATAATATCGATATTATTCCTAAATATGTAGGTGAAGAGTATAAGCAACATAATCCTTTTGTTGCTGATGGACGAAAAGCCTTCATGGATTTCTTTAAGGAGGATTTTGTTAAAAATCCTAATTCCTCTGCAGAGATTAAACGTGTAGTAGCTGAAGGGGATACAGTTGCTCTTCATGTACATTCTCGTACTAATTCTCAAGATAAGGGAGTTGCTATAGTGGATTTATTTCGTATAAAGGATGGTAAGATTGTTGAACACTGGGATGTAATTCAAGAGATTCCAAGTGAAGCGGCTAATGATAATACGATGTTTTAGGTAGAATATATATCTAATAATTGTATAATTGGTAGTGCTGTATAGAATTTAGAAATTTAGATAAGTAAAGGAGATGTCCTAGGCATGGTACTAGGACATCTCCTTTTTGTTTTAACGAGATTTAATTTATTGTTATTTGTATTTTTTTATGTACTACTATTCGAGTACATATCATTTCAGGCGGTTTTCTTTTATACTTCTATATCTTTCCCCTCTGCTACCACTGTATCTCTCCACAACACAAGTAGTTTTCTAAATTCAGAGGTTTCAATTTTACATTGGTTATTTGGGGCACTCATAAAGAAGTTAATAGCACTGGTATAATTAGGTTCAATGTAGACTGCTGCTACGTTCCCTTCTATTTCATATTGCGGAACTGTTTGGTCAACTGCATTATCCAAAATCTGTATATACTCGTCTGCCTCATCATCTAATATATCTTCTGAAAAATGAGAAATTATAGAAATCTCCTTTGGCAAACGTATTCTCAATCCGCCAAGTCCATCACGATAAAATTCGTATGTATATTTCATATTTTACCTTATTGTATAAATAGGATATGCGGTTATTATCTCATTATTTTTTATAATCATTTCTACTTTAAATCCGAGAGATGTTTGTCCTGTATATCTAACTGTATCGACTTAAATCTTATTATTGTATGCTTCTTTGATAGAATCAAGTACCTGTACTCTATCCCAATCCCTAGGGGAAAATGAAGAAAGCGCGGTTTTTGCTTCACCGTCTACTTTTACTTTATATACTCCCACAGAATTTGGTGCATGGGAGGCGGTTGAAGATACCATAGAAGGATTTAAGGAACTTGGTAAATGGGGAAACGTGGGAAATACCGCGTTGCATCTTATTGATACACTTAGTACTATGTATAATGCATTGTCAGATTCATTTATTAATGATGTAATAAATGGGGAAGTTATGCTGTTACACAAATTGGGCTTGGACTCATGATCCTTACTTTGTCAAGGTAGCGCTCTCCCTGCTGAGCTATGGGGTCCCAACAAACGGTACAATCGTTGCTTAATAAACGGTTAATTGCAAAGTACAGGTTGTGAGGATTGCCAAAAAGGTGCGGTAAAGCTAACAGAGAATAGACTTAATCTGTTACGGGCGTTAGGGGAATACGAGGATATTGATTATATATGGGGGTAAATAAGTTGAAAAGCATTGAAGTTCTAAATACATACATTGAAGGGTTTTCTGATGCTCTCCCTACGTGGTTAAAGCATCTAATCGAGGCAGAGGAGATACATCAAAACTATGAGAATGTACAGGTACTTGGTGGATTAAAAACAGATGCGGTGTTGTACTATGTACACCGTACGCTGCAAGTGTTAGAGGGATTGTCTTTAGATGAAGAAGCGTATCGCATTATTGAACAGGTATTAACGTATAGTGAGCTTGCAAAGGTAGGCTCTTTAAAACAGCGGGAGCAATGGAAGAAAAACGGGATTAACCTATTGGTACATAACGAAGGTTCTGCGGATATCTTTAGTGATATTCAGTTTATCGAACGTATAGAAACAAACTTAAATTCTAATGAGTATTTGTTTGTTCGAGATTTAATTAGAACACATGGATTAATCGGGCAGTATATACGCGGGGAGGCTCGCTTAGATTCTCATATTGATTTGATTAACACGTATAAAGAAGAGTACGGAGATGTTAGGTTAAAGGAGATTCTATACTATCTTAACCAATGTATTGTTGAGGGCGTATCAAAATCCTTGTGGAGTGAAGTAAAGAACGATGTGAAGATTACAATTGATGGGCTATTTGATGGCTATGTGGAGCCATTTACTTCTCGCATACATAGACTCACGCCAAAACATAAGGAGTCAGCATTTGAAAAAGATATAATTATGGGGAGCGAGAAGAGTGGCGTTCAAACCTTCTTATCTGATAAGGATTTATGGTATGTAGAACCGTCTATGCATGCTCTTAGCTTCGAGGATATCTGGACAGTTTTTATTATGTTAAAGAACAAAATAGGCACTGGAAAGGTTCAGCATATCCATTTCGAGAAATTGATGCAGCAGTTGCACTATGATTTCAAAGGTGAGAAGAAGGATAACTTGTATCGTAAACGGGTTATTGAGAAGTATCTACGGGAGTACCGTGAGAACGAGAAGCCGGATACAACGCATGTTTCCTTTGAGGTTAAAGTCGATGAAGATATGAAGACTGCGTATGTGTCGTTTCAGTTTTCTGCTGTAGGTGAGGCGTTAATTACCTTCTGTGTAGAGGCGGAAAAGGTAGATATGATGCATGCTCGGGCAAACGTGCTGCTGTTTGATTTCTTCGGGTTACGTAAGGACGCGTATGATAGATTCCATAACGAAGAAGTGTATCTGGAGCATATGAATAGTTCGGCGGATGATAAACGAATTATTCTTGATTATATAAAGGGAGATACGGTTGTAGATGTCGGAGCCGGTGGTGGTGTCATGCTAGATATGATCGAAGAAGAGACCGAGGATAAACGAATCTACGGTATCGATATTTCTGAAAACGTGATTGAAACGTTGAAAAAGAAGAAGCAGACCGAGGGTCGTTCTTGGGATGTCATTAAAGGGGATGCAATCAACTTAAGCAGCTCGTTTGATAAAGAATCGGTTGATACAATTGTATATTCTTCTATCCTTCATGAACTATTCTCTTATATCGAGTATGAAGGTAAGAAATTCAATCATGAAGTAATTAAAAAGGGGCTGCAGAGTGCCTACGAGGTGTTAAAGCAGGGAGGTCGTATTATCATTCGTGATGGCATCATGACCGAAGATAAAAAGTTAATGCGTGTGATTCGTTTTAAAGATGCCAGCGGAATGAAGTTCTTAGAGCAGTATGTCCATGAATTTAAGGGTCGTATAATCCAATATGAGGTACTTGCAGACAATACAGTCAAAATGCCTGTTAACGATGCGATGGAGTTCTTATATACGTATACCTGGGGAGAGGATTCCTTCGTTCATGAGGTGCAGGAGCAGTTTGGAATATTTACGCCAAACGACTATAAGGATTTCGTAAAGGGTATCTTTGGGGATAAAGTAAACATTGTTCAAGATATGAACTATTTGCAGGATGGATATACTAGTCATCTTAGCGAGAAAATTGAGTTTAAAGATGAGTCTGGGAATGCAGTTGCGCTACCGGATAGTACGTTCTTTATGGTTTTAGAAAAGGTGAAGTAATGGGTATTGGTATAAATAAAGTATAAAGGGGTAAAGGGCAATGGAAATCTTAGAAATGCAATACACAAAGGAAGATAGAACATCTTTACAATCTAGGGTTGTCGAGCGCTGATGATGCACCTTGTTTATTCATTTTAAAAACTCCTAATATTAAATTATATAAGACAGAAGAATCGCTGGGAAGCGGTAAATAAGGAAGAATTGTATAAAAATGAGGTTTGATTTGAAAACGGCTTTCCAAATCGGTTTATATTGCGTTTTGATGAAGGAATTAATACAATAGGTCTTATTTATTATAAAAACGCATGTAAAGATGAATACAGGCTTTACATGCGTTTTTTAGGGTTTTTAGGGAAAATAAAAGGGTACTCATTATTTATGGCATAAATTCTTTCCCTACGAGCTGGCGCATTGCTTTATTTTGATTCTTCAGCCTGTTTTCATGCCAATAATTTTCTATTTGTTCCACTTGTTCTTTTGTAAATGTAAATGAATTTTCATATAAGGCAAAAGCTTGTTACAATAGTAAAGAATAACATGGGTACAATTGATAATGAAATGGGGAAAGATGCTAGATGAAAGCAACCGGAGTGACCCTCAAACCACGCAAAAACTTCTGTAGTGTAAAAACCATCATTTCGTTTGATAATTTAAACTTTGTATCTTTTACTTGTAGAAACAATCTCTTTAATGATTTCTTTCAATGTCTATCTCCCTCTACCTTTTATCCAGAGTGTACTACATCAAGAATATAGATGATGAAAGGTATTTTGATTGCATAAGGCATTCATATTAAGTTTACATAACACATCAATAACAGTATCAATATATCTAGAAACAAAAAAATTTCTTTGTATGTTGGCTGTTAAATACGGTCTTTTCCAAAACCAATCATGATTTCACCTTCATGGTAAAATTCTATAACAAAATTATTTGGACAAAAAAGATAAGTGTCGCTACCAACCGCCGTTACATCGTCAATATTTCGTAATATATCTTTTAAATTTGCATAGAGAACAGGAGTAGGTCCAGTACTCCATAGGATATAGACTTTACTTTCCAATGGGATAAGATGAGATATTTGTTCCATGGAGTCAATGGCATGTTTAAGGGAAACCTTATTCCAACTGATTCGTCCCCACCATTCAAAAGGGTAAGAGTCATTTAATAATTTGTATATTTCTGATCCTCTTTCAGGAGCTAATTCTTTAGTTTCAGCACCTAACACGCAGACGCATTCATCATATAAAGCACCATGAGTAGGTTTATGCTTTTTTCTAGTTGCTTCAAGAAGTTTTAAGAGTCTTTGAGACCTGTTGTTTTTATTCATCATCCAGCCCACCATAAGGTAAATGAAAATACATACTAAAATCTCTATAAATAGATAAAAATCTTTTTATTTCTTGACTAATATCTTCTAGATCCCCATATATATTATCTGCGGCTAAATTAATTTCTTCATTAAAATTATACAGCTGTTCATCTTCATAATCGAATCCCTCACAGCAATTATATTGTACCAAATTAGATATAAATGGTTGTATTTTCAATACATTTTCTTCATTTATCATAAATTTCTCCCATAACAGTCCTAGTATAATTTTTACGGGTAATTTTTGATCATACGTTCCTTTTATGTTCTTAAATTTAGATACAATATCAACTAACTTATCATTACTGGATAAAGAAACTTCTATAATCTCAATAGAAGGACTATCTAATGTTTCAATTGTATGATCAGCCCACTCGATTACTTCAGTTTTTGAAAATAAACCAATTTGTAACCCTATCCTAAAAACCTCAGCTATTATTTTTATATTAACCACATATACAACTTCTTAAATTTTTGATAATTATACATCACAGTGACCTAAACTTCAAAAAAGGTATTGCTAGTAGGCAGTAAACACAAGGATTTTAAAATCGGGAATCCCCCTACATTGCATGGTAAATAATATATAATTTAAAGGAAAAGAATTATTTTGTTAATAACCTAAATTTACAAAGAGGTGGTAAATAGATATACAAGTCCTTGAAGAATAAAAAATAATAAATTAATTACTACTTATAAAATGTTTGAGCATTTTGTGTTTCATGAAATGCTTGAATGCTATTAAACATTAAAAGGAATTGATTCAATGATTTTGGACGTAGGTTTTGTTTCACTTTTGCATCAATGAAACGGTTAAATACACGCTCAACAGAATCTTCTTTTGAAATTTTGCTAGTTTTTCGTTTGTGGGGTTGTCGTTTTTTACGATTTCTTTTTCAGTGAAGTATGTTAAAGACATAAAAAAAGCTCCTGCATTCTTATTTAGAGTTAAAGGAGGAGTTTCAATCAACACTTGAGCGGAACTCACCGTTAGTTTTGGTCAAAATATGAAATTATCAACAGTTGATACAAAAGGATATGACCCCGGAGAGGCTCGAACCAGCGACCTCCACCCTGTCAAGGTGGGGAAGTTAGGGTCTTATGTATATCAATTATGTTTATTACATTTCTAACGAAAAACCACTTCACATGAATTATTTACTAATTTCATTATAAAAGGGTCATTTCCCATTGTAAAGTGACTAAACCTTCAATGGTATTTGTTATAAACATATTTTTCACTGAATTTGTTTTTATTGTTCTAATTAATATGCTAGACTATCAAGCGTTAGCTACGTAATTAAATGTATTCGACTTTGCTTCATATCTAAATACTAGTAAGAATTAAAACGTAAATTACATATGAAATCCAACATATAAAATCACTTTAGTAATTTATGGTACTATAGTTTCACACAGTATTTTAAGAATAATAAAAATACATGCTTAGATAAGAAGACTTAAGGGGGGAGACATAATGGTACTAAGACAACCTATTGCAGTTAATAAGGTGGAAAAACCTGTAATTATATTTAAAAACGAATCAGAATTAAAAGAGTTCCCTTCGATTCAAACAGCCTCAAAATGGTTGAAAGAGTATTCAGGGTATAAATACATACCATATAAGCAAGTAGAAAATGGAATATTCTTTGGTGAAACTTGGTCATATAATGGGGATACTTATGTTTTTACTACTGATGAAAATGTTAGATTAACTAAATTAGAAGAATTGGGTATTGAAACAGAAAACAAAAATGAATATAAAATTGAACCTACAGGTTATTGGACATTTTTTTGTAATCCCAAGAAATGGGCTATTGATGAATTTTTAATGTCCGGAACAGTCTATGGTACGTTTGCCATTACCGAATGGCAAAAGGATTGGTTCAAAAAAGGACAACTAGGAGTTATCAGAGTAGGTCATGACCAACGAACTCGTGAAACACTTGCTGGGAAGTCTCGCTTACAAAGGGGTATTTATGCATTAGTTGAGATAGTGGATAGCCCCATTATGTCAGCTGCCAGTGATGGTTTTTGGCTGGGGAATAATAAAGGTGAAGAAGTAAGATATAGAGTTCCGATTAAATATCTGAAAAATCTCTTGAATAACCCTATACTTATAGAGGATCTTGAGTTACTACCAAGTAAAATTGATAAATATTTACTTGAAGGTTTCCGGGCGTCTTCTATGCCTTTAAATCCTACGTCTATTGAAATAATTCTTGGTAGAATGGGTGGTATTGAAACAATAGATTTTGAATTTAATAAAACTGACATTGATAATGATGTAGACATTTTGGTATTAGAAAACAAATACATTGACGCAGTGCCAGAGGTTAAAGAAAGAGTTAGCAGGTATATTGAGAGAGGAACAATAGCACAGGAATATAAAAAGAAAGTAGGATTTAAATGTCAGGTTTGTGAAGCTTTAAACCAAAACCCCTACTCTTTCAAAAAAACAAACGGTGAATATTATGTAGAAACACATCATGTAATTCCTGTTTCTAAATTACAAGCTGGAACATTGTCAAGTAATAATTTAATAACTGTTTGTGCAAACCATCATAGACAACTTCATTATGGAAATGTTGAACTTATAGAGAATACGTATGATAGGTTTATTTTTAATGTTGATGATAGTGTAGTAGAAATAAAAAAGAAATAGAACCAGAACCATTAAAAAGGGCGTATCCAAATAGGAAACACCCTTTATATCCCTTATTATAATGTAGGATGTGGAGGATAAGAATGTTTTTTTGCCTCTCCATACCTATGGATTTCAAAATCTGCCCATATTTCCTGGATATGCGTATCCGGTCTCAATTCTTTCAATATATTCCTCAAAGGATTAATATACGGATTGCTTCCTTCCAAGTGATTTTCCAATTCAACAATTATATCTTCATAACCTTCAATTGTCTTTTTTATTTCATGTTGATACGCAATACATGTATCTATATTTTGTATATATTGATTTTTACTTTTCTCATAAGAGAACATTCTAGGCCTATTATACACTGGTGATTCTCTTGAAAAAATTGGTTTTAATGCTTTGATTAACAACTTTTCTAATATCAGTATGTCATATCCGTCCTTTATATTATATGTCTTTAAGTAATATGCAAAATCAATAAAATCATCCAACTTTCCATGTTTTTTATCTATGTGCTGTTTAATGCGTTCTTTTATTGTTTGGATAGTTAACCCTACATACAAACAAGTACCAAAATAATCATAAATAATATAAACACCCTTATAATTTGGATGAGTTACATTGTTTAGAAATTCGTAATCATCTGGAATTGGAATATTTATATCTAACTTGTATTTACTTTGAAAACCAGTAACCTTGATTATACTCAAATCACTTTCCCCCATATCAACCTATTATTTTTCTAATTCCCATCCAATGAAGGCTTTTCCTTAATTAACTCTTTTAATTCTTCTTTACCTAACCATGGCCTTTTTCTATGTAACATTCGATGGCAGTTTGAACATACTAAAACTAAGTCATTTAGTTTTGTTTTTGCATTTTCTTTATAATTAGAAATAGGAATAATATGGTGACACTCTATAAATCCTTTACCTAAGTCTCCATATATTTTATAAAAATCAAATTCACAAATTTCACATTTCAATTTATTTGCATCTAATGCAATTTGTTTTTTCTTTTTAACAACATTGTTATTTCGTTCGCGTTGTTTATGTATTCTATACAAAACCCTTCCCTCGGGGAACTCCTCTTCTTCATCAATACTTATAGATATTGATACTTCTTCTTTTTCAAATTTAACACCTGATATTATACTCTGTGCTATATTATGAAGTTTATTTTTATCATTATGAAACTCATTCCATACTACTTCTTCTAACTTAGAACCCCTTTCCAATCCTTTACCTTTATAGCCAGGGTCAAAACGAAGGAAGTTACACATTTTCATATATACACCATGTGGGTTACTAAATTTTGCTGCATTAGGTCTATCTTCATGTATTGGTAAAGAATTTAGAATTTTACTTAACTTAATTACTTCTTCATGTTTGTTACTTATATGAATGGGGTTATTCCTAAAATAGCAATCTAATGCGAGTATTAGTTCATCACGTTGCCACTTCGGATTTCTTTTTTTATTATCCTTTTCATTAGTTTTATAATTCCTTAACCCCCAGTGTCCTTTTCCTTTACCTTCAATAGAATAAAAGAGGTCAGTATGGTCACCAACATTCCCCTTAAAAATATCAGCGTCACTTGAATTTAAATAAATATGCTTTCTAATTTGTGCTTTCCAATCTATATAACTACTCAAATCTATTTTATTTCTATCTTCTACTTTGTTATAAATATCAGTTAGAGTAGCTTGTCCACCTAATTCTTCTAAAGCCTCAACTACTTCTCTAAGCCACTGTATTTTCTCTGACAAAGGTTTCACCTCACTTCCATATAATTACACAATTTATATCATAGGACATATTTCACTTAATCAAAATAGGAAAACACTATAAATCACAACATTCAGTTAAATGATAGATTTCTATTACTCATTTTTCTAAAACATCAACAACTACCAAAGCAAAAAGAGATGAATTATTTAAAATCCATCTCTTAGTTACTGATTCATCATAACCTAATTTATTTGATTTTTTCTTGAATAATAATTCTAGGGTTATCAAAACACCAAAAAACATACTCTCGGTAGTCGACCAGCGACATACTGTTTCTTTCAGCTACCTCAGTCATGACCTCGTTAAAGCGTTCCATAGTAAAACCTAATCGTTCGTGGTTAGTTTCAGCCCACTTAAAAATATTTCTTGCGTGTTTTGAAGAGTTTAGATTGCCTCGTAAAGCTATCATGTTACTTAGAGTAGTCCCTCCATGACCAGTAGCTAAAGGTATAATATGATCTAGATGTATGTTCTCCTTGGCACTGGTTAAACAGCAACCACCAGCTATTAGCTGGTCATTTTGTTCTCTAGTTAAGTCATTTGGTAGTTTTCTAATTCTGGCACGTCTAAGTCTTGTTAAGTGGGCTTGATATTCTATATTCTTTCTAGCCCACTTGCGACTATGTTCTCTATACCGTTCAGGATCTGCTTCACGATATTTACGCTGTTTGTTTCTAATATGTTCCCAATTTTGATAATAATTTTCTTTACTTAAAAGTCTAATACGTTCTCTGTTTTCCTTAACCCATTGTTTATAGGTTTCTTTATATTGTTTAAAGTTTTCTTTTTTCCATTTAGTAGAGACTTCGTAATGGCAAGCTATGCATCTACTATCTTTATTTGCTAAAAAGTTTTTACGATCCCTAAATTCCTCAGCTAGTTTAACCTCTTTACAGGTGGTACAGTCAAGGAACACGTTATTATTTTTATCTATAAACTTTCGTCTACCACGTTCAGTAACTTTTACTACTGTTAATTTAACATCACCAACAGTAACAACATTCCCTAGCCATTCCTCATATTTATAATATTGTTTACGTCTACAATCGTAACAAGTGGCCTCTTTCTGATAAAATCCTTTAGTTGAGTTAATAAAACTATCAATTGGTTTAATGTCCTTACATTTTCCACACGTTAAAAAGTACTCTCCTAATTCATTTGTATATGCTTTTCGTGTTCGTTTCTGATTAACTCCTATTACAGTCAGAACATCTCCATTATAAGTTGCTTTTTCTTTTATTAAAGAGTTTAGACGTTCTTCACGCTGCTTACCTAGATTCTCTTTATACCATTTTTTACGTCTAGCACCCATGCACTCTTTACATTCACTAGCTTTACCATTCCAGCCTTTCTTTTGGTTACTAAACTCGTCTACTGATTTAACAGTACTACAATTAGTGCAATTTAAGTATTTTAAACCATCTTTATTAATATAGAGTCTACGTTTTTCGTTTGATAACTCTAAAACTGATAATTCAATACCGTTAATTATAGTAGTTTCATTAAATAATTTACTTTTAAGTTGTTGGCGTTTCTCTTTGGCGGGTAAGCTATGGCATTTTTTGCAATTGGATTTTTTTCCGAACCACCCGTTATATTTGTGGTCATAATAGTCACCAATACTCTTAATTTCCTTACATTTTCCACATTCTAAATATAAAGAACCATGTTGATCCGTGTAAGCTTTACGGGTTTTACGCTTATTCACATCAATCACTGTGAATTCCATTATATCCTCCTTTAATATGTATTCTTTTATTTCATTTACTGTGGTTATAAAATCAATATGAATTTAATAAGGATAGAGGGGGTGCATAGTTATACTTAGTTAGATCCGTAGATGGTTCCTTCTTGAACAAATATAGTTCTTAATTTTTCTATTATATTCCCTGTATTAGTGTGTGTTTTCATAAGCTATAAGGTGAAAAGAAGAGTGGATGTACTTTCCTTTTGTTCTAAGGTGTGTCTTATGACATGCCTTTTTTATTTGACGTTCTAATTCAATATTTTTGAACTAATAACAAGTGAGGTGGAAGCAATGTATACAATTAACAGTCGTTTACCATATAACATGGAATATGACTACAGATTCATAAAACCAATTAGGCATAGTCGTAATAAGACATTACAGGAGTTTAGTCCCTTCATGGGAGTCGATTCCGCTACTATATGTAAATTAGAAAATGGTCAGTTAGATTTTACGCCTTATTATCATGAAAAGCTAAGGGACGCCATTAAACGATTAAGAGTTTTTAATGTGGAACTAGCTAGTATTTGTAAAATCATTGAAATGAAAGAACAACGAGGTTACAAGTAATGATTACCATTGCACTGTTGTTACTGTTAAAGGGTTTTATTATGACTAAAGAAATTGTTGGGGGAATATAGAAATGGAAGTTAAAGATTTATTTGTTGAAACTAAAAAGATCGTAACTGAGTATAAGGAAAAAGTTAAAGTATTAAACCAAGAAGAACAGGAACTCCAAGCGGAACTGGTGGCAATGCAGGAGGAAATGACAGCGATTCTGTTAGACCAGGAGAACGCTAACTTATCAGAACGAATCTATTTAAAGGCACAGGCAAAGGGAATCAATTCAAAATTAGAGATTGTTAACGCTATGTTAGAAGAATTAAATGAGAAAAGATCAGCTTTGAAACTGGCATATGTTCCAGTATTACAAGACGTACTGAGAAAAGACCGTTATAGTGCTAATGAGTATGACATGACAGAACTTGCTATCCGTCACCGTTACGAGTTGTTAACTGAAATAGCTGGTGTAGGTAAGCAATTCCAAAAACAATACCATGCTATTGCACCTGATATTTATGAGGTGTTTGAAGATACAAAAGTTAAAGAAGAGTATCCGCGTTTGGAACACTCATTCAATCAAGAACAGTATCAACCATCCTTTACTTGGTTTGAACCATCTGTTGTATCCAAGAATGAAATGTTTTCCGCTACTCGTGGGAATTTACCAGACCATTTAAAAGCACCTAAGGAGGCAAAATAATTATGAATGCACCTAACTTAACTAGCATTGTAAAACAAGACGTTCTAGCGGAACTGAAAAAGGGAAATACAGACGTTTTAAAAGGATTACCACCAGTTTTAGCTATGCAGTGTGGACTGCTTTATAAAATGAAGCAGGTGGCTATATCGAGGAATCAAAAGTAAATGATAAAGAACTAAATGAGGCAATGTTAAACCGTATGAAAGATAGTGGTGTTAATGGAATGCTAATAAAGAGAATAGAACAAGAGAAGGTCACTAGTTAACGCTGGTGATCTTTTTAATTTAAGGAGATATGGAGAAATGGAAGCAAAGGGTTGCTGTAATTTAATTCAAGAATTTAACGGTGAGAAGAGTCGGTGTTTATTAAGAGACGCACATTGTTCGCTATTAGTTAAACATGACCGCTACAAATTCGATAAAGAAGAGGTTAAGTGTGACTACTTAAATTTACTAACTGGCATTGATTCTAAGCATGGTGTAGTCAAAGAGGTTTCGGTTTCCTCAAAAGAGTGTAATGGCTGTAAAAGGATATTCAAAACTAATAATTTACGACTGAGCTACTGTTCTGACTTATGCAGGAAGTCAGAAAGAAGGCAGGCAGAGAGAAACAGTAGAATACGCAACAGTTTAGCAAAAAGGGGGCTGGTATAAAGGCATTCTTAGGTCCAAAAATGGAGGTTGGGTATATTCCTATTCAGACCCAAAAATACACATCAAACTGTTGCTTAACTAACTATGAAAAGAGGAACGATTATGGCAAATAAGAAAGCAAAACAACGTAAAAAGCGAATGAAGAAACAAATGAAACGACAACTACAAAATCGAATCAAGGAAACACCAGTTGTTAATATGACTTTTAGAGAGATTGAAGATATAAGAGTTAAAGAACAAACCGTCCTCCATAATCCAAAGGAAAATGGGAGACTAGAAAGAACAGCCTCATATCAGGAAGTACTAAATAAGAAGTATGGCGATGCTGTCACAGTAAAAGAGAAATTCATTAACCCTCGTGCAACGCTATTAGATCATTGTAGTAAATGCCATAAAGACTGGTATTCCAATCCTGTATGGTTACTTACAAAGGAAGATCAAAAGCATGTTTGCGGTGCAGACCCTGTTCAAATGAGTGATGGTACATTCAAACCTAAACGAAAAAGTAACAGAGAATGACATAGTTAAGATGTAGGAACTTTATGAACAAGGTATGACTTATCCAAAAATAGCTGTTGAAATAGGTGTGAGTCGTCCACCAGTAGTTAAATATTTAAGGAAAGCTGAGGAAAGCAGGGTTCAAATTTAATGAACTTGTTTTCCGTTCTTCTTTATCTGTTTTATTTCTTTTATTTCACCTAATCCCTTATGCACGTCAGAAAAGCCTTGTTCGAATGTAGCTTTTAACCCCTTATGTATATTCTTTAAATCGTCCAACTTACCTTTTACTGAGGTAGAGGGTTCCTTACCGTTTAAATTATCCATTTTACTGTCCACCTTATCTAAGCTACCCTCTATTTTATCTAACTTAGTCTCCATTTCTGTTAACTTTGCTAGTATCTGTTTCGCTAGTTCAATTTCTTTTTCTGTTGCCATGCAGCTAGCCTCCCTAAAAAGTATTTAAAAACCCGTCGCAGAATTTTTCTTGAGATACGACTATTAAATTATAGCAAAATCTGTAACCACTCCCTTCTTTATATCGCTGTGCCATGCAATTATTAGGGGAGTTGTTCACGAATTAAAAGATAATCGCCTCAGAATCGCTTATAGCAAGTTCCAGTATTCACCGTTAAAAATTCTGAAAATTGTATATTTTACAGCCGCTAAATCGACATAATATCGTACCTTGCCCACCGTAGGTGCGGGATTCTCAACTATGCCTTAATTAACCGAATTGCCTTGTTAATCATGGTGATCTATGGTTTTGGTTTGTTCTTTAGTTTGTTGCTATTGTTACCTTCCGTGTTTGTTTGTCTCATCCTAGTTATTGGCTTTTAGTTAGTATTTGCCTAGTGTCAGCTTCCTTACTTTAGATAGTCTTTTTTTTCTGTTTCATCCCATAATGATTTCAGGAAATCCTGCACAGTATTTAGGAAGTCTATTACTATATACGAATCAATTTCCTTTATCACATATCTGTCTTTTCCTTCTTTTTCAAATTTGATATATGGAACAAGCGAATTAGATAACTTTTTTACTTCTTTATCGCCAAGAACCACTCTGGCATCATGTATAAAATAGTTTCTAATTTTGTTATACGTCTGAATCTTTTTCCAATTACCATTAGACGGTAATTCGAAACCTACAACTTTCGTTAAGTAAGTATAATCTCTATAAATTCCTCTATGTTTTAAGTCCTCAATCTTAATAAGGGAATTAGATTTGACCTCTATAAACGTTGTTAACATGTTTAATTCCTTTTCGAGAATGGAATATGTTGTAATTAAAAAAGACTTTTTTAGCATATTTGAAAAGGAATCTGCAAAAGGTTCTTTTTCTGGAAATTTCCCTTCTAGTTCATTTAGTGTCTCTTCAAAATATCTCCTTGTACTTTTCAATTTAGATAAAATTGTTAGGTCAAAGAAATCCGCTACTTCACTCAAAATAACACCCCTCATCAAAAATTATTATTATGTTAATTATAAAATTATCGGTTTCAAATAGCTAAAAGATTTTTTAGAAGTTATCAACTAGTTTCTTTGTAGTGTGTTATAACTTAAAATTATTGAAGTCAATCTCTGATGCAGGCTGGGGTACTTTTCGTAAGATGCTTTTGTATAAGTGGGAGAAATTTGGTGTTTTACTTGTGAAAGTAGACCCGGCGTATACATCACAAGATTGTTCGAATTGCGAGAATCGCGTGAAGAAATCCTTGTCGATTCGGACACATATTTGTACAACATGTGGAACAGTATTAGACAGGGACTATAATGCAAGTCTAAACATTTTGCGGAAAGGATTAGAACAATTACTTGTGAGAACAATCGAAGAATGAAACTGTAGGGTAAGGTTGTGTCCAAACAGTCTAAACGACGCCTGTGGAGAGTGTGTAAGACTGCTTGGATTCCCAAGCAACAGCGCTCTGTGAAACAGGAAGTCCCTTCTTCAAACGACTCGTAAGAGTGTTAAGGAGGGGTCATTCACCACGTTTATAAAGCGTACTTAGGATAAAAAAAATGAACTTGAAAATAATACAATTTGACCAACTAAATTTTCAGGAGTTGATTTAGCAATGCCATTAAGACCTTATGGAGTTTTAAAAGGAAAAGTAATTGGTTGTGAACCACCAGAAGAAGGAGGTCCTAGATCGTATTTTGAGGTTAAAATCTCAGGCAATAATGAGCGTACTTATAAGATAATTGTCATGTATACTCCTCAATAGCACCTGCTGAAGTTTTATATTATGCAGGTAAAGATTTTCCTTCTGATTAAATTACACATTTACCTAATTTTAAATACAGTTTTACAGGAATAACCAAAGGAAATAGAGAGGTTGCTCTTGATTATATTCGCGGAAATCTACTTGAACGTTGTAAATTAACACTTCTACCAATAATAAGACCTGGAGAGGATAATGATTTATTAGATAAACTTTAAATTATATGCAGACATCCAAGGATGATCCAGATGTTGATATTTATGCATACGGTGAGAAAATTCCTTCGGGAATGCATGATATTCATCTGAACTAAGGGAACGTAGAGTCACATACAAGTAAAGATGGAATATGGCAAGAGGATGGTATGCTTTTCCATTATAGAAACACAGATACATGGGAAGCTGTTTTCTTAGCATTCCAGTCTCAATCATGGTGCACTAACGAACATGGTCATGCTATAAAACCTGTTGAAGAATGTAGTTATAACACTGATTGTGAATAAGGGTTCTGTTGCAAAGCTTGAAAAAGCATAAACAGGTTGATAAATGAGCAGCAATATTTATGCAGTGGCTAGTAATTGCTGTAGTTCATTGTACGCCGAAAAAACTAAGTTTGATTGAAGACTTCGCTTCTGTTTATATAGGGCTTAAATTGTCTCGATTCCATTTATTGTGCGCGAAGCATGGAGAAGGTTTTGAAACCCAGATGATTTAACAAACCGATGTTTCACATGACGATAATCTTGTTCAATGAGATTATTGAAATGTTTGATGGAACAATGCTTTGTATGGTTATAAAAGCCGTTTTTCTTCAACTTTTTGAAAGCACAAAGTAATGCAGGAACTTGATCTGTTGTGAGAACCGACGGTTCTTTAAAATATCTCACTAATCTTTTCATGAAAGCAAAGGCAGCCTGATGATTTCGTGTTTTCCGAAGCTGAAAGTCCAGTGTATGACCATCTTTATCAATTGCACGATAGAGATAATGCCATTCTTCTTTAAATTTGATATAGTTTTCATCCAAATGCCATGATGATTGGGAAGCTTTATTTTTTCTTTTTCCAGATTTGATAGATGAGATTGCCATATTCATGAACCCATCGCATGATAGTTGTGGGATGAACTAATACATCACGCTCCTTGAGGATCTCAGATATATCTCGATAACTTAAAGAAAAACGACAATAGTAGCCTACGGCTACTAAAATAATATCCTTTTTCAACTGTTTTCCTATAAAAGATTCCAAATCCATTCTTCTGCTTACACTTATTCTACAGGTTAGCTCAATTTAGAAATCTTTGCAACAGAACCGATAAAGAGAATTAAGATAGATTATCTATATTACAATAAATACTGATATTCTTTTTAAGGATGAAATTTTCTTTTTTTGGATATTTGTTTTTTTAAAACAGATAAAATTATTGTTTTATGGCTATTTCGTTGTTAATATATAATTATACTGGAATGTTTTCTTTGGAGGTGTAATTATATTGATTAGTCTAAAGGTTAGTTATAAACCTTTATGGAAATTGATGATTGATAAAGAAATTTCGAATAGGGAACTTAGAGAAAAGGCAAAATTAAGTTCTAGTACATTCTATAACTTAAAAAATAACGAAAATGTAACTACGGATACGTTACTAAAAATTTGTTGTGTTTTAGAATGTAGTATTAGCGATATTATTGAGTGTATAAAGGAGTAATATATTTATGAGTGTTAATTCAGATATTGTAGCAGTCAGTCTATTTTCGGGGGCAGGAGGTCTTGATATCGGTAGTTTTTTAGCTAGTGTTCCGGTTATTTCTAGCACGGACTTTGAAAGTGATTGTATAGAAACCTTAAAATTAAATGAAGAAATGTTTGGGGAAACTGAAATTATTTTAGGGGACCTTCATAAAATTGAGAGTAAAGTTTTTCAAAATATTATAGAAAAAAGAGCAGAAAATAAAGAAGTTATTGTTATAGGTGGAGCCCCGTGTCAACCATTTTCTAAAGCTGGATATTGGGTAGGAAATAAAACTCGACGTGGGATTAATGATCCTAGGGCAAGTCTAGTAAATGAATATTTACGTGTTGTTACAGAAATTCAACCAGCTGGATTTGTATTTGAAAATGTAGAAAGTTTATTACATCCTACTAATAAAATTATCGTGGAACGTTTTATTGAGATAATTGAAGAGGCGGGGTACAGTTATAAAATAGTGAAGGCTAATGCTTTAGATTATGGTGTTTCGCAAAAACGAAAACGACTTTTTATTATCGGAACAAAAGGTGAATTTAAATCGGAAGCACCAAAAAAGACTCATGGAAATTCAACTAAAATTGAAGGTACAGATTTAAAGCCTTATGTAAATGTAGGTGAAGTTATTGCTGGTTATGAGGGGGATGAATATTTTGAACCTTACGAAGTTGTTGAGGGAGGTACTTATGCAGACGATTTAAAAGAAGTTCCTTCAGGTATGAATTATAAGGCATTAACAGCTTGGGCTGGTTATCCGAATCCAAAGTTTGTTGCTGATAAAAGATTTTGGAACTTCCTTTTGAAATTATCACCAGATAAACCTTCGTGGACAATTACTGCACAACCAGGACCTTGGGTAGGCCCCTTCCATTGGGAAAATCGTCGTTTACGAGTACCAGAAATAGCTGCTATTCAATCTTTCCCTAAAGGATATAAATTTTTCGGAACAAGAAGATCTATACAAAGGCAAATTGGCAATGCAGTACCTCCACTTATGGGGAAAGCTATGATTGAATTTGTAAAGGAGAGTTTAATTAATGGTAAAGCCTAAAGTTGTTAGTATCTTCTCAGGTGGAGGGGGAATTGATATAGGCTTTAATAAAGCAGGATATGATATTTTATTCTCAACAGATTTTTGGCAACCAGCTGTAGATACTTTAATTAAAAATAAATCTGCAAAGTTAGCGAAATGTGAAGATATTCGCGAAGTAGATTATCAAAATGAATTATCATCAATTGGATATAATGTAGATGAAGTTGATATATTCGTTGGAGGCCCACCTTGTCCAGCTTATTCAAAATCTAGGTTTTATCGTACCGAAAAAAAGAGAGCCCTAGAAGACGAAAACTCATTTACATTATTTGAATATTTTAGGGGATTAGATGAACTTAGGCCGAAAGTATTTTTCTTTGAAAATGTTTCAGGTTTTGTTTTTAAGCCACATAGAGCTGCATTTGATGCATTAATAGATGTAGCGGATCAATTTGGTTATCATGTAACATACAAGGTTATTAATTCTGCAAATTATGGTGTCCCTCAAATGAGAGAACGTTTTATTTGTATAGGCGTTAGAAAAGATTTTGGAGAACCTTTTATTTTTCCTGACGAGACACATTATAATCCTAAAAAAGAATTTAATTTGGATTTATTTAGCAATAAAAAACCTTGGGTTACTTGTGGAGAAGCAATTGGTGATTTAGACTTTGATTTACCAGAAGATAAAGACATGCAGGCGGGTTCTAAACACAAAGATTTATTGAAGCTAGTGCCACCGGGTGATAATTATCTTTACTTTACTGAAAAACGTGGTTATCCAAATCCTATATTCGAATGGCGTTCAAGATATTGGTCATTCCTACTGAAGTTATCGCCCGAAAAGCCTTCGTGGACAATTCAGGCAAGTTTTTCTAATAATCAAGGACCATTTCATTGGAAAAATCGATTTTTGAGAATATCAGAGATTAAGAGAATCCAAACATTCCCTGATGATTATGAAATTACAGGAACTTTTAAAGACCAATGGAGACAAATTGGTAATGCTGTTCCTCCATTATTAGTAGAGCAAATTGCAGTAGCAATAAAAAATCAATTTTTTACTACAGAAGAAAAATAAAATATCAAAATAGATTAGTTTCTCTAAAAGGAAATTAATCTATTTTTTTATTTACTAAACATGTTTAAAAAATCTTCTATATATAAATATCAAAATTTATCGTAAAATAAAAACGTTATAATTTGAATTATAAGGGAGTGTAGTGATATGAGCAGTTATAATTGGGTTTTGGCAGATGGATCAATACAAAGCGCTGATAATGATCGAGCTTACTACGAACTAAGTGAAGAGCAATTAGAAAGTATCCTCACAAGTAACTTAAGTCAATTTAATAATCAAGTTACATTGAATAGAATTGAAGAAAATATTTATCTAGCAACAATTAGTAAATTAAATGATGAAAACGAAGACGTGGTTATTTGTGTAAAACATATTACTCCTGGAGGAAGAAGTAATTATTATCCTGATGAGTTTAGGATTCAACAACAAGCTAGAATATGGAGAACTGCAGTAGAACAAGCTGACGAAAGAAACTGTAAAGGTATTTTATTAGGTATTTATAAAACTAGTGACATCGAGGAACCAATTTTTTGTGCATTTAAATTAAAAGCTGTAGATGGGGATTCATCAAAATCGAAACAAATAAAAAATGAAGTAATTTCTAAAGCTATTATTAATGGATTTAATCAAACAAAATCAAAAAATGAATACATATGTGCTTTTAGAAAAGAGTTTTTATTTTTTTATTTAAAAAATTCTGAATGGATACATGAATCTACTATTGATAATTTAACTAGTCATACAACTGATGAACATTCTATATCTGATGATATAGAAGAAATGAAACAGAAAGGTCCATCAAAACCAGGGATTAATCGTATTTACTTTGGAGCTCCAGGTACAGGGAAATCTTATGGAATTAAGAAATTCATTCAAGAAAATGGAATTGAAAATTATAGTGAAAAGACAGCAAGTCCAAATGTTTTCCGTATCACTTTACATCCTGAATTTGGCTACAATGATTTTATAGGTCAAGTAATGCCTGTTGTAAAAAGAACAGAAGGAACTGAGGGTTCGTCAACTATCGAATATGAATTTACTCCACAGATGTTTACAAAGGCATTAGCAAAGGCATTTCAAGTAAGAGCAAGTGGAGAACCTGTTTTCCTAATTTTAGAAGAAATGAGTCGAGCAAATGTGGCTTCTGTATTTGGCGACTTGTTCCAATTGTTAGACAGAGATACTGATGGTATCAGTGAATATAAAATTGATAATTCACTAATTGCATCAATCATTTTTGGAGAAAAGTATTCAGATGAAAAAATTTATTTACCTGAAAATATATATATTATAGGAACTGTAAATACTAGTGATCAAAATGTTTATGTAATGGATACAGCGTTTAAACGCCGTTTTGAATTTGAATATTTAGCTACAACAGAAATTGCTAAAAAAGATGGCATAGCGCTAAATGATTTTCAATTTAAATTAATAAATTCTAATGAGGATGCATTAGAGTTTACATGGCTTACTTTAATGCGTAAATTAAATGAATTTATTGTTAAGAGTGAAGAAAACGGAGGATTGGGATTAACAGAAGATAAACAATTAGGCCAATTCTTTATTAAATTTAGAGTTCCAACGGACCAAGATACAGAGGCCGAAATTTTAAGTACAATTGAAGAATATAATAAAAATCAAATCTCAGGTAAGTTATTGCAGTATCTTTGGAATGATATTGAAGGGGCTGCATATTCAACAAATAAACTATTTGCAGAAGAAGTAAATAGCTTTGGTCAACTATACAGTCTAGCTAAACAAGGGAAAAATTTCTTCTCACAAGAATTTTTAAATTTACTATCTTAAATGAATGCATTTAAAGAGGAGTGAGATGAAGTGATAAGTAACAATTGGTTTATTATTCAGGATGGCAGTGTTGTATCAACAAAGATTTTCAATTTATTTAAAGATGATTTTGAAATTGGTGATATTGGAAAAAATGAAAAAGGATATAACTCAAAATTTGTCGGCTTCATAATTAAGAATGATAAACTTTTAGTTAGTTTTCCAAAACATTATTTTTCGAATGAAAAGTTACAGGAATATCAATATGTTGATGATAGCACTAAAGAAAAAATTCAAGATGATATTAAAATTTTATTTAGAGTGATTCAAAAAACTTCGGTGAAAAAATCAGAGAGAAGCATTGGAATTCGAAATGAAATAAATTCAGGGTATCCATTTCAACATTTCTTTGAGGTGTATGACTATTACGTTAAGTTTGGTTTATATACAGATGAACGTGAAATTAGGAAACTAGGCTATTCAGGTAAAATAGATTGGAAAAGAACTATTTTAAAATCGCCAATTGTTGTGAGTAAAAATAATTTAGTGTACATGCCCATGGTTATTAAAAAAAAAATAAATGAGCATGTTTTTATTAGTAAGTGTATGGCATATGTGATAGATTCGACTGCTAATGCGCTATCGATATTTATGAATTTAAAACGTACTAACCTAGATATTAAAGATATCAATTGGGAAAATGAAAAGCTAATTATTTCTCAATTGAGAGAAATAAAGCAAGTAGTATTTAAAGATAAACAAAAACGTCTAATTGATAGTTTAATTAGATTTTTCGAGAAGCAAAATAAAGGTGATGGAACAATAAAAATAAAAACACGTAGTTTCGCCCTAGCATGGGAGTCTATAATTGAATTTTATCTTAAACATTATTTTAAACGTATAGATGGAAATGGGTATATTAATTTTTCAGAATCTAGAAACATGGATTTAAAACCTTTTGAAAAGAAAAAACTATACCCGGATCGCTTGGGAGAATGTGGGAGAAATATTCAACCTGATTATTATTTAGTGGAGAATAATATGCGATATATATTTGACGCTAAATACTATAATGAAGTAAGAGAATTAAATTATAAACAAATTTCATATTATTTTTTATTAAAGCATTTTGAAGGAATTTCTAATGAAAATGGAGAAATCGACCCTCTGCCAACAAACAATGTTTTACTTTTACCAACCGAAAGAAATAGTGATGATGAAAGGAATTTTAAAAAACATTTTGATCTAAATCCATTATATAATTCGGATGAAACGGAATTTGTTATTAGAGAACAATATTTAAATGTTCAATATATATTGAAAGAGTATGTTTAATAGTATAAAGGTTTAATACACCTATGAGCCTAAAATGGTAAATCTAATAATTTAATACATTAATTTTACCCTCAATTTATAGGGGAGGAATTCAACTTGCAAGTCTATTTATTATACTTCGATAAAGGGAGACTATATCCCAAAAAATAATTTGGATTTCTTTAGAACTTTAAATCTCAATAATTATAAGCTGAATAGATTAAGTAAATTAATCATAGAAAACATTTATGATAATGTAGATGAAGTTGATAAAATGTTAAAAATACAAATAAAATCGAAATGGGAAAAAATCAAAAAGAAACAGAGCAGTTTGAAAGTGAAATAATAATGAGGGATAGAATTTCTTATTGGATAAGATATAATTCAGATGTACAAGGAAAAGTAGAATTTATGTATCAAGTTAACAGTAATTTTCATTATTCAAGTTCGAAAGCTGCAATAATTGGAATCACTGATACGAAAAAAATAACAAATGGAAAAGTAACAAAACATAACATACTAGATGGTGCGATACTAACTAATAGTGTATTTTTTTATTGACACAAAGATTGGTTTAGGGAGTTATTTAGTTAAAGAACAGTTTGAAGGTCATAAAAATACATTCGCAGATGATTAAGAAATCAGTAGTACTCCTATTATTGTGACTTGGCAGGAAATAAGAGATTTTTTCAAAGAACAAATAATATTATTTGAAGAACGAAATGATGTTTTGAGTTGTTTTCTTTTAAAACAGTTTGAAGAGTTTTGTACAATCAATTGTATAGGGGAAGTAAAGAAAACTAAAGAGTATTTTTGGCTTGCTTTTGAAAAGGAAAAATCCTAAGAAATGGCTAAAAAGTAGTTAATTATATTTGGTCAACTTATTTTAATTACATTGAAGATGCTGAATCAACAGATGGAAATGATTACAGAAAAAATGGTGTGAAATTTGTGACTTTAACTAAACAACGTCATAGATGCTTAATACTCCAAATTGGAAGAAGAATGACAAGTTAGGGTTGAAAGTCCAAGAGGAGATAGGTTCTTTACTTGGAGTACCTTATAATCGTAAAGAGTACGAGTATTCAAAATATCCCCATGAAGCATATGTAAGATTAGAATGGATCAAGGATTTTAATCGGATTATACCTTACATTGATTTAGCTTATAATTCTAAATAAATCATTTAGGAATAGGAAGTTGTTGTAGTTTTGGAATAAAGTTTAATCCAATTATCGTCAATACCTTTGATATAAGAGCGAATAGAAAGAGCATGTTTTGAAAAAAGATTAATCAAAATATGCTCTTGTACAAGTAGGCTTTATTCATCAAGAGGTGCGGTTGTGGACGAAATCAGTGTTAAAATTAATTGGATAAAAATAGGATTTAAAGTAATAACCCAGTTGAATAGAAAATTGAACAACAACCTGTGGAAAAAGAAATTATAGAACCAAGTGAGAAGAGGAAGGACTAGGTTTCTTTTGCACCTGAAGAGAAAATAAAGGCTGTAAACAAATTTATTGAATATGAAAGGTGAAACAGGCAATTAAGAAGTCGCCAGTAAAAATACGTGGCACAACAGAAGAGTTTGTGTTTATTTTCCAAAGAGTTTCAGAAAATATATCTGTATCTTTAATATTGAAATTTGCAATTGAAAGTAAATTCGGTTTATTTTATAATAACATTAAGAAATTTTTTCCTTTTTAATCATTCCTAAATAACCACAAACCTTTCGGGTTTACGATTCATTACAAGGAAGTGTATATATCATATACGCTATTTTGTAATACGAATGTATTCCTGAGAGGTTTTTTGCGTTGTAGGAATAGGACAAGTATTGAACTAAAGAGGGTGTGATAGGATGTCTTAACTATTTAAGAATCGTAGTGAAGAAGTAAGAATTTTGAATTTCAAAATATAAAAGGAGGTGGAAAAAGATGATAGGAGCAGGCTCGTCTTTTTTATTTCGAAAGGAGAGGGACATGGGTAAAAAAATTATGGTGCAATCTGTAAAGCTCGTAAAAGATAGTAATCGTATTTATGATATTGAGAAAAAGAAAATCACTTGTCCAGCGGATGCTGTACGCTTTGCACAGATTATATTTGATATAGAATCAAGGCCAAATGAAATCTTTGGTGTATTTAACTTAAATACAAAAAATGAAATTATTGGATGTAGCATTGTGTTCGAAGGAACTGTTGATTCATCGCTCGTCCATCCGCGCGAGACGTTCCGCACGGCAATCTTAAACAATGCAACTTCTATTATATGTTTTCATAACCATCCATCAGGACATAGTGTGGAGTCCCAAGAAGATATTGAAGTAACTAAGAGATTAAAAGAGTGTGGAATTATTATCGGTATTCCTCTACTAGATCATGTCATCATTGGAGATAACAGCTATGTAAGTTTAATGAAAAAGGGCGTCATCTAATTAGAGTAGTAAACCAATTATAATCAAAAGTGTGTATGGAATAAAAAGAAGATTCTAGAGCATTTACTCGTATTGATCTTCTTATTCTTTTTATTTGTAAAGACACTCTATAAATTTTAGTAGGAGATCCAAAACAGGATTTGCGTGGTATAAATGTTTTTAAAAAATTAGTAGCTGAACAGCCGCAATATGTAGAATATATATCGGAGAATTATAGGTGTCCGATTTCACATATTCAACTAGCAAATTCATATATTTCCGAGGTAGAAAAGCAGGAACCTCAGATCGAAGCAATTGGAGAACTGAATTATGTGTTTGAGAGGGATATTGATATTAATAGCTTTGTCAACATAGATGATTGGGATCATGCTTTTATTTCTAAAAAAAATGCAAGGTTTATAACGCATAGCAAGGATAAAAATGTGGTCCAACAAAATCTAGCGTATGAACTTAAATTAGTGGTAATGAAGGCAGAAATTCATGAAAGGCTAGTTGATAAATACGTTTATGATATGCAGAAAATGATTTTGAAAAATCTTGTTACTCTGAAGGATATTCAACTATTTTCAATGTTGGAAGGATTACTAGGTAATACATTGGAAGGACGAGATAAGGGGAAATTGAGGGAGAGCTTTAGATTAATGCGTGAAAATCCAATTGTTAGTGGAGTACTAGTAAAATCAATTGATAGCATTAAGGGATTAGAAGGAGATAGATGTTTATTTATAGTTACTACTGATTTAGCATCTTATTTATTTGGTGAAAAGACGGATGAAAATAAAATGTTGAATTATTTATACGTTGCTTTGACTAGGGCTAGAGAAAAATTAGTATTTTTAGTTGCTAATGAGGTCGAAGATAAATATAGTAGAGAAACTGTCACTAATTATTTTGAGAGTATCTTTTCAATTAAAGAAGTTAGAAGTTCAGAGCCTACTTTAGTATAATTAATAAAAATTAAAGGATACTCTCGTGTTATGTGTAGGGGAATCAGTAATTTAACTATATTAAAATAGCAAAAAACACAACAAAAACCAGATAATTCAAGGTGAGAACACTTGTTTTCGGGCCCATCATATATAGATTGGAATGAAAAAACTATTTAATAGTGTACGTATTTATCTGTTTACATGTTTGATATCATGCAGCTGGAATGAATGTGATGTATCAAAGAGAATGAGAAAGGGGTAGTAGTGTGAAAAGAATAGATATGGTTCCAAAACCATTTTTCGAAACTGTTGGAGAACGAGAAACAACGTATCGTATATATGGTCATGCAATGGGGAAAGAACCGATGCTGCTTCCTGAAGTATTTAATTCATTAAAAGAAACTAGACAATACATTTATAAATATGTTCATGAAAACCCTGAATGGTTAAATAACAATGGTGATATCAATGAGTATAATAATAAGCCTTCAAGATCTGATCAAGATGATAAATGGTATGAGGGTGTTATTGAACAAGAATATAGAAAGTACTCTGATTTCAATGATTGGAAGAAATAATTCTTAAAGCAGCGAGTTCGCTGCTTTTTTATTTTGAATAAATAAAAGGAACTGTTGAAGTTTGCTGTGAGGTGGTGTGAGTGGAAGATTAGAACATAGGTGTTTCTACATGCTCTGTTTGCAATGAACCGTGTATGTGGACGTTAAAAATACCATTAACGATTACTCATTTCGATAAAACATATATCCGTGAAGCAAATACGGATAATACTGATATATGTATTGAGTGTTTAGAGAAAGAAGTGCAAACCATTGGATAAGGAGGCAGGTGATATGTAAGTATGGCCAGAGAACGAAGTCCAGACCGTGATAAAGCGTATCAACTATTTAAAGAACATAATGGAGATATTACTTATCGTAAAAATGCTGATTTATTATCTACATCCGAAAGAACTGTTTCAGAAAAAACGGTCGGTGGATGGAAAACGAAAGATAAATGGATACAGCAATTGAATGAAGTACTCCAAAGAAAGGTGCGGAGTACTCTAAAAAGAAGCCAGGAGCACCTAAAGGCAATAAGAATGCTTTAAATAATCGTGGTGGAGCTAAGAGAGGTAATAGAAATGCTATAGGTAATTCCGGTGGTTCTGCTTCATTACGTAATAGTAATGCTGTTAGTCATGGTTTATATAGAAAGTATTTACCACAAGAATTATTTGATTTAAAAGAAGAATTAGAAGAGGAGATCCATTATCAATTTTATAGGAAAGCATCATGCTGCAGCACGCTCAAATCATTCATGTTCAACGTATTATGTTTGTTAAGCGTAATCAAGGCATGACAAAGGAGCTTCGTAAGAATAGACTTAGCGAAAACGGTTTTGAAGAAAAGTGGGAAATTCAATTTGCTTGGGACAAACATGCTATTTTCTTAAATGCTTGATCTAAAGCACTCCCTACCTCATCTGCTCTTTTTAGAGATTTTGATAGACTAGCAAATAAAGATGATGAGAGACGTGCCAGACTTGAATTTATACAGGTTCAAATCGATAAAATTAAATCCAATATTAATAATGATGATAGCGATATTGGGCCAGTTGTCATTGTAGACAATATCAGTGGTGATTTAAATGTCTAAAAAGCAAATCGGTGAATTATTTCTACCGGAGTTTCATCAAGGTTGATTAGCTTGTAAACGCGAAGCAATACGCCAGAAGATAGAAGTACTTACAAATTTTAAAAGATTTCCGTTTGTGTACCAAGAAGCAAAATATATTTATGATAAAATATAGAAAAAGATGATTAAGAAGGGATAATTAAAGTGAAACCAACAATTTATGATGTTGCGGAAAAAGCAGGTGTATCAATAGCAACTGTATCCAAGGTAATTAATCAAACTGGGCGTATTAGTGAAAAAACAATAAACAAAGTAAATCAGGTAATGGATGAATTAGATTACCAGCCAAGTAGTGTAGCAGCAGCGTTAACAGGTAAAAAAACATATACGATAGGGGTACTAGTCCCAGATATCTCAAACCCATTTTTTGCAGAAGTAGCAAGAGCTTTTGAAAATAGTGCGCGAGAATCAGGGTATACACTTATTTTGTGCAGTACGGACCATCAAACAAAACGTGAGCACGAATACATTGATTTGCTATTTAAAAAGCAAGTAGATGGCATTATTATAGCAACGGAGTTAAATGATTATAAACTTGTTAAAAAAATCGTGAATCGAGATTTGCCTCTTGTTTTATTCACTGTAGATCATCCTTCCATCACAACTCATGTTGTGACAACTGATGATATGAGGGGAGGATATCTAGCTGGGAATTATCTAACGCAGAAAGGCCATACATCTTTAACGATTATGATGGAGAAGGATAGAAAAAGTAGCGTAGGAAGACTGAATGGTTTTAAGCAAGCTCTTACGGATTCAGGGATTTCGTTAGATGATGATGCTATCATTAGCTGCTATTCGACGGTTGAAGATAGCAAACGTGCAAGTAAAGAACTACTTAATTTGCCTAACAGACCTACAGCGGTTTTTGCGTGTACAGATTTAATTGCTATATGTCTTATGAATGAAGCAAGAAAACAAGGGTTTTCAATTCCGGAAGATTTATCAATTATCGGATTTGACAATACAATCTATGCTGAGATTGCAGATCCAGGGTTAACAACAATTGAACAGCCAATTACACAAATGGCGACCTGTACGTTTGAACAACTGCTAAAAACGATGGAAATGAAGGAGCATGCTAAGCAAAAAATTACTATTATTCCTCAGTTAGTAGAGAGATCCTCAGTAAAGGATATTACATGAAAACTTTTTAATAGCCCACTTGAATGTAACGAAAAGAAGGTCATCGTAACCATGTGCAGTTATGATGACCTTCTTTTTATTTAGAATTTATACTGAGAATTGCTCTCCACTTTTCGTATTTAAATCCTGCTTCATCTCATTTTCCTTTGGAATAGTAAGGAAATGAGTTAAAAATGCGCCAAAGAAGTACAAGCCAGCAAAGATCCACATCACGCCGCCTACCCCTAATGGACCGATGAATGCAGTTACTACTAATGGACCAACGAATGCCGATAATCCTGAACCTAAATTTAAGACAGACATTGCCGCTCCTTTGTTTTCAGGAGATAAAGATGGGACTAATGCTGTAAGAGGTACATAACCGGCAAGAGTTGCTCCGTAGCAACATGCAACAAATAATATAGCCCAATAATTATGCCCTACCATTTGTGGTACATAATAGAGTGCAAGAGTTACAATTCCGCAACCGACTCCTCCGAACCATTTAATCGTATTTACCCAACCAAACTTGTCTCCAACAATACCAAAAATAATATTAAACACCATATTTACAAAGAATAGAGTGCCCCAAATTTGAAGCCATTCAGTCATCGTAAAATTATATTTCATCATATAAGTAGGCAGGAAAACAACAAATCCAAACTGAGCGGCCGAGTTTATAATTTTAACAATACCACCTATACCAACTTTAGGATTTTCAAATGCGATGGTAATGCCTTTTAGTAATTCGCTTGATTTGTTAGCGCTTACGGTTTGTGCTTTAAATTTGTCTTTATTTACAACAATAGAGAATAATCCCCCGACGACAACAAAAATTAAAGCACTCCATAAAGTAGCGATTTCCCCGATTTTAGGAACCATATAGCTAGAATAAAAGGCACCTATAACACTAAGTCCAAGCTGGAAGACGAACCAGAACCAGCCAACTGCTCTTGAAAGCATTTGCTGTGGAGTACTGTAAGATACCCAAACTAGGAAAGAATAAGCGAATAAGGGATACCCAAATCCTCGTAGAGCGTAGCAAATTATAATTACTGGATAATTCATATGTTGAATTCCTATACCTATGAACCCAATAGAACCTAAAATGAATGATACTAAACCAAACGTCATTACTTTTCTTGGTCCCCACATTTGTACAAATACCCCCGAAAACCAAGAAGAAGCAGATACAGTAATCCCGTAAATAGTAAACAGAAAAGCAGCGTGTTCTAGTGTTAGTCCTTTTTCAACGAGATAAGGGGATAACCATCCTTGTTCTAAACCATCCCCAATCATAAAAACAATAATCCCTATGTATCCCCAAGTTAAATTAGAAGGAATACCAATCTTGTCCATAAATGTTTTGTTTGAACTCATTGCGTTCATTCTCCCACCACCGATAAGTTTTTTGGTTAAGCGCTTAATTCTTTTTGATAAAAAAAGTATACGCTTACATAATAGGGTCGTCAATGAAATTTTTTGACAATTTACAACTTTCTTTTATAAGGGCATTCTATTTACTTATTGGACAATAAAATAATAATGAGTATGAAAAGAAAGGAATACCTTATAGATGGGGTTTACTATTTAAAAGGCTTATCTTCCCTTGTTATATCAGTATTTTAAAAGATTATTTTTGTAGCGGTTTAGATTATTTGTTTCTAATTATTAATTTGTATATGGACGTAGTACGTTTACTTGCGAAATTTGAAATTCGATTAAAAAGAAAAGTATTCAAAAAAATAAAAATGTTTTCAATTTAGAATCAAGTGTGTATAATGAAGAAAAATAGGGAAAGCGCTTAACTTAATTTGATGTGCTAAACCTTATAGACTTTCATTTTGTTTCTTAAATTTAAATAAAGAGGGAGAAATCATATGAATGTTATAACGATTGGAATTATTGGGGCTGGACGAATTGGGAAACTGCATGTTGATAATCTGCAGCTTATGCCACAAGTAAAAATTAAAGCGGTTTCAGATGTAGTGATTGGTCATCTAGAAAAGTGGGCTGAGGATAAAGGGATTTCCACTCTGACTACAAACTATCAGGATTTATTAGCAGATCCAGAAATTGATGCTGTATTCATTTGTTCACCAACAAATACACATGCGCAAATTATTAAAGAAGCGGCTCTTGCGAAAAAACATATTTTCTGTGAAAAGCCTGTTAGTTTCTCAGTAGAAGAAACATTAGATGCATTAGAAGTAGTAAAAGAACAAGGAGTATCTCTTCAAGTAGGTTTTAATCGTCGTTTCGACCCTAACTTCAGAAAAGTCTATGATCTTATTCAACAAGGAGAAGTGGGACACCCACATATTTTAAAAATTACGTCTAGAGATCCACAACCACCAAGCATAGAGTATGTCCGTTCTTCAGGTGGATTGTTTATGGATATGATGATTCATGACTTTGATATGGCTCGTTATGTAATGAATAGTGAAGTTGTTGAAGTATTTGCATATGGAACAACATTAATTGATCCGTCCATTCAGGAAGTAAATGATGTTGATACAGCAATTGTCACATTGAAATTTGCGAATGGAGCTTTAGGGGTAATTGATAATAGCCGCCAAGCTGTTTACGGATATGACCAGCGTCTTGAAGTGTTTGGTGAAAAAGGAGCGGTCGCTGCGGATAATTGCTGCCCGACAACAGTTCAAGTGTCAAAAACAGAAGGTGTTGTAAAAGATAAGCCGCTTTATTTCTTCTTAGAGCGCTATACGCAGGCTTACATTGAGGAAGTAACACAATTTATAAAGTCAATTATAGAAGGACAAGCTGTTATTTGCAGTGGTAATGATGGGTTACAAGCAGAACGAATTGCGAAAGCTGCGAAGGAATCTTTAATAACAGGAAAACCTGTTCAAATCGAACATAAACAGCCTGCGTTAAACCAATAAAGAGAGCGCTTACTTCTAGAAAGATAAAGAGTTATGAATAGTAGGTTTATAAAAATATGAACCATATCATTCACTCTTTCATAAAGCATGGGAGGTAGTAATAATGAATCCACTTATTTTTAAAGAAGATTGTCCATTAGATCTAATTGCAGTTGGACGTTTATGCGTTGATTTAAATGCCAATGAAACACAACGTCCTATGGAAGAAACAAGAACATTTACTAAGTATGTGGGAGGTTCTCCTGCGAATATTGCGATTGGTGCGGCACGCCTTGGCCTACAAACAGGATTTATCGGTAAAGTGTCCGATGATCAAATGGGCCGCTTTATTACAGGGTACTTAAAGGATAACAATATTAATACGGATCAGATATGTATTGATCGCACTGGTGCAGTGACAGGTCTAGCTTTTACAGAAATTAAAAGCCCGGAAGATTGCAGTATTTTAATGTACCGCAACAATGTCGCAGACTTAAATCTTGATCCAACAGAAGTATCTGAGGACTATATTAAACAATCAAAGGCTCTCTTAATTTCAGGAACAGCTTTAGCGAAAAGTCCTTCTCGCGAGGCGGTATTTTTAGCGCTAGAATATGCGCGTAAGCACGATGTAGTCGTATTTTTTGATGTGGATTACCGCCCTTATACATGGCAGTCAGAAGCTGAAACGGCTGTGTATTACAATCTAGCGGCTGAAAAATCTGATGTTATTATTGGAACGCGTGAAGAATTCGATATGATGGAAAAACTATTAAACTATGAACAATCTAATGATCAAGTTACGGCTGAAAGATGGTTTTCTCATCATGCAAAAATCGTCGTAATTAAGCATGGCGGGGATGGTTCAATCGCTTATACGAGAGACGGCCAATCGCACCGCGGCGGTATCTTTAAAACAAAGGTATTAAAGACGTTTGGCGCTGGCGACTCGTATGCATCTGCGTTTATTTATGGCTTAATGCAAGGACTTGAAATTCCTCAGGCGATGCGATTAGGTGGTGCTTCTGCTTCCATTGTTATTTCTAAACATAGCTGTTCGGATGCAATGCCAACAAGGGCAGAGATTTCTGCATTTATGGAAACGGCTGAGGAAATTGTATAGAAACATCATAAATGGGTAATTAAGTAAGTGCGTATCTTATATACGCTTCTACATTACATAAAAGGGAGAGAATGAATATGACAGTACAAACAGCACAAATTGTAAAAAACTACATTGGCGGCGAATGGGTAGAATCTATTTCAACGAAGATGGAAGCGGTATACAATCCAGCAACAGGGGAAGTAATCGCCCAGGTACCTCTTTCAACAAAAGTAGATGTTGAACAAGCTGTATTAGCAGCAAATGAAGCTTTCAAATCTTGGTCTAAAACAGCTGTGCCAAAACGTGCTCGTATTCTATTTAAATATCAACAATTATTAGTAGATAACTGGGAAGAGTTGGCGAAACTTATTACGATTGAAAACGGAAAAAGCTATAACGAAGCTTATGGTGAAGTTCTTCGTGGTATTGAGTGCGTGGAGTTTGCTGCAGGTGCTCCTACATTAATGATGGGAAAACAGCTTCCTGATATTGCGACAGGTATAGAATCTGGTATGTATCGTTACCCAATTGGTGTTATAGGCGGAATTACACCTTTTAATTTCCCAATGATGGTTCCATGCTGGATGTTCCCACTTGCAATTGCTTGCGGTAATACATTTGTGTTAAAACCTTCAGAGCGTACACCACTTCTAGCAGCAAAATTAGCAGAATTAGCTGAAGAAGCTGGTTTACCTAAAGGTGTATTAAATATCGTAAATGGTGCACACGATGTAGTAAATGGTCTTCTGGAACACAAATTAGTGAAGGCAATTTCATTTGTAGGTTCTCAGCCAGTTGCAGAATATGTATACAAAAAAGGAACAGAAAACTTAAAACGAGTGCAAGCATTAGCGGGTGCGAAAAACCATTCTATTGTATTAAATGATGTGAATCTTGAACTAGCAACAAAGCAAATTATTAGTGCTGCGTTCGGTTCAGCTGGTGAACGTTGTATGGCTGCTTCTGTTGTAACAGTAGAAGAAGAAATTGCAGATCAATTAGTTGGAAGACTAGTAGAAGAAGCAAATAAAATTGTGATTGGTAATGGTCTTGATGAAGATGTATTCTTAGGACCAGTTATTCGTGATAACCATAAAGAGCGTACAATTGGATACATCGATTCAGGTGTAGAACAGGGCGCTACATTAGTTCGTGATGGACGTGAAGATACAGCTGTAAAAGGAGCTGGATACTTCGTGGGCCCAACAATTTTTGACCATGTTACAAAAGAAATGAAAATCTGGCAAGATGAGATTTTTGCTCCTGTTTTATCCATTGTTCGTGTGAAATCATTAGATGAAGCAATTGAAATTGCGAATGAGTCTCGCTTTGCAAATGGAGCTTGCATCTATACAGATAGCGGGGCAAGTGTACGTCAATTCCGTGAAACAATTGAATCAGGCATGTTAGGTGTGAATGTTGGGGTACCAGCGCCAATGGCATTCTTCCCGTTCTCTGGCTGGAAAGACTCTTTCTATGGTGATCTTCATGCGAACGGTACGGACGGCGTTGAGTTTTATACAAGAAAGAAAATGCTTACATCTCGTTGGGAAAAATAATCATGAAGAGAGAAGTAGAATCTCTCTAGTTGCTTGTAAGCGAAAGTAACAGAAGTAGTAAAACATAAGAAGGAAGTATTAGGAGTCTATCAAATTCCTGATACTCCTTTTTCATATGCAGAATGATAGAGATAGAAAGGAGCAAACAATATGCAAACTGTTAAAATGACGACGGCACAAGCTTTGGTGAAATTTTTGAATCAGCAATACGTAGAGTTTGATGGAGAACAGCAAAAATTTATTAAGGGAATCTTTACGATTTTTGGTCATGGAAATGTAGTTGGCCTAGGTCAAGCTTTAGAAGATGACGCAGGGGAATTAGAAGTATATCAAGGGAGAAATGAACAAGGAATGGCAAATGCTGCGATGGCCTTTGCAAAACAAAAACATAGAAAACAAATTATGGCATGTACTTCTTCTGTTGGTCCTGGATCAGCTAATATGATTACCTCTGCTGCAACAGCTTCTGCAAATAATATTCCCGTTTTACTACTTCCAGGTGATATATTTGCAACGAGGCAACCTGATCCTGTTCTTCAACAAATTGAACAAACGCATGATTTATCTATTTCTACGAATGATGCATTTCGTGCAGTAAGTAAGTACTGGGACCGGATAAATCGTCCTGAACAATTGATGACAGCTATGATTCAAGCCATGCGTGTTTTAACGAATCCGGCAGACACAGGAGCTGTAACAATTTGTTTACCACAAGATGTCCAAGGGGAAGCTTGGGATTTTCCAAGTTACTTCTTCCAAAAGCGTGTTCATCGTATTGAACGTCGTCTACCTACAAAAGCCAGTTTAGCGGATGCGGTTGAAATGATTAAGAGAAAGAAAAAGCCAATTATGATTTGCGGTGGTGGTGTAAGATACGCAGAAGCGGCAGAGGAACTGAAACAGTTTGCTGAGGCATTCCGCATTCCGTTTGGAGAAACACAAGCTGGGAAAAGTGCGATTGAAAGCAATCATCCATATAATCTTGGCGGCATTGGGGTAACTGGCAATTTAGCAGCCAATACAATTGCAAAGGAAGCGGATCTTGTTATTGGAATCGGAACAAGATTTACTGATTTTACAACGGCATCTAAACAATTGTTTCAGAATGAAGAGGTTGAGTTTTTAAACATTAACATTTCAGAATTCCATGCGAATAAACTTGATGCATTAAAGATTATAGCAGATGCAAAAGAAGCACTTCTTGCTCTAATAGATGAACTGCAAGCAATTGAGTATCAATCTAGTTACACAGTAGAAATTGATGATGCAAAAGAGGCTTGGGAAACAGAATTGGCACGTCTACATAATGTTCGCTTTACAAATCAAGATTTTAAACCAGAAGTTGAAGGTCATTTCGATGAAAATTTAAATGAATATGTGGACACACTTGGAACACAATTAACACAGACCGCAGTCATTGGACAAATCAATACATTACTTGATGAAGATGCAATTATTGTTGGTGCGGCAGGAAGTCTTCCGGGTGATTTACAAAGAATGTGGGCAGCAAATAAACCTAATACATATCACATGGAGTATGGATACTCTTGCATGGGCTATGAGGTTGCAGGCGCACTTGGTGCAAAGCTAGCTGAACCATCGAAGGAAGTATATGCAATGGTAGGGGATGGCAGTTACCAAATGCTTCATTCTGAGCTTGTCACAAGTCTTCAAGAAAACAAAAAAATTAACGTCTTATTGTTTGATAACTCCGGATTTGGCTGCATTAATAACTTACAAATGGGCAATGGAATGGGGAGCTTTGGAACAGAGTTTCGCTACCGAAACCAGCAAACTCGTAAATTAGACGGGGCAATTATGAAAATTGATTTTGCAGCTAGCGCGGCTGGATATGGCGTGAAAACGTATCGCGTTACATCAATAGAACAATTACAGGAAGCACTTAAAGATGCGAAAAAACAAACAGTTTCTACATTAATTGATATTAAAATATTACCAAAAACAATGACAAATGGATACGATTCATGGTGGCATGTAGGTGTTGCAGAAGTATCTAATAGTCAAAGTGTACAAGCCGCGTATGAGAGCAAAGTAACTAACTTGCAAAAGGCAAGATCTTATTAGATTAGGACATAAAGAGAGCTTTTTATCTATATGCATATTGTTTAGGGAGCTCTCTTTTTAACGAACAGATAGGAGAATTTAGCGAAACTCTATAACATTTAGCGAAGAGGAGAGACAAGGGGATGTTCAAAGAAAACACGATTAAACTTGGAATTGCACCAATTGCTTGGACAAATGATGATATGCCAGAGTTAGGAGCAGAAAATACGTTTGAACAATGTATTAGTGAGATGGCACTAGCTGGATTTAATGGAAGTGAAGTAGGTAATAAATATCCGAGAAATACAGTTGTATTGAAAAAATCATTGGAATTACGAAACCTTGAGATTGCTAGTGCATGGTTTAGTGCGTTCTTGACAACGAAGCCGCTTGAAGAGACGGTACAAGCATTTATTCAACATAGAGATTTTTTGCATGAAATGGGTGCAAAAGTCATCGTTGTATCAGAGCAAGGGCATAGTATTCAAGGTTTAATGGATGTACCGCTATTTCAAAACAAGCCTATTTTTACAGAAGAAGAGTGGGATAAGCTTGCGGATGGGTTACATCACCTCGGTAAATTAGCCCAGGAAAAGGGGCTACATATTGCATACCATCATCATATGGGTACGGGTGTTCAAACAACGGCAGAAATTGAAAAGTTAATGGATATGACTGATCCAAAGCTTGTATCCCTGCTTTTTGATACAGGTCATCTTGTTTTTTCAGGAGAAGAGCCGCTTTATATTTTAAAAAAATATTTACCTCGCATTAAACATGTACATTTAAAAGATATTCGTGAGGAAGTAGTAGATGCTGTAAAGGATAACGATTTAAGCTTCTTACAGGCAGTGAAGAGTGGTGCATTTACAGTTCCCGGGGATGGTGTAATTGTATTTGATGAAGTGTTTACTATTCTTGCAAACTCTGAATATAAGGGGTGGTTTGTGGTAGAAGCAGAGCAAGACCCAGCTTTAGCGAATCCTTTTGAATACGCATTAAAAGCTCGAAAATTTATACAAGAAAAAGCAGGTTTGTAATTTAAGCATTTTAAGATTATCCCTAAGTAAATGGTATGGTAATCAACATGTCTTCTTACAAAAGGGGTTAAAAGACGTGACGGTTGATTTTACATTTAATAAATAATATTGAAATAGGGGAGTATGTAATGCCATTAGTTCAAATGAAAGATATTTTAATTAAAGCAAATCAAGAGAATTATGGGGTTGGAGCTTTTAGTGTCGCTAATATGGAAATGGTAATGGGAGCTATTCAAGCAGCTGAAGAGTTACGTTCCCCGCTCATTCTACAAATTGCGGAAGTTCGTTTGAATCATTCGCCCATTCATATGATTGGTCCTTTGATGGTAGCTGCAGCGAAAAAAGCAACTGTTCCAGTAGCAGTTCACTTTGATCACGGTATGACGTTTGAAAAAATTAAAGAGACATTAGAAATTGGTTTTAGTTCGGTTATGTTTGATGGATCTCACTATCCGTTAGAAGAGAATATCCAAAGGACAAAAGAAGTTGTGGAGCTTGCGAAACAGTACGGAGCGACAGTAGAGGCTGAGATTGGCAGAGTAGGTGGTAGTGAGGACGGATCAGAAGATATTGAAATGATGCTGACAAGTACTAAAGAAGCAAAAAGATTTGCAGAAGAAACAGATGTTGATGCGTTAGCTGTTGCGATTGGAAATGCGCACGGGATGTACAATGGAGACCCTGATTTACGATTAGACCGCTTGCAGAAGATTAATGGGATAGTCGATATTCCTTTAGTATTACATGGTGGGTCTGGCATTAGCCCAGAGGATTTCAAGCAATGTATTCAACATGGTGTTCGAAAAATTAATGTAGCAACAGCCACGTTTCAGAATGTAATTACTAGAATTAACACTGCGGCCTTAAATACTCCTTATTCAGATTACTTTACGTACCATCAAGATGTAATTGAGGCCGCGTACGAAAACGTTAAAAATCATATGCGTATATTCGGAAGTGAAAACAAAGCATAACCAGAAAAGCTTTCTTCATTAAATAATAGAAGGAACTCATAATTTAGTTAGCTGACAAAGATAGAGAATGATAGAGTAGCCATTAATTAAAAGGGGGAGAAAGCCGTGTTAGGAAAATTAGGTGAATTAAATGAAGGGTATAATGTATTAACAGAAATGAACGGTCAATGCAGTGATATGTTAATGGATATAGGCATATATAAGATGTCTAATGGAAAAGAAGAGGTGCTATTTGATAATAAGAATGAAACGGCAGTACTTTTACTAGAAGGGGCAATACGTTTAGAGTGGGATGGAATGGAAAAAGTTATTCAAAGGCAGTCTGTTTTTGAAGAAAACCCTTGGTGTTTACATGTGGCTAAAAATGTGAAGGTTACAATTACTGCTCTTTCAGATAGTGAAGTGCTTGTTCAAAAAACAGATAATGACCAAGAATTTGCGTCAAAGTTGTATACTCCAAATGAGTGTCAAAGTGTTGTAGCTGGAGATGGAGTATGGGAGGGAACAGCGCAGCGTGTTATTCGTACAATTTTTGACTATAATAATGCAGCATATTCTAACATGGTAGTAGGAGAAGTTATTTCTTATCCCGGGCGATGGTCGAGTTACCCACCGCATCACCATGATCAACCGGAGGTATATTATTATCGCTTTAACAAGCCACAGGGATTTGGATGTGCAATGGTAGGTGAGGATGCTTATCGCGTTGTACATAATAGTTTTATTACAATTCCAGGTGAGCTAGACCACCCGCAAGCAACGGCACCTGGATATGCAATGTATTTTTGTTGGATGATTCGACATCTTGAGAATAACCCATGGAATGATCGTATCATGGAGGAAGAACACAAGTGGTTATTAGAACCAAATGCGAAAATTTGGCCAGAAAAAGAATAGATGAACATAAAGGTTCTGGACAAAAACGATGTCACTTGCAATTGTTTTTGCTCAGAACCATTAATTTTTTGTCAATGTAGGCAGGCTCTTATGTGAGGTAACGTAAGAGCCTGTTTAAATGTACTACCTTTTTTTATGTACAATAAGAAATGATATAGACAGGGAGAGAAAATCCATGTCCACTAAATTAGTAAATTTACGTATTGATTTTGCTTTTAAACAGTTCTTTGGAACGAAAAGAAATGAGGAAGTTTTAAAGAAGAAAAGTAATTCGGGATAAAAAGGGCTTGTTCATTTTAGTTTAGGAAAAATTAAGATTTACTTATTATTACTTTAACTATTTAAAGTGAAACCTTAAGAGAAAGTTTAGATAAAATAAAATTTCGCGTTATAACATAATAATGTAATTTTTATTTGAATAACAAAAAATCTTATAAAAAGGGTACTAGTAATTATTATGGAGCGTGGAATTTATTGAGTACTACAGGAGGGTTTCATGAGTAAAATAATAGTATTATTAAGGAGTCTAGATACAAAACTAATTTTAATTTTATGCATGTTTTGTATTATTAGTACCGCTGCAATTTATAGTAGTCAACAAACTGGTCAGTATGGAAGCACAAACTTTGCATTGCAGCAAGGCAGGAACTATATAATTGGTTTTGTACTGTTAATATTTGTTGCAAGTATTGATTGGGATCAATGGCAAAAGTTCTCTTGGCCATTGTATATTGTTGGTTCTGTGGCAATTGTTATATTAAAAATACTACCGGAGTCAACGTTTACTCCGGTTAAATTAGGAGCAAAAAGATGGTTTCAATTTCCTGTTATCGGTCAAATTCAACCATCGGAGTTTTTCAAAATTGCACTAATTATATTTGTCGCCAATTTAGTAGTGAATCATAACGCCAAATATATGATTCGGACATATAAAACTGATTTTATATTGGTCGGAAAAATTATGTTAGTTTCAATTCCTCCTATTTCTTTAGTATACAGTCAGCCAGATACAGGTATGGTGTTCTTATACGCAGCATCTATTGCATGTATTTTATTTATGTCAGGGATTCAAAAGAAATTAATTGCATTTTGTACAGTCATCCCGGTAACTATATTATCTACATTAATATTTATATATAAAAAATATCCAGATTTTTTCTTTAAAGAATTAGTTACTAGGTTAAAACCGCACCAACAATCACGCATTATAGGTTGGCTAAATCCAGCTGAAAATGCAGATCAAGGATATCAAACGCAACAATCTCTTTTAGCTGTTGGAAGTGGTGAATTACATGGAAAAGGATTCAGTCAAGGTAGTGTATATATTCCTGAAAAACATACTGATTTTATTTTTGCTACTATCGCTGAAGAAGGTGGATTTATAATAGCAGCTATCGTTGTATTGGTCTTGTTACTTCTTATATATCGAATAACTATAATTGCTTATTCAGCAGAGAATCTGTTTGGTACATTATTATGTGCTGGGACAAGTAGTGTTTTAACACTACAAATCTTCCAAAACATTGGTATGATTGTTGGGATAATGCCGGTAAAAGGAATTGCACTACCTTTTTTATCATATGGAGGGAGTTCGCTATTTTCAAATATGATAATGATTGGGCTTATTTTATCGGTGCATAAAAATTATAAAAAATACATGTTTCAAGTTAATTAAAAGTTAAAAATGTGTAGGGGTGTTTTTGAAAGTTTTAATTTTTGGAAATAAAAAGAAATAAGATATACCATGATCCTTCTTTCCGAACAGCATATGAAGCTCGAGAGAAACTACTTCTAGATGAACAAGCAAAGCTAGCGAATGCAGAACAAGAGGGTATGGAAAAAGGTATTGAGCAAGGTAAGATGCAAATGATTCGAGGGATACATGAAATTGGTGTACCGCTTGAAACTATTGCAAAAGCAAGTAAGTTAAGTCTGAAGGAAATAGAGCGTATCTTGAAGTTAAAATAAAAATATATGTGTCTACAGAACTCATGAGTAGAAAAAATTAGACGTTCATTACCATATTACGTCTAATCGTAAAGCATTGCTTTTTCACAATCAACTAATTATATAGAAAAGTTGAAAGAAGAACGTGAATAGTCCGAAACAAATATGTTTCGGACTAGAGATTCTATATTTTATCTATTTATTTAACATTTTTTAAAGATTAAGAGGCTGAATTTTCTGATTTTTAAAGCGAGAAAAATGTATTACATTAATCAATAGATACGCCACTATAGACAATCGGTTTTGTTGGTGCTGGCGTATCTCCACCATTAAACGAAGAGTGTTGTGATACATTTAAACTAATCATGCTACACGTTAATGCACTTACTACTATCATACTTAATAACACTTTTTTTATTTTTTTCATTACTTTAACGCTCCTTTTCTCGAATGTTTCTTATCAGCATTATTGCTAATATAGAAATATTTGCTCGCTTTAACATGATTATTTGCCTCGTAAAATTGGAGTGCTAAAATCTCTGCATATTCTTTTACACAATCCCACATGTCCTCTTTTTCAAAATAAGAAATTGCATCAGCAACTACTTTTTCTAATTTAATTCTAGGTAGTTCTGTGATTAGTTCATTTAAAACTGCGAAACGATGCTTATATTCCTCATTTCCTGATTCATTTGTATACTTTATTCCTTGCTTGATATATGCTTTTGCTGTTTCAACGCCTTCTAATTTATAATATGCTCTTGCTAAGACAAATAATGCTTTAAAATGGTTCGGTATGGTATTTATAATTTCAGAACTCTGTCTAATCGCCAATGGATATAAATCTTGAATATTATATAACCAGCCTAAATTGGATCGTACTCGTAATAATAATTGTTCTTCATCATACTTCTTAAAAACATCAATAACCGTATTGAGACATTCTTCCGCTCTTTCAAATTCTCTTAGATCTATACAAGCCAGTCCATATACATTGTCGCATAAAGCAATATTAATTTCATAGCCTCCATGATTCCGGTATATTTCTTTGGCTTTTACTACATGTTGAATCGCTTCAAATGGTTGATAAGATTGATAACAGTAAGTTGAAAATCTATACTCAAACTCGGCTTTTTCTACTTCATCAGGTATATCAATTAAAATTTCTTTTGCCTTTTCATAGTGTGTTTTCGCTTCAGTATAATTTGCTAAAATTGTAGAGTGAATTGCCTTAAAGAAATAATAATAGTAAGCTAAAAATGAAAATTCCTCTTTGGTATTAGGGAGTTTTTCTATTTGATTAAAAGAATCTTTTGTAATATTCATTCCATCTACCAAGACTTTATATCTAAAATTCAGTAGGGAATAATAGAATGATACATATTGGTCTGTTTCTATTTCCTTTAAACGTTCTTTTACTTGTAGATATGTCTGTTTTGCTTCTTTTACATGATATAAACGAATTTCTTCATACCATTCATGTAATAATTCCATCAATTGCTTATTACTTTTTTCTTGAACAGTCATAATATCCCCCATTTCTCTGTAAAGGCTTATTCTGATAATAACAGGAATTAGATAAATTAAATTTAACTACGATTTTTTTCACTAATATACAGAATATTCTGAATCGTGATAATGTACATGCTTTTAAATTTGAAAAAGTATAGTTAAGACAGTACAATTTTTGTTAATGCTTTTTTTGATTTTGACTTATTAACTGTTGTCTATTGAATACTTCTTATAAGAAGTGGCGTAGCACTATAGTAGAAAAGAGAGAGCTTATACTGTTATGGTATTGAGAAATATATAGGGCTTATTAAGCTTCAAGGGATTCCTCGAAAATAAATAGAAGTATATCCATATCTATTTACATTGAAGAGGGAGCGTTAGTTTATGATAAGTTTTGGAATTAATTTACGCAATATTATTAGTTATACACAAGAGAGTAGGAATCTTAATAATATACGGATTTTTAGTAAGTTGGGTATAAGATTATTTGATATATATGGAGAACCATTACCTGTATCAGATGTTAATCGAGAATTAGTAACGGCATTAAAACACCGAGACATAAATACGCAAAGATATATATTAAGTCATTTACAAGGTTAGAAAAACTGATATAATGCTGCGTTTTTCATACATATGTTCTATCCGATAAACCAAGAAGCTATCATCAAAGGTTTGTGAAATTTTATTTTCTTAAATCGATTGAATTACGTAGTAATATTTAAAAATTATTTAATTGGGTACTATAGTTTGTATCACCATGAAATGTATAAACCTCGTCTATATCAATAAAAATAGAATAAAGAATGTGTAATGAAGTACCCATCCAATTATTATGTGTATCACAATTGGATGGGTACTTTTTTACTTATTCCAAAATAGGGACAAAGCTAAATGCAACGGATAGTTGTCAAAACGCGAGTGTACAAATGTAACAAATGAAATTTCTATTCATAAGTGTGGTTCTTCTTTTTAATCAAGGATGATTTAATACTTTCTTAGTTTTGGTTAAGGAAATTTATATACTTAAAGTAAAGGGGGTAATTTTTAATGAAGGGGGAGGAGAATTTGAAAATTTTCAACTCAGTTGCTCCTACGCAAACAAAAACCGAAGATTTACCATTCGATATTTCGTGGATGACTGATTGGATTGTAGACTGGTTTGGTTCTTTGTTTAATGGCAGCAGTGATGTAATAAAAGATGGGGGAAATAAAGTAGATGGTGCAATTCATGCGAGTGTGCCTGCATTTTTTGATGTTATTTTCCTTATTCTTTCTGTAGTAATTTTAATATCATTATTAGTTTTTGGGGCTTCGTTATGGTTTAAACATATAAAGTGGAAAAAAAGATCTATTTATTTTGGAGTAGGTTCATTTATTCTCATACTTTTAATAAGGGTTCTACCAGTGTTAATGTTGACGACACGTTCTTTTGATTTTCAAACCTTTATGAGTAATATGGTGGGCTTAATTACTTCTATAATTTTAGGAACAGCTGTAGTAATGTTTTTGATATCTTTAGCATTAGGTATGCTTTATAAGAAATTTGAACATCCCAAATATGGAAAATGGAGTTCAAGTTTGAGATATAGTTCCATTTTTATATTTGTAATGACATTGCTAGTACCGGCCTTACTGCGTCATTTATAATTTCGATTTATAAAAGGAGAAGGAGGAATAGTGCAAGTAATTTCTATAATATTTCTGTGTAATTATGCTAGTGCTCGTTCTCCACTAGATTTCAAGGGTAAATCTAATAGATTAAAAAAATATATGGTACGAAGTTTTGGCAAAGGGGGAGAGGTACTAGTGACTACTTTTGTTGTAATGGTAAGTATATTCTTAATTCTGTTCGTAATTGGTCCAAAAGCGACTAAGAAAAAAGAAGAAAGAGATAGAATTAAAAAGGAACATGAAGAGAAAATGGAGGCTTTAGAGGAAGAAAAAATTAACTTAGATATAAATGGAACTAAAGTACGGTTACACAAGAAGCCTAAGCTAAAGAACAGTATATATAAAATAAAGAGTGACAGATAAATTCATAATACGAACATTAGTTTCAAATATATTTACAAAGTTTTAATACAATCAGAAAGGATGATTTCAATGGGAGCAGAGTTAAATACCAATGGACAACTAGCATTTTTAATTACAAAGGTAAAGGGGAAGAATGGCAACAGGTTATTTAGAAACTAAGAAAGCAGCAATTGGTGACCTAATAGGAGAGGGTACATCTGGGTTTATATTATTGGATAACCCTGCTAGTGAAGGGGATATTCAATAAGTAGAATTCATAAAATCATTAAAGATGAAAAAGGGAGTGCTATTGTTTTAGAAGTGATAAGAAATGAAAAGGCTTAAAAGCTATATTGGAATGTGGCTTTTGAGGTAAGGGAAGAGGATTTCGAGATATTATTATGATTTATTTTTTTAAAAATCACATGCTTTGTAAAAAGAATACCTATGTAATAACTGTTTTTATAAAAGGGCAGTATTTATGATTTCTTTAATAAAGGTTTATGATTTAGTTTTATGAATCTAAATTTTAAGGATATATCTACTTCTTTATACATTTTTATGTACTTTGCAGCACCTTATACTATCGTAGTGACGTAAGGGTATAAAAATAATTGGGCTACGAAAGATAACGATGTTTGTATTTATATTTTTTACTCAATTAACGTTAGTTTGATAGTCGTTCTGAAGTTGAAACTTATCTACTAGTTTTAGTCCTTCGCCAAGCTTCCCTATTAATTCAGCTTATTTTCTGGGAAAGCTTGGCGATAAGTGTGCTATATTGTAAAATTTCACTACTATCACACTTATTTTTGAAAAAGAAAACTATTACCTATATCGGTAACGAAATACGATTCACTTAGTATAGTTGCTTTTGAATAATGGTATGAAATAATATAGTTATTTGGTTAGAGGCTACTGTGCTAAAAAGTGCATTACTTTTTCTATTCAATTACCCATTCCGAACCATTCCATCTATACCATGTCCGATTAGGAGCCCACCACAAGCGAAAATATTGTCTAGTTGGATCATTATCATAGTAGTAAAAGCTTCCTGTATAGAATCCGTTATTATCTACGTAGTACCATCTAATGTTATTAGTTGACACAAATCGGTTTCTCTGGCGCGTGCGATTAATATAAGCGTACCATATTCCACTATCTTCATCCTCTACCCATCCATTTTTGGGAGTAGGAACAATGTCTGTGACATTAAACATCGTCCAATTACAAGTTCCACCATTAGTCCAATAAGGGCTATTAAAAGGATTATTCGGATCAAAATCAGGATTAGGTCTAATGCGTTCAAAATGAATATGAGGTCCTGATACTAAAGCTGAATTGTCTATTTCGCCAAGTAAATCTCCAGTTCGGATTATGGAACCCACTGCTAAATTATTACTAGGGAAAACGTGAGCATAGACAGTAAAGAAGCTATCACTACCTCTAACTACTATCTCATTAGCGCCACACATATCGGGTAACAACCTTCTAGCATTTTCTATACTTTGAAGACTGCTTCTATCAAAAGTTAATATTGTATCATTGGTGTTAATATCAAACACTTCCCAAATATTAGCCCCATCATTGGGGTTTTCAGTTGGTCTGCTGAAACATTGGGCATCGCGTCTGATAAATGCTACTGTGCCACTCTCTACAGCAAAAACTTGTGTTCCAAATTCCATATTATTAAAGCCTAAATCTTTAGCCCCTGTTTCATGGCAACCATAGGTCATTACAACTTGTTCTGATGTTCTAAAGGGATTACGTTGATACTGAAAAGGCAAATTTTATTCATCCTTCCTATTGAATTAATATATTCAAATTAAAAATTATCGGATTAGTATCCATTTTTTACTTCTATAAATGCATTTTGTACAAAAAACAAAAACTAATAACCTGATTGAGTAGTTGATGGTGATTCAATTAGTGATGGTTGAGTAGTTGATGGGATGGAAGTTGGTGGTGATTCAATTAGTGATGGTTGAGTTGATGGGATGGAAGTTGGTGGTGATTCAATTGGTGATGGTTGAGTTGATGGGATGGAAGTTGGTGGTGGTCCAATTAGTGGTGGTTGAGTTGAGGGAGTTGAAGTTGGTGGTGGTCCAATTAAAGTTGGTTCATTACAATTTACATGCGTGCTAGTAACCGCAAGATTATAATCCTTTTGTTTTTTGTTACAATTCCTATTCTTTCTAGGCCCATGAGAATTATGTTTAGGCATGTTTTAGATTATCCTCCCTTCATAGCTTGTACTATTAATAAATGCAGCTTGTTTATTCTTGGAAACGGCATTTGCCAAGCTTTTGTAAAATAATCATCTAAAGTTAACATCCCTTAACCTATCAGTAGTTTATTCATATAAAAAATGCTAATATTACGTTTAATAGATACTGTGTTTCTATGCATAAGTATACGGTTTAGAATTTTTAATTCAATATTTCAATAGGGTTGCTGTTTTGTTAATTTATCTGTTAGATAAAATGTTTTAATGTTATATGGGATCGTATCATAATGGGTATAGCTAGTTACTAGTTTCAGAATTGATATGTAATGAAAAAGCTGAAAAATTATATTTTGATAAGGCTTTTTAGGCATGGAAAGAGGGTTTTGAGAAATTATCGTAGTTTTGATAAAACTATGTCCAAAATCTTTTATGCGTAATAAAGTCATTTTAAATAAATGCAATAATCTCTTATCCAGTGGGGGGATGGATTCTTTCTACTTGAAATACCAGTAGGATATAAAAGTTCTAAAAGAATAGAAAGTAATACTATATCCCAGAATAATTAATGATTTTCAGAAAAAAATAATCTTGCCTAGTTTAGTATAAAAATACTGTGGTTTAGGGAATTGTAAAATAGGGTTAAGTGACAAAAATGGAGCATATTCTTAATAACTTAATCCAAAAGCAATAATTCACATGAAAAATAGCATTAGGAGAGATAAAAGAAGATGCAAAAACAACGAAAAAAATCATTCAGCCTGTTACTCACTCTGGTAATGATCTTTGTACTATTTAATCCATCTAATGGTAATGCGAGTACCATACAAATTATTTCGGTTACAGATACCGTTACAAATAATAGTGGAACCTTAACGAGGGAAAGGGTTGAGGATGTAAAAGCCTCTCCTGCTTCAAGATTAGTTGTACCCAGAACAGAAGTGACATTATCAACTGAGACCCCTAATGCCACCATCTATTATACAACCGATGGCAGTACTCCAACGGAATCAAGTACAAAATATACCGGGCCAATAACTATAAAAGAAACAGTACAAATTAAAGCCATTGCTGTAAAAATGGGCCTAGAGAATAGTGAGATAGCTTCTTTCCATTACACCATTAAAAAGGATGTTATCAGAATTCATGACATCCAGGGAGAAGGGCATTACTCCCCATATGAAGGGCAAAATGTCACAGATATTGTTGGGATTGTGAACTTTGTAGCAGATAACAATAACTTCTATATGCAGGAGTTAACGCCTGATAAAAATGATAAAACAGCTGAAGGTATATTAGTTTATAAAAAGCCTCATGGAGTAAAGGTTGGAGATGTCATAAAAGTCAGCGGCCAGGTTAAGGAATGGGTATTAGAGGGCTACGAGAATAAACTTGAAACCGACTTGCCTGTAACAGAAATTAATGCAAGCTCCATTCAAGTTACAGCAAGTAATCAGAAGCTCCCAGAACCGGTTATTATCGGTAAAGACCGTATCCCACCTGTAGAGGTAATTGATAATGACAGCTTCTCAGTTTTTGATCCTGATGAAGATGGCATTGACTTCTATGAGAGCTTAGAGGGAATGCTTGTCCAAGTAGACGACGCAAAAATTGTAGCACCTCAAAAGTCCGGAGAGTTGGTTGTTATTCCAGGAACAATGGAAACTAATACAACAGCTGGCGGTCTGCGTATATCTGAAAATGACTTTAACCCCGAAAGAATTTTCATCGATATTAATGACAAAAGCTTTATAGCTAAAATGAGCGATCGCTTTGAAGGATCGATAAAAGGGGTTATTAGCTATAACTATAGCAACTTTAAATTACTGAGTAAAAGAGAAGAATTACCAAAGCTTGTACGAGGTTCAAATGAACGCGAAACAACGACTATTACTCCTAATCATAAAAAATTAACTATTGCTTCTTATAATATAGAAAATTTTTCAACTCAAACAGATGATACAAAAGTTACAAGACTAGCAGAAGCAATTGTAAAGAACATGAAACAGCCGGACATTATCGGCCTGATGGAAGTACAAGATAATGATGGACCAACAGATAGTGGCACGACTGATGCAAACAAGAGTGCAGCAGTATTGATAACTAAAATTAAGTCTCTAGGTGGACACGAATACATCTATACAGATATCGAACCAGAAGACAAAGCGGATGGTGGTGAGCCTGGAGGAAATATCCGTGTAGGATTTCTGTATAATCCAGAACGTGTATCGCTTATGAAGGGGACAAAAGGAACTGCGCTACAAGTAGTCGGCTTTAAAAACAATAAGCTGACTCTAAACCCTGGCCGTATCGACCCAACAAATCCAGCCTTCCATTCAAGTCGAAAACCATTAGTAGCTCAGTTCAAATTTAATGGGAAAGACGTTATTGTAGTTGCAAACCATTTTAACTCAAAGAGTGGAGATGATCCATTATTTGGAAAAGTTCAACCTCCTGTATTTTATAGTGAAGAGCAGAGAATTAAAATGGCTAATATCGTCAATAGCTTTGTGAAGGATATTCAGTCAAAGAAGAGAAATACCAATATTGTTTTATTAGGGGACTTTAATGACTACGAGTTCTCTAACTCTTTACTAACATTAAAAGGAAAAGAATTAACAAATATGATTGAGAAAGTTCCGGCAGAAGAGCGTTATACCAATAACTATCAGGGAAATGCACAGGTCCTTGACCATATTCTTGTATCAAATAATTTGATGACGCATACGCAGGTGGATATTCTCCATATTAATTCAGGGTTTATGGAAAAGCATGGCCGTGCAAGCGATCATGATCCTGTTTTAATCCAAACCCTCCTAAGATAATGCTGATTTGAATATTAAGGGAAATTGCCTGAGAGAAGGAGCAAGTTGAACACGCAATGTAGGTAAATGGATTGAACATTATAACAAAGCCTAAAAATAACTAGTATTAATTGCAATCCAACAAAAAACGAACTATTGAGGGGATTTTTCGTCCCTTCTAAATGGATCCTATATAGCATTACATGTTTTAAAAAAAACCGCCTCAGGGCGGCTTTTTTTTATAAAACGATTCTTTAGTAAAGTATCATTTAACCAATACACAGGCTCCATTAACTGTTATGAAATTTGTTTTGCCATGGTTATTGTGAACATGGCATGATACGAGTTTGAATTAGAATCATGTACTGGTAGAAAGAGGAATGTTGCTGGAAATCACTGATATAAGGGTATCTACACTTACTTATTTTTTATTAGTTTACTGTAGCATATCTTAAAAGAAAAAGTATTCTAGGCTTTTGAGATACGAATGATTTTAACATGTTTTTGTACGCCTTGTTTAATAAGACTCTACATCAAACATTTGAACCTTGTTGTCACTGAAACTTTGAGTTGTTAATGGTATGTCTTTTCTAGCAACATCGGAAGGTTTAACATTTAGAATTAATTCTTTAATGTGCATTTTTAACATATAACTGATATTTGTTTATTCACAAGGTCCTACATCATAATCATCTTGACACGGATATTTACCTTTTGCATATGTATACAGATAATAAAGTTGCTTAATTTTTAATACAGTCATTTAAAAATGTTAGCCATACTATTCATCAAATGAGCCATTTAATGGAGGAACTCCTTTAAAGAAAATTGAATCTCAATATTGTCATTCTACGCCCTCAAGAGATTCTTTAAGGAATTGAAATTCAAACTTGGTAGCTTCTAATATATCTTTAATATACTTTTCCTGATTTTCAAATCCCGTTACTAAATCTAGTTTATTAAAAAAGATTATCCAGTTTAAATTCTTCTTTGTTTCGAATCTGTATTTTCCTTCTATATCTTTGTTAGGATAAATTTCGAAATAAACTCTCTCTGCCTTATTTAGGTTCCAATAAAAATGTTTGTAAATATAAGGAAGACGGGCATCAAGCATACTCTTGTTTTTTTGTTTGGATAATGTTCTTTTTAGAGACGCTAAATAATCATTGATATTTTTAACAATAGCTTTTTCATCTTTTTCGCTACTTAGAATTCCAAATTCAATCTTCATCATTTAGCAGTCCCCTTATTAATAAGTTGTTTTCACTAATATTAACATTTTTATGAAAATAAGTTAAACCAAAAGAAGTTGCTATAAAAAGTACAATCCTTACTTAAGTATATGGAGCGATTGTTCAATAAAATTTAGATTTTCAAACGACTTTATTTTTATATTTTTTAGGATAGTGAAGTATCTTAAATTAAAATTAAGCAACTCTATTTTTAACCCCGTTCTAAATTAGAACGGGGTATGCTTATTTGAGCTTTTAAAATTTCCGTAGTCTTTTCACAATAAATTAGTTGAAAATATAAGACTACATACTATACGCGGAAGAGTATAAAACAAAGGAATTATATAAGGGATTAATTGCTTTTGGAGGAGGACATAGCCTATAGCGGGAGGCGTACCCGCAGATGTAAAACATCGAGGATCTTAAAAATAAGAATAATAAACAAAACAAAGGATTATAAATTGGGGTACCATCACATATCCATCAACTTAAGATAACAAGTCATCCCAAAAACGATAAATAAGCTTCTTCATTACAAGAATGCCTAAAAATTTCGTTCTAGGGTGCAATAAAACTTTAGCTTGATAGCTATGTGTCTATAGCCCAAATTATTCAATGTAATTAAAACAAATTTTTCTCTTATCACAATTATTGAATTCAAGGAGAGTGGATGCAGATGCATGCCGAAATTAAATTCATTCATCACGTCGGCCATGTAGTCTCCGATATGGAAGCTACACTCGAGCTGTACAGAAAACTGGGATTTGTCTGTTCAACGCCGTCCTATCCGGCGTTGGCCGAAAGTGAAGGAGAACTTCCGAAGCCATTCGGAGCAGCAAATTCGCATGTCGAATTTTTAAGTAGCTTTATCGAAATCGTAACGGTTGCCGAGAAAGGCGCGAGCATTCCGATCAATGCAAAACTCGTTCCGTTGCAAGCATCGCCGGATGTGCTCCAAGTAATAATTGGAAAAATCAAACGCACTGTCGATACTGTCTCAAGATGTCTATCCCGTTATGAAGGAGCGCATATTCTTTGTTTCGGTACAGAGGATGCCGACCAGACAGCGGACCGTTTCCAACGGAGTGGAATCAGTCATAGCGGCGTTAACACCGTGCAGCGACCTCTTGAGATGCCCGGAGGAATTCAACTTATTCCTGTGCGCTATTTGGAAATTGACGGGGACAACGTGTACGAAGGTCGTTTGGTAGCAGCGGAAAGCCCACCCTCAGCCATAATGGAGGAGCAAATGCCTCCGAACCATCCGAATGGGGCGACGGATTTAGTCGAATCAATCTTATGCGTAGACGATTCTGAGCTGGACGAATTCACTAGGCGATACGGTCGATACTTGGATTGTGAGGTCCGGACGAATGGAGTGACACACATTTTCAATTTGGAAGGGGCTCGCATCACAATCGTTCCCAAATCGCGGTTGTCAGAGTTGCTACCAGGAGAGATAGCACCCCCGGTGCCGGGATTCGCCGGGTACGCGGTAGCAGTGAGCGACATCTCCCACACCCGAAGTTATCTCGAAGAGAACGGTTTACCGATAGCGGAGACAAACTCGGGCGACATCTTCGTACCGGCGGACTCGGCGCTTGGTACTGCTATCGTGTTCAGGAAAGCTTAGTCGAGAAAAGCAAATAATCCGCGTTAAATTGAAACAGGGGTAGATTAAGACTTTAAAAATACTAATGTTCTTTAAGTGACTTAAAAGGCACAAAACAACTGTTTACGGTATAAAAATAGTGCTATTACCAAGAAGAATTTTTTACTTCTCCTTAGGATAGCACTACACTACATTAAATAACTTTATTTTCATTTTACATTATGTACCTAAAGCACACATTACTTTAGGTACATTTATTCACAATTCTCTTCTTTTAAACAAATTTCGATGAATGCAAAAATATTCTTTGCCTCGATAGCACGCCTTCCCCAGTCATGGTAATAGTATAAAACCTGTCCTGTAAACCCAACTTCAGATGGATCTGTATCAATGCAAAGGTAATCTCCGCCACCATTTTCCGCAATTGGAATCCACTTAGAATTCCAAAGAGCGGGTTTAAGCTCTTTTTCGATATCTGGCTCTAAATCATCATCAGGGTCGAATTCTTCCTGTAAAAATTTCCAATTCGCTATAATTTCAGAAATGGGAGACAGAGTCAAATTTCTTACAAATGGATTCACTCCGGGTTCCCAAATTTGTCCGTTATATACTCTGTAAAAGTTCTTCATTTCTTCAGGGAGTGTAAGCCCCAGTGTATCCTCAATAAGTTGAAAATCTTCATCACTTGCACCTGGCTGAAGATTTAACGATTCTTTAAAGTTACCTGCAGAATTTGATCCTCTTTCGATAATACGTTGCCACAACCATTCAGCTTGATTTATCATGCTATTTATCCACCTCTTACGTCTCAAAGATAATACCTTCACTACAGGATTGGAGACTATGAATATCTTTATTTTATAGCCTTTTTAAATTTACGACCAAAAGTAATTAACATACCTGCAAGGATTGCTAATATACCTACAGCGGTACCATTATTTGAACTTGCACCTGTTTTTGGAAGCTCTTTAATGGTAACTTTTTTATTATCCAAATTACTACTAGTGTTGTTATTGTTATTGTCAGAGACGTTTCCGGTAGTAGTATTGTCAGAACCGTTTTCAGTGTCTGTATCTTTTACATTTACTCTTTGTGTGGCCGTTACTTCATTGCCACTGGCATCACGAACTAGAAACTTCACTTCGAAATTACCTGCTTTAGATGTATCAACTTCGCCCATATGAATTACTTTGTCAGTAATATCGCCATCTTCTTTATCGATAGCTTTAACGCCAGAAAGTGGATTGTATTTATCGCCGACATGAATAGTTACTTCAGTAGGTACAGTTAAAACTGGATTTTCATCTTTTGTTTCTACTTTATGTTTCACGGTAACAGTTTGCTTAGCGGTAACAGTATGCCCTTTAGAGTCTTTAACTGTATAAGTTAACTCATAAGTACCAGGTTTAGAAGCATCAACGCTGCCATCAACTGTTACTTTATCAGTAATATCACCATCTTTATTATCAATAGCTTTAACGCCAGAAAGTGGGTTGAATTTATCCCCTACATTAATCGTTGTTCTAGTAGGTACTGTTAATTTCGGTTCCATATCGGGAGTTTCTTCATTTTCTTTTACAATTACAGAGTGTGTAGCTGTCGCATTAACTCCTTTAGAATCAACAACCCAATATTCTACAATGTATTTACCAGGTTTAGAAGTATCTACATTACCTTTATATTTAACTGTATTAGTTAAATTACCATCTTCCTTATCAGATGCAGATACACCAGCCATTGGATCAAATTCTTCACCGGCACGAAGTGTAGTAGTAAATGGCACAGTTAATACAGGTGCTTCATTTGTTGTTTCTACTTTCTGTTTCACAGTTACAGTTTGTTTAGCGATAACAGTATGCCCTTTAGAGTCTAAAACAGTATAAGTTAACTGGTAAGTACCAGGTTTAGAAGCATCAACGCTGCCATCGACTGTTACTTTAGAAGTAATATCACCATCTTCTTTATCAGTAGCAGATACACCAGCCATTGGATCAAATTTATCTTCTATATTGATAGTAGCTTCAGCAGGTACCGTTAAAACTGGGACTTCATCTTTAGGCTCTACTTGATGTTTCACAGTTACAGTTTGTTTAGCAGTAACAGTATGTCCATTGGAGTCTGAAACAGTATAAGTTAACTTGTAAGTACCAGGTTTAGATTCATCTACGCTACCATCAACTGTTACTTTAGAAGTAATGTCGCCATCTTCTTTATCAGTAGCAGATACACCAGACATTGGATCAAATTTATCTCCTATATTGATAGTAGCTTCAGCAGGTACCGTTAAAACAGGCGCTTCATTTTTTGTTTCTACTGTTTGTTTCACAGTTACAGTTTGTTTAGTGGTAACTTTATGCCCTTTAGAGTCTAAAACAGTATAAGTTAACTCGTAAGCACCTGGTTTAGAAGTATCTACGCTACCATTAACTGTTACTTTAGAGGTAATGTCGCCATCTTCTTTATCAGTAGCAGATACACCAGCCATTGGATCAAATTTATCTCCCACATTAATTGTTGTTTTAGTAGGTGCAGTTAATTTTGGTTCCATATCGGGAATTTCTTCATTTTCTTTCACAATTACAGAGTGTGTAGCTGTCGCATTAACTCCTTTAGAATCAACAACCCAATATTCTACAATGTATTTACCAGGTTTAGAAGTATCTACACTACCTGTATATTTAACTTTATTAGTTAAATTGCCATCTTCTTTATCAGTAGCAGACACACCAGCCATTGGATCAAACTCTTCACCAACATGAAGTGTAGTACTAAATGGTACAGTTAATACAGGAGCTTCATTTTTTGTTCCTTCCGTTTCTTTAACCTTAACTGGTTGTTTCCTAACTATTGTAAGACCCTTAGAATTAGTAACCGAGTAAGTTACCTCATAAGTACCAGGTTTAGAAGTATCTACATTACCCTCAACTTTTATTTTAGAAGTAATGTCACCGTCTTTTTCATCAATAGCCGATACTCCTGCCATTGGGTCAAATTTATCTCCTACATTAATCGATACTCTATAAGGCAATCTTAATGTAGGTTTCTCCCCCCTCTTAACCCATACATGTACCTGTTTAATTACTGAAAAACCTCTAGAATTAGTAACCGTATAATCTAAATTATACCCGCCTGGCTCAAAAGGATCTACTTCACCAACTATGTTTATTTTATCAGTAATATCTCCATCTTTTGAATCATAAGCTGACACTTCCGACATTGGATCAAATGGATCTCCTACATATATTGTAGTTTCATAGTTTACATCTAAGTATGGAAATAAGCTTTCTGGACGTTCTTCTTTCTTGTCTTTTGCTTTTTCCTGTACTGGCTCAGCCGTTTTTAATGTATCTGTCGTTTGCGCACTTGCATTACCTACCCCTGTAATCATTGATGTAGCTAATGTTGCTGTTGCTACAAACCCTACTAGTTTTTTTGATTTGGTTGTTGAATTCCCCATTTATATGCCCCTTTTCACTGTTTGAATAATTAGTATTTTTATAATATTCAATGGTATTTTAACATAAGTTATCCATTATATGTATAATTTGATTGAGTTATATCTAAATATTAATATTTTTTAGCTTTAGAGTGTCTCTCTAAGTCCTTATAAATTGAAGGTTAGATTAGAAAGTGTAAAAGGGATATTAGGATTGTTTCTTATTACTGAATAAATGCTTTTTTGAAATGGGGAGATTATACTACATATAAAAAAACACGAAAGGGGACTAGAATTTGCAAACATATATATGGAATCTTGGTGATGCGTCACTTACATTTCACAACGGTACTATGGTTCCATTTCAAAAGGGGGAGCTTGCTACTACGACTCGTGAAATGATGTATTTTTATTACGATGTTCTTTTACAAGTGCGTCAGGAAACACGTCGTATCTTGGTTCGTAATCATCCAACAGCACATTATATTGCGGACGCGATTCATGCAATGATCCATCACCCCACAAAGGCAGAGGGGTACTTGTTAGAAAACACAAGAAGTATTCCAGATTATATTCGTAAAGTCTGGTATCATCAAATGGAAATTGCTGATTTATTCTGGCGAGATATGTTTATTCGTCTTGAAAAGTATCAGTATGAGGTAAAGAAATCATATGAAGAAACGGTAACAGAAACTACAGAATATAAAATAACCATTGGTTCCATATCAACTGATTCAGAATCCAATAGTAATTTTGTTTGGTATATTAATGGGGTAACGCAGGAGAAATTACAAGAACTTGCAACAGTCGTTCAGGATTTTACTGAGGATACCATCCAGCTATACAATCATGGTGTAGAAACAGAAATAAGATAACATAAGAATAGAGAACAAGTTTCGATTGTGCCTTTTAAAACTTGTTTCCTATTCTTGATTTAGTGTGAAGGTTATTTGTAATAATTCCATCAAACTTTAGTTTATACCTACATGAGAGTATGTTCATTATAGGACTGTTTACGTCTAAAATAGCGTTGTTTAATAAATGAAATTAATGACATTGAATTATATTTCTTTTCAATATGTGACAGGATACTTAGATAATTATCTATTTCATTGTTATAGCTTTCATTTTGTTTACTTAGAAATGTGAAACATAGCTCAGATATTTTACTTTCAGTATTTATACAGAACTTTTGAAAATCATTTTGCTCTATTTTTAGATTAAAGAAACCATTTTTTACGTTAAATCCAACTTTTGTATAAAAACCTATTAAATATTCTTCATCGAAGGCCATGCTAATCATTCCATTGAAGAGGAGTCCATAACCAGGATAGCTAAAATATGCCCATCTGTATATGGAATATACCATAGCAGTTCCAACCCCATTTCCAATATGATTTGCATCTAAACTTGTAATAGTAATTTCAATTTTTTTTTCAGAATGCTCTTTATGAATACGACATGAAGCAATTCCAACCCTGGAATTATTCACAAGGTCGTGAAATTCCATGTCGAAGGAGATATGGTCAAAATCACATCGTTCTGTAATACTAGTAAATGAACATTTTAATTTCTGGCCATTGGTAGTCATAATGATCGGAAGTGTAGTTAACATAGAATAAATTACACCCTTTCTAAATATTAGTTAATCCCGCGATTTGTGATTAGTGAAACTCCTAGCATAAAATTGGGCGAAGTAAAGAAGTTAGGCGGGGGATTAGCTGCTAGTAAAAGTTTAATGGATTCAGTTGAATATATGATCTTAAAAGGCATATAAATCAAATTTAATATAATAAAAAAAGAGCCATGTATGAGGTATGGCCCTTTATAAGTATTAAAATGTTTCTCCGTGTTCTCTCATTACGTAATGGATAGAGCTATCCTGTACTTTGGGTGCAAATGTTTCTCCGTGTTCAGCATTTTGTATTGTGTTGTTTGAAGTAAAACCAAAAACGGCTACTAATCCTAGAGTGATACCTAAAACTTGAATTACTTTCTTCATTATTTTAGTGCCTCCTTTTTACGTAGTTTTTCTTCGGCTTCGTGTGACTTAAAGAAATATTGGTTTGCTTTATCTTGCTGGTTAGATGAGTAGAATTTTAAAGCCAATTGTTTCGAGTAGTCATGAACGAACCCTAATAAACCTTCTTGTTCAAAGTACTCAATTCCTTCTGCGATTATATTTTCTGACTTTTCTGTAGAATCTTTCGAGTTTAGTGCGCTTAATATTGAGAAGTGGTGTTTATATTCCGTGTTATTGATACGATTACATGCCTCTAACCCAGTTTCAATAAATTTTAATGACTCTTCTGTATTTCCAAGTTTGTAGTTTTCTCTTGCAATAAGGAAAATAGCTTTATAACTTTTTTCTGGAGTATCAATAGCTGTTGTTAGGTTTCGTATAGCTGCTTCTGAAAGATCCTGTTCAGCATATAGAAAACCTAAATTATGTCTAATTTTAAGGCCTAACATGGTGTTGTGTTTTTTTGTAACGATATCTAAAGCCTTAATAAAATATTCTTCCGCATATTCATATTGTTTAAGTGATGTACATGTTAATCCAAGGATATTATTACAAGCTGCTATATTAAGTTCATATCCTGTTTCAGGTTCGTAGAATTTTAAAGCGCGGTTTGCATATTTAACTGCTTCTAAAGGGTGCCTTACCTGATAGTAAAATGCTGCTGCTTTATAATAGAATTCAGCTTTCTCAATCTCATCAGGGATATTTGCGATTAACTGTTTGGCTTTATCAAAATATTCACCAGCCTTTTTATATTCTCCAATTTCTGTGTTATGAATTGCTTTAAAGAAGTTATAGTAGTAATTCAAAAGTTCTTCACTTGGTTTATTAAAATCTTCAATTTTTTCAAGCGATTTTTTAGAGCCTTCATAATCCTTGTTAAGCATATTATGTCTAAACTCTAATAAAGAGTAGTATAAAAGCACGTTTTGGTTTTCTTCAATTTTATCAATCTTATTTTTTATTTCTCCAAATAAATTAGTTGATTGTTCATGATCAAGTTCGCGAATAGAGTCATGCCAGTTATTTAAAAGCTCTGTAATTTCACTTAATGTTACTGTTGCTGCTCCCGTATAAAACCCTCCTATTATATATTGTGCGATTTCTCATTATTGTATCAAAATTGTTAATATTTAGGTATCCAGAAAAATATTTCTCAACAATTTTCTATTGACTTCTCCGGAAAAAAGTATTGTTTTCGAGTTTTCCAGACTGTAACATCTATGAATAAAATCAGAAAATTTTCTTGTGAAGATAATTGACCTTAGCAGAATGGAGAGCAGGTTAATTAAATATGACCTAGTTTTGAATACGCCTGGTTCTTTTTAAGAATAGGTTGATATTATTTTACTGTCGCTTAGTTTCTTAGAATTATTTTTATATATTTAAAGTGAAGGACAAGTTACCGATAGTAACCTGTTAGATAAAGAGTTATTTTTATATTTATAATTAAAGGGGGGATCTGTAGAAAAGTGAATCTAGTTTTGTATGCGATTCTCATGATAGTTATAGCAATAATTTTTAATCTAGGAATTCTGTTTTGGGGAAGTGTAAGGAGAAATTACAAAAAGCAACATTTGCATAATACTAATCTTAAGAAAAGGGAGAAATGACATTTGTCTATTTTTGATAGATTATTATTTTTTATGTTTTAAGTATGGTTGCTTTATTATTCTGTGATGTTTTGGGAATTAAAGTGTTTTTTAGTTTTTCTACGATGATAATAAATATGGTTTGTTCATGCTATCTATATATTCATTATGTGAAAAGAAGGAATAGAGAAGTCCATTATGTTGTTTAAAGGGAACTGGTAGAAATTTGTGAACATACTTAGTAGTCAATTATGAGAATAATAATTGTGGGGGAAAAAGATGAAATGGGGAATAGAAGCAATAAAAAGTTATGAATTAAATTGTAATGGTTTAGATCGTTTTACTTTTTTAGGGGAAGAATACCAGAGTACCAATTGGAGTTACTTATCCCTCTCTCATCTTCAAAATTTCCTGGAAACATCAGGTTTGGATAGAGATATGATTTTAGAACTGCTGCCAATTAATTTTAAAGGCATTGTATGGAATTCTCTCGAAAGCGAAGACCTGGAATTTCTAAATACTTTAACGAACCCAAATAGATGTTTGGAAATTTTAGATAGATATAACTTATTGGATTCTGCAGCAGCTTATACACCAAGCATGGAATATAAACTGAGATGGTTAAAAGAGCGCTGGGTGAAAGGATATTATATATTCGCCAACTGTTAAGATAAGACTTGAATAATAGAAAGGAGGATGCAATTGAGAGGACCAACCCATGTAGCTGCAGGAGCAGCATTGGCTTTAATTGCACATAATTATGCGGGAATAGGTGATGATCCATATTTATTAACGGCCACATCAATAATTGGGGCATTAATACCAGATATTTGTCATCAAGGATCTACTTTAGGAAGAAAAATACCTTTATTATCTTGGGGTATCAATAAAACTTTTGGTCACCGAACAATAACACATAGTCTAATCTTTTTGTTTGGTATAACGGCACTTCTTAAGTACCTAGTTCCCCAGTACCCCATAATATATATAGGAATGTTTATTGGAGTATTAAGTCATCTAGTGTTAGATGCCCTTACACCAAGTGGGATTCAATTGCTTTATCCTTTGAAAATGAAAATAAGATTTCCGATATATACAAGAACAGGAAGTATGATTGAATATATATTTTTCTTTTCACTTATTGTAATTGACATGACTTTAATTGGAGGCTCTTTTTAAAATTACATGAAAAATAGGGAAGAAATAAGGCACTAGAACAGTTATTTAATGTTCAAGTGCTTTTTTTATGTAGAGTCTACATTTTAATTAATGATGAGATAACTTTATATCTTATTTATACAAATTATGTTATGGTACAATATGTTAATTAAATACAATTTTTTCTAAGGGGATGGGGCATAGTGAAAGCAAATAAACTAGTAACGTTAGCGTTACCATTTATGCTATTGGCAGGTTGTGGTACCGATAAAACAGAGGCAAAGCCAAAAGAAAAAGTAGAGTCTAAATCAGAAACGAAAGAAAAGCTGTCAAAAGAGAAGTATCCAACTCGAATGACTGGTTTATCTTCTGAGTTAGTGCAGAAAATTACAGTAATAACTGAGATAGCTATGGATAAAACTAAAAAGGAAACTGACTTAAAGAAAGAAATTCTAAAAGAAGAGTCTGAGTTGCAAAAGATTATCGCTAAGTTTAAGAAGATAGACCCACCAAAAGAGTTTGAAGACGCTCATAAAGAGATTTTAAAAGCAGTAGACTGTTATAGTGAAGCCTATGCACTTCAAGTAGAAATTATGAAGGGGAAAGGAAAAGTAACAGACGAAGATAGAGAAAAGTCTAAAAAGTCAATGGACTTGATTAATGAGGGTAACAAGTACTGGCATAAAGGATTCGACCCTATTGAATCCCATAATGAGAAGGAAGCAAAAGCCTTAGGTTTCGATGTAGATACGAAGACCGACTCTAAGTCGTCAACTACTTCTGATAATGGTAACGTACAAATATCCGCAGACGGTAACGAGTTAATCGGTTCTTGGGGTAGTTACAAAGGTTCTGATTTTCATAAAGGTTTAGACTTTAGAGAAGATAATTCATTCACGGCTTATGATGATACTGGTAAGACTTCTTATGAAGACAATCATATGACAGGTACGTGGTTATATAATGCAGACAAGAAGCAAGTAACTATGATTCCTACTGAATTTGTTAAAGACGGTAAGAAGATAGATGCTAGACAAATGAATGCGGTGGTAGATTATACTGTTGAGTTTTTTAGAGCAGGTTCTTTAAGAATGGTAGATAGTAAAGGTAACAAAATAGAAGCAGAAAGACAGAAGTAAATTTGAAATAAAGTTGGAAAAAACGAAATCAAGAGAACTGAATTTCCATTATGTATGGAAATGATGAATATCTTATATATGTATTGATCCCAAAACGAACTATTGGCCATCTGCGAGATAGTTCGCTATGCTATAATATCCATTGGAATGATAGCAGGGGAGATACTCATCATGAAGAAAAAGAAATTGTTCGAGCTAGAGAAAAAATGGTCAGAGAGATATATACCACAGGAGTATTATGATTATTTAGAGGCAGAGGAAGAAAAGAAAAAGGAGAAGGACGGCATCGTTATTTTATCCGTAATGGTCATTGTCCTCTTCACTTTTGTATTTGCTCTAAAAGGTTGTGAGGAATCTAGCCATGAATTGAAAATGGAAAAGGCAGCAGAGACGGTTTCAGAATGTGGTGAAAAAATGGCTGCTATTAGGGGAGAACTGCACGGGAAAAAATGCGATGACGCTCGAAAGCTTCACTATAATTATTCCGAGAGGGAATGGAGAGCAGCGAAAAAGAAATTAATTTTCATTGGAGAAATAACAGAACATGACCTATTATATGACGAATTAAAAAGAGAGATTGTAGAAGAAAAAGATTATTAGAAGAAATTTTTGTATTCATAAAAAACATAATGTTTACCACAAAAAAGAGTATGTTTTATTTTATCAAGACCCAAATTCAAAAAAACTTAAAATATAAAGGATCCTAAACATATTATATATGGCTAATATGTTTAGGATCTTTTATTAGGGTGAAAATCCCCACGCTAAGCAAAAAATACAATAAGCTACCCATATGGACAACTCATTTACATAATTATTGTTATCGATATTGAAAAAGGTTCTTTCAACCGAAGATTCTCCTCTAATTCCTTTTGGATAGAAACAAGAACGTCTTTTATTTTCATGTTCATTCCTCCCTAAATGGGATACAGAAAATTAGGATCCATCCATTGATTTAGAAACAGTTCGGCGTGATGGAAATTCTTGATAGACGGGTTCCAACGGAGAACCGTGGGAGGATTTCGGTGTCGGTAGCGGTGTTGATCACTGAGATATTATCATCAAAAGTATTGCAGACATAAACCCTTGAGCCACCAGGGGTGATCGTGATTCCATAGTTATTTAAAATATCTCTGACGGGGATTCTTGGAAGAAGTTCAGTGTTGGTGGCAGTGTTAATGACCGAGACTGTACTATTATTCGAGCCGATAATGGATATACGTTAGATTTAGCTTATGCTGTACATATTGTTTGTGTGAAGATGCGAGAGTAATCAGCTCATTTCTATTGTTAAATGTTCATAATAAAGAAACTAAAATCATAAATAATTATTATAAGTGATTTTCTTGTATATAAATGTAACTTCAACTATGAAATATGTTAATCGTCTTTAGTGGTATACGAGGAAGTGAAGAGCGTGAAGAAAATTATTGTTTTTGGTTCAGGAGGCCACGCCAAGGTTATTATTGATGTGATTCGACGAGCTGGAGAATATGATATTTATGGAATAGTTGATGGCTTTCGCTCACAAAATAAAATGGTTTACGGTTATGAAGTAATAGGGGATGAATCTAGTCTTTTATCTATTAAAGATAATATCCATGGGGGAATTGTAGCTGTAGGAGATAATTGGATAAGAAGAAATATAGTGGAGAAAGTAAAGTCTATTATTCCAGATTTTCGTTTTATTTGTGCTATTCATCCATCTGCGATTATTAGCGAAGATGTAATAATTAGAGAAGGAACGGTAATAACGGGAGGAGCTGTTATTAATAGTAATGTGCTTATAGGAGAACACTGCATTATTAATACAAAGTCCAGTATTGATCATGACTGTGTAATTGGTAATTATGCGACTATCGCACCAGGTGCTACTCTTGGAGGGAATGTTAAGATTGGGAATTATTCTGTCATCTCTTTAGGAGCAAATGTAATCCATTCCATTACGATAGGAGAGCATACCGTAGTCGGTGCTGGTGCTACAGTTGTAAAAGATATCGGCCCGTACGCCATTGCGTTTGGAGTACCGGCAACAAAAATAAAGTCTAGAGAAAAGGGAGACAAATATCTATAAGTTTATAAGAAAAGCAGCTCATCTGCTGGAATTCAAAATAGGAAATCACCAATTTTATTTGGCAAATTGGTGATTTTTATTTTTTAAGCATTCTTCAAGGGGGATAAAGTGTTAGCGGGAATAATTGTTTTTCTTAACTGTGAGAAAGCTCCTATTAAAAATTAACTGAAAAAATAATTGTTAAGGGACATGGTAAGTGACTATATATGAGTCATGACCTTTTTGTGGCAAAATATATATAGTTCGCATAAATTGTAACAACATTATTTGGTTCTGGTGCAAAAACTTCAGGGCAATTGCAAGTAATCTCTAAATCTTAGACATACTGATACTACTACTCTAAAACAGGGTGTGGTCGGTATGGAAAATCAAAATTTATTCAAATGGAATCACTATCAATCTGATATTATCTTATTAACTATAAGATGGTACCTACGGTACAACTTAAGTTTTCGTGATTTGGTGGAAATGATGGAGGAAAGAGGATTATCCATTGTTCATACAAATTTTATGCGCTGGGTCCATCAATATGGCCCTGAATTAGATAAGAAAATTCGAAGTCATCTCAAACGAACCAATAAATCATGGAGAGTGAACGAAACGTACATAAAAGTAAAAGGACAATGGATGTATCTCTATCGTGTAGTCGATTCAGAGGGGAATACCATTGACTTTTTCCTTAGTAAAACGAGAGATGCCAAAGCAGCCAAGCGCTTTTTCAAAAAAACTTAGCTGTTTGTTATTCTACAACACCACGTGTCGTTACGGTTGATAAAAATCCAGGGTATCCAGTAGCGATTCAACAGTTGAAAAACGAAAAAAAGATGCCGGAAGGCATCCAAATAAGGCAAGTAAAATATCTGAACAACATCGTGGAACAGGATCATCGTTTCATTAAAAAGCGAGTACGTTCCATGTTAGGATTTAAATCCTTTCGGACTGCCAAATGGATTCTTGCCGGGATTGAGGCCATCTAAACAATAAAAAAGGGCAAAGCTCTCAAGGGAAGAAGTCTGTCCAAAATTAAATGAACTTCATTCATCAACTATTCAGTATTCCGGCATAAAAGCAGATTCCGTTAGGAATATCTTATTCTTCTTTATATCCCCAAAAAATGTTTGCACCAGAACCGAAACAGGTGTATCACTTTACGAAAAAAACAGTCCAAGAGGCAGGGGATTCTTTCGATGGAAGGGAAAAGAAAATTTCACTCCTTCGTATATTCTCATTTTATTTAATGAAAAAATAAATAAAACGTTATAGATAGATTACAAATTTAACTGAAAATAAGGGGTATACCCAATAAATGGTTTTAGTGGGTGTTTTATCTGAAGTCTCGTTCAATTTCCTCCCATGTCATATGGGTGCGCACAATATCATCTTCTACTAACTGACTTCCCATTTGTACCTCAATAAATTCTAAGTCGGTAATCGCACGCGCCCCATGCTTTGTCTTAGCCGGAATATAAATAACATCTCCAGGTTTTATCATTTTGAATTTCCCGTCTATAATAAGTTCGCCTTCTCCTGCAATGATTGTCCAAACTTCTTCGCGCTTAAAATGCATTTGATAACTGAGATTTTTTTTAGCTAAAATTTTTAATCGTTTGGTTAAAACTTCATTTCCATCTTTAAGTTTTTCGTAATCAAGAACACGGTAGTTTCCCCAGCGTTTTTCTTCATACATAGGTCTTGGATTTTCCTGATTTATAAGTTCTTTAATTTTTCCACTTTCCTGTTTATCAGCTACCAAAATACCTTCAGGACTCGCTATTACAATGCTATTGCTGATATTTGCTACAACAAGAGGGAGATTTAGTTCATTGATGATATGAGTATTAACGGTATTTTTACTTAGCATTCCATTTCCAATAATTTGTGCATCCATAACCTCTGTGAGGGTACTCCAAGTTCCTAAATCACGCCATGCTCCTTCATATGGCATTACTACAATATCATCGCATTTTTCTACAACTTCATAGTCAAAGCTTCTTTGAGGAAGGGTGGAATATTGTTGGATAAGCTCTTCATACTGAACTGGTATTTTCATAGAAGTTAGATATTGAATTAAAAAACCTAATTTAAAGGCGAATACGCCGCAATTCCAAAGCGCTTCTTGTTTAATAAGTTCTTTTGCTTTGTTTTGTACTGGTTTTTCAATAAAATGGTTAACTTTCATATATGGAAGTGTTTGTGCTGATAGAGGGTGACTAGGGGTAGTCGTAATATAGCCATACTGTTCAGAAGGATGTGAAGGTCGAACGCCCATAAGTGCAAGTGATGCATTTGAGTCCGCCAATATTTGATTAAGTTTAAGTAAGGCTTCAAAGAAAGAATTCTCTACATAAGCATCAACAGGCATGATACAAATAGTCTCGTTTACATCAACATTTAGAACAGAATAGAGATAGACAGATGCTAGGGCAATAGCAGGGAAGGTATCTCGTCGATCTGGTTCGATGATAAGAGGAAGTTTATCGTCAAGTTGATTTTGAATAATTTCAGTTTGAGATTTGCAAGTTGCGATATAGGTAGAGTTTGTTAGACCAATAGATTGAACTTGCCTCACAATTCTTTGAATCATAGATTCCTGAACACCATACTGGTTACGAAGTATTTTTAAAAATTGTTTAGATCTAGAATTGTTTGATAATGGCCATAAGCGTTTTCCAGACCCTCCAGATAGTAAAAGAAGTTTCATATTATCCCAACTTTCTAGTAGTATTAAACCTCGATGTTAGGGTTAATAAAATAAGTACAGGGTTTTGTACCTGTGTGGCTCCTTTAAGAAGCGTGTGTTTATAGTCCAATAAAAGCTGGTATTTAGTAGCAACATAAGTCCACTTACAAGCATTTTTGTTGTTTATATTCTTTTTATTAAGTAGTTGCTTTTGGAGTGCCTTGAGAAATAACGTGTCGTGAATGTTGTAATAACTACTAGCCCGTACTTTTTTAATCCCATAGTCTACATAAAAATAGTTGAGTAATACTGGTTGCTTTAATTAAAATCATGTAAAAGAAGTTTCACCAGCTGTTGATATGGGGATTATACAACTCTATTAAAGTATGCTTATTCGGCTATTAGCATGTTAATTTAAAATACATTCTATAAATTTAGTAGTTTCTCATTTGAGGCATAATGATTGCTTTTGTCGATACTTCTATTGTATAAGTATGACAATTAACTACATGTAGACGTAATTATATATCCATATTTAGAATTAAAGCTTATAAATATAAAAACGGACTTAATAATTAATAACTCGCTCAATAAAATTATATGTGGTTCATAGTGAATAGGTGATGATATTACTTATAAAATGGATGTCTGATTCAAATATTATTTATACAGAAGCTCGTGTCCGCTTATTAACTGTACCTGCTCAAAAACGCATAAAAAATTTACTGTGTAAAATGAATTGAAAGTTCCCCTTATGCAGCTTGCAGCTGTTTTTGTATCATGTCTAGAGACTCTCCTGCTGTTGCTGAGGTATAAATGAACTCAATCCAACTGTTTTTAGTTTTCTTTTGCCATTGATGTATGCTCATTATAAGTGATGTTTTCTCTATCAACTTACAAATCGCGGCACTACAATTCAACAACGCCCATAAACGGGCGAGTGCTTTCGTACGTGATATCGTTCTAAAGAAAGGTTGATTTTCATGGTGCGAAAATAGGTTTCAACTGCCCATCTTTTACTATAGTACTGCATTATTTGTTTATTTGATAATCCCACATCAGTACTTAAAAAGGCACGCATGTTTTCTGATGTCATTGGAGTTTCAGCTTCCTAACATAACAATACAATCGCATTTTCAATCACATTTAATTTTCCTTCATATTGATATACATAATAAGAGGAGTGACCAACGGTCACTAGGTTGGTCTCTTCTTTTCTTAAATGTTTCACGAAGTCTTTTATTGATTGGCGTATACCGTACGGATATATAATACGATTCGTTTTGAGACCACTAATTACATGAGTTCCAGTTTGCAGGGCTGTTTCTAGCGGCAGTTGAGCTGGATACCAGGAGTCAATCAGCAGATATTTTGATAATGAGCAGGTCGGCACTTTTTTCAATAGGTTACATGCAATTTGAATTTTACTTTCTTGTTTCGATTCATAGCGTTGAAATTACTATGGAAATATGACGTCACTACAGCATAGAATTTCTTCAACTCTTTCATGACCCCATACACGTTTTCTTTTTGTGTGTGAGTGGTGAAAACCGGTACCTTGCATAGAAAACATTGCCTATGACGAAGGTTTTGTTTTTTTACAAACTGTATCATCCACAATTACAAAAATGGGTTCTTGTATACGTTTGGCTTCTTGGTGAATTGCATTCCAAGCGCTTTCTTGCACAACGTGCAGAAGATGATGTTCATCCCATTTGCTGTGCGTTAAAAAATGGTTTAGAGTATGCCTATTACGTGAATGGCAACTTTCACGATAAATATCTGTTAATGTTCCAGAAAACCCATGAGCTAAGAAACCTTCTAAAAAATGAACAAGTTGGTTCATGACTGGTTTTGAGTAATAAAGTGGGACATTCAATTTTTGTAACAAATGTTGATTTTCTGTTTGATGCGCTGTTTTGTATAGATGGGAAATCTTGTATATGCTCCTTTATTGAAAACAAATCCATGATAGCTTTATTGTATACAAGATTGGTGTCGCGTGCTTTTATTGTGAATTTTTGTTAGCGTTTTTGGGCAAATACAGTTATTAACGTAGAATCAATCTGCAATGTGGAATGTTATTTTTTAATCCTTATTGATAAGGAAAAAACTATAATTCGAAATGATATTGTCATGTAGAGAGTAGCTCAAAGGAGTTTTTGAGAAGAAAGGAGTGGAGTTGCTGTTTATGGAAGATATATGAAATATTTATATTACATCAATACAAACCCCACTTTCTTCTCTAGGATTATAAGAAAGTGGGCTCCTTACATAATGATTATTAGGACTCAATCTTTAAACATATTGTCTATTTGTTCAATGGTGTTTATTATACTTTTAATTAATTATTTATGAAGATTTCCGTTAGTAGTGCATAGTATTCCTGTGCAACGTTGACCCAAGTTCTCTTTAGGATATGTTGAATTGCTATTTGTTGTTGTGTTAAGAGAGTATTATTGTGTTGCCAAAGATGATGAATGGCAAGTATCATTTCATTTACAGAATATGGGTTAAATGGGATTAGTTTTTCGATATCCGTTATAATTTCTTCAACAACTTCAAGTTTACTAACTGCTACAGGAGTATCCATAATTAAAGATTCCAATAATTGAAAAGGACAGCTTCCTTCAAAAAGTGTAGGAACAATGGTTCCTATTGCATGTTTATACAAGAGTGGGACATCATTTGCTGGTATTCTACCTAAAAATACAACACTATCTCGTATATATGGATCCTCGCAATTATTAAGCACCGTTACAATCTCTTCTTCCTTAGGTCTACCGTGGAAATGATCAGTTAAAACTAGACGAAGATTAGAGGTAGTGCCTATATGAGCTTGCTTAAACTTTAAGAAAGCTTCAATCAACCGATCATGATTTTTATGCAGACGAATCACAGAGGGATAAAAAATATAGTCGTTATTTAAATTGTACTTCTGTCTGAAGGTGTTTTCATCCAATGAACTGACAGATTTATATTCCTCAGATGGGGGAGCTAATCTGATTACATGCATTTTTTCTGGCGGTAGTTTTAAAAACTTCATCCCTTCATGATCTCTTATAAAGTTAGAGTTAAATACGACTTTTTTTGCTTTTGTCACTAATTGATTAACCTTGATATGAAATTGAGCATAGAAATTTGGATGTGTTTTATCATATAGTTCTTTGAAATGCATGTATACTAGATCGTGTAAACAAACAATCATTGGCTTCTCTAATTGTAAAGCTAGCTCCATGCCTACATAAGGGACAATCCAAATATCAACCGGAAAAGTGGCATTTACTGATTGTACATTATAGAATTTTTTGGTAGAGAATCTATTAGGAAAGGATAATGAGACGTTCTTAAATGAATCACTAATATGCACATAATTTAGTGCATCGATTGCGACGGTTACGGTTGCATCCTTGTCAAGGTGCAGTAAGCTTTCTGCTAACCGGATAGAAAAGCGCCCAATTCCTTCGCCGCCAAAATTACCGACAATTCCTGAATAGCCCAAAAAAAGGCCGATTTTCGGAAAAGGTTTCTGACTTGTTTGAATTTTAGAGTGTGAAAGGGGAGTTTCTAAAAATTTTTGACACTCTTCAGATAATAAAAATTGTTCCATTAACTGTATTCTTGGAAATCCTGAAGCTAAAGCACTTAAATGGTTTTGAAAGCCTATTGAGTCTGGGGAGCGGTTTAAAAATTGTTCGTATAATGAATGGAGAAACTGTTTGTCATCGAAATGATAAAAAATCTGAATAATATGTGAAATCGTTTTTGTTTCATTGGATTTGGCTTCGTTTATTTGAATTAATTTTGTATATAGTGCTTGTGCTTCTTCCTTTACCATAATTTCTTGAATCATTGCTATTTTGGGTTTGTGCTTGAGTTTTTTCAAAAAATATTGCTCTTCTTCGTGTGAGGGTTTCCTGTGCAAAAATTGTATATATGCCTGTTGAACAACTGCTTCGTTAGAGAGTTGTATGATTTTTCGTATCATATCGATAATGGTAGGCAGATTTTGGCCGTAATAACTCATAGTTGTGCCCCCTTAATATCTTTAAATTCAAATAATAAATCAAAAATAATCTTCTATATTTTACAGGAGTACTAACTGTTGTTTTTAATGTGGTCAATACTGCTATGTGACGTTTTATTATATTCTTTCTCTACGTGATTATGTCACTATGCAATAGTGCTCAGTTTTAAACGCGAAGCAGATAAGTCTTATTTTTAAAGTTGTATACAGTTTATGTGTTATACGGCCTTTATAGTACAGAAGTAGGTTATTAAGCATATATTAGGGTAAGTGTGGCTTATTTTTATAAATCAAAAATAAATAATGCCCGCTAATTAATAGTATGTGTAAGCTATTAGGGATTCTTAAAAATGATATAAAATTATCTTTATATGAAAATCTTTACTCTAATCGTAATTTAAAATGCGGGTGAAGAAGATATATTGATTGTGTATAACTATTAAATATTTATCTCGCTATTTGTGGGAGTAGGGTTTCTTTTAAGATACATAAAGAAGTTTCATTTTATTTATTGTAATACTTGAGATATGCTTGGCGCATTACATGTATATATTTTTTTGCAATATCTTCCCATGATTCAGCAGGATCGTTTATACCTTGGATAGTAGATAATTTATACTCATCATAATTTACAGTTATCTCTTCAAGAGCGTGCAATATTGAATCGACCGATTCTGGGTTAAACCAAACGGCTTTTGCACTATGACGAGATAAGTGCTCACGCATAACAGGAATATCGGAGCAAAGAACTGGAACTCCTAATCTTAACGCTTCTTCTACAGGATAGCTTCCTCCACCTTCCGACAAGCTGGGCATAATTAATGCTTTAGCATTTTTTATAAGAGGTGCAACATCTTGATCAGTTACAAATCCAATTGGATATATATCTTCACTTCTCCGTAGTTCTAATCGATTCATTAAAGAAACAAGCGTCGGAATAAATGGGATTTCTGGCCATGATGGTGGCTCATTTTGAAGTAAGTCTGTATAAGGGCCAAATAGAACTAACGGATATTTTTTACGTTTTGTAAATTTTGAGTATGCAAGTAGCAAATTATAATGATTTTTATGCGGAGATGTATTGGAAGGATATACAAAGTATTCAGTGGGTAAGAAAGATGTAAAACTTGAGTCTGAAAATTGTTCTGAAGAATATCCAATTGGTAAAATGGCATGAGGAATAACAGCTGTACTTTGCAAATCATCTCCAAAGTGTGCAATGATACGGCTTTTTACATATTGTGATGGGGCTATTACAGTAGTACAACCTTCTAACCATTTTTTTAAGTCTTCCCAGTATTCCCTTATATATGTTCCACTTGTGAATGGAGGAACAAAATCAAGAATAGTAGCATCGTGAAATGTACAAACGCTAGGTCTGTTAACATCAACATATTTTTGATGATGCGGCCAAAAATAATAGATGACGTGACAATCTTTAATGAAATTTTTTCCTTTTTGTGAATTAATCTCCCCATCAAAATAAATTATTTCAAGGTTTGATAAGTTTGTTGTATTAATTCTTTCTTTAAATTTGGATCTAGGAGAGACAATTATTCGAATCAATTCAATATCATCTTGTCGGGCCATAGCTGGTAGAAGGTTAGCTAAAAGCCTTGTGCCCCCGCCAGGTGACTCGTTTTGAGTCCAAATTAGAATTCTCATCAGTTTGTACCACCTTTATCTCATGATATACAAGTTTCTATCTAATTTATGCAATTTTAGACAATTTTGTGTAGCATAATATGAATTATGTATTAGATGTCAATGAAGGATAATGTTTTACATAGATCTTACATTTCTTCGGGATGAAAAGTTAATTGATAAGCTCTTTTTGTTCAGTGTAATGCGTTCTTATATTATGGTTCCCTATTTGTGAGCAATAATATCTTCTATTTAAAGAGTTAGAGAGAATTAAAGAAGATATTGGAGTCTCCAATGATAGTAGTTTTACTTCATAAGAGTAGGATAGTGAATTAAATAATTTTATGTGAAATGTATAAAGTATATTATGGAAAAACAATAGATTCGAGACGAATCTTCCGTTATAAAAAATGTTATGATTCATATACTGACATGAAATATATACAAATCACATAATCATTAGACTGAAAGTGGGGGTTATATGAAAAAAAAGCAATACAGTAACAAACAAAAACCTTTGCTGATTTATATTCACATACCAAAAACGGGGGGAACTACATTAACAGATATAATTTATAGGGAATATTCTGATAATATCTTATATGATATTAATCGGTATGGATTGAATCAGCAAAGTGTGTTGTTACTAAAAGAAAAGTTAACAACAGCTGATACTTTATGTGGCCATCTCTTGTTTGGTGTACATCACCATATTTCTAGACCGTGTACTTATATTACGATGCTAAGGAATCCAGTTGAGCAAGTCCTTTCATGGTTTTATTTTGCATATAAGAATCCAGATCAATATAAAGAATTATTTTTTGAAGGTACAATTGATGATTATATAAATAATCCAGATTTCGATTATAATACAATTAACTCCCAATCTCGTTTCATTACAGGTAGTGATGTTGCAGATTTAGAAATAGCAAAAGAGACTATAGCAAATAATTTTTCTGTAGTAGGTATTACGGAGTTGTTTGATGAATCTTTATATATCATGAAAAAAGAATTTGGGTGGAAGAATGTTAAATATCAAAAATTAAATGTTAATGCACAAAGAGCTCAAAGGGAACAAATTCCGCAGACAGTTATTGATAAGATTGTAGAGAAAAATGAAATAGATTTTCTATTATATAATTATGCTAAAGAATTGTTAGAAAAAAAGATTGCATCCTTAGATGCTGTCTCAATTAGAGAATTACGCGCGTTTCAAACTAATGATTAGTTTTTGTTTTTTACTTGAATGATTGTAACAGATATATCTTAGAGGCGATTTAAAGGACTGGAACAGGATTTATTTTGTTTCAGTTTTTTCTGTTGTTGATATGAAAATACAACATTTTGTATTCTACATAGTAATGGCTTATGCGTAAGAAAATCAAAATGGATATGATTTATAGACTATTATTTTTATATAAAGTCTATTTTTAAGTTTGTAATGCAACTTGTCTATCTATAAAACATATTCTATAGAATAAAGGGGTGAATACAGAAATGAAGTTAGCGGATATTAAAAGAAATTATCATGCAATTTTTAGTTTGGGAGCAGATTGTTATGTAGGCTTTTGGTTAAATCAATTTAAGTTAAGACCGTTTTCTGAATTTTTAGATTGGGTGAGAAGTCCCTCTTTAAAAGATGTAAACCAACTATTAAACAATAGATTTATTAATTTTTTAGAATTACAAAATCTTAGCTTTGTTTGTCACACACCTGAAGGTGGCCATAATTTAATAATTAGAGATAATTTGTATAATATAGATTTCGTACATGATTTTTTAGCAACTGTTAATACTTCAACTTCATTCCCACAATATACGGAGATAAAAGAAAAATACAATCGCCGTATTCAACGTTTCTTAAACTGTACAGAAACAAGTGAATGGATTCTTTTTGTACGCTCAGGTGGAACGTATGAAGAAGCTGCTGAGCTTGAAAAAATTTTATCAAGTATTGTTAAACATAACTTTCAGGTTCTTCTTATTTTAGATGGAGATATAGAGGAAATAAAAGAACTTGACTGGGAGTTAAAGCATACATGTGTTGTTCAATTTAAAATGTATCCAGTAAGGGATTACATTCGCAATAAAGATGCATGCACAATGTTATTTAATGGGATTACTTTAACTTCTTAGATAGAATGATTTTATAGTTGTACCTCTATTCAAATCACATTAATAATTTAAGGAGGCTTTGAATAGAGGTTTTCATTGAGTAAAAGAAGTGAAAGATATTAACTTGAATTGTACATGCTAGTTCCCTTTCTACAGTCTAGGTCTTCTTAATTTAATGCAAGGCGAACGAGCTATTTTAAATATCAATTCTTTTTAGGGATAATATCCATTTTCTTGTAGTTAACGTGTTTATAGTTCTAATGACACATCATAGTGAAATCAGTACAATGCATAGCAGAAGAGATGTGTCCATACTTAATTAATACTTTCGATGTTTAATGATACTAGACTCTACTATTGCTATATATTTTTTTGGAAAGGAGTTGTGTTTTAATCATCTCTCGCCCAAGCTTGGTTTATTGTCTAATATGGAGAATAAGGTTTGGAATAGAGAAGTTAATTATATTTGTAGTAAGGTGAATTTTGTTAGTTTGATTAAGCAAGTGAGTGGTGTTTCATTCTTCAGTTTGGAGATAAAAGCTTGATATCGTTTCCTAAGTATTTATCTCGTTTAATGTTTCCGTTATTTTTAAGCTAATATATCGAATATCATCATCTGTTAAGCTTCCGTAACTTGGAACATTAATACCCTGAGCAGAAATACGATTTATTATAGGGAATTCTACTGGATTTTGTAAATTTTGGTAAGGAGGCAATACATGCATGGGATAGAAAAAAGGTCTAGTTTCGATTCCTTTATCTTTTAAGCGATCCATTAACAAATTCCGTTCGTTTTCAGTAAAATCTTTACATATTATGCTAAACATCCAATATACATTTTTAGCCCATTCTTTTTCGATAGGTAATATGAGACGATGATCATCTTTTAAGTTTTGCGTATATTGATTAGCAATTCTAATTCGTTGTTGAATATGCCAGTTAATGTTTTCGAGTTGAGCACAGCCGATTGCTGCCTGAATGTTGGTCATACGGTAGTTATACCCGATAACTGGAAACCAATATTTGCGTTTTAAGTCTATTCCTTGTGACTTTAGAATTTGAATCTTTTCAGCTATGTGGTCATCATTAGTAGTAATAATTCCACCTTCACCGGTTGTAATAATTTTATTGCCAAACAAACTAAAAGTAGCACAATCACCAATTGCTCCTGTCATTTTTCCTTTGTATTGCGCTCCTACAGCCTGAGCAGCATCTTCTATAACAAATAAATTATATTTCCTTGCCAATTCTTTAATAGGGTCCATATCAGCTGGATGCCCATAGATGTGAACAGGAATAATTCCTTTTGTATGGGGTGTGATTTTTTCTTCTATTTTCGCAGGATCAATATTCCATGTTGTTGAATCAGAATCAATAAATATAGGAGTTCCTCCACAATAGACGACTGCATTTGCTGTTGCAACGAATGTAAAAGTCGGAATTATTACTTCATCGCCTTCCTTAATCCCATATGCTAACAGAGCAAGATGTAAAGCGGTTGTTCCGTTACTGCAAGAAATAGCATGTTTCACACCACAGTACTGTGCAAATTGTTCTTCAAACTTTTGAATATATGACCCGTTTGAAGATATCCAATTAGAATCAAGGCAGTCTATGACATATTGCTTCTCATTTCCATTTAATATAGGACAAGCGATAGGGTAAAATTTTGTCATCAAAATGTCCTCCCTACATAAAAATAAAGTTAAAGTAAAAGTCAAGAGGGATAGGTAATATAAAAAGGTTATAAAATCAAATCTCATAATCCTTTTCTTTGCTGTTGTTGTCGTTCTAAATCGCTATCGACCATCATTTTAATTAGTTCTTTAAACTTCACTTCTGGTTCCCAGCCTAATACTTTTTTCGCTTTTTCTGGATTTCCTAATAGAAGATCTACTTCAGCGGGTCTCAGAAACTTTGGATCTTGAATCACATGATTTTCCCAGTTTAATCCGACATAACTAAAGGCGATTTTAACTAATTCTTGAACTGTGTGGGTTTCACCAGTAGCAATTACATAGTCGTCTGGCTTTTCTTGTTGGAGCATAAGCCACATCGCTTTAACGTAATCTCCGGCATAGCCCCAATCTCGCTTCGCATCCAAGTTGCCTAAATGGAGTTTATCTTGCAACCCGAGTTTAATTTTAGCCACTCCATCTGTTACTTTTCTTGTAACGAACTCCAAACCACGGCGAGGAGATTCGTGATTAAATAAAATTCCTGAACATGCGAAATTATCATAGCTCTCTCGATAGTTCACAGTAATCCAATGTCCGTATACTTTAGCCACTCCATATGGGCTTCTTGGATAAAATGGAGTTGTTTCTTTCTGGGGAGTTTCCACTACTTTTCCGAACATTTCACTACTAGATGCTTGATAAAATTTAGCATCTGGTTTGGTAAGCCGAATCGCTTCAAGCATATTTGTGACTCCAAGGGCAGTTATTTCCACTGTATAAATAGGTTGAAGCCAAGAGGTTGCGACAAAAGATTGGGCGGCCAAATTATATACTTCATCTGGATTGGAAACTTTAACAGCTTGAATTAATGAAGGTAAATCACGTAAATCTCCTGAAAGAAATTCAATCTCGTCTTTTAGATGTTTAATGTTTTCATCGTTTTCTGTTGCAGTTCGTCTTTTTAAACCATAAACTTTATAGCCTTTATTTAATAATAATTCTGCTAAATAAGAACCGTCCTGGCCTGTAATTCCAGTAATGAGTGCTTGTTTCATATTTTCACCCCATGCTGAATATAATCAAAACTTTTACCTCCTTTAATCATATGTTTCATATACCTTGACTGCTACTGAAATACCGTTTACTTTTACCATTACATGAATTGGATAGGGAGTATGGAAGAACTCAGTAAAATAGAGAGGCGAAACAATTTTACAATTATTGTTTCGTCTCTTTAGATTAAGGAATAGATGATTTATACACTAAATACATCCTAATTCTATCAATCGTTTTTCAATCATGTTTCCAGTCACGTTTGGTGAAAAATAGGTTATAATGGTCTCTTGTCCTTTCTTTGCGATAAGATTACACTGTGTTTGATTGGAGGTAAGCTGGCGCATAAAATAAGCAGCATGCTCAATATCTGGCTCAGCCCATATTTGATTATGTTTGTAAGGACCGTAATTTTGTGTTAGTGGAACGAGGTTATAATTGACAGGACAAGAATTATCTGCGTTCATAAAATCAGTATTACCAGACCAATTTGTACCAATTACTGGTTTTCCCAAATACATTGCTTCTGCTAGTACAAGTCCAAATCCTTCAGAACGGTGTAAAGAGACAACGCAGTCAACCGATTGAATTAAGGCATTTACTTCTCCCCGATTTAATGATTGATTAATGAGATAAATATTACTATTATCTCGAATTAGATGCTGAATCTGTTTCACTTCTGCTAAATTTAAATTTGAATTATTGATTTTTAAAACAAGCCCAACGGAAGGATCATCCTTAGAAAACGCTTTTTGAAATGCTTGAATAGACGCAACTGGATTTTTGCGTTGTTGTATACTATTAGGATCATACATGGAAAGAAATAAAAAGCGATCTGTCGGTAAATTAAAGTATTCACGACTTATACCTTCAGAGCATTCTACTTGGATGCAGTGTGGAATACGGGTTACAGGAAGGTTTGTTTTTTTGGATACAGCTTCTAGTACAAAAGATGAGGGAACCCATACTTCATCGACAAGTGTTAAGCTGGTATACCATTCCCTAGGAAACTCCGGAAGCTCCCAATGCCAATAACCAATATTGTAGCGACCGTTAAAAAATTGATGTCCAAGCTGCGTATAAGCGGTTGGAAATACATCTGGATTCATATGAAAAATATTAATATCATGGATAGGATCGGTTATTTCTTTATGTTTCCAAGAGAAATCTAATGATTGTACATGTGGAAGTGAATAATTAATAATACCAAATGGAATATTTGTACTTTGAATAGATTTTGCTGCTAGGCGACAAGATTCTCCTAGTCCAAATTCGGCACGTGCATATCCTACTAGATTAATGCCTTTTTTTAATGGCTTTGCTTCAATCTTTTCCATTGCTTCGCCTCATTCCTTTCATCAATATCTCCGCCACTTCAGGGTGAGTAAACTCAGACGGTAAAGTTTGTCCGCTGCGAAGTATTTCTTTAACTTTGGTACCACTTAAAATAACACGATCGGTATTAAAATGTGGATATGTTTTTATAGCAGAGGCAAGAAGCTCCAACTAAAATTCATAAAATAAATAATACAACTAATAAAGCAAAGCCGCCACAACAACTACCACTAAACCCCATAATAGTTCCTCCTTTAGATAAGAGGGGAAAACACGGGGTCACTCATGTATTTTAATGGATTCAATTTACTTTATGTTTTTATAGAGTAATTGAGCAGGTCTTTTAAGAAATAAAGAAAAGACACCCTAAGGTGCCTTCCTCCGACTTGAACCATCACATTGTAATAAATATTGGATAATATTCATTTTGAACACTGTCATAGTAAGGATTTTCAGGGTTCTGGTGCAAAAATAAAAGAGAATAAAGCGCATATATTCCTAACGTAAACGTATCTTATGCTGCAGGTCCAAACAATTGATGGATGAATTCTTTCTGATTTTGGACAGACTGGTCTCGCAAATTAATCTGTTCTTTTTTAATCATATGCATAGCTTCAACTCCACTAAATATAGAGGTTGCTGTTTTAAATGACTTGAACTCTGATATAAGATGCATAGGCTTCTTAATAAATCGATGATCTTGTTTCACAATAATATTGAGATATCTAACTTTCCTTAGAAGTATGCCTTCAGGCAAGTGTTTCTCTTTTTTTAACTCTTGAATCACTACGATATAGGCAGGATTCTTATCTATCTACGTTATCACACGAACTTTAGAAACAGACGAAAAAGTTATGGATTTCTTCAAACACCCTCGGTTGCTTGTTTATTCCTTAATTGACTAAGATAAAAATCAATTGCATTACCTTCTGAATCGATTGCAAAATATAAATAAATCCATTACCCTTTTACTTTCGTATAAGTTTCAGCGACCTCCAAGAAGCATTTGTTGATTTAAGGTGATGTAGTACTCTTTCTTATAATTGAGGTCCATATTGGTGAACTCAGCGCATAATCGTTTTGTGAGCGAATGATCCCCCTCTTTCTCGCATCATTTCCACCAGATTAAGAAAGCTCAAATTATACTGTAGGTATCATTTCACTGTTAATAAGATCCGTTCAGAATGAAAATACGTTCATTTAAACAAATTTTACTTATCCATACTAATCGCACACACTTGTTATAGTCATACTATCGGTATGTCCAAGTTTAGGAAATTACCTACGAGAGTCTTTGTTTTTTGCACCATTATCTTTTCCTGTACTAATATCTCTTTCATTCTCCTTTTTTACTAAAATATCGTTTTAGTTTAAATATATTCACCATTTGAATGAAGTGAACGTATATTTATATAGACAAGGCATAACTTTTCTATATGGGCAAATTTTATATCCTATTAGAATGAGAAATGCTATATATGTTTAAAGGGGGATCTTTTATTAATACAACGTTAATTTCTCACTTCTACAACGAAGAGTACCTGCTTCCGTGGTGGTTAATGCACCACACAAAACTATTTGATCACGGTATTCTTATTAATCGTGGGTCAACTGATCGTTCAGTTGAAATATGTAGATTATTTGCACCTCATTGGGAAATCCGTGATTCAAAAGTATTAGAGTTTGATGCCGTATTAGTTGATCAAGAAGTAATGAACATAGAAAAAGAAATTATGGGATGGAAGATGGTGTTAAATACCACTGAATTTCTTTGCTGTGTTGATAAGGATGCTTTTTTCTCATCTCTTGCTACTTTAGGGCAAAACATGTACGCTATTAGGACTATTCTGATGGTGGATGATCCTACTCATGGTTATACCAATCCGAGATACGGAATTCCCCTTGTCAAACAGCGTTATCATGGAATAATGCTTCATCCTAATCCGCCAGCCCCTTACCTCGGTGGTAGATTCCTCCACAATTTTTCTTATGGTAACTATACAGCAGGAAGGCATTGGTCATTTCATCCATTTATCATTTACATGTATCCTGCTTTCGTTTTAAAATTCTTTTACAGTCCATGGAACAAATCTATGAAAAATCGAAAATTGCAAATTGGTTCTACTCTTTCTAAGCATAGCATTCAGCATGGCTTAGGCACTCATCATTTAGTGACACTGGATGAATTAGAAAAAAAATATATACACTTTGCAACCTCAACTACTAATCTTAGACTAATTCCAGAATGTCAAATGTTATTTCAAAATTTATGATTTCCTGACTATTAACACGCCCCAAAAGTATATTTTGAAAATTTTTAAGCGGCCAAAATTCACCTTTTTTCTCCAAAATATATTATGACCAATATTATCTAAAAATACTTTTTGGTTTTTTAATCTGACTATAATAAATAGTGTTTCTTCGAACATGTTCTAAACAAGGACACCGGTACATTCAACTTCAAATTTTTCGCCTACACTCTTTTCTTAAACCACCATATCGTGAATATCTTCATACTTTATAACTCCAATTAAATAATATCCTACTGCTTCAAATTCCCAGTTAGACAGAGTTACTTTGGTGACCTCTTCGAAAGTAAATATACCTTCATAAATGTTGATTTTCCTCTTCTTTCATCTGTATTTAATTAGTTTTTATCTACTTAAAGTGGGGGCTTTTATACTCGACAAAATCCCTTTTTATTATTTTAAAATTCAAACTTTTATAAACTGTAAATTGATTTTTCCATTTCTGTTTTAAATGTGACAAAAAAACAGGTATGCCAGGGATAAAATATAGAGCAGATTCAATTTCTTCTTAATAACTTCAATCCAGAATTCCTCTTTCAACCTTTATTAAGTTATCACCCTAAGCTTAATAGAAGAAGGTGTAATCTTCTCATAAATTTCACCGTATTTTTAGTATGAAATTTATGAAACTTAACTACAACCAACGGTCACTTAAATATTCTCTGATACAAAAGGTGTTATTTAACAAATGTAAATTTTCATTTGATGAAGCGTTTTTTTATGATCTATGTATAGTCAATAAGAATATCTAAAACCTTTTTTTCAACGGGTAGATCTGCGAATGCAACTTTAATAGATTCTAATTTACTTTCTAAAGGTGTAATTTCGTCAATTTTTTTATAGCCAACAGTTTCACTTTTTAGAGTTTTATTCGTATTACTAATAGTAAATGCAATAGTAGAGTAAAGTGAAGTAGATAAGCGATTATATTTTATTAATTTAACAAAATCGTTATTTTAATAGAAAAGAGGAATGAGAGATGGAAAAAGACATTTTTAGAACAACAATCATTACGTAATAATTTCGGAAGAATTGATAAAGAAAACGGTTTTGTATTTCAGTTGCTGGTTTATATGGAGAAAGCATCGCATTACATGGCTTGGGCGAATACAATTATCGAAGACTTGAATGTGCCAGAGAATTTGAAAAAGGAAATAAAAAATAAAGTTAACAGATTTAAAAGAACTACTATGGGATTGTGACAATGAGGAGAAAGGCAGTTGCTTTTATTAAATTCGTTACTAGAAAACGGATTTAATGTAGAATGTGATGGTGAGGTGTCACACTTTGTGGAAGTAAGGCTCACTAAAAAGGTAAGAAGTATGTTGAATCAATTAGGAAAAGATGACCAGTGAATAGAGGCAAATAAATTTGTGAATGACGATGATATAGGAGTTATAGATTTTGTCAGGTCGCTTGGGATTATGCTGATTGGTTTGCAAGGGATAAACTCATTATAAAAAAATGAAATAAAATCGTTATTTTACAGTTAAAGAGCACCTAAAAAGATGCTCCGACTAAAACTAAAATCGTTATTGGATTAAGAAAGTTTTAGATTATAAGGAAAATAAAAGAACCTGTTATAACTACCAGGTTCTTTGTACAAGGAATACAAGGAATACAAGGCTTAACTGATCCGGAGTAAGTCTTGCATTCCATAGGTTTAATATTAATTTATTCGAAAAAAATTAAAATATGAACAAAAATATAAATGATTCAGCTTCTAAGCCTTTATATAGTCAATCTTTTAATTTCAATACTTTCTTTCCTTTCGTGTTTTTTATGATTGTAAAGTAAAATTATTTAATTTTGATTGCATATAAAATGTATAGAAGATTCTTCCCTAAAATAAACCTATAGACATCCATTTATAGCGGAGTACATTATATTAAATTTAACTCAATATTTTTATAAAATGATGAGGAGATTTCTAAATTTACATTATAAGTTTTGGTCATAGATTGCCATAGCATTCTTTTTATTTAAATAAGGATTTTGTTTTATTCTCATGTATCTTTTGGAATCCTTTGCATACATTATTATCATAAGAAATTCCACAGGTTTCTCTGGTTCAGTTACCCTGAATTTCTTGAACATCTTGTAGAAAGAATCCGTTTATAACTAACGGGTTCTTTTATTAAACTTCAATTTCTATATAACGGTAATTGATATATAATTAAATTATCTTATCTTAACACCTGAGGTAATAGAATGAATGATACCTTACGTATTGAGGTGTTTATCACCATAGAAATTCTTTCTTTAATTTCATTGATACAGAATTGCAAAAAATCAGCTCTAGAAAAAATAAATTATTAGTAGTAATCAAGTCTTTGATCCTTACAGGCGTTACCTGGCTGTTAATAAGTGTTTTCATGGAGCGTGCATAATAAATTGATTCTTCACCTTGGAGCAGGGCAGTTATTTGCTAGCTACTCTTTTATCTTAATTAATGCTTTTATTGCAAAATTACATTCTTTGAAATTACCATGTTTATCTTCCTTTTTTGTATGCCAAGACCTAAATTCATATACTGATAAAATTAACAACAATTAAACGGGGGTTAAAAATGCCTATCACAAATATTATTAAGTATGGACGCGTTCCCCATTTCAACGCTAATTTCCCATTAATTTTATTTTGGAGCCAAAAAAGTGGTTGTACTACATTTGCACATTGGTTTTTTTATCAAATTAATTTATTTAAACAAGCAATAAAATATGATTCTTGTATACATCATTATGAAAATGATGTATACAAAAATTCTTCGGACTACTTTATTGATCTGGCTGCGGCTTTATATACAAAAAGAAAAAATACCTATAAACTAGTGAGTAATCCATATACAAGAGCTGTAAATTCATTCTTCTCACTAATTGCTCCTCCTTATATAGAAAACCCAGCATGGAAGCCTATTCGGCATTTTTATTATGGTGATGATAGTTGTAATAAGCCTATTTCATTTAAAATCTTTCTCTATTACTTAAAAACACAGATGACAGATTTAGAACAAGTAGATCCACGTTTTATGCAGCAATATGTACAAGGTGAGGAGGAGTTTGTTACAAATTATATCTACCTTGAAAAATTCTTTACGGAAATTGTATGTCTTGAACAAATATATCAATTGAAAACTTCTCCTTTACACCTATTTACCGAATCTTCCCATCACCAAAAGGACAAGGCGATTTTTAAAGGTAACTTTGCAGATGCCGATATTACCGATCCTTTATTCCCACGGATTCCAACATACAATAGCTTTTACGATTATGAAACAATTCAATTAGTACAATATATTTTTAATAAGGATTTTACCACATACAAATACCCTTTGACCCCATTAAAGAAATAAATATTTTCCTAGTCGCAATTTTATAATTATTATAAAGAGACCAAAGTCTATCCACTGAATTTTCCTCACAAAATTTTTATGTATTGAGTTGGCGCATTACTTTATAGTGCTCTTTTTGGTTCTGGTAAAAAAATCTATAAAGCTTGGACATACTGATACTATTACTCTAAAAGGGTGTGTGGTCGGTATGGAAAAGAAAAACTTGTTCAGATGGAAGCACTATCAACCTGATTTTATCTTATTAACGGTAAGATGGTACTACGGTACAATCTATGTTTTCATGATTTAGTGGAAATGATGGAGGAGCGAGGTTTATCCATTTCTCATACAACGATATGTATATTTTAGCGATCAAGTGGTGACAAATAATTCATTTGCTGCAGGTACATTGGATCTAGCTATGCAACCAACTACTTCACTTAACTTAGAAAATTTAAAACCTGGGGACAAAATATTAAAGAAATTCAATTTAATAAATAGTGGTACATTAGATATTAAAGATCTCATGATGAAAATAGACTATACTGTAAACGATTTAAAACAAAATAACACTACAGAAGATTTCGGTAAACATATTAAAGTACAATTTCTTTGGGATTGGGATTGGGATCCTGCAAAAAGTCCTGTATACGAGACAACTCTCGCAGAACTAAAATCACAAAGCCCAGAGATTGCCTCCAAAAAAGTATTTCATTCTAAGTGGACTGAAACAGGGGGATTAAAACCTGGGAAAATGGATTGGTTTTGGATAAAGTTTATATTTGAAGACAACGGCACAGATCAAAACGTGTTCCAAGGGGATAGTATTGCATTAAAAATGGAGTTCCAAGCCAATCAAACAGATGGACAAGAAAGATAAATTTAAGAGCAGATTACTTGGAAAAAGTAAAACTGAGTTTATGCCTTATAATAATTTAAAAGAATGATTAATACATATCTATACCAAAAGCCATTGATATCAGCATTTACGCATGATATCAATGGCTTTTGTAAGTTTAACATTTTGTATGTTTTGTAAAACTAACATTTAATTTATAAATAGTAAACATGTTTAAGGAAAAAGGGGAAAATAAAAGTACCCCCTGACTTTTCTACAAATGAGATGGCAGCGAGCTATAAAAACTTATGCTTAACTTCCTTTTTAATTATTAAAATACCCTTTTAACATGCTTTTTGAGAAACGATTTGGATACAAAGCAACAAGCATTTCATAAGGGCTTCCTTTCCAATAGCGTTTTAAGGGTGTCCATAACTTTTGTTTTATCAGCCATCTTTGATTAAATACTTTTAATAGCTGTTTCTCGTTTAGTTTTTCTTTCTCTTCAATGGTCCACCTTAATGCTTCTAATGCTTTACTTCTAGACCAAAAGCCAACAGGCGTAACTTTAAATTCCCATTCTTTAAAGCGTCCTTGATATAAGTCATTAATCATTTTAAATGGACTATTCCCCCACATTAATTGACATGTAGACGCTAATCTGTGAGTCTTTAGCCACTTTATATTGTATACATTCAGTAATTGTTCGGGAGTTAATTTTTCTTTTTCTTCAATGGTCCATTTCAATGCTTCTAATGCTTTTTCTTTTGTCCAGAAGTTATTGGGCGTCATAAGAAATTCCCATTCTTTAAAACGACTGGGGTACAGATCGTTAATCATTGCAAAAGGACTGCTATTCCAATACATCGCCAGAGGGGCACCGAGTTTCTTTCTTTCTAACCATCTTTTACCGTATACCCGTAAGAGCTTTTCTTTTGATAACTTTTCTTTTTCTTCAATCAGCCATTTCAAAATGGTTAATGCCTTTTCTTTCGTCCAAAAATTTAAAGGAGTCATACCAAACTCCCATTCTTTAAACTCACTTGGATATAAATCATTAATCGCTTTAAAAGGACTACTTTCGTAACTATGTTTGAGTAATCCTCGTAGTTTATATTTTACAAGCAATTGAGTGTTCCACTTTTTTTTGATGTCTTCCTTATTCCATTTTAAAATACTGTGTAATAAATATGTGATTACTCTGCGGGCCTGTTTATTATCCATATCCTCTTTCCAAGTATTCGGAGGGAATCGTTTCCTTTTTCCATCCAATATTTCTTGATAAATTTCTTCTATCGCAACGGCTTTCATTGACAATATATAAATCCTCCTACATTTGTATTTATATTTATACAGTATTAGCATTTTAATTAATATATCTATATTAATTAATTTACATGGAATTATCATTAAAAACAATACATAGTTTGTTTTTTCTTAAAAATCTAATTATTAAACAAATGTATATTTGTTTAAGTTTTCTAATTTTTGGTATATACTTAATTAGAATCACTATATCTGTATATTAAGAGTGCATTTGTATGGAGAAGCTTAACATAAGCGATATCATTCGCACCGTTCTGCAAAATGGTTTATTTGGACATCCCAAAGGACTATTTACTTTATTCTTTACAGAATTTTGGGAGCGATTTTCTTATTATGGAATGAGAGCAATATTACTTTACTATATGTATTATTCCATTTCAAAAGGTGGCCTTGGGATGGATCATGCTACAGCTGCATCCATTATGGCTATCTATGGTTCGTTAGTTTACATGTCTGGAATTATTGGTGGGTGGATTGCAGATCGCCTATTAGGTTCAAGTAGAACAATATTTTGGGGTGGCGTTGTAATTATGATCGGTCATCTCATATTAGCTCTACCAGGAACGGTTAGCACGTTATTTATCTCAATGGTATTTTTAGTACTTGGAACAGGGTTATTAAAACCGAATGTATCTAGTATTGTTGGTGATTTATATAGTGAATCAGATACTCGTCGTGATTCAGGTTTCAGTATTTTCTATATGGGTATTAATTTAGGGGCACTATTATCTCCGTTTGTGATAGGAACACTTGGTCAAAAGCATAACTTTTACCTTGAGAACGGTCATAAAGCTCAAAGAACTGAGAGTTTTAGATATCAGGTACAAAATTATGATTTAAATACGTTACAACTTTATAGTGCAGATGAAGATTTCCGTATGAGATTGATTAAACATGGATAAATATATTAGTAGGGTTAGGTGAAAAAACCTAGCGCTTATTTTAGGAGGATATTGCATAAATGGAGCGGGTTATACAAGAGTTTTTTTCTCCAAGTAAAAACTATAAGGTTCAAATCATTAAAAGAAAGGATGGTCTATATACAACAGAAGCTTATAGGTGGATGGAGGATTGTGGATATGAATTTTGGAGTTATATATCACAAGGATTGACTTTGATAGATAGTGAGGAACATGCGCAAAAGATTGCTATGGAACAACTAATAGAATGTTCAAGAGAGAGGTTTAAAAATACTTAATTATATTTGTAAAATTATAAAGGAGTATGATGTTTTATTATTATTGAAAGAACACAAATCTTTTGTAAGTGAACCTAGTAGTATTAATTTCTAGATTCATATACTTTTATGAAAATACATGCAGTAAATTTTTTTAATCTTATTTATTTTATAGGAATTATGAGGTATACTAAACGTAGGTGCAAAATGTACCATTTGAAAAAGAGTGCATTGCAAAAAAAGGAATCCGTCAAGGATTCCTTTTTTGTTTTTTTTTAATGAAGCAACGTTCTAATTGTCTCTTTCTTTTTTATGAATGAACTACCTACCACCTTATAAACTTAAAATTTATTTTTGGAAAATTGCCATATTCCTGTAACAAAACAAAGGTATGTTATGTGTGTAAAATATAAAGAGAAAGAAGGAAAAGTTGTGAAAAAATTTTTGCCAATTGTTGCGTTATTAGGCATGATGAGTTTTGGAGTACAGGAAATAAATGTAAGAGCTGATACTTATCACAAGAGCGATTCAAAAATTAGTTTTTGGGATTCAAAAAGGAAGGGTACTAATTTCATGAATAGTACGTCATTGCCTGAAAACTATAAAAGTGCAAAAGAAGCAAATATTGAATATGTTCGTTTAGCACCTGATAAATGGGCAAAAGATAAAGATTTTCTATTTGAGGATAAACCAGATACTTCCGGAAAGGATTTTCTGATAGGTAATGCAGATAACTATCAGGGATTAGTAAAGGAGGATCTAGAAAAATTAAAAGCGGATTTAGATGCTGCCCAATCGCAAGGAATGAAAGTTGTCCTTACAATGTTATCTTTACCTGGTGATCGATGGCGTCAATTTAATAATAACAAGAATGACGACAGAATATGGGAAGAAGAGAAGTATCAAGAACAAGCAAGTCAATTTTGGAAGGACCTTGCTCTGGAACTAAAAGATCACCCCGCGGTGGTTGGTTATAATATTATAAATGAACCACATCCAGAAACAGCTAAAAATAATAGATATAATGATTTTTGGACGGAAGATTACGAGAAATGGTATGCAAAAGTGAAGGGAACGACAGCGGATTTAAACAGATTTTATCAAAAGGTGATCAATTCCATACGTGAAGTAGACCAGGAAACACCGGTTATTTTAGATTCCGGTTTATATGCTACTCCATGGGCCTTTAAATATATAAAACCAGTAAATGATAAAAAAACACTATATGCATTTCATATGTATGAACCATATGAATTAACGAGCCAAGGTGAAAAACAAAACAAGGAATATCAATATCCAGGATTAGTAAAAGTAGGAGATTTAGAGAAACCTGTAATGTGGAATAAACAGGGATTAGAGAAATTTTTGAAGCCAATCCAACAATGGTCTAAGAAAAACCATGTACCATCTAATCGAATTATTGCAGAGGAGTTTGGTATTAACCGTACTGTTCCAGGAGCTACCCAATACATGCAAGATCTTATTTCTATCTTCAACCAAAAAGGCTGGCATAAATCATTCTATGCATTCCGTGAAGACACATGGACGGGCATGAATTATGAATTGGGAACCGGAAAAATAAAATGGGACGAAGAGGGTAAACCGATACGCCAAGATAATTCACTCTGGGATGTAATTAAAAAAGATTTACAGGGGCAGAGATAGTTTAGCATGTTATAAGCACTAAATGTAAACATCTAATTCAATTAGAATTAGATGTTTTTTATTTCAAAAAAGGCGGAGTTGTTTAGTTGGTATTAATGTGCAAAAGGGCCTCCAAGTAATTGGCAGTTCTTTTGTATGTTAAATAGGACTTGCTGGGGATGTTATGAGAAGAAAAAGAACCTTATAGGGTTCTTTTTCAAGGCATATTAACAGTAAGGAGAATCATGAAATGCTACTTCAAATCTTTATTAGGGGAAAGATTTTGAAAAATCTTAACACACATCTATTTTTACATAAATGTAAGATATAGTAAATTTATGATATTTATACTTACTATTGCTAATATTCAATTAAAGTTATTAACACTGTATGTATAGTATTAATAATCGTATAGCATAGTATACATTTAGAAATCTAATAATAATCACAATTGGTTATATATGTGTAATTTTAGATTTTATGTATTAAAAAAGCTTATAGATATATCATTTCAAAACCTATCTAATATCTAAACGATGTTAATTGAAAATGGGTGTGTATCAACTCTAATAATTCAAATGAAATTAAATAAAATAAACAAAGACCCTGTAAAAATACAGAGCCGGATACAGGGTTAAGGGAACGCATAGTTTCTTAAAATCATAATAGCATTTATTTTTTGTATAGCCATATGAGGATTTTGACAAACTTAAGAACAAGACAGAAAATCTTTAAGAAAGCAATTGTAGTGCTGGAAATTCGGTTTGGAATTAAACTATTAGCATGTTGATATAGATGACAACTCTTGAGTACCGTGATCAAATTGCCTTTATATACGTGGTTTAGATTAGGGGAATAATTGAATCTTACTGAAAAGGAAAAATGTTTTTTAGATTAAAAGAAGAAAAGACACCTTTTGGGTGTCTTTTCTGTAGGTATACAGTTCACATATTGCTAAATTAGATACGAAACCATAACTCGACTAAGAAATAAATCTTAACATAATCTTGACTGAAAAGAATATGTAATATGACATTTTTAGTTTTCATTTACATTATTGAATATAGAACAGCCATGTAAATAAAAAGGGCGTGCAGTCGTATCTGCCGCCCTTTTTAGGAGGAATTCAAGACACCAGACAGGTATTGGAAAACAGGTTCAAAAATAGTATATGTGAAAAGAAAAAGTCCTATACAAAAAGTAGACAGGGCCTTATCTTTTTGCTTTTTCAAAAATGAAATTCTGTCCTTTTTTCATTTCATTACAACGCACACTTGGTTTGTAATGAAATGAAAAAATTATACATGAAAATGGCAGACAACTATTTTGTTGCCTGCCGGTGCCAGTGAATTGAATGAGTTAGTCAATTACAAAAAACTGCTATCCCATTACCAGAAGAGTGAAGCCGCTAGTTCAAACGGCTTAGACATAGTTTGCCTAATAAAGAAAAAATTATGAGTAAAGGTTTTGTTTGCTCTATATGAAAAGATAAATAGATATTCATCAGACAAGGGTAATGTAGCATACCTTGAATAGGGTGTAGGAATGAATTAGGGAAAGGAAGGGACTGACTCAGGATTGGGACTTTCAGACAGGATTTGGGGAGCGGTGGTTGCCTTTGGCATTGCAACTAATATCGCTGCTTGTATAATGGCAGTATACATTCAAAAATATGAGCTAATGATAAATGGTCTTACAAATATTTTATTTTTAATAATTATATCTATAACGTTTCTCAAGATGAAAATTAACAAATGGGTGGCTTTAGGGTTTACGTTGGTTGTAATAGAAAAAGGTATTAAGGCAGGATATGACTTCTACACACATGATTACTATAGTGTCAGTTGGAGTTTAGCTATCATTGTCTATTGTATATACGAGATGAAAAATTATTATATTGAAACAAATAAATAGCCGCAAAAATAAGGTGCTAGTAGGTGGAATTCTTATTGAAATATACAATATGGAAGGACGTTATATAATAATTAAATTTTAAAAAGTAAGATAGGTGTAAATCAAGATACTAAAAAAGACACTACAAGAGTGCCTTTTTTTTGAAAATACTCTATAATTAACTTTGGGGAAGGTAATGTTAGAGTATTCGTTTAGCATTATCTTTATATTTGATAAACCATGAGATCGAGAGATTTTGTGGTTTATTTTTTTGAACAATAGATTTTACAGTATTGGCAGTGCGCTATTGATCATTAAAAGCATTTGGAGAGGTAGTATTAAAAGTCTAACATCGAATAACGGTTCCGGAATATAGCGTTATGAAATGATCTCCCATATCCCAAACGGTACTTGTCTGTATATAGCCCTTAAAGCCTTCTGAGGAATAATAAATTTCTTTTGGTATACTTTCTTTAGATTGGAAATGTGCTTTAGAGTACTTTACATAATGGTTTTTAATAACTTTTGATTCAGGAACAATAGTGTTTTTTTGTTCCAAAACTTGCCTAGCACTAGAAGGTGGTATGAATTTGACCGTGTCTTGGTAATTATGATCTAAGGTGTCAGCTTGTACAACGTGTGACGAAACAAAGACGCTTAAACTACTTCCCGCAATTAATGTTGCAAATGCTAGCTTTGAGAATTTTGTTAATCTACTCATTCTATAATCTCCTTTTCATTATTTTGTAAGGTATCTCCTTACACCTCACAGTCTATATCCACTACAAATAGGTGTACATACATATTGATAGACAAATTTCTACAAAATGTCTCATGTTTTGGCGTTTGTGTATAATAATCCAATGTTTAATGATTTATCAGAAGTAAAAAGGTTGGTCTTATATAAGAAAAATGAATAATTTATGCAGAGCTTGTATATAAAATTATTGTTTAAATATTCTAAAATGAGTTGATAAAGATGTTGGGAGTTTTTTTAGAAAATAAATAATTCCATAGGTGAAACTTGGAAGAAAGATTCTCTTTTTGAGTTTTTATAATGTAAAATAACTAAAGAATTAAGTACAAGCACACATTTTAAATAAAAGCTCTGTTAAAGGTAAATGTTGATATTTGAAACCAATCCGAAATCTTAGTTTTATTGTATAAGAACAAATATTAGGGGGTGTTAAGGTTGAGCAATGCGTTCAGTAATCTATTGAAACATATTCGTGATTTGTCACACAGAGAGAGCAAGTGTTTCAATGGGTAAAACGCTATGTTGAGCCTTTTTTCTCTGTCGGTGGTCGTCTAATTAATGAAATGACTGATGCTTATGATAGTTTGCGTCTAGCAGCATTCAGTGTATAAACGAATGAATTAAGAAAAGGGTGAAATATTGGATAACTCGAAATGGATGCCTTTAAGTAATGTTGATGATGAGGAGGAAATTTGGGCAGGAGCAAGAGTTAGGTTGTATAATGTTGGTATGAATAGAGAAGACAAAGAAAATGATTTCTATGAATATATTATTTCTTATATCTACGACAACAATAACTACTTACAACTAACTAATTTAACAACAGGAAAAGCAGGTTATATTATTTGTGTCATTGAAAAAGAATTACCAAATAATTATGCTTTGGGCAAAATGTTAAAGCAAAGAATAGGCTTAGAAAATACCTATATTAGATTTGAATGTGAATAATCAACAACTAAGGGAAGCACCAACTCTAAGGTGTCTCCCCATATTTAATACTTTTTATCAATAATCAATATTAACAGAGCCTAATTGCTGAAAGTGAGAAGAATGAATAACATTTTTCTCACTTTCAGCAATTAGGGTGGCATATACTTGAACTACCCCCACTTTCACTTCGTTTAGAAGAGGGGGATTCCTAAGTAAAGAGTTCTATCGAACTCTAATTTATTAGGCTAACCCCGCAGTCCTTGCGGTTAGAAGCCTTATCGCTTCATTCTTTAGATTTATACTTGCGTTAATATCCCTATCATGGTGTGTACGACAAGAAGGGCAGTCCCATTTACGTAGGTTTAGATTTTTAACGTCTTTGTTTTGATATCCACAACAAGAACATAATTGGCTGGAAGCAAATGTTTTCGATACGACAATAACTTGTTTGCCATACCATTTTGCTTTATATTCCAACATAGTTCGAAATTGTGACCATGATACCTCACTAATCGCTTTTGCTAACTTATGATTCTTTAACATATTCGATACTTGCAAATCCTCTATACCAATAACATCGTGGTTTTTGATGATTCCAGTTGAGACTTTGTCCAAGTAATCTTTTCTAGCATTCGTCATGCATTCATGAATTCTAGCTACCTTTACTCGTTGTTTATTCCAGCGAGAAGATCCTTTCATTCTTCTAGAAAGAATACGTTGTGCTTTCGCCAACTTTTCTTCTAATGACCGAAAAAACTTCGGATTTTTATAGGTTGTTCCATCTGACAAGATGGCGAAATCCTTTAGTCCTACATCTATTCCAATGTAAGAATTTGTTTTCGAAAGTTCTTGTACTTCTGTTTCAACTAATAATGACACAAAGTATCTGCCAGAAGAGTTCCGTTTAACCGTAGCATTTAAAATACGTCCCCTTACTTCACGACTTTTAGCAAATCGAACAAGACCTAGTTTTGGCAATTTAATTTTGTTTTCCATAACGGCAATATTTTTATTTGTTTGTTTTGTGGTGTAAGATTGTACGTTGTTTTTCTTAGATTTGAAACGCGGGGCACTATTTTGTTTTTTGAAATAGCGTGTATAAGCATCCGTAAAGTTACGAACAGACGACTGAATCGCAATACTATCCACTTCTTTTAGCCGAACAAACTCTTTTTTCATGGCAGGAAGTTTGGCAGAGCATGTACCATATGTCAAACCTTTTCCTGTTTCCTTGTATGCATGATCCCATAGAGATAGGAAATGATTGAATACAAAACGAGAACAGCCAATTGTTTTATTAATTAGGGTTGCTTGTGCTTTATTTGGATAGATACGAAATTTATATGCCTTATTAATCATCATTCATTTCACCTCCATTTCGGCATATGTCTATTATACAACAAACATACATTCGATAGATAGTGAAGTAACACTTTATGTATATCGAACAATTAAGATGGCTTCCTGCCATCTCTTGTCCGAAGCCAATTCATCTCCCACATACTCACTTCGCGTTCCTTGAGGAAGGAGTCTTCTTGGCCAAAATGATAAAATTTAAACTAAATTATTGATTTATTATAAAAAAGTAATATATTATTGGATTTTATATCTATAACTTATGTATACGTGTTACAATGAAGTTCTCCAATTTATTTTATTCTCCTATATAGAATTTATGGTTTATTTATCCCTTACAACAAAATCGGCCGTAGTAAATGATTCATGAATAGATTGATGCATTTAGAATGTTACAAAGGCTGTTAATCATAATCATGCAAAGAATAAATTTACGTAGTTACGTTTTAGAGAATTTATCATGGTAAAAATTTACTCCAATTTGAATAGCGCTAAATTAAACTTTTTATCCAATCAAGTTCAAATAATATCTGTTAAATGAAGGTTATGTTTCATCCATTTTATTGGGAACAATTCGTAGTTTTAGAATTGCTGAATATGGAAAGATAACATATTCGAAAGGAGGATAGATAAAACGCTGCCTGTGAAATTTAAATCGCAAAATAAGAAAGTATAGATAGTAGGATTTAATAGAGATTTCATTTCGAATGGTACCGTAAATATATGTAGAAAAAATAAAGGAGAAAAATTTAAATAAACTAAATCAGTAGTGAAAGTGAAAAGGAGAAGTATCTAGTGTTAAATATAAAAGAAAGAATTGGACAAATAAAGCTTAAAACGAAGTTATCTATGGCATTTATCGTCATATTAATTATACCTAGTTTTATCGTAGGAGTATCATCTTATAATAAGGCAAAAACAGATCTTAATGAAACAATCCTACAATCAGCAAAAGATAACGTAAGTATTTTAGATAAGATTGTAGATGATGAATTAGAAAATAAGCATACAGATGTAACCCATTTTGCAAAGATGCTCACACAAGGTGATTATAATCCTGATCAATTGCAAAATGTACAGAGTAAATTTGATCAATATATACAGTTACATCCAGAGATAGAAACAATTTATACGGCATCCAGTAACAATCAATTTATACATGCACCGGTTGGCAAAATACCAGAGGGGTTTAATCCATTAGAAAGCAGTTGGTATAAGGATGCAGTAAAGGCAAATGGCGAGATTATTGTTTCATCACCATATAAATCAAAGGCTACAGGAAATATGGTAATCGTAATTGCAAAGCAAAATGCTGATAAAAGTGGTGTCATTGGTGTGGACTTAAATATTGATGATATCGTAAAAACTTCTAAAATGATTAAAATAGGAAAACAAGGTTTTGTATCTATAGTCAGTCAAGATAAAACTATAGTTGTACATCCATCACTAAAACCTGGTGAAAAATTAGAGAAAACTTTAGCGGATGAACTGTACAAGAAAGAAGATGACGTAATTACGTATAGCCTTAACGGGGAAGATCGAAACATAAGCTTTAAGACAAACAAAAAAACAGGTTGGAAAATAGCTGGCGTAATGCCTACGAAAGAAATTGAAGAAGCTACCAACCCTATTTTTTATAAAACGCTCACTATAATAGGGGCTTCATTATTGTTAGGTGGAATTGTAATTTTCTTCATACTTAGATCTATTATTACTCCACTAAGACAATTAGTTATTTCAGCTCAAAGGATTAGTCAGGGAGATTTAACTGAGAAAATAGATATTCGTTCAAAGGATGAACTTGGTCAATTAGGTGGTAGTTTTAATACAATGGCAGAGTCGTTACGTAATATAATTTCTCAAATTAACACATCTGCAGGACATGTGGCTGCTTCGTCTGAGGAACTCACTGCAAGCGTAGAGCAAGCAAGTGTTGCGACAGAACAAATTACAAAAGAAATGGAAGAAATATCGAATAGTGCAGAGGTTCAAAATAATGAAGTTGAGTCTGGAGCTGAATTAATTGGTGAGGTAACACGAAATATTCAATACGTAGCTGAGAATGCTTCTGAAGTATCGGCTTCATCTATATACACAAAACAAAAAGCCAATGAAGGTGAACAATTAGTAGAACAAACTGTAACACAAATGCAGTCTATACATCACTCGGTTTCTCAATCTGATAATGTAATAAAATTATTAGATAAGAAATCTCAACAAATTGGAAGTATATTAGAAGCGATTCAAAATATTGCGGAACAAACAAATTTATTAGCATTGAATGCAGCAATTGAAGCAGCTAGAGCAGGTGAACAGGGGCGAGGATTTGCAATTGTCGCCGATGAAGTTAGGAAGTTGGCGGAGCAATCATCCGAATCTTCAATGGAAATTGGAAGTTTAATCAATGAAATACAAGCAGACGTACATGAGACTGTAAAAGCTATGAATGAAGTAGGAGTAGAAGTACAGTCGGGAATTCAGGTTGCGAATGACACAAAACAAAGTTTTTATGAGATTTCAAAATCTGCAAATGATATTGTATCAAAAGTGCATGGTATGGTGGAACTATCAAATAAAATGACAACTGATGCAATGAAAGTCGATACATCAATTGATCAAATAGCTATGGCTGTAAAAGAGAATTCTTCAAGCATGCAAACGATAGCTGGCTCATCTGAGGAACAACATGCTTCTATGGAAGAAATAAATTCTTCAGCAATACTATTAGCACAGATGGCGGAAGAACTACAAGAGCTAATCGGTGGGTTTAAGATATAAGTTCAGATTCTAGGATAGAATACTAGAAAGCGTGTTAAAGAACGGAAATTAGAAATCTTATATCATAGTAAAAATTATAGTATGTATTTTCTATATTTGTTTTATAATAAGATTAACTACTTTAGATGGTAGTTAATCTTTTGTAATGCATGGCAAATTTTGAAGTATAAAACTTATGTTAAAAAAAGAAAGCTGCAGAAAAAGCGCAGTTCATATTTCGGCATGTAAAATCCCTCCAAATGGAGGGATTTTACATGCACTTACATTAAATTTGTTGTGGTGCACCACCATAATCGCCAACACTATATGAAGGAGTAGGGTAATGTCCATGAGTAGCAAGCTGATCTGTTTTAGAATACTGAGAAACTCCTACCGTTAAAGCTCCAATCAAAGCAATACCTGATAATACTAAGCTAAATTTTTTCATTATTTTAATACTCCTTTTTCGATTGATTTTCGTCTTGCTTGATAACAAATTTGGAAATAGTCACTTACCTTTTTGTGATTCTCTAATTGTCTACATTTTGTAGCAAATAATTCAGCGTATTCGACAACATATTCCCATAACTCTTCTTTCTCAAAGTATAAGATTCCTTCTTGAATGATTTTTTCTAATTCTTCCAATGGAATGTTTTCGTTTAATCTTTTTAAAACAAAGAAGTGATGTATATATTCCTCGTTATGAATTTCTCTGCAAATCTTTAATCCCTTATCAATGAGTGTGCTAGCTATCGATTGTTCCCCTAATTTATAATGTTCCTTAGCTTGTAAAAAGATAGCCTTAAAGTGTGTAGGGATTTTATCTGTTACTTCTGAAAGATGACGAATAGCTAAAGTAGACATGCTTTGATCAGAATAGAGCCACCCTATGGTACTTTTTACATATAACAAGGAATCTACTTCCTTATTATTTTTGAGTAAATCAATTGCAGAATATAGATATTCTTCGGCTTGTTCGTACTGCTTTAAATAGATACAGCAGCCACCTAGTAAGCTATTACAAAAAGCTGTTTTTACTTTATAACCTTCATACTTCGAAAAGATTGCTCTTGATTTATTTGCGTATTCAATAGAAGCAACCATTTTATAGGTATGATGATAAAAAGTGGCAATTCTATAGTAGAATTCAGCATGTTCAATTTCATCTGGTATATCTACTAATAATTTTTCTGCCAGTTTATAATGTTCTTCTGCCTCAGTATAATTTGATATAAAAGTGGAATGAATGGATTTAAAAAAGTGATAATAGAAGCGTAGAAAACGGTCTGAAGGCATATCATAATCGTTAATAGCATCAAAACTATTTTGTTGAATACCAAGACTATCTGTTAAGACCGTATAGCGAAATTCAAGTAGTGAGTAATACAGTAACAAATTTTGATCCTGACGTTCTTGATTTGGCTCAATGCTTAACTTACTAATCTTTTCATCAATTTTCTTTTTTAGATTAGTAGCTTTTATAACTTGTTGGGATAGCATAGATCGATACCAGTCGTTCAATAGAGAGGTTAATTGCTCATTTTCCTTTACTGAAATACTCATTATATACTCCTCCATCCTATAGAAATATCCAAATCAAATTTAATTGTAACTATCATAGCAAAATAGGAGTAAAAAAGGAGTGATTTTACAACTTTTTCAAGAAGATTCAGAAAATATTCGATTGTTGTCGAATGTACTAATAATTTAAGTTATCTGTACGGTATATGTCATCAATCTAATTTCAATGGGATTCTTGCTACCAAAGGCGAAGTCTATTTCTAGTATCGCTCACGTGTAAGATTGCGGTGTGCCATCACCACTCCGTATCCAGTGCATATAGCAGACACGGCACTCGTTCTATTACCAAACAAGTCAGATAGTGCGTTCTCAATTGTGTTTTAGCATCTTGTGCTTGACGATTCAATACATATTACGGAGTATAAGAATTTGTTACTCCAACCTCATATGTATTCTGTTTTCAGAGAACAAGATTGTTTTAGAGACTTTCACTTGTCTATTATGAAAATTATACCATTTCAAATTCTTGATATACAGAACATACCTTCGGTGTTTTATTTGTACATCGCATTTGACCTCACTCTCATCCCACCCCTAAAGTGGGTGCTATCGCACCGTAGTGGGCGTTCCCGTTCGGAAAATCTGTAATTTGAAATTGACATCAGTCTAAGTTGTAACTATAATAGTTACAGTTTGTGTCGTGAACTAATTCGAACTTCTTTGTTAATGATAGTATCTTTTCATTCCTTTTTAAGTGTGACAGTTAGAAACTAACTATAATTCAATAGAGGATGAGATTCTATCTCATATTTAAAGAGTAGATAAGTTGTGCCATCCAAATTTACGATGCGAAAATGCTTAAAAAAATTACATTTTTCAACGTATCCTATTTTGAATTCTCAGTATTGAAAATTGTAAACATCTACAAAAAGTTAATAAGACTGTTGTATGTAGAAAGAAATCTTTTAAAAAGGTCATAATATGGATAATAGGTAGCACACATTTTAATTAGTAGGAGTTGTGCCACTATCAAGACATTTCTTAATAAAAGTATAGAAAAATTTCAAGAAGGTGGAGTCCATTGCGTAAACATGCATATGTGCAATTTTATGTATTGCTATTGGCTTTAATAGCTTATATAAGTTTTTGCTTTATATTTTTATTTATTTTTCCGAGTCTTTATTTCGTATCAGATTTTAATATCCGACTATCATCTTTAGTTGTTGAAACTACTGTATTTATCTCATTACTGTATTCTATATTATCCAGAAAAATTAAGTTAGGAGTATTTTGGGTTTGCATTATTATTGCGATAGGGTGTTTCTTGATAGGGAATTTCATATCTGCTTTTCAAGTACTTAATGTAGAATTACCAATACAAAATTTTAATATCTCTGATGTATTTTTGTTGTTTTTCTTATTCTTCTTTCTCTTTGCGTTCTTTTATAAAATTATGATGGAATGTAACAAGTGGGAGAAAGCGTATTTACTTTGTGATTTATGCATTGTTGTTACTGCTATTTTTACATTAGAGTGGTACCTATTTAATAAACCATCTGCAAATATCTTATTCTTATCAATTGGAGATGTTTTTCTCTCATTTATTTTTCCGATTATAGATTTATTGCTTCTATTACTTGGAGTTACACTAATCTTTCGACCTGCTATTTTCAATGCAAAAAGTAAATTGTTTATTTTTATCCTAGTATTAACTGGATTGGCTATTACGGACTACTTGTATTTCTACTTACAGGATGATTTGTCAGAGCGTTCAGTTATATTTTTAAGGTGTTTGTATAGAGTTTTCCTATTATTTATCGCTATTGCTGCTACAATCCCAAAGAATACTTCTTCTAAAAGAAATTATTTTATTATTAATCCGACATTTGGAGAAAAACTTCTTGGTATATTCCCTTATCTTGCAGTTGCAGTCTTAATTGGCTTTACTTTGAAAGAGCAAACTTCTTCAGCTACATTGATTACAGGCAATTGTATTGCTTTTGTATTTGTACTGATTCGTCATACAATCGTACGGATGCAAAACAAAGAGTTAACTAAAACATTAAAAGTGTTTAATAATCAATTAGAACAAACAGTATCTCAAAGAACAAGGGATTTAATAAATAAATCTAATGATTTGGTAAAAAATCAAGAGAGATTTAAGTCATTATATGAGTATCATCCGGATCCTATTTTAACGATTGATTCAACTGGTACCGTATTAAATATAAACCAGGCTGGAAGTATGTTATTAGGAAAAGACAGTGCTGCATTAATAGGGAAAGAGTGCTTCTCTATTTTTTTAGATGAAGATAAATCTGAATTGGAAGCAGCTATAAAGAAAGGAAGAAGATGTAGTTCATCTTCGTTACAGTTACGTGTGAAAAATAACAATGAGAAGGACATGCTCTTTTGGTATGTCACTATAGTTCCTATTATGATAGAAGGACAAATCTTTGGGAGCTATGTAATGGTAAAAGACATAACGAGGATGAAACAACAACAGGATGAGATAAATTATCTTGCATTCCATGATACGGTGACGGAGATTGGAAATCGTATATTCTTCCAACAAGAATTAGATAGATCCATTAAGCGTGCACAAAAAACACAGGATAAGTTTGGGCTCCTGTATATTGATTTAAATCGCTTTAAGACTATTAATGATACATTGGGTCATTCGATTGGTGACAAGGTTTTAAAAGAAGTTGCCAAACGTTTTAGGACATGTCTGTCACCGACTATTCCTCTAGCAAGAATAGGTGGTGATGAGTTTGCGATCATTGTCCATAACCAAACAGAGCAACAGCTATTGGATTTGTGTAAAACTCTATTTCGTATAACTGAAGAACCATTTGTAGTAAATCAGCATAGTTTTTACTTATCTCTTAGTATAGGAATAGCAGTGTATCCATTTGGAGGAATAAATACTACTACACTTTTACAACACGCTGATATCGCTATGTATAGCGCAAAGGAAAAAGGTAACAATGCTGTTTGTATGTATGACGAGACATTATCTCAACAAGTAACTCGTCGATTACGATTAGAACAGGATTTACCAAATGCAATTGAAAATAATGAGTTGTTTTTATTGTATCAACCACAAATTGATAGTAAGGCAGGTAAGGTTATTGGTGCAGAGGCTTTAATACGTTGGCAACATCCAGAGCTTGGGCTGATTTCTCCTTTTGAGTTTATACCTATCGCAGAAGAAACGGCGCAGATTATTTCAATTGGGAAGTGGACGTTACAGAAAGCGTGTCGACAACTGAAAGAATGGTATTCTACGGGTTTTTCAAATCTAAAGATGGGGATAAATTTATCAGCTATAGAGTTTGAACAGAAAGATTTTGTTCAAACAATGATATCTACTATAGAAGAGATAGGAGTACCTGCTAATTCGATTGATTTAGAATTAACAGAGCGAATAGCAATGATAGATGAAAAAGAAACCTTATCGAAGTTAAAAGCATTAAAATCATATGGTGTACATTTATCAATTGACGATTTTGGTACAGGTTATTCTTCACTAGCGTATCTGCCTCTTTATCCAATTGATACTTTAAAAATTCCAAGAGAATTTGTTAATAGGATCGGAACTTCTACTGATGGAGATGAAATTATACAAACCATTATTTCACTTGCTCATACTTTAAACATGAAAGTGATAGCAGAAGGGGTAGAAACGAAGGAACAATTAACAGTGTTACAACGTAATGCATGTTATCTAATTCAGGGCTATTACTACAGTAAACCTGTAAATGAAGATGAATTTATCGATTTTTTAATTGTAATGCAAAATGAATAAGTGAAAAAGTGATATATGTATAAGTGAAAAGACGTTCTATCCATTTGGAGTAGAACGTCTATTTTATGTTTATTTTCAGTAGTTATGCAGTTATGTTTATGTTTCAGCCTTTGAGAGTAAAATAAGTATCTATATTCCTTGTGTTAGGGATGATTTTAAAAATATTTTATTTATTCCATCCCTATTTGAGTTTTACTTACTGCTAACTTTTGACCATCTTTTTCAATGAAACTAACGGTGAAATTAGCTCCTGTGCCACCTTTTGCATTTTTACTCCAACTAGCAGTATACGTTTTTATATTTTTACTTGTAGAATCAGATTTGATGTCAGGTTCGCCATATTTAGCAACTAGATCCTCGTATTTATCTCCGCCTTCACCAGTTACAGGATCACCAGTTTTAATAGTATCCACATCGGCAACCGTTATCTTCTTTTTATCGTCCTTTTTCGTTTCTTGTTTTTGGTCTTGTTTTGCTTCTTTCTTAGCCTCTTGTTTTGGTTCATCTTTCTTTTCTGTAGAAGCTTTGTTTGACGAATCATCACAAGCAACTAGACTCATCGCTAAAGCACTTCCTAATGCAATGGTACTCAACTTTTTGAACATGTTTAATTCCTCCATTTTGAAAATTGTAAAATTCCACAGATGATTATACCAAATTAAGGTAAATGGTGATGTCGTATTCTGTCGAGATAAGAAAAAATAATAACGCAAGTTCTACCGTTCACTCTAATTGGTAACGAATCGTTATTTGAAGTGTATTGGAAATTTTACTATATATCGTTTTTTCTGAATGTTACAACAGAGAAAAGGAGGTTTTCACATGGGAGATGTAATCGGTGATGTATTAGGAGGACTCTTTATGTCCATCCCTACAAAAAGGGGAAAATTCATTCGTAAAAATTTTAAGCGTTTGGAAAAAGAAGCGTGGTTTAAAGAAATAGAGAAAAAATATGGTAGGTTAATGGTTTTTAACCATTCTATTAGAGAGTTTGTAGCAAATGAGAACCTAGAGGATATCTTAAAGGATGTTGAGAAAACTCATACATTTCGTCATGAATTAGAGAAACTACTGCAGCAAGAAAAGATTTAAACTTTAAATCCATTTGAAATGCTCCTTAATGGCGTTGGGCGTGACCTCAATTAAAATTTTTTAAACCTAATGGGACTTACCATTAAGAGAGCGAGGATTAAAGTAATCCATGCATTGCTATATGAAAACAATCCTATACCAGCCAATGATAATCCTGCAGCTGGAATAGGTAATCCCTTAAAATATCCAATAGTTGGTTTAACACTAAATTTAGCTAATCTTAAAGCACCCATTGTTGGGAAAAGGATAAATGCCAAAGAAGTTAAAATAGAAGGTGTTGCTATAGTATGAAATAAAAGCGCAGGAGCGACGCCGAAACTAACAATATCAGCTAAGGAATCCAATTCTACGCCAAACTCACTGTTCACTTTTAATTTTCTCGCAATTCTTCCATCAAGAAAATCTAATACAGCTGAAAAGAAAATGAAAATGGAGGCTGCTCCTAAATATTCACTCATATTCAAGGTGATTGAGAAAACACCGCACACTAAATTTCCAATCGTAAATAAATTCGGTATAACTTTTACAAGCTGATTAAACAAGTTTGTTCCTCCTAAATTAATTAAACTTCACATTTCTGTAGCACTTTCTATATATTCTTCCGTTATTCTTAAAAATATATGACCACTGTATTACTGTAAGTTAATTAAATTTCGATAAGAGAAAAATCAATTTCTTAAACGTTCTGCTGGTTTATTGAAATGTTTAATCATTTTCAGTTCTCGTTATGTGATTTAGATGAAGATACTACCTACTAGGAAAAAAGCTCCTAGCAAAATTAGAGAATCAACTAAAATCAAAAACTGGTTTTTCTGTGTTTTTTTTAATTCCATTATTAAGTTAAAGACTGCACTCAATACGAAACAAATGTATAACAAAATCAGTATTGCTCCTAATATATTAAAAATACTTAATATATTAATTTTATAATTATATGGTGAAAAAAATATATATATGTAAGTTTTTAATAAAATTCTTATTTAAATAAAAAACCCCTAGAGAGATAGGGGTTTAAAGAGGGGATAATGCTAAACATATGACGCTATATAAGTGTAATATATATATAATTTTAAATGTATGTGACAAATAAGTGGATTCATTCGTCATTATAAAAATATAGCCTTTATCTGCTAATTTCCCAATAGTAGGGGTTAAAAATGCATCTGCAATTGCAACAAAACTAAATAATGCAATTTCATTATTTGAGTAATGTAGTGGCTCAGGGCGTAAAAAAATTGGTGTGACTGTCCAATCAGACTAAAGGTTGCAAATAAACATGCATGATAAAAAGCTCTCTGCTGCAAAGGTGAAGTATGTAGTAATAGTTTTACCATAGAAGCGATTAATTTCTGATATGACATGTTTTAATATCACAAAAGCCATCACGAAATGATGATTGCATGATGGCTTTTGTTATTTTCTTATTTCTTTGTCTCATTGACCCATGTAACGATGTCCTGGATGACATACGCAGGAACATTGGAAGGGACTTCGTATTCACTAGGATGACTGAATTCCCCGTCGCCCTCCGTGAAGATGTGATTCAATTTCGGATATTCTTTGAACTGAACATTACTGCGGCTTGAAAGCCCTTCTTGCCATCTCGTAAACTCGTCTTTTACAGTTACTTGATAATCACGTGCGCCTTGCAGAATCAGTAATGGCTCTTTTCGTGATTTCGCTTCCTCAACTGGACTCCAACGAGTCACATCATACATGAAATGTGGAGAAGGATAATTATAACCAGCTGGTGGGTGATCTGGATCAAAAGTAGGATCCTTAATATAAGCGAATTGTTTTTTTAGTTCATCAATAAATTCCTTAGGTGCCCCGAGGTACTGATACTGATCAAGGAGCATGTCAGTAAAAGGACGTGCAGGAGGTGCCATTAAAATACTTCCTCTTACAAGTGATGAAGGTGCTTTGCTTAGTATACGCGGCATGGTGCCAGCTCCTTGGCTATGTCCGAGAATGAAAATGTTACCTGGGTCAATACCTTCCTGCTGCGCTACTGATTTTGCTGCATATATGGCATCATCTGTAGTATCTCGGTCTAACGTTGCAGGTTCTGCACTTATTTTAAAACCGTGTTCTAAGGAACGTTTCTCATAACGTAACACTGCGATACCGCTTGATGAAAGACCAACTGCAAGGTCTCTAAAGATTTTAGCTCCCATAAATGTACTGTCACGATCTTGCGGGCCAGAACCGTGAACAAGAACAACAACAGGTACTTTTTCGCCAGGTTTATGTTTTGGAACCGTTAATGTGGCTGGTAACGGGTATGTAGCATTTCCAATTACGATTTCTCGTTCTTGGTAGGAAACAGGTTGGTCATAGCTAGGATGCGGGATGGAATAAGATTTCTGTGGCGTCGTCCTTACGCCAACTTCATCAACTTTGCCGCCAGGCGTGAATTTAAGGAGTAGTGGAATAGTAGTTCCTTCGATAGCTCCTGGAATTTCAACCGTTTGATGGACCAAGTTTCGTTCCTTTATAACAGGTGTTCCCATGCTTGTAATTCTGCTCCCGCCACTTTGTGTCCACCAGCTTTGTAATATGTTTGCCGTAAACTTGGATTGAAAAGCTGCAGACGTCAATTGAAGTGCCTCTGCATATTTGCCTTGCTGGAGATATTCAAAAAATAAAGACGTACGCTCCGTTAAAGAGACTGGTTTCTTTTCTGCAGTTTGTGTCACTTGTGTATCCGCATGAATCGTTGTTGTAAGTGGAAAAGAAAAAACACCTAAAGAAATGAGTAGAGTAAAAGAAAGTGCTGATTTTTGTAACTTCTTTTTTTTCATCTTTTTCATCTTTTTCATCCTGTTTAACCTCCAAAATGTAATGGTATGAAATAGGAATGGTAATTAGTGGAATGTTTTCCTATTGGGGTTTCGGTACATGTATGGGGGAATCCTGCATACATATCATAAAAAGTCCATTTGAAAGAGTAGAGGAGTTAAGCAATGGATTTATACATAAACCTTTGCTAAATCATAGAAATCAAGTGTGTTGATAACATTTTGAACGTGTAAGCTAAATTAGATGAGTATGTCTGGAGGCATTTCTTCATAAAAACTGTAGGGATTATCCTTACAGTTTATTTTTCGTGCATTAGAATCCCTGTAGCGAGATGAGATAGTTAAAAGGGAAGAAAATAGTTAAATATTGCTTGTTGAAAGCACAATTTGTAACACATACGATTAATACGTAGAGCACTCATCTTTATATAATCTTGATATGAAATTTACTTTATCTTTCCATAAATATGATTTTATCTAAATATGAACAAATTACACTCTCCTTAGAAAGCATCGAGGAGAGATAATGATGAATCCATTTAAAAAAACAACATTTTGTGTATTTGCACTATCGGTATTAAATACAAGCATTGGTATGTCACATGGTGATAGTCCTATATTTACTAGAATACTGCCTGCAATACCACAAGAGGAGAATGCAAAATCAGAAGTAGAATATATAAGAAATGAATCAGTAGAACCAGAAAAGGTACTTGAAAATGATAAGGTGTCTATAGAGCAAGAAAAAGAGATAGTAAGGCCATTGAATGTGCCGCTTATTCCACAAAAACCAGAATTGATGAGAGGTTGTGAAGTAACGAGCCTTGCTATGGTGTTGCAGTTTTCAGGTGTACAAGTCGATAAGATGGAACTCGCTTCAAAAATAAAGCATGTACCATTTCAGAGTAATGGTATGAAGGGGAATATGCATAAAGGGTTTATCGGGGATATGGCTACATTTGATAAACCTGGATTAGGTGTTTATGTAGAGCCGATTTTAGAATTGGCAAAGGAATATGTTTCAGAAGAGAAAGTGAAGGACCTAAGTCACAAAGAACCTCAGCAAATATATGAGGCGATAGACGGAGGGCAACCTGTATGGGTATTAACAAATGCACGTTTTAAAAGGTTACCTGATGATGAATTTTATACATGGCGTACAGATGCAGGAGAAATGAAAGTGACATATCACCAGCATAGTGTCGTTGTGACCGATTATGATGAACAATATGTATATATTAACGATCCACTAAAGAAGGACAAACACAAAGCGATTGATCGGAATAGTTTTGAACAAGCCTGGATTCAAATGGGAAGACAAGCGATGACGGTTTCTATGTAAAACGAAAGTAGATTGGATGAGAATAGAAATGAAAAAAGTTTTAATAGTTGAAGATGAACAGATTATACGAGAGACTGTAGCCCATTATTTCTCGCATGATGGATATGAAGTGATTACAGCGGAAGATGGTCAAATTGGGATAGATTTGTTTGCTGAAAAAGATCATGATATCAGTTTAGTTATTTTGGATATTATGCTCCCAGTAATGGATGGATGGTCAGTGTGTAGACGTATTCGAAAGAATTCTAATGTTCCTATTATCCTATTAACGGCACGAAGTGATGAAGATGATACGTTACTTGGATTTGAACTTGGGGCAGACGATTATGTAACAAAACCATTTAAACCGTCTATTTTATTAGCGAGAGCAAAACGTTTGTTCAAAGATACAAATCAACAAGTACAATATCAGGACTGTATTGATTTATGTGGTATTCGCTTAGATAAATCAGCACGTTCTGTTTCAATAGATGGACAAAAGATAGATTTTACACATACAGAGTATGAAATTTTACAAGCTTTAATGCTACACAAGGAACAAGTGCTAACAAGAGAGCAGTTAATTACAAATATTTGGGGGTACGATTATGATGGAGATGATAAAACACTAACTGCACATATGCGCAATGTTCGTTTAAAACTTGGTGAGAAAGCAAAACACATCATTACAGTTGTTCGTACGGGTTATAAATTTGAGGTAGACAAATGATGGGAAAGAAGATTGTGTTTCAGTTATTTTCTCTTACCTTTTTACTATGCTGTATGATTATAGTAACTATTTTCTTGGGACAAATGTATGTAATGAAATACCTGTATATAGATAAAGAAAAAGAAAGTGTTCTAAAGCAATTAAAGCAATATTATGCGTATTACGAAGAACATAAACAGGATGAAAATAAACTGCAGAGTAAAGAACTTTCCTATGCGAATCAACAAGGCATAATGATTGCAAGACTTGATAAGTTAGCAAATATTAAGAAGTTACCATCAGGAGATTATTATATAAAAGCAGTTGATAAATATAATCCAAGCCGAACGACTAAAGTCGTATTTAATAATCTAATAAATGCAAAGAAAGATATGGATACGAACTTCAGTATTTTAATTACGAGTTTAATCGATAAAACGACCAAAACCGCTATAATGGATACAGTAAGTAAAGGATCGAATAAAGACATAGTGATCCCTACAACATTGAAAATACATGGTTATGATGGAACGTTTGTTGCGCCTACTTACTATCAGATTGATAAATATATGATGTCTGGTGCTAAAAATGGTATGAAGGTTTTTTCAAAAGAAGAAAGTGAGAAATATTATTTCTTAGAGGGAATTGTAACAGAGATAAATTTCCCAGATTACTTCAATCCAGAAATGAATAATACGTTGTATAGTAATGAGGTGTTTGCAAATCGTATTTTGCAATTTCAATCGGAATGGATCAGCGATAAAGTGAAATTACAAGGAGACGAATGGGTTCAGAATGAAATCAGTATAGATGGAATCAAGTATCTAGAAACGATAAAACCACTCATGAAAGATGGACAAGTAAATGAATTTATTTATACATTGTCTTCGTTACAACCGATTACAAAAGCAACAGATGTAATGAGTGATTATTATATATATATTATAGCATTTGTACTGATTCTATCGCTGGTTGTATGTTTGTATTATTCAAGAATTATTACTAAACCATTATTAAAAATTAATGAAGCAACAAAAAAAATAATGGGATTTGAGTTTCAAGAAAGACTTTCCATCAAGTCTAAAAATGAAATTGGGGAGCTTTCCACAAATATAAATCTGCTCTCAGAAAGAATGGAAGGGTATATCAATCAATTAAAATCAGACTTAGAAAAAGAAAAGAAATTAGAACAGACAAGGAAAGAGTTTATTGCAGGTGTTTCACACGAATTGAAAACTCCGCTCAGTGTCATGCAAATATCAGCATCTATGCTCCAAGACGGCATAGCCCCTGAAATGAACCAATACTATTGGGATGCGTTAGAAAAAGAAATAGAGAAAATGAATGTATTAATCGATGAAATGCTTAATTTGGCAAAATATGAATCTGGTACGTATCAAATACAAATGGAACAAGTTCCTATAGGAAGTTTGATACAGCAGGTTCAAAATGATCTTCACGTTCAAATTGATGAAAAATCACTGCAAATCATAACAAATATAGATGAAGTATACGTGAAGGGGAAAGCGAACTTATTGGAACAGGTCATCACCAACCTGTTTACGAATGCCATTCGCTATACAGATACGAGACAAACCATTGTGATAGATGTAATAGAGGAAGAACATGGCGTATATATAGGGTTTGAAAATAAAGGTTCACATATTGCAGAAGAAAATATAGAGAAAATTTGGGATCAATTTTATAGAGTGGATAAATCTAGAAAACGAGTTTGTGGCGGCACGGGCTTGGGTCTTTCGATTGTAAAAAACATATTTGAATTACATGATGCAGAGTACGGTGTAACCAATACAGTGGATGGGGTATTGTTCTACTTCCGATTAGATAAGTGGGAAACAAAATAGTAAGGTGTGACAGAACAGGTATAGACTTTACTATGGTGTTAAAGGGGATTTACATTTATATAGCTTGTATTAAAAAAGGTGTGAAGTCAATTTTATGGCTTCACACCTTTTTACTTAACTCAGGTTATTTTCAAGTCGGTTTCCAGATTCGATTCTAAGCGTGTATAGCTTTTAGAATCGACACTTTGTTTGTAGTAAATAATACATAATTTTGTTTTACAGTTCTAATTAATATACGGTCAGTTGTCCCATATGCTGTTCCAATACGGATTGCAGTTGGTTCTTCAACTCCCGCATAGGTAGCATCTTCGGTAACCTCAAGCACTTCACGTAATGGGATTGTTACCTCCGCCAATTGCCATGAAATTATTAACGCTTCTTTTGTTTTTTTTACATCAATACCTAGCATTATACCAAGACCTTTCTATAATAGAATGCTACACTTCTTATCTTATTATACAAATTTTTAGATTATTTTTCTACACGTATGAATAGAACTGATATTTTAAGGGTGTCAAAAGTACGGGAAGATATACTATCAGTCTATTAAGAAATACGTTATGAAGAAAAGTTCACAGGGAATTAATATGGATTTGACATGGTTGAAGTATGATGAATGAGTAACAGTAGGAGTTGTAGGAAGGAAATGAATGATGAGACTTAAAATAGTAGGAACCTTAACTTGTATAGTAGCAGTGTTAGGTATCTTTATAGTTTACACCAATATATCTATTGGTAAAGAACCATATAAGACAAACCATGAAACTAGTGAAAACGCCATAAATAATGAAAAAAATAGAAAGCAAAATGGGACTTCAAGTAAGATAGCAAGCTCTTTTGCTAGTATACAGGCTGTAGTAAATAAGGAATATGGTTTACCCGAAAACTATAAGCCAGAGGATTTAGTTGTACCAAATGTGCCATTCTCATTTAATGGAACCGTAGAAAAGAGTCATCTTCGTAAAGAGGCAGCGGAAGCGTTAGAAAAACTATTCTTTTTAGCTAAGCAAGATGGTATACAGTTGAATGCTGTGTCAGGATTTCGTTCCTATGAGTATCAAAAAGGCCTGTATGCCAGCAATGTTAAAAAGAATGGGCAAGAGCATACGGATCTCTTCTCTGCAAAACCAGGGCATAGCGAACATCAAACAGGATTAACAATGGATGTTTCATCGAAAAGCGCGAACAATGAACTAGAGCTAGCCTTTGCAAATACGAAGGAAGGCAAATGGCTAAAAGATAACGCGCATCGTGCAGGATTTATCATTCGTTATCCAAAAGGTAAGGAAAATATAACTGGATATGCATATGAGCCTTGGCATGTACGTTACGTAGGAGATATTGCTGAAAATATATATAAAGAAAAACTAACTTTAGAAGAATATATGAATCTGAAATAAGAGGTAATCATTAATCATTTGAAGCAAGTATATATTTTGTTCGAGAAAAAATAGTGCTGGTATGCAACATAATTCTTCTTTGAAAGTAAGAAAGAATCTGACTATTTTTATCTTCATGGAACCGAAAAAGGTTTTGTTATTATCAAATTGGGAACTTCGGAAGAAAATAATATGAAATGGGAAGATTTCAAAAAAGCATATGAACGTGATACGAATAAAAAACGATTCTTAGAAACTTATCCAAGTTCAGGACATGTATGGATTGACCATTATAACAAAGTCCAAAAATAACTAGTATTAATTGCAATCCAACAAAATTATGAACCATTGTGGGTATTTTCATCTTTATTATATGGATTATCTAAATAGCAATACATGTCTAAAAAAAACCGCCTCAGGGCGGCTTTTTTTATAAAATGATTCTTTAGTAAAGTATCATTTAAACAATACACAGGAATCATTAACTTTTTATGTAATTTGTTTCGCCATGGCTTTTGTGTACATGGAATGATACGAGTTAGAATTTGAATCAAGTACTGGTAGGGAGAGGAATGTTGCTGGAAACCACTGATATAGGGATATCCACACTTACTTATTTTTTATTAGTTTACATAACCTTTATTATAGGTAGTCATTAAAAATGAAAAAATACCGTCTCAAAATTAAAAGTAATGTTATGTTATTGAGATATAAAATGAAAAATATTTATCGAGTTTAGATCTTTCATATTACATGAGTTAATAAAGTATTCTTGGTCGGATTATACCCGGTTTCACACATGTTTGCTCTTAGCTCCAAACCAGATTGTACACTACTAATAATCAAATCAAAAAAACTTATATCTCAAAATGAAAAGTATTCTTAGTTATTGAGATGTAAGATGAAATTTGATATTTTTTAATAAACTATGGTGTTTCAATATAAGATTGATGTATATAAGGAACAAGTAATTCTAACTGAGATACAACTTGATAATCTATATATGTTTCATGCGTATAACCGGTTAAATCTCTCCCTTTACGCACAAATGATTTTCCAAATATCTTGTCTATAACTTCTTGCATTTCTAAACCCTTGCTACTTCCCTTTGGTCCAAAACGTAAAATTAAACATTGCCGATCTGTACATAACTTACCAAATCCAGCTCGACTATTTTTTCGTTTATATGCAATCCCTCTCTTGGTTTGTGGTGGTTCAAAAACATCTTGGAAGGTATTCCATATATATGCGTCAATTTCTTGTGCAATCCCTCTTGATAATAAGGGTAATTTCATAAAATGGTGTTGGTGTGTTATGCCACCTATTCCATTAATATCACAAAAATCATCAAACTGTTTAATCAGAAAATATGTTTTAGAATCTGGATTATATTGTTTAATAACATCATTAAAATACTTTCGAATTTTATTCCACGTAAGAATAATCGGCGGTTGTAAGTTTAATTGTTCTGATTGGAATTTATCATTATGGTGCATAAGTTGATTTTCACTTAATTTAGAGTCATAACCAATTTTAGTTTCAATTAGTATTGCAATATCATCGGATATAATGGCAGCGTCTGGTATACTCGTTTTCCTTTTGGGTTGTTTTTCAGGAGACAAAAAATTGTCTTCAGCAATGCCTAGTACAACTGCAATTTTAGATGTTTTATTTAATTTACTTCCAATTTGCAAGCTATATGTATAAGGATTGATTGGATTGATTTCATAAAGTGGATTTACTAATTTTATAAAACCTGTTGTTACTGATGACGAACTATGTTGTAAGACATTTATCAAAGCCTTTGTAACATTGTTTTCAAATTGTAAATCATGATCATTTTGTTTACTGTTTCCTTTATAGTAATGAAAAATATTATTATACACTTGATTCATCATCATAGTCTCCTTTCCTATTTATATTGGGAATTGTTTAGAATTACTTCCAGGAAGTTAATTTTCAGTTATATTCTTCTTTCAATACTATGGTAACTAAAAATATAAAAAGACGCAACACAGAGCGCCTATAATAAAAGTATTTTAGTCTTAAAGAATTACAGTAAATGTTTTATTGTGTGAAAATTAAGAGAAATCATTGTACTGCACCTAATAATCCCATAATTTCTTCAGCTTTAGGATTTTGGATGCTATAGTAAATTTCTAACCCCTGACGATTTCCTTTTAGAATCTTCCCTCTCATTTTAGATAGGTGTTGTGAAACTGTTGATTGTGGAATGTTTAAAATTTCGGTCATTTGGGTTACATTTAGTGTTTTATGTTTAGAAAGCTCACTGATCAGTTTTAAACGCATTGGGTGTGCCATAACTTTTAAAAGCTCTACATCCTCTTCTAAAATCGTGTTATCTACATTATGGTTCGTAAATCTTGTCATAGTTTTTTCTCTCCCTTATTTGTTTTCTCTAATTAAGTGTAACTTCCTCATTATATAATATTAGTATGTTTGAATATTGTGTATTAATTTAACTAGCTAAAGTATACAATTTTAGTTTGTGTATGTAGTGGAGTTAATGTTTGGTTTGTATGAAGTTTTAAATTATGAATCTGCCTTTTGAACACATATTTAAAGTAAAATAACCCCTCTCAAGATTTTGAATGGGGTTATTTTTATCTATTCTATAGCTACTTAGCAAGTATGGACTTAAAATTTTTTAAGCGTCTTGTTGTCTAAGGGATTCTAAAGTACTTTCTAGCCTACTGCATCTTTGTAAACCGAAAGCATTCCATAATACATCTAGTGGGAATTGTAATATGTCCTTTAGATGAGACTGTATATTCTCTATATATTCATTCTTAATTATAAACTCAGGTAAATTAATATAGTGTTGCGTTATCTCTTCTGGAGAAATATCTACACCCGTATGAAGTTTATGAGACTGTATATTGTAAAATGATAAAAATCCATATATATCTGTGTTGATACCAACGCTTTTATAAAACTCAATAAACCTTGGTATAGCTTGAATTAACTCCAATATTATTTCAGAACCACGTATATTATCTACATTGTGTGAATTCAAACTAATAGATCTATTTGTTACTATTTCCAATATACCGTTCCTAAAAATTTGATTATAGGTAGGATTTGTACCTTCAGAGGCACTATAGTACATATATCCATCCAAATTATACCTATAATCATATTTGCCAGCAAAAATTGGAGAAAGTAACTTACTTGAATCTTCAACTCTTTGTAAATCTATATTTGTTGTAGCAGTAAACGACTGCCTTGGAATTAAATGTAGTGATAAAAAAGGGCCTTCCATTGGGAGTGTATTCTCTTTAGTTAGTATTTGTAGATTACGCTCTTTAGGAAATGAACGGATCTTATTTGTTAATTCTTCATTAGAGAGAAAGCTATTTTGTATACCAGGTATATCTAAGCCAACATTACTGGTATTTACCCTAGTAAAAAATCGATATGTAAAATCTCCAACTTTTACTGCATGAGGACTTGCCCAACTTTTAGGAATATCAATGCATAAAACATACTTATTTTCTTGACCAATAGGAATTGGATTAAATTTGAAATCATATAATACAGGTTCAATATTTGTTCGGATTACGCTAGTTGCTTGTTGTAAAAATGTATCAATATCAGAAATATCTACTCCTACAATATTAGGTTGGCTATCCTCAATTTCTTCTATTCCATATATTAATGTACCACCCTCTGTATTTGCAAAAGCTACAATATCTTTACAGAATTCTCTTTTATAATCCCCTCTTATGTTGTTTGGAATATCCCTTTTATAGTCTAAAAGTCTATTCTCCATTACACCATCATCCACTAAACGCTGTATGTCTTCCAATGTTACTTGATCTATTGGCTTTCCAAAATACATCTTTTCTCCTCCTGTATAGTAATTTTCAGATTTCTAATATAATAATCTATCTATATTTTATAGTAATCTTATGCCTTTCCACAAATTATAAAATATTAAATCGCAGCTACTATTCATATAAAAAAAGAAAAAGAACCTATTAATACATAGGCTCCCTTTCTATTTTGTAGTTGGTAAATTAATTTAGGTAGTTTTTTTCTCTACTATCATGTTATAAAATGTCACTTTACCTATAAGTTTGCCGCAATTCACTTGTTTTAGAAGATATTTATCTAATTGTTCAAAGAAAATGGAAGCATGACTTTGCCGTGAATGCTGTTTGTTTGTAATAAAGTTTGTTCAAAAACATGCTACAAACGTTGATTTTATTATAGATTCTTTTCCAGTAGATTTAAGATTGGTTTTTATAAAAATGGTTGATTAAAATTACACATGTTAACCTTACTATGTGATTCTCTGATTAATAAAACGCAAAAAAAAGGATAATGGTAACATCTATACATTACCATTATCCTTTTTTTTATAGAAATGGTTCGAATTCTCGACAATAATCCATCCTATAGTTATTAATGTTATAGAAGATAATCTAAAACCCAATCTATACATATAATCTAAATCTTTAAGATAAAAGAAAGATAATATCCCTATAACAGCACCAATTATCCCAATAATCAAACCTTTATATTTTTGTAAAAACATATAGTTACCCCTTTCATGCAAACAAAATATTCCATATTTAAACAATACTAAATTATGGAATATTTTTAAAGGATTAAAACGTTTTTATATTCAGTTTATATATCATGTTTCTTTTATTAATAAAAATATCCCTATAGATATGTAAACCCAAAGGGTTAAAGTGATCAACTTTTTTATAATTGGTACGAATTTATTTCAAAGCTACAGGAAGCATAAGTTTGCCGCGAACAAAAAGAACCATAAGCTTGCCGTTTTAGAAAACTAATGGTTCATATCACATAAAATTTTGCACATGGTTCAAAGTGTTTAACCTACTTGAATATTTATATTCTTTAAGTAAACATTATTGTATATGTATGATTTCCTTAAAATTAATTGTAATTTTATTACGGTATGGATCTGTACATGTTATAGATTGTTTTAAAGAATTCATATTAACTACTGTCATATAGCACGTAAGCAGCCGACCATCTTCAAAATATGTAAGCAATATTTCTGATTCTGATGTGTAAGAGTGTATGATTTTTTTCTCTATAATTTCCTGTTCTTCCGGAGTTAATATAGGGCGTTCAATTTTTGATTGCTCTTGTATAAGTTTGTTAATTCCAATAAATTGTTCAGATAATGCCGCAAATCCCTGCCACTTGACCATCAGACGTCCTTTAGGTATCTTTGAATTCATCATGCTTTATGGCCCCCCAGTAGTGTGTTTCGATATCTAGCCGTAGCTGAGTTTGTATATGATATTCCCCTTAATATACTGTTTTTTCCGAAGCGGTCTCTAATTTCATCCATTGCCTTCGTTAATTTAACTTCTTTTTCACGTTGTACAATGTTATCAAATAATGAAATCTGCTCCTCTCCTTCATTTAATAAATTTGATAGTGAAATACTAACTGATCGAATTGGTTCACCAGTATACAGTGCGTGTAAATAATATTTACAGATGTTATATATATCCATGGTCAAATTAGTTGCTCTATTCATTGTGTGCCTTTTCCGTATTCCCCCTCCATATTCTGCACTGTATCCTACTGAAAACTGTATTGTTTGAGCAAGTTTGTTTTGTCTGCGGAGACGATAACAAACTTCTTCAATATGTTCCAATAATATAATTGAGAATTCGTCTATATTATAATTACGTAATAGGATTTGGCTTTTACCAACTGAAGTCGTTGCAGGTACGTATTTCTCAGATATCCGACTAAAATCTATGCCATTACTATGTAAATGATACTCTTCCCCGATTTTGCCAAATGATTTTTTTAGATAATGAAGAGGATAGTTTGCTAAATCACCTATTGTATATATCCCCTTTTGATTTAATTTAGCTTCTGTTTTATGTGAAATTCCCCAAAATTTACTTAAAGGACGTATAGGCCATAGCTTAGTTGGAATATCCTCGTACTCCCATTGTGCAATGCCATTTTCATTTTTCTTCGACTCCAGGTCAAGTGCTAGCTTACTCATGAGTATGTTTGGTCCTATACCGATTGTAGATTCTAGTCTTGTTTTACTATATATTTCTTTTTGAAAGTTAACAGCAAATTCATAAGGCGTTGAGGCAAATAAATGTAGAGATGAATCGAGCTCTATTGCAAATTCATCGATGCTGTATTGAAAAAAGTCCTCAGGTGCTACATATTGTAACGCTAAACTGGTTATGTAATTAGAACATTTAATATATGTTTCCATATTAGGGTTAACAACTATAATATCTGACCTTTTAGGCAACTCCCAGCTCCTTGCCATTTTTTTGACCCCTAATGCTTTTAATGGAGCAGTTGCCGCAAGTACAATTGAACCACTCCGATTTACATCACCCACTACAGCAAGTTTTGTATATCGAGGGTCTAATCCTCTTTTAACGCAACTAACTGATGCGTAAAAGCTCTTAAGATCAACGAAACAAATTTTGCGATTCGGTAAAAGGGAATAGTCATACATAATTAATACATCTCCTTTAAAAGAACGTTTGTTCTGAGTTTATTATATACGAACTAATGTTCTTTTAAAAGGTGATTTTTTAGTTCGAGATAAATAATTATGAATTAGAAGTTAGAAATTCCATTCTTAATAATTGATTATTGTAGATTATCAATAAAGTCACGATATTTACATAAAAATGTGAAGATTCACACCTATGGATTGTAAGTGAATTTATTTTTGTTTGAGTACCATGTGTACCTACTTCAATTATACAGTTCCGGACAATTCCTCAAATAATTTGTTATTTTATGGAGCGCATATTCATGGAAAAAAGTTACCAATCTAATTATGTGTTCTCAAACAAGAAAGGATAAGATAGTTTTGTCATACAATCGAGGTTCAGATAAAAACTTAATATGGAGGGATGAACATGCTGAGAACATTTTGGATGTTTCATGGTGGTAACGGGACGACTGCGGTTGATAGTGGATTGCCCTTGCAGGGGATCTTCTATGGTTTGAAGAGCGACGGATTTCTCGAATGGAATAAGTATTTAGGCCGAGGTGAGCCATGGTGGCACCCGGCGAATGAGCATAATTGGGATTTCAACACTGGAAACTTAATTCATCGAGACTTCGGTCATATGTCGCATGTGTTTGGATGCGGTGACGGTGATATTATGGCGGTTGACACAAACGGAAATCTGCATTGGTACTCTTACAGTGGGACAGGTGATTTTGACGACAGCGGTACGCTTGGCTGGCACCCGAATTCGGGTAATATAATTGACACCGGGTGGCAAAACTTCATCCATATCTTCGTTCGTCCATATTCGGGAAGATCCAGCTCGGCGCGGCTCGAAATCTTTGCTGTTGAACAGAATGGTGATCTGCGTTGGTATTCATATAATGGCATTGGAGAGAACGACCCTTCAGGAACCCTTGGCTGGCATCCTAACTCTGGAAATCGGGTAGGAAATGGTTGGCAGAACTTCACAAACATTCACGGATCGGGAAGAGTCATCTTCGGGATTCATGAAAATGGGGAGCTGTATTGGTATTCATACAGCGGTAATGGCGAGGACGATCTTTCAGGAATCCTTGGCTGGCATCCTAATTCCGGTAATGTTATTGACCGTGGCCCCTGGAATGAAATGAAGTATGCTTTCGGAGGCGTAACTACCCTTGGAGGAATTGGGCATGTTATCATGGCTGTTGACAAAGATGATAATCTGTTCTGGTTCAAATACTCTGGCGAGGGGCCAGAAGGTGACTGGGATCTTAGGTCTGGAACTCGCATCGGCAGTGTACCATTTGTAAAAGCTATACACAGTGTTGTCGTACACTTTAAGACCTTATTACCTCTTACTAGTGAGAGAATTTATTGGATAAATGAACAGTTTCAAGCTATGCATGATCTTTTTGCACAAGGTGGTATAGCAGTTTATCAAGGTACAACAGAGGACCTTAGTAATAATCCAAATTTGCAATCGCTTAAAGATATTTATGTGGGCGGCTGTGGAAGAAATGAACAACCTTCAGAAGAAATAAATGAACTTTTTAATAATCGTAATTATGTTGGTCCTAATGAGTTAGTGGTCTATTTAGTTGATAAAATAACCACTAACTTACCGGGGACCGCTTCAGGCTGTGCGCTTCATCCAAACGGAAAGCCAGGAGCGGTAGTAAATTGTAATTTTGGTCCTCACGCTCCCGGCGATACTAAAAGATTTACATGGTTGGTAGCTCATGAGGTAGCACACGTTCTAGGGTTAGATCATTCTGCAAATCAAGATAATTTGATGTATGAAGGATTGAGATTTACAATTTTACCACCTAAACTCACCTATTCGGATTTCAATGTCCTGCACGGAAGTGAATTTTGCCATCAATGTCGAACAGTGGTTGGGGCCAAATCTCCACCATCTTGTTGCTAAAATTCATTTGTAAATAAAACTTAACACTGCATTTTAAGAATTTCTCTTCAAAAAAAGAGAGCTCCAGGTGCTGTAAAGATATATTGATTTAATGAAGAGGAAAATGAAGTAGTAAAGTTGCAAAGATAAAAAACAATTTATGATACTGGTACTGAACATAATTATGGTAGATTTGTAACACCTATTACATCAGTTTATGAGCCTGGATCATATGTAGCTGTTATGAAACTTGGAGAAAGTTATTATTATGGTGGCAGCTTTAAAATTAAAAAATAATAGAAGTTAATTTCACTAATGATAATATTTTTGATATGATCAATGTATAATAAAAACATAACTCATGTAATAGTCTAGGCGGTATACTTAACCAACGGCCGCTTAGCTAATGAGTTATACCCCTTAGAAAAGGTACCTTGCAGCAGGGGTACCTTTTCTTTTATTTTCAGTGGCAAATTATTTTAAATTGTAGCTATATAGCTAAAAAGTATAATGATTAAATTGTAATTGAAGTGTAGTATGTATCCCATATGAATATTTTTAAATATTAGAAAGAAAATCATTTGAGCGATAGCTGGAATCCCAATGATAGTTAAACATTGTATCCAATTATAGTTATACGTAGAGAGATGGATTAATCCAAATGAGCTTCCAGATAATATTAAAGAGGCTGTAATTGAAGCTATGGGGCTTATTATGAAGGAGCGTATGATTTTATGCCAAAAGAACAATATTGATACAAACATAATGTTCTCTCCGATTAATTGAATTGCAATTCCAGGTGTTTTGTAAAGCAAATTAGTAATTCCTTCATTCCCAATAGGATTAGATGTTCCTTTGAATGTTGTAAAAGAAATTAGTACGGCTAAAAATAACAACATAATAGCATATATAATGAAAGCACAAAAAAAAGAAATTTTTAGTTGCTGGAAAGTGATTTTTTTAGAAAATAAACACCTTTGATCCCTCATTATAAATAGGAAGACTAATGAAATAGGAAAAGAAAAATAAACAGATTTAATTAAGTATTGCATCAGTATATCTACCTCATTTATATAATTAAGCATGAATGATGGAAAAGGTATGTAAACAGTAATAATACAAAATATGATAAGTATTAGAAACTGCAGATAAGTTTTATTTTGCACTAAGCAATCTAAATATGTGTTGGCAGCACTTAAAGCATTTAAGGACTGCTTAAACTCTTTAAAAACTGCGTTCATAACACGCCTCCATTTGTATAAAAGTAAATGCTTTTATTCCATCATCTTATATGCCATTCTTCCCTAATTGTATTAAATGTAATCTTATCTCTACACACATTATAAAATTTCACGTACCGTATTTATTAATTATATATAAAATATAGTCATCAAGGGGATTTCTATGCCAAAAGAAAAAGCATCCCTCTGGATGCCCACTTACCCTATTTATTAATTAAATACAGTTTTATCATGATTCTATAAGGGATACTTCTAAAAGATAAATTAATAATTATTTCTTCATTCTCCATTCAACCCATCTAATAAAACTAGTACTTAGTTGCTGTTCTTGCAACCAATCTTGTAGCTTTCTATATTCATACCAATATGTTTCCCTGTTTTCTTTTACAGACTCCAATTGGTTTAATTTAGTTGTAAAATATATAAATTGATCTTCAGTATATGCAGCCATACTTTTCACTTCCTTTTTTGTTCAGTTTAAAGTTACTTAATTTGTGGTTTTGTAATATCTAATCTAGTTAAAGTAAAGCATGAATCCTTTATATTAATCTTAAAATATCTTTTGGTTCTTCTAAAATATAATCAGCGTCTTTAAAAGCATCTTTTGTTTTTGATCCCCACGAAGCAAGAGCAAATTTCACACCAGCACTTTTTGCACATTGCATATCATATATAGAATCTCCAATGTAGATTGCCTCGTGACAAGGAACGTCTAATCGTTTTAAGCAGGCTAATAAAGGTTCAGGATGTGGTTTATGCTTACCCGTATCACTTGCGCAAATTGTATGTTCAAAATAACTACTTAAGCCAAATGGCTCAAATTCGTCTATTAATTCCTGTTTAGTTTTCGACGTCACAATGCCTAGTTTTATAGTACTTAGAGACAACATACCAATTATATCTTCAAGTGATTTAAACACAGAGACTTCATGATAATAATTTAATACAACTTTACTCCATTTTGGATGAATAATATCTATATTAGGCACATTCATTTTTTTTAAAGCTTCCTTCCCAGGGATACCCAGTGCAAATTCCAACGTATCTAATGTATAATCTTCATTTAATTCTTTCTTCAAAACCCATTGTAGCGATTTTAATATTGCTTTTTCTGTATCTAAAATTGTACCATCAATATCGAAGATAAGAGATTTAATCAAAGTAATCACTCCATTTTCAGTTCTATTCGAAGCTGATTTTTTTCACACTATTCAAGGTTTCCTTACTACATGTTCTCAAGTTATAAATATTCTCTTAATGTCCATTGTAGCAAAATTCCAATTGTTAGTTGTTTAATTTTTAGACCTAAAACAAGCATAACCCCGTTCTAAATTTAGGACGGGGTTAAAATATAGTTGTTTAATTTTCGATATAAGATACTTCACTGCACTCAAAATATAACAATAAAATCGTTTGAAAATCTAAGGTTCATTCAACAATAGCGCCCTTTACTGGAATAACTAAAATATGGCCTCAGTCCTAAAATCACTCAATTTTTCTTAAACCAAACTACCAGTTAGTACAATTAAAAAGCCAAATGTTATATGAAATTAATGTTTTGACTGTAAAATAAAGCATAAGCTTGACTGTAAGGTGTGAAGTAATTGGAAACGAAAAAGACTATGATTGATATTATCCCCTTTAGGTAGACAGTGTGAAAAAGACCATGTATACACATGGATGTTACACTATTACTTGGAGTGGATTTTTCATGGCCAAAAAAGGTACAACATTTAATACATACTCAAATGAGATAAAGTTATCAGCTGTTCAAAGTTATTTAAACGGTGAAGGAAGCTACGATATGATAGCGGAGAAATATCAGATTAGAAGCTCTACACAACTTAAAAATTGGATAAAAAAATATAAAGAATGTGGTGAAATTACAGATACTCGTGGGGAAAATAATAAAATGAAAGGCATACCGAACCCTTTAAAAGGCAAACGGATTCATTTTAAAACTGTTGAAGAAGAGCGTGATTACTATAAGGCTCAGGTTGAATATTGAAAAAAGCAGTATCCAAATCTGTAAATGGGGGCGTACTAAAATATAAAGAACGATATCATATCATTGAATTACTAAAGAGAAAATATCCAAGCGTAATGATAATGAACTTGTATTAGATACAATTGAAATGTTGGCACAAAAAAGAGATGTGCGTGGAACCATTCTCCATTCAGATCAGGGGGTCCAGTACACATCTCATGCCTACAACAAACGACTTTTCGATTTAGGTATCATTGGCAGCCACTCTCGCAAAGGAAACTGCCACGATAATGCCTGTATCGAGTCATTTTTCTCCCATTTTAAATCGGAGATGTTGTATTTGAATCATTTTAAAACAGAAGCGTATTTAATACAAGCAATTGAAGAATATATTTACTTTTATAACTATAAACGTTTCCAAAAACGACTCCACCATCGAGCTCCTATAGAATATCGAATCTCGATGGCTGCTTAGTCTTTTTAATACTGTCTACTTGACAGGGATAAGACCAGATCACTTATTCCTCTTGGTCTTTTTGACAACTGCAAACAGACGTCATATCTGTTTTCTTACACTCTGGGTTACTTTGACAGATGCCAAGAACGACATTACAAGTGGGACTTGTGCATGAACCTCCGCCAAAAAATCCTTTACAGCTACATGTAACTGCGAGGGGATGGAAGCCGCATTCTGCAGGCCAAGCAACCAAACCTCCTCTTTTAATTTCTGGTATGAAGTCATTGTCAAATACTTGCTTGGTTTCATTTAGGTAAGTTCTATTAACAAATGAATTTCCTTTTGGCACAAAAATAAGTGCCTTTCTCACTAGATCATTTGAACTTGTAAGTGAATCAACTTCTTCTTGGATGGTCTTAGGATCATTTAATTTTATAGCAAGATTATTTTCTCCGATTTTCCAACCAGACCCTAGATTGGTGAATTGTTCTACAATTTCATTATCTTTGAATCTATAGCTGGCAACATCCCAGGTTTCTTTATCAGCTTGGATAATATGCTCTGAAAATTGATTATCAACGTTGACATACATATGATAAACAGACTCTCCGACGATCGACAATTTGAAAAGCTTCATATGTAAAATCATCCTTTCGCTTTATTCAGAAGTATTATTCCAAACATAATACTCAATTATTCCTTTTTATAGGTTGCGGGATAATTTACCTACCTTTTTTACTATCCTGCCACTTTAGTTATCCTTCACAATCTCATCTATATTTGAACATATCAAGTTTTCTTTCAAGGTATTTTTCAATTATCTAGCCCGATTGTTGAATAACATGACTGACGTTTTTTAAACAACTTTATTATGTTTTAAACGACTTTATTGTCTTTTTACAAATTGAACTTTCATTACTATTTGCTTTTATATATGGCTAGATACTCTTATTCTCTTTTAAGTGTTAAGCTATTTGAATTTTTCATTAGAAAATTTATACTTTTTACTTTCCATGAGAAAGAAGTAATTACTAAAGTAACCACTTCTTTTATTTTTTAATATTCCATTCTACAATTTAATTATAAAGAGGTGATATAGTGATTAATAATCCAAAATACAACGAACTAAGAACACGCGTATTGAAAGAATCGGCTATCCTAGATTCTTGGGGGAAAATATGGTGTAAAAATAAATTTGTTAGTAGAAGCTAAATGAGGCATCATACTATTTTGGTAAAATTGCACGTTTATACACAATTTGGATACAAACTAGCCCATACCCTATACGATAATGAATTGTTTGAACTATAATTAAACTCCATTTTCAAAACAACCAGGTGGACACGGCTGATCTATAGGTACAAATACAACTGCATCTTCCTGTCTCCAATCACCTATTCCACTATCTAAGTATTCATGTTGGCAACGACAAGCTTTCATATTTTTACTTCCAAATGCCACACCGAGAATCGTAAGAAAGGTTAATACTGTGAGACCAGCAGTACTCGCCCAGAGTGCCAAGATGTCTCCAGGTCCATGGTTAACAGTTAAAGTCGCCTTCCAAGGAGCATTTCTAATTAACTCCCAGTTATCTTTTATGCGATTATCCATAGCATGCTTATTCCATGTATGAGCTTCATTACCGCCTAAAATTAAATCCCCCTCAACGTCGCCCTCCTCTTTAAATACTAAGACAGTCCCTCCAAACGGTCGGAGATCAATAGCTACCACCATCATAACATCGTAACTTAATATCCCTGTAGAACGTATACTTCCTTTAAATTGAAAACCTCCTGAGCTGCTTAATAGAAGATCTGCCCAACCATTTGCTGCTGCACCGTTTAAATGAATTACTCCAGTTTTAATCTCACGCGCATCTGAAGCGTCCCATACGAATTCGTTATTCTGCAGCTGAATGGTTCCTTTTTCAAAGCGAGAAAAGTGCCCCTTTTGATCAAAGCTTGGAAATCCTAAATAAGATTTTTCTGCACCAAGAGCTAGCCAATGCTCACGAATCTTTCCATGTACTTCATGAGCACCGCTTGGATTAGAAAAGTATATAGACCCGTTTTTAAAATCATTATAACGTCCAATTCTATTAGATGTCGGTAATTCATCAGTAACTGGATAACCAAGAAAGCTAGTTGGTCCACCTAAATAGAGATATTTTTGTAGGATTGCACCATAAACCCATTTTGCGCCTGTTTCTTGACTCCAATAAATATTCCCTGTGTTATACCGCTGAACAAATCCTCCTCCACCAGCTTCTACAACGTCAGAAACAGGAGATCTCAATCCTGGGGGGCCCTCGGTAGGTATCGCTACCTTATTTTGTATATCTTCGGAAGCTTTGATCTTTAGAGAGAATTCTTTAATTTCTAATTCAAATGGAACAAATATTATACGATCAGTAAAGCCCTCAATTGAAAGTTCAGTAGACAATGGACCTAACGGGGCATTGCGAACATCGATACGAAGTTTTAAGTTCGTGGTAACGCTACTTCCGCTTTGTACGATTAGTCTATGAGATGGTATCGTTACCCATGATTTAAATGCTTTCAATATAATTTCACTTGTAGGAGCAGAGTTAGGTAAACTCACACGAACTGGCAAGGAAACTTCCTGCCCTCTGTGCGCCAATATTGGATTTACTAAAAACTCAACTTGAATATTACCAATTATAAAAAGAAGAGGAACTTCTACTGGATCCCCTCCCCAGCCTTCAAGAACTAACTTAGCACTTTCTGAAGTCAACTCTGATGTGTTGGGTGCAGCAAATTCAATTACACCCGTGACATGAAGCCCACTCCAGACAAGTAAAGGGGATCCTGCTCCTACCCGATTCACTTCAACTAATTCTTGATAACCATTTTTTCGTGCGTTTGCACGCAAATGAGGGGGCAAATCATTAATTTCGTCGTTCGTATACCAACGCTGTTCAGATTTAAACGCGACGAGCTCACGAAGCCTTATATATGAGCCACCTCCGGAAATTGTCGCTACTAAACTCCCATTATTTGGGATGTGATTGACTACAAAGTCTTGGGTCACAATTTCACCTGGATTAGCTGAACGTCGAATACTAGAAGGCTCTACTATTTGAATAGACATACAAATCACACTCCTATATAATGCATTTTTACATTGAAGATAAAATCTAATTATATTTAATCATAGGAAAGTTTTTAAAATGAATTGAACATTTAATTATAACTACACCTTAAAAGAATATAAAACATGGGTTTTAAGTGAAATCATGTTTAATGAACTCCAGGCCTCTTTTAAGGGTTTTTGTGAGATAACATACTTATTGTATTGTAATAACGAACAAAACCTCTTAAAACTGAATATAAGAGGTCGTTTTTTTAGTTGCACGCACTGATTTTAAACGTATATGGAAATAAAAGGATAAATAATTAAACTCATGGATATTTTCCCCTTTTATTATTTTAACTTAGTGTAATCTGTATTGCCCTGTTAATTGCTCTTCAGCCATTCGAACTAAGCGCTTTGTAATTTCTCCACCGACAGAGCCATTTGCACGTGACGATGTATCAGGTCCTAATGTGACTCCTAATTCACGGGCAATTTCATACTTCATTTGTTCAATAGCACTTGCTGCAGCAGAAATAAGAATTTCATTTGTATTACTTTCGTGTCTTTGAATATTCATAATTGCACCTCCACTATATTTGTATATAACATGTGCTTAATTATGATATTTATACGTAAGTAGACTATTTTTTTCTAGTATTTTTAGGAGAATTCTTTTTCGTTCTCTCTTTTCCGTATTCCACTAACTGAATTTGAAACACATCTGAATCCTGAATTCCTAACACATTCATTTCTTCTCTAAATGAACGCCAGGACTCTACCTTTATTGATTTTTCTTGGCCATTACTTAATGTGTAGATTCTTGAGTATTCTATAATTACCCCTCCTCAAATGTTAAATAATCTACATTGCACTTCAGTATAACAATAAAACCGCCTGTAAAGACGGTTTCTCTTTGCGTTATTTTTTTATGGCTCTACGTTTTCTTATTTTCTCTTTAATATATTTTATGTTACGTATGCCTAGACGGATTGAAGCGAAGAAAAGGTAAATCATTATAACGATGTAAATTACTAACCAACTCGTATAAATAAATGTACCTTCAAATCCATTTTCGGTAAGCCAGTGAGTCACCCATATTCCACCAAAGTAAGCTGGGATTGTTAGTAAGCTTACATCTTTAGGATCTGTCGCAAGATAAATCATTAAAAATAGAAAAGCGAGTGCCCCTATCGTACTAACATTTTCAATAATCATTTTCAAAAACTACCTACTCTATAATTTATATTATATCAATAATTTACTATCTTACTCCCATATTGTCACTGTATTCTTGATTACTGCTTCTTCTTTCTGCTGTCATATAACGACTTCCCTATCATGATGATAAATATAATAAAAATAGTTATATAAGGATTATCAAAAACTAGGAAATATATGCTAACTACAAACATAAATGCTAAAATTAAATATCCCAATTCCCCCACCTCTTCACCCAAAAATATATTCATACTTTTAATTCTTATTTAATCTTTTAAAGCCTGTTTACCTACTTTAAACAGGCTCTTTTATTTTCATAAACCTCAAAAATAGACAGTAGCAATGAAATTAGATAGGAAAATACCTAATTTTAAAAGTCCGTTTGCTTTAACTATTAATCATTGAGGGATTGGCTCTCTACTGACAGAGCCAATCCCACGTGCTAATGTATCTATTCCAAGTGTATCTCCTAATTTACAAGCTGTCACTAAACTTAACTACAAAAGTACTTTTGATTGAATGTATTTTTTTATCAATAGAATCTACTTTCTTATTGTTTTTTCATACGAATAAAATCCTTATTAATCATATAAAAAACACATAATAAAATTAGGTTCTTATATTAAAATTTTACATCAACATATCCGCAAATGAAGTCCCCACATTATTCTTTCTTTTCATATGCTTCTCTAAATAGATTTTTGTTGTTTGGATATTTTCGTGACCTAGTGTTTGCATTAAATGATATAGATCCGCATTTCCTTGTTCAACTGCCATGATTGCAAAAGCATGACGGAATGTATGTGCCGTTACAGGATTTTCACGATACTGTAGAAAATCTAAATTTGTCTTTTTTATCATGTCTGTTACCTGGTTGGATAACGTTTTAGGATTATAAAAGTTTCCTCTTTGATTGATAAATACAGGACTTTCATCTCCCCTATCCAATATAGTTTGGAATCCTCTTCTCCGTCTCATTTCGTTAATACATTGGAATAAATGCTCAGGAATGAAAAGTTCACGTGCTTTATCTCCTTTTCCTGTAACTTTTAACCAATACTTTCCGTCATAATGTAAGTCTTTTACTCTCGCGGTGCACAATTCTTGAATTCTTGCACCGGTACTTGCCAGAGCTAGTAAAATTGTATAGTTTACTAAATGCCCTTGTTCTTTATAAAATCCTAAAATTTTCATCACTTCATCATAGGATAGGTCCCGATTTGGCCGATCCTGTTCATTTACATTAGCGCGCTGCAGTTCTTCATGAAGAGGCTTTTCAATGTAAGAAAATACGTGAAGATGTTTTAGAAAAGAACGAATGAGCACTGTTTTCTTTGCAAGTGTTGCGACCGCGTACGTATCTCCATTTCTACCGTTCTCTACCTGCTTCAACCAAGCATTATATTTACGAATATGCCAAGGTTGCAATGTTTTTAATAAAGAGTCGTTTTGCTGTACCTCTTCCCCATTCAATTCGAATTCCTCTGCGTGCTGCACCATGCACTGACAAAATGACAAGATTTCGGACACATAACTCTTTTTCGTATCCTCTTTTCTATTCTTTTTTTCATCCATATCTTTTTGTAAATGCACAAAATGATAAATGACTTCTATATCACTTAAATACGTATATTTACTCTTTCCCTCTTTTTCTGCAACCTCCATCTTCTCTTCCACTTTATCTACATAACGATTGTTATGCAGAAATGGAATGATACCACTTATATTCTCTACATATGTATCCATATACTTACTTTGATTGTTTATAATAGTTACATTTTCTTTTGAATTGTTATTACCCATAATTTGAATTCACCTCTCCTATTGAAGATTATGAATATAATTCTCTTTATTACCTATAAGTATTATTTTATTTCACTTCTATCTATTATACAAATCATAATTCATTTTCTTTCTGTAAGAATCCTATATTCTTCTCTATTTACCTATGTTTATATTTTTTTATAATTTATTAGTAAATAGATATTTTTTAATCGTTTATTATTTAACATTAAAATTACATTTATAATAAAACCAACTATAAAAACTTATTAAAATATAAGACAAACTACAGCTATTTTTAAATTATAATAATGTATAAGAACTTTAATAAATTCTATTTCTTATTTTAAGTATAAATCATATTCTGATATGATATAAACATATCTAAAATACTAGTAAACAATAGTTAAGGAGGTATCCTTTCATGACACAGGATTTATTATTTATTACAAGACCTACAGTAACGACAAAAGAGGCAGCAGACTTATTAGGAGTAACCGTACAGACAATATTAAAGAAAGAAAAAGATGGATTAATAGAATGTGTATATAAAAATAACTGGAAACAATTTGGAAGTAAGATTTTCTATTTGGAGGATATTGAACGCTTAAAAAATAAAGCAGAAGTTAAAGGCCTTAGCACAAAAGAAGCGGCTGAAATTCTTAATGTAGCACCATCTACTATCTTTACATACATCAAATCTGGAAAATTACCTGCGACAATGGTAGAAAAACGAGGAAAACAAGTATATCTTATCGATGAAGAAGAGCTAGAGATTTTTATGCTTGATTATGAAAAAGCTAAAACAAAGGAGCGAAAAACATTCATCACTAAGATTCAAGATGAAGATATATATCTATATCAATTATTAAGACATCTACATACCGGAAAAACAGCTAGGGTAATAGAGGTCAATGGAGCAGATGGAAAAATTCTTACAGAGGATGAAGAAATTTTCCCACTATCCACTTATAAGGAACATGATTATTCCTTTGAACCTCTTCAAAAACAAGCGGTAATTACAAAACGTGGGTATTTATCTTTTTCATTTAAAAAGCCTCAATTATATAATTCCATTACTTATAATCTAATTAACTTATTTTATAAAGAACTTGGTGTCACAAATATGCGATTGACTATTACATCAGATACTATCAAATTAGAAATTAAACCTTTCGTATTACAAGTAGAGCCATTACAATTTCAAGAAGAGATTAAATACTTACATTCTCATATGATATCCGGCACGATACTTCCACATGTAGAAGGGATTTACTTTAAAAGTAATGTAGAGCCATTAACTTTTCATGCAGATCATGAATTCAAGCAAAAAATAGTGCAAGTGGCAGCGGATGCAGGTATGGGACAGGAAGAATTCTTATTGCAAGCTGTAAAATCTTATATAAGAGATTTAGAACCACGATAAATATTTATTAAGAAAAAAAAGCGTAGGAATTGAATCTTTCTACGCTTTTTAAAGTATTCAATTTAATTACTCATTTCCATGAAATCACCCTATGCACTATCAACTTAACAGGAATGTTTATTAATTTAAATCAAGACAATCTTTGCATAAAAACCATATATACTAGTAAACATACTTAAAGGAGAACAGAACATGATAAAACATATACTCAGTTTCATACTTGGAACATTTGTTATGATAACTGGTTTCTTTTGGGTTATTCCCTACACCCTCGAATCAATTGACAGTAATGTAAGCTATATTACTCGTGACAAAAAGTATTTTAGTAAGCTATATGAATATGACATTAATCTGTGGATAATTGCAATCCTTATATTTTGCATTTTTTCTACTATTTCTGTTCTTATATTAAAGTCACCTAATTATAATAGGAAAAAAAGCACTCATATAAAAAAATATAGTCAAACAAATCAACGAAAAAAAGCAAAGAGAAGGCTTCGTAAATAATTGTTTTCTTATGTTAAGAGATAATAAAGCTGTTTAATTATTTTTGAACTAACAGTGCAGGATAGTTCAATAGGTTCTGGTGCAAAAACTTCAAAATATCTAAAAAAAGTCTTTCAGACTTGGACATACTGATACTATTACTCTAAAAAAAGATGTGATTGGTATGGAAAAGCAAAATCTATTCAAGTGGAAACATTATCAACCGGATATTATTTTATTAACCGTGAGATGGTACCTACGGTACAACCTCAGTTTTCGTGATTTAGTCGAAATGATGGAAGAACGCGGGCTATCCCTGACTCATACAACTATCATGCGATAGGTTCATCATTATGGTCCCGAATTAGATAAGCGAGTACGACGTCATTTTAAGTCAACCAATGATTCTTGGCGAGTCGATGAGACTTATGTGAAAGTCAAAGGTCAATGGATGTACCTATCTCGTGCTTTTGATTCAAAAGGATATACAATTGATTTTCATTTAAGCAAAACAAGAGATCATAGGGCTGCAAAGCGTTTTTTCAAGAAAGCTTTGCAGGCTTTCCATGTTTCAAAGCCCCGTGTGATTACAGTGGAGAAAAACCCGGCCTATCCTATAGCGATTGAAGAGTTGAAGACAGAGAAAAAGATGCCTGTGGGCATCCAAATAAGGCAGGTAAAATACCTTAATAACATTGTAGAGCAAGATCATCGTTTTATTAAAAAGAGAGTTCGTTCAATGCTAGGGTTGAAATCTTTTCGTACAGCTAAATCTATTCTTTCAGGAATAGAAGCGATACATATCATTAAAAAAGGCCAACTTATTTTACGGGACAAGTCTGTCCAAAATGAAGTGAAGTTAATTCATCAACTATTCGGAATGGCTGCATAAGAATAGATTTCATTAGGAATCTATATACCTCTTTCAAATAAATACAATCTTTGCACCAGAACCTATTTTTTAATATCTACACCTATTTTAATAATTTTCGGATCATCAAACTCTTTAAAAGCGTTTCTTGTATCTACTATTAGCTTACTATTCTTAACCACCATATTGCTATCATATGCCTTATGATTAGTAATTAAAATTATACAATCATATTCAGATAGCCTTGAATATTCTAATTCAACTGAAGAGACTTTTTCCCCGTATTTATCTGTAAATGAGCGAGCATGTGGGTCATTATATTCAACACAAGCTCCACTATCTCTTAATAACTCAAAAACTTCTAAACCTGGTGATTCGCGTAAATCATCAATATCCGGTTTATATGCCATGCCTAGTAACAATACTCTTGAACCCATTATAGGCTTTTGGTGGGTGTTTAAAGCATTACTCACTTTGTTATAAACATATTCTGGCATTTGTTTATTAATTTCCTGTGCAGTATCGATAAATCTACTAAAGAAATTAGAGCCTTTCGCCTTCCAAGCTAAATACATAGGATCCAGTGGAATACAATGTCCACCAATTCCTGGACCAGGAGTAAATTTCATAAATCCAAATGGCTTTGTATTAGCTGCATCAACTGTTTCCCAAATATCAACCCCTAATTTATCACACAACATAGCCATCTCATTAATAAAAGCTATATTAACACTGCGAAATGTATTTTCAAGAAGTTTACTCATCTCTGCAACTTTGGGCGATGAAACGGGAACTATAGTATTAATAAAATTACTATATAAATCTACTCCCAATTTGGTACATCCTTTAGTAGTTCCACCTAATACTTTAGGTGTGTTTCTTGTATTATAATACGTATTTCCTGGATCTATACGTTCAGGAGAAAAACATAAGAAATAATCATCTCCTACTATATAGCCTTGATTATTTAATTCTTGTTCAATTAGTTCTTCAGTAGTTCCAGGATATGTAGTACTTTCTAACGTAATTAGTAGACCTTTATGCATATATTTCTTAATTTCATTCATAGCAGCAATAATATAGCTCATATCTGGCTCCTGAAACTTAGTTAAAGGAGTTGGTACACAAATACTCACTGCGTCTAAATCCTTAATGATTTCAAAATTACTAGTAGGAGTAAAATTACATGATTTTGTAATAAATTCAATTTCTTCATTGCTAATGTCCATAATATAAGAATTGCCATTTAAAAGTTGATCTATCTTTTTATTATCTAGGTCAATCCCATATACAACATAACCAGATTTTGATAACTCCACTGCTAATGGTAATCCAACATAACCTAACCCAATAACCCCTACTTTTGCATTATGATTTTTTATTTTTTCTCTTAATTGCCTATAATAATTATTCATATTTAGTTCTTAATATCTCCTATATATAATGATTCTGATCGGAAAATTGTATTATCTCTACTTTGCTCTAAAATATGTGCATTCCATCCTACAATTCGGCTAACCTAAAAGTTGGTGTGAAAAGTACTGGATCTATATTTATAGTATTCGTAATAAAGGCTGCATAAAAATCAACATTTGTATATAATTTTTTATTGGTTTATACTCCTTTAGGAGTTGTAGCGCTAATTTTTCAATATAAAGCGCAAATTCTAGGTATGTATCATTTTCTTTATATTGGGATATAATCTCTTTGAGCATTTGCCCTCTAGGGGCGTTAGTTTTATATACTCAATGACTAAAACCCATTATTCGCTCTTTATCCTTCAACTTTTTTCGCATCCAAGATTCTGCATATTTCATTTTTTTTATCTCATTTAACATATTAAAAACAACTAAAAGAGCTCCACCGTGTAATGTTCCCTTCATAACTCCTAATGCACCGGCAACCACTGAAACCATGTCAGTTTCTGTTGAGGTAATTACTCTTGCCGCAAACGTTGAAGCATTTAGTCCATGCTCCATTGTTAATATCATATAAGTCTCTAATACTTTCGAATGGATAGAAGAAAGTATTTTTCCAGTTATCATATATAAATAATTTTCGATGTGATTGAATTCTTGGCTTGGCAATACAAAATCTAAATTTTTTTCTTTTCTATACAAATTGGCTATAATAACTGGCATCGCGGCAGTTAATTGGATTGCCTCATCTATAGTCGGTCTAGATTTAATCTCATTTGTATTAATAGAAGAAATAACCGTTCGAATTTTACTCAGCATATCGATTTCTGTGAGCAGCTTTTCAATTAATTTATATACATATAAAGGTGATTTTCTATATATTTTTAGTGTTTGAGAAAAAATATTGAGTTGACTTTGGCTAGGTATATAACTATGCCATAATAAATATACGATTTCTTCAAATGAAAATCTCATTACTAAATCCATTGATTGAATATCCTATATATATTAGTTGCCCCTCTTCTCCATTAATACTACTTATTGCGGTCTTAGTATCCACAACACCTTTTAAACCCTCTTGAAGTATTTCTTTTCATCCTTCTTTAAATATTCTTGAGCCTTTAATAATGAAAAAATAGAAGCCGAATTTTCTTAGAGTAGAAAACCCGGCTCATTTAATTCAAAAAACGAAAATATATTTCAAAAAATGTAAGTTATCTCCTTATATGAGAAACATCTAAAATTAACTAAAGAAAACTTTTAGATTAGAGAAACTATTTTATTCAAAGTGTCAAAATGAGTAGAGATAAATTTCATTCTTATTAACCTTTTCGTTTGAAATTGGACATTGTCTGTTTCATACACAGAATAGTCTTTCAACAATATTGAGAAATAAAATGAAATCATCCACTGTTTCTCTTTAATAGAAAAATGTTGGAGTACATTATATGATTTTAAATATATTAATAAGTTTTGAAAAATATTCTCTTTAGTATCTTGACTAATATTGATTGACTCGAAAAAAAAGCGCATCACTTCATATATTCTTGGGAAAGAGGAAGCTTGGTCATAATCAATAAGGAATAATTTATTTTCACTTTGGATTATATTATTGAGATGCATGTCACCATGAATGACATCCTTTGTAAATAATATATTTTGAACAGCGACGATTTTTTCTTTATTTAACATGAATATTTTTTTGTATTCATTAGTATAAAGGTTCTCTTTGAGGTTATTTAAATCTTTGACAACCTTAGTTAGTTCAATATTTTTGATTTTATTAATTAACCTACCCTTTGGATAATCATTAACCTTTCTATGAAAATCCCCTAAAAAATCACCTAATGTAATATAATCCTTTGCGTTAAGCATAGATACTTCTTTTATATGTCCCTCTATAAACTTATATATTATTTGACATGTCCCGTCATTATTATGTTTTAAAGTAGCGAAGTTACAAAACCCTTTTTCAGCACAATAATTAGTGAAATCCAGTATTTTCTGTACTGTTTCAACATTGTCTTTCTTATAAGTTTTGATTACGTTATCCCCTTTTTTTTCTAGTAAATTTCCTGAATAACCTTGATTCATTTTTTTTCAAATTTATAAATCTCGAGTGCTTCATTAATACCAGTCGATATATCGTCACTTTCTGTTATTGCATCTAAAAGATTATTAGCTCTAGTCTTGAAAGGATCACACATCTTAGGACATAATTCTTTTATATCAAAATCTTTATTAGCGTTTTCCCAAATTGTTTCAAAATCATATTTTAAGACATTGTCATATCTAACGCCATCTATAGGCGGATGGTAATTACATGCATAAACATTACCATCAGAACTTACGTTTGAAACCAGTTTATTTATTGTACATTTATTAAAAGTTCTAATTTTATCATTCTCTTCTAATTTATGAATTGTTACCAATTTAAAGTAGCCATCTTCAAAGTCTTGTCGAATACGTTCAAAATCTCTTTTAATTTCTTTAATCATTTCATCGTCTACATTCAATCTTGAAGCAATATCTGTCTTTATTCTAAAATTATGTACTCCAATTGACTTTAATATGCCTGCTAAATCATACATTTCTTTGTAGTTGTATGCATTAACTATGAATCCGATGTTAACGTCTAAATTGGAATTATATTTCTCTCTGTTATCTATTAACATCTTTAAGTTATTAAGTATTGTTTCGAAATTTTTGGTTTTTTTATCTTCAGTTTTTAAGAAATCATATGTAGAGCCATTCCCTGCATCTAGACTAACTAGTATGTAATTCATCTTAAGTATAGTTTCCATATTGTTTTTATTAATTAATAGGCCGTTGGAAAACATCCCAACTTTTATATCATTTGTAGCCAAATATTCAATTGTTGGAATTAAAGCCTTTGAAGCCATCATGGGCTCGCCTGTTATTCCAGAAAAGCTCACTTTTTCAACTCCAAATTTTTCTTTCTTTCCATCAATAATATATTCTTTTTTATAACTAACAAGAGACTTTGCTAAATTCATTAAATTTTCTGGTACAGTTAAGGCATTTTTTACATTTGTTGTTTCTTCATTATCAACATTTTGTCCTATGCACCATTTGCAAGATAAATTACAAGTTGCAGTAGGATGAATTAACACTTCATACGGTGGTAAAACTTCCCCTTGAAGAATTAACTCTAATCTTTTTCGGTGCTCCATTAGTATTTTCATCTCATTAAATTCATGGGGAATATCATTTCTAATCATTTGTTTTAATTTAGCCATTGTTTACTTCCTCCAACCTCGTTTTTAACTCCCATAATGCAGTTTTATTACTATCAAACTGTAATAATTCCACGGCTTCATCGTAGGCAACCCACTTAAATTCAGTGTGTTCATCACTTAATCTAATTTCTTCATTTGATAGTTTTACTGCAAATGAATGTTCAGATACAACATATAAATCATTCCATTTATCATTATCCTTAAAATATTTTTTAGGGACGCTGCAGCAAGTATCTAAGTGCATTAATTCATTGTTCGAGAAACTAATTCCAATTTCCTCTTGGACTTCTCTGAGTGCACTTTCTGCTAGGCTTTCCCCAAACTCTGCGCCTCCTGATACAAATTGCCACCAATTCATATCCTCCCTTTTTAGTATACAAAACTTTATATTCCCTTGATCTATGATAAAAGGAATAACAAGAACCTGTTTGGGCTGCCTAGACATACAATTTACCTACCTTTATAAGAGAATCTGTAATATAAATTTCCTGCTCTTCTGTGAGGTTAGGGTGAATAATCACACAAAAAAGTCTATCTGCTATTTCTTCAGAATTTTCCAAACCATCAAAACTTGCATTATGTTTAATAAAATTATTTGTTTTATATGTAACATTATTAGCTATGCAACTTCCTACGCCATATTTATCATATAGAACATTCATAATATTATCCCTATCATCTTTACTCATGTAATTTGGGAGTATTATAGAATACAAATAGTAGGTATTAAAATACTTATTATTATTTACAGGTAAAATCCAATCGGGAAACTCTTTTGATAAAATTTCAGTTCTTTTTACAGCTAAATTTCTTCTTAAAGAGTTATTAAAATCAAGCTTTTTTAACTGTTCTATTCCAATAGCAGCTTGAATGTTAGTCATTTTAAAATTACTTCCCCATATTTTCCCCATACCAAAACTTCTGTACGCTTTAATTTTTTCTGCTAAATCTAAATCGTTAGTTGTAACCATTCCTCCTTCCCCCAAGGTATTCATTTGTTTTTTTCTTTGAAAACTAAAGAAAGTAGCCCACGATAAATTTCCTGTTTTTATACCATTTACTGCACTTCCACAAGATCGAGCGGAATCACTAATTAATTTTATTTGTTTACCAGTTTTCAAAGAATAATCATTTAATTCTTTCAGTATCTCGTTCTCATCACAGCCTAGACCATTCATATGAGTTATAACAACAGCTTTAGTTCTCGGTGATAATTTTCTTTTCAAACTATCTATGCAGATATTTAGATTATTAGTAGAGTCGCATAGAATTAATTTTGCTCCTGTGTTAATTATTGCAGAATGTGTTCCATGAAAATTAATTACTGGTGAAACTATCTCGTCGGTGGGCTTACAATCCAAAGCTTTTAATATCAAGTCTAAGGCTGCACCACCTCCATTTATGGCAATTGAATAATTACACCCTATATATTTTGAAAAAGCATTTTCAAATTCTGAAATTTTATCTTTGTAATCATGTAGATTCCAAGAATAAAACTTTTCTAATTCCTCCAAAATAGCTTCTCTTTCTTCATCTCCATAAATTGAGCCTGGTGAGGGTTCTCCTATACTTAATTGCTTGTCAACAACCATGGTTTAATAATTTCCCTTCTATAAAATTCCGAAATTCACTCTCTAATGATTCGTTATAACCTAATCTGTATACTGGTACACTATTTTGTAATTTCAAATTATTATTGGGTGTTCCTAATAGCTCTTTTTCTAAAAATAAATATTCGTTACAAATAGTATCGAGAATTTGAGAATTAAGGAATTGATCTCTTTGTTCGCCTTTTAGTTCATTGATTGATAAATGTTTTAATTTTTTATCGTAAAATGGATTAATAATCATATCAACTTTCGACTCGAATTTAAAGTTAACATTTAAGAGTTGTGATAGTTCTTTAACACTTAAATATAATTTAATATCACATTTGTCAATTCCCCCATTAATTGTTTTTTCATCCAATGAAAGGGAGTTAAACTTAGAAAAGAATTCTTCGTTATCTGTTCTATTAGTTTTTAAACTAACACCATTAAATTTTTTCAATATTGTTCCCACACGAAGCCCTGCTGCTATAGGAAAGCTGATAACATTCATTCTACTTTCTGCATTTCCTTTAATTGCCACCTTGTCGTTAGATACGAAAATACCTGTAAACATTTGAAGTAAGTTAATCAAAGTAGTCGATTTTCCAGCAAACTTATCTCCAGTAACTGCGATACCTTTACCATTTATTTCGGCAAAAGCTGAATGAAAGAATGTATACCCATCTTTTATAACAAGAATTTGTATTAGTGTTCTAATAATTCGCATAACAAAATAATCAATAGTATTATTCATATTATGAGAAAGATAGTCATTTGAAACTATATTTATAGTTTTTTGTCCTTTTCTTATAGATACGTAAAACACTTGATTTTCTACTATTACTTCGTGGTACTCTTTATTATTTTCACTCAAATAATCGTATGTAGTTTGAGTATCATCATAAGTAATTATCCACTTATCTTTTAATTTATCTCTCTCTACATCTCTTATTATTTTTTCATTTGAAAAATAATCCTCTATCCAATCAACTAATAAGGGATATTTAGTTTGAAAGAAGACTTCCCAATCGAGATAAGTAATATTATAAGTATTCATTAATGTCTATCTCCCTAAGCTATGGTTTATATGAATATAAAAATTATAAACATACTTACTCATTGTATCCTTATAATACCAACTATTCAATAAAATTCTAAAAAAATATTTAAATAAATATAAGGATTCAAAATTTATTTTCATAATTTAAAATTGAGAATTTTAATTGCAAATCAAAATTCTCAATTTAACGATTATATTATCTAATGATTCCTTAGCAAGTTTAGACTTTTCTACCATATGAATAAAGCTATGAACTAAGCTATCAAAACAAAGGTATTCAACTGGGATATTTGCTTTCTCTAGATGTAATGCATAAAGCTTTCCATCATCTCTCAGCGGATCTAGTTCAGCTGAGATAATGAGAGGTCATTTGCTTTTGCTAATAAAGGGGAGGCGTACAACTCTTGACCTTGGCTCTCATCTTCTAAATAATGGTTCCAAAAGATCTCCACCTTTTCTTTTGTGAGATTAAAATTATAGTTAATATTATAAGATTCAGTATTGTAGTTAGACTTTATCACGGGAGTTATGAGAATTTGAAAAGCTAGTTTAAAATCCTTAGTATCTCTTAGTTTTAATGCAACTGCTGCAGCTAAATTAGCACCTGAGCTTTCCCCACCAAATGAAAGGTTACTTGCTTAAATTTCTATATGACCATTTAACTACCATATAACAGTCTTCTAATGGAATAGGGTAGTTACATTCAGGGGCCAATCTATAAGAGACCGATAATACTAAGCAATTCACCTCTCTAGATATATGGCTACATATATAATCACTGCTGTCTAAATCACTAAAATCCCAGCCCCCTCCGTGAAAATATACAAACAGTGGAAGGTTCTCATGAATTATTGGTTTTTATATCCGTACGGGGATATTATAGCTATCACTATCAATCATAGTGTTAATGATGTCTAAACCTTCATATGACGGTTTAGAGAAAAATTTTCTTGCTTTTTTATCATAATATCTCATTTGTTCAGGCTTAGTTTCCTCTATTAATTATTTCTTCTCTTATGTCCTTCAATAGTTTACTAATTTCAATATCAATTGACATAGCTGTTTCTCCTCAATATAGTGAATTTAGTTAATCTAATTTTTGAATTTGAGCTCCATATTATATCAAATGTTAATTTTTTTAAAAACTTTCTTAATTTAGTTAGTTTTTTGTTTAAAACATTCTAGAAAACATTAACAAAACCAAATTAGTTAAATTATTATACTAAGATAAAAATGGTTCAACTTAAGAAAATATATTTTGCAGTCCAAGGCATTTAGATTAATTTTTCTATCGTTAACAAACGAATTAATTTTAATATATAGATTATTATATATTAAAATTAATCTTCTCATATAAAATCAAATTTATCTATATCATAATCTTTAACGTAAATAAATGGAAATGATTGTTTTAAACTTTAAAAAGCTATAGAATTTCATCTTAATTAGATTAATTTTTGAAAGCTTTGGTTGTAATAAAGAGACATTTTATACTCAGTAAAATAATGTTTGACAATGTAAAAAAAACAAATTACCATAAAATGGTCAAATAATAAATTCCAATATTATGAGCAATAAAGTATTTAGTATGTAAAAAATAAAGGAGATATTCATGAATAACAAAACTTTAAGAGATGAATATAAATTGGTTATATTATTAGCAAAAAAAGATCTAAACTCACATGAAAGAGAATACTTAGTGGATTTACTTCATAAAAACCTAGAGTGGGACAAAGTTATTGGGATGTTGGAAATGCATCGTGTGGCTGGAATAGCATGGTTAAATTTAAAACAATACTTTTTTAACGAAGATAGTAACCGATGCTCTTTCCCAAGATTATACAAATACCTTAAGAATGCTTATTCCTCACAAAAATGCAGAGCAGACGAACAGTTTAAATATACATCTGTAATCTGTGAATCATTAACGGAGAACAAAATAGAATATGTTCTATTAAAGGGTATCAGTTTATCTAAATATATTTATGAAGATTTTGGACTTCGTGACTTTAATGATAATGACATTTTGGTTCATCCTAATGATATTGAGCGAGCTAAAAGTATAATATTATCACTTGGATATGAACAAGGCGAATATATACATCATAATAAAATAATAAAACCCAATCGTAAAAAAATACTGGTAAGAAAACTTAGTTCACATGAGATAGTTCCACTTGTAAAAAATGTTGCGGATAGTGAACATTTTCTTACTCAACACATAATTGATCTTCATTTTTCTGTTAATTTGATGACTAAAAATCACAACATCAATATTATTGATGAGCTTTTTGCAAAAAAAGTTGAAGTAGAGATAAATAGTCAAAAGATATTTATGTTGAATAAAGAAAGTTTACTAATATTTCTAGCAGAACACTTTTATAAAGAAGCTATTTGTTACAGGGATGTTAAAAAGCATAAAGATTTGCTTTTATATAAATTATGTGACATCTATTATTTACTTACTAAAGAAGAAATAGATTGGAATTCGGTACTTGCTTTTGCAAAAAAATATAATTTTGAAAACCAAATATTCTTTGCACTTAGATATGTTCAAAAAATATTTGATACATCCTCTTTTGATTGGATTTTAAATAGCTTAATTGTAAAAGAAGATACACTATTAAATAATGTTTATCACTATGATAGTGATAATCTTGCTTTCGTTTACAGTGATGGGAACTTAATTGAAAGAATGTTTGATATCTATAAGGTAAATAAAGAACTAATTAACCCTAAAATGTAATTTAGAGGAAAGTTTTAAGTTGTCTATTATTTGTTATTCACTAAAAACAATTTTAAAAATAAAAGGGAGATCCTATGAATGAGAATTATAAGTATGAAACAGCCGTTTTTGATATAGATGGTACACTAATTGACAAAAATGAAACTTTATTTGAAGGAGTTTTGGAAGGGCTAACTTTACTTAAATTAAACGGTGTAAGTTTATTTATAGCTACAGGGAGAAATGTCCAATCGATTAAAAATTTGAGAGTTTCTCAAAATTTCTTTAACTTATTTAATAGTAACCTGGTCCTTAATGATGGAAATGTAATTTATAATTACTTAAAAGATGAAATAAAGATTTTAAAATCCATACCGAATTTAACAGTTAAATCTATAGTACATAATTATTACGCTAATGCATCATTTGTAATTGAATCTAATGGTTTACTTTATTCAAATTCTAAAAGAGCTCTAATGAAATATAAATTAATTTATAGGATTCCAAGGGATGCCATAAAAATCATAGATATTAAAGAACTAAGCGAACTTAATAACGTTACAGAAATACATCTATTCTATGAAACTAATAAAATTAGTATGGAAGAAATTTTATTTCAAAACGTTGATTTAAGCGGTTATAACATCCGGTATCTTGGCGGTATCAAATTATATCCAGCTAATTCTTGCAAAGCTGAGGGCTTAAAAAAAATAATTAACCCTATGGGAATTAATCTAAATAATGTAATTGCCTTTGGGGATGCAGAAAATGATAAAACTATGTTAGAAAAGTGTCGTTTAGGAGTTGCTGTTCCTAATTGTAGGGAAGCTCTGCATACAGTAGCTAATTTAAAGCTTAAAACAAGTTTAGGAATTTATTTAAGCAATTGGAATAGTTCACTAAAACATATGCGGAAATAAAAAAGTATTGCTATATTTCATTAATATTAATAGGTGTAAAATAATGGGGCTGCAAAGTACTTTTCTAAGTAATCTTTGCAGCCTTTTCACGCTCTAGGTCATTATGTTCAATTCTTTTCTATTTAAAGATAAGAAAATTGCACCACTTGAAATATTGTTATTAAAAATCAAGGGATTCTTAGGTACTTAATTTATTTTTTAGTGATTAACTGTCTAACTTAATCTACGGGGCAATAGATCCGAATCAAATAACGACATCTTTCCATTTGCAATCTTTAAACGATCATTATGATACATTAAAGAGGCTGCCCTTAAATCCCTAAAAGTGCGCTCTAATGTAGTTTCTGAATTTTTTAAATAACCATGATATAAACCTGCTACTTCAATTAATTTATCCACTGCTTTAAAAAGGTTTTCTGATCCTATAATTTTTAAATTATTTAAGTGAATATTAAAAGTCCTTGTACGCAATATATCTAATTGTTTGCTATTGTAATTTTCTTCATATACGTCAACTACATGATTTAGATATATATCAACTGTATCTAACAATAAACGGATCTCTGATAAACGATAAATCATAATATCAGAATTATATTTCTTTATCGACTTGTTTTTTCTAAATATTTTTATTAGCTGTTTAAAACCATTTTTAGCAGCACCTAACCAACTTGATACCCACATAATATGGGCCATTGGTATTAATGTATATTGAGCAACTTCCTCAAACTTAACTTTAGTCACTATATTTTTATCCTTTAATAGACCATTAATATGCATTGCCGTACTCTGAGTTCCTTTCATTCCCATAGCATTCCAATTGCCAACTTGACTAATTTTCAATGCCGTTCGAAGCGCATAAATTAAAGAAACTTCAGAATCTAAACCATCTTCTTCTGCTTTTGTAGTAATTAAATAAGCATCCGCATAGGCACCACCAGTAACTGTAGGTGCATCTCTATTAATATGAAATTTATCTTTTGAAATCCAATTTAAAGGAGAATGGGATGTTAATAAATGCCCACCTTTTCCATATTCAGATGTTACTGATGCTATGTATAACTGTTCTTTAACTATTTCATTAAGTATCGCTTTTTTCGATTCATTATTTGTATATTTAACCAATGTCATTACCTGCTGACAGTGCATTCCCCATATCATTGAAGTTGATAAACAACCGCTACCTAAAATTTGAGCTACCTCAGATGCCTCTTTTATACTAATCTCATCCCCGTTATATTCTTTAGGGATTAATAAGCTCATGAAGTTACTTTTTTTCAGAAAATTCAATCCATTAACAGGGAATTTATTATACAAATCAACTTCTTCAGATTCACTAACTAATAAATCTCTTATTCTCCATGCTTTATCTATCAAATATTCTTTTTTATCAATTTCCACTTTTCTAATCGCTCACTCTCCTTTTAACTTGCTGACTATACTCCATAAGTTATGACTACTTGAAAATGTGTCTTCAGTTAATAATTCATCAGGAAAGATTATTTCATAAGCTTCTTCAATTTCTAATAATAATTCAATAGAAGCTAAGGAATCTAATCCCAATTCTTTTAAATCTTTATTTTGATTATTAATATTTAATTCTTCTTGAAGGTGTGTGTTCATAATCTCTATAAAAACTTTATCCATTATTCTCTACTCCTCTAACAATCTTTAACGTGTGAGAACATATCACACTTTGATTTTTAATTATTATTTCTTTGGGGATTTCTCTACTTAAGAAGGCCATTAAGCTTGCAGTCAACCCATATGCTCCTACATTAGGTACAAATACAACATCGCCTGGTTGTAACTTACTTACACTAACATTTTTCGCCAAATAATCTAACGGTGTACATAATGGCCCAACAATAGTAACAGTTTCCACTTTTGCGTTATCTTCTACAGATATATTTAATTTAAGTATATTAAGTTCTATGGTAGGTATTCTCCTTAATCCAGACATTCCCCCAAGATGATTAATACCAAAGTCTACGATACAGTATTTTCGACCTTTGCTTTCCTTCACAGACTGCACAGTTCCTATTAAACAACCACATGTCGCTGTTAAGTATCTACCTGATTCAAACGCAATAGTTGGCCTATGATTGTCCTTAAAATGCTTATTTAATAAAGCCTCTAAACTATCCTTCAATTCCTTATAATCTGGTAGGTCTAAATCTTTTCCAAACGGTGCTGCAAATCCCCCGCCAAAATCTACAAACTCAATATCAATAGATAATTTATTTTTCAAATTTAATATAGTTTCCAATATATTAGTATAATTCTCTACCAGTATATCTATATTATTAAAATTAGATCCATTATAAATATGAAAACCATTTATCTTTAAATTTTTATTACCCTTAAACAATTTAATTATATCACTATTAAGACACTCCTCATCAAAACCGAATTGAGAGGGAATGCCGGTCATTTTAATACTAGCGTTACCAACATTAAACGAAGGATTTATTCTTAAAGTAATATTTATTAATTTGCTATGATTCTTCGTTAAATCATTAATTATTTCCAATTCATTGAATGATTCAACAGAAAAATGACTAACATTCTTTGAAAGTGCATATTGTATCTCTTTTTTAGTTTTTCCTGGACCAGTATATAAGCAATGCTCTGGAGACCCACCAACATCCAATACAGTGTCTAGTTCACCAATAGATGAGATTTCAGCATAACATCCAAGATTGATTAAGTGTCTAGTGATCTCAGGGTTAGGATTTGCCTTTAGAGAGTAATAAATTATACTTTTATCAGGAAGTGAATTTATTAATTTTTGATATGATTTAGTTAGTTCTGCTAAATTATAAACGTACAATGGACTACCATATTCTTCAACTAAACAATTGTAATCAACCATCTAAATCTGACTCCTAATCTCTCGTAGTTTTGACTTATCAATTTTTTTATTTACAGATACAGGCATTTCTTTTAAAATTAAAATTTCATCTGGTATTTTATAAGATTCTATTCTTTCCATAAGCATTTCCTTAACATAACTTATAGATTTATCTGTTTTTAAAAAAAGTATAGATTTTTTAACCAGGTCATCAGGCGGGATTAATACAGCTATTTCTGCTAAATTGAGATTATAAACTGTATCTTCAATTTCTTTTGAACTAATTCTAAAACCTTTTTGTTTATAATAGTCACCCGTTCTTCCAATAAAATAGAGATAACCATCGTTATCTATTTTAAATGAATCTCCTGTGTAAAGGGTATTAATTACTCCATGGATGTTCTTTTTAAATTTCTCATTAGTAAGAGAGTTGTTGTTCCAATACCCTGTCATGACGTTAGGACCTTCTACTACTAACTCACCAATTTCTCCTATTTTTAAACTAATACCCTGTTCATTAACAACATAGCACTTAACACCTTGTAAAGGTTTTCCAACCGAACCGGGTTTAATAGCAATTTCATGTGGTTTTAGTATCGATACCCTTTTACATTCAGTCAGACCATACATAGGATAAATTTTGCAATTAGGGATTAACTCTTTAAGCTTTGAAATATATGATAAAGGCAAACTCTCACCAGTATTAGTAATAATTCTTAGCGGAACATCGTTACAATATCTAGGTAACAGCTTAATTAGACCCTCTGTTAAATGTGGAACAGAAGGTAAAATAGTAACTTTCCATTCCTTTAGGAACTTTACAAATTGGACCCCAGCTAGACTAACTTCTCCCAATGCTAAAGTCGCTTTATTATAAAAGCTTAAAAATATTTGGTATAGGCCATAATCAAAGGAAAAGGGTAAAAAATTACCAATTATATCACAATCATTAATTTCTAAAACTTCAGATATTGCTCTAGTGCAAAATATAACATTAGAATGGGGGGAAACAACGGCTTTGGGCCTCCCAGTACTTCCAGAAGTATAAATCAATAATGCTAAGTCCATTTCTTCAATCTCATCAGATAGCAATTTGTGTTTATCATAATTTTTTATTTCTTCTTTGACAGTATTCATCAATATTATTGGATTTATAGATGTTTTTGATGAATTATATTCTTCACTAATTATTAATTTTGGATTACAGTCACTAACAATATAGTCGTAATTATATTTTGTAGTCTGCGAATTTATAATCACAGAGACACCACCAACACGAGAGATACCCATTAATAAGCAGATTAAATCAATACTATTTGGTAGTTTTAATAATATTCGATCCCCTTTTTCTATACCTTGTTGTAATAAAAAATTACCAAATTGAAAACTTCTTTCTTGTACCTCCTGGTATGTAATAACCTCGTCTCTAGTTATTAGTGCCGTTTTCTTTTTATATTTCCTTGCCACATTATCAAGTATCTGATGAATATAGTTCATGTCTCCTCCTATTCATATACTTATTTATAATTCTTTATTTTAGCAATCATGGAAAGTCCTAACAATTATTATTTTATAATATTTACAAATCTTTTTCTACATATATTCAATTAATTATCCATCTAGATAAATTTCAGCTTGTTTTTTGTATTTTATTAGAACATGTTATGTAATAAATTGATAAAATTCTCTTTTTTGACTTTACAGCTTTTATCTAACTATAAAGTCAGCCAAAATTATTTTCTATGTTAATTCGTACTTATAAGATATTTAAATAAAACTAATCAAACTAATCAAACGTTTGCTTAAAGAATCAAAGCTTGTATAATGTACATCTTTTAGGAATATGAAAAACTGTTGAAAAATACACGTCAAAAGGTACAAAAAATAAATTTAGAGTTCTTGAAAGAACCATGTATAAACGTAACTTATAACGGTAATGCCACAAATGATGTCATTCAAAGTACTATTCAAAAGGCAACCACAACCATTCTCTCAGCATTTGCTGAAAAAGAACGCCAGGACATTAGGCAACGTCAAGCTGAAGGATTGCTTTAGTTAAGTCACAAGGAAAGCACTTAGGAAAAGATCTCTTCCCCCCACCCCCCAGGTATTTATCGATGCTTATAACGAATGGAAAGAAGGAAGAATCACAGCTACAGCTGTTATGAGAAGGATTAATATAACTAAGTAGTTCTACATTCTACAGAGTAGTTAGAAGATATGAGAGGGAAATAAAAGGTTATACGAAAAAATAATATAAATAGTAATTTTCGAAAGCGAGGATACATACTGATGAAAATGATATCAATAATATTGTAACTAGTTATTGTACCCAAAACGAAAAAATTTGAAGTCATCCATGAGATGACAAAAAAAGGTTATACTGTTGCCATGCTATGCAATATTGCTAGTGTAACTAGAAGTGGACACTACAAATGGATAAAGCGGTACGCAACACCTTCTGAAAAACAATTGGAGAATGCCGAAATCAAGAAAAAGATAGTAAAGTGTCATAAAAAGATTAGAGGGATTTATGGATACAGAAAAGTACAAGTCTGGTTGAAAATCATCTATAATCTTCATATTAATCATAAGAGAGTACAGAGATTAATGAGTGAATTAAGGATCAGATCCATTATTAGGAGAAAACGACCTTATTACGGAAAGAAGCTTATGTGATTTCAGATAACCATCTGAACAAGGATTTCCAAGCTTCAAAAACGAATGAAAAATGGGTAACGGACATTACCTATTTAAATTTCAATGGACAGAGATTATATTTATCCGCTATTAAAGACTTGTACAACAATGAAATTATTGCCTATGAAATCAGTCGTAGAAATGACTTGAAACTTGTGTTAGATACACTTAAAAAGGCAAGAAAAAAACAAAACGTAAAATGGATCCTCTTACATAGTAATCAAGGGTTTCAATACACATCCCGTCAATACAATCAATTACTTAAAAAATATCAGATGAAGGCAAGTATGTCTCGAAAGGGAAACTGTTGGGACAATACTTGTATAGAAATCTTCTTCAGTCATTTCAAGTCAGAGTGTTTCCATTTATACTCTTTCCGCAAGGCTGATGAGGTTAAAGTTGCCGTGCGCAAATATATGCACTTTTATAACTACCAAAGATTTCAAAAGAAATTAAATAACCTGAGTCCATATAAATATAGGGCTCAGGTTGCTTAGTTGTGCTTTTTAAATACTGTCTAATTGACAAGGGGCACTTCAAATCTATAGGGGCTTTTTTTATTGGGTATTTTTTGTCTTATTCTCCCTTTTCGGGGGATGGGCAAAAAATACCCATGAGAGACTGCATCTTTATAAAAGTGTTCACTTAAAAAGATAAGAAGATGTTCTTTATCAAGTAATGGTATTTTTTTGTCTTCTACATTTAAATCAATTTCTTTAGAGTTTTTTAGGCATTTATACTTGTTGTTATATCCTTTTGAATAAGTTTTGTATATAGTGAATTATTTTTTAGCAGTTCCTGGTGATTCCCTTTTTCTACAAGCTTCCCATTCTCCAAGACATATATAATGTCTGAGTTTTCAATTGTTGATAACCTATGCGCAACAATAATGGTAGTTTTATCTTTACGTATATTATCAATATTTTTCGCGATTTTCTCCTCAGTACTTATGTCTAATGCTGAAGTTGCTTCATCTAAAATTAATATATCAGGGTTTTTTATTAATGCCCTAGCTAGTGCTAAGCGTTGCCTTTGTCCTCCTGAAAGGGTTAGACCTCTTTCTCCTATAACAGTTTCATAACCATCTGGCAAGCTCCTTATATAATCATCCAAACAGACAACCTTGATAATCTCATCAAGTCGCTGCGGCGAAACAATAGTCCCTAGAAGTATATTGTTTCGTATAGTATCTGAAAATAAATATGGTTCTTGAAAAACAACACCTATATTTTTAAACCATTCATTATTTTCCATTTTCATTATTGATAAATTATTAGCTTTTATGTCTCCTGAATTTAAGAAATCAAATTTTAACAATAAATTAATTATAGTTGATTTACCTGATCCACTTGATCCAACAAGTGCAATTTTTTTGCTATAAGGGATTTCCATAGATAAATTTCTTATTGAATAATTCGAATTATTGATATATTTATAAGAGGCTTCTTCTAGACTTATAGTGATTTTATCTTCGGGCAATAGTATATTATTTTCAATTTTCTCTTGACAATTATTTCTGTTATATTCTTCCTTAAGATTATCAATAGACGCTATACGCCTCATTGTCGTATAGATTAAATCATATATCCCTTTTATTGCATCTGCTAATTGTAAAGATAATTGAAAAATTATAACCAACGTACCTATTGACATTGACCCTACATATACTTTATACGAACCTATTGCGAGAACGATTAGGCTTGTTCCCCATTTTAGTGATTCATTTGCAAATAAATGCTTGCTTCGAATATTTTCTTCTTTAAAAGCATGCACATAATAACGCTCAAATAAGCGATTTAAAGTCTGTTGTTCCCACTTTGTCCTATTAAAAATAAGTACTTCTCTAGTAGAAGATATACATTCCTCTAACCGAACTAAAATTTTAGATTCTTTTTTATTAATTATTTTGGACATCTTTTTAAATTTATTTGCTAAATGTTTAGCAAATAATATATAAATAAGATTAAATAATATTATAAATATTAATACATATATATTAGTGGAACCAATTATAAAAGTTAATAGTATTATGCTAAGTAATTGTTGAAGTAAACGTGGAATATCCCATGCCAATAAACGCCCTACATTTCCTATATCAACTGTAAAGTGATGTACATATTCCCCTGTACGCTTTTTTTGAAAAATCGCTGTTTTTATACTATAAAGATGTTGAAAATAATTACTTGATAAAGATAATAATAAGTTGGACATATTTTTGGCTAAGACATACGAACTTATTGTAAAAAGTAGCGAATAGCTTATATATGAGATAGCAATTAAAGATAAGACATATATAAACTGATCATACTCCTTATTTATAAATACGTTATCTATTAGTCTTTGCTGTAAAACAGTAGAGGAAATATAAGCGCCAGATTCTAAGAATAACAATAGAATAGAAAATATATAAATCCATTTATTACCACGTGTTTTTTTAAAAATCCAAACTAGACTATTCATTTATACCTCCAGACACTCATTTTCTCTATTTATTAATTTAGTGAAAAAACCCTGATTACTGATTAGCTCCTCGTAAGTACCGGACTCTACAACTTCTCCATTATCAATAACAACAATACGATTAAAATGTTTTATAGAAGATATTCTATGAGCAATAGCAATAACAGTTGTTTCTGTTGATAGATTATTTAATTTAGAATAGATTTCTTCTTCATTTTTATTATCCAACGAAGAAGTTGCTTCGTCTAATAAAATCAAATTTGATTTTTTCACAAACATTCTTGCTAACGCAATTCTTTGTTTCTGTCCTCCGGATAATTTAATTCCTCTTTCACCTAGTAGCGTTTTATACCCCATACTTAATTTGCTTATAAACTCATGAGCATTAGCTAATTTCGCTGCTTCTATTACTTGTTCATCAGAAGCTTCTGGATTTGCAAATTTTATATTATCGAAAACAGATGATCCAAATAAATATGTTTCTTGAGGTACGTATCCTATAGAATTTCTTATACTTGATAGTGAAAATTGACTACCATCTTTCCTATTTATGTAAATACAACCACTTTCTGAATCATATGCTCTCAAAAGCAATTTAAAAATAGTGGTTTTTCCTATACCACTCTTACCCACTATTACAACTCGCTCACCTTTCGTTATCTTTAAATTGAAGTTATTTAATATAGGCTGACTTGAATTATAACCAAATTTTATATTTTTAAATTCTATTGTGGTAATATCCTCGAGTTCATTAGATGACACAACTAAATTTTTCACTTTAGGCTTCTCAGCCAAAAATTTATATAAATTTTCAGCTTGGTAAATTAATATTTTTTGTTCGGTCATAGATGTTATTACTGCTGTAATTCTATGCATTGCGTTAAAATAGTAGAGAAAGAATGCTACAAATATCCCCAAAGAAATATCATTACTCCTAATTGAAAAATACCCAACTATAATTAAAGCAATTCCACCTAAATAATAAGAAATTCTCCGAATCGTACCCCTTAAAAAAGAAAAAAAGTACATGCTTATTAGACTTTTATTAAAATCATTATGTTTATTCAAAAAATTATTCAAGTCCCATTCCTGCACATTATTAACTTTTAACTCTGTAATGGCCGATATACTCTCGTAAGCCTTTTTATTTAATGCAATACGAGCATTAGACATGCTTTTCCCACTAATAGATGCTTTTTTTTCAAAATAAGGTCCAAATAAATAATATAATAATAGAAATGGAATTATGATTAATGTTAATTTAACACTCGTGATTAACATAAAACCTATAGAGATAATGGCAAATAATAGCTCCTGAATAAACATGGGAAGTAACGAACTATATAATTTTTGCACATTTTTTACCTCTGTACTTAAAATTGACAGAAGTTTTCCAGAAGAATTAGTTTCATAATAATATATATCTAAATTTCTTAAATGCTGTAATATATGTAATTGTAAATCTCGAGAACAATACTCTTGTAGTTTACGTTGTTTAGTATTTTGAATCGGAATTATTACAAAGTTTATCAATAAAATAATTAACATACACCCAAATAATATTACATAAAACTCCATTAAGTTCTCATTTACCAATGAGCTATCTATTAAAAATTGAATAGCTTTAGGTATTAAAAGGCTACTAATTGATATTAACAAACTACAAAAGATCAGAATTATAAAATTAAATTTATATGGCTTTATATATGATATTAACCAACCATAAATCTTAAATACATCTGATTCAAAAGCACTTTTATTTTTATTATTCTTCATATCATACTCCTCTTTATTGATTATCATTAGATAATAGAATATTATCTAAAAAAAATATTAACTTTTTTGTTTTTTATAAAATCACGGTTCATTTGAAATCCTATGATAATAAAAAATTATTTTACCTACTTTATTTATCCACTTTTCTTTTAACTTGATGGATGATTTTATAAGTAACTCTATCTTGAATACGCTTACGATTATAAACTTTCTTAATGCATTGAAAAATAATGCTAAACTCGCCTTTGATATACTTACCCTATCTTTAATTTAGCTAAAAATGAATCTATACAGTTATTTACCTACAGACATTTTTCCATATTAGGGCTTAATTTAGTTATACTTATATAATATTACTAATCCTAATTTTTACACTATCTCACATAAGCCTACTCAGAATGTTATATTTTTTACAGCTAGCAATTCAAAAAATATAACATTCCGATACTATTAATAACCTATATAATAATAATTTCTATTAAGGTTTTAACCTACTTTAAGAAAACCAATCATTTAAAGTTGGACTTTCAGCTGAATCCATAAATGTTACTTCGAATCCTCTTCGGCGCAACATTTCTACAAAGCTCATAATTTTGATAGAATCCAATCCTCTATTTAATAAAATTTTCTCATCGAATAAAGTAGAGGGCGATTCCTCAAGAAGGTCAGCAACTTATTGACGTAAATTTTGTAATGTGAATTCTGAACTATCCTTCTTCAATTTATATAAATCCTTCAATAGTAAGTCTTTTGTTTTAGTTACTGCACATCTATTAGATGCATACTCCAATGCTTGTTTATGATGGTCTAGTGAAAATCAGTAACTGCATCTGCTACAAAAAATGGCTCTATACCATCCATAAATACTTCACAAGCTGTTAAAAGGCAACCAACATGCGCATAAATACAACAAATAATAAGTTGATCTCTTCCCTGTTTATTTAAAATTTCTAATAGATTTGTCTTTTCAAATGCACTATATCTCCATTTTGTCAGGAATATATCATCTTCATCAGGAGTAAGTTCATCGACAATTTTCTTTTTGTCTGGTCCAACAGGAATACCATCACCCCAAAAATCTTGTAATAACCCTCGTTGTTCTAATGTTTTCCCACCAGGTTACGCTGTATAAACACCTGGTATACCAAGTTCTTTACATCTTTCTCTAATCACCTTAATATTTGAAATGAGTTCTACTTTTGGCGATTTTTTATCGCTATATGCATCGAGAAAATATTCTTGCATGTCATGGATTAGAAGAACTGCACGTTTCAGATATGGTGTCCAATTCACTTTATTTTTTGGTAGTTCTGGTTCCATTGGCGTTTTATATACTGAAATAGATGGGATTGCCATCTAATCACTTTCTTTCGAATCTTAATAGGTTTTATCGTTTTACTGTAATAAGTTTTTCAGCAATGACTTTACGTAATTCTTTTTTGCTTACTTTTCCAACACCTGTTTGCGGGAAAGATTCAATAAATTCAATTCGATCTGGAATTTTATAAGCCGCTATACCACGTTCTCTTAAAAACGTTTTTAATTCACTTACAGTTGGAGCTTGTCCGCGCGCTATTACAAAAGCGCAAGTACGTTCTCCTAAATAATCGTCAGGCATAGATACAATTGCTACATCATGTACTGCATCATGTGCTAATAGATGATTTTCAACCTCTTCCGCAGCAACCTTCTCACCACCACGATTAATTTGATCTTTATCTCTTCCTTCTACAATGATGTAACCTTGTTCATTTACTTTTACAAGATCACCTGTGCGATAAAATCCATCCTTTGTAAATGATCGTGCATTATGCTCTTCTGCTTTATAATAACCACGAATTGTATATGGACCTCGTGTTAATAAACTACCTACTTCACCAGGTTTTACATCGTTATCATTTTCATCAACAACCCTTACTTCATCGGATGTAGACATCGGTCTTCCTTGTGTATGAATAATGATTTCTTCCGGATCATTTAATCTTGTGTAATTTACTAACCCTTCTGCCATACCAAACACTTGCTGTAACGTACATCCAAATGTAGGGCGAATACGCTTCGCAACTTCGGCACTAAATTTTGCACCACCTACTTGAATCACTTGCAAGCTCGATAAATCGTTATTAAGGGAAGATGCAGCATCAAGCCAAATCATTGCTAATGGTGGAACGAGCGCTGTAATCGTCACTTTTTCTTTTTCTATAAGAGCAAATGCCTCATCTGGACTCCCTCCAGTTGCCAACACTACCTTTCCACCCGCATAGAAAGTTCCAAATGTTCCTGGAGAACTCATCGGGTAATTGTGTGCTACTGGAAGAACTGCCATATAGACACTTTCTGCATTTAAATTACAAATTTCAGCACTAACACGTAAACTATAAATATAGTCATCATGTGTTCTAGGAATTAATTTAGAAAGTCCTGTTGTCCCTCCTGATAATTGGAGAAATGCAACATCACTTGGCTGAACTTCTGGTAATGAGACGGGATCCATATACAGATCATTTATGTTCACAAACTCTTCTTCTTCTCCCACTACAATTACATGTTGTAAAGTTGGCACTTTCTCTTTCACTTCTCTTGCTAGTTTTCGATAATCAAAGCCGAGAACCTTATCTGAAATAACGTAAGCACTCGCCTCACCAAACTCACAAAAATAACTAATTTCACTACTACGATGTGAAGGTAATGCAAAAACAGGAAGTGCTCCAATTCGAAATAGCGCAAAACATACTTCAAAAAACTCGATAATGTTAGGTAACTGGATTACAACTCGATCCTCTTTCTTTATTCCTAAATTCAGTAAGCCTGAAGCTAAGCGATCTACCTTTTTATCAAGATCACTATACGTTATATGCGTATTACCGCTTACAACCGCAATGTGATCTCCATATTTCTCAGCACTCTCTCTTAACACGCCGCCAAATGTTTCACCAAGCCAACACCCTTCTTCTCGATAACGATCGGCAAATTCTTTTGGCCATTCCGTATAACCTGTTAACATTCTTTCGTCCCCCTATTTTTCATTCAGCGAATTATCTCTTAGCCCTAAAGCCTTCAGCATTGTTTGGAACTTAGCTGATGTTTCCGCTAACTCATCTTCTGGTTTTGACTCAGCAACAACTCCAGCTCCTGCATATAAACGAAGTGTATTTTCTTGCACTTCAGCACAACGAATTGTAACAATCCATTCGCCATCTCCATTTAAATCGCTCCACCCTAACATTCCTGTAAAGAATTCACGGTCAAATGGCTCAATTTTTTGAATAGCCTCTCTCGCTTCTTCCATCGGCGTTCCGCAAACTGCTGGCGTAGGATGAAGAGCGATTGCTAATTCTAAAGAAGAAGTATTTGGATCCTTAAGCTCACCTTTCACTTCTGTAGACAAATGCCACATTGCTTCACTATGAATAACTGATGGTTTTTCTGGCACATGCAATGTATGACAGTACGGACGAAGCGCAGCAGCTACCGCTTCAACTACTACTGCATGTTCATGTAAATCTTTTGGTGAAGAGAGTAATTCCTCTGCTCTTCTCTTATCTTCCACTGGATCTACACTACGAGGTCTTGAACCAGCTAACGGATTAGAAGTAACTTGCATACCATTACGTGAGACGAGTAATTCAGGGCTTGCTCCAATTAATGTCTTATTGTTCTCGTTTTCACCTTTCGGTAAATTCACAGCAAATGTATAACCATGCTTATTATGCTCTGCTAATTCGCGAAGTAGTTTTTGTTTATCAATCTTCTCTGAAGATTTAACATTTAGCGATCTAGATAGAACGATTTTCTTTAAATCTCCATCCTGAATTTTTTCAATCCCTTGCTTCACACCATTCATATACACTTCAGGCTCTGGGACTGGTGACATTTCAAATGTTAAGTTCGCATTTGTTTCAAGATGATTTGTTGTATCCAATTGTAAACGCTCAGAAGTTCTGCAATATTCCGGTACAATAAGTTGAACTTCTTTTCTACAATCAAATGGCAAGGCACCGACAACGATAGGATTAGGATTTCCTGCTTGTTTTGCATTACTTAATACCGCTTGTACAAGTTCTGGAAAACTTTCAATTTCATGATGCTTTACTGTAGTAAACTCTCCTTCAGTTAAGATTGTACGGGTTGGTGAAGCAAAAAAAAATGAAGAACCAACTTTATAATCATCTAATAATTGTAGAGCTGAATTTTTATATTCAGTCATATAACTCATCTACTAATAACCTCCCACATTTAATATTACACTCCTAAAGTTGCTCCTCCATCAACACACATATTATGCATTGTAATATGTGCAGAACGGTTAGAGACCAAAAATAAAACTGCTTCTGCAATATCAGAAGGTGTAGCCAATTTTTTTAAAGGAATCCCTAATTTATAATTTTCTAGAGAACCTTTAATTACTTTTTCCATATCACTCTCATCATTCCACATTTTTTGTTGCATTTCAGTTTCTGTGGAACCTGGTGATACAATATTACAGCGGATATTATATTCGGCTAATTCTAAAGCCATAGTTTTGGTAAACGAAGTAACTGCAGCTTTAGACGCTGCATATGCAGACATTCCTACACGTGGTATACTAGATGCATTTGAACCTATGGTAACAATTACCCCCTCCCTACGGGGCTTCATATATTGAATTACAGCACGCGAAACATAAAATACACCCGTAGTGTTCACTTCAAATGTTGAATGCCAATCCTCATCACTCAAAGATTCAACAGAGCCAATACGTAAGATTCCTGCTACATTTACTAAAATACCAATTGGCCCCATAGTAGATTCAACTTCTTCTACTATTTTATCTATCCTTTTGCGATCACTAACATCTGCTCGAAAGACAACAACATGTTGATTTTTTTTTTGTAATTTTTTTGCCATTCTATCTAATACTTCTTCATTTTTATCTACTGCTACTACAGATACACCTAGTTCAGCCAGAGCTTTAACTACAGCAGCTCCAATACCTTGTGCAGCACCAGTTACTAAAGCAATTTTCCCTTTCAAATCCATATATGTATTCCTTCCCTTTTCTTTTATTTTAGGCTTATAACAAAATTTCAAAAATAATCATATTTACACACGTACTCTTTACATTCTTTATAACTATATCGCACCTCAAATTGCTTAATGATAATAAATTTTTTTAATTTGTTTTATATTACATTTAAATATATCGCTATAACATTGTATTATTTTTAATAATAAATTCCATATTTTTAAACAAAAAGAATAATAAGCGTTTTTTTCAAAAAGAAACTTATTATTCCTTTTATATTTACCAGTACACTAAACACTCTATCAGTCTGAGTAAACTACCTTATGCAAACACCGTCATGAATAAATGGATATACTAACAGTTTCAGATATGTCATGAATAATTTCATGTATGTTTTTAAGGATAACTTTATGCGGAAATTGATTAGAATTGGCACATACTGATAATTTATAATCAGAATCTATATGATATTGTTTAAAAAAGTAAGCACTATTTGTATCACCTTGATTAATACTAATACCTTCCTCCTCATTTTTTTTTATGGTAAAAGAGTTGAAAGAAGTTGAAAGACCTGTGCCAATTGCCTTGATATAACTTTCTTTCAAAGTCCATAAATCATAAAAATAATCATTTTTTTCGGTTAATACCTTTAAATTCAAATCCTCAATTTCCTTCATTGAAAAAACTTGTGAAATTGTTTCTAACTTGATTGGACGTATTTGTTCAATATCTATACCTACTGAAGTATTACCTACAATACAAACAATCCAATCCCCTGAGTGAGAAATATTAAAACAAAAAAACTTATCTCCTACCCAATCCGGCTTACCATACTTATTGTAAGTATACTTTATATCTTGATTAGATATTTTATAACGTTTACAAATAATAGATCTAATCATTACATCACCTAACAAAGTTCTATAAGCATCTTCTTTTTTTTTATAACGTTCTATTTTTCTTTTCTTTTCTATTGAAACCAAATTTAACAGGCTATTGTATGTGGTTTCATCCATAGATTTCAAATTCTTGATAGCATAAATACTGCACATTAAACCGTCCTTTCTTTTGACAATTGATAAATTAATGCAATTTTACATCTTTTATTTTTTATCAAATATAACTATAACATTTCAAAATATTTCCTTATCTTCTTTCAGCCGAAGCTTTTTTTCTGCCTTCTTTTCAAATCTCTTAGCCTCATTTCTTCCTCATAAATCGTTACTTCTAATACAACACATTCGATACTTATTTCTTTCACAAATCTTTCTGCATACTATAATTCAACATTTTTTAATTCTTATTAAAATTTCTAAAACGAACATTATTTTTAATTGAAAGAAATTTTAAATTATCATATAAATTTAGTTCATTATTTATGAATAGTATGATTATGTCCTAACTCAATAAATAAATTTTTTATTTTTTTACTGTAGGATCGAATTTTACTATTATAACCTGCAGACTTTTCTACTACATTTAGTATATATTTTATTAGAAACTAGTGCAGAACATCATTTTTAGGTTTTTAAAATCTTAACATTTCGCTTAAATTTCTCATTGGTAGAATAATACATATGTTAAATACCAAAATACAAACAAAGACGAATCTCTCCTCTAGGCTTCGTCTTAATATGTAAAAATCACACATTCATTAACCTTATTTTAGTTTAAATTCAAAACATCCTCATACACAATTGCATATATGTCATTCCATCTGAGCATCGTATTTAATTTTAACCCTATCTTATATATTTGCATTTTTTATCGGCTGAACATATTTGCGAATATTGGAAATTGTTAGGTATCTAAACAAGTGTTGAATCTAAACTTTATATCCTGATTCTAAGAAATGATAATGTATACCCACCCATTTCACATCTAACACCTTCACCCATACACGTGCAAATGTTTTCTGTATAAAAGTATCCGGTGAAACATATTCAACATCAGTTTGCATAATTTTTTTAGATGCTGACAATAATTTAATATCAAATTTCCCATTTGGAGTTAATGGGATTTTATTCAGGTGTACAAAATATGTAGGTATCATATAATTCGGTAAATACATAGATAAGTTATCTCCTAACTCTCTATTAGATAGTTCTTCATTTACTACATAATAAGCACATAATGTTTGTTCATTTTGGGCATCTGGATATACTGTAACAATTGCTTCTTTAATTGAACGTATCTGAAGAATTTGCGACTCAACTTTGCCAATTTCAATTCGATTCCCTCTTATCTTCACTTGATTATCCTTACGTCCTATATATTTAATATTTCCATCTGGAAACCATCTTGCCAAATCACCAGTTCGATATAGGCGTTTAGGGGTTAGCAATAAATCGCATTCGGTCAGTTCAGGCTGATTTAAATATCCTCGTCCAAATATCCGCTACCACCTATAAATAATTTCCCTAACACCTCGATAGGCTGAATACGGAGTACCTCATTTAAAACATAAATTGTTACATTCTTGTCCTTTATTGAAGGTATTATTGATGTAGACATTTTTTAGATATAATATTTAAAACATCACTATAATTCCTATTCACATAAAAATGATCCCCATCGATTTCAAAGAAATCACAATCCCCATCAGTCAAATCTCTCCAAGATAGTATATTGTTCCTATCTATTATATGATCTTTATTTCCAAAAATAATTGATAAATCTTCTTTGATTCTACTCGACTCTGTATTGTATTGGTATTCATTATTCATTTTAAAATCTGCTCTTAATATCGGTAAAAACAAATCTATTAATTCTTTATTTTCGAGAACTGCAGAAGGAGTTCCATTCATATGTTTTATTTTTTCAATAAATTGATCATCCGGTAGTAAATGAAAAAAGGAATGTGACTTTCTTTTATGTGGAGCACCCATTCCTGAAATAAAAACATGCTCAGGAGTAAAAAAATCAAAATTTCTAATTAATTCAAATGCTACCAATCCTCCAAAACTATGGCCAAAAATTGAATATTTTTCACATTCATTAATATGAATTAAAATTTGTTTATATACATCATCAACCATTTCATTTAAATTCGCAAATAAAGTTTCACCGATGCGGCTCCCTCTACCAGAGTACTCAATTGGGATAAATTCAATTGAATTACAAACACGGCCCCATTCTTTAAAAATTTGTGCAGATCCCCCTGCATGTGCCAAACAAATCAGTTTACTTTTATTCATACATTACCTCCCAAAAATCAACAAAAAGAACTTCACATCCGAAATTTTGAATTTATAACAAAAAATATTTTTCTTGAGCATAAATTAACCTGAATAAGAATTTGATAATAAATATAAACTCCATTTTAATACTACGAGTTTTTAATGTACTTTTCTCGACTATATTGCGAGATTTCGCAATCATTATATTATAGCAAAACGAGTGAATATACATATGCCTCTCATTACATTCTTTGAAATTGAAATTTTTGTTTAATTAAAAACGAAAATTAAAAATCTAATATTTTACATATACAGAAAATTATAATATAAAAGGAATAAAATCTCAATATTTTTAAATATAATTTATAAATGGATTATTTTTCAATTAATACCCGTTAATCCAAACAAGATTCCAATGTTCGTTTTAAAACAAGAAAAAAATCTCTTACAGCCCCTACCACAGAGCACAATAAGAGATTCTTACAGAATCAAACACACACTAGTAAAAGTCAATGCATCGAACATGATTTACTACAAGTCAAATCAATAATCAGTTTCAGCTAAATGTCAAAGAAAGACCCAATTGACCATTTCTATTGGCATCACAGCAGCTAAGAAACGTACAAGTACATATTTCATTAAATGTCATGATTTACTTTAAAATCTTAAACGTGCAAAAGTAGCAAATCGTCTTGAAACTCGTATGGAACATTATACGAAGCATAAACTACTTATCAATGATGAAATTAGTTATTTGCCAATTGATTCAGAGGATGCAAAATTATTTTTTCAGTTAATTGATATGCGTTATGAAAAACTTCATTCCACGATTCTCACTACCAATATTAATTTCAAATCGTGGAATGAAGTTTTTCAAGACACAAAAATAGCTAACGCCATATTGAATCGTGTTTTGCATCACGCCACAGTCGTTAGCATTATTGGAAAATCTTATCGAATTAAGGATCATTTTAATAAAGAGAATAAGTAATTTTGTACAGCCTTGGACAAGCAAAAGTGTACATGTTTAGGTTGACATTTATACTCAAGGATATACTCTACTGTTTCTTGCTTAAATGTATCATCATATTGTTTTCCTATACCTATTGGAATTTAGACACCTGATTATAATTGAAATATTTATTATAATCAGGTGTCTATTTTATATCTTTATCATTCATATATTAATTAATATAAATTAACGTGAATTGAACCCATTAGTAGGTCACTTTGTAAGCTAAGCTTAAATATGTTATTTAGTATTTATCGTTTATTAAATCTTTTATAAAAATTATTTATAAAACGTATTAGGTACATCTTCTTTTAAAATAAAATCTTCAACTAATTTAGATGCCTCTCTTTCAATATTTAGAGTTGAGGATAATATATCCTTTAAGTTAGTAAGATATGCTCGTTCTTTTTTTGATGCTCTTAACTTAAGGACTAAATTAGCTGCTATTCTAAAATTCTGATAGCTATCTAAATATAAGTCTTCAATCACTTCAATATTGTTATAATTACCTTTATATTTTGAGATAATTTTTGAATAATGGTACCTTGAATTACTCAAATTAAATAAACTTTTGTATATGTCTTTTAATGGCCCTTTTTGATGGAAATGTTCTTCTAAGTAATTATCGAATCTATCAAAAGTTTTTAGACCTACCAACCGTCTGTGATTTGGTATATCTAAAAAATCCACTGCCTCCCCCCCTAATATTTGGGAGTTATTCTTAGTCATAACTTTAAATAAATAATTTTTGTCTAGTTTAAAAGAATGCCCATCCGTATAGAAACTACGGAAAATGTATTCATTTTCACCTTCAATGTCCATTCTAGTTTCCATAGCTTTTGCAATAATGGCTATATCAACCAAACCAGAATATTTATAAAAATGGTCACATACAAAAAATTGGTCATGTTCCATATGTGTAATTTCAATGTAGTGTGGTCCCCTATGTTTGCAATAATACATATTAAATGGTAAATCAAAGATATCAACACGTACTAGTATCGAACTACCACTGTTTAATATAAATATTATTTTTTCTAACCAAAGTTCAAAATTTGGTGATTTATATTCAATACTTCTTACATTAGTCGTGTTATAAAGATGTTCATACTCATTTATATAGTAAGGAGTAAAAATTAGATTATTCTCATTTTCATAGATTGCTAACCCTGCCTGGTTCCAAATAAATTCTGATATTGGTATAACCCTTGATAAAATAGCGTTTAGTGTAAGGGTTTTACAATCGAAGTTCTCCTTATAAATTACTTTTGATTTACTCAAATTGTTATACCTCCTTCATTGTGATAGAAAAAATATGTATAAATGGATTATAACCAAACTTAAGGTGATCTAATTTCATATAAGAATTTAATGACATATGATAAAACCAAATTTTAGGTTTTATAAACTTGTTAATACCTAGATGTGAATGCATGTATTCAAAAGATTTGAAACAAATATCACCATTATTAGATATCTCACTATTTAAGTCTGATAAGTGTAATTTTTTAGAATAAATATTATTTTCATTCATTAGGTCCACATTATGGTAATAACTACCTCCGTAACAAGTGCCAACAAAAAAAATGTCTGAGTATAAGTTTGGTCTGATTTTTATAAGTTGATTATCCACTTCAAAGTTATCAAAATTATTGTTAATATTAAATATAAAAGGTATATCTTGACTTTCATAAATAAAGTTCATGTTCTCGCGAAAAAAATCTTTTGGTATAGAGAGTCCTGCTAAAGAGTCTAGTTCTCCATTACTTTTATCTTCATAACTAGTTATACCTTTATTGTTGTTGTGTTCTTCAAGGTTTACGCAATAAAACACTATTAACTACCTCCGTATTTTTTATTAAAAACTAAATTAACTTTGATTGATTTAGTTTTAACTAGGAAACAACGTTTACCTTTTTCAAATAGGGTTTTTATAGAGTTTGAATGTTATTCTGAGCCGCATAAAACACTGTTATGGAGATTTACCTACTTTAAAAATACTTTACCCCATAACAGTGACTTGTTAAATAAACTATGTATAAAGCTAGTTTTACTATTTAAGTACTTCATCCTTCTTACTTACTATAAGTTCCCACCAATTATTAATAGTCGGTTCCAAAGCAAGTTTTACAAAGGGTAAATTGATTCCTTTTTTATTTAGATTTCCCATAAAAGTCATAACCCTTATCGAGTCCATCCCTAATAACAATAAGTTCTCATTATCATTAATTGACTGAAACTCATTATAGCCAATTAGTTCAGCGACTTGTTCACGGATGTAATCTTTAGTTAAATCATCATTCTCATTAGATAGTGCTTGTTTTATTTGCTCGGTAGTAATTGTTTTAGCGCATCTATTTGATGTATAAATTAGTGATTGTTTATGATCTTCTAAAGTGAAATCAGCAACAGCATCTCCAACGAAAAATGGTTGTATACCTTCCATAAATGCATCTGCTGCAGTTAAAAGACAGCCTATATGAGCGTAAACTCCACAAATTATTATCTGGTCACGTCCTTGCTCCTGAAAAATGTCTAATAGGTCATTTTTTTTAAAAGCACTGTACCTCCATTTAGTTAATAAAATATCATCTTTTTCAGGAGTCAAACTGCTAATAATCCTTTGCTTATTACCTTCTCGGGGAATTCCCTTTCCCCAAAAGTCTTCTAATAACGCTCTCTGGTGAGAATTTTGACCTTCAGGTTGAGCAGAATATATAATTGGGATTCCAAGCTCCTTACACGTGCTTTTTAGTATATTTATATTCTTCACAAGAGTTTTTATTAGCAGTGAGTCTTCTTCATAAGCGTCAATAAAATACTCTTGCATATCATGAATCAGTAAAATCGCACGTTTTTTATCAACATTCCATTTTACTTTATTAGTTGGTAAATCAGTTTTTGTTGGCATTAGATAGTCTTTAATAGTTGGTAAAGTCATTAAAAATTCTCCTCATAATGTAAGTAATTTAATAATTAATTTTGGTCTTCCTATATTTATCTGATATCATTTTACGTAATTCTTTTTTACTAACTTTCCTTACTCCAGTCTCAGGAAATTCAGTTATAAATTCTACTTGATCCAGAGATTTATATTCATCTCCACCTCTTAAAGTTAAAAACTCTTTTAAATCTTTTAAAGTAGGACGATTTTCTTTTGCTATTATATAGGCACAAATTCGCTCACCTAAATACAACTCTGGGATAGATACTATTGCTACATCTGTAATATCTTTGTGTACTAGGAGATGATTCTCAACTTCTTCTGCTGAGGTTTTTTCCCCTCCCCGATTAATCTGATCCTATTCGTTCAGCTACATTAATAACTGATTTTTCTTTCATTTTTAAAATTGTATCTCCTGAGTTATTGATAATCTGTTCAATTATATTTAACATATTATCTCCCAGTCCTTTAATGGTACTATATTTATATAAAGTAGTTGAGTACGTTAATATACATTTAAGTTCACTATCATTATCAATAATTTCTAATATTAATTTAAAATCTGATACAGGCTGTTCGATCATTTTAAAAGACTTTATTTCTAAATCTCCTTTGAATTCATTTAATTTAATAACTTTTTGAAAAAGAAACATCGCTTCAAAAATCTGGTTATTAAGATTAATACTTTCTTGATAATTATTAAGTACCTCATCAAAGGTATATTCTTGATTTTCAATAGCTTTTAAAGAGTTTTCTTTTACTTCTTCTAAGAAATCATAAAATAATTTATTATCGAGTGGCTGGTTCCTAACGGCAACAGTATTTACAAATAAGCCCATGGTAGATTCTAAATCTGAATGCGTGCGTCCCCCGCTCATACTTCCAATAATAATGTCATTATTCTTACTATAAGTAGATAGCATAATAGTATAAATAGTTAACATAACTGTATATAGAGTAGTATTTTTCTCTTTAGCAATTAAATACAATTTCTCTTTTTGTGATTTATTAATTACGAACTCAATATTATTACCCTTAAAGTCTAATTCTTGTTGCGTTTCGTAATCAGTTGGCAGCTTAAACATTGAGAATTGATCCTTGAATAAATTTCCCCAATAATTCCCTTGCTTTTCTATACTTTTAATACGAGACAATTGCCAGTTTGCATAGTCTTTATATTGAACACGTAAGGGTGACAGACTCTCTCCATTGTAATATTTTATCAAATCATTCATAAAAATATTTAATGAAATTCCATCTGATATAATATGGTGCATATCTAGTAAAAATAAATAGCTATCTTCCCCCACTTTTAATAAGTCGCATTTAAATAGTGGTAACTTATTAAGATTAAAAGGTTGAACAAAGTTATTAATATAATTAGCTATTTCTTTATGATCATCCATTTCAATGACATTGAGTTTAAAAGAGTAAAATGAAGCTATCTTTTGTCTTAATTCAGAGTTTATTTCTAAAAAATATGTTCTTAAAGTCTCATGTCTTTCTATTAAATGTGAAATTGCATTTTCTAAACGCTTTACATTTAAATTTCCTTTGAACTCTGTAACAGAAGGCATATTGTATGCAATTTTTGATGGTGAGATTTTGTTCATTTCAAACATCCTCTTTTGTAGAGGAGAGATTACATAACTGTTCTTGGTACTTACTTGAGGTATAATTAAATGTTCTTCTTTTCTTTTTCCTTCTATTTGTTTTGCTAGCTGTTTAAATAAAGGGTTGTCAAAGACATCTTTTATTGATAATTTAACTTGAAATGTCTCGTGAATCTTTGTGACTAAGTTTGCTGCTTTAAGTGAATGTCCCCCAAAATCAAAAAAGTTATCTAACAGTGAAGGTTTGTTAGTCCCTAGCACGGCACTCCATACGATTGCTAATTCACTTTCTAATTGAGTTAAAGCTCTTTCTTTGGAACCCTTTTTACTTTTATGAATATACTTAGGTAAAGATTTGTAATCAATTTTTCCGTTAATAGTTAAAGGTATATCTTTTAGTTCCATAAAATAACTAGGTATCATGTAAGGCGGAAGCACTTCACTTAATTTTTCTTTTATTTTTTCAGTTGTTACAGAGTTATTAGTTACATAATAAGTAATTAATTCTAGACTTTCTTTTTCAGCTTTAATAGGGATTATTACTGCTTGTTGAATTAATCCGGTTTTATAAAGAGCGTTTTCTATCTCTTCTACCTCAATTCTAAACCCTCGTATCTTTACTTGGTTATCTACTCTACCCATATATTCTACATTACCATCTACTAGCCACCTTGCTAAATCACCCGTATAGTAGATTCTTTCACCTGAAACAATAGGATTCTCAATGAATTTTTCTTTAGTTAAATCAGCTCTATTTAAGTAACCCCTCGCAAGTCCTTGCCCAGCAATATATAATTTCCCTGTGACACCAATAGGTTGCAATTTAAATGAATCACTAAAAATATAAAACTTTGTATTAAGGTTTGGTTTCCCGATAGGAATTAGCGATGTCTCATTTCCTTGAGTCAGGTAACTTGATACTTCAACGGTGGTCTCTGTAGGTCCGTAGGTATTATATAACCTAGTATTATTTTTTAATGTAAGTGTATCGTAAAAGCACCTTGTCAAATTAGCAGACAAAACTTCACCGCCTACAGAAACATACTTAACAGTCACTAATTTATCTTGCATTTTAAATTCATTTACATAATTTAAAAAAACTTGAAGCATAGATGGTGAGAACTCAAGATGTGTAATTTTATATTTATTAATAGCTTCTATAATAAGTAAAGGGTCCATTTCAGCATGATTTTCTAATAAGCTAAGGCGTGCCCCTTTCCACATCCACCAAAATAATTCCCAGACAGACGCATCAAAAGATATAGTGGTTTTTAACAAAAGTGAGTCTGTATCCTTGAGTGGACTTCTCTCCTCAAGGGTTTGCAGAAAATTTATAACCGATTTATGTTCAATCATTACACCATTTGGTTTTCCAGTTGTTCCTGAAGTATATATAATATAGGCTATATCTGTAGTTTTTACGTCACTATTTAAATTATTTACTTCACCAAGATATATGTCATTTAAGGAAATTTTAACTCCTTGAAATGAAATTTTATCTTTAATTGAATGGTCACTTAACAAAAATGATGCACCAGAATCATTTAATATAAATGAAATTCTGTCAGCGGGATATTTGGGGTCAATTGGTAAATAAGTTGCACCAACCTTTAATACCCCAAGTATAGAAGCTAACATTTCAATTGAACGTTCAAAAGCTAATCCTACAACATCACCAGGATGTACACCCCTTTTTTGGAGTTCTTTTCCAATTCCGTTCGCTTTAATATTCAATTCCTTATATGTAATTTTCGTATCCCCAGATTGAATAGCTATATTATTTGGTTTTTTTTCAACTTGATACTCGAACATACCGTGTATCGTTTGAAATTTTAATATATGACTTTCTGACCTATTGAATTTATTTAAAATATCTAGACGTTCCTTTTCTAACAAAATATCTATAGAACCAACATCAGAATCAATCTCAGTATCCAGTAAAGTATCAATTAAATTTATAAACCTATCACTATGTAAAGAAATATCGCTTTCGGAATATTGTCTCGGATTTGCATCCATTTCAACTTTTATAGTAGATGTTTCTACATCAATGTAAATATTAATTGAAATGTCTTCTACTGGACCTGCTGAAAGATTATGAACTATACCTTTTACACCTCCGAAATTTAAACTGTAATCAAAAGTTTTAAAGTTTACTACAGGCCCAAATAATTTATCATTAGTACCAACGTAACCGAGCTCTCGTCTAATTAATTCACTTCGATATTTTTCATGTTTTTTAATTTCTAATATTTCCTTTGAAACCTGCATAATTAAATTGTTAATGCTATTGTTACTTTCAACATTAACATTTAGAGGTAGAACATTCATCACATTTGATGGAATTGTAAGTGATACTGAACCGAGCCTACACATCATTGGTAGTCCAAGTATTATTTTATTTTGTCCAGTAGTTAAACTTAAATATATTGCAGTCGCAGATAATAAAATTTCAGACCAATTAATTTTTAGAGAGTGAGCTAAATCTTCAAGTTTTTTAATTGTACAAGCTGATAAATATCTGGTTTCTCGAATAAATTGACCTTTAGGTATACAAGTATCTCGATTCATTTGTTGATGATTATTAAAACTAACTATCTCCGGATGATACTTCATTTTATTTATCCAGTATTTACTGTCCTGTAAATACTTATCTGAATTATAATAGTTATTTTCTTCTTCAATAATAGAACTTATTGCCCCAAAACTAAAATTATCTATACAAACGTTAGTCAATTTCGAAGTATAAATATCAGAAACCTTTTTTAAAATTAGAGAAACACCATAACCGTCTATAATTGCATGATGAATTTTCTGATACCAATAATATTTATTATCATCAATACGGAAAATCATCTCTCGATATAACTGATCATTTGAAAGATTTATTTCTAGTTCCATTTCTTCTTTCATCCAATTAATTGCTAAATTGTGTGCATCATCATTACCCGATAAATCGTGATAATCTATTATTATTTCTTTCTTTTCATTAATAGTTTGATATAATTCATCATCTCTTTCGTAAAGATTTGCATTTAGTGCTTCACACTCAAGAATAGTTTGCTTAATTGAATCTTTCAAAAGATTCACATTAACTTCCCCATTAATTTCTACGTATTCTGCCGTATTAAAGACATTGTTATTTTCCTGAAGTTTTTGTGCATACCAAATTCCACGCTGAGCAGAAGTTAAAGGTATTTTTCCCATAAAATATGACCCCTTTTAATACATTTTTATTGAAGTAGTGAGATTTCTAATTAAACTAAATTGTATGTAGTGGATGAGTAAAATAATTCTACTGAAGGGCCAATTAATTCAATTGTTTTTCGTTTAAAAAGATGTTTTTTAGTTTGTCAATTGTTACGTTTTCAATATTAATATTATTTATATCTTCATTCTCACTACAAACAGCTAATTTATAACGAATTTTCCAATTTATATATACGATATATTATATATAAACACTAAAAAATGTCAATACTATTAAATTTTCACTTTCTTAATAAATAATACCAAAAAGACTGTACATGTATTAATAAATTAGCAATAAGATATATTATAATATGATTTATCATGAAAGATGTGAATGTTCCTTTATATAATACACTTTGTTTCTTCTTATTTTTTCATAAAAGGTTAGAATAGAAAATACCTTTAATTATTATTAATTCATATTTTCATAATAAATAAAAAAGCATCATAAACCCACTGGAATATGATGCTTTTTTCTCATTTATTATAAAGGGAAAAAATCTTGTATTGGTGTCTCTACAACATTCATGCTATGTTTACTTCCCTGAATCAGATGTATATTCGCTTCATTACTTGGATATGTTTGCACTCTCTTACTGAACAGTATATTGAATTAAGCTTACTGCTTTTTTCGCTGATGTAGAGGCTTCAATTGGTGTATCACCTTCACTTATGACATATCCCAGTCTATGGTAACTACTAGAAACTTTCTCTACATGAAAAGGAAGATTAACCGTATGAATCTTTGCTACCCCCGTCACATTCTCCGCTTGCTCTACGTTGTGTATCTCTACATAGGTGCCTAATTGCTCAGGGATGCAAAATTGTATAGCAGCAGACTTTGATCGCTGCGTTTCAATTTGAATTGAAATTCCGACTGCTTGATCTAAAACAGCTTCTACCATGTTCACTCCAGTAGCCATTTCAACTAAGTCCGGAATACAGTCACCCGCCAATCTTGGATTAATCTCCACTAAATAAAGATCAGCATCTTTTACAATAAATTCTATATGTGCGGCCCCAGCTTGTAAGTTAAATTCGGACAACAATTGAACACAATACTCTTCAAGACCTTTAATGGGGCTTAAATCTTTTGAAGTCACATGACCGCTTTCCACTGCATGAATACCATAAATGTCTTTTTGAGTTACTGAAATAAGCTTCCATCCTTCTGAAGTGTGTAACATCTCTGCAGAATACTCTGCTCCCTGTATAAATTCTTCAATTAACCATTTTCTCTCTAAGCTATATCCTCTTTCATTGATATTCCTTACCAATTCAGCTTCTAAAGCGCGTTTGAGGTCACCCTCACTATTACAGATAGATACTCCATTGCTTCCGCTATCGTCTACAGGCTTTAATACGCAAGGAAACTTGATATCTATATTATCCCAATTCGTATCAGGATCAACTATTGCAAATCCAGGTTGCTTAAATAATAAATCTTGAGCTCTCTTATTGAAATGCTCTCTCATAAGATGCTTATATCTAACTAATTTTAAAGCATGTAAATCGGTAGCTGTCAGCTGTAAATTCTGAGCAATTTGTGTCGCTGGAATTAGATGATAGTCATCAAATGCCAACACTCCATCAAAAATATAATTTTCATCTGAGATTTTAGACATCATCTTTTCAACGTCGTATGTGTCTATCGTTAGAATCTCATCCGCAATATCTAAAGGATTATTCACCTTTATTGCATCGTACTGTTTAATATCGCTGGTCCAAAAATGGACTTTATATCCCTTCTTTTGAGCGATTTTCATTGCCTTTGCACCAGTTCCAGTTGTATTAGTTTCAATAAATAAGATATTTTTCATTCTACTTAATCTCCTTTAATATTTGATAAGTTTAGGCGTAACAGAGTTCCTTGAGAATGGGATTAGGATCTGTGTTAAGGGCTTCTTGAAAGACATTTTTAATTACTCCAGCTGCTAGAGTTATATCAACTTCTGTAATGTGCTGATGTACGACTGCTCGAACTACATTTGGCAACCATGGGAACACTAATATTCCTTTTTGTTTACAGCGTTCTGCAAATATCTCAGAAGTGATTCCAAGATTACTAATATCAATGAATAGTATGTTGGTTTCGACTTGATCTTCGGCTATATTTATTGCGTCATGACTGTTAAGGTAACCTGCTAATAATTTTGTTAGTCTGTGATCCTCACGAAGTCTAACCATGTTGTTCTCCATGGCATAGTGTGCTGCACGTGCATACATTCCTATTTGATGCAAGCCACCACCAAACTGTTTACGGTATTTTTTCGCATTACAAATTGCCTCACGAGTTCCCATTAACATGGAACCGAACGGAGCACCTAGACCTTTTGCAAAACACACTGTAAATGTATCTACATTTTGAGCATATGTACTTAAGGGAATCCCTGTTGCCATATGGGCATTAAATAACCTTGCACCATCCATATGAAGGGCCAAATCATATTGCTGAGTGCATTCTCTTAGCTCTCTAATGATTTCTAAGGGGAAAGTCCGTCCCTGGTAGTAATTAATTGTGTTTTCTATACTTACTAATTGAGGCTGGGCATATAAATAACCACGTGGTTTAGCATGGATTAATTTTTCAACAATATCAGCCGTCAATAAGCCATCGGATGTCTTCGTAGTATTTAGTACCACTCTATTTAACATAACAGTTGAAGCACTCTCATAGAAGGAAATGTGATAATTGACCTCAGTAATTATCTCATTCCCTTCCTCTACTTGACTTCTTATAGCTAATTGATTTGACATAGTCCCGCTTGGGATAAATAATGCTCCTTCGACTTGAAATAACTCTTTACAATATGCTTCCAGCATATTCACACTTTCGTCTTCGCCATAGCAGTCATCTCCCATTTGTGCTTCAAACATTGCTTGTTTCATTATCTCAGATGGTGTAGTTAGAGTATCGCTTCTTAAATCAATCATTTATATTCACTCTCCATAGTTTTCATTTTTCTCATGGTCTGTATTGTTATTAAAGATATTGATGCCGCTAACACGTATAATGATTACATATTGTTTATACTTTGGAAATTACAATTTCATCTCCTTCACTACCCTCACCCTGCTTTTTAATGCTAAGTATGCCTAGTGCGGTTAATACAATTGGAATAGCCAAGCAAATTCCTACTGCATAATACGCTTGTACAATATTACGCTCACCGAGATATCCTATAGCGATAGATGCTACGATACCAAGTATGAGTCCTAGCATAGAAATTAAAGTCATGACCCTTCCTACAAAGAGTTGGTCTACGTACTTATATACGAGTGACTTAGATAGCACTTTTACATTTCCTACAAAAAAGCCAATGATTATGTACAAGATAAAGGCCTCAGAGTACCGACTAGATGTACTAAATAAAATGGTAAATCCGCCTAGCATTAAAAACGAAAGCATTAAGTAATATGCAGAACCCTTTCGCGCTGATAGCCATAAACAGAAGGCTACTGAGATGAAGCTACCAATGCCTGCTGCACTATCAATTAACCCCAATGTAAACTCATTTCCATGTAATATATTCGAGTTAAACGGAGCAATTAAAATATTAATGGAACTGAAGAAAGGAGTAGCAACACAAGCAGCAAGCCCAAGACATAGCAAACCCTTATTTTTTACGAAATATTTCCATCCAACTGTAATATCTTTGAAATAATTCTGATAACCAGTATTCTTAGCAGACACATGTTGTTCTTCTACATAATGCTTAGATAGTCTAAAGTATAGAAAAGCACCTAAAAGGTAGACAAGACTGGTAAATAAAAGAGTAAAATTTGTTCCTAGATGTTTAAGCAATAGACCTGCTAAGATAGCTGAACTCATAAGTCCCACCTGCCATGAGGCTTGTGTGAGGGAAGTCCCTTGCATATATTGGTCCTTTTCCAGCATGACTTTAATCATGCTTTCCGCGGTAGGTCCAAGTATGTACCACACGATGTAGCTTAGAAAAATTGAAGCGTAAACTACAAACAAGGATGAGATTCCTAAATAGCTCAATAATGGCACCATTGCAATGAATAAAAACCTAGCTATATTGCATGCAACTGCAATCTTAGCTTTATTAAATCGATCAATTACCACTCCAACTATGGGAGCTAGAAATACAGAAGGCAACATTGTGACGATGAGCATATAACCAATCGACATAACAGATCCTGTGCTCTTAGAGATAATAACAATGCTAGCTAGACTAAAGATCCCTTCTCCAAACATAGTAATAAGTGACGCAATAAAGAAAGATAAAAACGTTCGGTTTTTAAGAATATAAAGTTTTTCCATGTTTCCCCCTTTTTAAATCGTATGATACGATATAAATACATAAAAAATTTACCTCCTCAGGTTTATATCGTAACAAACAATCCCAACGTTTAATAAATGCTCTTAATTAAATCAAATTACATCGTAAAACACGATATAAACATCTAGTTAGTTTCCAACAAAAAACATTTTATATCGCTACATACGATATGATAACCCGAACTTAATAAGCTGTCAAACAAAAATTCTAACTATTTTCAATAAATGAAAGAAATAAACTTCTTCAAAGCATTGTATAGTATAGACATGCTTAACATTTGACATTTCACTTCAATTGTCATAATATTTCGTTTTACACGATATAAAAGGAGGGTACATATGAAAGCACAAAAACTAAATAAAGCATGGACAGATATTTATTATAACTTGCATTACAATTATAAAGAGGTACTGACACACCAGAATATTCGGTTTCTTCAAACCATCAATAAAAACGAAGATGTGACCATACACTTTCTTTCTAAAGTAATGGCATTATCACACAATACCACTTCAGAACATATTCAAAGGCTCCAAAAAAAAGGATATGTTACTAAGAAAAAAAATTTTAAAGATGAACGACAAGTGATTGTCTCTCTAACGACAAAAGGACAAGATGCGTTAAAGCAGCATACGGAGCTGGATGAAGTGAAAATAAATCAAATTTTTGAATCTCTAACAATCAATGAACAAGACAAGATAATTGATGCTTTTAACACTCTTGGAGAAATTTCAAAAAAACTCTTTCCTGACAACTAAGCAGTAGAACTTGACCGAAGGGATACTATATTGCATCTTTATTTATCTGAACTTTATTACTTTTGTTAAATTAATTGTTTGGCGGATAGATCAATTTGGCTGCAATATTCAGCATCTCATTCATATTTTAAATAACTTGAATGCGAGAAGTATTAGCTTCCATAGCTTGCAAGAGAATATTACAGAATTTATGATGCATTCATCCCACGCAGGACTTTAGTCCGTCTTTAGACGTGGGATGAACGCATCGTTTTTGTATAGCAAAACATAGTATACTTTATTCATAGTCATACAAAAGACGTAAAAATATATGAGAACCAACAATTTGTACGGTATGGTCACAGTACCGTAGCCCACGAACCTTTATGGGCTGTTGTGGGAGTGTTGGTCATATAAATATTGATACCACTAAGTCATTTACTACGAGGAGAATATTTCATTCCTTTCTTTTTTCTCGTACAACGTAATTAATGCTGTCAACATAACAAAAAGAGTCCTGATTAATAAGGAATCTTTTTTGAACTTTTACAAAAGTAAACTTTTAAACACCTAATTAAAATTCTATTATCTATTTTACCACTTGGACAGATACTGGCTTCCAACCCTGATTCTCTACCCAACCTTATATTTTTTATTACTTTGTTTATCTCGTATATTACTGTAAGCTTTATTATTACCATTATTCCCAATAAAATCGAAAATCAATTGACTCTCTGAAACATCAACAGCATAAGAAATTGCTTCTTTCTCTTCACGTTCCTTCTCTTCTAACTGCGCTGCTTCTTGCTCTTTACGTTTCTTCTCTTCTATCTTTGTTGCTTTCTTTTCTTGAGCAATTGCTTTCTTTGATGTATCAGAAGGGGAAAACAACTGGTATGTCACTATATCAACTGTCACTAATACCAAATTAAATGTAATATTAAAAATCACCTTTTTACAACGATTTTGTTGTTTTTCTTGAAACCTGCTTACTTGTCCCATTTTTTAAACCTCCGAGTTTATTTTCTCTTCTAATCTTTATGCATTATCCTTATAATTCTTAATATTTTTATTAAAAAATGGAAATGAATTACAATACCCCTACAAGATGTTATATCATAATAAAATTTGTGTTTTTTCAAGCATCTGACATATGTTATTCAAAAGTATTTTAATACATTAAAAATTGATAAGCATCTGTTCGTAAGAAACCTTCAATTTTATTCAAAGGTGATTCCAATTACGTCCACATTAGATCTCCTGTAGAAATCTTTTTAACAATTAAGCCCCTTCTTCCTTTATTTATAATCTTCAAAGTAAACTGCCTTCTATGCTACAATAAAGATGTGTTGTATTCTACTGGGGTATGTCGTAAAGTCAAAAGGGATTTTATCTCTTTTACCTTTGTTCAGAGTAACTTTTACCACTAGGAAACTCTATTATTCCTAATGTAATCTTTAATTCGCTTTCATCAAAAAACCAATCATAGAACGAAAAAACACGCCATCCTTTCTCTGTATTTCTACAAAAAGAATAGCGTTTTTAAGGTCAAAATAATATGAGATTATATCGGTTTAATAAAATCCTATAATTTCTCTTATAGAGTTTAATCTTTGGGAACCGTATTATAATTTATAAGGATTATTTTTTGTTAAATTTTTTAATTCGTTTTCAAGGGAAAGCTTAAGGCTTTTCTTTTTCTTTTCAATGGATGTAATTTTATGAAAAGTTAACAAAGATAACATAGAGAATAATTTATAATATATCTCCGTAGATCCGTTCTTATTGTTTGAAATAATTTGCTCCATAGCATAGAATCTCCTTTTTTAACCAATTCTATTTCTAATTACAATACTTGATAATCTATATGCTAATTCTATATTTACTTTTAACAGTGCAATTTTTTCATTTGAGGGATACTTCAAAATGTTAAGTTGATGGGCATGTGAAGGTACCCCTGATAAAAGTATTCCTTTTATGGTTTCCGTCTTTAATATTTCTCAGATACTATTTGATTATCAGATTTAATGAAAAAACAAGAAAACTGGATAAGGCAGTCTTTACTCGTTTTTTCTATTATGCTGGATATTGATTATTATGACAAACTGTATTTTACCTATTATCTTATTTTTATCATTCAACCATTGAATAGCCCCTGCCATGTATTGTTTGAATATATCTGTCTTTCTTCTCGCACTTTAACTTTTTTCTTACATACCCAATATATAAGTCTACTACATTTGGACTTACTACTACGTTATATCCCCAAACCTGATCCAAAAGCATTTCACGGTGCAATATCTTATTTTTATTTTTGATTAAAAATAAAAGTAAATCATACTCGCGCTTAGTAAGCGAGAGATTTTCACCACCTTTTTTCACAATATTGCTATATGCATCAACAAAGAGATCTTTAAACTGAAAAAAGTTTGTCTCATTTTGCTGGATGCAGTCACTTCTCCTTAAAATCGCTTGAACTCTTGCTACTAATTCTTCTTTTACAAATGGTTTTCTTATATAATCATCTGCTCCTGCTTGTAATCCTGCTATGCAATCCTTGCTAGAAATATTGTTGGTCACAATAATTATCGGTGTCGTTTTAACAAGTCGTATTTGTCTGCAAATTTCTGGTCCCGATATACTTAATGAATCCCAATCCAATATGATAATATCCCAATCTTGTTCATATATTATATTTAAACCTTGGTTTTCATTGTGAATTTTTAAAATGAAATAGCCTTCTTGCGTTAGACCGCTTACGATTTTCTTTGCTAAAGACCTTTCATTCTTAATTACTAACACCTGCTGCACCGATGGTTCACCTCTACTTCAATATAACTTAGTTAGATAAAAAAATATTCCCAAAAATAATTTAAGATTTATATATATTAAACCCCTAAAAAAATCCATTATAACAGCTTATTAGGAGAACTATATATAATTTTACAATAGATATGGATAAAAACGCAAAATATATGAATATTTAAATGAACATTATTAAATAATTAAGGGACAGCTATAGTATTTACCTGCTTATCATCAATAACTATTTCTTCATTTTTCTTTTCAAGGGGTACCGTCCCATCGCTATCAAGCTAACAAAATATAACTACCCCCAGAACGAAATTTTGTGCTAATTTGTAATAAAAAGCTCATTTTTTCGTTAGGGGGTGGATTTGTTTGCTTAAGTTGGTGGGCATGTGGCAGACCCCCCAATAAATTTAATAGCATATAATTTTCACGTTTTTTCGGCGAAACATATAATGTATTATTCGGTTTGGTGTAATGTATTCTTTACTTTTTGTAAAAAACATATTACTATTACGTTAATATAACTGTATAATAGAAGAGAGGAATGACATGCTTGAAAATAATATAGTAGTAGGAAGAGCTGAAAAAAGATGGACTCAACAACAATTAGCAGATGCAGTTGGTGTCAGTCGACAAACTATAGTAGCTTTAGAAAAAAATAAATATAACCCTTCTTTGATTTTAGCTTTCAAAATTGCTAATTCACTTGAGAAAGAGATAACTGATGTATTTAAATATGAGGAGGATGAATAATGGTTAATATTGCTACGATTGTAATTTGTGTGTTAGTAGTATTGGTGTTTATTGCAGAAATTTACAAAATTACATTTGAACGTCGAATGGAGTCACAAGATGAGAGAGGGCAAATGTTCATCTTTAAAATTAAATCATTATCTTATACTGTTCTAACGGTTGGTATATTAATTGGAGTAGCATTAGTAGCAATATTTAAGTTAATAGATAAGGAATATTTTATTTATTATGTAATGCTTGTGTTTTTTATTCAAAGTATAGTATCATCCATTTATTTGGCTATTGTTCGGAAAGTATAAAACTGTTCACTAGATAGCGGAGTATTTTTACATATTCTAGTAATACTATTAATTCCTTCTTCAAAAATTCCCCTAAAATGAAAAAATACGCTATTCTTTCTGTAGAACCATAGGAAAGGATGGCGTTTTTGTATGTCTGTTTCTGTGTCTGACGAATTACAACTATTTGCTCAAGAAATTCAAAGTTTTTTATCTCCAAATACCTTACGGGACCTTGCTAGAAATGTTGGTTTTGTACAAAGATCCAGTAAGTACCAAGCAAAAGATTTAGTAGCTTTATGTGTATGGGTGAGCCAAAATGTCGCTATGACGTCTTTAACTCAATTGTCTAGCTGTTTAGAAGCATCAACAGAAGTACTCATCAGTCCTGAAGGACTGAATCAACGATTTAATCAAGCAGCCGTCCAATTTTTACAACACATACTAGCTGAACTACTAAATCAAAAATTGGCCTTATCTATGCCAATTTCTTCTCCATATACTTCTATTTTCAAGCGTATCCGTATTTTAGATTCAACTGCATTTCAGCTCCCAGATCCCTTTTCATCCATTTATCCGGGTGCAGGAGGATGCAGCCATACAGCGGGGGTGAAGATTCAGCTTGAGTATGATCTATTAAGTGGTCAATTCCTTCATATTCATACAGGTCCAGGTAAACAACATGATCGAACCTACGGTTCCCTGTGTGTCCCAACTGTTACAGCAAATGATTTATATATCCGAGATTTAGGCTATTTCCATTTGAAAGATCTTCAACATATACAAGAGAATAAGGCTTACTATATCTCACGTATCAAATCGAATACTCGTATTTATCAAAAAAATCCTACCCCTGATTATTTTCAAGATGGCAGAATCAAGAAAGGTACAGAGTATATCCAGATAGATATGGAGGTTTTAATGAACTCTCTTCAGCCAGGACAAACATGCGAAATATCCAACGCTTATGTAGGAATGACTGATAAAGTCCCAACTCGTGTGATTATTCATCGACTAACAAAAGAACAACAACAAAAACGATTACAAGATCAAACTGTAAGAGAAAAAAAGAAAGGGATGAAGTATTCTCCTCGTAGTAAACGACTTAGCGGTATCAATGTATATATGACAAATACTCCTACAGATATTGTCCCAATGGGACAAGTACATGATTGGTATTCTTTACGTTGGCAAATTGAGATTTTATTTAAAACGCGGAAATCATTCTTTCATATTCATCGTTGTAAAAAGATAAAACGAGAACGATTGGAATGCCATTTGTATGGGAAACTGATTGCTATTCTACTCTGTTCTTCTACCATGTTTCAAATGCGGCAATTACTTCTTAGAAAAAAGAAGCGAGAACTGAGTGAATATAAGACCATATATATGATTAAAGATTACTTTCTTCTTCTTTTTCAAGCTATACAGAAAGACACCCAAGAGCTATCAAAGATTCTAATTCGCTTGTTCAACCTCCTACAGCAAAACGGGCGAAAATCTCATAGATATGAGAAAAAAACAGTCTTTGATATATTAGGTGTCGTTTGCAATTGTACCATGTCTGATAATCAAGCGGCTTAAATCAAAAAAATGAAACCCATTAGGGTTTATTTCGTATGCAAATCTTTAAATTCCCTATACGTAGCCTTTAGAAAAAAGAAATAACCTCTACTATAATTGACGTTGTATGAGCTTAGCTTGATAGCGATGGGGTACGGCCACATCGCTATTTCCTCCAACTCGCAACATGTTTGTGGTATCCTTACTCAAATCATAATAATCATGATGTATACAGCAGCTTAAGTCCTTTAATATAATATTAAAAAGTGGATATGCTTAATCGCATATCCACTATCCACAAGGTATATACTTCACCTTAAACATAATTTCTTCCAATTTATATACTTACCTTCGCTTCTCCAATATCCTGTTTTTTAATTAAATCTAAGTAAAAATGTGAGACAGTTGTGTTGTAATAAGGAGAAATGAAAATAAATGATAGGTTAAATGTAAACATTCCTATAAATGCGGCTAATAAAAACCAACCAATAAATGTTAACCAAAGAACAAATAACTTTAGCTTTTGTCCTTTCATTATTCTTTTACTTTCTCTCAATGCTTCACTTGCTGAATAATCAGGATTCTCTACTAATATGTAATACGACATGGAATAAGAAAAATATTTAATAATACCTGGAACAATTAATAAGAGACTCCATAAAAAAAGAAAAATAGCTTGCAACAGCCCCAATTTCATTGATTTAAACACATTCTTCTTTTTAAATCCCGAAAATACATCGTCTACCTTAGCATCTTCTTTTTTCCCTAAGTGTAAAGTAAAAACAGAATATCCATAATTGAAGATACCTTGTATGAGACTATAAATTAGGAAACAAACCCCACCTAAACCAATATAACTTAGAATAAGTACAGCAAGTGCTGTTGGATCTACTTGTAGTTCCCCACCAATTGAATAAATAAATAACACATCCGGGCCAATTATCCCGATAAACAGTGCAAATATTAAATACATGAAAGTGGCGATTGCTGATGCACTTAAGGTTGGTACAAAATAGAATAAAGCTGATACTCCTATACCTACTCCCCATTTCCCATCTAACGAATTAAGTGCTGCTTTCTTAAAATTTCTTGTCATACTTGTATTCCCTCCTTTTTTCTTATTTTGCTTTACTAAAAACATAAAAGAACTTGTAGCAGGCCCCGCTACAAGTTCTTTTAGCAAAATACTTTAGCTCATCGAAAAATTATTTATTCTACACAATCGGGGGTAATGCCTAAAATATGGTTTGTTAACATCATTATATAACATAATTATGAATTTTTGTTAAAAATTCTATATATTCAGACGAATAATCCGCCAATTTTTTACTTATTTTTTATTTTCATGTAGTTTTATCTATTAAAAATAAGTATAAAACCTCTGCACTATTTCAATCAAAAGATTATTTGATAAACATTAAAAGACCACCTATAAAATTTAACAGGTGATCTTTTTTGTGATTTTGCACTTATGCACTACTTTCAAAATATATCACAAATTCATCTAGTATCCTAAACATTTGAATCTACAGATCGCTCAAACCCCCACATTCTAGACGAACGTCAATTAGATCTTTCTATTGAACTACCCCCACTTTCACTTCGTTTAGAAGAGGGGGATTCCTAAGTAAAGAGTTCTATCGAACTCTAATTTATTAGGCTATCTCCACAGTCCTTGCGGTTAGAAGCCTTATCGCTTCATTCTTTAGATTGATACTTGCGTTAATATCCCTATCATGGTGTGTACGACAAGAAGGGCAGTCCCATTTACGTAGGTTTAGATTTTTAACGTCTTTGTTTTGATATTCACAACAAGAACATAATTGGCCGGAAGCAAATGTTTTCGATACAACAATGACTTGTTTGCCGTACCCTTTTGCTTTGTATTCCAACATGATTCGAAACTGTGACCATGATACCTCACTAATTATTTTTGCTAACTTATGATTCTTTAACATATTCGATACTTGCAAATCCTCTATACCGATAACATCGTGGTTTTTGATGATTTCAGTCGAGATTTTATCCAAGTAATATTTTCTAGCATTTTCCATGTATTCATGAATTCTAGCCACTTTTACTCGCTGTTTATTCCAGCGAGAAGATTCTTTTGTTCTTCTATAAAGAACACGCTGTGCTTTCGCCAACTTCTCTTCTAATGATCGAAAAAACTTCGGATTTTTATAGATTGTTCCATCTGACAAAATGGCGAAATTTTTTAGTCCTACATCCATTCCAATGGAAGATTGTGTTTTCGGAAGTTCTTGTACTTCTGTTTCAACTAACAAGGACACAAAGTATCTGCCAGAAGGATTCCGTCTAACTGTAGCATTTACAATACGTCCCTTTACTTCGCGACTCTTGGCAAATCGAACAAGACCTAGTTTCGGCAACTTTATCTTTTTTCCTACAATGGCAATGTTTTCATTTGTTTGTTTTGTAGTGTAAGATTGTACGTTGTTTTTCTTAAATTTGAAACGCGGGGCACTAGTTTGTTTTTTGAAAAAGCGTGTATAAGCATCCGCAAGGTTGCGAACAGATGACTGAATCGCGATACTATCCACTTCTTTGAGCCAAACAAACTCTTTCTTCATGGCAGGAAGTTTGGCAGAGCATGTACCATATGTCAAACCTTTCCCCGTCTCTTTGTATGCGTTATCCCATAGAGATAGGAAATGATTGAATACAAAACGAGAACAGCCAATTGTTTTATTAATTAGGGTTGCTTGTGTTTTATTTGGATAGATAGGAAATTTATATGCTTTATTAATCATCATTCATTTCACCTCCATTTCGGCATGTGTCTATCATACAACAAACATACGTTCGATAGATAGCGAAGTAACAATTTATGTATGTCGAACAATTAAGATGGCTTCCTGCCATCTCTTGTCCGAAGCCCATTCATCTCCCACCTACTCACTTCGCATTCCTTGAGGAAGGAGCCTTCTTGGCTAAAATGATAAAGGATAATCATAAAATAGAGTTACATCATTTAACGCAAAAAAACTGGTTCAATGTTCGAAATACTAGCTAATAAAAATGATGAATTTACTAAAGCACTGCATTGTTAAGTGAAATCAGGGGAAAGTTTTAGAAATAACAAATACATTTATAAACAGTATAATAATTTTAGAAATAACTATTGGAAAATGAAAGCGCAAAAACATTTAGAAGGAAAATAAAGAGATGAAAAAAGTGATGCACTCATAATGCATCACTTTTTTAGATGAATACGGGAAGTAGCTCTTACGATTCAATGATTCATTTTCCTGCCTTCTACCCTCCCCACTTCTGTTTCATGACTTGCAAATAGAGATCCTCAAACTCTTTAAAATGGACGCGAAAAGCACCTAATGAATCGATATAAGCAGAAATCACATCTTCTTCATTAAAATGGATACCTTTCTGTGCTAAGTCATAGCTATCATCAAGGCTGTATAAATCAAAATATTCCTCTTCCCAGTACAGGCCTCTGTTTACTAGTAATCGAGTGGAGCAAGTAATAGCTTGTCTCACATTCCATTTCTGAGCTACTAACTTTTCATGTATAACAGAAAGAAGAATGTTTACCGAAGTTTTTTCATCAACTATGCGGCTATATGACAGTAAAGTCGATTCTATACCTACCATTTTTGCTGTAGACATTAAAGATATCTCGATAATTTCATATGGCGGGTGATCATTTGCTTCAATCAACCTATCGCACCATGAAATTACCTCCTCTCTATTCCAAAGTCCGCAGCCTAGTCCTAATGCATACAAGTGGGCTAACGTCTGATAAGATTTCAATATGTTTCACCTTCAATTTAACTGTTAGTGGTATTGCATTCATTTTGGAAATAATCACGCTTAGTAATAAATACAATAAGCTGCCCAAACGGACAGCTTATTTGCATTAAAAACGCTACACATGAACTTTTTCTTTTTTTCGACGAATAAGCCACCAAACTAAAGATAGCAGTAGTAGGGGGAACGGAAATACCTGAATAAAGAAAAATACTTTCCAAAAATCGTGCATCGTACTACCAGGGGAATCTGTTGCCATCCCACCAATAAAAAAAGACAATGGAATGACAAGTATATTTATACCTAAACTAATCATTAGAAATGATAGATTCTTCTTCCTAATTACTGATAATGCAGACGCGATAAATAAAACCAATGCAGTACCCAGTATAAGAAACAGTGCTCCAAAATAAAATACAAAGTATAAAATAACATCGATTAAAGGTTCCATATTAGCCCTCGGAGGGATTCATTCTACAGAATACACTTATGTTATATAGAAAGTCAGTATACTGAACTTAGTTATCCACATCTTCAACCTCATTTACGTCTCTTTAGGAGATTTTCAATCCCCTCTACTACTTATTTCATATTAGTGTAATGGACTTCATTATTTTATTTTTTATATACTCTTTTTATACGAAATTACTTATGTTTCTTCGCTTTTTCAACGCTACCTCTTTCATCGGCTATTCGTAAAGAATCACCTGTGAAAGACTTTACTGTGAAGGGTAGATTCTTTTCATAATCGTTCTCTTCGTTTTTCTTACCGTTTTCAATAAACTCTTTTAATGATAAGGTAATTTGTTTTTTGTCTCCATCGTATGACCAATTTCCTGTTGCATAGTTTTTCTTTTGTTGTTCTTTGTCTTGACTTTCATACATGGTCATCGTTCCATCTTTTTTGAAGTCTATACTAAAAGTTACCTTTTCAAATTTATAAAAGTCCCATACTCCTACTAACTCCTTACCGCTTGAAGATAGTTCAATTATTTCATCGTTAGGATCAGGCATTGAATCATTATCAATATAGGTTTTATTGACAGAATCCTTCATATCCTTCATCATCTTATCAAGTGCTTTTTGCCTTGCATCAGGGTATTTCTCGTCTATCTCCTCAAACAGCCCTAACCACATATAAATCCCTTCTTCTATACTTTTCGTACCATTTTCTACGATTTCTTTCATTTTAGATGTACTGTACGTACCGTCTTCATACTTTTTAACCGCATCTTCTACTTTCTGTAAGTTTCCTTTAATATCCTTTGTCCCTCTTAGGATGGCATGCTCATAGTAGTCTTTAAAATGGGAAGGTGGCGTTAGGCTTGCAAATTTGTTTACATCATTCTTTGTTGTATCTATTTGGTCTAATACACGAGTTATATGAACTTTATCACCTGTAAATAATAAATTGTTTCTCTTCTCTAGTTCCTTCGCTTCATATTGAATGTTTACAAATTGTTCGTATAAACGATACGGATACTCTTTTTCTGAAACTTTTACCATCTTTATATCTGCATTATCTACTTCGTCTGAAGGAAACCCCTCTACATCGTTATCGTATCCTGACTTGTTTGTTTCTGGTTTACTTTCTCTACTATATGACTCAGCTTTCACTTCAGCCTTCTTTTCAGATTTATTCTTCTCATCTTTTTCAGTTTTAATTGTAGCTAATGCACCTCTTAATTGTCTTTCAATCTCTTCATCACTATAGCGCAAACGCTTCATGTCTTCTACCATTTTATCTGCTTTAAATTCTTTATCTACCAGTTTGTACTCTGACTGTGTAAGTCCATATGTTTCTGTTGTGCAACCCGCTAGCAAGAAACTTACACTGAGCCCTGTTAATGCGATACCTTTGAGTGATCTGTTCATATTCTTTTGCCCCTTATCTTTTCGTACTTCTTCTCTCCATCCATAGTTAGTCCATTATGAACGTTTTCACGATATGTATTGTCTGCTATTACTGCTTTGCTTTCCTTACTACCTATTTCAGCCTGATTTATCTCATTTACCGTATCAGTATTAGGCATTAATTCGTAATATCATTACAAAAAAGGACATACCTATGCATATAACCGTTAACCAGATATATCCTTTTATTATTTTATAGTGAAATAAATAATGGGTCAAAGAAATTTTGCGAAAATTATACAAAAAAGGCATAATTTATTGCTTAACAGCAATAAATTATCTGGGTAAAGAAGATATACTAGAGAATATCGCAGTGTTGTAGTCTCTAGTATTTTTGCATAGTATTTTAATGACTATGCAATACTGAGAGATAAAAAAGGACCTCTTACTGAAAGATAAGAGGTCATCAGGAAGAGAAAAATGGAGTCCTTTTTATTTGATTTTTGAAAATTAGTATGCGTAGTAGATTGAAATCATCATAAGAAATTAAGGCACTAACAAAAACCACAAAACATATACTTGTGGTTTTTCTTTAATTTACATTTGGTTTTCAGTGTTCCATATCAACCATTTGTTTTTTTGGGACATAAAGACGCACTTATATAGCACAAGATAGTAAGCTCCCTCGATTTGGAATCGTATTTGTGGAAATAAGATCATGCTAGATACGTGTTTTTCGGAAACGTTTTGGGCAGTATAATGACAAAGTTTATTTAATGGAGGGTCTACAATGCCACTACAAAATGGTTATGGGGTAATTATCGGAAGTGTGCACAAACATTATATTGAACCGCCAGACGAGGAAGGAAGATGGCCTCATTATCTTATATTTGTTAACAATTCCGCTGGTATATATGAGTGTGCAGTGAATTTGAAATCTCGAACTAATATTAAAATAGAATATAAACATATCGAAAATCTAGACAATAATATGTTTGAAAAGATCATTACCTTACAAGATGGTTTTTACCGTTTGGCATCAGATGCCAATTCGGGATCAATCGATGTTATACGTCACAAAGGTGTACTTGGTCCGCATCTCTGGATCCCTGAAAATGGGAATAACGTAATTGAGCTAATGAAAACTTGCTTAAAAGGTGTAAAAAGAGTGTATATTTTCGGCGAACCGTTTGATGTAGGACTTGGTGTACACAACGTTCATATGAATCAAGGTGACCCATTGGACAGTAGCTTTTCTAAAGAAAATGGTATTTGGCAGGATGGTGCAGTTATGTTTGAATATGATAGCGCGCCATCCAGTTATGCTATCCTCCTAACAAAATTTCAAACACAGTGCTTACAAACTGATAATGCGGGTCATCCTATTGTTTCAGCTAGGAAAAATGAGTGAAGTCAAACGTGACCAATTGTTACACTTTTTTATAAATTAGAATACACGAATCCTCTCGCGCATCTTATAGGTAAACGAATACTGGGTTCCGTAACTAGAAAAACGTTATTCTTCTTTGTGAAAACACGGAAAGGATAACGTTTTTTATGAGAAACCGTATAGCACAATTTTAAACCATTGTATCGCCTACTGTTTGACGTACTAGTATTGAGTTACATGTAATACTTTCAAACCGAAATTAAGTAATCGTTTTCATCATTTATTTGTTTAACTATGAATCTAGGTTACAGTATTTTTAAATGAAGTCGCCATGTGCACAAATCAGTTGCGACATTTTGATGTTTTTTAAAAATTCTAAGGGAGTTTTAATCGAAAATCTTCACCTGGCGGACCGCTGTATCCCCTACTTGTTGCGCTTATTCTTTCGTTGTTTCCTTCTTTTTCCTCAATATATATCTTTGTACCTGTGCAGCAAGTTTTATCCTGTCCTATGCTGTTTGAATCTCTAATTGGGTTTCTTTGCCCATCCCCTTAAAAAGGGTAAATTTTAAACAAACTTAATTGATTTTTTACACTTTCTCAATATTACATTATCAAATTTCTTATATAATCGAATTATTCTTTTTATTTATTTTTATCTGTTCCCTTTGAACCCTATTATAGGGTTCCTTTTTTATATTCAAATATTTATTAATTAATTTATCAATTTCTTGACTTAAATGGATTACTTTTGTATGACTAAAGCCATGTTTATTTACAAGTTCTACTAATTCTAATTTTTTATTTTCTATTAGATTATTTAATATTGTCACTAACATACACTTTTTTCTTTCACACTCCCCCTGAGCAAAAAAAAGAGCTGCTCCCAGCCCTTGTATACTTAAATGCAGTATAAAATTTTCCATATTCTATTATAAATGAATATACATAAAGCTAACAACAATAATTTTTAGTGTATTAATAAATAAAAAAGCAGCAATATTTAATTACTGCTACAACTTCTTTATAAAATCATTATTTATAAAAACATTTTCCCCTGATTCATCAGCTTCACCATACCAAACTTCCAGCTTTATAATATGTGTCGCTACTTCTTTTAATATCACATTCATAAATGAGGTAATAGGTGCCACGTTATGTTCTGTATCTCTGTAGTTCTTTAAATTGGTTATAAATGCCCTTTCATTATCTTTTAAATTTGTATAATAGTCATTTTCTTCTTCCCAGTTGCCAGGCTGCCATCTCATATATAGAAAATCATCTTCTGCTAATGCTTCATTTATTTGTTTCTTTGTAAATGGAATATCCTTGCTCTGATAAACTTTTGTATATTCTTTAACGATTAGTAATTTTAGAGTTGCTTCTTCCCAGCTTCCTGTATTTATTTATTCAACCAACACTTTATATTCATCTTTTATAATTACTTTACCGCGAAAGACTGTATACATTTAAAATGGCACCTTTTTCATCCTCTTGAACCCATTATGAATTTAATTACCATATATCCTTAACTACACAATGGAAGGTTTTAAAAATCGTATTATGTTTCCCTTTTGATTAAATTCACTATCGTTGTTGCAATTCTTAGAGGTAAGATCAACTATATAACTCTCTGAAATTTTAAAAGTTCTTTCCTCATTAAACATTTTCAAAGGAACTGATACTCCAACATTATTATCCAAATGACTTAGTACCATTACAGGGATAGTTTCTCCTTTTAATAAATCAACATATGAGGTCTTAACTTTATAATAATGCCCTTCTAAAAAATGCATTTTTCCGTTTATTAAATCCACTGCAACTCCATTATTACAATACGCTAAGTTTTGATTTGAAAAATGAATATCGTCCGATACTTTAATAAATTTCATCGTTTTATTATCAAATATATAGTAACCGTCTCTTACTACAAAAAGATTATGTGGATTGATAAACTCTAGCAGATAATGTGTGATTTCAAAGCTAGTATCTCCCTCAATCATTTCTCTGTATTCTACATAAAGTTTCTCTAACTTTTTAAATGTACTTAGTTTGATTCCCTGATTTGGTCTTGATGCAAGTGTTAAGTCATCTAATACCCATTTAGCCACATATGTTGACGTTGGAATCATTTACAATTTACCCCCTTCAAAATTCTATATATGAACATATAAACTATTTAAATTTAATAAATTGGGCTCTACTTAAAGTATAGGCAGAATCTATTTAATAACTAAGATAATTCTCTAACTTTTTCATATTTACTTCTTTTGAACTACCCCCACTTTCACTTCGTTTAGAAGAGGGGGATTCCTAAGTAAAGAGTTCTATCGAACTCTAATTTATTAGGCTAGCTCCACAGTCCTTGCGGTTAGAAGCCTTATCGCTTCATTCTTTAGATTAATACTTGCGTTAATATCCCTATCATGGTGTGTAAGACAAGAAGAGCAGTCCCATTTACGTAGGTTGAGATTTTTAACGTCTTTGTTTCGATATCCACAACAAGAACATAATTGGCTGGAAGCAAATATTTTCGATACAACAATGACTTGTTTGCCGTACCATTTTGCTTTACATTCCAACATGGCTCGAAATTGTGACCATGATACTTCACTAATTGCTTTTGCTAACTTATGATTTTTTAACATATTCGATACTTGCAAATCCTCTATACCGATAACATCGTGGTTTTAGATGATTTCAGTTGAGATTTTGTCCAAGTAATTTTTTTTTAGAATTTTCCATGCATTCATGAATTCTAGCCACTTTTATTCGCTGTTTATTCCAGCTAGAAGATCCTTTCATTCTTCTAGAAAGAACACGCTGTGCTTTCGTCAACTTTATCTTTTTTCCTACAATGGCAATATTTTCTTTTGTTTGTTTTGTGGTGTAAGATTGTACGTTGTTTTTCTTAGATTTGAAACGCGGGGCACTAGTTTGTTTTTTGAAAAAGCGTGTATAAGCATCCGCAAGGTTGCGAACAGACGACTGAATCGCAATACTATCCACTTCTTTTAGCCAAACAAACTCTTTCTTCATGGCAGGAAATTTGGCAGAGCATGTACCATAGGTCAAGCCTTTTCCAGTCTCTTTGTATGCGTGATCCCATAAGGATAGGAAATGATTGAATACAAAGCGAGAACAACCAATCGTTATGTTGATTAGAATTGCTTGTGCTTTATTTGGATAGATACGAAACTTATAGGCTTTATTAATCATCATTTCATTCACCTCCATTTCGGTATATGACTATTGCATACTGAACATATATTCGATAAATAGTGGAATAACACTTTATGTATGTCGAGACAATTGAACTATTTGAAAAGAAAACCATACACGCTAAATCATATAAGGGTATATGTAGCGATTGTGATTATGTTTTACGTAATTACGTGTGAAATTCTAAATGATATTTCCTTCTAGGGACAGTATTCCCTTGATTATCTTTTGTATAAAAATATATTAAACATATGATACGTGAAATTTTATAAAGAACACTTTAGGAGTTTATAAACACATGGTAAATGTTGTTTTAATTATACGGAATTCAAATTTATTAAGATCAATGGATGAAATATTAACTAATACTAAATCCGTAGAAAAAGTGCATGAATTACTGAATAAGGCAAAAACAAAAAATACAATGCCACACGGTCTGTTATGGCATTAGACGGAGTTTAAGTTGGATATGCCAGAAGAACTAGGAGAAAACATAAACGATACTAAAAATAGCGAACCTGTTTTACTATTATTTTATTGGCTAAATTGCATTGGTGCTGAAAACTATTATTTAGCGAGAATTGAAGAAAGATATGTTATAGATGGGCATGACCCATTAGATACATGGGGTAACTTACGTGTACCATCATTAGATTAATCCTTAAATGTTTCAATCCCCTTTGGTTTTGAAAGGGAGGATACAATATGAAACTACGTAATATTTACCGTCAATGTTATGGAACTGCAAGTATAGATAAAATGCTTCCTTCTATAATAACTAAAAGTATCTGGGACTTCTTCAAAACACAAATACTTTTAAAAAACAATTCTTTATTAAGTTATAAATACATCTTTGATTTAAAATTGAAAGATAATTATTTGGTATTAAATTATCAACAAGAAAGTCCAGATTTTGAGATACGTTCCAAAACGAATGTAAAAGTGGATAAACTTCCATTAGCACACCGTATATAGATTATTGATAACGGTAAAAGTTTTATCATGATGTTACCTACGGACTATTGATAGGAATTAGGCTACACACTTATTTTACTTAGTAAAATAAGTGCTTCGAAATAATACCATTTAAAATACCGGTTCTTATTAGAACCGGTATTTTTATTATGTATTAAGCTTTAGAATCCATTAATTATAGGATAACCTGTAGATATAACATACTCTCCTTAGGTTACTTAGATTTTTTTAATTCTTTGTTTGCTTTATCTATTAACTTAGAAGCAGTCTCTAATCTTTCTACCCCACCATCAACTTCATATTCTTTACCCTTATCTAAACCGCCTTGTATGATTTCCACCCCATCTTTTACATGAATCATCGCTAAACCTACATTATGTTGTATTGGGTAATCTTCTTCTTCATACTCTAACTTACTTATTTTGTCCACTAACTCTAAATAAGGTTTAGATACTTCTTTTAATTCTTCTGATTTTTTCTTCATTGACTTGCTACTTTTTACAATACCGTCTATTTCTTTAGATTGTTCAGAGAAATCTTTCATTAAATATGTTAGGTTCTTACTGAAGTCTTCTTTTTTATTCTGCTGAACAGAAGCTTCCATTGCTTCATCTTTCTTAACCTTAGTCTCACATCCCACCCCAGTTAACATTAACATTGGAACTACTACAAAAGATAAAATCTTACGTTTCATTGACATATACCCCTTTGTTTTAGAATTCTTTTTCTATTCTTCCAACTCTTTTATTTGTTTCCATTTCATTCAGCACTACTAATATCGTTCATTTTACCTATTTTCCTATTGTTTCAGCAATGTCTTCAATCTCTTTTAAATATATATCGTTTACATCACTTATCCCCTCTAAATACTTGTCAAATGGTTCGTTCATACCGTCTGTAGCTTCTTTAAGTTTAGTTGAATCTTCTTGTTTAATAGCGTCTAATTGCTTATTAAAAGATTTATCTATCGCTGTAGTTGCTTGAGATACCTTTTTATGAGCATCTTTATATTTTGAGCTTGGTGCTAATCTTCTCATTTGTGCTGTAACTGACTTTGCTCGTTTAAATTTCTCTTCAAACTCGTCTTTGGATGACTCAGAACTATACCCCTTTTCCTCAGCTATAGCTAGATCTTCAATAATAGTATTAAATTCTTTATTTAATTGGAGTAGGTTACCTGCATAAATGTCTTCCTTTTTTGCATCTTCTATCGAAACAATAGCGTGTTCTTCATCTATTGCACTACTTCCACAACCAACTCCCCCTATTAATAGCATGAAGGGTAAAGCAAGTTTTAGTCCCTTTCGTATCATATATTTTCCTACTTTCTTCAAACTCATTTTCTAGTATTTCAGACTCTGACTAAATTATCACTGTATGAATTTATCTTTCTATTTAATGTCTTTCATCATCTCGTTTGCTTCATCTATCTTCTTAGAAGCTTTGACTACTGCCTCATTACCTATTTCTATTAATTTTCTATCTTTTAATTCTAGAGCGTCTCCAATTGATTTAAGTGACATATCTAGTAAACCCATAGCAGTATCCATTGTAAACTGCACATCTTTATACTTTTCGTCATGCTTTAATTTTTTAACCTTTTCAGATGTTTCAAGTAAGTCCTTAGAAGCTGAATCAAATTCTTTCTTCTTCTCTTCTACTGACTTTTGGCCTGTTAATATGTCACTTACGACCTTGGACTGTTCAGAAACATCTTTCATCAGATAGGCTAAGTTTTCTTCATAGTCTTCTTTCTTATTTTGCTCAATAGAAATTTTACTGTCTACTTGTTTATCTTTTGTAGTACACCCTGCTGCTCCCCCTGCTACAAACATAAGTGAAAATACTAATAATATTAAATTCTTTACCTTCAAACCCCTACACCCCTCCCGAAAAAATTGTAAGTAATTAACATATGAAACCATAACATAAATTACGTAAATAGACTATAAAAAAATAGCGATTCTTACGATAGGTTTTGAGTGTTCTAACAACCTTAAAATATGTATTACAATTATAGAGTATCTCAATCCTTATACTTTTTTAATTATCCTTTATTTAGTTTCTAAAGTTTAATATTTTGTTGCTTTTTTTTGCTCCCTGGGATACCGTCAGCATTTTACAAAATAATCTATGCTATGCGGAAAAATAAAATCAGCTGCCCATGTGGACAGCTGATTTACATAATTATCGTTCTCGGAAGTTCTACACTTTATGTTCGGGATGGAAATCTAATAAGTTAGTTCAGATTACGAAGGCCAGGCGTAGTGTTTTAATATAGAGTTGGAGTCGGAGGAGAACAATGGAAAGAAACAATATCGTTTATAGCAACCGAATAATGATTCCATCTCCCGCCGAAAAACCTATAGCCATAAATTCTTTCGTGCCCAACAGTCGTCAAAAAAAACCAGAAATTGTCTCCGTTTCTAAGCGACAGATATGTGAACCGAAATAAACAATTTTGAAGACCCCAAGGGCTCTGGGTATAGAGTGGCATTTGTCGTATATATACCATGATTCGAGGTTCACTCCTTATTGAAATTAGACTTATAACTAATTTTATGCTTAGGGTCAAAGCTTAGATTGGATGTATGCCTAGTAGCCTACTTAAATTCAATTTTGAATGTATATCGTATATATGTGAGGTTAACATAACGTCCTATTATCGGTAGCAAGAACAAGGAGGAATCTTCCCCTTACAAGGGAACCTCCTTTCTTTGTTCTATCGACCTATGCATTTTTTTATACATTCCTATCACGGCACGGTTTTAGGGTTCTTTTTTTGTTGTTGGATCAATAAAAAACTGTATTAAATCTTGCATGCTCCTGGGGGTCACTATATATGAACACTACGTATTTGACTTTCTCAATGACCAACATTACTTAACGTGGTAAAATAGTATTCGGATGGGAATCCAATGTTATTAAAAATAAAGTGGTTATCAAGTCGGACGAAGGCACCTTAGGGTGTCTTTTCTTTTTAAAATATATAAGCGCACCATCCCTTTCCTAATAGAGGCCTCCCCTCATGCCTCCTTACAGGGAGAATGATAAGGCTTTTTTTATTTATCCAATTACCGGGCTCTCAAATGTTTTTAATAGTTACAATACATGTATTGCTTCAATAACATATGATCATTCTAATGAAGAAACTTGTGGATCTAAAGATGATTAGACAAGTAGCAATGAAGCGTACAAAAGATATGCTCCAAACTTCTAATGCTATTATCATTCAACCAATTGTGGGGGAAGTGTCCAACAAGGTAGATACCAAAAGTTCTACAAAGTGTCCTATCATTAAAACACCCCCTGTTTCCTTAAGACAAAATATAAAAGATATAAACAAACGTAATAATAATGAGAATATCAATACTCCAGAAAAGAATATTGAACAAGCTGATTTTGTTGCTCATTGGGTACCAGAACGTTTTGTTTCTTTAGTTAGCTCTTTTTACAGTAAATCTAAAACAATTCAAGAACTGTGGAAGGTCGTAAGACAGTGCATTGAACTACCCCCACTTTCACTTCGTTTAGAAGTGGGGGATTCCTAAGTAAAGAGTTCTATCGAACTCTAATTTATTAGGCTAACCCCGCAGTCCTTGCGGTTAGAAGCCTTATCGCTTCATTCTT
>Ga0209025_1000110_pt1 | contig 220002 bp, 182 predicted proteins | sample AraplaMF_Col_mLB_FD_184256 | JGI IMG/M metagenome (GOLD analysis project Ga0209025, IMG submission 184256) | Arabidopsis root microbial communities from the University of North Carolina, USA - plate scrape MF_Col_mLB (SPAdes) (version 2) | ecosystem: Host-associated > Plants > Roots >...
AGCCCATGTTGGCGCCGCCGTATTCCTCGGCCACGGTGATGCCGAGCACGCCGAGGTCGCCCATCTTCTTCCAGGCGTCCATCGGGAACTGGTCGGTGCGGTCGATCTCGCCGGCGCGCGGGGCCAGTTCGGCCTGGGCCCACGTGCGCACGGAATCGCGCAGCATCTCGATGTCTTCGCCCAGATCGAATTTCAGGCCTGGCAGTTCGGTCATGTCGGTCTCCTGTTGGAATCGGTGTGTTGGTTCGTGCTTCAGACGTGGTCCAGGGTCTTGACCACGCACAGCGTCATCAGCATGGTGGCCACCTGCTTGCGGCGGCCCTGCTGCTCGACGTACACCTCGCCCTGCGCCACGATCAGTGTGCGCCCGGGCTTCAGCACCCGCCCCACCGCGACCAGGCGTTCGCCTTGCGCGGGGGACAGCAGGTTGATCTTGTATTCGGCGGTCAGCCCCGCCTCGCCCTCGCCCACCATCGACAGCGCGGCATAGCCGCAGGCGCTGTCGGCCAGCGCGCCGACCGCGCCGCCGTGGAAGAAGCCGTGCTGCTGGGTCACGCCGTCCGACCACGGCATCGCGATTTCGACCTCTCCGCGCTCCACCCGCTGCAGCGAGGCGCCGAAGCTGGTCATCAGACCCTGGCGCGAAAAACTGGTGGCGATGGCATCGGCGCGCGCGGCGGACAGCGCTTCAGGTTCGGCGGGTACGGCACTGGCGTTGGCAGACGTCATGGCGGGGATCCAGGGTGAATGCGGCGGTGAAGGCGTTGGAGTATTCTATTTACGTTTACGTAAACGTCAATCCGAATCGGCACGAAACCCGTGCCGGGTGATGTATCAGGCCGATCGTTTCCGGACCGGCGCATCTCCGCCCTCCGTGGCCGCGGGCTTGCCGCCAGTCTGGGCGGCCAGCAAGTCCCGGCAATGGCGCTCATGCTGGTCGATCTCGGCAAGTTGGGCCTGCAGATCTTCCATCTGCCGCTCGAGCGCGCCGCGGTGGGCGGCAAGCGCGTGCAGGAAGCGTTCGAGCTGCGGTGCGGTGTCGCGCGGCGACTCGTAAAGGTCCAGGATCTCGCGGATCTCGTTGAGAGTGAGCCCTAACCGCTTGCCGCGCAGCGTCAGCTTCAGCCGGGTCCGCTCGCGGCTGTTATAGACCCGCTTGCGGCCGCCCGGGCCTTCGCGCTCAGGGGCCAGCAGGCCCTGGTCTTCATAGAAGCGGATGGCGCGGGGCGTGACATCGAACTCGCGGGCGAGGTCGGTGATGGTGTACGTTGCGGAGGCGGGAGATTGCGTGACTGCCATGGGTGCGCCCAGTAAAGTGAACGGTCGTTCGTTGCGAAGTCAAGTTTTCGCTTAAGATGGAGACGAACCGTCAGAGTTGACGTTTACGTTAGCGTCAACACCGGCGACTGGCAACTGGCGCGAACCGGCGGATTGCCCCTGCGCGCCTGGCATCGAGAAAGCCCGCCTGCCCCCGGCCGGATCACTGGCGCGGCACTAGGCTTCGAACAAGAGACTCCTCATGAATGCACTCGAACACCAGCTCCAATACCCGTTCGGCGACACCATGCCCGAGCCCGGCAGCAAGCAGGAAGTTGCCCCCGGCGTCTACTGGCTGCGCATGCCGCTGCCGTTCGCGCTCGACCATATCAACCTGTGGCTGCTGCGCGACCGCCTGGACGGGCGCGACGGCTGGACCATCATCGACTGCGGCATCACCAACGACACCATCAAGGCGCATTGGGAGACCATCTTCGCCAACGAGCTGGAAGGGCTGCCGGTGGTGCGCGTGCTGGTGACGCACAGCCATCCCGACCACGTCGGCCTGGCGCACTGGCTGTGCAAGCGCTTCGACGTGCGGCTGTGGATGAGCCTGGGCGACTACATGAGCGCGCGCGTGATGGGCACCGGCACCGGTGCCGGCTCCAGCGCGGGCGGCGACGCGGCCGCCGCGCACTTTGCGCGGCATGGCCTGACCGATCCCGACAGCCAGGAAAAGCTGCGTGCGCGCAAGACCTACTACCCGTCGCTGGTGCCCGACCTGCCGGCCCAGTACCGCCGCCTGATGGATGGCGACACTGTCCGGATCGGCACCGACGCGGCCACCTCGGGCTGGCGCGTGATCACCGGATTCGGCCATTCGCCCGAGCACGTGGCGCTGTACAACGAAGCGACCAATGTGCTGGTTTCCGGCGACATGGTGCTGCCGCGCATCTCGACCAATGTCAGCGTGTTCGACATGGAGCCCGAAGGCAACTCGCTGCAGCTCTACCTGGATTCGCTCACCCGCTACGAGCCGCTGCCGCAGGACGTGCTGATCCTGCCCTCGCACGGCCGCCCGTTCCGCAACCTGCATACCCGCATCATGCAGCTGCGCGAGCACCACGCCGACCGTCTCGCCGAAACGCTGGAGGCCTGCCGCGAGAAGCCGTGCTGCGCGCACGATATCGTCAGCGTGATCTTCAAGCGCCAGTTCGACATCCACCAGATGACCTTTGCCATGGGCGAGTCGCTGGCGCACCTGCACTGCCTGTGGCACCGCGGCGAGCTGCTGCGGCAGCTGGATGACGACGGCGTGTACCGCTTCCGGGCTGCCTGATATTGCCGACTGGAAACGCGGGCTAGCTGGCGGCCGCCAGCGCCGCCAGGTAGCGCACGCCATCCACCGCGCGGCTGCCGTACCACGACAGCATCTCGCCGTCGACCAGCAGCACCGGCTTGCCGAGCTGGCGCTCGAGCGCGTCGGCGTGGTCTTCGGTGAAGCGATAGGGCTCGGTCGACAGCAGCACCAGGTCTAGCTCGCGCACCAGCGCATCGCTCCAGCGGAACGTGGGGTAGCGCTCTCCCGGTGCATTGGGGCGGCTGCAGTCGCCGCCTCCGCAGGCCTGCATGGCATCCTTGCCATCCGGCCACGTCTGCCAGTTGGCCAGCGCCAGCATGCGGCTGATATAGGTGTCGCGCGACACCGTCATCCACGGATCCTGCCAGATCGCGTAGAGCACGCGGCGCGCTGGCCAGGAACGTGCGCGGATGGCGTCCAGCTCGGCCTGCAAGGCCGCGCACAGCGATTCGGCCTCGGCACGGCGGCCAAAAATGCCCCCAAGCAACCGGTACAGCGGCACATTGTCTTCCGGCGCGCACGGATGCGTGACGATCACGTTGGGCACGAAGGCGCGGATCTCGTCGACGGTCTCGCGCCGGTTTTCGTCGATATTGACCACCACGTGCGTGGGCGCCAGCTCGCGCAGCCGCGCCACCCTGACGTCCTTGGTGCCGCCGACCTTGGGCACCGCGCGCACGGCCGGTTCCGGGTGGATGCAGAAGCCGGTGCGCGCCACCATCTGCGGCGCCAGCCCGAGCGCGAACAGCAGTTCGGTCACCGACGGCACCAGCGAGGCGATGCGCACCTCGCCGCTTGCCGCGGCGTGCTGCTGGCCAATGGCATCCGTCCACATGGTCAGGGCTCCCTGCTTTCCCCGCGCCGCGGCTTGCGCGGCGCGCCGGTCGCCAGCATGTCGTACAGCCAGCGCGGCATCACGTGCATCAGCCCAGCCACCACGCCCATCTGCCACGGAATCACGCGGAAGCGCCGGCCGGCGGCGATCACGCGCGCGGCCTTGCGCGCGAACACGTCGGCATCGGTCAGGAATGGCATCCGGTACGGGTTCTTCGCGGTCATCGGCGTGCGGATATAGCCGGGCGCGATCGTGACCACGCGGATGCCATTCGGGCGCTGCTCCAGCCGCAGGCTCTCCAGCAGCTTGATCACCGCTGACTTCGACGCGCTGTACGCACCGGCACCCGGCAGCCCGCGCACGCCGGCGACGCTGGCAATGCCGACCAGCGTGCCGCGCCGGCCGCCGGGGCCGGGTTCGCGCTGCTGCATCGCGTGCAGGAAAGGCTGGAACGTGGTCAGCACGCCGAACCAGTTGGTGTCCATCACCTGACGGAACGCATCCAGGTCCTCGCGTTCGCTGGCGACGGTGCCGACCGAGACGCCGGCATTGGCGATCACCACGTCCGGACAGCCGAAATGCCCGAGAAAGTCTTCCGCCGCCCTCGCCATCGCGTCGGCATCGCGCACATCGGCGCCGTAGATGCGCGCCGCACCCGGGTTGGGCAGCGTCGCCACGAATTCGCGCAACGCATCTTCGCGCCGGGCTACCAAGCCGAGGATGGCGCCCTGCGACGCGTATTCGCGCGCCAGCGCCTGGCCGAGTCCGCTGGAGGCGCCGGTGAGGAAGACTTTAAGGGGACGCATGGAAGGATGCAGGCTGTCCGAAATGAAAAACGGCTGGTACAGGATACCAGCCGTTTGGCTAACCACCGGCCTGTGCAAGGCCGCCAGTCATATTTACATCTTCTTCGCCTTCACCTGCTCCACCAGGTAATCCATGGCCTGGATCGCGCCCTGTTTGTTGCCGGTGATCGACGGCGAGGTCACGTACTTGCCCTGCACCACCACAGTCGGCACGCCGTCGATCTTGTAGGCATCGGCGATCTTGTTGGCGCGCTGCGCGTTGGTGGTCACCGTGAACGAGTTATACGCGTCCAGGAAGGCCTTGCGGTCGACGCCGTTCTTGGCCATGAAGTCGGCGATCTCGTTGCTGTCGAGCAGGCGCTTGCGCTCGACGTGGATGGCGTTGAAGACCTTCATGTTCATGGCGTCGAGCTTGCCGATGGCTTCGAGCGCATAGAAGATCTTGGTGTGCGGCAGCAGGTCGTCGCGGAAGGCGACCGGCACGCGCTTGAACACGACGTTGCTGCCCTGCTTCTTGACCCACGCCTCAAGGTCGGGCTCGAAGTCGAAGCAGTGCGGGCAGCCGTACCAGAAGAACTCGGTGACCTCGATCTTGCCCGGCGTGACCGGCTGCGGCGCCTTCAGGACCTGGTATTCCTTGCCCTCGGTGGGCGCGGCCTGGGACGGCGCGGACATCAGCAGGCCGCCCACGGCGGCGAACATGGCGAACAGTGCGGCGAGTTTCTTCATCTTGTGCGGCCTTGCGGTTGGGTCGATGAGCGTATGACCGCGGCGGCGGCGTCCGGTTCAGCCCGGGCGCCGGCCGCGTTGGTGACAAGGGTGTTGCGTTGGTTACGGCGTATTTATCGCCGTTTTCGTGGCGCTTTCGTGGCAAATACGCCAGCCTACTGCTTGGTGAAGCGGATCACGGACGCCTCGAAGCCCTGCGATTGCAGCCGCTCGCGCGTCTTGTTCATGTCTTCGATGCGGTTGTACGGGCCCATGCGCACGCGGTACATCTTGACGCCGTTGACGTCGCGCTCGGTGATCCGGGCCTCGAAGCCCTGCATCGCCAGGTTGGCCTTCTGGCGGTCGGCGTCGTCGGCCGAGCGGAACGCGCCCACCTGCAGCAGGTAGCCCACCTTGTTGGCGTCGGCCTGTGCGATCTCGGCAATAGGGTCGGACACAGGCTTCTCGGCCGGCCTGGTGGCGACGGGCTTGTCGGCGGGTTTTTCAACCGGTTTTTCAACCGGCTTTTCAACGGGCTTCTCCGCCGGGCGGGTGGCCGCCACCGGAGGCTGGCCATTCTGGTGCCCGTTCTGCTGGCTCGGCTGGGTGCTCGGCTTGGGCTCCGGCTCGGCGGCCTGGCCCACCGGCTTGGCCGGCGTCTTGCTCCACAGCGGCTTGTTCGGGTCGGTCGGGCCCTGGCCCTCGTCGGCGCGCTGCGCCGGCGGCGGCAGCTGGCTGGCGACATTACCCGGCTCGCTCGGCCGCGGCGCGCTCTTCTGCTGGAACGGCGTCGGCGACTTGGTGATGTACAGGGCCACCACCACGGCGATGGCCAGCCCGACGATCAGCCCGAGCACAAGGCCCAGGAACGTCCCGCCGCGCTGCTGGCTGCGGCGGGCCTTGCGCGCATCGCGCTTGCGTTGCTGTTGCATGAAGTCCTCTTAGGTGATGCCGGGATTATAGGGCCACCGCCGGGCAGCCCTGTGCGCCCTTCTTTGCGCCCTTCGTTGCGTCCTTCCTTGCGCGCGTCAATTACATGCGGCGCGGCGCCGAGACGCCGATCACCGCCAGGCCGTTGCGCAGCACCTGGCGCGTCGCGGCCAGCAGCGCCAGCCGGGCGCGCTTGACCGCCTCGTCGTCGACCAGCACGCGGTCGGCATTGTAGAAGGCGTGGAAATCGCCGGCCAGGTCGCGCAGGTAGAAGGCGACCGCATGCGGCGCGAGCTCGGAGGCAGCGGCCGACAGCATGTCCGGGAACTCGGCCAGGCGGCGGCCCAGCGCCTGTGCCTGGGCGCTGGCCTCGGGGCCGGTCACGGCCGACAGGTCGGCGCCGGCCAGCTCGCCCAGGCGGCTTTCCCATTCGGCGCCGCCCCACGACTCGAAGATCGAGCAGATGCGGGCATGGGCGTACTGCACGTAGTACACCGGGTTCTCGTCGTTCTGCTTGAGCGCCAGGTCGACGTCGAACACGAATTCGGTATCGGCCTTGCGCGACAGCAGGAAGAAGCGCACCGCGTCGCGACCGCGGGTGAAGTGCTCCGGCCAGTCGGCCACGCCCTGCTCCAGGCAACCGCGAATGCTTTCATCACCGCCGTTGGACCATTCGATCAGGTCGCGCACCGTGACGTACGAGCCGGCGCGCTTGGAGATCTTGACCTCCTCGCCGTTCTTCATCACGGTGACCATCTTGTGCAGCACGTAGTCGGGATAGCCCTTGGGAATCCCCATGTCCAGGCCCTGCAGGCCGGCGCGCACGCGCGCGATGGTGCCGTGGTGGTCGCTGCCCTGCACGTTGATGACCTTGCTGAAGCCGCGTTCCCACTTGGTGGTGTGGTAGGCCACGTCCGGCACGAAATACGTGTAGGTGCCGTCGGTCTTCTTCATGACGCGGTCCTTGTCGTCGCCGTCGTCGGTGGTGCGCAGCCACAGCGCGCCTTCGCTCTCGTAGGTCTTGCCCTTGGCCACCAGCGACTGCACCGCGGCTTCCACGCGGCCGTCGCTGTACAGTGACGACTCCAGGTAGTAGCGGTCGAACTTGACGCCGAAGGCCTGCAGGTCGATGTCCTGCTCGTTGCGCAGGTAGGTCACGGCGAACTTGCGGATCGAGTCGATATCCTCGACATTGCCCGACGCGGTCACCGGCTCGCCGTCCGAGGCGCTGACGGTCTTGCCGGCGAGGAAGTCGGCGGCGATGTCGGCGATGTAGTCGCCGTTGTAGGCCGACTCGGGCCAGTTGGCGTCGCCCGGCTTCAGGCCGCGCGCGCGCGCCTGCACCGACAGCGCCAGGGTCTGGATCTGCACGCCGGCGTCGTTGTAGTAGAACTCGCGGTGGACATGGAAGCCCTGCCACGACAGCAGGTTGGCGAGGGCATCGCCCAGCGCGGCCTGGCGGCCGTGGCCCACGTGCAGCGGGCCGGTCGGGTTGGCCGAAACGAACTCCACCAGCACCTGGCCGTGCACGCCGCGCTCGCGCGCGCCGTAGTGGTCGCCCTCGGCCAGCACCGCGCGCAGCACGTCGGCCTTGGCGGCCGCGCTCAGGCGCAGGTTGATAAAGCCGGGGCCAGCGATCTCCATGGCCTCGACCAGGCCCTGCGCGCGCGCATCGGCCTGCACCGCGGCGACGATGCGCTGCGCCAGCTCACGCGGATTGCTCTTGAGCGCGCGCGCGACCTGCATGGCGACATTGCAGGCAAGGTCGCCGTGGGCGGCCGCCTTGGGCCGCTCGAAAGTGACGGCGGGCAGGGAGGCATCGGCCGGGGCGAGCGCACGCACGGCATCGGTGAACGCAGCGGCAAGATTGGAGGTCTGAACAGGCAGCATGGATGTCGGAAGCCCTGTGGGCAAGTATTCAGGCGTCGCGTTCAGCCGGCTCGTCCGAGCGGCTTGAACGCGACACCAACGCCCTGATGCGGCATGTGACGGCAAAGGTACGCCGAGCCGCATAACAGGCATTGGAATCGGGAACGCGGAATTTTATCAGGTGCTATGCTGACATCATGCGCGAAGATGGCCCCGGGCCACAATCCATGCGGCGACCCGCCCCCGGGAACGCCGTTCCCCGCACGTCCGGAAAAGGAAACCACACCATGCTGATCACCTTCAAATCCCACGCTGCGCAAGACCTGATCATGATGAAGGATCTGGCCATCACGCTGCTGGGCATCATCGGCAAGCATCTCGGGGAACGAGGGGTGATCACCGTCGAAGAACTGCCACGCGCGATCCAGAAGCTGGAAGCGGCGGTGGCCGATGCCCGCCGCGACCATCCGGCCAACTCGGCGGTCGAGGAAGGGGCCGCCGCCGCCGAGGACGAGGAAGAGCCGCTGCACCTGGGACAGCGCGCCTATCCCTTCCTGGACATGCTGCGCGCCTCGCAGCGGGAAGGGACCAACGTCTTGTGGGGCGTGTAGCCCGGCGGCAAGGCAGGCCGCGGGCGCACAAAAAAACGCCCGGCACCGCGTCGGGTTGCCGGGCTTCCGGACGAGGGCGCCGGAAAGGGGGGAATGCTTTATTCGGCCCCGCCGCGCGGGGTCCGGTGCCGCCAGGCCTACTCCTCTTCGTGGTGGCGGCCGTTGGCCAGCAGCAGGCCGAGCAGCGCACCGATGGCGGCGGCAATCGCTACTGCCTTGAGCGGCGATTCGACGACCCGCTGGCGCGAATGTTCGACCGCGCCATCCATCCGTTCGCGGGCGCGCATCATGCCATCGGTGGTCTGGTCGCGCAGCCGGTGCGCCATCTCGCTGGCACGGTCGCGCAGCCGCTGGCCGGCACGCAGGCTTTCGGCCGAGCCTTCCCGCGCCAGCACTTCGATGGTGTGCTCCAGCTGGGCGATCAGCGCCTTGACTTCGCCGGAAACCGGCGCGGCAGCCTCGCGCGAATCGCGTGCGGCGTGCTTGATATGGCGGATGGCGCTGTCAGCACTGTCGGACAAGTGGTTCAGTTCCTTCCGGACTTTGGGGTTCTGGGTCAGCATGGGGTCTCCTCAGGTTGCGATCGATACAGGAGCCGGCGCGCGGCCGGCGCTATCTCCTGCGAACCAGGCCCATCACCGCGGCCACCAGCGCCACGACCAGGAAGATGAAGAACAGGATCTTGGCGATTTCCACGGCGCCGGCAGCGATACCGCCGAAGCCGAAGATCGCCGCGATCAGGGCGATGACGAAAAATACGAGTGCATAGTGCAGCATGCTAGGCTCCCGAAGATGGCTGACCGGGCCGGCACTGGCCCGGGGCCCAGGTGAAGACTTGCGCCACAAGGTGCAAGCTCATAGCCTCATCGTAGGAAGCCTTCCGCCGCGCCAATACCGACAGCGAGCCGATTCGACTGTCAGCCGAGTCCTACAACAGGCAGTACCGGGTGCGGCACGCCCGAAGCATCAAGGTTGACCCATGTGGATCGATGTGATCCCATGGGCGCTCCCTGGCGCTGCGCGGGCAAGCGGCGCGCCCCAAACACAGGAAAAATGCCCCCATGCTCAAGCAATCATTTCTTCCTCATACGCTGCTGCTCGCGGGCGGCATCGTGCTGATGCTGGCGGTTCTGGTGGCGTCGGAAACCGGCAATATCCGCCTGCGCGAGAGCTACACCGACGTGATCCGCTCGCAGCGCGTGCAGACCGAGCTGGCCGCGCTCAACGGCGAGCTGGTCAATGCGGAGGCCGGCCAGCGCGGCTTCCTGCTGACCGGCAAGGAATCCTATCTTGAGCCCTACTACAAGGGCCTGCCTCGCATTGCCGAGCTGATGGCGCAGATCCGCGCGGACTACGCCAACGACCCGGAGGGGCTGAAGATGTTCGGCGACACCTCCAAGCTGATCAACAGCAAGCTCAACGAGATGGCGCTGACGCTCGTCTACGGCAAGCGCGACCTGGAAGTGGCGCTGGACCTGGTCCGCACCGACTATGGCAAGCAGACCATGGACAATGCGCGCCGCGGGCTCGACCAGCTGCAGGCGCGCGAGGCGGGCTCGGTATCGCATCGGCTGGAAGGCGCGGAGAACGATGTGCAGCTATCGCGCTATGGCATCGGCCTGCTGACCGCGATCAATATCACCTTGCTGCTCGCGGTCGGCGTGGGCCACGCCAAGCGCCTGTCCATGGCCGAGGCGGTGCGCGCGCAGCTGGAAGAGGAAAGCGCCAAGCTGGACCGCAAGGTACGCGCGCGCACGCGCCAGCTGTCGGCGCTGGCGGCCCACCTGCAGCGCGTCACCGAAGACGAGAAGACCCGGCTGGCGCGCGAGCTGCACGACGAGTTGGGTGCGATCCTGACCGCCATCAAGCTCGACCTGCACTGGGTGCGGCGCCAGATCCAGGAGGCGCATCCGCAAAGCGCCGAGCGCCTCACGCGTGTGATGCTGCACGTAGACCAGGGTATCCAGATCAAGCGCCGCCTGGTCGAGGACCTGCGCCCCACCGTGCTGCTCAACCTCGGCCTGCGCGCCGCGGTGTGCCAGCTGGTGGAGGAAGTCGGTGCGCGCAACGGCTGGCAAACGGACGTCAGCGTGCCCGAGGACCTGCCGGCGCTGAGCGACGAAGCCGCGATCGCGCTGTACCGGATCGTGCAGGAATCGCTGACCAACGCCAGCAAGTACTCCGAAGCCAAGCGCGTCGGGGTCTGCCTGGCGTGCCGCGGCGAGCTGCTGACGCTGACCGTGCGCGACGACGGCAAGGGCCTGCCGGCCGACTTCGACGCCGGCAGCACCGCCGGCCACCACGGCCTGCTGGGCATGGAACAGCGCGTCACCGCGCTGGGCGGCAGCATGCAGATCGACTCGTCGGCGCACGCGGGCGTGCGCATCCACATCGAGGTGCCGCTGACGGCATCGGTGCTGGCGCCCGCGGAACAGCCGGAAGGCGAAGAGCCTGCGCGCGCTTGACGCGTGCGGTGCTTGAGTTGTACTTGAGGGTTGCCTTGCCAGATCAGGACGGCGCCGCCGCGTGTTCCTCGATCACACGGAACACCTGTTCCAGCTCGAGTGACTTGTCGAAGAAATAATCGGCGCCCGCGGCTGCGCACTGGCTTCGGTACATCTGCACCTGGGCGTGGTTGGTATAGACAATGCGCACGGTATCCGTGCCTTTGCGCTGCATTGCGCGCAGCACATTGATGCCGTTGCCCTGGCGCAGCTGCAGGTCGACGATGACGACGTCGTACTTGCCGGCGTCGAGCAGGCGCAGGGCCATGGCTTCGGTGTCGGCCCAGTCCACGTTCTCGATAAACGGGAAATCCTTCAGGTATTCGAGCAGCATGCCTCGCAGGACCGCCGAGTCTTCGATCAGCAGTATGCTCAGCGCCCGGTAGGAAGTGTTCGAAGCCTGCTCCGACATGTTCTGGTTTGCGGGCCCGGTCCGGTGCGATCCGACCGCAGGCCGCGATGCGGCCCGCGGCGTGCCGCTACTCGACCAGGCCGTTCTTGATGGCGTAGTAAGTCAGGTCCGCGTTGGTCTTCATGCCCATTTTCTCCAGGATGCGGGAACGATAGGTACTGACGGTCTTGACGCTGAGAAACAATTCGTCGGCGATCACCGACACCGACTGCCCGCGCGAGAGCTTGCAGAAGATCTGGAACTCGCGCTCGGACAGCATCTGGTGCACCGGCTGCTCGGTCGGCTTGTCGAGCCCGCCGATCAGCAGGTCGGCCACCGTGGCGCTGACATAGCGCCGTCCCTGCGCCACCGTGCGGATGGCCTTGACGAGGTCGTCGGGGGCGCTTTCCTTGGTCAGGTAGCCTGAAGCGCCGGCACGGATCAGGTTGATGGCGTACTGGTCTTCGGGGTAGGTGGACAGGATCAGTACCGGCAGGTCAGGCTTGCGCTGCCGGATCAGCTTGAGCACATCGATGCCGTTGCGGTCGGGCATCGAGATATCCAGCACCAGCACATCGAATTCGGCATCACGTAGCCGCGCCATGACTTCGTCGCCGCTGCCGGCTTCGCCAGTCACCTGGATGTCGGGCTCTTCGGAAATGAATTGTCGCAGCCCGGCACGCACAATCTCGTGATCGTCAGCGATCAGGACGCGGATCATGTGGGGCTCCACGGGGTTGAACGGACCGGCACATTGCCCGGTGCAGTCGGGTGCAGGCGGAACCGCTTGCGTTGCTGTCATTGTAGTGCCGGCCGGGCGCGCGGGCTGTCGGTGTCAGGCTGACATGACGCGCGGCCACAACGCGTAAAGCGCACATGGACGGTTCCGCGGCTCAACGGTACGAGGCATGGCGTACAAAAGCAAAGCGGGCCGGCCTGGAGTCCGTCCCGCTTTGCTGCGGCGCGTCAGGCCCCGGGAATCTCAGGGCCTGCGCGCCAGTGCCGGCTGGCGGCGAGCTTACTGCACCTTGGCGCCCGCCTCGGCGCCCGCGTCGACGCTGGCATCTGCCTTGGACTTCTTGGCCGACTTGGTGGTGTGCTTGTCGTGCTTGGCCTTGCTGCCGGCTTCGGCCTTGGCATCGGCCGACTTGCTGGCACCCTTCTCGACCGCCGCGCCGGCGGTGGACAGCCCCTTGTCAGCCGCAGTGCCCGCTGCCGACATGCCCTTGTCGGTTGCCGCGCCCGCGGTCGACAGGCCCTTCTCGGCGGCGCTGGTGGCGCCGGTGGCAGCGCTACCCGCGGTATTCAACGCACCCTGCGTGGCGGCAGAGGGCGCCGGGGCGGTCACCGATGCGCCGACGTCGGCCTTCGCGCCGGCGCCCACACCAGTACCTTGCGCCATGGCCAGCGAGGAAGCGGCGGCGATCGACAGGGCGGACAGGGAGAGCAGCAGTTTCTTCATGGACAGACTCCTTTCAGGATGCCCCGCGGCGAAACATTCGTCGCGGTGTTCACGCGCTGGTGTTTGCGTGAATCGAGCCCTCAGTCTAGGGAGCGCACCGGCCCCGGTCTGTGAGGGATTGAAAGGCTCTGTAAGGAGTTGTGAGGCGCCGGATACACCGCCGCAAGCGGGCCAGGAAGCCGTCGCGCGAGGAAATTCCCTGTGGCATCAACGGGCTGGCGGCAAGGTCGCGCGGCCGTGGCCGGCGCCCTGCCGTCGCACCCCGTTACAGGTTGGGCGCGAGCGCGCGCTCCAGCGTGGCGCGCTCTTCATGCCGGCGCGCCACCATGTCGTCGAGCTGGTCCTGGCCGATCTTGCCGATGGTGAAGTAGGTCGACTCGGGATGCGCCAGGTAGAAGCCGCTGACCGAAGCGGCCGGCGTCATCGCCAGCGACTCGGTGATGCCCATGCCGATCTCGGCTGCGTCGAGGAATTCGAACATCGGGCCCTTGACGGTGTGTTCCGGGCAGGCCGGATAGCCAGGCGCGGGACGGATGCCGCGGTAGGACTCCGCGATCAGCTGCTCGTTGCTCAGCTGCTCGGCCGCGTCGTAGCCCCACAGGTCCTTGCGCACGCGCTCATGCAGGCATTCGGCGAAGGCTTCGGCGAGGCGGTCGGCCAGCGCCTTCAGCATGATCGCGCTGTAGTCGTCGTGGTCGGCCTCGAACTGGGCTTCCTTCTTGTCGACGCCCAGGCCCGCGGTGACGGCGAACATGCCGACATAGTCGGCGATGCCACTGTCCTTCGGCGCGACAAAATCTGCCAGGCAGCGATTGGGCCGGCGCACGCCGTCCACCACCGGGCGCTCGCTCTGCTGGCGCACGTTGTGCCAGGTCAGCGCGACCTTGCTGCGGGTCTCGTCGGTGTAGATCTCGATATCGTCGTCGTTGACGGTGTTGGCCGGCAGCAGTGCAATCACGCCGTTGGCGCTCAGCCAGCGGCCCTGGATCAGGCGCGACAGCATCGCCTTGCCATCCGAGAACACCTTGCGCGCCGACTCGCCCACGATCTCGTCGTTGAGGATGTCGGGGAATTTGCCGGCGAGGTCCCAGGTCTGGAAGAACGGGCCCCAGTCGATGTAGTTGGCCAGTTCCGCCAGGTCGTAGTTACGGAACACGCGGCGGCCGATGAACTTCGGCTTGGGCGGCACGTAGCCGCTCCAGTCGATCGGCGTCTTGTTGGCGCGCGCCTGCGCCAGCGTCACCATCGGGGTCGCCTTCTTGTTGGCGTGCTGGGTGCGGATGCGGTCGTAGTCGGTCCTCAGTTCGTCCAGGTACTTCGCCGCGCCTTCATCGGACAGCAGGCTCGACGCCACGCTGACCGAGCGCGAGGCGTCCGGCACGTACACCACCGGCCCTTCGTAGTTGGGCGCGATCTTCACCGCGGTATGCACGCGCGAGGTGGTGGCTCCGCCGATCAGCAGCGGAATCTTCTTCACGCGGAAGTAGTCGTCGCGCTGCATCTCCGACGCGACGTAGGCCATTTCTTCCAGCGACGGCGTGATCAGCCCCGACAGGCCGACGATGTCCGCGCCCTCGACCTTGGCCTTGGCCAGGATCTCGTTGCACGGGACCATCACGCCCATGTTGACGACCTCGAAGTTGTTGCACTGGAGCACCACCGAAACGATGTTCTTGCCGATGTCGTGCACGTCGCCCTTCACGGTGGCGATCACGATCTTGCCGCGCGCGCGCACATCGCCGCCGGCCTCGGCCAGCAGGCGCTTTTCTTCCTCGATGAAGGGCAGCAGGTGCGCCACCGCCTGCTTCATCACGCGCGCGCTCTTGACCACCTGCGGCAGGAACATCTTGCCGGCGCCGAACAGGTCGCCGACGATGTTCATGCCGTCCATCAGCGGGCCCTCGATCACCTCGATCGGGCGGCCGCCGCGCGCTTCTACCTGCTGGCGGACTTCCTCGGTGTCTTCGACGATAAAGGTGGTGATGCCATGCACCAGCGCGTGCGCCAGGCGTTCGCCCACGGGCACCGGCTGCTCGGGCGTGCCGCGCCAGGCAAGGTTTTCTTCCTTCTTCGCGCCGCCGCCCTTGTAGCGGTCGGCGATTTCCAGCAGTCGGTCGGTGGAATCCTCGCGGCGGTTCAGCACCACGTCTTCCACGCGCTCGCGCAACTCGGGATCGAGCTGGTCATACACGCCGAGCTGCCCGGCGTTGACGATGCCCATGTCCATGCCCGCGCCGATCGCGTGGTACAGGAACACAGTGTGGATTGCCTCGCGCACCACGTCGTTGCCGCGGAACGAGAACGACACGTTGGAGACGCCGCCGCTGACCTTGGCGTACGGCAGGTTCTGCTTGATCCAGCGCGTGGCCTCGATGAAGTCCACGGCGTAGTTGTTGTGTTCCTCGATGCCGGTCGCGACCGCGAAGATGTTCGGATCGAAGATGATGTCTTCCGGCGGGAAGCCGACTTCATTGACCAGGATGTCGTAGCTGCGCTTGCAGATCTCGGTCTTGCGCTCGAAGGTATCGGCCTGGCCCTTCTCGTCGAAGGCCATCACCACGCTGGCCGCGCCGTAGCGGCGGATCAGCTCGGCGTGATGGCGGAACTGCTCCTCGCCCTCCTTGAGCGAGATCGAGTTCACCACGGGCTTGCCCTGCACGCACTGCAGCCCGGCCTCGATCACTTCCCACTTGGACGAGTCCAGCATGATCGGCACGCGCGCGATGTCGGGCTCGGAGGCGATCAGGTTCAGGAAGCGAACCATCGCGGCCTTCGAGTCCAGCATGGCCTCGTCCATGTTGATGTCGATGATCTGCGCGCCGTTCTCGACCTGCTGGCGGGCCACCGCCAGCGCTTCGTCGAACTGGCCGTTCAGGATCATCCGCGCGAAGGCCTTGGAGCCGGTCACGTTGGTGCGCTCGCCGACGTTGACGAACAGCGTGTCGTCGTCGATGGTAAAGGGCTCGAGGCCGGACAGGCGCATCGGGCGCGGGGGCAGTTTGTTCTCGCTCATGTTCTCGGGCTCCGGCTCAGGCGGCGTCGCGGTACTGGCCGGGCCAGGTGCGGGGTTTCTTGTCGGCCACGCGCTGGGCGATGGCGGCGATGTGCTCGGGCGTGGTGCCGCAGCAGCCGCCCACCAGGTTCACCAGCCCGGAGGCGGCGAACTCTTCCACCAGCGACGACGTGACCTCAGGCGTTTCATCGAAGCCCGTGTCGCTCATCGGGTTCGGCAGGCCAGCGTTCGGGTAGCACGACACCGCGGCGTCGCAGATCTTGGCCAGCTCGGCAATATAGGGGCGCATCAGCGTGGCGCCGAGGGCGCAGTTCAGGCCGAAGGTGACCGGCCGCGCATGGCGCAGGCTGTTCCAGAACGCTTCCACGGTCTGGCCCGACAGGATCCGGCCGGAGGCATCGGTCACGGTGCCCGAGATCATCACCGGCACGCGTTCGCCGGTGTCCTCGAACAGCTGGTCGATGGCGAACAGCGCGGCCTTGGCGTTGAGCGTGTCGAAGATGGTCTCGACCAGGAACACGTCGGCGCCGCCTTCGAGCAAGGCCTTGCCCTGCTCGTAGTACGACTCGCGCAGCTCCTCGAAGGTGACGTTGCGCGCGCCGGGGTCGTTCACGTCGGGCGAGATGCTGGCGGTCTTGGGCGTCGGGCCGAAGGCGCCGGCAACGAAGCGCGGCTTGTCGGGCGTGCTGTACTTGTCGCAGGCGGCGCGCGCCAGGCGCGCGGCCTCGACGTTCATCTCGTACGCCAGATCGGCCATCTTGTAGTCTTCCTGCGCCACGCGGGTGGCGCCGAAGGTATTGGTCTCGATCAGGTCCGCACCGGCGGCCAGGTATTGCTCGTGGATCTCGCTGATGACCTGCGGGCGCGTCAGCAGCAGCAGTTCGTTGTTGCCCTTCACGTCCACCTTGTGTTCGGCGAAGCGCTCGCCGCGGTAGTCGGCCTCGGTCAGCTTGTAGCGCTGGATCATGGTGCCCATGGCGCCATCCAGGATCAGGATGCGTTCTTGCAGCAGCCGGGGCAGCTCGGCAGCCCGGGTGTAGGGGCGCGGCGCGGCCGCGCGGGATTCAGGGGCACTCATGGCGGGGAACTCTGGAAAGGCGGCCGGCGCGCGATCATTGGACCGGCGGCGGGCGCTGCTGTGGCCGATGCTGGCCAAAGAGAAACGATTTTATCAGGTGTATCAAGGCCTTGCGGTTGCCTGTCAGGTCGTTGGCCGCCTACACTGAGAGGCGTAACCGTCACCAATCCGGTCATTCCGCGCCCTACCTCGTCCTTCCTCGTACTTTGTCCCCGCCGACCATGCAACACCTGTCCCCATCCGACGCCCAGGCCCTGCTGGCCGATTCGCCCGAGACGCTGTTCATCGACTGCCGCAGCGAGATGGAATACCTGTTCGTGGGCCATCCGAAGGGTGCGCACAACGTCCCCTGGAACGACGGGCCGGACTGGGAAGTCAACCCGCATTTCGTGCAGATGGTGAAGAAGCTGGCCGGCCATGTCTCGGCGCGGCCGGTGTTGCTGATCTGCCGCAGCGGCAACCGCTCGACGGCGGCGGCACGGGCGCTGGAGGGCGCGGGCTTTGCCAACGTCTACAACGTGCTGCACGGGTTCGAAGGCGATCTTGACGGGCAGCGTCACCGCAATACGCTCAACGGCTGGCGCCACGAAGGGCTGCCGTGGGAGCAGTACTGAGCCAGGATGCCGGACCCGGCCGCCAAAAACAAAAACGCCCGCCAGAGCGGGCGCGATGGCAGGCTGCCGGCCATGGCCGGCAACCACGCAAAGCCGCTCAGTGCATCACCAGCGGATGCGTCATCACGTTATCGAACTTGCCGAGAAAGTCGTCCACCTCTTCCACTGACGGCTCGCTTTCGATCAGGCGCTTGACGTCGGCGCGGAAGCTTTCAGCCAGCTGCCCGCCAAGGAAAATCTCGCGCTTCAGGTTCTTGTCGACGATTTCATAGCCACCGAACTCGAGCGGCGCTTGCTCGACATCCGCACCGAACTCGACGATGCAGTAATTGTCGCTGTTGTAGATCATTTGCATGGCACACCTCCTGGGCGTCATGGTTGGGCGGCATGCCCTTTTGATTCTTGCCTCGTCGATGTTGCCGTGAGGGGGGCGCCGCGGCTTTACCTCCAAACTTGGGGTGACCTGCGCCAAATCAAGGAGTTAAGCAGGTCACTGCGTTGCCACGTCATTGCTGCCTACATAGATTGGGCATCGTCCTTCGCTACAAGTTTCTTGAGCCTGGCGCATCAGTGTGTTGTCTGTCACGGAACGTCGCACTGGCCGCCGCACGCCGCATTGCCGAGGAACGCGTCCAGCGCCGCGTGGAAGCGTTCGGGCTGCTCCACATGCACCAGGTGCGCCGCCTGCGGCATCACTTCCAGCCGGGCGCCTCGGATGGCGGCCGCAATGCTCTGCGCCATCGCCACGGTCGCGCCCTGATCGTTCTCTCCTGCTACTACCAGCGTAGGACAATGGATGCGGGAAAGCGCGCCGGCGAGATCGAAAGCCATGATCGCCTCGGCAACGCCCACGTAGCCGCGCACCGGCGTGGCCACCAGCATGGCGTGGATACGCGCCACCACATCGGGATGCGCGGCGCGGAAGTCCGGCGTCAGCCAGCGCTCCAGCGTGGCGTCGGCCATGCCGGCCATGCCATGGGCCTCGGCCTGGCCAATGCGGTTGTGCCACATCGGGTGGGCTTCCATCGGGGTCTGGCTGTTGGTGGCGACCAGCGCCAGCGACAGCAGCCGCTCCGGATGGCGCAGCCCGAGCGTCTGCCCGATCATGCCGCCGACCGAAATACCACAGAAATGGGCCTGCGGGATTTCGAGCGAGTCCATCACCGCGATCACGTCGTCGGCCAGCCGCGTCATGGTGTAGGGCCCCAGCGGGGCCTCGCTGCCGCCATGTCCGCGCAGGTCGGGACGCACCACGCGATAGCGCGACGCCAGGTGGCTGGCGGTCTGGTCCCACAGCGCATGGCTGGCGGCCAGTGCATGGGCCAGGATCACCCACGGTCCGTCGGTGCCGTCGATGCGCACGTAAAGCTCGGCGCCGTCGGCATGGACGCGGTGCGTTTCGGCGGGTGGCGTGGCAACAGTCATGGCTAGGCTCCTGTCAGTAAGAATGCGCCGAAACTCGGCAACGTTGACCCGGGCGAGGCGCCTTTTAACGATTGTTGACATTCGCCCGGCGGGCTACCGGCGATCGCCCGGCGGCGGCGCGTGGCTATTGCCCGCCGTTGCCGCGGTACACCAGTTCGATCTGGGTGCCGTCGGGCTCGGTCTGCCGCAGCCGCACCGGCATCCAGCCCAGCGATTGCGCAAGCCATAGCTCGACCCGGCGACGGTCATTGGCGCGGCGCGGCAGCCGCACAAAGTGCTTCGCACGTACCACGCCGTTGCCCGTGTCGAAATCCTCTTCTCCAACATACTGCACTTGCATCGGTTCCACATCACGCGTATCGGCAACCTGGAACGTTTCCGTCACACCGGGGGTGACATAGCGTTGCGGATTGCCACGCACCAGGCCGACCAGCTGCAGGAACACGCTGAAGCGATCCTGCGACCCGGGCGGGAACGGCGACTGCGCGCCGTTGCGCAGCGTGGCGGTGCCGGCGGCGGTATCAAAGCGCGATGACTCGGCCTTGTTGCGCCGGTGCTCTTCGTAGCGTTCCGGCAACAGTCCCTGCTCGGACATCGCACCGCTGCTCTGGAACGCGAAGCGGAACCACAGCACGCGCGTTTCCACCGCGAGGCGGTAGCGGCGGCCGTCGTGCTCCCAGCGGATCAGGCCATCGGGGTTCTGCACGCCGTTGACGAAGCTGGCGTAGTGGTACGTGGCGGGCGGCGGCGCGCTGTAGACGACGCCGCCGACGCCGCCCTGCGGACCGCCGGAAGGCGCCGGCGCGGGCGCTGCAGGTGCTGCCGGCGCGGTCCCGGTGCCGCCCGGCCCGGTTGCCATCTCCACCGGGCCTTGCGGGCTGGTCGCCAAGGGCGGGGCCGGCGGTTCAGGCTCGGGCTGGGGAGCCGGGACCGGCGCCGCGGGCTTCGGACGCGGCTGTGGCGCGGGGCGCGGCCTGGGCGGAGCCGGTGGCTTGGGCGGCGGCAGCAGGACCGCCTCCAGCGTCGGTGTGTTGCTGACGTCGAGCGGGATCAGCGGCCCCGGCATGCGCAGGAATCCCACCACCGCCAGCACGTGCACCAGCACCACCAGCGCAACCACGATCACCCAGCGCCGGCGGCGCCAGACGGCGGCATCCGGGCCCGGGCGGGCACGAAGACTAGGGCTGGCCGGTTTCTCCGGCCGGGGGGGCGGCACCAAGGTAGCCGAGTTCCGATGAGAGCTGTTGGGCGATATCGCGTACGCGACGATCCATCGTACCGCCCCATTCTGCATCGAACAGGCTCTGCGCGCCCAGAACGATTAACCCCATGGCGAGGTGGCCGTTGGCATCGAACACCGGCATCGAGAACGCATTGATGCCGGGCAGCACACCGCCGCGCGTGCGCGCGGCGCCATGCTCGCGGACTTCGGCACAGATCGCGTCGTATTCAGCCAGCGACGCCGGCATGTCCGGCACGGCGCCGTTGCCGCGCGCGCCCAGCTCGCGCTCGATCAGCGGCAGGGTCTGCTTGCGCGGCAGGTAGGCGCCGTAGAGCCGGCCGGTGGCGGAGTTGAGCATCGGCATCACGTCGCCCAGGCGCAGGCTCACGGTCACGGGGTGGCTGGATTCCTCCCAGTGCACGATGGTGGGGCCATGGTTTCCCCACACGGCGATGCCGGCGGTCAGGTCCATCTCGTCGCGCAGCTGCGACAGGATCGGCCGCGCCTTCTTCACCGGATCGAGCCGGTTGAGCCCGGCCAGGCCCAGCTGCAGCGCGAACGCGCCCAGGTCGTAGCGGCCGCTGACCGGGTCCTGCGCCACCGCGCCCAGCCGCATGAAGCTGACCAGGTAGCGGTGTGCCTTGGCCGGGTTCATGCCCGCGGCGGCGGCGAGGTCGCGCAGCATCATCGCGCGCGGCGACGCCGCCAGAGCCTGGAGCAGCTTGAAGCCCACTTCGATGGACTGGATGCCGGAGCGCAGCTTGGCGTCGTCTTCTTCGTTTTCAGCAATGCGTGACATGGACCTGCGGCGGGGGAGATCGGCGCCCGGGGATCCGGGCAAGTTCGTAGGTAAATTTACTATAGCGAAATCGATTTACCAATTTTTAAGCCGTCGGTAGACTTCCTTCGCAACAGACCCGGCGGCGCACGTGTCGATGCCTGCCGAACCGGGCCCCTTTTTAACACGGAGACTACCGATGCGCCCCCTGCGTCCCTTCCTCGGGCGTCGTTATGCCCATCTCATGCTGGCCGCCATGGCTGCCGCCGGCGCCATTATCGCCGCCAGCGCACCCGCTCACGCCGAAGAATGGCCCACCCAGCCAATCCGCTGGGTCGTGCCCTACCCCGCCGGCGGCGGAACCGACGTGGTGGCACGCACCGTGGCCCAGGCCATCACGCCCGGGTTGGGCAAGCAGGTGGTGATCGACAACCGGCCGGGCGCGGCCACCATCGTCGGCGCCGATGCCGTCGCCCATGCCAAGCCTGATGGCTACACCGTGCTGACCGCCGACACCGCCACGCTGGCGGCCAATCCGTCCCTTTACAAGAAGCTGCCGTACAACCCCGACAAGGACTTTGTCTATATCGGCCAGCTGGCGCGCTTCCCGCTGGTGCTGGTGGCCAACCCGAAGTTCCCGGCGCGCACGCTGAAGGAAGCCATCGAATACGCGCAAAAGAACCCCGGCAAGGTCAACTTTGCCTCGCCCGGCGCAGGCAGCCCGCACCACCTGGCCATGGAGCTGTTCATGGACCAGGCCAAGGTCAGGATGACGCACGTGCCCTACAAGGGCGCGGCGCCGGCGGTGCAGGACCTGCTGGCCGGCCAGGTCGACCTGATGTTCCTGGACCTGGCCTCGGGCCAGCAGAACGTGGGCGCCGGCAAGCTGCGCGCGCTGGGCGTGGCCACGCCCAAGCGGCTGGCCGTGTTGCCCGGCGTGCCGACCGTGGCCGAAGGCGGCGTGAGCAACTTCGAGGCCTACGCCTGGCAAGGCATGGTGGCGCCGGCGGGCACGCCCAAGGCGGTGGTCACGCGGATGAACGCCGAGCTGGTCAAGGCGCTGAAGACGCCCGAGGTGCAGAAGAAGCTGGAAGGCGTCGGGGTCGAGGCGGTGTCGAGCACGCCCGAGGAATTCGCTGCCTACGCCCGCGCCGAAGGCGAGCGCTGGGGCAAGCTGATCAAGGCCAAGGGCATCACGGTCGACTGAGCGATGGCCACGGTAGACTAGCGGCCAAATCAGCACCGTCGTTCCCGCTCCTACCCAAGGGGCACGTGGGCGGGAACGACAGGCAACCCTACCGCATCGCATCCCATGAAACTCGCAACCCTGAAGGACGGTTCGCGCGACGGCCAGCTGGCGGTCGTGTCGCGCGACCTGAAGCAAGCCCACTTCGCCACCGATATCGCCGGCAAGCTGCAGACCGTGCTGGACGACTGGAATTTCTACGCGCCGCAGCTGCAGGACCTTTACGACGCGCTCAACACCGGCCGCGCGCGCCATCCGTTCGCATTCAACCCCAAGGACTGCATGGCGCCGCTGCCGCGCGCCTACCAGTGGGCCGATGGCTCGGCCTACGTCAACCACGTCGAGCTGGTGCGCAAGGCGCGCGGCGCCGAAATGCCCCCCGAGTTCTGGACCGACCCGCTGATGTACCAGGGCGGATCGGACGACTTCCTCGGCCCGCAGGACGACATCGTGTGCGCCAGCGAAGCCTTCGGCATCGACTTCGAGGCCGAGGTCGCGGTCATCACCGGCGACGTGAAGATGGGCGCCACCCCCGAGCAGGCCGGCGAAGCCATCCGCCTGGTGCTGCTGGCCAACGACGTCTCGCTGCGCAACCTGATACCGGCGGAACTGGGCAAGGGCTTCGGCTTCTTCCAGAGCAAGCCGGCCACCGCCTTCTCGCCCGTCGCCGTCACGCCGGACGAACTGGGCGAGGCCTGGCGCGAGCGCAAGGTGCACCTGCCGATGACGGTGCACTGGAACAGCAAGAAGGTCGGCCAGCCCGACTGCGGCACCGACATGGTGTTCGACTTCGGCCAGCTGATCGCGCATATCTGCAAGACCCGCAACGTGCGCGCCGGCAGCATCGTCGGCTCGGGCACGATTTCCAATGTCGACCGCAAGAAGGGCTACTGCTGCATCGCCGAGAAGCGCATGCTGGAGACCATCGACGATGGCAAGCCGCGTACCGAATTCATGAAGTTCGGCGACGCGGTCAAGATCGAGATGTTCGACGCGCAGGGGCATTCGGTGTTCGGTGCAATCGACCAGCTGGTGGCCGCGCCCTGAACCGGCTGCACCTGTCGGCGAGCGTCCGCAGGTGATGGGCGGCCGGATGCGCATATAATTTACCGACCGATCGGTTGGTTAATCCGCGATGCAACCGGCGCAGTTGCGCGCCACTCACCTGACAGGCTACCCATGACTGCCCCCAACGACGCGTCTTCCACCGAACTTTCCGAACGCTACGCGCGCTACCGCGCGCTGACGCTGCGCCGCCACGGCGCCATCCTCGAGATCATCATGGGCGCGGCGCAGTCGGCCAACCAGAAGCTGGCCACCGCCGACGCCAACATGCACCGCGAGCTGGCCGAGATCTGGCGCGATGTCTCCGCCGATCCCGACATCCGCGTGGCGCTGATCCGCGGCGAGGGCAAAGGCTTTTCCGCCGGCGGCGACCTGGCCCTGGTGGAAGACATGGCCAACGATTTCGAGACCCGCACGCGCGTGTGGCACGAAGCGCGCGACCTGGTCTACAACGTCATCAACTGCGACAAGCCGGTGGTCTCGGCGATGCACGGCCCGGCCGTCGGCGCCGGGCTGGTGGCGGGCTTGCTGGCGGATATCTCGATCGCGGCCAAGACCGCGCGCATCGTCGACGGCCACACCCGGCTGGGCGTGGCCGCGGGCGACCATGCCGCGATCGTGTGGCCGCTGCTGTGCGGAATGGCCAAGGCCAAGTACTATCTGATGCTGTGCGAGTCGGTCAGCGGCGAAGAGGCCGAGCGGATCGGCCTGGTCTCGCTGGCGGTGGAAGAGGACGAACTGGTGGCGCGCGCCTTCGAGGTTGCCAACCGGCTGGCGGCAGGGTCGCAGACGGCGATCCGCTGGACCAAGTACGCCCTCAACAACTGGCTGCGCATGGCCGGTCCCGCTTTCGATACCTCGCTGGCGCTCGAATTCATGGGCTTTGCCGGCCCCGACGTGCACGAAGGCATGGCGAGCCTGCGCCAGAAGCGGCCGCCACAATTCAGGTAACGACGACGCAGCCGCGCGGCCCGCATCCGGGCGCGGGCTGCGCCGCACACGGAGCACGCGACCATGTTCGGACAGATTCCCGATTTCACCAACAGCTTCGACTTCATGCGCCGGCTGTGGGGCGCCGGCGCCGGCATGCCCGGCAGCCTGATGCCCGGGCTGCAGGCGATGACGCCGCCGATGGACCTGGACGACCTCGACAAGCGCATCGCCGACCTGAAGGCGGTGGAGAGCTGGCTGCAGTTGAACACCAACCTGCTGCGCACCACGATCCAGGGCCTGGAGGTGCAGCGCGCCACGCTGGTGGCGCTGCAGACCTTCGGCAACGCGCTCTCGCCCGACGCCATGCAGACGGCAATGGAAAACGTGGCGCGTGCCGCCACTGCGCCCAGCGCAGCGCCGCCGCAGCGCGCCGGCGCCGACACCGGTACCGGCAGCGCAGGGCTGCGCGAAGAAGCGCCCGCGGCGCCGGCTGCGCCCCGGCCCGGCGCCGAGCCCGAGCCGGCTCCCGAGCCCTCGGCCGAGGCAGCGCGAGATGCGTCCTCCGAGGCGGCGCCCGAGGCAGCACCCAACGCCGCGGTGTGGTGGGACCTGCTGCAGCATCAGTTCAGCCAGATTGCCAGCAGCGCAGCCGCGGCCAGCATCGCACCGTTCAACATGGGCGCCTTCGGCGCCGCTGGCACGCCGGCACAGCCAGGCGCCACGCCCGCCGCCAAAACCGCGCCAGGCAAGGCCGCTGGCAACGGCAATGGCGCCAGGGCGAGTGCCACGGCAAAGAGCGGCGCCACGGGTGCGGCGAAATCCGGAGCCACGTCAGCGGCCAAGTCCGCCGCGAAATCGGCTGCAAAGTCCGCCGCGAAGAAGCCCGCGGCAAAGAAGCCCGCTGCCGGCAAGACGGCCAACGCCACGCCCAACGGCAACGATGCTGCCAAGGACGGCAACGAATGACAGATCGCCGCACCGCCTGATCTGTCGCTACGCCGCGCCCCCGCCATGCACCGCGATCTCCTGCCAGGACACCATCCAGCCCCGCACAACGGCCCTGGCGCCCCTGGCACCCCTAACGGTCCTAACGGTCCCAACGGTCCCAACCCCGCCGCCACCGCGCTGATCATGATGGGTGGCGGCGCGCGCGCCGCCTACCAGGCCGGCGTGCTGTGCGGGCTGGCGCGCATCGCCGCGCGCCACGGCAAGGCGCATGGCGGGCTGCCGTTCGGCATCATCGCCGGCACCTCGGCGGGTGCGATCAACGGTGCCGGGCTGGCCATCCACGCCGGCGACTTCCAGGCCGCCACGCAAAGCCTGGGTGCGCTGTGGCACGGCATCCATGCCGACGACGTCTACCGCACCGACGTGCTGCGCGTGGGCATATCGGGCGCGCGCTGGCTGTCGACGCTGGCGCTGGGCTGGGCCACGCAGCGCAGGGCGCCGCGGGCGCTGTTCGACAACACGCCGCTAGGCAGCATGCTGGGCGAGCTGTTCGATCCCGCGCGGGTGCAGGCCAGCCTGGACAGCGGCGCGCTGCAGGCGTTCGCGGTCACCGCGCTGTCCTACAGCACCGGCCGCCATGTCACCTTCTATCAGTCGCACCACCGCATCCATCCGTGGCACCGCAGCCAGCGCATCGCGGTGCCGGCGCCGATCACGGTCGACCACCTGCTGGCCTCCGCGTCGATACCGTTCCTGTTCCCGTCGGTTCCGCTCGAGATCGACGGCCATCACGAGTGGTTCGGCGACGGCACCATGCGGCAGATGTCGCCGCTGTCGCCGGCGATCCACCTGGGCGCGTCACGCATCCTGGCGATCGGCGCGGCCTCGCGCCAGCGCTCGGGCTGGTTCGACACCGTGCCCGCCGGCGGCTACCCGTCGCTGGCACAGGTGGGCGGGCAGGCGCTGGCCAGCATCTTCCTGGACGGGCTCAATGCCGACCTGGAGAGGCTGCTGCATATCAACCGGCTGCTGGCGCGCATGCCCGAGATCGCCGGCGACCGGGAAGGCTGGCGCCCGGTGCAGGTGATGACGATCTCCCCCAGCGAACCGATCGAAGCGCTCGCCGCCGAGCACCAGAAGCAGCTGCCGCGCACCGTGCGCGCGCTGCTGGCGCCCTTGGGCGGTACCGAGGCGCGCGGCGCCGCCTTCGCCAGCTACCTGCTGTTCGAGCCCGAGTTCACGCGGGCGCTGATGGCGCTGGGCGAGCGCGACGCCGAAGCGCAGGCCGCCGAGCTCGCCGCGTTCCTGTACGGCGTAGTGCCGGGCACTGCACCCGCCGCAACGCCCGAGGACGCGCTCTCGCCCTGAGCGGCCTGAGCGCCCTTCCTCCAGGCGCCGCTGCTGGCACTTGGCCGGCGCGCCGAGCCGCTGATCGCCCGCAATATGCAGCGGGCTGCGCCAAGCCTCTGCAAAAGTCGTTGCAATTGCCCCCATCCGCCCTAAAAAAGGGGAAGAGAATAATTCGCATCTGGTAGAATCTCGCCGTAATTTCAAAGGCTTACCATGCTCTACCCCGAACTGTTCAAATCGTTGGAAGCGGTCCGCTGGCACATGGACAAGGACATCCCCTGGGATACCTTCGACGCCAGCCTGCTGACGGACGACCAGGCCAAGACCATCCGCATGAACGCGATCACGGAATGGTCGGCCCTGCCGGCGACCGAGATGTTCCTGCGCGACAACCGCCACGATTCCGACTTTTCGGCGTTCATGAGCATCTGGTTCTTCGAGGAGCAGAAGCACTCGCTGGTGCTGATGGAATACCTGCGCCGCTTCCGCCCGGACCTGGTGCCGACCGAGGAAGAGCTGCACGCAGTGCGCTTTGAATTCGACCCGGCGCCGCCGCTGGAAACGCTGATGCTGCATTTCTGCGGCGAGATCCGCCTGAACCACTGGTACCGCCGCGCCGCCGAATGGCACTCGGAACCGGTGATCAAGCATATCTACCGCACCCTGTCGCAGGACGAGGCCCGCCACGGCGGCGCCTACCTGCGCTACATGAAGAAATACCTGGCCCAGTTCGGCGACACCGCGCGCGCCGCGTTCGCCAAGATCGGCGTGCTGATGGCATCGGCGCGCCGCACCGAAAAGCCGCTGCACCCGACCAACCTGCATGTCAACAAGGCGCTGTTCCCCAACGACACCGTGCAGTCGCGCCTGCCCGACCCGGACTGGCTGGAGAAATGGCTGGACGAGCAGATCCGCTTCGACGAAGGCTGGGAGAAGAAGGTCATCGAACGGATCCTGCACAATATGTCGCTGCTGTTCGAGCGCACCTTTGAAAGCGTGCAGGACCTGAACCGCTACCGCAAGGAACTGAACGCCCGCCTGCCAGGCTCCGGCGGCGCCCAGCCGGCACAGGCCTGATCCGGCGGCTTGCTGCACCCCGATAGAAACCTCGCTGCGGCGAGGTTTTTTGTTGGCGCCCGCCGCCATCGGTGGTGGCACCGGCCGGGCGAGCAGCGCTGAACGGACGGCGAACCTCACCGGACGGGGTACCATTCGGGCAAGCGTGCCGGCACCGCCAGCGCCGGCCTCCACCATCCGATCCATGACCCATGTCCCTACCCGCCTTCGAATCCAAGCTGACTCCCGCCGACAACCCCGCCGAGCTGGCCGCGCGCATCGCCGCGCTGCCGCGCCCGCTGGTGTTCACCAACGGTGTCTTCGATATCCTGCACCGCGGCCATGCCACCTACCTGGCGCAGGCGCGCGCGCTGGGCGCCAGCCTGGTGGTCGGCGTCAACAGCGATGCCTCGGTCAAGATGCTGGGCAAGGGCGACGACCGCCCGCTCAACCATGAATCGGACCGCATGGCGCTGCTGGCCGCGCTGGCGTCGGTCGACCTGGTGGCGATGTTCCGCGAGCAGACGCCGGTCGAGCTGATCCGGCTGGTGCGCCCCGACATCTACGTCAAGGGCGGCGACTATGACATCGATAGGCTGGAAGAAACCCGGCTGGTGCGCAGCTGGGGCGGCCAGGCTTATGCCATCCCCTTCCTGCACGACCGCTCCACCACCAAGCTGCTGACCAAGGTCCGCCAGGCCGGCTGAGCCGCACCCTCAGCCCTGGCGCCGGACCACCGGCAAGGTGCCGCGCGGCGCGGCACCTGGTGCGGGCAAAGGTGCCGGCGGCAGCAACAGCAGGCGCTCGGAGCGCACCTGCTGCCCGAGCCGGTGCGGCTCGCGCGGCGTGCCGAACCAGCCCCCGAGCGGATTGGCGCCGAACAGGCCGGCGAGCGCGGCCACCAGCAAGGCGTTGGCGAGCAGCAGCAACAGCAGGGCGATGCGCAGGACGCGTGGGGCGGGCATTGGAGCGGCTGCGGGAGCGTGCGGGATTCCGTGGTGAAGGCGATGGACACTAAGCCTCGGCCGACGCCATCGCATGCAGGCCGAGCAGCACCAGATTATCGTGCATCTCGAAGGGCACCGCGAGCGCGCCAGCCAGCGCGGTGCGTGCGCCGCCAGACAGCAGGCAGCGCGTCGGCCCGCGCTCGCCCAGCGCGCGCCAGGTGCGTTCGATCGCGCCCGCCTGCGCGGCCAGGCAGCCGGCGGCGATGGCGTCGTGGGTGTTGTCCGCCCAGCGCAGGTGCGCGCCGGCCACGGTGCCGGCCCCCTCCACCTCCTCCACCCCCAGCGCCGGCAGCTGCGCGGTATTGCGCGCCAGCGTGCCGAGCATCAGCGCCAGCCCGGGCAGGATCAGTCCGCCTTCGAAGCGCGCGCGGCCATCCGCGCCGACAGTAACGATATCCAGCGTGGTCGCGGTGCCAGCCGTCACCACCAGCAGCGTATCGTGCGGCAGCCAGCGGTGCGCGCCGATGGCGCCAACCCAGCGGTCAACACCCAGCTGCGTGGGCTCGCGGTAGCCGTTGACCAGGTTGCCGTGCGCCGCGGTGCTGCGCACCCACTGCACCGGCGCGCAGCCGCCGAAGGCGTCGGCCAGCGCGGCATCGACGGCGGCGGCAATCACCGGGCCGGCGACATTGGTGATCCAGACCGCCGGCATCGGGCCGCTGCCGCGCAGCGCGCGCAGGTCGGCGGCCAGTGTCTTCAGCGCATTGTCATCGGCATGCGCCACCGCGCCGCCGTGCTGCCACGGCGTGGGCAAACCCGCCCCGGCCGGCAGCGGCGCGCCCGCTTCGCACCACGCCCATTTCAGGCGCGTGTTGCCGATGTCGATCAGCAGCTGCGGCACATTCATGCGCCATCCTCCTGCCCCGGCGCGGGGCGCAGCGACAGCTCGCCGCTGGCGACCCGTTCCAGCCCCGCCGGCGTTTCCAGCAGCAGCTGGCCGGCCTCGTCGACGCCGCGCGCCATGCCTTCGGCGATCACCTTGCCGTCGTGCAGCAGCCGCACCGGCTGGTCGCGGTAGGCATCGGCGGCGGACCAGCGCGGCGCCATCGGCCCGAAGCCATGGGCCAGGAACGCGGTGCGCATCGATGCCAGCCGCTCCAGCACCGCGGCCAGCAGGCGCGCCGCGTCTCGGCTGGCGTCGAAGCCCGGAACGGCCTCGGCCACGCCGGCCAGCTCGCGGCCCAGCGCGGCTTCCATCTGCGCATCGCGCACCAGGTTCAGGCCGATGCCGATGACGGCCCAGATCCGGTTCTGCCCGGCGCGCACCGATTCGATCAGGATCCCGGCCAGCTTGCGGCCGTCGATCTGCAGGTCATTCGGCCATTTCAGGCGGACGCGGGCGCCCAGGCGCGCTTCGACATCGCCGAGCGCCTCGGCCAGCGCCAGCCCCACCGCCAGGCTCAGGCCGGTGAGTTGTGCCGGCGCGAGCGCGAGGGGCAGCGCCACCGAGAAGGTCATGCCCGCCTGTCCCTGCCACGGCCGTCCCAGGCGCCCGCGCCCGGCGGTCTGGCGGTAGGCCAGGCGCAGCCGGCCGGCATCCGACCAGGGTGCGTGGCGGCACGCGGCGGTCAGGTCGGCATTGGTCGAGCCGGTTTCTTCGACCAGTTCCAGCGTCCAGTCGCGCAGTGCAGGCGACAGCGCGGCACGCAGGGCGGCGGGGTCGATGCGCCAGGGAGCGGACGGGCCCGGTGCGGGCGTAAGAGAGTTGTCAGGGGCGTCTGGCATGGGAGGCTGCGCTGGTGGCAATCGGCGGTGCGAAGGTGGTGCGAAGGTGGTGCGAAGGTGGTGCGAAGGTGGTGCAAGGGTGGTGCAAGACTGGCAGGCATGGCGCCTGCCCGACTGCCGCATTGTAGCCGCGGCGCGCGCTTGCTCCGTGCCCGCCCCTGCCGTGCATGGCCGCGGTCGCGCCAGCCGGGCGGGTGGCTTAGAATCGGGACTCGGCCATCACATCGCTAGCCCTTGGAACGCCAGACGACGCCAGACTTCCATATCACGCGCGGGGACGGAACCGTCAGCGTAGCGCTGCGTGGCGACTGGACCGCGCTCGCGCTGGCCGGCTGCCACCAGGCGCGCCATCTGCACGCGCAGTTGCACGACCTGGCGCAGGCGCCGGAGCATGCGCAATGGTCGCTGGCCGAGGTGCAGCGGCTGGACCATATCGGCGGACAGCTGCTGTGGCAGGCGTGGGACGGCAAGATGCCGCAGCAGATCGAGGCCAGCGAGGGGCAGCGCCGTGTGTTCGAGCGCATCGCGGCGGTGCAGGACGAAGGCTGGAAGAAGCACATGGTGGACCGCTTCAACCCGGTTATGCTGCTTGGCGCCAACGTGCTGTCGTTCGGCGTGCAGCTGGCCATCGGCATCACCATGCTCGGCCAGCTGGCGTTCGACCTGATGCGCTTCGCGCGCATGCCGCAGCGCGGCCCCTGGCGCGAGGTCTCGGCCAATATCTACAACGTCGGCTACAAGGCGCTCGGCATCACCGCGCTGGTCGGCTTCCTGATCGGCATCGTGCTGTCGTACCTGTCGGCGAACCAGCTGCGCATGTTCGGCGCCAGCACGTTCATCGTCAATATCCTCGGCATGGCGGTGATCCGCGAACTGGGGCCGGTGCTGGCGGCGATCCTGATCGCGGGCCGGTCCGGCTCGGCCATCACCGCGCAGATCGGCGTGATGCGCGTCACCGAGGAGCTCGATGCCATGCGCGTGATGGGGATCTCGCATGGCTTCCGGCTGATCATGCCGCGCGTGATTGCGCTGGCCGTCTCGATGCCGCTGCTGGTGGCGTGGACCGACGTGATGGCGCTGGCCGGCGGCATGGTGGCAGCACGCATGCAGCTCGGCATCAGCGCCGCGTTCTTCCTGCGCGAGCTGCCCGACGCGGTGCCGGTGGCCAACCTGTGGCTGGGGCTGGGCAAGGGCGTGGCGTTCGGCATCCTGATCGCGCTGACGGCATGCCACTTCGGGCTGCGCATCAAACCCAATACGCAAAGCCTGGGCGAAGGCACCACGGCATCGGTGGTGACCTCCATCACCATCGTGATCCTGGCCGACGCGGTGTTTGCCATCCTGTTCAAGGACGTTGGGATATGAGCGCGCCAACGGAACCGGCAGCATCACCCGCACCGGCGCAGCGTACCGCGGTGATCGAGGTGCGCGACCTGGTCAAGCGCTTCGGCAAGGCCGTGGTGCACGACCACGTCAACCTGGACGTGTGGCGCGGCGAGCTGCTGTCGATCGTGGGCGGCTCGGGCAGCGGCAAGACCGTGCTGCTGCGCCAGATCGTCGGGCTGGAGCGGCCGACCTCGGGCTGCATCAAGGTCTTCGGCGAAGACCCGGCCAAATTGCGCCCGGCGCAGCTGCAGGCGCTGCGCAACCGCTGGGGGCTGCAGTTCCAGCGCGGCGCGCTGTTCTCGGCGCTGTCGGTGATCGACAATATCGCGCTGCCGCTGCGCGAGCTGCGAGCGCTGCCGGACAACCTGATCTGCCGGGCGGCGCTGCTCAAGCTGCAGCTGGTGGGCCTGTCGGCGCGTGATGCGGACAAGATGCCGTCGGACCTGTCCGGCGGCATGATCAAGCGCGTGGCGCTGGCACGCGCGCTGTCGCTGGAGCCGGAACTGCTGTTCCTCGACGAGCCCACCGCCGGACTGGACCCGATGGCTTCGGACGACTACGTCGCGCTGATCCGGGAACTTCGGCGCGAGCTGGGCCTCACGGTAGTGATGATCACGCACGACCTCGACACGCTGGTGGCGCTGTCCGACCGCGTCGCGGTGCTGGCCGACCACAAGGTCATCGCCGCCGCGCCGATCCCGGAAGTGGTAAAGGTGGACCACCCTTTCATCCGCGAATATTTCCTGGGCGAACGCGCCCAGCGCGCCTTGCAGGCGCTGCCGCAGACCGGGCAGCCGGCGCCCCCCGGAGAAGCATGATGGAAAACAAGTCATACGCGTTCCTTGCGGGCGTGTTCACCATCGGCCTGGCAGTGCTGGTGCTGTTCGCGCTGTTCTGGTTCAGCAGCGACCATGCCGTGCGCGTGCCGTACGACCTGGTCACGCGATCCACAGTCAATGGGCTCGGGCCGCAGGCCGACGTCAAATACCGCGGGCTGGCGGTGGGCAAGGTGGAGTCGATCAAGTTCGATCCGGAGGTGCCGGGCCAGATCATCGTGCGCATCAGCGTCAACCAGGACACGCCTATCACGCGCACCACCTACGCCACGCTGGGCTTCCAGGGCGTCACCGGCATCGCCTATGTGCAGCTGGACGACACGGCGGCGCATGCGGGCGCCGAAGCCTCGCCGCCGCTGACCACCTCGCCCAAGGCGGTGGCGCGGATCGCCATGCGCCCGGGCTTCTTCGAAGAACTGGAAAAGCGCGGCGATTCGCTGCTGACGCAGGCCGAGACGCTGATGGCCTCGCTCAACGACATGTTCCAGGCCGCCAACCGCAATGAACTGATGACCGCGATCCGTTCGGTGCGCAAGACCGCCGAGGACTACTCGAAGCTGGCGGATTCGCTGGTGCCGGCCGCCAACCGCCTGCCGCGCGTGGCCGAGAACCTCAACGCCACGCTGGAATCGACGCGGCGCCTGACGCAGGAGCTGGCCAGCCCCAACGGCACGGTGCTGCGCACGGTCGACAGCGTCGGGCGCGACCTGCAGGGCGCGGCGGCGTCGGTGCAGACCGCGGCTGGCACCTTCAGCCAGGAGACCCTGCCGCAGCTCAACGGGCTTGCGCGCGATGCGCGCCAGACCGCGCGCAGCTTCGAGCGTGCCGCCGGCCAGTTCAACGACAGCCCGACCAGCGTGCTGTTCGGCGCGCCGGCGCCCGCGCCAGGGCCGGGGGAGCCGGGTTTCAGCGCGCCCTGATGTAACGACGACCCATCGCCATGCCAGAGAACGACAACCGCCGAGACTTCGCCGTGATCCCTGCCACCGAGAATTCACGCCAGCACCGCGGCTCCCGCACCGCCGCCACGCTGCTGGCGCTGGCCGGCGCCGCACTGGTGCTGTCCGGCTGCGCGCTGTCGCGCGGCACGCCGACCGTCACGTATGACCTGGGGCCGTCCGCCGCGCTTGCCGGCACGGCGGGCAACGCTGCCGGCGCAGCGCCCGCGCCGCTGCCCAGGCTGCGCGTATCGCAGACCGACGGGCCCGACTGGCTCGAAGGCAATGCGCTCTACTACCGCCTGCTTTACGCGCAGGCGCAGCGGCTGCAACCCTATGCCACACAGCGCTGGGTGATGTCGCCGACACGCCTGTTCGACGAGCGCCTGCGCGAGTCGGTGTCGGCGCGCGGCAGGCTGGCCTGGTCCGGCGACACCAGCGTGCCAGGGCTGAAGGTCGACCTGCTGGCCTTCGAGCAGGTATTCGACAGCGCCACCACCAGCCAGGGCGTGGTGCGGCTGCGCGCCACCGTGTACCACCACGGCCAGCTCGGCCAGCAGACCTTCGAGGCGCGCCGGCCCGCACCCAGCGCCGACGGCGCCGGCGGGGTCAAGGCGCTGGCCGATGCCAGCGATGCCGCCATCGCCGCGCTGCTCGACTGGACCGCCACGCTACCGCTAAAGTAAGACAGACAAGGAGATTTGCCATGGAGCCGGCTGCCCCGCCGCCCTCCGCACCGCCCCCGGCACCCGCCGCGCAGCCGATGACGCAAACGGCAGCGCATCCGGCAGCCCAACCGGCAGCCCAACCGGCAGCCCAACCGGCAGCCCAACCGGCAGCCCAACCGGCGGCGGTAGTGATCGTGACCGAACCCTCCGGCCCGCAATATTCGCCGTTGGCCCGCGTGGGGCTGCTTTGCTTCACGCTGCTGGTGGTGTATGCCAGCCTCTACCCGTTCTCGGGCTGGGTCGACAACGGCATCTCGCCGTTCGCCTTCGTCACCGCGCCCAAGCCGCGCTATATCACCGACTTCGACCTGCTGACCAATGTCATCGGCTATGTCCCCTTCGGGGCGCTGGTTGTGCTGTCATTGCATCCGCGCATGTCGGGCGGGCGCGCGACGCTGGTGGCGCTGTGCGCCGGCGCGCTGCTGTCGGCCTGCATGGAAGCCTTCCAGACCTGGCTGCCGAACCGGATCTCGTCCAACATCGACCTGATCACCAATGCGCTGGGCGCGCTGCTGGGCGGCGCGGTGGTGGCGCCGTTCACGCATGCGCTGATCGACGACGGCCGGCTGACCCGGCTGCGCCACGCGTGGTTCGAGCCGCATGCCAGCTTTGCCATCATCCTGCTGATGCTGTGGCCGTTCGCGCAGATCTTCCCGCAGGAGCACCTGTTCGGCATGGGCGGCATCGTGCGCGAATGGCTGACCGATCCCGAATCCTGGCCGATGCAGGTGCTGCAGATGCTGTTCCCTCGGCTGGAGGCGTGGCAGGTCCACATCGGCCTGCGGCCCGAGGACATGCAAAGCCAGCAGCTGCTGGAATCGCTGGTGACCGCCAGCAGCTGGATCGGCACCGGCCTGTTCGCCTCGATCGCCATGCGCCGCAACGCGCCGATGCTGCGCATCCTGGCCGGCCTGCTGGCCGCCGCGCTGCTGATCAAGGCCGCCGCCGCAGAATTGCAGTTTCCCGCCGACAGCGCCTTCAACTGGCTGTCCGAAGGCGGCCGCTTCGCGCTGCTGACCAGTTCACTGGTGCTGGCGCTGCTGCTGTACCTGCCGCGCTGGCTACGCGCGGTGCTGGCGATGGTGGCGCTGTTCACGCTGGTGGTGCTGACCAACGTGCTGCCGTCGAATCCCTATGCATGGATTTCCGAGCAGGGCTGGCGCATGGGCCGCTTCATCCACTTCAACAGCCTGGCGCAATGGCTGGGGTGGCTCTGGCCGTTCCTGGCGTTCTGCTATGTGATCTGGCGCTTCGAGCAGGTCAGCCTGCGCCGCCACGCCATGAAGAAGGCCGCGGCGCGCCGCGAGTCGGCCGCGGCCGGTACGCAGGAGCCGTGACAGCGTGACTGCGGGCGCCGCCGTCAGTTGCCCGCGCGGATGGCGATGCCCTCGGCGGTGAGCCGGTCCCGGATGCGGCGCGCAAAGGCCAGCGCATGGGCACCGTCGCCGTGCAGGCAGACGGTCTCGGCCTGGATCGGCACCCAGGTGCCGTCGATGGCGCGCACGCGTTTTTCGCGCACCATGGTCAGCGTCTGGTTCAGCGCGACTTCCTCGTCCTCGTGCAGCGCGCCGGGCGTGCCGCGCCTGACCAGCGTGCCATCGGGGTTGTAGCCGCGGTCGGCAAACACCTCCTGCTTGACGCGCAGTCCGGCCTCCCTGGCGATGTCGATCATCTGGCTGCCGGCCAGGCCGAAGAACACCAGGTCGGCATCGAAGTCCCGCACCGCGCGCACGATGGCGCGGGCCAGCGCGGGATCGCGCACGGCCTGGTTGTACAGCGCGCCGTGCGGCTTGACATGGTGCAGTTCGCCGCCCTGCGCGCGCACGATCGCCTCAAGCGCGCCGATCTGGTACAGCATGTCGGCGTAGACGTCCTCGGGGTCGCGCTGCATCTCGGTGCGGCCGAAATTCTCGCGGTCCGGATAGCTCGGGTGCGCGCCGATGGCAACCCCATGCTGCAGCGCCCACTTCACCGTCTGCACCATGGTGGCAGCGTCGCCCGCGTGCCAGCCGCACGCTACGTTGGCGGAACTGATCAGCGCCAGCAGCGCCTCGTCGTTGCCGCAGCCTTCGCCGAGGTCGGCGTTCAGGTCGATTTCCATTGCCATTCTCCCGGGCGGTGCGGCGAGAAGCCGCGGTACCGCCTTCTGTCGATGGGTTCAGGCGCTCCCGGCTCAGGCCGCCGCGCGGCTCAGCGTGCGCCGGCGCGCGGCGATGGCCATGCCGTCGCCCTGCCATTGCAGCGCCTGGTCGATCTGGCGCAGGTAGCGGTCCAGCTCCGCCTGCGCGGCGGCGGCCTGCGCCAGCGTCACCGGCACGAAGCGCACTGCCGCGCCCAGCGGCACCTGGGCCAGCCGCCACATGTCGGCGCCGATCACTACGCCGATCTTGGGATAGCCGCCGGTGGTCTGCGCATCGGCCATCAGCACGATCGGCTGCCCCGCCGGCGGCAGCTGCATCACGCCCGGCACCACGCCGTGCGAAAGCAGGTCGGCGCTGCGCTCGGCCCGGCGCGCCAGCGCGGGGCCATTCAGACGCAGGCCCATGCGGTTGCTGTTGGGCGTGACGACCCAGTCGGCCTGCCACAGCGCCTGCTGCGATTCCGCCTCGAAATCCTCATACTCCGGCCCCGGCAGCATGCGCACCGGCGTGGCCTTGCCGGCGGTGTCGGCCGGCAAGGCCCACGCGGGCGCCTGGACGCCGATCCAGTCGCCATCGGCCGGCAGCCCCGCGCGTCCCACCGGCAGCCGGTCGCCCTCCTGCAGCGCACGGCCGTCGAGCCCGCCAAAGGCGGCTTTCAGGTCGGTACTGCGCGAGCCCATCACCGGCTCGACGGCGATGCCGCCGGCCACGCACAGGTAGGCATGCGTACCGCCGCGCGCCGGCGGCAGCACCAGGACTTTGCCCGCGTGCGCGTCGAAGGCATGCCAGGACCATACCGGCGTGCCGTCCAGCGTGGCGCCGCACTCGGCTCCGGCCAGCGCGACGCGCATGTCCGCATGGAAGCGCACTGCGGCGCGGCCCAGCGTGAATTCAATGACGGCGCACTCGGGCGCATTGCCCAGCAGCCGGTTGCCGACCGCCACGGCCAGCCTATCCATCGCCCCGCAACTGCCCACGCCGAAACGGCGAAAGCCGGTACGGCCCAGGTCCTGCACCGAGGCGAGCGCGCCAGGTCGGATGATTTCGATCACGCGATGATTTCCTCGGCGACAAAACGCACCGTATCGCCGGGCGCCAACAGGGACGGCGGATCGCGATCCGCGACGAAGAGTTCGATATCGGTGTGGCCGATCAGCTGCCAGCCGCCCGGCAGCACCGCCGGATAGATGCCGGTCTGCTCGCCGCCGATGCCGACCGACCCGGCCGGCACCGCCAGCCGCGGCTCGCGCCTGCGCGGCGTGGCCAGTTCGGGCACCAGCCCGCCCAGGTAGGCAAAGCCGGGCTGGAAACCCAGGAAATAGACCACGTACTCGCCGGCGGCATGGCGGCGCGCCACTTCACGCGGCGACAGCCCGGTATGCGCGGCCACATCGGCCAGGTCCGGCCCATGCCCGCCGCCATAGCGCACCGGGATCTCCACCACCTTGCCGGTGGTGTTGCGCGCCTCGCCCGAGGCCCAGGCCTGCTTCAGGCTGCGCTCCAGCGCTTCGACATCGGCGCTGCCGTCGAAGATCACCGTCAGGTTGTTCATGCCCGGCACCACGTCGACCACCCCGCGCCATGCTTCCGCCCGGGCTGCCATCGCCCAGATGCGGCGCTGGACCTCTAGCGATGCGGGGGGCGCCACGCTGTAGAGCAGCGCTTGTTCGGCGAGGCGGTGGATTGTGCAAGGGCTCATGGGATTCCTGGTAGCGCACTTTTTACCAGTGTAGGCTGGCAGCCGGGGGAATGCGATGCGGAAAACAGGCCTGCGCAAAGCAAAACGGCCGGGGTGAATCCCGGCCGTTCTAAAACGCATTTCTTCAACCCGATGCGAATCAGGCAAACCCCGCCTGATGCGCCTGCTGGTCTGCGTGGTACGAGCTGCGCACCATCGCGCCCACGGCAGCGTGGGTGAAGCCCATCTTGTAAGCCTCTTCCTCGAACATCTTGAACGTGTCCGGATGCACGTAGCGCAGCACCGGCAGGTGATGGTTCGACGGCGCCAGGTACTGGCCGATGGTCAGCATGTCGATGTCATGCGCGCGCATGTCGCGCATGACTTCCAGGATTTCCTCGTCGGTCTCGCCCAGGCCGACCATCAGGCCGGACTTGGTCGGCACGCCGGGGTTGCGGCGCTTGAATTCCTGCAGCAGCTTGAGCGAGTGCGCGTAGTCGGCGCCCGGACGGGCCTGCTTGTACAGGCGCGGCACGGTTTCCATGTTGTGGTTCATCACGTCAGGTGGGCAGGCCTGCAGGATGTCCAGCGCCTTGTCCAGGCGGCCCCGGAAGTCGGGCACCAGCACTTCGATACGGGTGTCGGGCGACAGCTCGCGCGTCTGCGAGATGCAGTCGACATAGTGCTGGGCACCGCCGTCGCGCAGGTCGTCGCGGTCGACGCTGGTGATCACCACGTAGTTCAGCTTGAGCTGGGAGATGGTGCGTGCCAGGTTGCCGGGCTCATTTACGTCCAGCGGATCCGGGCGGCCATGGCCGACGTCGCAGAACGGGCAGCGGCGCGTGCACTTGTCGCCCATGATCATGAAGGTCGCCGTGCCCTTGCCGAAGCATTCGCCGATATTGGGGCAGCTGGCCTCCTCGCACACCGTCACCAGGTTGTTGGCGCGCAGGATGTCCTTGATCTCGTAGAAACGCGAATTGCCGGTGGCGGCCTTCACGCGGATCCAGTCCGGCTTCTTGAGCTTTTCGGCCGGCACGATCTTGATGGGGATGCGTGCGGTCTTGTCGGCCGACTTCTGCTTGCGGGTCGGGTCGTACGCCTCCGCGGGGGACTGCGGGGCTTCGCTGGAAGATGCGATCGGGGCGATCAGGGCGTCGCTCATACATTTCTCCGCACGCGCTCAGCGTGCATTTCGCTTTTGACTAGGAGGCCAGGGCCGGGTCGGCATTCACGTCGGCGGCTTCTGCCGCCAGCACGCGGGATTCGTGCGCTGCCAGCACTTCGCACAATGCAGCCGCCAGGCGCTGTGCGATGTCGGGTTGTCGTGCCGCGGTCACGGGCAACGGCGCGCCATCGGCATCCGCCACCGGGCAGGTGGCGCCCGCGGTAGCCATGTCGACCGTTTCCAGTCCGGCATAGCCGCAGGGGTTGATGCGCAGGAACGGCGACAGGTCCATCTGCACGTTGAGGCTGACGCCATGGTAGCTGCAGCCGTTGCGGATCTTGAGGCCGAGCGCGGCAATCTTGGCGCCCTGGTGCGGCCCGTCGGACAGGTAGATGCCGGGGGCGCCGGGCTTGCGTTCGGCTGCGAGATTATACGCCGCGAGCGTGTCCAGCACTGCCTGCTCGATGGCGTGGACCAGCTCGCGCACCATCAGGTGGCGGCGGCGCAAATCGAGCAACAGGTAAGCCACCACCTGGCCCGGACCGTGATAAGTGATCTGGCCGCCACGATCGATTTGCACCACGGGGATGTTGTCATCAGGCGACAGCAGGTGTGCGGGATCGCCCGCCTGGCCCAGGGTGTAGACCGGCGGATGCTCGACCAGCCAGATCTGGTCGGGCGTCTCTGGCGTGCGTGCGGCGGTGAAGGCGCGCATCGCGTCGAAGCACGGCTGATAGTCCTCGCGGCCGCGTTCGATGATCTGAATCGGATGCATGGCGAGAGTGTAACGAAAAGGGCCGGCTTGCGCCGGCCCTGCCCTGTCACTGTCAGCCTTGTGGTGCGGGGGAATCGTCGGCTGCGTCACGCGACCAGGCCAGGCGCAAGTGCGCGCGGCGCCGGTGTGACGCGGACGATGCCCCGTCCGCTTCCGTGTCGGCTTCAGGATGCGGCAGCCTGGTCCTGGTTAGGCGTCCATTCCGTGCCTCGAACCAGCCGGCGCAGGCTGCGGTACACCAGGTGCGGCACATCGGCCAGCGCCAGCGCCGGACGGCGTGCTTCGGCGATCAGCGCCAGGCGTACCGGTTCCTGCGCGCGCGGGTCGATGCTGACCACCACCTCGTCGCCGGAGCGGAGCAACAGGCTGCCGCCACAACGCAGCCAGTAGTCCTCCGAATCGCCTTCGCGCGTCAGCCATACGTCCATGCCATTGGCTTTCTCGACATGCAGGCGCTGGGCGGCGTGTACCGACAGGGCGGTGACTTCGCCAGGATTCAGGGTGAACACGGTCGTTGTGAGCACGGTTTTCATGGAGGTTCTCCGTTCAGCCGGCCGGGGGGCATTTGCGCCACACTGTCGCTTATGGGCAACGAATCCACGGAAACTGGCCCGGCAAGGGGACCGGGCCAGTTAAATCTTAGGGAATTCGCCGTTAAGTGAATCGCTACAGCGGGGGCCGGTGAAGGAATATTAGTGATTGCCCGGACACTATCAAAACGATATATTTTCTTTGTTCTTGTTAGTCAAACTCACATACACCCGACTTCACCGGAGGCAGCCATGGCCTGGAAGAGTGCCTGGGAAAAGGATCTGCCGCGCGGCTGGCACCGCGAACTGCCGCGCCTGCCGGCACTGACCGCCCTGCGCGCGTTCGAGGCGGCGGCGCGCCATGAGAGTTTTTCGCGCGCGGCGACGGAGTTGTTCGTCACCCACGGCGCGGTCAGCCACCAGATCCGCGCGCTGGAAGACGAGCTCGGCCTGCCGCTGTTCGAGCGCCACGGCAAGCGCGTGGCGCTGACCCCGGCGGGCCGCGTCTACGCCGAGCGCGTGCGCGACGCACTGCTGCAGATCGCCGATGCCACGCGCGTACTGCAGGCCGGCAACCGCGACAAGCGCCTGACTATCAGCACCATGCCCTCGTTCGCCGCGCGCTGGCTCACACCGCGCATCGGCAGCTTTATCGAGCGCCATCCGGAGCTGGATGTCGAGCTGCTGTCGTCGAACACGCTGGTCAACTTTGCCCATGAGGAAGTCGATATCGCGCTGCGCATGGGCAGCGGCGACTATCCCGGCCTGTACGTGGAAAAGCTGCTCGACGACGTCTTCTTCCCGATGTGCAGCCCCGGCTTCAATGGCGGCCGGCTGCCGCAGAAGCCCGAGGAGATGGCCGGCCTGCCGCTGCTGCGCGGCGAGGGCGATCCGTGGAAGCCATGGTTCGAGGCCGCCGGGCTGGACTGGCCCGAGCCGCGCAAGGGCCTGCTGATGGAAGATTCGTCGCTGCTGCTGCAGGCCGCGTCGGAGGGCCAGGGCATCGCGCTGATCCGCTCGTCGCTGGCCTACAACGACCTGCTGGCGGGGCGCGTGGTGCGGCTGTTCGATGTCAGCATCCCGTGCCCGTGGCTGCTGTACTTCGTCTGTGCGCCGGGCTCGCTGAACCTGCCCAAGGTCCAGGCCTTCCGCAGCTGGCTGATGCCGGAGATCGAGCGCTTCCGCGAGGTGCTGGCGCAGTGGGAGTGATCTAGTCGCCGGCTTCGGCTTCGTCGTCGGCGGCGTCCACCTCGTCCGGCGGTGGCGGCGCCGAGCGCCGTCCCGCGCGCGGGTGCGCCTTATCGTAGACCTGCGCCAGGTGCTGGAAATCCAGCGCGGTATAGATCTGCGTGGTCGAGATGCTGGCATGCCCCAGCATCTCCTGCACCGCGCGCAGGTCGCCCGACGACTGCAGCACGTGCGTGGCGAACGAATGCCGCAGCATATGCGGATGCACGTCGGCCGGCACGCCAGCGCCCAGCGCGTGCTGCTTAAGCCGCAGCTGCACCGTGCGCATCGACAGCCGCCGCCCGCGCGGCCCCAGGAACAGCGCATGCGCGTCTTCGGGCGCCGCGCCGGGGCGCAACAGCGTGTCGCGCACGGCGATCCAGGCGTGCAGCGCCTCGATGGCCTTGCTGCCGACCGGCACCGTGCGCCGGCGTGCGCCCTTGCCGGTCACCGTCACCTCGGCGCCAGCCAGGTCGAGCCAGCCGCTGGACTGGTAGCCGTCGACGCTGGCATAGCGCAGGTCCAGCTGCACCAGTTCCGACAGCCGCAGGCCGCTGGAATAGAACAGTTCATGCACCGCATGGTCGCGCAAGGCCTGTGCATCGGTGCCGCCGGCGTGGGCAACCAGCGCCACCGCATGCTCGACCGACAACGCCTTGGGCAGCGCATGGCCGGATCTCGGCGCGCGCACGCCATCGACCGGATTGACCGCGACGCCATGGCCATGGCGCGCCGCCCACTGGTAGAAGCCGCGCCACGCCGACAGCGTGCGGGCGATGCTGGTGCCGGCCAGCCCGCTGCCATGCAGCCGGGCGGCAAAGTTGCGGATATGGTGGGTCTGCAGCGCCAGCAACGCGACGCCGGGCGCGTAGCGCGCGGAATGCGCCTGCAGCACGCGCAGGTCGCGGCTATAGCTGGCAAGGGTATGGTCGGCCAGCTTGCGGCTGCCGCGCAGCCAGTCGAGATAGCGTGCGACCAGCGGATCGACCCGCGCATCGGACGTTGCATCGGCCGACGGAGACGCTCCGTCATCCGCCGGCGCGGGAGCGGGCTGGCGCGGCGGCCGGCGTGCGCTCACGGCATCGGCCTCAGTCGCGCAGGCGGTTCAGCGCGGCGCCGGCGACTTCGCCGATCTGCGCCAGGTAGGCGGTGCCCATGCCTTCATGGAAGCGGCGCGGATCCGGCGATCCCAGCACCAGCAGGCCGAACGCGGCGCCCTGCAGGTCAGCACCGGCATCGGCCGCGCGCATGGGCACGCGCAGCGCCACCATCGCCAGCGAGACGATATCGTCGCGCTCCAGCAGCGCCGCCGCCTCGAAGCCGCCGTTGGCGCCGCAGTACGGCGCGCGCAGGCCGTCGGCAAACAGGCGCAGGTCCTCGCTGGCGCCCTGCGCGACTTCCATATGGGCGTATTGTCCGGCCACGTTCCACAGGCGGAGCGCGACCGCGGGCACGTCGAATACCTGCTGCAGGCCGTCCTGCACGGCGTACGGCAGCGCGTGCGAATCGGCCTCGGCCAGCAGCCGCAGCTGCCAGTCGTGCAGGCGCTGCTGGGTGCGGTCGTTCTCGTGGCCATGGCGCACCAGGTCGGCCAGGCGCAGCTCCAGGCCCTTGTTCTTCTCGCGCAGGATTTCCATCTGGCGTTCCTGCAGCGACACGGCGCGGTGGCTGTGCGGGCTGGTCAGCTGCACCGCGGCCAGCAGCTCGGCGTGCTCTTCGAAGAATTCGGGATGGCTCTGCAGGTAGGCGGCAACGTCTTGGGCGTTCATGGGGCTTGGACCGGTAGAGGAAAATTGGGTGGCAGTTTAGCAAAGGGACGTCGGCCCCCTTTTTCCGTGCCGCCCGCGCTACGTCTGGATCAACCGTTTCTGCCGCGAAATGCTCAGCAAGATGCCGATGCCCGCCCCCAGCGTCACCAGCGCCGTCCCGCCATAGCTCATCAGCGGCAGCGGCACGCCCACCACCGGCAGGATCCCGCTGACCATGCCCATGTTGACGAACGCATAGGTAAAGAAAATCAGCGTGATCGACCCCGCCAACAGCCGCGAGAACAGCGTCGGCGCGTTGGCGGCGATGAACAGCCCGCGGAATATCAGCAGCAGGTAAAGCACCAGCAGCAGCGCATTGCCGATCAGGCCGAACTCCTCGGAGTAGACCGCGAAGATGAAGTCGGTGTGCTTCTCGGGGATGAATTCGAGGTGGGTCTGCGTGCCCTTCAGGAAGCCCTTGCCCTCCACCCCGCCCGAGCCGATTGCGATGATCGACTGGATGGTGTGGAAGCCCTTGCCGAGCGGGTCGCTGGTCGGGTCGAGCAGCGTGCACACGCGGTGCTGCTGGTAGTCGTGCAGCACCGGCCAGTTCACGCCCGGCGCGCATATGTCGTTCTGGAACGTGATCAGCAATGTAATTGCCACCACCAGCAGCCCCATCAGCGGCAGGATCAGCTTCCACGACAGTCCGGCGAAGTAGATCACGTACAGGCCCGCCGCCATCACCAGCAGCGCGGTGCCCAGGTCAGGCTGCTTGGCGATCAGGCCGACCGGGATCAGCAGCAGCCCCAGCGCGACAATGAAGTCGAACCACCTGATCACGCCCTCGCGCTTCTGGAAGTACCACGCCAGCATCAGCGGCATCGAGATCTTCATGATCTCGGAAGGCTGGATCACCATGCCGACATAGAGCCAGCGGCGCGCACCCTTGCGGATCAGGCCGAACATGGCCACCGCGATCAGCAGCGCCACGCCGACCGTGTAGATCGGCACCGCCACCCGCATCAGCGTCTGCGTGGGCAGGTAGGCAATCACGAACATCACCACGTAAGACAGCAGGATGTTGCGCAGCTGGTCTTCGACGCGGCCCGGCATGTCGATGGCGGCCGAGTACAGCGCGACGATGCCGGTGGCGAACAGCAGGAAGACGATCAGTGAAAGCGGTTTGTCAAAACCGGTCAGCGCGGTCTTGATCAGGGACATGACGCGGCGGCGATCCATGCGCGTCTCCTTCAGCGGGTGGCATCGGCACCGCTGGCCGCCTTGGCGGACACGGGCTTGACGCGAGGTTTGGGCGCGGGCGCCCTGGCGGGCTGCACGGCGGGGGCGGAGGCCGGCTGCGGCGCGGGCTTGCTGTGGCCAAGGGCCTGCAGCATGCGCTGGTCCAGCGTCTCGACGGCCGAGGCCGGCGCGATTGCCTCCGCGTTCAGCGCGGCGGCGATGGCTTCCGGCGTCACCGGCTGCGCGCCGGAGGCCGCGGCCACGGCGCTGGCGGCGGCGCCGCTCGCAGGCGCGGCGCCGGAGGACATCACCGTGGCACTGGCGATGCTGGCGGTCTGGCCGGTGGTGAACACGCTCGGCGTATCCACGGGCGGGCGGCCGGCCACGCGCTCGCTGGCCGGCGGCGCCATTGCCTCCAGTTCGGCCGGCCACTTGCCGGTCAGGTAGTAGTCCATCAGCTTGCGCGCGATCGGCGCGGCCACCGCGGCGCCGAAGCCGGCGTTCTCGACGATCAGCGCGATCGCGATCTTCGGCTGGCCCGCCGGCGCGAACGCGGTATACAGCGAGTGGTCGCGCTTGTGCTCGGCCAGCGCGTGGTGGTTGTACTTCTCGCCCTTGGACAGGCTGTAGGTCTGCGCCGTGCCGGTCTTGCCGGCCGACTCATACGAGGCGCCGGCGAATACGCGCGCCGCCGTCCCTGAGTGCGTCACCGCAACCATGGCGCGCTTGATCACGTCGATGTCGGCCTGCTTGAACGGGATCGTGTAGCTTTCCTTGGGCACCGTCAGCGTGCGCTTGCGCGTGACCGCGTCTTCGACCGCCTTGACCAGGTGAGGCTTCATCACCTTGCCGTTGTTGACGATCACCGAGGTGGCCTGCGCCAGCTGCAGGATGGTGAAGCTGTTGTAGCCCTGGCCGATGCCCAGCGAAATGGTCTCGCCCTCATACCACTTCTGCTGCTCCGGCTTGCGGTAGGCCTTGCGCTTCCAGTCGGTCGACGGCAGGATGCCGCGGCTTTCGCCCTCGATGTCGATGCCGGTGATCTGGCCGAAGCCCAGCGGCTTCATGAAGTCATGGATGCCGTTGACGCCCATGTCGCGCGCCAGCGCGTAGTAGTAGGTGTCGCACGAATGCACGATCGAGCTGTGCATGTCGACCCAGCCGTGGCCGCCCGGCTTGTCGTCGCGGAAGGTGTGGTTGCCCAGCGTGAAGAAGCCCGGATCCGACATGCCCCAGTTTGCAGTGCGCTTGCCGGTGCTCAGCGCCGCCAGCGCCATGAACGGCTTGTAAGTCGAGCCCGGCGGATACGTGCCGCGTAGCGGACGGTTCAGCAGCGGCTTGTCGGGCGAGCCGTTGAGTTCGTTCCAGGTATTGGTGTCGATGCCCTCGACGAACAGGTTGGGATCGAAGGTCGGCTTGGAAACGAACGCCAGGATGTCGCCGGTGGTCGGCTCGATCGCCACCAGCGCGCCGCGGCGGTCGCCGTAGAGCGCCTCGGCCAGCTGCTGCAGGCGGATATCGAGCGACAGGATCAGGTTGTTGCCCGGCGTGGCGGGCGAGGTCGAAAGCGTGCGGATCGGGCGCCCGCCGGCGCTGACTTCCACTTCCTCGAAGCCGGTCAGGCCATGCAGCTCGGTCTCGTAGCTCTGCTCCAGGCCGATCTTGCCAATGTAGTTGGTGCCCTTGTAGTTGTCGGCGTCCCTGCGCGGATCGTATTTGGCGCTGTCGGCATCGTTGGCCTCGTCCATGGCCTCGATCCGCTCCTGGTCGCGCTGCGAGATGCGCCCCAGGTAGCCGATCACGTGCGAGGCTGACTCGCCCAGCGGGTACTGGCGGAACAGCCGCGCGCGCACGTCCACGCCCGGAAAGCGGAAACGCTGCGCGGAGAAGCGCGCCACTTCCGCATCGGTCAGCTGGCTGCGGATCGGCAGGCTTTCAAAGCTGCGCGACTCTTCCATCAGCCGCTTGAAGCGGCGCCGGTCGCGCGGCTGGATCTCCACCAGCCCCGACAGGCCCTCGATGGTGTTGTCCAGCGTATCGGTCAGCTTGGACGGCGTGATCTCCAGCGTGTACGCCGAATAATTGCGCGCCAGCACGATGCCGTTGCGGTCCATGATGATGCCGCGGTTGGGCTCGATCGGCGCCACCGAGATGCGGTTGTCCTCCGCCTTGGCCGAGTACTGGTCATGCTTGTACCACTGCAGCCACAGGAAGCGCGAGAACAGCAGGCCAAAGCAGATCACCGTGAACAGGGCCGCGGCCGCCACGCGGATGCGGAAGCGGCCGATTTCCAGTTCGACGTTGCGGATTTCGGTCATGGTACTGCGCGGGGCCTGTTAGGGATGAGTGGCGTCAAATCCGGGCGTCAGATCGGACGCGTCTCGTCGACATCGCTCGAACGGCGCTGCGGCGCCAGCAGCAGGCTGGTCGCCAGCGGCCACAGCAGCGCCTCGATCGCCGGCGCGAGCAGCAGCGGCCAGCCCGGCAGCGGCGCGCCCATCGCCAGGCGGATCAGCACCGGCACCGCGTGCGCGATGAACAGCAGCGGCAGCACGTGCAGCGCCTGGGTATAGACCGTGAACCACAGCACGCGGCGGTGGATGGTGATGGCAAAGTAGGCCAGCAGCGTATAGGCCAGCGCATGCTCGCCCAGCAGGCGCGCATCGTGCACGTCCATCAGCAGGCCCAGCGCAAAGGCCACGCCCATGCCCACCTTGCGCGGCTGGTGGATGTTCCAGAACACCAGCACCAGCGCCACCATGTCGGGGATCCACAGCGTGTCGCCCCACGGCATCAGGTTGAACAGGAATGCCAGCACGAAGCTGAGCGCGATAAACGCGGGATTGACGGGCCGCAGCAGGTATTGGGGATTGGTCACCGTTGACCCTCCTTGGCATCCCTGGCCGCCGCGGCGCTGGCCGCGGCCGCGCGTGCCGCGGCGGACTTGGCGCCCTTGACCGGCGCCTCGGGCTTGGCCTCGACCGACTCGCGCGGCGGGATGGCGGAGTCATAGCGCACCACCAGCAGCTGACGGTGCGCGCGCACGCCGGCCACCGGCTCGCAGTAGATGCGCGAGAACGCGGTGTCGGCCTTGCGCTCGATTTGGACGATCTTCGCCACCGGCAGCCCCGGCGGATAGATGCCGTCCAGCCCCGATGTCACCAGCAGGTCGCCCTGCTGCAGATCGGCGGCGGCGGCCATGAAGCGCAGGTCCAGCTGGCCCGCGCGCGCGCCGCCGAAGGCCACGCTGCGCAGGCCGTTGCGCACCACCTGCACGGGAATCGCCTGGTCCTTGTCGGTCAGCAGCGTCACTTCGGACTGGAACGGCGACACCCGCGTGACCTGGCCCACCACGCCGCGCTCGTCGATCACCGGGTAGCCGGCGCGCATGCCTTGCTGGCTGCCCTTGTCGATCACGATGCGCTGGCTGTAGGGGTCGCGTGCGTCATAGAGAATCTCGGCCGCCGTCACCGGCGTGGCCGATTGCCGGGCCAGCCCCAGCAGCTTGCGCAGCTGGTTGTTCTCGGCCTCCAGCTGTGCCTGGCGCACCGAGGCCTCGGCCTGCTGCACCGCGATCTGGCGCAGCTCGCGGTTCTCGGAGGCGAGTATCGCCGACGACTGCGCGTAGTCGAACGCGGTGCGCAGCGCGTCGCGCGGCACCAGCACCAGGCGCTCGACCGGCATCAGCACGGTGGCGGCCACCTGCCGGCCCACGCTGAGCGCATTGAAACGGGCGTCGACCACCAGCAGCGCCAGCGCGATGCCCACGTAGAGCACCAGCCTGGCGACAGCGGAGGAGCCTTGCTTGAAGAGCGGCGGAGGAGAGTAATCCATTTACCCTAACGCAGGCAGGTGCACGCATGCGAATGCCGCAAACACCGCGCCGCCCGCGGTGCCGCGCCCGGCGGGGGCACGGCGCCGCAGGGCGGCGGGCGTTGCCGGGGCGATCCCCCGGCCGATGCGGCGCCGCGACACCGCCCTGATCCAACGATCCGGCAGCCCGCGCATCGCCACGTGCAGTTCCTGGTGCTTACTCGTAGGAGAAGATGCTGCCCAGCTTGTCCATGCGCTCCAGCGCCATGCCGGAGCCGCGCACCACGCAGGTCAGCGGGTCTTCGGCGACCAGCACCGGCAGGCCGGTTTCCTCGGCCAGCAGGCGATCCAGGTCGCGCAGCAGCGCGCCGCCGCCGGTCAGCATCATGCCGCGCTCGGCGATGTCGGCGCCCAGTTCCGGCGGGGTCTGTTCCAGCGCGATCTTCACCGCCGACACGATCTGGTTCAGCGGATCGGTCAGGGCTTCCAGGATTTCATTGGACGAAACGGTAAAGGCGCGCGGGATGCCCTCGGACAGGTTGCGGCCCTTGACTTCCATCTCGCGGACTTCGGAGCCCGGGAAGGCCGAGCCGATTTCCTTCTTGATCGCTTCGGCGGTCTGCTCGCCGATCAGCATGCCGTAGTTGCGGCGGATGTAGTTGACGATGGCCTCGTCGAACTTGTCGCCGCCGACGCGCACCGAACCCTTGTAGACCATGCCGCCCAGCGAGATGATGCCCACCTCGGTGGTGCCGCCGCCGATGTCCACCACCATCGAGCCCGACGGCTCCGACACCGGCAGGCCGGCGCCGATCGCGGCCGACATCGGCTCCTCGATCAGGTACACCTGGCTGGCACCGGCGCCCAGGGCCGATTCACGGATGGCGCGACGCTCGACCTGGGTCGAGCCGCACGGCACGCAGATGATGATGCGCGGGCTCGGGCGCAGCAGCTTGCTGTCGTGCACCATCTTGATGAATTGCTTGAGCATCTGCTCGGTGACGGTGAAGTCGGCGATCACGCCGTCCTTCATCGGACGGATCGCTTCGATGTTGCCCGGCACCTTGCCCAGCATCTGCTTGGCTTCCTTGCCCACCGCCGTGATCGTCTTCTTGGCGTTGGGACCGCCTTCCTGGCGGATCGCGACGACCGAGGGCTCGTCCAGCACGATGCCCTTGTCGCGCATGTAGATCAGCGTGTTGGCGGTGCCGAGGTCGATCGCCAGGTCGTTGGAGAAGTAGCTGCGGAGAAATCCGAACATCAGGAATCCTGTCTGTGATGGTGTTCGCGGGTAGGCGAAGCGGCCGGCGCCGCGGGCGGCCCGGCCACGAAGTACTTGGGTGTTGAATACGGAACGGTTCTCGGCTTCCCGGCCCGCCCACGCTCCGGCGCGGGGTGCCCGGCCGGGGTGCTGGATTGGAGTCGGGGTCGGCGCCGCCGCCGGCATGCCGCGCGGGCCAGCCCTACGGGAACCTTTGATTAGGCCTCGCGAAAAAGTTCGCGACAATGCGCACGAAAATGTGCAGGCACCGGCGCGTCAGGACCCGTTGAATTCGGGCTGTCGTGGCCGGTGGCAAAGGCCTAATCAGAGGACCCAGGTTCGCCCTTCGGGCACCTTCGGCCGCCAGGCACGGCGGGCCAGCCGGGGAGCGGCTTGCGGCAAAGTGACGAAGGCGTTGCCAAAGGTCGGGAGCACGCAATGATACCTTATAATTCCTGCTGCTTCGGGCGTTTACGGCCTGAAAAACCCTGTAATTCCGACGACTCCGTTGCGCCGTTGCAGCGCTCCGGAGACGCCTTGTCCGACCGCGCGACGTCACCGCCGCACGGCCGGCCGCCGGCCGCTGCCGGCACCTTCCGCATCCGAGCATCCGAACCACCACGCCATGGCCCTCGACCTATCCGACGTCAAGCGCATCGCCCACCTGGCCCGCATCGAAACCAGCGATGCCGAGGCCGAACAGACGCTTGCGCAGCTGAACAACTTTTTCTCGCTGGTCGAGCAGATGCAGGCGGTCGACACCACCGGCATCGAACCGCTGGCGCACCCGCTGTCGGCTGTCCGCGACATGGTGCAGCGCCTGCGCGACGACGCGGTCACCGAGAACGACCGCCGCGACGACTACCAGCGTCCCGCCCCGGCCACCGAGAACGGGCTGTACCTGGTGCCCAAGGTCATCGAGTGACCTGCGCCGGCCGCGCGCCTTGCTGAACCTGGCAAACCTAGCGAACCTTGCAGAACCTTGCCGCGCCGGCCGCCCCAGCCAGTACGCCACCCCGAATGCCAACCCGACTGTCATGCCCTTTTCCGCTGATTCCGTGACCTCCCTGCGCCAGCTCGCCGACGCCCTGGCCGCGCGCACCGTCTCCGCCGAGGAACTCGCACGCGAGTACCTGTCCCGCATCGAGCAGGCCGCCGCGCTCAACGCCTTTATCCACGTCGACCCCGAGCGCACCCTGGCGCAGGCGCGCGCCGCCGACGAGCGCCGCGCGCGCGGCGAAGCCGCGCCGCTGACCGGCGTGCCGGTCGCGCACAAGGACGTGTTCGTCACCCGCGGCTGGCGCGCCACCGCCGGCTCGAAGATGCTGGGCAACTATGAAAGCCCGTTCGACGCCACCGTGGTCGAGCGCATGGCCGCCGCCGGCATGGTCACGCTGGGCAAGACCAACATGGACGAATTCGCGATGGGCTCGTCCAACGAGAACTCGCATTTCGGGCCGGTGCGCAATCCCTGGGACACCAGCCGCGTGCCCGGCGGTTCGTCGGGCGGCTCGGCCGCGGCCGTCGCCGCGGGCCTGGCGCCCGCCGCCACCGGCACCGACACCGGCGGCTCGATCCGCCAGCCGGCGTCGTTCTCGGGCATCACCGGCATCAAGCCGACCTACGGCCGCGTGTCGCGCTACGGCATGATCGCGTTCGCCTCGTCGCTGGATCAGGGCGGCCCGATGGCGCACTCGGCCGAGGACTGCGCGCTGCTGCTCAACGCCATGGCCGGCTTCGACCCGAAGGACTCGACCAGCATCCCGCCGGAGCAAGGCGGCGTGGAGGAGGACTACACCCGCCTGCTGGGCCAGCCGCGCGCCGGCGCCAGCGCCGAGCGCCCGCTGGCGGGCCTGCGCATCGGCCTGCCGAAGGAGTACTTCGGCAAGGGCCTGTCGGCAGACGTCGAGCAGGCCGTGCGCGCCGCGCTGGCCGAGTATGAAAAGCTGGGCGCCACGCTGGTCGAGGTGACGCTGCCCAAGACCGAGCTGTCGATCCCGGTGTACTACGTGATCGCGCCGGCGGAGGCTTCGTCGAACCTGTCGCGCTTCGACGGCGTGCGCTACGGCCACCGCGCCGCCGAGTACCGCGACCTGCTCGACATGTACAAGAAGACTCGTGCCGAAGGCTTCGGCGCCGAGGTCAAGCGCCGCATCATGGTCGGCACGTACGTGCTGTCGCATGGCTACTACGACGCCTACTACCTGCAGGCGCAGAAGATCCGCCGCATCATCGCCGACGACTTCCAGCGCGCCTTCGCCCAGTGTGACGTGATCATGGGTCCGGTGGCGCCGACGGTGGCCTGGAAGCTGGGCGAGAAGTCCTCGGACCCGGTGCAGATGTACCTGGCCGATATCTTCACGCTGTCGACCAGCCTGGCCGGCCTGCCCGGCATGAGCGTGCCGTGCGGCTTCGGCGATGGCAACATGCCGGTCGGCCTGCAACTGATCGGCAACTACTTCGACGAAGCGCGCCTGCTGCAGGCCGCGCATGCGTTCCAGCAGGCGACCGACTGGCACCTGCGCCGCCCCGCCAAGGCCTGACCATGACCCCGACCTTCCTCCGGCTGCTCGCCGCCCTGGTATTCGCCACGCTGGTGGCGGGCTGCATCCAGCTGCCGATCATCGGCAAGCCCACGCCCATCGCCAGCCGCGACATCGACCTGGCCGGCGACTGCCGCCGCACCGAGGAAGACGGCTTCCGCGAGGACGCCCAGCTGCGCGTGTCGGACAACAGCGTGCAGCAGCTGTCGTGGAAGCTGTGGGTCGGCAAGCGTGGCTCGTGCACGTTCAACCTGGCCGATTTCCGCCAGGTCCAGAAGAAGCCGCATATCGAGCTGCGCGCCAACGACGGCAGCGGCTGCAAGCTGATGGTCTGGCAGGATCCGCGCCGCGTCACGCTGGCGCATGCCAACTGCCAGCAGCGCTGCACGCCCGGCATCTATGAACAGGCCTGGCCCGTGATGTTCGAGCCCGGCAGCGGCGGCTGCGCCGCCACGCGCTGATACCCGCTGATACCGCCACCGCCATGCCGCGCATGCCCGCCTTCCGGCCCCGACCCGACACCGCAAGCGCCGTCCGCGCCGCGCGCCGCACTGCGGCAGCGGTGCTGGCGTTCGGCCTGGTTGCATGGTCGGGCGGCGCCGCGGCGCATACACCCGACCTGCCGGCGCCGACGCTCGTGCAGCCGCCGCTGCTGTCGCCGGCCGGCGCGCTGGCGCCCGGCACGGTGACGCGCCAGGGAGCCGCGCCGGCAACGGCGGCCCCCAGCTCGGCTGCTGTGCCCGCGCAACGCGTGCTGCTGCGCGGCGACGCGGCCACGCCGGCGCTGACCGCCTACTGGTTCGTGCCGCGCGAAGGCGCCACGCCGCGTGCGCTGCCGGTGGTGGTAGCGCTGCATGGCTGCGGCGGCCTGCTGTCCCCGCACGAGCCCATGACCACCGTGGCCGCAGATTACGGCGCCGACGCGTCGGCGCTGCTGCAGCAACGCTACCGCGAATACGCCCAGTGGCTGACCGCGCGCGGCTACGCGGTGCTGATGCCGGACAGCTTCAGCGCCCGTGGCAAGCCTCACGGCACCTGCACCGAGCCGATCGACAACCGCGGCATCGACGACCGCACGCGCCGCGCCGATGCGCTGGCAGCATTGCGCTGGCTGGGCACCCAGCCGGGCGTCGACCCCGCGCGCATCGTGCTGCTGGGCTGGTCCAACGGCGCGCAGGCGGTGCTGGCCACCGTCGACGCCAGCCGTCCGTGGCCGACGGGCACGCCGCAAGTGGAGCGCGCCGTCGCGTTCTACCCCGGCTGCAAGCGCGCGGTGCGCCAGCACGATTACCGGCTGCGCGCGCCCATGCTGCTGATGATCGGCGGCGCCGACGACTGGACGCCCGCCACGCGCTGCGCCATGCTGCAGTCCGCCGTGCTGGCGCGCCAGCCCAACGCGCGCTTCCGGCTGGAGATCTACCCCGGCGCCCATCACGGCTTTGACGGCACCAGCGAGCTGCACGTCCGCCGCGACGTGCCCGCGAGCAGCAACAGCGCCGGCGGCGTACGCAAGGCGCGCGCGGTTACCGTCGGCGGCGACGCGGTCGCGCGCGCCGCGGCGCTCGCGCAACTCGATTCCTGGCTTGCCAGCCCCGAGCCCTGAGGGCCACAGCCGGACAGACGCCAGACAGACCGAACCCGGGGCGGCCCGCCGCCCCGCCGCAACAGACAGAACGAAAGAACCGAACAGGAATACCGCCATGCAATGGGAAGTGGTGATCGGCCTCGAAACGCACGCGCAACTTTCGACGGCCTCCAAGATTTTCTCCGGCACCTCGACCGCCTTCGGGGCCGAGGCCAACACGCAAGCCTCGCCGGTGGACCTGGCGCTGCCCGGCGTGCTGCCGGTGCTCAACAAGGGCGCGGTCGAGCGCGCGATCCAGTTCGGCCTGGCAATCGGCGCCACCATCGCGCCGCGCAGCGTCTTCGCGCGCAAGAATTACTTCTACCCTGACCTGCCCAAGGGCTACCAGATCAGCCAGTACGAGATCCCGGTGGTCCAGGGCGGCACCATCACCATCCAGGTCGAAGGCAAGAAGGGCGAATTCTACGAAAAGACCGTCAACCTGACGCGCGCGCACCTGGAAGAAGACGCGGGCAAGTCGCTGCACGAGGACTTTGCCGGCATGACCGGGATCGACCTCAACCGCGCCGGCACGCCGCTGCTCGAGATCGTCACCGAGCCCGACATGCGCAGCGCCGCCGAAGCGGTGGCCTACGCCAAGGCGCTGCATTCGCTGGTAGTGTGGCTGGGCATCTGCGACGGCAACATGCAGGAAGGCAGCTTCCGCTGCGACGCCAACGTATCGGTGCGCCCGTACGGGCAGAAGGAATTCGGCACCCGCCGCGAGATCAAGAACCTGAACTCGTTCCGCTTCCTGCAGCAGGCCATCGAATACGAAGTGCAGTGGCAGATCGCCGAGATCGAGGACGGCCGCAAGATCCAGCAGGCCACCGTGCTGTTCGATCCGGACACCGGCGAAACCCGCGCGATGCGCACCAAGGAAGACGCGCACGACTACCGCTACTTCCCGGATCCGGACCTGATGCCGCTGGAGATCGAACCGGCCTGGATCGAGCGCGTGCGCGATGCCCTGCCCGAGCTGCCGGCCGCGATGCAGGCGCGCTTCGTGTCGCAATACGGCCTGTCGGCGTATGACGCGACCACGCTGACCTCGACCAAGGCATTTGCCGCCTACTACGAGGCCGTGGTTGCCGATGCCGGCACCGCCAACGCCAAGCCCGCCGCCAACTGGCTGATGGGCGACGTGGCGTCGCAGCTGAACCGCGAAGGCATCGCCATCGACGACGCACCGGTCAAGCCGGCGCAGCTGGCCAGGCTGCTGGCGCGCATCGCGGACGGCACGGTATCGAACAACACCGCCAAGAAGGACGTGTTCCCGGCCATGTGGGCGGGCGAGCACGACGGCGATGCAGACGCCATCATCGCGGCCAAGGGCCTGAAGCAGATGTCGGACAGCGGCGAGCTGGAAAAGATCATCGACGACGTGCTGGCGGCCAATGCCAAGTCGGTGGAGGAATTCCGCTCGGGCAAGGAAAAGGCGTTCAACGCGCTGGTCGGCCAGGCGATGAAGGCGACCAAGGGCAAGGCGAATCCGGCGCAGGTGAACGAGCTGCTGAGGAAGAAGCTGGGCTGAGAGGCCGCACGTAACCCGATTGTTTGCTCCCCTCCCGCTTGCGGGAGAGGGAGCCGGCCTTCAGTCAATGAAGGTTTGCGTACTCCGACGCGCCCTTCACATCCCCGCCCTCCCCCTCACCGTCTCCTCCAGCAGCGACCGCAACTTCGCCAGCGCCCCCGGATCTCCGTGTGCCGCCGAGCGCGCGTACCAGATCTTCGCCTGCTCGATATCCCGGTCCACCACGCCAGGCTCGCCGTGCTCATAGAAGCTGCCGACGATGTACTGCGCGCCACCATCCCCCGCACTCGCCGCGCGCCGGTACCACGCAAACGCCTGCGCATAGTCGCGCGGCAAGCCACGCCCGGTGAAGTAATTCGTCGCCAGCTCCATCTGCGCCTGCACGTGCCCGCCTTGCGCCGCGCGCTCATACCAGCGGTTCGCCTCTTCCAGCGATTTCGGCACCAGCTCGCCGCGCTCGTAAAGATCGCCCCAGGTGTATTGCGCATGCGTCATGCCATTGTCGGCCGCCTTGCGCAGCCACACTAATGCCTCTTGTGGCCGCGCGGCAGTGCCCTCGCCACGCAGCAGCATCATCGCGTAGTTGAATTGCGCAAGGCGGTTGCCCTGGCGCGCGGCGCTGGAGAAGCCCTGCAAGGCCTCGTCGAAGCGGCCCGACTCATAGGCGGCAACAGCGTCGCGGGTCTGCGCCTGCGCGGGAGCGGGCGGCTGGGGTGCGGCGGCAGCCGGCGGCAGGCACAGCCATGCGCAGAGGATGCCGGCCAGCACGGCGGCATGCGGGGAACGGGCTTTCGACATGGCGGACTCCGGGCGCGGCGCCTACTTTGCTCCAGTGTAGGAGTCAGCGAAGGCGCCCGGTAGGCCACCAGTTTATCGATGCGAATAATCAATCCCCATCAAAACATGGATTAATCATTCTTCGCATCGATAAATCACCTGCAAGGATCATATCCATCCCGCGCGGTGCAGCCGGCGCCACAGCAGTCCGCACGCCACCGCCGTCCCGCCGATCACCGCCGGATAGGCATAGTGGAATTTCAGCTCCGGCATGAAACTGAAGTTCATCCCGTACAGGCTGAACACGACCGTGGGGATCGCCAGGATTGCACCCCAGCCGGCAAGCCGCTTGACCACCTCGTTCTGGCCCACCGTCACCAGCGCCAGGTTGACCTGCACCGCGGTGGTCAGCATTTCGCGGACCACGTCGAGCGTGCGCACCAGCCGGCTGGCGTGGTCCTCGATGTCGCGAAAGTAAGCGCGCAATTCGCGTGGCACGAGTTGCTCATGCAGCCGGATCAGCTGGCCGCACATGTCCTCTACGGGGCTGACCGCATTGCGCAGGCGCAGCACCTGGCGCTTGACCCGGTACAGGTGCTCGATCGCCCCGCGATCGAACTCGTCGTGGAAGATGCCCTGCTCAAGGTCCTCCAGCGTGTCTTCCAGCCGCGTGACGATCGGCATGTAGTGGTCGACCACGAAGTCCATCAGCGCATACAGCACGTAGCCGGGTCCGTTGGACAGGCCCTGCGGATCGCTTTCGCAGCGCTCGCGCACCGGGGTGTAGGCGCTGCTCGCGCCGTGGCGCACCGAAACCACGTAGTTGGGACCGACGAACAGGTGCGTCTCGCCGACCACCACTTCGTCTTCGACCAGCTGCGCCGTGTTGAGCACGACGAAGACCGAATCGCCATAGGCCTCGAGCTTGGGCCGCTGGTGCGCATCGAGCGCGTCTTCCACCGCAAGGTCGTGCAGGCTGAAGGCGAGCTGCACCTGGCGCAGCAGTGTCAGGTCTGGCTCATGCAGCCCGAGCCAGACAAAAGTGCCGGGCACGCCAAGCACCGAGGGGATCTCTTCCATGCCGACCGTGCCGAGCCGCTTGCCCTGCCGGTAGGCCACGCAATTGACGATGGCGCCCATGGAACCTCCGCTATCAGATGGCGCAATCGTAACAAGGCTTTGCAAATTGCTACGGCGGCGCGCGCCGGTGCTGCGTGTCACCCATCACTCGGGATTTGATTCGCGAGCCGCCTGAGGCACAACGCGGGCGCGGATGGAACGCACAGGGCACCCATCTCTCTCCGATCTCACGTATCGCGCCAATTGTTACAGTTAGCGAGTAAGAGAACGTTAGAATGTGGCATTTCCACGGTCACCCGGCTATGTCCCAGAAGAAATCGCCACGCTTCGAGCTGCGCAGTGGCAACGTCGACGCCCTCCTTCTCGCCCTCCAGACCGCCGACATGGCTGCGCTGCGGGATGACCTCCTCTCCCGGTTCGAAGCCACTCCCGATTTCTTCTCCAATGACGTGATCGCACTGGACCTGCGCGCGCTCGAGGACGATAGCGAAGTCGCGCTCGGCACGGTGATCGAGACTCTTGCCACGCTCAAGGCACGCGCCATCGGCGTGGTGGCCCGCGCGGGCCAGCGCGAATGGGCCGAGCGCTTCGGCCTGCCGCTGCTCGACAGCCAGAGCCGCCGCGGCAGCGGGGCCGGCGCCGACCGTGCCGCCGAGGCCAAGGCCGCTGCCGAGGCGGAACAGGCTGCCGCACAAGCCGCCGCACAGGCCGCGGCCGAGCAGGCCGCGCGCGAGGAAGCCGCCCGCGCCGCCGCCCAGGCCACCACCGATGCCGCGGTCGCCGCCGCAGTGCGCCAGCACCAGACCCTGCTGATCGACAAGCCGCTGCGCTCGGGCCAGCAGGTCTACGCGCACGGCGACGTGGTGATCCTCGACGTGGTCAGCTATGGCGCCGAGGTCATCGCCGAAGGCAACATCCATATCTATGCCCCGCTGCGCGGCCGCGCGCTGGCGGGAGTCAAGGGCAACACCGCCGCGCGCATCTTCAGCACGTGCATGGAGCCCGAGCTCATTTCCATCGCCGGCATCTACCGCACCGCGGAGCAGACGCTCCCGGCCGATGTGCTCGGCAAGACGGCCCAGGTACGCCTGGCCGAAGAAAAACTGATCCTCGAGGCGCTGCGGCTCAAGTAACCGCACCGGCATCGGGGACCCCAATCAAGCAGCGCAAGCTTCAACCTAATTACTGGACCAAAGAGCCATGGCAAAAATCATCGTTGTGACCTCCGGCAAGGGAGGCGTCGGCAAGACCACCACCAGCGCCAGCTTTGCCGCCGGCCTGGCCCTGCGCGGCCACAAGACTGCCGTGATCGACTTCGACGTCGGCCTGCGCAACCTCGACCTGATCATGGGTTGCGAGCGCCGCGTGGTGTACGACCTGATCAACGTGGTGCAGGGCGAAGCCAACCTGCGCCAGGCGCTGATCAAGGACAAGAAGTGCGAGAACCTGTTCATCCTGCCGGCCTCGCAGACTCGCGACAAGGACGCGCTGACCAAGGAAGGCGTGGAGAAGGTCATCAACGGCCTGATCGAGATGGACTTCGAGTACATCGTGTGCGATTCGCCCGCCGGCATCGAGTCGGGCGCGCTGATGGCGATGTACTTTGCCGATGAGGCACTGATCGTCACCAACCCCGAAGTGTCGTCGGTGCGCGATTCGGACCGCATCCTCGGCATCCTGTCGTCCAAGACCAAGCGCGCCAGCGAGGGCGGCGACCCGATCAAGGAGCACCTGCTGATCACGCGCTACAACCCCAAGCGCGTGCATGGCGGCGAGATGCTGTCGCTGACCGACATCCAGGAAATCCTGCGCATCAAGCTGATCGGCGTGGTGCCTGAATCCGAAGCCGTGCTGCACGCATCGAACCAGGGCACGCCCGCCATCCACCTGGAAGGCAGCGACGTGGCCGACGCCTATGGCGACGTGGTGGACCGCTTCCTCGGCAAGGACAAGCCGATGCGCTTCACCGACTACCAGAAGCCGGGGCTGTTCTCCCGCATCTTCGGCAACAAATAAACGGTCCGGAGGCACATCCCAATGTCGATCCTTTCCTTCCTGCTGGGGGAGAAGAAAAAGTCCGCGTCGGTCGCCAAGGAGCGACTGCAGATCATCCTCGCCCACGAGCGCACCGGCCATTCCGCCCCCGCCGACTACCTGCCCGCGCTGCAGCGCGAACTGGTGGCGGTGATTTCCAAGTACGTCAAAATCAGCGACCAGGACCTGCGCGTCAGCCTCGAACGCCAGGACAACCTGGAGGTGCTCGAAGTCAAGATCGAGATCCCGCAAGGCTGATCCGGGCCGGCCCGTGCGGCCGGTCCCCATCCGTTCCGCTACAGGCCAGGGCGCAGTGTCTGCACCCTGGCCTGTCGTCTTTTGCGCACCGCCGTGGCCTCTCAGCCCAGTGCCCAAGCTGCATGGCGGCATTTGCGCGACGCACCAAAACTGGAATATGTAGCGGCCAGACAACGGATTCGCACCAAAATCCTGCTTGAAAGCCGGGCTTGGCGGACATTTGTGTCCTTACTGCTAACGTTTTGTTAAATTTTCGCCGGCGTTTACACGAAACGTAGACCTTCGTCCCTGCCGTGATCCGGCGGAGAACAGTACAAGACAGAAAAGGAGCACCATGAAGAAATCGGCCATCGTCCTCGCAGCCGGCAGCCTGTTGGCGGGTTCGGCATTCGCCCAGTCGTCCGTCACCCTGTACGGTATCGTTGACCAGAGCATCCGCTTCCAGACGAACTCGAGCGCCAACAACGACAACTCGTGGGAACTGACCAACGGCGCAGTGACCAACAGCCGCTGGGGCCTGAAGGGCAGCGAGGCCCTGGGCAACAACCTGAAGGCGATCTTCCAGCTGGAAAACGGCTTCGATCCGGACACCGGCCGTGCCAACCAGGGTGGCCGTCTGTTCGGCCGTCAAGCCTATGTGGGCCTGTCGGGCGACTTCGGCACGATCAAGCTGGGCCGCCAGTACACCGAAGGCTTTAATTTCTTCGGCGACTACGATCCGCTGACCATCGGCAACTACACCAACAACGCCTGGCCGTTCTTCCTGACCAACTTCCGTAACGACAACGTCGTCAGCTACGGCGGCAAGTTCGGCGGCCTGGACGTTGGCGCCAGCTACGGCTTCGGCGAGCAGCCGGGCAGCATGAGCCAGAACCAGTACTGGGGCGCGCGTGCCGCTTACACCTACGGTCCGTTCGGCATCGGCGGCGTGTACCAGGAAGTCCGCAACACCACCGGCCAGAAGCAGCAAATGTGGGGCGCTGCCGGTAAGTACTCGATCGGCCCGGCAAAGATCTTCCTGGGCTACATCGGCGGCCAGGACCGCACCGGCTCGGTCGACGCTTCGCTGAACTTCACCGGCGGCGCGACGCAGAACCCGGTCCCCGCTGGCGGCAACTTCGCGGCTAACCCGCGCAAGGACACCATCGGCTACATCGGCATGACCTACCAGGCCACCCCGGCACTGGCCCTGACGGGCGTGTTCTACGGCGACTACGTCGAGAACGTGAACGGCGTGAACGACAACAACGGCCGCCGCTACACCGGCGTGCTGCTGGCCGAGTACTCGCTGTCCAAGCGCACCCAGGTCTATGGCACCGTGGACTTCAACAAGGTCTCGGGCGGCACCATCACCGAAATGCCGGGCCGCAACAACCAGACCGGCGCCGCCGTCGGTATCCGCCACATCTTCTGATCGTTACACGATCAGCAGTCGATGGCGAAAGGCACCTCCGGGTGCCTTTTTTCATGGGCGCGCGCCTGCCCTCATGCGGCAGCGCGCTCGATCCGTTCCAGCCGGTAGCCATGCGTGTAGACCGGCGTCAGCCGCAGCGCCCGCGACGCCTGCAGGCCGAGCTTGCTGCGCACGCGCGACACATGGGTATCGATGGTGCGCGACAGCGACGAAATCTCGCGCCCCCAGACCGCGGCGGTGATATGGTCGCGCGTGACGATGCGGCCCTCGTTGCGGAACAACAGCACGGCGAGGTCGAACTCCTTGGGCGTCAGGCAGACAGGATGCCCGTTGCAGGTGGCTGAGCGCATGGCGCAGTCGAAGGCGTATTCGCCCAGCCGCAGCGGGGCGTGCGGCGACTGCACCGCAGGATAGGCGCGCCGCAGCAGGCATTCCACGCGGGCCGACAGTTCGGCGGGACGCACCGGCTTGACCATATAGTCGTCGGCTCCGGCGGCGAGCGCGCTGATGATGTCCTGCTCGGCATCGCGCCCGCTGAGAAACATCACCGGCACGCGCCGGTCGAGATGCGTGCGCACCCACGCCAGCACCTCGCGCCCGGACAGGTCCGGCATCGACCAGTCGAGCAGCAGCAGGTCGAAGCACGCATTGCGCAGCGCCAGCAGCAGCTTGCGGCTTTCAGTGAAGGTCACGCACTCATGCCCGCCGCCGGCAATGATCCGGCGGATCAGCGCCGCATCGGCGGGCGCGTCTTCCAGCGATGCAATCTTCTTTCCCATGTGTGGTCTCCGGCGACGTTTGCCGGCCAGGGCAGCGCACCATGGCTGCCGGCCGTAGCGGGTCATTTAAGACCGCGCGACCGGCGGGACGAATAGGAAAGGCCTCAATTCAGGCTTTCAACAACCTTTTACTTCTTGCCTCGGCACCGTGCCCATAACATGGCATCGCCGCGGCGCCGGGCAACCGGCGCCGATGGCACAACCGCGTCAGCATTTGCGTTTGAGTTCCCGTTTGCATTCCTGCCCGCATTCTTTGCCGGTGGCACGCCCCGGCAGGAGCACGACCGTGAAGATTGCCTCGCTGCAGACCGATCCGACCCTTGCCATCCGCATCGAACAGACCCTGCGCCTGGACGGCCACCAGTGCCGCCGCTACCTGAGCGGCCGCACGCTGCTGGGCGCGCTGCACGCCGAGACGTTCGACCTGCTGATCCTCGATTGCGAAACGCCGGGAATCCCGGCACTGGATGTGCTGGCGTGGGTGCGGCGCTCGCTCGGCCATGACCTGCCGGTGATGCTGACCGGCGGCTCGAACGAAGAGAGCTTTGTCGCGGCCTGCTTTGCGCAGGGCGCCGACAGCTACCTGCCCGCGCCGCTGCGGCTGGGCGAGCTGGGCGCGCGCGCAGGCGCTGCTGCGGCGCGTGCGGCCGGCCACGCAGGCCTGCGACGTAGCGCATGGCGCGTTCCGTTTCGCCCCCTCGGAGCGGCGTGCCTGGGTGCATGGCAGGCCGGTACCGCTGGCGCCCAAGGAGTTCGACCTGGCCGTGCTGCTGTTCCGGAATCTCGGCAGCGTGGTGCCGCGCCAGACCATGATCGACCACGTGTGGCGCCACCACGTCGAGCCGACCTCGCGCACGGTGGACAGCCACCTGTCGCGCGTGCGCACCAAGCTGTCGCTGTGGCCGCACAACGGCGTGCGGCTGTCGTCGGTCTATGGGCTGGGAAGCCGGCTCGATACCGCCTGAGCCGGCGGTCGCCGGTCAATCGGCCTTGATGCCGGCTTCCTTGACGATGCGCGCGTTCTCCGCGTACTCCTCGCGGATCGCCTTGGCGAATTGCGCCGCCGTGCCGCCGGTGGGCACTTCGCCGCCCTTGAGCAGGCGCTCGTGGACTTCCGGTTCGGCCAGTGCCTTGTTCAACTCGGCATTCAGGCGATCGATGATCGCCGCGGGGGTCTTGCCCGGCGCGAAGACGCCGAAGGTCGAAGTCAGGTTGGCCTTGGGATAGCCAAGCTCGGCGAGCGTGGGCACCTGCGCCAGGCTCTCCAGCCGCCTGGGAGCGCCGACCGCCAGCGCGCGCAGGCGGCCGGCCTGCATATGCTGGGTCAGTGCCGGGCTGGCGTTGGTGCTCATCACCTCGAACTGGCCACCCAGCGCATCGTTCATCTGCTGGCCGGCGCCCTTGTACGGGATCAGCGTGATGTCGGCCTTCGACTTCTGCCTGACCTGTTCCAGCACCACATGGCCGACCGTGCCCAGGCCCGAGGTCGCCCAGCGCACCGAACCCGGCCTGGCGCGGTCCTGGCCGACCATGTCGGCGAAGCCCTTGCCGCTGAAACCGTTGGTGGCGATCACCAGCACCGGCGAGTACATCACGCTCATCACCGGCGCCACGTCCTTCTGCGGGTCGTAGTTGACGTGGCCGACATGCGGGTTCAGCGTCAGCGGGCTGGTCGAGGCGAAGCCGAGCGTATAGCCGTCCGGCGCTGCCTTGGCGACGGCGTCGATACCGATGCTGCCGCCCGCGCCGGCCTTGTTCTCGACCACCACGGAGGTGCCCATCTGCGCCGACAGGCGCTCGCCGAGCGCGCGCGCCACGGTGTCGCTGATGCCGCCAGTCGGATAGGCGACGATCAGGCGGATCGGGCGGCTGGGGTAGTTGTCTGCGGCGGCGGCGGGCAGTGCGGCGGCGGCGAGCAGGCCGGCGGCAACGGTGGCTGCCAGCAGGGTCGGGCGGAACAGGAAGGCCATGATGTCGGGAATACCGGGAGAGGGTCTGGGGCGCGCCTTCGCCGGGCAGAGCCGCCGGCCGGCGCGCGACAACCGCCATCTTAGCCGATCGGTTGCGCGCTCAACGGTGCTCAGCGAACCACTCAGCGCACCAGCGGGCGCTCCGGCACCCAGGAGACAAAGAGTTCATTGGCGCGGTCATAGAGGCGCCAGACCGTGCCGCAGTCGCGGCAGGCAAAGGTCAGCATGCTGAACGGCACGCCCGCGGCGCTCTGGCTGACCAGCGGCGCGGTATTGCGCAGCGCCAGGCAAGCAGGCGGCTCGCGCCGGCGTGGGTCGGCAGCCAGTTCCAGGCAGCGCTCGCAGGCCGGCGTGGCATTGGCCGGCGTCGGGACAGGCTGGGAGCTGACCGGAGTAAGCGGAGGCAGCGGGGGCAGCGGGGGCATGGCGGACTTCATGCCCGCCATGATGCCGCAAAACGCCGGCCGGCAGCAGTCCACCGCAGCAGCGGAAGTGCCCACGCACTCAGCTTGCCGCGCGCTGACCGGGCTCAGCAAGGCCCAGCGCCCCCCGCCGGCGACGGCATGCGCCCCACCCTGCGGCCCCGGCGCACCGGGAAGCCAACCGCGTCAGGCGTGCACGCGCTCGCGCAGGTCCGGCAAGAACACCGTCAGCAGCCCCAGCAGCGGCAGATAGGCACAGTACTCATACACCACGCGGATGCCGTGCGTATCCGCCATTCCGCCCAGCACCGCGGCGCCGATGCCGCCCATGCCGAAGGCAAAGCCGAAGAACAGCCCAGACACCATGCCGACCTTGCCGGGAAGCAGTTCCTGCGCGAACACCAGGATCGCCGAGAACGCCGACGCCAGGATAAAGCCGATGATGAAGGTCAGCACCGTGGTCCAGAGCAGGCTCACGTGCGGCAGCAGCAGCGTGAACGGCGCCACGCCGAGGATCGATGCCCAGATCACACGCTTGCGCCCGATGCGGTCGCCGATCGGCCCGCCCAGGATAGTTCCAGCCGCCACCGCGAACAGGAACAGGAACAGGTGCAGCTGCGCGTTCTGCTGCGCCAGCCCGAAGCGCTCCATCAGGTAGAACGTGTAGTACGAGGTCAGGCTGGCCATGTAGAAGTACTTGGAGAACACCAGCACCATCAGCACCAGCATCGCCCGCACCACCACGCGCGCCGGCACCGGGCTGGCCGCGGCCCCCGCGGCCTTGCGCTTGCGCGCGCCCTGCGCCAGCTGGCGCGCATACCAGCCGCCGATGCGCCACAGCACCACGATGCCCACCAGCGCCGCCAGCGAGAACCACGCCAGGCTGGCCTGCCGGTGCACGATCAGCGCCGCCAGCAGCGGCCCCATGGCGCTGCCGCCGTTGCCGCCGACCTGGAAGATCGATTGCGCCAGCCCGTGCCGGCCGCCCGAGGCCATGCGCGCCACGCGCGACGACTCGGGATGGAAGATCGACGAGCCGGTGCCGACCAGCGCTGCCGCCACCAGCAGCACGCCGTAGGTTGGCGCCACCGACAGCAGCAGCAGGCCGCCGAGCGTGAAGGCCATCGCCACCGCCAGCGAATGCGGCTTGGGATGCTTGTCGGTGTACAGGCCAACCACCGGCTGCAGCAGCGAGGCGGTGACCTGGTACGTCATGGTCAGCAGCCCGATCTCCGTGAAGCTCAGGTTGAAGCCGCCCTTGAGCATCGGGTAGATCGCCAGGATCAACGACTGGATCATGTCGTTGAGGAAGTGGGCGAAGCTGATCGCCGACAGCACGCGGAAGCCGGTGCGTTCGGCCTGCGCCGGCGTGGTGGAGGTGCTGGAAGTGGAGGCGCCGGTCGGCGCGGAGTCGATGGTTGTGCTCATTGGCGGCTCTCGACAAGCGGAAAGCGGCCAGCGGGGGCGCTGGCCAGACAGGACTGTGAGGATGGATGCTAGCTGGCGCGCACGCGCCTGTCCTGCGAGAATGGGGCCGCAACCTTGGAGAAAAGGACATGCCGCGCGCCCCTCGCGCCCCCGACGACACCGTCCCGTCCGGTTCCACGGCCCGGCGACGTGTCCGCGATCTGCCGGTGCCCCCCGCCGCCACGCCGGGCGACACCTACAGCAATCCCCCGCGCTACGTCCGCTACGACCGCAGCCCGATGCCGGTCGCCGCGATGGCCGCGGACTACCTGCCCGGCGAAATGACCAGGCGGCACCAGCACCCGCATGCGCAGCTGATCCACGCAGTGCACGGCGTCATGGTGGTGGCCACCGACGAAGGCCAGTGGATCGTGCCGCCAACGCGCGGCATGTGGATGCCGGGCGGCACCATGCACTGGATCCGCATGGTCGGCCACGTGCAGATGCGCACCGCTTATATCCGCCCGGATGCCGCGCCGGGCCTGCCGCAGCGCTGCACCGTGCTCGGCATCTCGCCGCTGCTGCGCGAGCTGATCCTGGCCGCGATCGATATCCCCCTGCCCTATGAACCGGATACGCGCGATGCGCGCCTGATGCGGCTGCTGCTCGATGAGGTCCTGCTGGTGCCATCGCTGCCGCTGCACCTGCCGCGCCCGGCGGACGCGGGCCTGCGGCAGATCTGCGATGCGATCGTGCAAACACCCGACACAGCGCTGACCCTGGCGGACTGGGGAGATAAGCTGGGTGTCGATCCCAAGACCATCCAGCGCCGCTTTGCGCGCGAGACCGGCATGACCTTCGGGCAATGGCGCCAGCAGGCGCGGCTGCTGGCGGCGCTGGAAAAGCTCGCGGCCGGCAGCAAGGTGGTCGACGTGGCGCTGGATCTGGGCTACGACAGCCCCAGCGCGTTCGCAACAATGTTCAGGCGGCAGTTCGGCGTGCCGCCGAGCGCGTTCTTCCGGTAGGCGTTTGCTTTCTCCGCTCAACGCCCCAGATAACGCTCCACCAGCCGCGTCCAGTACGCCGCCCCCACCGTCAGGTTCTCGTCGTTGAAGTCATACCCCGCGTTGTGCAACAGCGGCTGGTTGGCCCCGTTGCCCAGCCGCACGAAGCAGCCCGGACGCTGCTGCAGGTAATACGCAAAGTCCTCGCTGCCGGTGATGCGCGCGGCCTGCGATACCACCTTGTCGGCGCCGACCAGTTCCTGCGCCACCTGGCGCGCGAACTCGGTCTCGCGCTCGCTGTTCACCAGCACCGGATAGCCGCGCACGTAGTCGACCTCCGCCACCGCGCCATAGCCCTCGGCCTGCGAGATCGCCAGCTGGCGGATGCGGTTTTCCAGCGACGCGCGCACATCGGGGCTGAAAGAACGCACGCTGATCTCCATGCGCGCGCTGTCCGGGATCACATTGGGTGCGTGCCCGGCGTGCAGCGTGCCGATGCTCACCACCGCGGCCTCGTTCGGGTCCACGAAGCGCGACACCACCGATTGCAGCGCCATCACCAGGCTGCCTGCCACCAGGATCGGATCGACCGACTGGTGCGGACGCGCCGCATGACCGCCCTTGCCGCGGATGGTGATGGTGACGGTGTCGCACGCCGCCATGAACGGGCCCGAGCGGAACAGGAAGGTGCCCTGCTCCACGCCCGGATGGTTGTGCAGGCCGAAGATCGCGTCGCACGGGAAGCGCTCGAACAGCCCGTCGGCCAGCATGCGCTCGGCGCCACCGCCCGCGCCGATTTCCTCGGCCGGCTGGAAGATCAGGTGGACAGTGCCGTCGAAGTTGCGCGTACGCGCCAGCTGCCGTGCCGCGCCGAGCAGGATCGCGGTGTGGCCGTCGTGGCCGCAGGCATGCATGCGGCCCGCATTGGCGCTCGCGTAAGGGAGCCCCGTGCGCTCGTGGATCGGCAGCGCGTCCATGTCGGCGCGAATACCGATGCTGCGCCTGCCCTCGCCACATTTCAGCGTCCCGACCACGCCGGTCCCGCCCACGCCACGCGTGACCGCGAAGCCCCACGCATCCAGCAGGCTGGCGACCAGCCCGGAGGTGCGGACCTCGTCAAAAGCAAGTTCGGGATTCTGGTGGATGTTGCGCCGGATCGCCTCGAGCTCGGCGCGGCTCTCCAGGGTGTCGGCCAGCCCGCAGTAGCGGCGCTTGAGTGTGGTACCGAGGTAGGACTCGATCTCGGGGGCGTGCTCTGACATGACGTTTGCTCTCTGGCGAAACCTGTATAACCAGTATTTCACGCAGAAAACGCAAGCGAAATGCCAAGTGTGCGATTTCCTGTAAATCGATGCGATCCGGGCGTTTTCGACACCGGAACCGTTGCGCGCACGGCACGCTTTGTATGGAAACCCAACGCTTTGTGTGAAAGCGTTTCGACGGGGAACCATCGAAACGCGCGCTTTTTACCTGCGTTGCAGCATCGCGCAACGCGCGGCGGCGTCACCTTGCCAGGTGACGCCGCGCCCTGCCCGGCTTGCGCCGGGACTGCGATCAGCGCTCGCCGTAGGCGACCACGCGCTGGCTCTGCACACCGAGCCCTTCCACACCCAGGCGCATCGTGTCGCCCGCCTTCAGGAAGCGCGGCGGCTTGAAGCCCATGCCTACGCCCGGCGGCGTGCCGGTCGCGATCAGGTCGCCTGGCAGCAGTGTCATGAAGCGGCTGACATAGCTGACCACCGTCGCCACGTCGAAGACCATGGTCGCGGTGCTGCCCCGCTGCACGCGCTCGCCGTTGACCTCCAGCCACAGGCCCAGCGCCTGCGGGTCAGCCACTTCATCGCGCGTCACCAGCCACGGGCCGGCCGGGCAGAAGGTGTCGCAGCCCTTGCCCTTGTCCCAGGTGCCGCCGCGCTCGATCTGGAACTCGCGCTCGGACACGTCATTGACCACGCAGTAGCCGGCCACGTGGTTCAGCGCCTCCTCGCGCGAGACATTGCGCGCGACGGTGCCGATGACCACGCCGAGCTCGACCTCCCAGTCGGACTTCTCCGAGCCCAACGGCAGCATCACGTCATCGTTCGGGCCGTTCAGCGAGCTGTTGGCCTTCAGGAACACGATCGGCTCGGCCGGCAGCGGCATGCCGGCCTCGGCGGCGTGATCGGCATAGTTCAGGCCAATCGCCACAATCTTGCCGATGCCTGTCCATGGCACGCCGAAGCGCATAGCATCGGGCTCGCCTTCGACCACAGGAAGGGATGCCACATCCACTTGCGCCAGCCGCGCCAGCGCCGCGGGCGCCAGCTCGCCCGGGCCGATCTCGCCCACCACGCCGCTCAGGTCGCGCACGCGGCCCTCCGCATCGATCACGCCTGGGCGCTCGGCGCCGGGATTGCCTACTCGAACCAGTTTCATTTTCGTTGTCTTCCTTGGGGATTGTTCAGGCGGACTGCTTCAGGCCGGCGTCGCGCGCCCCAGCTTCGGCCAGCGAAGCCGCCACCACCGCGAGTACCTCGGTCGCGGTGTTCTCGGAATGCCGGCGCAGCACCTGCGCCAGGTGCGGCCTGCCGGGCTCGCGCAGCGCGGCCATGATTTCCTCATGCTCCTCATGCGACTCCTGCCAGCGCAGGATATCGGCATTGGCGGCGCCGCGCGCGCGGTGGACCTTGCTCATCAGCGTGGCGTAGACGCCGGCCAGCACCGGGTTGGCGGCGCCGTCGATGATCAGCTGGTGGATTTCCTGGTTGATGCGGAAATAATCGGTGCGCCGCCCCGCGGCATGTGCGTCGATCATGGCCTGGTGGCGCCGCTCCAGCTTCGCCATGGCGGCGTCGCCCAGCCGCCGCGCCGCCAGTTCGCCGGCCAGTGCCTCGAGCCCGTGCAGGGTCTCGAAGGTAGCGCGCAACTCCTCCAGGTCGAGCGGCGCCACGCGGTAGCCAATGTATTGCCGGTGCAGCACCAGTCCCTCGGAGACCAGCACCTTGAGCGCCTCGCGCAGCGGCGTCTTGGAGACGTCGAAGGTTTCGCAGAAGGCGCGTTCGTCGATGCGGGCGCCGGGCGGCAACTCGCCCTCTTCGATCATGGTGCGCAGCCGGGCAGCGATGCCGGCGGACATGCCGAGGGTGCGCAGGCGCGTAGTTGGGGAAAGCGTTTGTGTCACAGACGTCACCAGATTGGGGAAATGCACCACGAGAAGGCTATCACATCCCAAAATTGTGCATCCGCAACATCGTAAAATCAATAACTTACGAGCGTTGTAATTACAGATTACGTATCTTATACTCCGGCCTGTTGCGCGACACCCATTAAAACCGCCCACCCAAGGACCGAGACAAGGAGACGCCGCCATGCAAACGACAAGCCAGGCGACAGTGTTGACGGAGGCCAAGACCTCCGTGCGCTGGAAGATTTTTTTGATGATGCTGTTCCTCATCGCGATCAACTACATTGATCGCGCCTCGCTCTCGGTGGCCATGCCGCTGATCGCGAAGGAATTCGACCTCAGTCCCACCATGCAGGGCCTGATCCTCAGCTCGTTCTTCTGGACCTACGCGCTGATGCAGGTACCGGGCGGCATGCTGGCCGACAAGTACAAGCCGCGCATCGTGATTGCCTGCGCCACCGTGTTCTGGGGGCTCGCCCAGACCATCGCGGCGTTCACCACCAATGCCATGTCGCTGATGCTGACCCGGCTCGGCCTGGGCGCAGCCGAAGCGCCGATCTACCCGGCCGGCGGCAAGCTCAACGCGATCTGGATGACGCAGAACGAACGCGGCCGCGGCGCCACGCTGCTGGACGGCGGCGCACCGCTGGGCGCGGCGCTCGGCGCGATCATCATCACCTGGCTGATCGCCTCGCTGGGCTCGTGGCGCCTCGCCTTTATCGTGGCCGGCGTAGGCACCGTGCTGGCCGGCTTCATGGCCTGGTACTACGTGCGCAATTCCCCGCGCGAGCACCGCGGCGTGAACGAGATGGAAGCGCGCTATATCGAGGAAGCGCAGGCCAACGAGCACCGCGCCGAACCGGCCAACCTGTCGGGCCGCTCGCTCGACTTCTTCAAGTACCGCTCGGTGTGGTGCATGGCGATCGGCTGGATGTGCTTCAACACCGTGTTCTACGGCCTGCTGACGTGGATGCCCAACTACCTGAACAAGGTGCACGGCTTCGACATCAAGCAGATGGGCGGCGCCAGCTTCATCATCTTCTTCAGCGGCTTTATCGGCGAACTGATCGGCGGCTGGATCGCCGACAAATGGAAAGAAGCGGGCGGCCGTCCCAACGTGGTGATGCGCACGCTGTTCGGCATTGCCGCGGTGGTTGCCACGGCGTCGATCTTCTCGGTGGCCTATGTCAGCGACCCGATCATCGTGGTGGTGCTGCTGTCGTCCACGCTGTTCTTCCTGCGCTGGTGCGGCCTGTTCTGGTGCGTCCCGTCGATGCTCGGCACCCGCAACAAGGTCGGCTTCCTGGGCGGCGTGATGAACCTGGGCGGCAATATCGGCGGCATCACCGTGCCCATCATCGTCGGCATGATCGTGCAGTTCACCGGCTCGTACTTCCTGGCGCTGATGTTCTTCGCCGCCGCTGGCGTGGGGCTGCTGCTGGCCTCGACCGCCATCGACTACGAGACCAAGATTCCGGTCTGATTCTCGCGGATCGCCGCGATCATCGAATTCCAAGACGAACAGGGGAGCGGCAACGTCCCGCCCCCCGCATCCAATCCCAAGACCACAACATGACCAAGCAAATCCGACTCGGCATGCTCACGCCGTCTTCCAACACGGCGCTCGAGCCCATCACCAGCGCGATGGTTGCCGGCCTGCCCAACGTCAGCGCGCATTTCTCGCGCTTTACCGTGACCGAGATCTCCCTGCGCGACCAGGCGCTGGGACAGTTCAACCTCGACAAGATCCTGGCAGCCGCCAGCCTGCTGGCCGATGCGCGCGTCGACGTCATCGCCTGGAACGGCACCTCGTCCGGCTGGCTCGGCTTCGACAAGGATGAAGCGCTGTGCAGGCAGATCACCGAGGCGACCGGCATCCCGGCCACCACCTCGGTGCTGGCGCTCAACGAAATCCTGGAAAAGACCGGCGCGCGCAACTTTGGCCTGGCCACGCCGTACCTGGACGACGTGCAGCAGCGCATCATCGCCAACTACGAACGCAGCGGCTTTCACTGCGTGGCGGAAAGCCACCTCGACCTGCACGTCAACTACAGCTTTGCCGAAGTCGAAGCGGACACCATCCGCGAGATGGTGCGCGGCCTCGCGCAGCACGGCCCGCAGGCGATCACCACGTTCTGCACCAACCTGCGTGCGGCGCACCTGGCCGAGGAGCTTGAAGCCGAGACGGGGATTCCGCTGTACGACACCATTTCGACGGTGGTGTGGAAATCGCTGCGCCTGTGCGGCGTGGATACGCGCGAGCTGAAAGGGTGGGGGCGGTTGTTCCGCGAAGTGGAGTAGGTTTGCTGCAGGTTTGCCCCTCTCCCGCACGCGGGAGAGGGGCAAACCATCGCACGGCGAGACGCTGTGCAAATCTGCAATCGCCCTCCGCACGCCCACGCATTGCCGCACCGAGCCCGCGATCCTAGACTGCCCACACGGCCCCACAACGGCGTGGCGGCCAGCCAACCCCAAACAGGATCGCGATGAAGCTCTACTACTCCCCAGGTGCATGCTCGATGTCCGTCCACATCGCGCTGCGCGAAGCCGGCCTGCCCGTCACGCTGGCCCGTGTCGACCTCCAGCACCACAAGCTGGCGCAGCCCGAGAATGGCAGCGACGACTACTACGCCATCAACCCGCGCGGCTACGTGCCGCTGCTGCAGCTGGACGACGGCTCACGCCATACCGAAGTGGCGTCGTTGCTGCAGTACATCGCCGATCTGGTGCCGGAACGCAACCTGCTGCCGGCCGCCGGCACGCGCGAACGGCTGGAAGCCACCGGCTGGCTGACGCTGGTTTCCACCGAACTGCACAAGGTGTTCAGCCCCTGGCTGTGGCACAAGGAAACCGCGGCAAGCACGCAGCAGGAATGCAAGGCCAGGCTGCAGACGCGCTTCGCCGAGCTTGACCGCCACCTGCAAACCCGCCAATACCTGATGGGTGACCGCTACACCGTGGCTGATGCGTACTGCTTCACCATCCTGGGCTGGGCGCGCATGCTGATGATGCCGCTGAGCGCATACCCGTCGCTGCAGCAATACCTGTCGCGCGTGGCCGCACGGCCCGCGGTGCAGGACGCGATGCGCGCAGAAGGGCTGGTGCGCGACTGAGCCGACCGGGGCAGGGCGCTGCTCAGCGCTGCGCGCCGAGCAGCGATTCGATCTTCGCCACCAGTTCCTTGTCGTCCGGTCTGGTGCGGCTGTCGTAGCTGGCCACCACCTTGCCGTCGCGGCCGATCAGGTATTTGTAGAAGTTCCACTTGGGCGCGGTGCCGGTCTGCCTGGCCAGCAGCGCGTACATCGGATTGGCGTCGCTGCCGCGCACGTGCGACTTGCCCAGCATCGGGAACTTGACGCCGTAGGTGTTGTAGCAGAAGTCCGCGATCTGCTTCTCCGAGCCCGGCTCCTGCGAGAAATCGTTGGACGGGAATCCCAGCACCACCAGGCCGCGCGCATTGTATTTGGCGTGCAGCGCCTCGAGCCCTTCATATTGCGGCGTGAAGCCGCAATAGCTGGCCGTGTTGACCACCAGCACCACCTTGCCGGCGTACTGGCACAGGTTCTGCGGCGCTTCGTCCTGCAGGCGCGGGAAGGTGAAGTTGAGCGATGCGGGGCAAGTGCCGGCCGGCGCCGTGGCAGCGGGCGCTGCGGGCTTGTCGGCGGCGCGGGCAGGCGAGGGCAGCAGTGCCGACGCGGCAAACGCGACGGCAGCGAAGGCGAGGGGATGGACAGTCAGGGAACGACGGAACATGGCGACGGGCTCCAGGGATCGGCTCGCTGTATCGGGTACGCGTAGTCTACGCCGATGACGTGCCCGCTGCCGCCCGCCGCTTCAGTCCATCGCCAGCGTGGCCGCGTGCTCGGTGACGCTGCCGCGCAACTCCAGGTCCGGCATGCTGCGCACGACCAGCAGCGCCAGCACCGACGCGACCGCACCGACGGCAAAGATCAGGTGGAATCCCGACTCGACGCCGCCAGCCAGCACCTGCTGCACCGCCGGCGACAACTGCGCCAGTGCTTCGCTGCCATGGCGCAGCGCGCCCAGGTCTAGCGCTTGCGTCACGCCCGAAGCCGCCAGCGCATGGCGGAATTCCAGCGTCAGCAGCGTGCCCGCCAGCGCCCCGCCCAGCGCGCTGCCGAGCGAGCGCAGCACCAGCAGCGCGCCAGTGCCGGCGCCGGTATCGCGGCGCTCCAGCACGTTCTGCACGCTCATCAGCGTGGCCACCATGGTGATGCCCAGGCCAACGCCGGCCAGCGTCATCGCCATCAGCACAACAGCCAGCGGCACCGCCGGCGTCACGAGGGCCAGCACGATCAAGCCGAGCGCACCGGCGACATAGCCCGCCGTCAGGATGCCGCGCATGCGGCCCACGCGCGGCGCGACCCAGGCCACGATAAAGTTGCCCGCCACCGTCGCCACCAGGAACGGCATCACCAGCAGGCCGGAGGTCGAGGCATCGGCGCCGCGCACCAGCTGGAAGTGCAGCGGCAGCGCAAAGATGCACAGGAAGATATTGAGCGCCGACAGCGCCGAGGCCGCCACGCCCATCACATAGGCGCGGTTGGCAAACAGCCGCGGCGGCAGCATCGGGTCGGCGGCACGGCGCTCCTGCCACGCCAGCAGCGCCACCGCCACGGCCGCGGCGACGAGCAGTGCAGCCAGCTCCGGCGACAGCCAGTCATAGACATCGCCACCCCAGCTCATCGCCAGCAGGAAAGCGACGATGGCCACCGCCAGCAGCAGCGCGCCCAGCCAGTCCACGCGCGCGCTGCCGCCGCGCGGCGGCAGCATCGCCAGGCCGCGATAGCACATCACCATCGCCAGCAGGCCCAGCGGCACGTTGACCCAGAACAGCCAGCGCCACGACATGTGGTCCGACACCCAGCCGCCCACCAGCGGCCCCGCGATCGACGCCACCGCCCACACCGTGGCCAGGTAGCCCTGGTAGCGCCCGCGCTGGCGCGGCGCCACCACGTCGGCGATGGCCGCCTGGGCCAGCGACATCAGCCCGCCTCCGCCCACGCCCTGCAGCGCGCGGAACAGGATCAGCTGCCCCAGCGTCTGCGCCAGCGCGCACGCCACCGAGGCGCCGATGAACAGCGTGATCGCCACCATCAGCAGGCGGCGCCGCCCGAAACTGTCGGACAGCTTGCCGTACAGCGGCGTGGTCACCGTCGACACGATCAGGTACGCGGTCACGATCCACGACAGGTGGCCAAACCCGTTCAGGTCATTGGCGATGGCCGGCACCGCCGGGATCACCACGGTCTGGTCCAGCGCCGCCAGCAGGATGCACAGCACGATGCCGCCGATGACACGCATGATGGCGCGATGGTCGTGGACGGGCGTTGGGATGGCTTGGGCGGCGGATGCGGACGACGACATTGCAGACACGGGTACGCGGCAAAGTGCCGCGAGGCAGACATGGAGAAGGGGAATTGGCGGCCGGAAGGTCCGCCAGGAACGGCAGGGAGCCGCAGCGGAGTGACCGTAATTCAGTAACCGCATAATTATATGCGGTAAGCGCATATCGCGCTGAGCGGAGACTACGGGGTGTCGTCAAACCCCTGCGGCTTTCTCCCCTCTCCCGCCCGCGGGAGAAGGGCCGGGGGATAGGGCCGGCGCATCAATTCGCCACCAGCCCGATCAATGCCTTAATGCCCACCCCCATGGATGTAATGCTCCAGCTGCTCGATGATGAACTGCTGCTCGGAGATGATGTCCTTCACCAGGTCACCGATCGACAGCATGCCGACCAGCTCATCGTTCTCCATCACCGGCAGGTGGCGCAGTCGGTGCTTGGTCATCAGCGCCATGCATTCGTCGGTGCTCTGGCCGGCGCTGACGTAGATCACCGAGGTGGTCATGATGTCGCGCACCAGCGTCTCGCGCGAGGTGCGCTGCATCAGGATCACCTTGCGTGCATAGTCGCGCTCGCTCAGGATGCCCATGATGGCCCCGTGCTCGATCACCAGCAGGGCCCCGATCCCTTTCTCGGCCATCAGCTGCAGCGCGGCATAGACCGTCGCCGTCGGCGGGATGCTGTAGATGGCCTGAGTCGGCTTGGATTCCAGAACCTGGCGTGCAGTTTTCATCACCAACTCCTCTTCCGTCGAGAAATCATGCGGCTGGCGCTACCTGCCTTGCGGCCAATGGAAACAGAGTAGCAAAGGAATGCGCCGGCTTACAGGGTGACTTACACGAATCTTTGTAAGCAATGTTGTGGTGCAACCACGGCTGCCGGCGCCCCGCTCACTCGGTCATCAGGCGCACCTTAACCTTCTTGCCCTTGACCTTGCCCGCATTGAGCCGCTTCACCGCCTCGCGGCCGATGCTGCGCTCCACCGCGATATAGGTCGACATCTCCAGCACATTGATCTTGCCGATCTGCTCCTTGGTGAAGCCGGCCTCGCCGGTCAGCGCGCCCAGGATGTCGCCGGGGCGGATCTTCTCCTTGCGCCCGCCCAGCATCTGCAGCGTCACCATCGGCGGCAGCAGCCGCTCGTTGCTCGCGGGTGTCAGCTCGGCCAGCGCATGCCATTCGAATTCACCGCCGTGGTGCTGTTCGAGGTTACCCACGCGCCCCATCTCGTCCATGCTGACCAGGCTGAACGCCCAGCCCTCCTGGTCCGCGCGGCCGGTGCGGCCGATGCGGTGCACGTGCACCTCGGGGTCGGGCGTGATCTCGACATTGATCACCGCTTCCAGCTGCGCGATATCGAGCCCGCGCGCGGCCACGTCGGTGGCAACCAGCACCGAGCAGCTGCGGTTGGCAAACTGCACCAGCACCTGGTCGCGATCGCGCTGCTCCAGGTCGCCATGCAGGGCCAGCGCCTGGTAGCCCTGCGCGCGCAGCAGCTCCACCAGTTCGCGGCAGCGCGCCTTGGTATTGCAGAACGCCAGCGTGCTGGCCGGGCGGAAATGGTCGAGCAGCCGCCCGACCGCGCCAAGGCGCTCGCCTTCCTCCACTTCATAGAAGCGCTGGCGGATGGTGGCGTTGTCATGCGTCGCTTCCAGCTTCAGCGACTGCGGCTTGCGCAGGAATTTGTGGGCAAGCTTGTCGATGCCTTCGGGATACGTTGCCGAGAACAGCAGCGTCTGGCGCTCCTTCGGGCAACGGCTGGCGATGTAGGCGATATCGTCGAAAAAACCCATGTCGAGCATGCGGTCGGCTTCGTCGAGCACCAGCGTGTTGATCGCCGCCAGGTCCAGGCTGCCGCGATCGATATGATCAAGAATGCGGCCCGGCGTGCCCACCACGATATGCGCGCCATGAATAAGACTGTCCACCTGCGGGCGCATCGGCGAGCCGCCGCACAGCGACAGCACCTTGATGTTTTCTTCGGCGCGCGCGAGGCGGCGGATTTCCTGCGTGACCTGGTCGGCCAGCTCGCGCGTCGGGCACAGCACCATGGCCTGCACGTCGAAGCGGCGCGGATCGAGCCGGTTCAGCAGCGCCAGCGCGAACGCCGCGGTCTTGCCGCTGCCGGTCTTGGCCTGCGCGACCAGGTCCTGGCCGGCCAGCGTGATCGGCAGGCTGGCCGCCTGGATCGGTGTCATCTCGTCATAGCCGAGCTGCGCCAGCGTGGCGAGCATGGCGGGCGACAGCGGGAGCGTGGAAAAAGCGGGGCCGGCTTGCGGCTGGGCGGGGGTCGAGTTCATGCGGGATTATAGCGATCCGGCGTCAGGCATCCGCATCGGCGGGCGGCGTCCAGCCGAGCCGCTCCAGCAACGCCTGCGCGGCGGCCGGCGCGCGTTCCTTGGCGCCGTTGATGAAGAAGACAAAGACCTCGCGCTTGCGTGCGGCCGGCTTGCGGTCTTCGAGCACCGGCAGGTCGGCCGGCTGCGCGCCCTGCGCCCACGACTGCGCGCGTTCGGCCCATTCGTCGAGCGCCTTGGGACCATAGCCGGTCTTCAGCTTCTCGCTGCTTTCCATCAGGCGCGCGTAGACAAAATCCGCGGTCAGGTCCGCCATCGACGGGAATTTCGGCGAATCGGTGAACACCGTGGCGGCCTTGTACTTGCGTGCGAGCTTCAGGTAGTCCGGCGACATGAAGCTGTCATGCCGCACCTCCAGCACGTGACGCAGTTTCACGCCTTCGACGGACGCCGGCAGCAATTGCAGGAAACCCTCGAAATCCTCCGCATCGAACTGCTTGGTCGGCGCGAACTGCCATACCAGTGGACCGAGCTTGGAGCCCAGTTCGGCAATGCCGCTGTCGATAAAGCGTTCGATCGATTCGGCCGATTCCGCCAGCACGCGCCGATTGGTGGCAAAGCGCGACGCCTTCACCGCGAACACGAAAGTGTCCGGTGTTTCATCACGCCACTTGATAAACGACGAACGCTTCTGCGTGCCGTGATAAGTGCTGTTGATTTCGATCGCGCTGAGGTGCCGGCTGGCGTAGGCCAGTTCGCGCGATTGCGGCATCCTGGCCGGATAGAAGTTGTCGCGCCAGGGTGCGAAATTCCAGCCGCCGATGCCGACCCGGAACAGGCCGCCGGCCTTGCGCCGCGCCGCTGGCGCCGCTGTGGGCGCAGACGCAGGCTTTGGTGACGGCTCAGGTGCGGACTTGGCCGCGGTGCGTGCTGCCATGGCGCGAACTCCCCGGACGCGAGAACCCAAGTCTAGCGGGAAACCGCGGCCAGCGGGGCGCCATGCCGGACCGGGCAGGGCACCAGAAACGAAGAAGCCGGAAGCAGGCTTGCGCCCGCTTCCGGCTGGTCCCCCGCTAAACGACCGCTAACCCGGTCCGCTTAGAACGACAGGTTCTGGATCACGTCGGCGGTATTCACATCGACCTGCTGCGTCACCACCGCACCGCTGTTGCTGGTGGCCTGCACGCTGTACTTGCCGCCCGCGGCGCCGTCAGGCTGCAGCGGGATCGGCAGCGAAGCCTGGTAGGTGCCGATCACGGGCGCGGCCACCGGCAGCGCCGGCTCGGTCGCGAACAGGCTGTAGGCACCGGTATCGGTGGCCGCGGCGGTCGCCGCGATCTCGAAGGTGCCGCCATTGACCAGTTGCAGCGCGCGCAGCGTCGCTTCGGCCGAAGCCGGCGTAACCGTGCCGGAGACGCGGCGGTACGCGGAAGTCGGCAACGTCATCGGCGATGCCGAATTCGAGATCGCCGTGCTGCCGCCAGCCACCACCGGCACGCTACGCACGATGCCCGTGCCGCGGCTATTGGCGGCGCCCGGCACCACCACCACGTCGACCGCGCCGGCGGTGCTGCTCTGCTCGATCGGCGACAGCGTGAAGTTGCCGTTGGCATCGGCCACCGTGGCCTTCACCACCACGCCGTTGCGCTCGGCATAGACGCGCGCGCCAGGGGCAGAGGCCACCACGCCGGTGACCGCGCCGCTGACCACCGTCGGGATCGCCGTCACCACCGGCTTCAGGCCATAGGTGCCGTTACCGCGCGTGACCACCGACTTGCAGGCGTCGAAGTCCAGCACCAGGTCGGTCAGCGTGCCGGACGCGACCGTGAACGGACGGTTGATCTTGATGCCGGACTGCACCGCGCTCGGCGTGTCCAGCGACTGCTCGGTGCCGCCGGTAGGCACCACCGAGTTGGCCAGCGCGCCCGAACCGCCCCCGCGGTTCGCATCGAGCACCAGCCGTACCTGTTGATAGTTGCCGGCCGGCAGCACGGTCTGGCCCAGCGTGGTCAGCACGCCGTTGGTCAGCGACAGCAGGTCGATCTTGCGTGCGGGCACCACATCGATATCGACCCAGCCGCCGGCGCCCGGATCGGCGTTGGCGCTGCTGTGCACGCGCACCTTGTTGACAGTCACAAAGACATTGTCATAGCCGCAGGCGGGCGCATCGGTCATCGAGACCTTCAGCGTTCCCTGGCCACCGGAATCATCTCCACCGCCGCCGCCGCAGGCTGCCAGCGCGAGCGCGCCGCTCAGCGCCAGGATGCGCAGCGGCGTGGATGTATGAGAAAGGTTCAGCACGGCGTCTCTCCGCTTGTTGTTGTGGGGTTGACCGGAGAATATGTTGCGAAACGCATAACCGGTGTAAGCCTTTGTAAAGCGTTGTAAAGAAGCTTCGCCTTCAACACCCTCACAGCCATGCCTTCAACACCCTGACGACGCTCCGATCACACAGCAAACTGGCAGGTTGCGTCGTCAACTTCGGCGAATTCCCGAACATCTCGCGTTCCGCTCTCAAGTCGGCAAGCGGCGCACCCGTATACAGCGGGGTGGAAATCCCACGAGACAACTGCCCCCAACGATTCCCTACAAAGGAACTCCCCAGATGTTCACTACCCTCCGCGCCCGGATCATGGCCCTGTGCGTGGCCATTGTCGTGGCCGCGCTCGCCATCAATACGGCGCTGAACCAGTTAGTCGCCAGCCGCTATAACGAAGACGCCATCGACAGCAGCCTGGCCGCCGTGCAGAGCGGCCATACCAGCGCCATCGCCGAGTGGGTGGCGTCGCACAGCCAGATGATCGATTCGCTGCAGGACGCCGTGCTGCAGCCCGAACCCGACGCTGCGCTCAGGCAGATCGCCGACGCCGGCCGCTTTGCCAATGTCTACGTGGGCTATGCCGACAAGACTGCCAAATTTTCCAAGCCGGAAGGCATCCCGCCCGACTACGATCCCACCGGCCGTCCGTGGTACAAGCAGGCCGCCGCGGCAGGCAAGCCGGTGGTCACCCCGCCTTATGTCGATGCCGGCACCGGCAAGCTGGTGGTGGCGTTCGCCGTGCCGGTGATCCGCGACGGCGGCGTCAAGGCCGTGGTTTCGGGCGACGTCGCCATGGACACCGTGATCGCCAACGTCAAGGCGATCCATCCCACGCCGGCGAGCTTCGGCATGCTGGTCGCCAAATCCGGCGAAATCGTCGCGCATACCGACGGCAAGCTGACACTCAAGCCCGTCACCGATCTCGTTCCCGCGCTGACCGCCGACAAGCTTGGCGCGCTCGCCGGCGCGAAGACCCCGCTGCGGGTCGACATCGGCGGCAGCGCCAAGCTTCTCGGCGCGCGCGCCATCCCCGGCACCGACTGGATGGTCATCGTCGCGCTCGACCAGGCCGAGGCCACCGCCGGCATGCGCTCGGTGCTGATCGCCTCGGTGATCGCGCTGGTTCTGATCGCGGGCGTTGCCGCCATCGTGGTATGGGGCGTGGCGACCATGTCGCTGCGCGGCCTCGGCACCGTGCGCGACGCCATGGACGCCATCGGCTCGGGCGACGGCGACCTGACCCAGCGCCTGCCCGCGCACGGGAACGACGAAGTCGCCCAGATCGCGCGCGCCTTCAATACCTTTGCCGACAAGCTCTGCATCACCATGCGCCAGATCCGCGACGCCAGCGAATCCGTGCGCGCCGCGTCCGACGAGATCGCCGCTGGCAATATCGACCTGTCGCGCCGTACCGAATCCGCCGCCGCCAGCCTGGAACAGACCGCGGCGTCGATGGAAGAGATCACCGCCACCGTCAGCCAGTCGGCCAACTCGGCGCAGCATGCCAACGCGTCGGTCAGCGCCGCCTCGCGCGTGGCCGCCGATGGCGGCGTGGTAATCGGCGAAGTCATCGCCACCATGGGGCAGATCGAGAATGCCTCGGTCAAGGTCTCCGACATCATCGGCGTGATCGAAGGCATCGCCTTCCAGACCAACATCCTGGCGCTGAACGCCGCGGTGGAGGCGGCGCGTGCCGGCGACCAGGGTCGGGGCTTTGCCGTGGTGGCCGGCGAAGTGCGCGCGCTGGCCCAGCGCAGTGCGCAGGCGGCCAAGGAGATCAAGACGCTGATCGAATCCACGGTGGGCAGCGTCACCTCCGGCTCGAGACAGGTCCGGCGCGCCGGCGAGACGATGGACGAGATCGTCGGCAATGTGTCGAAGGTGACCGGAGTTATTAATGAGATCACTCACGCTGCGATGGAACAGACACGCGGCATTCAAGAGGTGAATAAGGCGGTCGGCCAGCTCGATGAGATGGTCCAGCAGAACGCGGCGCTGGTTGAGCAGTCGACGGCGGCGGCCGCGGCGTTGCAAACGCAAGCGGGAAGCCTGGCGGGGGCGGTAGGTCAGTTCAGGCTGGGATAAGGGTGCTGGCCACGCGATGCTGGCCACCAGACACCTTGGCGCCAGCTCAGGCGGCGGATCAAGCGGCGGACTAAGCGGCCGCCGTACGCTTGCGGCGCCCGCCAATCGCCCCGGATGCCGCCGCGCCCAGGATCCGCCGGAACGTCGGGCATTCCATATGGCTCGGCGCCGGGCACACGGCCGCATGCCGCAATCCATCCCGCATCGCCGTCAGCTTGCGGATCGTGCGGTCCAGTTCATCGGCCTTGGCGGCAAGCAGCTTCCGGTCGATCTTCGGCCCGCCTTCCGGCGAGAACATCCGGGCGATGTCATCCAGCGAGAATCCCGCCGCCCTCCCCAGCGCGATCAGTGCCAGGCGTTCGAGCACGCCGGCGTCGTACACGCGCCGCATGCCGCGCCGGCCGATCGGGGCGATCAGGCCCTTTTCCTCATAGAAGCGCAGCGTCGACGCAGGCACGCCCGCCTGCTGCGCCACTTCGGCGATATCCAGGCTTTTCACCGCTTGACCTCAAGTTGGCTTGAACTGGCACAGTGTAGCTTTAATGCCATGAAGGCGACCAGGGAGAGGCAACCATGGGTGACAAGCAAGCAGAGCGCAGCAATGGCGGCGACCAGGCCGCACTGTGGAACGGCCCGTCCGGCCAGGCCTGGGTAGCGCAGCAGGCGCTGCTCGACCAGATGCTCCAGCCGCTGGAAGCGCTGCTCGTCAGCGCGGTCGATGCCGGCACGGCGCAGCATGTGCTCGACGTAGGATGCGGCGCGGGCGCGACGACGCTGGCACTCGCGCGGATCATCGGTGCGCGCGGGCATTGCACGGGAATCGACATCTCCGGCCCGCTGGTGGACGTTGCGCGGTCGCGCGCGCAACAAGAAGGCGTTCCGGCGACCTTCGTCCATGCAGATGCGCAAACCCATGCCTTCGCGCCGGGCAGCTTCGACACCATCGTGTCGCGCCTTGGCGTGATGTTCTTCACCGACCCGGTCGCGGCCTTTGCCAACCTGCGGCGTGCTGCGACGGCCGGCGCCATGTTGCATTGCATCGCATGGCGCGGCGCGGCGGAAAACCCGTTCATGACCACCGCCGAGCGCGCCGCTGCGCCGCTGTTGCGAAACCTGCCACCCCGCCAGCCGGGTGGCCCTGGTCAGTTCGCGTTCGGCGATCGTCAGCTGGTGCGGTCCATCCTCGAGGACAGCGGCTGGACCGCCATCGACATCACGCCGATCGACGTGGCATGCGCGCTGCCAGCGCGCGCGCTGGAAGACTATTTCACGAACCTGGGCCCCGTCGGGCTGGCACTGCGGGACGCAGACGCAGGCACGCGTGCCCGGGTTGTCGAAGTCGTCGGCAACGCCTTCAGGCCTTATGTGCATGGCCAGACTGTGCACTTCACCGCTGCCTGCTGGATGATTACCGCGCGGGTGCCTGCAGGCTCGAAGGCAGAGGAGACAGGCTGTCATGGCTGACGCCGGGGTCCCGGGCTTGCCGCGCTCCACCATGAGGAATGTTTGTGTTCCGTGCGCTAACGTACGGAGCATCTGTTGCACAGGGCGAGAATAGGAACCCTTCGGCGCCATCGCGCACCGCATCCCGCTACCGCGGGGTAATTGCATGGCAAGGCTTCCTGGCCGACTGGCCGCCTACGTCGCACTCAGCCTTCTGCTCGCCACCGGTGCGCAGGCTTCGGATATTGCCTGCCATCACGCGGCGGCTCCGCAGGCGGCCCGCTGCGACGGCCAGCCGGCCACAGCGAACACATGCAGGCATGCGGACAAGCCGCCGAGTGGCGTCGCCCTGATCTGCGACTACACGATGCTCCGCGGCACATATGAGCGCGTCTACGCCGAGCAGTTACAGCTCCTGCGCACCGGGGAAATTGGCCCGGATGAAATCGCCGCATGGCGAAGACTGCGCGATGCCTGCACCTCGGTGCCGTGCCTGGACAGGGTCTTTGCCAACTGGCGTGACTACGCGAGCCAGAAGCCTGTTCCCCCCGCTGCCCAGGCGCCCCCGGTACCCGCCAAAGCCGCGAGCAATGCCAGGAAGACCAAACCGGACGCTGGCATGCAGACGGCGGTGCGTCAGCCTCAGCCTGTCGCGAAGCCGGTGCCGCGGGAGAAACAGCAGGAGAGGCAGCAGGAGAAGCCGCAGGAAAAGCAGCGGGACACCCAGCCCGCCACGGCGCGGCCCGCGTCTCCCGCCGCTTCGCAGCCGTTGGCGGAGGCCGTGTTGCCTGCAGAAGGCCGGGAGCAACCTGTCGCCCCTGTCGTGAAGAGCAGGCCGCTCCCCGATACGGTCCCACCACCTGCGCCGCAGCCTCCGCCTGAGTTCGTGGCCGACAGGAAAATCAACGAGCACCCCATCGCTCCGGCCACGACCGATCGGCCGCTCCCGGATGCCGCCCCTCTGGCCGCGCCGCAGCCTCCGCACCGGGCCGTGACCGAAAGAGAAACCCCAGAGCGCCCCGTCGCCCCGGTAGCGACCAATCAACCGCCTCCCGGCCCTGCCACCCGATGGACCCCCATCTACCCCATAGAGGGATCTTTGCCTGGCAGATGGGAACCACTTGGCGCGCTGGCATGGTTGATCCTGTGCGGCGTGTGCGTGGTCCGGTGGTGCCGGAGGAGACGGGTTGAATGGCTGCCGGATGCCGCGCGCCGGCGCGAGCGGGCGCGGACCGCGACGCGGATCGTGCTGGTATCGGCGGGACTGATCGCCGTGAACAGCATCGTACTGTTCTGGATCCTGGCGTAACGCCAGCCGTTGCCTTGCGCTCAGGCCGGGACACCGTCCCATGCCTGCCTGGCTGCCGTCTTCCACCAGCAGGCCAGCAGGCTCGCCAACAGCCGCAAGCCACTGAGCGGATGCATCATGCACTGCCGCACCTGCTCGCTGCGGCTTTCGCCATAGAGGCACCACGTGCAGAAGTGCTCGCAGTTGTTGGTCAGCAGCCGGTAACGGTCTTCGCCCAGGCGCGAGCGCGCGCGCCTGACAGATTCGGCGACACCGTAGCGCGCCATCGGCGTGGCCAGCACGGTGATGCCGCGCCCGGCGGCAAACGCAGCCAGGCCCAGTTCCTCCACCGGGCCGCGCTGCTGACGGTGGCAATAGCCAGCGTAGTGGACCACCTTGCCATCGCCGACGTAGATGCCGTGGTGCGCGTAACCGTGGCGCGGCGTCACAAGGTGCGCGCCGAGCGGCGGCTCGACGTCGGCAGCGAACGGCAATGGCGAGGACAGTGAGGCTTCGGCTGGCAGGTAGCAAGCAGACCGTGCCGTCGCCATCCCTATTGTGTTGCAGAGCCTCATTGCCGTCTCCCCTGTTGCCGGCCGCTAGCGGCGGCCCTGCCCGGTAACTGCATGGGGCATGCCAGTCGCGGCACGGCTGGGAGCCAGGTGCAGCGGGGAACGCGTGGAGCCTTCGTATGCGGACGCCGGGAGACAAAGCCGGCTGGGGCGCAGGCTGTACGCCACCGCATCCGCAGCATTGGACTTCATGAAATGATCAAGCGCCGGGGAGGCTTTTGATCAAATGAGCAAGGCGCGCAGGAAGCGATCGCAAGCGCAGTGCGCCGCGCTCAATATGCAGTCCGCGGTGCGCCAGTGCCCGGGACACATCGCTGCCGTACCGTGTGCGACCGCACCGAACATCCGCGACAGAGCCGCAGAATAGGAGCCCATCGACGCCCCGTTTGCGCCGCCTCCCTCGGCATGCCCCCGGGGCGACAGGATGAAAAGGCTTCCGGCCCGTCTGGCCGCCTGCATCTCGATCAACCTTCTGCTCACCGCCGGTGCGCAGGCGTCGGATATCGCCTGCAAGCACGCGCTGCGTCACCCAGCCGCCCGCTGCGACGATCTGTTCGCCTCAGGAAGCCCATGCAGGGAAAACCGCCAACCAAGCGCCGCCACCCTGATCTGCGACTACGCGATGCTCTATCGCAACCACGAACGCATTCATGCACAGCAGCAGCGACTGCTGCGCGCCGGCGCAATCGGGCAGGACGAGGTCATCGCATGGCGACGGCGCCGGGATGCCTGCACGTCGGTGGCATGCCTGGACAGCGTCTTTGCCAGCTGGCGCCCGCTCAGGAGCCGCAAGCCGGCTCCGCGCGCCACCGCACCGCAACCCAACGCGCCCGAGGCGCCTGTGCACAACATTGCGAAGAACGAGCCGCAAGCGACGCCAAAGATGGCGCCCAGGCTGACGCGCCCAGGCCGGCCGCAGCCCGCGCCCCCGGACATCGCGCCCCAGCCTCCGCCTGGTCCCGTAGCCGGGTCGGGAACTCTTGAAGACCCCGTCACACGCGCCGCAATCGATCGTCCGCCCCCGGCTCCCATACCGCTGCGTACATCGCCGACTCGCGTGCAGGCATCGCGGCAAACCGGATGGGAATCGCTTGGCACGCTGGCGTGGCTGGGCATGTGCAGCGCGGGTATTTGCTGCTGGTCCCGCCGGACGCGGGGGGAATGGCTGCCGGGCGGACACCGCCTGCGCGAGCGCCTGCGCGACGCGTCGGCCATGGTGCTGACGGTCTGGGGGCTGTCGATGCTGAATGCCGTGCTGTTCCTGTGCATCCTGGTGACAGGAGCATCCGCCTCATGAGGCCAGGCCGCCGTCGCGCAATGCAACGCAGGCCTGGGCTTCCGGCATCAGTTCATCCAACCCGCTGACTCACTCCGGCAACGGGTACTTCCGGGCATTCATCTCCATCTTGGCGCGCACCGCGGCATCAAGGTCGACACCCAGCGCCGTCACCAGTTGCGTCAGGTAGATGGTGATATCGGCCAGCTCCTGCTCCACGTGCTCGCGCTTGTGCGTCGACATGACCTGGCGCGACTCATCCTCGGTCTGCCACTGGAAGATCTCGACCAGCTCGGCCACCTCCACGCTCAGCGCCATCGCCAGGTTCTTGGGGCTGTGGTACTTGCCCCAGTTGCGGGCCTCGCCAAAGGCAAGGGCGGCTTGCTGGAGGTTATGGATGTCGATCAGTGGCATGACGGGATGGCGTTGGGGCTTCATGGCGGGCGGCCCTGCGACGGCGGCGCATCCGACAGCGGGGCGAAGCCGCAATTTAAGCACGTCCACGCCCGCTCGACAGCCCGTCATGCCGGGCTTACGCTACACGGGTGCATCGATCGTCGCAGCGGAGGTCCCCATGCGCCCGACTCCCGGCCTGGCATTCGCCACCCTTGCCGGCACCGTTGCCTACCTGGCCATCGCGATCGCAGGCTGGGGCGGCATCGGCGCCTTCTTCGCGCATCCCGCGCGCGTGGCCCTCACCATCGTGCTGTTTGCACTGGCCGTGGCCGCGCTGTTCTCCGGCGGCAACATCAGCAGCGGCATGCGCGAAGACCGCGCCAACCGCTGGGTGCTGGGCGCGTTCGGCGTGCTGGGGCTGCTCGCGGCTTACCTGCCGGCCTATACCGACCGCATCGGCTTCTGGACGCTGGATGGCGATACCGTGCGCTGGATCGGCGTGGCCTTGTTCGCCGCCGGCGGCGTGCTGCGCTTGTGGCCGGTGTTCGTGCTCGGGCGCCGGTTCAGCGGGCTGGTGGCGATCCAGCCCGGGCATACGCTGGTGACGACCGGCATCTACGGCGTGATCCGGCATCCGAGCTACCTCGGGTTCGTGATCAGTTCGCTGGGATGGGTGCTCGGATTCCGCTCGGGCGTGGGGGTGGTGCTGACGCTGGCGATGGTGCCGGTACTGCTGGCGCGCATCCGGGCGGAGGAAGCGCTGTTGCTCGACCAGTTTGGCGACGAGTACGCGGCGTACCGCGCCAGGACGTGGCGGTTGTTGCCGGGCCTCTATTGATTACCGCGCGCGGAGCCGGGCCACGCCGAAGGCAACCAGCGCTAGACTTTCCCGGTGCGCCGGGCCACAAGCGGGAAAAAGAGGGACAGATTTATTTCTGATCCAGATCTTGAAATAGATCTGCCCCTTTTCTCGATTGCATCGCGCGGCGGGCCGCGGTCTAGCCGGTACCGGCCCAGTGACTCGCCGTGCCTCCTACTTCGCCGGCGCCTTGACGAGATCTCCGGTGTAGCTCAGCGAGGCTAGGTCTGCCTTCGCCTTCTCCGGCGTTTCCAACTCCAGCACGACGCGGCCCACCATCAGCCCCATCGACGGCGAGCTGCGCACGTACTTCGTCTCACCGGAATCCAGCACGAAGCTCAACGTCTTCTCCGTTTCGGTTGCAGCCGAGGCCACATACTTGCCGGCCGGCCGATCCACAAAGAAGAAGCCGCCGGGCTTGGACTCGCCCACCACCTGGTTGTTAAGACGCAGATCAGGCTGGATCGCGGCGCCGAACATCGACGCCGAGCGCAGGAAGTAGACTCGACCCTCGCCCGGCTTCATCGTAGGAATCGACGCCGCCATGTCGGCGTGTTTCACACCCGAAGCACATCCCGCCAGCAGCGACGACACCGCCAGTCCGGCGATCAGCATGCGTGCAACCCGTTTCATTCCGATTCTCCCAAGTTCAAAGGTACTGCGGTGGACAGCGGGGAATAGTTCTGTTCCCCAGGCATATAGAAGCCCACCAGGGTCTTGTCGCGGATGACCAGGTAGGCCTCGTGGACCTGACGGCCCTCGATCGTGAAAATGGTGCTGATAGGCCGGTAAACGTCGCCCTGCGGAACACGACCCACCCTCGACCAGACAGACCTCTCGGGCAGCGTGCGGGAATAGCCCGTGTCCAGTTGAACGGTTGTAGCGATCAGGATCTGGATGCGTCGGGCGGCCACGTTTGGTTGGGTGACCTCGATAGTCGATGGGGCCGTCGCAATCATCGGGGCACAGGCAGCAAGCGCCAAGCAACATCCAGCAGCAAGTCCATAGCGCCGAATGTGGTGCGGAAATGGCGATTTCATTCAGGTAACCGTTTGAATCGATATTTTGAAAAATGCTTGGCCGTGCCGGTGGGAATCCCGCCAAGCCGCAGGCTCATGTGAACCTGCATCGAATCTTCCGAAACTAGATTTCCTTGGTCATCTAGGTAGAGCATTGCCATCGAATCCGTCGTATTCGGCCCGAATTCTGATCTGCCACCTTTGCTAGCTCCTCCCCATATGATCTTTCCATGGGAACCAGTGCATACGAATCTGCCTTTGTCTTCAAAAAAGAGGGCGCGTGATGCGCTTTTCCCATTCTCATAGTCCACGCTGACTTGGAATGACCGCTCGGATATCCTCGTCACTTCTCCGTATTTTGGATACGAGGTACGGCCTGCACCAGATCTTGCTGCACTCATAAATGTCATCGCCTCTGCGTTATTGGCAAATGGGAAGACATAGTCAATGCGCATTGTCTTGGCCCATCCTTGAGCCGTTGCGTCCCCATCCAATAGCTCACCTCTGCCCTCATATCGGCCACTCAGGTTGGGGCAAGCAACGTTAACGTAGTCAGCCGGATCGATATTGTTACCGCCGGCACCTGGGTAGTTTGGTGGCGAATGAAGGCACCCCGAACAGACAAGGGCCATCGCCGCAACTATTGTCCATCCTCTCATTTGCGTTCCTTCGATTGCTGGGTCTGGTTGCGGAAAACGGACCAATCGATTCCGTACTGGTTGAGCAAGGTCACGCAGGCAAACGGCGCTGCTAACGGAATGTCGATATCAGTACTGGCGTGCCCAATTGGCTATAGACAAACCTCGACGACGGATTCCGGACTCTGCGGCATCGCAAGGAATCGCTTCCACCCCTCGAGAACCAACTGCCATTCACGCAGCGAAAAGCGACCCTCCTGTTTTCCAACCCAGTCATCATTCGACTCGATGTCCACCTGCACCCCTTCAGCAGTCAAAGTCAGTGTGACATCGTTTCCGCCGGTTTCTACTGTGGTCTCCCCTCCGGCTTCAACAGCGTTCAGATAGCTCAGCAAACAATCGCAGTCACTTGTTGTTTGCGCTACCGCCCCTAGTGCCCCACAGACATATCGGCTGTAGCGTGGTGCGTCAACAGATTCAATAGCCACAGGATGCCAATGAAAAACTCTGCCCGCGGTAGCGGTGAACTTCACCGTCGATATATGAAAACAAAAATTTCATTTCATCACCTTAAGGCACTTTTTGAGACCTCTATCAGGATCCTTTTTCCTTCTCAATCTGATCGAGCGCCGTCGGATCTCTGCCATCAATTTCTCTACTTTGACTCGCGGCGCACCGATTCGTGTTTCGAACCCGAACAACTCAATGCCAAGCCATGCTGTGCCAAATCGGGCCTAAACATCGACTTCCGCTCACCATTCGCACCCCGCACAGCAAGCGGCATCTGAATGGTTGTGCACCAGTAATACTGGCGCCGTCAACAGCGCAAACGGCACTCTCAATCCGGCAGTCGTTTAAATCGATAGATAGCGAAGTATTTGGCTGTTCCAGTTGGAATCAATCCTAGCCGCAGGCTCATGTGGACCTGCATGCCCCGTTCAAGAATGAGGTTTCCAGAAGGATCTAGATACAACGTGACGACCGAGTCGGAGCGGTTTGGCCCATACTCAGATCGCCCGCCGTCGCTTGACCCTCCCCACGAAATTATTCCATTCGCACCAGTACACACAAATCTCCCCTTGTCCTCAAAGGAGGAGACATACTCAAGCGATTTTCCATTCTCATAACGCAAATTGAGTTTCGCAATACGGCTTGCCATTGTCACGATTGCGTAAGTAGGGGGCGCGTACCGACCCTCGCTTGATCGGGACGCAGCTAGTACTTCCTGCGCTTGATGATTGTCCCGAAAGGGAAATACGTTTGAAAGCCGCCATTTCCGCGCCGCTTGTTGTGCCGATGCATCTCCCTCTACGAGTTCACCAATCCCTTGATACCGCCCACTTAAATTTGGGCATTCTGCGGCTGCGTACTCGGCCGGATCGAGATTATTGCCTCCGGCACCGGGGTAATTCGGCGGGGAATGAAGACAAGCAACACAAGCAAGGGTCATCACCCCGACACACAACTTGGCTCCCGTCATTTCCTATCCGTTGGTTGCAGTCTCTGATTGCGAAAGATCGACCAATCGATACCATACTGATTGAGCAGCGTTACCGCAGCAAAGGGAGCCGCCAGTGGAATATCAGCGAACTGGCAAAAGGGGACAGATCTAGGATGCGTCGATCACCCTCGCTTGGTTGCGAGACCTCAATGGTCGATGGAGCTGTTGCCATCAGCGGTGCACGTAAAGCGCCAAGCAGTACCAGCATTACGCCAAAGCCAACGAAGGTGCGCTGGGAACACTGCCCTTATCATTGGATCCTTCTGAATTTATACTTTGAGAAGCGCTTTGCAGTACCTGTCGGAACCGCGCCAAGAAGCATGCTCATATGCACCTGCATCCCTCGCTCCAGAATTAGTGCGCCATCATGATCTAAATACAATGCTCGAAAAGCATCCGAATGATTCGGGCCAAATTCAGATCGCCCCCCTTGGCTTGGTCCTCCCCAGATGATCTTCCCCGTCCGCCCCGTGCATACGAACTTCGCCTTGTCCTCAAAGGTAGGTTCATAGGAAGCTGTCTTTCCGTTTGGGTAGCTGACTACGATCTTGAGTACCCGTTCTCGACTTGCACTCACACTTCCATGGAGGGGTTGCTGGAGGCGTCCGTCAGGTAGCTGTGCCGCGAGTTGGACGGCGGAAGAATCGACGCTGTCTGTGTATGGAAAAACTCGGTCAATTCGCCAAGTTTGCTCCCGCCGCTGCGCTACCGCATCGCCTTCAACTAATTCCCCCTTACCCTCATATTTTCCATTCAGATCAGGACAAGCGGCGTCAACGTAATCGGAAGGATTGACGTTGTCGCCACCAGCACCTGGGTAGGTTGGTGGCGAATGGAGACATCCGGAGCAGGCTAAGGCCAGCATCGCCGGAATAAATATCGCTCGCTTCATTTTCCATCCTTCGAATGCTGGATCTGATTACGAAAGACTGACCAGTCGATACCATATTGGTTGAGCAATGTTACCGCGGCGAATGGCGCAGCCAGTGGAATGTCGATATCCGTCTGAATCTCGAACATCATTCGTTGGAATGATGTCATCCCTTCCTTGAGGTTGCCGAGGCTGTCGTACGCAGTAAGACTGCCAAGGTAATCGTGGGGCCCGGCAAAGGACTCCAGCACCTTGTCGGTGAACGTACCCGGCACGTATGGCGACTTAGCGAGCGTGCCGTCTAGCCCTTGGAATCCGCCGGTTAATCCCCCTTCGTTCATAAGCGCGTCATTCAGCGTCCATGGGTCTCCCGTAAGAGGATTGAGATTGACAGAGTTCCCATAGAAATACCATGCGCCGTCCGGCCGCTGAGACAGCGTTCCGTATTTCAAGAGATCGTCCAAACTAACCCGCGTGCCAGCAACTTTGAAACCATCACCATCAATTCCGCCGCTTGGCCCGGTCGCGTTGGAAGCCAATTTTGTATCATCTAGATCAGCCCCATCGACGATACCTTTGAATCGCCGCGAAGACTCAATTTGGTCTTGGCGCATCGCATCCGCCGCCCATGCGACAGCGGCCGTCGCGAAGCCCGTCATTGCCCCCGACTTACAGTCGCCCCCCTGTATCGCAGCCGCGCCGCAACCGGCGGCGCCAGACGTGAGTAGCCGTTCAACGCCGTAGTTGGACCCAAAGTATCCCGTCAATCCCCCGGTCACGGCCCCCGCGATACCCGCAGTCACCAACTTATCGAGTTTGATCTTGCCAGTCATGCCAAGCTGAATGGTCGCGCTGGAAGCAATACTGCCTAAGGCGCCGGCAATAGCCAGGTTTGCTATACCTCCGGCGGCAAATGCCGAACTCGCCAGAATCCCTCCGGCAGCTGCCGCTTCCGCGAAGGATCCTGTAGCAATCAACGCAGCCATGCCAGCCTCGGCGGCGGCCAACTGTGTTCCAGCCAAGGCGGCAGCCGCGGTGCCCGCGGTCGCGACAGCAAGCGCCACCGCAGCCAGAATGGCCACGATCTGCCCCAGCGGCCCAAACCCCTTCTCCTCCTTGATGAACTCCCGATGGATGTCATCGCTGACCGTGCCCTCGGTGTAGTTCAACCCGAGGTTGGCCTTGAGCTCGGCCACCAGCGCCTTGGTGGCATCCACATCCACGCTGCCGTCAGCGCGCATCACGCGGAATGCTTCGTTGACCGCATTGATGCTGTCGGCCTCGATGTCCATGTGCATCGCGCTCATGAACCCGCCTGGCTGCACCACCGTGCCGGTGACCACATTCCAGCCGCCCTGCACGCGGTAGGCCGAGGTGCCGATGTCGACCACGTTGGGAGCGTTGTCGATGCTGCCGGCCTTCACCTCGAGCGTGTCGCCGGCCATGACCTGGCCGCTGTTGCGGATCTGCCCGGCAATGTCGAGGCTGACGTTGTCGCCGGCGACGGTGCCGCCAGTGGGCTTGATCAGCATCTGCGCATAGCCATCGGGGAGATAGACCTGCGGTACCAGCGCAATAACGCTCGGGCATACCGTGCTCGCGACGGTGTTGCAGCTTGGATCGGGCACCTGCTGCTGCACGTACCAGAGCAGCGGCTTGTCGAGTTCGTTGATTTGCTGCTGCGTGAGCGCCGTGCCCAGCGCGATGCTGTGCTCCTTGGCGTAGTCCGCCGCATTCTTGTAGAACACCAGCTTCTGCTGGTCAGTCACGGAGTGCTGGTATTCGTTGTCCCAGGCGAGGCCGTTGATGAAGGTGGCTTGGCCGGTCTGCTGCAACGCAGCTTGCTCCAGCTTCTGGCCCTCGGTGTAGGGGTCGTAGTAGAACGACAGATTGCCCGGGCGGAGCTCCGGCGGTAGTTGCTTGAGCAGGCTGTCCGGCGTCACGCCGGCGAGCATTGCCGTCGCCGGGCTCAGGTTCACGTATTGCGCCCGATCATTGTTTGCAGTCGGCCCGGTTACCGGGTTGCCGCCCAGGTTGGCATTGAAATGCCACTGCACCGTATTCGGATTGCCCGTGTCCGGCGTTGCCGGCGTCGTCACGATGACTGGATTGAACCGCCAAGGCTGGGTCGGGTCCGTCGCCGGTGTGCCCGGTGGCAGGGAGCCGGCCGGCACCGGTGCGGGTCCCAGCGGAATCACCTGCCTGGGGCTGGTGGATGGCGGCGTGGGCTGGGTAGGGCTGGTGTAGCCGTTCACGAGCGCGGCACCGGTCAGGTCGACCGTCGCGCCCATCAGGTTCCCGGTGTTGGTGATCTGGCCACCCGCGTTGACATTGAGCTTGCTGCCCGCCTGGATGCCGGACTCGATGCTGCCGAGCACGGCGGTGCCGCCGGTGTCATGACGCTTGTCAGGGCTTAAGTAGCCGGTCTTCTCGACCCATCGGCCTACCCATTCAGCATTCAGCGCAATGCTGTCGTTGTTGACTGGCGCATCGACCTTGATCGTGACGTCGCGGCCGCCCGTGATGAGGGCGCCAGTGTTGGTCAGCGTGGTGCCGGACAGGTTGACGTCGCGCGCTGCCGAGATAACACCTACCGGACCCGCGGCGGTTGTCTCATTGGCGGAGCAGTTGCTTTCCTTGTAGGTGCCCCCCGGGTTGCAGCCGCCAGCGTAGCTCGGGTTCATATTCCCGTAGCTCTTGTGCAGCGTCACCGGATCCATGGTTTTGTTGACCAAGGTCGGCGCGGTGATCGAGATATCGCCAGCGAGCGACTGAATGGCGCCTGCCTGGTTTGTCGCGCTGCTGCCAGCCGTGAGCGTGACGTCGCCCCACGCGGCCAGTGTGCCGTTCAGGTTCTGGATATTTGCCGCGTTGATGGCAAGCGTCTTGCCGGCGGATACGGTGTTGGCCGTCTGTTGCCACGTCAGGGTGTCAACGTGCGGATCGCCCTCACGGCACGTCTGGGCGCCCGGCAGGCAACCTGCGGTCGTTGTGAGCTTGCTCTCGTAGCTACCCTGGTTCGTGAAGGTGCCCGGCGTCGTGATCGTGACCTTGCCCGCGGCGGCAAGATCGCCGGCATTGGTCAGGTCGCCGCTGCCGGCCAGGCTCAGGTCACCCCCAACCAGGATCTGGCCAGCCTTGCCCAGCTGACAGCTGGCGGTGGACTGGGTCGGGGCGCCACTGGTGCCAGTTGCCAGTGTGACCGGCGACCAGGGAGGCGGCGCCGGGCAGTTGTCGCAGCTGCCCATGCTGGGCGGCAAGCCGAAGACCAGCGGACCCGACTCGGAAAGCTTCGGCCCGGAACGGGTTTCAGCGTAAGTGCGCAGTTGTGCCAGGAAGGCAGACAACTCGTCCTGATTGACGGAGTCGGTCACGCTGTTCACCAGCGTGGCCGAACGGCCGTTGTCCAGGCTGTCCACCTTGAGCGTGACATCCCTGGACGCCGAGATGATGCCCCCCTTGTTGGAGAGCGAGGCGGCGCTGAGGTCGAGGCTGCCGCCGCTGATGATCTGGCCGGCCGTGCCGTCGGTCTGGCTGACGATGGTGCGATCGACGGTCGGCACGCCAGCAATGCCGGGCAGGCTGGCCAGGTATGGGACCGCGGCCGGATCGATGCTGGCAGGCAGAAGGTGCCAGTAATAGCCTTCCGAAGCCGAGCCCTCGGCCCCGGCATAGATTCGCTCCGGACCAAATGCCAGCGGTACGCTGCCATCGGGCTTGCGCAGTACATCGGCCAGCGTGATCGGCTGCATCGGGCCAAGATCATAGGCCGCGCAGGTGTCGCAGTTGCCTCCGGCCAGCCATGGCTGGTAGCTACCGATGATGGTCGAGGCCAGCAACGCATCGTTCGTGACCTTGCCGGTGGTGCTGCCCGCGTCGACCGGGGCCGTCCGGTCATTGATGACCGATGCGGCAGCGATGTGTACGTTTCCCTTGGCGCCCAGCACACTGCCGAGGTTGTTGAGCGTGCCACTGATGTCGAACCGCAGATCGCCGCCGGCCTGCGTCGTGCCGCCACGATTGTCGTAGTCGCCGCCGGTCACCACCACTTTGCCCAAGGCCTCGACAGTCCCTGCGTTGGTGACGTTGCCGGCAAGCACCAGGCCGGCGTTGGCATGGATCACGCCGGTGTTGCTCAAGTTGCCGGCCGACAGCGAAACGTTGCTGCCGCCCACGATCTGGCCGCTGTTGTCCAGCGCGCCGCCGGTGGTCAGTGTCAGGTCGCCAGCCTTCTGGATCGTGCCGGTGTTCGTGATGCCCTGGCTCGCTGAAAGCACGACGTTCGTGCCAGGCACATCCCACGTGCCCATATTGCGGATCGCCAGCGCGGCGAGTGTCAGGACGCTGTTGGCGTTGAGCTTGCCCGTGGCCGCCCCCGACGGGTCGAAGGTCTGGTTCGGGGTGTTGAGGGTCAGGTCATTGCCCGCGAGCAGCTGTCCGGCAGCGTTATTGAAGCTGCCGTCGGCCCCGGTCACCGTGAAGGTCAGATCGCCCGTGGTCGGGCTTTTGCCGGCAAGATCGCCGGCAAAGACGGTTCCGCCCTGGTTGCTGGTAAGCGCCGCAGTCGTGACGTGCAGGCTTTGCGCACCGACCAGCAGGCCTTTCGCATTGTCCAGGCCATTGGTGGCATTCACCGTGACGGTCTGGCCGCCGAGCGTCCCGCGGTTTGTCAGATCCGCAGCCGTGACGCTGGCCACGTTACCTGTCAGCGTTCCGGTATTCGAGACCTTGCCGCCGTCGATCCGCAACTGCTGCAGGGCGACGGTTGTGCCCTGATTTGCAATGGTGGCGCCTGCCAGCTTCACGTTGGCCGCCTGGGTGTCTCCAGCCAGCGTCAGGCCGTTGGTGGCCGATGGGTCGAGCGTACCCTTGATTGCGTTCTCCGTCTCCGGCGCGGAGCCCACTGTGATATCGGCGCCGCGCAGGATCGCGTCACCGCCGACCCAGTCGAGGCCCGCCACGCTGAGTGTCTGCCCCGCGCTTGCGCTCAGGTTGCCACCGGTCTGCACGCTGCCGGCGAGCGTGACATTCCGGCCCGCCGTCACTGTGGCATCGCCCACGCTCCCAAGGGCACCGCTGACCGAAGTAGACCCGCCGGTGCCGCGGATCGCGGTGTTGCCGCCGCTGGAGATGCTCCCGGCTATGTTGGCGTCCTGCCCCGCCGTGATGGTTGCGTCGCCGTCGGCAGTCAGTGCGCCGTAGATGTTGGCGCTGCCATCCGTGGCGGTGATGGTAGTCACACCCGCGCTCTGGGCCTGGCCGCCCACAGTGACGTGCTGCGCAGCGGTCAGGGTCAGGTCGTCGTTGCTGCCGATCTCGCCGCTGGTCGTGATGCTCCCGGCCTGCGCCGTAACCTGGATGGGGCCAGTGGCCAGCACCTTGCCGCCGAGATCCACGTCAGTGCCCGCCGACACGGTCAGCGTCCCGGGCGACACCACATTGCCAGTTGTGGTCACGCTGCCGGTGACACCGGTAAGCGCCACATTGCCGCCGGTGCTGCCCGCTGCGCCGTTGATCGTGAGATTGCGCCGGGTGGAGAGGTCCAGGTCACCGGCAGACACCGCACTGCCGTCGATCGTGGTGTCGCGCGCCGCGTTGAGTTGGATAGCACCGGGCGAAGTGACGTCGCCGTCCAGGCGGATGTCGCCACGGCCGTCGTTACCCGCGGCCGAGACCGTGATCTGGCTACCGGAAACCGCACCGTCCACATCGACGCTGCCGCCGGCGGCAAGGTTCACGGCGTCCTGCGCCTTCACGCTACCCGCGCCGTTGATCGAACCGCCCGACGTGACGGTGACGCCCTTGCCGGATTCCAGCGTACCGCCAAGCGTCGCATCCCGGCCAGCGTTGACGGTGTAGCCGCCTTCGCCCTGGCCGTTTCCCGCGGCGGTGACATCGCCTGCCCCGTTGAGCGCCACCGCCTGCCTGGCATAGGTGTTGCCCACCTTGAGGTTGCCGGCCGAATCGATGGTGAGATGGTTTGCCGAGGCCGCGAGATTGCCGTCTGCGCGCACGCCCAGGCCAGCAGCGGTACTGATAATCCGGATCTGGCCGGCAGTCATCGCGCCGAAGGCCGTGGCATCAATGGCGAGGCCATCGGTGGCGGTCGTGTTGCTGGCGGCGCTATTCGGGCCGGTGGCCGTGGTGGCGAACGTGCCGTTGACCGGCGCCACAATCTGTCGCCCGGCCACGAGATTGATCTGGTTGCCCGCGTACAGCGCGGCATCGACCCCGATCGTATCGGCGATCAGGTTGATATTGCCGACGGTCCCCTCGATGCCAACGCCATTCGGATTGCCTGGGGCGGGATTGGCGATCTGCACGCGTCCGCCCTCCACAAGGAAGCCCGCGGAGGCCGCGGCGTCGAAGCTGGTCGCCGCGCCAGCACTGGAGAGCCACTGCGGCATGCCGGTCGTAAGTGTGACTTGCGTGGTGTTCGTAAAGCCGGCCCCCCCGATATAGACACCGCCGGGTGCGGCAACGACAAGCCCGGCCGGCGCGCCGAAGACCTCCACCGTGCCATTGATCTGTGCCGGGGTCTGGCTGGTGACCTGGTTGATGATCAGGTTCGCCGGGCCGCTGGTGGCCAGGTTCGGGTTCGCGCCGACCTGGCCGCCAAGGAAGGTGCCGCCCCCGGTGGGGCTGTTGTTCATGATCAGACCGACCGGGTCGACCACGAACGCGCGATACTGGTTCAGCGAGATGCCCTGGGCATTGGGCCTGGTGATTGTCACGGTGGGGACGCCGCCCACTGGCGCACCGGGCCCGGAAGTCGCGCCGATCGATGGCGTGAAGCGCACCGGCGCGTTCGGATCGGTAATGGGCGCGGCATTGGCCGCCACCGGCCCAAAGCTCACTGTGACCGGCAGATGGGCAACGGCCCAGCGCAGCAGCTCCTGGCGCACCGCGCCGCTATGCACCGCCAGCGCATCGGTTGCCACCGCCCCGGCCGCGAGCACGCCGGCGGCTTGTCTGGCCTGCTGCAGGCTGACCTGCACCGGGCCGACCCACATCACCACCGCCACCACGCCAGCCAGCCCCCGCGCCAGCACGCTGCGGCGGCCGCGGTCGGCCAGCGACACGGCGGCCGGCTCGGCGGACGGCAGGCCTGCCGGTGTCACATGGACATCGGGGAAACCCTTCGAGTTGGCGGGGAACAGCGTGGCCTGGCGATCGCGATGCATGGCAAATCCTGACGATGCTTAACGGCTTGTTGGTATGGCGTCGGGGTGGCGGCTAAAGCTGCCGGCCGCAGGCGTTGCCCGCGCCCAGGTCACTGAGTGATCTTTGCCTTGGCCAGCAGCTCGGTGACCAGCGCGGCGGTGGCGCGCTCGAGCGCCTGCGCCTGCAACGCCTGCTGGATACCGGCTTTGACCGTGTCGTAGGCGGGCACCTGGGTCGGACGCGCCTCGTCGACCTTCACCAGGAAGCTGCGGTTGTTCCAGGCAACAGGCTCGGCGCTCACGGCGCCTGCCGGCAGGCTGGCAATGGCCTGGGCGATCGGCAAAGGCAGGTTCTGCGTCTGGCCTTCCTGCGCGGGCAGCTTGAAGCTGACCCAGTCCTTGGCGCCACCGCTGGCCTTTGATGGGGCGATGCTCACCGCCTGTGCCACCTTGGCGAAGTCTTCACCGCCCTTGATGCGTGTAAGGGCTGCATTCGCGGCAGCCGGATCGGCCACCTCGATCAGGCGCGCCTTGTACTCCTTCTCGCCAAGGCTCGCGACGATCGTGTTGTAGCGCTCGCGTACCTGCGCGTCGGTCACCGGCGCCGGCTTGATGTGGTCCTTCAGCCAGGCCTGCGTAAGAATCTGGGCTTTCGCGTCGCGCAGTGCCTGCTGTACGTCCGGACGGGATTCCAGCCCCTTGTCCCTGGCCGCCTCCTGTCGGAACAGCTCGCGCGCGATCAACTGTTGCTTGATTGCGTTACGCGCCTGCGGCGTGTCGGGCAGGCCTGATTGCTGCAGCACCGTTGTGACCTGCGAGTCGGTAATGGCAACGCCATTGACAGAGGCGGCGTGGGCGATGTGCAGGCCGAATGCGAGTGCCGTAGCGGCAATGAGACGTGCGACCTTGGATTGCATGGGAGTGTCCTTGTCAGTACGACCAGTTGAGCGTCGCCAGCAGCAACGCCCGCTTAGGTCCGAGATAGTTGGGTTGTGAGAGCGGCATGCCAGCGAGCAGCTCGCTGCTGAAGGTCTGGCGCGCCCATCGAGCCGACAGGCGCACGCCGGCGCCGGTGCCAGCCACGGACTGCCAGCGGCGCGTGGCGACGTACTGGGTGTGGCCGCCGTCGACAAACAGATACGGCTCCATGCGGATGCCGGCCGGCGCCGGCGCGTTGGCCCAGACGATCTCACTGCGCAGGTAGGCGCCGCGATCGCCCGCGATCACCCCTTCACGAAAGCCCCGCACCGTGCTCATGCCGCCGGCAAAGATCTGCTCCGAGCCAAACAGCGCCACATTGGTCCACTGCCCGACCAGCTGGGCCCGCCACGCCAAGAGCGCCCTGTCGAATGCCCGAGGCAAAGGCAATTGCAGCGTGGCGTTGCCATCCAGCTTGGTGACCTGCGCATGGGCCTCGTCAGGCCGGATGTCGGCGGGATCGCGCGTGGCATTGACCGAGGGCAACCCGCGCGAGACACCGAACTCGGCCGTGCCATAGCCAGGCTGGCCGTTGGCTGCAAAGCGCCGCAGCCCGCTCCAGGCCGCGCGCAGTACGGTGAGCCGCTGTGGATCGAGCTGCAGGTTATTGATCTCGCGCGCAGTCTTGCGGCGGGTCAGGGTCGCATCGAATGCCTGCCTTCCGGCCTGGCTGCGCGTGAGCACGTAATTCCAGCCAAGGGTGTGACCGAAGGTGCGGCCATAGAGCAGGGCGGTGTCGCCGATCGCGTTCTGGTATTCGGAGACCGAGCCGGTGTAGCTGATGGTGTGGTAGCCGAACGGCACCGCCGCCGAGATGACCGCGGCGTTGGTATCGACGGTGCCAACGTAGCTGCCGGACAGGGCCTCCTGGAACCCCAGCGCATTGTCGGCATCGATGCCGAGGCGCGTGCGTGAGATGCCTGTGGTCTTGCTACCGTAGTTGTCGACGCCGGCATTGAAGCGGAAGCGATCGCCGGGCTGGTTGGTGAGCGCCACGACGGAACTGCCCGGCGTCTGCCCCGGCAGGATCTGCAACTCGGCCCGGTTGCGGCGCAGGCGGTTGAGCTGGTCAACCCCTTGCTCCAGGCCCGGCAAGCGCAAGGTGTCACCCGGCGCGGGGAACTGCCAGCCAGTGCCCGCATCGGTCACCCAGCCGCCGCCAACTGTGTCGAACAGCCCCGCCTCGGACGGGCGGATCGCGCGGTCGTTGAGGCGAATCGATTCGATCTTGCCCGGGACGACAGTCACCACCAGCACGCCGCTGGCCAGGTTCTGCTCGCCCAGGTAGGCCCGGGTCGTAATGTAGCCGCGAGCAACAAAGGCCTCTGTGAAGCGGCGCAGCAACAGGTTGATGCGGTTGGTGCCGAGCGCGTGTCCGACGAACGCGCCGGTGATGGCCTCGATCTCCCTGTCGGACAGGACGGTATTGCCCCGCACGGCAATCCGGTGGATCTCGAACGTAGCCGAAGTATCTGGCACTGCCTCGACCGGTTGCCCGGCCGGAATGACCACAGGCGTATCGATCTTCACCGGCGGCTGCGTGGCCTCGCGCTCCAGCTCACGCTGGCGTTGCTCGCGCAAGAGGCGCTGGGCAGGATCCTCGGGCGCAAGTTGTGGCAGGACGGGGGGCACTTGCGCGAGTGCGGCCGGGGCGGGAAGCGCAACAAGCGCAATGGCCGCCCAGGCCAGCAGGCGGAGACGGTCACTTGCGTGCATACGTGGGGACATGGGCATCGCTTACCGCCACAACCAGGATGTGAGTCCCACGTGGTTCTCGATGGTGACCGGATCGCGCTGGCGCGGGCGCGAGACCGTGCTGGCGCCGGCAATGGCCACGTCGCCGTCAAAGCTGCCGCCATCTGTCACGGTGTCGCCGGAGACGCGCGTATGCCCCGCAGCCATCCAGCTGCCGCCAACGTCCATCGCATAGAGGCGCGCCCAGGTGTCGCCGAAGAAGGCCTTGAAGCCGCGGTCACGGGCGATGGCCGAGTAGCCTGTCACGCCGCTGGCAGTGGTAATGGGTGCATCGACGTTCAGATTGCCCAGTGCCAGCACGCGCCCGCCCACGTTGACGGCCATCTTGCCGGCCGCAATGTCGATGTCGCCGCCGGCCGACAGCAACCCGCCGGTGACAGCGGTGGTAAACAAGGCCGACGTGCGGCAGACAATCAGGCAGGAGCGGGAATAGTGCGCGCTGCCAGTGGTGATGCCCTCAGTGCGGACAGTCTCGATGGCGCGGATCTTGATCGGGCCGTTGTTGGCATAAATCTCGCCGCCAGAATTGAGCACATTGCGCCCAACGAGAGTTGTGCTCTTGTCGGAGAGCAGATAGGCCGTCTGGCCAGGTCGGTCGGACTCGCCGTAGTCCACATCGAAGCTGCTGCTGCGCTTCTTCAGCACCAGCCAGCGCGTGCCGGAGGCATTGGCAATGCTCTGTTTGCCACCGTTCACCCCGTCGGTCGTGGTGATCGCATTGACCACGTCACCACCAGCCTGCACGTCCAGGTAGCCATTGGAGAGCATGCGGGCATAGCGGTTGACCACATCGCCGCCGGCGCGTACCACCACGTCGTCGGCCGCGCCGAAGAGAATGCCCAGGTAGTCCGGCATCGACGTGTTGAGGACGGACCCGCCGGCCCGCACTGTCACGGCGCCGGCTGACAATGGCTCGTCCACGATGCGGGTCTGGCCCTGGATCAGCCCGCCGCTATTGGTCACGTCCCCGTCGGCCTGCACCAGTACACCGCCACCCCTGGCGATCAGCGTGGATTGCCGCGCGCCCGAATCGATCGCCACGGTGCCAGCGTGCAGGCGCACATCCCCGGCGGCCAGCACATCGCTGTCAGTCTGTGCATATCGCCCGGTCGCATCGATGGCGACGGCGGCGCCGGAGGACTGCAGGCGGCTGTCCTGCAGCGTCAGGTTGGCCGCGTTGACACCCGTGCCCGACACGCCGTCAACATCAGCCGCGGCAAGCGTCGCCTGGCCTGCGGTGATGGTGACCGTGCCGGCAGCGGTAAGCGACGTCCGGTTGGCGCCCGCAGCGGTTGTCAACGTCGGGGCCTTGATCAGGAGGTTGCCGCCAGCTTTAGCCTGAGCGCCGCTAAGGGCGATACCCTCGGCGATACCCTCGCCGGCATCGAAGAGACCAATCCCACCGCTGGCGGTAAGCGTTGTGTCGGTCAACTGCACCGGCTGGCTGTGCGCCTGTCCCGAGGCACCGATCACCAGGTCACCGGCCGTGCCCGTACCCGCCGCAAGCGTGCTTCCGGTCAGATTGACCCGATCCGCATCGACCCGCAGGTGGCGCCCGGCGCTGATGCTGCCGGCACCAGCCAGGCCGCCGCTGCCGATCAGCACATCCTGTTTGGCCTCAATGCGGCCAGAAGCCAGCTGCAGGTCACCGGTGCCGGAGACCAGAAAGTCGCCCGCCGTCGCATAGGCCGCTCCGGCGTGACGCACTCCGGCGCCCTGGTCGGTGACCATCAACTCGATCCGGCCTGATGAGAGGCTTCCCGCACCGGTGATGTCGAGCGCAATGCCCTGGCCCGGATTGACTGCAGGGACCGTATAGGTGATCCACGGCGTGAGGTTGTCGGTGGGCGAAACGCTGGTGTCGATCTCGGCCCGGCTTGCGCCGGCCACTGCTCGCACGCGTGCGTTCGGATCGCCATACAGGTTCTCCACCTTGCCACCCACGCGGATTTGCCTGGCAATCAGTTCGAGGTTCAGCAGCGTGCCGGACAGGCCTTCCGCCCCGATGTCGATCAAGCCCTGGCTGGTGCCGAGGACCAGGTTGCGCTGCAGTTGGCCGTTAGCCGTGGCGAAGTCATTGAAGGTGACCTGGCCGGTGGTAAGAGCGAGATTGCCGATGTTCCGCACCACAAGGCCATTGACGCTCAAGCCGTTCGGGTTGCTGATCACGACGTTCGCACGCGCGCCCAGCACAGAGAGCGGCCCCTCCAGCAGCGACGGGTTGGTAATGGTCACCTGGTTCAGGATGGTGCGGGCGCGCGCGGCATTGTTGTCCAGGTCGACACCAGCGCGAGGGACGTTGAATTCGCGGTAGGTGTTGGTGGAGACGCCGCCGACGGAATTGGCAATGCCGACAGTGATGCGGCCATTGGCGCCGGTGTTGGCCGTGGTCGCGGTGCCGCCGTCAGGGACGACACCGGCGGCCAGCGCGGTCGCGGCCATCGACGCCGCAGCCAGACCCAATGCTGTGATGCAGCGCCTTGTGGCGATGACACGCGCTAAGTTGCCTGCTTGATCTGTAGTTGCCCGAACTGGATGCATTGACCACGCTCCCGTTTTGCTGGGTGGGCGCGGCCTGGATTCCTGGTGGCTATGGACACATCTCGATTACGACGTGGCGTCCGTAGCGCTACTCTCCGCGCTGAGTTGGCGCGACAGTAACAAGCGGACTTTAGGGCGAATGTAGGACGCTTCCTAAGCCTTATCGAAATTTACATTTCGTTGGATAGCGTCAACAGAATTTTCAGCGAGGCTGTGGCATTGACGAGGATAGAAAAGAACCTTGACTCAAGTCATTTTTATATCCACGGCGATATGGATAAGAGGACGATCTGATGTGGTGGACGCAGGACCGGCAATGAAACGCAGCACACACTGGATACGCCTCAGCCTGTCACTGGTTGGGGCCATCCTGCCTGGCGATGCTGTCGCGCCGATGGGGATGGGGTTATTCAACTTCGGCATTGTGTTGCCGGGGTCTATTGGGATCGCGTTCCTGTTGCTAGGTTCGTCAAATCGAGGCAACCGATGGCCTCGCTTTCTCCGCCTCTTAGCCAGTGCTTCCGCTAGGCACACGCAAATGCCGCCTTGATTTTCATCAACGTTTGCCACCGTTCCCACCACTATGCTGCGAGCTAACGGGTAGCGCTGCACAACAACAAGACACAGAGAGTACGGGTACGACATGCCGCATCACACCTTGGATATCGAAATCGAACGCCTGGTATCGAAATCAACGCTGGAGTGCGAGCCCCAGACTCTCGTCAGCGAAGTCGTCGCCAGAATGGCAGAGCACCGCTGCAGTGCGATTGTCGTCATGGACCAGGGCCGGGCGGTCGGCATCTGGACCGAACGCGATGCGCTGGCGCTCGGCAATGCGGCCGACGCGCTGTCCGGGCCGATCGGCGCGCTGATGAGCCATCCTGTGGAGTCCCTGCCGGGCCATACGCGCCTCGGCAACGCCGTCGTCCACTTCAAGAACAAGGGCATCCGCCATTGCCTGGTGGTCGACGCCGCCGGGCGCCCGCTCGGCATGCTCTCGCAGACCGATCTCGTCATGGGCCACGGCGCCGAATTCTTCCTGCGCACCAAGCCGATCGATTCGGTCAAATTGTCCCGGCCTGTCGTGGTGGCGCCCGACATCAGCCTGCCCGACGCGATGCGCGCCATGCGCACCGGCGGGCTGAGCGCTATCGTCGTCCGCTACCCCGCTGGCGAGTACGGCATCCTGACCGAGCGCGATATTGTCCGGCTGGCGGCCGCCAACGCGCTTGGCGGCACGGTGGCCGAACACGCGACGCGCCCCCTGCGCGCGCAGCGGCGATCGCAGAGCCTCTACGCAGCCCGCCAGACCCTGATCGAAAATCGCATCCGCCACGTCGGCATACTCGACGACCACGGCGAACTGGTGGGTGTGCTGAGCCTGGCCGACATCCTCAGCAATATCGAGTACGAGTATGTGCATGAGCTTCAACTGGCGCTGCGCGAGCGCGATGAAGCCCTGCTGCAATCCGCCTACCACCTGAAGCTGGCAGACCGCGTGTTCGAAGCTACGCTCGACGGCGTCATGGTGACAGACCCGAACGGGATCATCGAGCGGGTGAATCCGGCCTTTACGCAACTGACCGGCTATTCCCAGGCCGAGGCTATCGGCAAGACCCCGCGCATGCTGAACTCGGGAAAACAGGGCCCGGAGTTCTATCAGTCGCTGTGGCGCCAGCTACGCGAGCAGGGCAGCTGGCAGGGCGAGATCTGGAATCGCCGCAAGAACGGTGAACTCTACCTGGAGTACCTGTCGATCTCAGGCATCTACAGCCCCGATGGCACCTGCACGCACTACGCCGCCATCTTTTCGGACATCACCCAGCGCCGGATGGACGAAGAGCGCCTGAACCACCTGGCGATGCACGACGCCCTCACGGCCCTGCCGAACCGTACCCTGTTCAGCGAGCGCCTGAAGCAGGCCGTTGCCCGCGCCGAGCGCACCGCCAGGCGGGTGGCCGTGATGTTCATCGACCTCGACCGCTTCAAGCTGATCAACGACACCATGGGGCACGGCGTGGGCGACCAGGCCCTCAAGGTCATCGCCCGGCGGCTCAAGGAAGCCGTTCGCGAAAGCGACACGGTCGCGCGCCTGGCCGGGGACGAGTTCACCGTGATCATCGAGGACATCGAAGACATCCGCCACGTCGCGCAGATTGCCCAGGCATTGCTGAGCACGGTCGGGCACCCGATCGACGCCAACGGAAAAGCCGTGTTCGTGACACCGAGCATCGGCATCAGCATCTACCCCGACGACGGCACCGACCAGAAACAGTTGCTGATGCAGGCCGATCGCGCTATGTACGCGGCCAAGGACGAAGGCAAGAACAGTTTCCGCTTCTTCTCCACGCAGATGACCTCATCCTCGATGGAACGGATCACGCTCGAAGGCGAGTTGCGCAACGCCTTGGCGGGCAACGAATTCCGCCTGCACTACCAGCCGGTCTTCGACTTGCGCAGCGGAGCCATCGTCAGCGTCGAAGCGCTGCTGCGCTGGCAGCATCCGACGCGGGGCCTGCTGGCACCGGGCGAGTTCATCACCACCGCCGAGGATTCGGCATTGATCATGCCGATCGGCGCCTGGGTACTGCGCGAAGCCTGCAGGCAGGCGCGCCTCTGGATCGAAGAGGGTTTCGCGTTCGGCCGGATTGCCGTCAACCTCTCCGCGCGGCAATGCCGCCACGAGCAGTTCCTGCATGACCTCACCACGATCCTGAGTGATACCGGCGTACCGCCGGCCAGGCTGCAGCTGGAACTGGTCGAGAGCATGGCCATGACCGGCAATGGGATAACGGAATCGCTGTTGGGTGAGCTTGCGCGGCGTGGGGTGAGTCTTGCTATTGATGATTTTGGGACGGGGTACTCGTCGTTTACCTATTTGCAGGCGCTGCCGGTCGATACGCTGAAGGTGGATCGGTCGTTCCTTGCTGGTATCGATGGCCGCCGGCGTGACAGCGCGATCCTGCGGGCGATTGTTGCCATGGCGCGGTCGCTTGGGTTGACGGTGGTGGCGGAAGGTGTGGAGAACGCCGACCAGTTGCACTTCCTGCGTGAAATCGGGTGCGATCGTGGGCAGGGTTTCCTGCTCGCGCGGCCTGTGCCAGCCGGGCAGTTGTTGCGTGCAGGTATTGACGCCTGACGTCGCGGGTTAGCCACCACCTGTATGGTTGCCTTGGTCACGATCCCGCGTGGCGGTCTGTTAGACCCTGACGGCCCGAAGCATGACCAGAGGGCGGTATGCATCACGCCACTGAGCTCACGTCACGAGACGATGCTGGCATCAACCACGAAGCAGGACACGGCGCAGCCAGCCACGCCATGGCGCCGCATGGGCCGGGCGTGCCCGCGCGTTCGGACAGGTATCATCGTGCCAATCCTCCGTCCGTTGCGGCATCTCTTCAATGGGACGCCACCTCCATGTCCGCACCTGCAAAGCTCGCTGAAATCCTCACACTCGTCGAAGTCCAGGCCCAGACCGACACCGGGACGTTCGCGCGCGGCATGGCCTATTTCCATGAAGGTGTCGTGTCTCGACTTGAGGAACGCGAAGGTGCCATTCGCGCCAGCGTACGCGGAACCCACCGTTACCGTGTCGAACTGACCGTCGCTGGCGATGGCGAACTCGCCTATGCATGCAACTGTCCGGTAGGCGATCAAGGTATTTTCTGCAAGCACGCGGTGGCCGTTGCTCTCGCCTGGCTCGAAAACACTGGCGAAGAGGTGTTCCATGCCGAAGAGACCACCCGGGAGAAACCGCGCAAAAAGCGAAAGACCTACGAGGAAGTGATTCGCGAATACGTGGCGACGCTGGACAAGGACGCGCTTCAGGAACTGCTGCTGGAAGCCGTCGAGCTTGACCGGACCTTACGCGACAAGTTGCTATTCGCCGCGCGATCGGCGCAGGCGTCCGATTTACCGAGCATGAGAACTGCCGTGCGGCAGGTCACGCGCATCTCCCGGCCACTGGACTGGACGGAGGCTGGCGATTACGGCGACAGCCTGATGTCGCTGGCCGAGACGTTGCGCCAGAGGCTTGCCGGACCGCACGCGGCGCAAGTGGTCGAACTCACCGAACTGGCAATTGCCGGCGCGGAGACGAGCCTTGAGCAGATCGACGATTCCGGCGGGGGCGTGATGCCTGGCATCCTGGAGCTGGCGTCTGTCCACCTCGACGCATGCCAGCAGACCCGCCCCGACCCTGTGCAGCTTGCGGAGCGGCTCTTCCGCCTGCAGGTGGAAGGGCAATGGGACACTTTTCACGATGTCTTGCCCGCTTACACAGAACCTCTGGGCAAGAGCGGGTTGCGTCGCTACCGTGAGCTGGTCAGCGAGGCCTGGGAAGCCCTTGCCCCGCTTGCTCCGGGCAAAGAGTCCCGCCAGTCATTCGAGCCGCGCCGCCTGAATCTCGAGCACGCAATGCAATCCCTGGCGGAGCTTGACGGCGACATTGATGCACTCATCCGAATCCTCTCCAGGGACCTGTCAAGTCCGTACCGCTTTCTACAGGTAGCAGAACTTTGCGTGAAGCACGGCCGCCCGGACGATGGCCTCGCGTGGGCCGAGCGAGGTCTACGTGAATCGGGCAGTAATGTCGACGCGCGTCTGCTCGATTTTTGCATTGACGCGTACCTGCGTCGCGGCGAATTCGACCAGGCCGCCACGTTCGCATGGCGTCGCTTCGAGATGCATCCGACGGCCGGCACGTTCCCCGCCTTGATGAAGGTTGCTACGGCCATCGGTCGGCATGATGAAACCCGGGAGCGTGCGCTCAAGCTCCTTTGGGCGCTGATCAAGGAAGAGGAGTCGAGCAAGAAATCAAAACGCTATGCCTGGCAGACGCCAACGCGCACCGAACTGGTCAAGCTTTTCCTCTCCGAAGAGAGGAACGATGTGGCATGGGACGCCTTCATCGGTGGCCCGGTCGCGACGCAACTGTGGCCCCAGATGGCAGCCGTCCGCGCCAGAACACATCCTCATGATGCGATTGCCCTCTATCACCGGCTGCTGCCGGTCGCCGTCGGCAACGGCTCGGGCAGTGCGCGCTATGACGAGGCATTTGAAATCGTGCGCGCCATCGAAAGCCTGCGGTCAAAGCTGGGGGAGCGCGCCGAGTTCACCAGGGACCTGGAGGAGATCCGCGCTACCTATCGCGCGAAGCGCAACTTCATCAAGTTGCTCGCCAAATTGCCCTGAGACTACCGTGTCCTCTCGGCGTTCAGCGTTCGACGTGCTCATGAGGACGTGGCTTGGTGTGATTACTCGTCGCTCTGCCTGGTGATATATGCGGTTGGAGAATGTGGCAGTCAATTGTTTGGAGGCCCAAGCAGTGAAACGCAGCATGTGGTGGAAACGCCTTGGCCTGGCGCTGGTTGGCGCCGTGCTGCTTGGCGATGCTGTCGCGCTGATGGGGATGGGGTTGTTCAGCCTCGGCATCGCGTTGCCCGGGTGCATTGGCATGGCGTTCCTGTTGCTCGCGTTGTGTTGGGATGGCGTGGCGCGGTGGCGGAAGGCTGATTGGCGGCGGGAGCTGCTTTGGCGTCTGGGGTGGGTTGCGTTTGCTGTGTGGCTGGTGACTGTCGGGGTGTTCTTTTATGGCATCCGCAGCGGCGTGGCCGTCTCCATGCCGGCGGGGACATCAGTGAAGGCGATCGTCATTCTCGGGTCTGGTACGCCTAACTGCGAGGCGTCGCCAACGTTGATTGCGCGGCTGGAACAGGGCCTAGTGCAGGCGCAGCGGTGGCCGGAGACCAAGGTCGTTGTGAGTGGCGGGCAGGACTTCGGACTGCGGTGCGTTGAAGCAGACATCATGGCCGACTACCTCGTAGCGCGTGGGGTGGCGGCGGACAGAGTGATTCGCGAGGGGCGAAGTACGAGTACTGAAGAGAACCTGGTGTTCAGCCGCCGCTTGCTGGAGGGACAGGGCGTTGATGCGGGGAAGGCGATCGTGGTGGTGACCAGCGACTTCCACGTGCGACGGGCGGTGGGCATTGCGCGCAAGGCCGGGTTCGGCGAGGCCTTGGGTGTGGGAGCCGGGACGCCTTTGTACCTTCGCTTCAATGCGTGGCTGCGTGAGTACTTCGCGGCGATCGGTAGTTGGGCCCTGAGGGAGTACTGAGGCTTCAGCTTGTGGCCCATCGCAGTGCCAGAACCAGAACGGCGCGAGACCAGTTGGCTCGCGCCGTTTTGCTTTCAGGCCCGCGTTGCGCGGGCCTGCTGCGCGCACCAGGAAATTGACCGCGATCAAATCGCAGCGGCCCTGACGCTGGGCCTGGCACCAAACGCAAGGCGTTTGGCACGTAAAGCAAAGTCCCACCCTGCCCGCAAACGGTAATTTTCATCCGACGCCAGACGCGTTGATTGACCCCACTGATACGGCAGGAGACAAAGCGTGAACCAAACCAGAATTTCCCATCGCCCGGCAGGGCACGACATCGCGTTTTCGACATGCCCGACACATCCGACAAGCGCGGCATGCCCGGCTTCCCTCATTTCCCGCACGGAGGCCTGACGATGCGCGTAGAACAACTGACCGCCAGCATTGGCGCTGAACTGGTCGACGTGGACTTGAACGATGCGATCCACGACGACGGCCTGTTCGCCGAGATCCGCGCCGCGCTGCTGCAGCACAAGGTGCTGTTCCTGCGTGACCAGGACATTTCCCGCGCCGAGCACGTCGCCTTTGCCGAGCGCTTCGGCCAGCTGGAAGATCACCCGGTCGCCGGCAGCCATCCGCAATACCCTGGCCTGGTGCAGATCTACAAGCGCCCCGACCAGCCGATGGATCGCTACGAGAACGCCTGGCATACCGATGCGACCTGGCGTGAAGCGCCGCCCATGGGTTGCGTGCTGCGCTGCCTGGAAGGCCCGGCAGTCGGGGCCGACACCATGTGGGCAAACATGGTGCTCGCCTACGAGAACCTGCCCGCGCATGTGAAGACGGAGATCGCCGGCCTGCGTGCCCGCCACAGCATCGAGGCAAGCTTTGGCGCCGCCATGCCGATCGAACGGCGCCTGGCGCTGAAGGAGCAGTACCCGGACCCGGAACACCCGGTGGTGCGCGTCCACCCCGAGACCGGTGAAAAGGTCCTGTTCGTCAACGCCTTCACCACGCACTTCACCAACTTCCACACCGCGGCACACGTGCGTTACGGCCAGGACTACAACCCTGGCGGCGCCGACCTGCTGCGTTACCTGGTGTCGCAGGCGTTCATCCCCGAGTACCAGGTCCGCTGGCGCTGGAAGCCCAACAGCATGGCCATCTGGGACAACCGCAGCACCCAGCACTACGCGGTGATGGACTACGCGCCCTGCCACCGCAAGATGGAGCGCGCCGGCATCATCGGCGACAAGCCCTTTGGCATCGGCGAGCGCGACCTCAACGCCCGCACCCCCGAAACCGCACTGGCCTGAACCAATTATCCGCAGGAGACAAAGATGGATTTCATCGACGGTTCGCTGTTCCCCGAGAACCAGCAGAAGCTGGTCATTATCGCCGCGCCTTACGGTCCGGAATGGATGCCTGCCGACTTCCCGGAAGACATTCCGGTGACGATGGAGGAACAGATCCAGAAGGCCGTGGACTGCTACAACGCCGGCGCCACCGTGCTGCACGTGCATGTGCGTGAAGCCGATGGCAAGGGCTCCAAGCGCTTGTCCAAGTTCAACGAACTGCTGGCCGGCATCCGCGCCCGCGTGCCGGACATGATCCTGCAGGTGGGCGGCTCGATCTCGTTTGCGCCCGAGAACGAAGGCGACGTCGCCAGGTGGCTGTCGGACGATACCCGCCACATGCTGGCGGAGCTGAAGCCGACGCCGGACCAGGTGACGATCGCCATCAACACCAACCAGATGAACGTGGTCGAGCAGATGTGCGCGGCCGACGTGGCCGGCACCTCGCTGGCCGAGCCGGCGAACTACCGCGCCTATCGTGAGATGACCATTCCCGCCGGGCCGGAATGGGTGGAAGAACACATCCGCCGCCTCAGCAGCAACGGCATCCAGACCCACTTCCAGCTTGCCACCATCGCCCAGCTGGAAACGGTGGAGCGCATGATGCGCAAGGGCACCTGCAATGTGCCGCTGATCCTGACCTGGGTGGCCATCGGCGGCGGCTTTGAAGCGCCCAACCTCTACAACCTGGCGAACTTCGTGCGTGCCTGCCCCAACGGCTCGGTGCTGACGCTGGAAACCTCCATGCTCAACGTGCTGCCGCTGAACATGATGGCCATCGCCTTGGGCCTGCATGTGCGTTGCGGCATCGAGGACAACATCTGGACCCAGCGCCGCGACCGCAAGATGGGCACCGTGGAGCAGATCGAGCAACTCGTGCGCATGTCGCGCGAGTTCGGCCGCGACGTGGCCAACGGGAAGGAAGCCCGCGAGATCTACAAGATCGGTACGTTCTATGACAGTGTGGATGAAACGCTGGCGGAGAATGGGTTCGCGGCGAACCGGAAGCCGGGGCAGGTTGGGTTTACTCGGCACGCTGCCCGACGATAGTCGCCCGTAGCCGCCCTCAGGCTGCCGATAGTCGCCGGTCGACGGCGACGTTATGCCGGGCACCGTCCGGCCCGCCCGCTGTGCCGCCCCCGAAACGTCGGAGGCAAGAGGCACAGCGGGCACTGTTTTATCCGCCCTAAGGAGCTTGATGCGTTGAGTCCAATCGACGGACACTAAAGTCGCCAGTGGGATTGAAACCCGGAACGTGCCCGCGCGCACCGAAAGAGTGAACAGAACAACATAGGGTGATTGTGTCAGCACAAGTGAATGTGCTCGAAGACAGAGGCTTCAATTCCCGCAGAGAGAGACGCAATGACCGACAACGACGAAAAGAAACCGGCCCCGATCCCTTGGCGCTGGCGCATAGCACTCGCTCGCCTCATTTGCGCCTTGGTGCTGGGTCTCGTCGGCTTTCTCTGGGCCGGTTGGCTGATGGTCACCGGTCGAGGGTGGGAATCCCTTCTTTGGGTGATCGCAACGTGGGCATGTGCACGCCTTCTGGCCGGACCCTTATATGGTTACAAGGGATAAACCGCCGCCTGGCTTGAGCAGCGAAAGCAGGGCGTGGAGGCCGATGCTATCGCGGAAATCGCCGGCCTGTAGGCCCAGCAAGATCAGGACGGACTGGAGCCCGGCACTGACGCGGAGGAGGTCGTCACTGGCTTCGAGGATGGGGGCCTCGAGGATGACGGCCTTGCTGGGAGGCGGGGTGGTTTTGGCGTCGCGGCGGAATTGTGCGCGGTCGGCTTTGGCCGGGTTTTCGGCTAGTCGGCAAGATTATCCTGGAGCAAACATCGGCTCATGCGATGAACCGCCAATAGTCTGCTTCATCGGTAGGCCGATACGTTCGCCATCGATTAGCCGTGACGACTCAAGGTCGAAGGGCAGAACCCAGAGACTTAGCTCTTCGCTAAACCGGAAAACTGGAAGTGCCTGCTGAAAAGCCTGGCGACGAGGGTAGATGAGCGCCATCTCCCCTTTCCCTGTCAGATATTTTTGGCCGTAAGCGTATAGCTGATAGAAATCCGCCTGGCTCAGGCCATAGGCGCTGCCTTTATTCCCGGCATCCAACAACTTCCACTTTGTATCCAGCACCCAACGTATGCCCTCATGCTCTATCAGCAAGTCCGGGCGCAACTGGAAAATCGTCGCGCCATCGTGTTCGCATAACGATTGACGAGAGGCCTGGGTGGTAAGGCGCGCGCCCGCCACCAATTCCAATCGGAGTCGCCCAGCAACATAGCGCTCAAAGAGCTTTTCCATCGGAAACAGCAAGCTGATGCCGTGCCACTGTCCAACCACGGAGAGTGGCATCTGGCGCGACAGCACCAACTCGCACCATGGCCTAACTGCCTGATAGTGCGCCATCAAGCGGTCCGTGCGCCAACGCTTGAAATCTTCTTCAACGTTCGCGCTTCTAGGAACATCCTGAAAGAGTGCTCGCAGCTCCTGCGCAAGCCGCCAGCTTGCAGCAGATTGCGTTTGCTGACAGACGCGTTCAACGGCAAGCTTCAGCAGGCGGTTCTCTGCGCGATCTGGGGAAAATACGTCGTGACGTATCTGGAAGATATGCTGTCGTCCCAAGGGCTGACGCATCTGTCGCACGGCATCCAACTGGCCGCGTAGGTGGCGCTTCTCCGCCTCAACGCGCAAATAGTCCGATCGCACGCCGCGTTTTACCAGATGGTCCAGCGCGGCTAAGAACTGCGCGATCACCCACTCAGTCAATGGGGCATCGAACCGCTGGAGTGTGGTCTCGCCTACCTCGCGAACGGGAAGATCCATCGCGCCTGCAATCATTCGGCGCAATAAATCCCGGCTCTTACCTACGCCACAAGCTCCGTCGTCATGCTTGGGAAGTATCTCCACTCGGGTGCCGCAGGGTGTCTCGATGACGCCGACATAGTTGTCGAGCCTTAACCAACGGCGATCCTCAACCTGCAGCAGCGAGGTGCCCGATGGACTGAGCTCCGCATTCAGGCGGCACAACCACTCGAAGGCCGTTACCGACACTTGAGCGCGATCCAGCGAGTTCGCCGCTAGCGGCGCCGTCGTCAGTCTGGCGTACTCCCGCACGGTGACAGATGTAGTCACTCGCCCATGACTCCCGAATACTCAATGACTTCCGCATACGCTTCCGCTAGCGAGAACGCTGCCTCATTGATGGACCAGCGTTGGTTCTGGTCCGTGACGCTTACGCCCTCCCCGAAAAGGTGCGCTACGTTGCTTGCCGGTTTCTGAATGAACCGGTGTGCAGCCGGCTTGCGATGATCGTTGAGCACCCATTGGATACGCTGCCAATCCTCGAAGAAGTATTCCTGGAGCAAGGGGATGAGCTTCGACCGGAACACGTCGGCGAGGCGATCTAGCGTCGGCGTGTCGGTCAGATCCATGAAGTATGCGTGGCCGATGCAATGGTCTCGGTCAAGCAGGAGCTCAATGCGTTCGTTGATGACACGCAGCAAGCCGCCTATGTTGACGCCAGAGATCACCACGGCATCCAGTAGGTCCGGCCGTGGCGGCATCTCGCGAAAGCTGAAGCGGCGCCGCAACGCGAGGTCAAGTCCTGCCAGAGAGCGGTCAGCCGTGTTCATCGTACCGATTAGGTACAGGTTCGCGGGAACGCTGAAGCGTTCCTTCGAGTAAGGCAGCGTTACCTCCAGGGCTTCCGCATTGCCTGCACGTTTGGACGGCTCGATCAGTGTGATGAGCTCACCAAGAACACGCGAGACGTTACCGCGGTTGATCTCATCGATGATGAGTACTTTTGCATCGGGCAGCGATGAGCGCCCATCGTCCGCCGCGGAAGTCGGTCTGTCACTGGCTAAGCGCTCGACGAGTGCTGGGAGTATGTTGCTGTAGCCGTTGACTAGGAAAGGCTCCAGGGTCGACCCGGACACCTTGTCGAATACTCGCTTTTCCTTGATGTCATCGATAGTTAGCTCTCCACGGCGCACATAGTCCGCAAGCGCGTTGAGCATCCCCATGCTGAATGCCACCTCATTGCCGTTTGGCTTCTTTATCTCCAGCACATCTGCCGACGCCTTCGTGACGCTGTAGGCTCTGCCATACACCTCGCCCACTTGGTATGGCGAACCACTTGGAGCAAGCACACCGCTAGTTGGCTTCGTTTGGAGGAGCGCAGCCAGCTTCTCCATATCTATTGCGCCTGGCCGAAGCTCATACAGTGTCATCTGGCTAAACTGATTCGCCATCAATTGATCGAGTGGCAACGAAGGCTTATAGACGCGCAACCACCGAACCGGACGGCTCTGCCCGTAGTGGTCACCCTGCTCATCGCGCCTCAGGCTTTGGTAGTTCCCGGTAATTTCGCCAATCGCGCGGAACTTCATATTGCCATCCGTCACCACGATTAGGTCTCCGACCTTCATCTTGAGGACAAACGTGGAAACGGCGGTGACCTCATAGGCATCCTCTGCGACAGGCGTACCCGCGTCATGGAAGCGCCTGACGATGTCGTCTCGCGTCTTGCTACCGCCGAAATCGACCAGCCTGCCATACCCAAGTAGGGCGTAGCCTTTATCAATGCACTCGTCGAAGATGTAAGCGTCGCTTCCCTGCGTGTTGCCCAAGGACATCTTCCATATCCTTCGGCCCTTAAGATCAAGAGGCGCCTCGGCTTGCTTCGTCACCTTCGAGGCGGCCGCCTCACAAAGGCTTTTGAATACGCCATCTACAACCGAGTAGGTCAGTTGCCCGTCCTCAGTGTTCTCCGCCCGTATCCCCTCGACAAAATCTTCATAACTAAAGCTCTGATGAAACGTGACGAAGCGCACGTGTCCAGCAGCTACCAGGGAATCAAAGTGCGCCTTGATGGCAGCGCGATCATCCCGGTTCTCGGCAAGAAATTCTGGAGCGAGGATTTCCAACGCAGCATTGACCGTTTCGTATGTCTTTCCTGTACCTGGAGGGCCGAAAAGAATCTGATTGAGCGGGGGCGACTGATTCATAGTTTGTGTTGTTTCGGCTGAGCGATCGATGGTGTCCGCTTCGTCTGCACTGTCATACGCATCGCACAGAGACAGGAGGGCCTCCATGTTCGGCACAACGACCTTCACCATGGCGTTGCCAACCGCGAGCGCCGGGGCATTGGCCGCGATATTGCTGTTCCGCGCCCTTGTTTCCGAATATGACTCGACTTCTTGCAATTGAGGCCGGATCGGAGCAAGCCATGACCCAGCCTCAAGATAGATCGTCGTCTTTCTATTCTCGAGCAGGAGTGCGAGTTGCCGCCCTCGTGATGTTGAATAGCCAGCCATTTTCTGTGTTGCCGGTTTGACAGGAATAAAACGGTCGGACTGATCCAGGAATGCTTTCGCCGCCTCGGCGGTGAGCTCGGTGCCAATCTTGTCTTGGATGTCCGCCCATACAGCATCACCGTACTCAAGAATGCTCCGACCGTCCTTCTGTTCCATTAGCTCGCGCTGGAGCGTGGACACCTTCTTCTGATGACTTCCTGCTGCGACCTGCAGGTACTCCAGCTTTAGCACTGGCAAAATGGTCGGGTGCTCCCGGTCTTGATAAAGAAACGCAAGCTTCCACTTAACGACCTGCCCGAGGTCGACCTCGTCAATTGCCTCAAGGCTTCCTGACCTCGCCGCATTAGCGATCTGAACGACCTTGTCGATGACCTGCGCAAAAGCTGCCTCTGGCGTATCACCATATTTGGCATACCAGGCGTAGTTTTCCCTGTAGCATCGGTCACCGTCCCGCTTTACCTCGCCAGCCTTCTTTCGCGAGTAGATCCCGAACTTGAATGCCGAGCCTCCCCACACGGAGCCAAGCGCTTCGGTCCTCGCCTCTAGCCAGTAGACAAAGCAGTCCTGGTTCCCCGCCTCGCTGTACTCCCGCAAGCTCATGCTGGCGAGTTTCTCCAGGGGCCACCGCTGAAGAAATGCGTCCCATTGCGCATTGCGTAATGCTGTTGGCTCGTTCATTGGGGGGCACAGGATTATTGTGTGTGAATCGTCGACAGTCCGAGATTTTTTCCGCAGCCCGCACTGGGGCGCTTGATCGTTCGACATCGACGGCAGCTTCTACGACAGTATACTTGGCGAATTGCATCTTGAGTCATGGCGCCAGCTTTTCCACCACGATACTCACTGCCTCGGCTCGGAGGGAGAATTGAGTACGACTTATTTGCAATCCAACTGGAGTGGGGTGCGATAATCTACGTGGGAATCATCGTACACTTGAGCAGGACGGCACCTCATTTCACTGGTTGATTATTGGCGGAGGCCATGAAAAAAAATCTGCTCCTCGTTGACTTCGAGAATGTTTCGAAACTCGACCTATCCACACTCAATGATAGCTACGAGACCTTGATATTCGTGGGGAGCAAGCAGCAGCCACCAAGGCGGCTGACAAGGCAGAACGGGAAATTCTGCAGGATCGATTTTCAGAAGATAGAGGGAAGCGGCCGCAACGCGCTGGACTTCCACATCGCGTTTCACTTGGGTCGTACCTTTGAGACCGCACGTGACCGGGTGTGCATCGTGCTGTCAAAGGACAAGGGCTATGACCCACTGCTAAGCTACCTCAACCAGCATGGCCTCAGTTGCCGGCGCATCAGCAGTCTTGAAGAGCTGGCGATACCTGCGACCGAAGACGAATCGCGATCCCCAGCGGATCCGGAACGGACCGTTTGCCCTAAGTGCAAGCGCGCAAGCACGATCGAACATCATGGCGGCCGATGGTGTACGTACTGTGGACGCTTTGCCTCACCGCCTGATCAGCAACAGTTGCCATCAAGGACACTACCCAATAACGGCGCACGATCCAAGGAAGGGTTCAGGTTCCGACCAGTCATCATAAGACCAAGATTGGGTCTTCAATGTACGCGCTGCAGCCGGCCAATGGCGCCTGGGGACGGGATTTATGGCGATGGGGAATGGACCTGCTGGGGCTGCGTTCGCTCTAGGTAGCACTGCGAATGGTCTGTGTGTCTGGGACGCGCCATCACACTTTTGCGCAGGGGCTTCTCCGACTTCACCGTGTTCGCTTTCATGTCCGCCTGCAGCGCTGCGCCGAGATCCATCGCCAACAAGTTGTGAACAGCCTGATCATGAGCACACGGCGCAAGCCGTGGTCTCCCGCCGCATGCGTTTCGATACAGTGGCATTCCGGTAAATGCGTTTGGCCAATTTCCGGTGGTCAGCGGTGTTTTAGGCAGTGCGGATTGCGCGGAAGTCGCGTTCGGCGAGGTCTTTGGCGCGGAAGCTGGGACGCCTGTGGGCGTTCGCTTCAATGCGTGATTGCGTGGCTACTCCGGAAGGATGCGAGGCTGGATTTTGAGGTAGTTTTGAGGCTTCAGCTTGCGGCACACTTCACAGTGCTGGAATCAGAACGGCGCGAGACCATTTGGCGCGCGCCGCTTTGCTTTCAGGCCCGCGTTGCGCGAGCCTGTCCCTCGTCAGACAAGCGCCTGCAGGCGGTCGGCGCTCTGGTCGATCTGCCGCTTGAGCGGCGAAAGCAGCGCGTGGAGGCCGATGCTATCGGGGATATCGCCGGCCTGCAGGTCCAGCAAGGTCAGGAGCGACTGGAGGCCGGCGCTGACGCGCAGAAGGTCGTCGCTGGCTTCGAGGATGTGGTCCTCCAAGGTGATGGCTTTGCTGGTCTGCGGTGGGATGGCTTTGGCGCTGCGGCGAAACTGGGCGCGGTCGGCTTTGGCCAGATTTTCGGCTAGTTGGGCTTGCTTTTGGGTGAGGGTTGGCTCATGGGCCGGGGTGGTGGGTTGCATTGCGAACCTCCTTGCATCGGTAATAGAGGCTCGCCGTCCGCTGTCAATCGGGTGGGCGAGCACGAAGCAGGGTTGACAGACCGGATGCAAGAGCCGGCGAGCCCGAGGGCTCCCCCCCACGGCTCGCCCGTAAAGGCGTGCAGAGGCGAAAGACGAGAGGATACCGCCTCGTGGCTCGTCCGGCTTGCATGGATTCAGGCTGTCAAACCTAGTCGACCATTGCTGTGGTGACGCCACCATTTTCCGACAGCAGTCCGCTGGCCACAATGCAGCGGAGTCTCAAAGCATGCTCCTACCAGCTTACACGCTCGCTTGCCGGTCGAGATGGCGGAAAGCCGTTGTCTGTCTTGCGCAAGGAAGGGAATGGTCCCCGGTCTGTCGTCCGCATGCGCCAAATAGCTGCCATTGGCATGGAAACAGTCGCGCATCAGGAAATTGGATCTGACTCCTTCTGCTCGACCATGTTCGAAAGCGTATCCATGCGACGCGCGAATGCTTGCAGTTCGTGAAGGCGGGCAGGATAGAGCCGGCCTGGCAGGTCAATCCAATGATCACGCACGACAGCCCCGTCCTTTACAAAGTCGGCACGTCGATGATCGTTTGAGCAAATGGCAACCACATTCCAAATGGCATCCGGGCCGCCGCAGTGCAAGGGCACGACGTGATGCACCACTAGGTAGTAGCCGGCATCGGTTTCAAAACCGAGTTCGCCGCAGGCAGTTCCCTGTGTCCATCTCTCACAGAGAAGTGCGTTTCGCAACCCAGCAGGTATTCACCCTCGCCACTCTTCGGCTGATGCGTCCATACAGGCCATATGAGTGCCCAGTGGGCACTCAATCTCGAGAACGAGCGGCACACGAAACGATGGAATTGGCTCAGTCCGGGAAACCCTACAGTTGTCGAAAGAAAGGCTCCATAAGAAAAGGGCTTCTTTTCGAGCTTGTCGAGCTGCTGCAAGGAAGGCTCGTTTGGCCTCAACAGGTAATCAAAAAACTCCTGTGCAAACTCGTAGATCTATGCACTAAGCCGCAGCCTCTGAAAGAGCTCGCACCAGTTGAACCGTTTGCCCGAAAGCGAGTCGATTCGACTCCTCGAGCATCTCTCGTGCGGTTATACCACGGCGCACTCGATCAACAATATCCGACACATGCTCCCACTTTGGTGGCACGGGGATCAATATCCCACCCACGTGTTTGGCCTCCAAGTGTTGTTGAACCGAACCATATTCATTCCTCAGCATCTGATTCAGCCCAAAGTCCGTTTGCAAGAAGGAGTAAACATATAGCCGCACAAAATCCTCCGGTATGCGAACGCGAATCATATCGTCGGATATGATCTCCCCATCAAGGCGCTTAGTAACATACGCAACTCGCCCAATGGTTCCAGAGCGAGTGATCAATATGTCACCACGATAAACCTTTAGCTTTTCGATGGTTCTGAGTTGCTTTTCGGTTGCCCGAGCCAAATTTATCGGCTTTGCGCTATCGCTCTTCTCCTGAAGCACTGCGGATGGCGTGTAATATAATATCTCCCCATTTGCGTCACTATCAGCAGTCAAATTTTCAGTCTTGATTCGCGGCCCTTTGAAAATTTGCACCCCCGCCAGAATTTGCCCCAGCGTCACCACCGACCAACCATCTTTACCGTCTATTGCCTCAATTTCCCGAATTGTTCGGTTCAAATTAGGCAAATAAAATTGCGGATTAATAGTATAAGTTTCACACAACTCTGCTGCCGACACGGAAAACCGATACTCCGACTCGACGAGCTTTCCGGCCTTGAAATTCTTCCAGTCCCTCAGTATCTCATCAAGATCATGATCGATCTCGTCCGTTGGATTATTATTTTCATCTCGCCGGAAAAGCGGCACTCCTTCGCTATCCTGTCCAATCTTCCTGGAAACCGCCATGAACACAGGATAATCCGTAGGCGGAACCTCAGATGCGGTAAGTTTCTCGATGAATATCAAGCAAGTCCGCACTCCCGTGTGCGGCTGGAAGGTATTCTTATGGCAATTCATAACTGCGAGCAGTTTGCATTGCCTAAATAGCAGACGCCGCGCAGAAGCATACGTCTGCGTATCGAGAAAGCTTTTCGGCAAGACAATTCCCAGCCGACCGCCTGGTGCTAGCCAGTCCACACAGCGCTCAAAGAAAAGCAACTCCGGCGGGACGCCATCCTCAATGACGTCATTGCTCATTTCGTACTTGCCGTCACGCTCGGTCCATTTCATTCCGCACTGGAAATTGCTGAGCAATTTCTCATCAGTAATTCTGCCCTCGCCCACACCAGCGAATGGTGGATTTGTGACGATGATTTTCGGCTTTCCCCTACCGCACTTCGCAACAATTTCCTCATTCAGGTCGCTATACACGCCCAGACTATCGCCTTGCGTCATTCCGGCATGACCATCACCGTTCAAAATCATGGCAGTTTTTGCAATCTTCACCAGCCGCTTGCTCATCTCCACCATAAATAGTTTGGTTCGATGCTGATCCAGCTGCCGCTGTTTTGCCGTTTCTGTTGCTTCGCGCGTCAGAATTTTTTGCCGAATATAACGCATTGTCGCGGTGAGGAACCCGCCTGAGCCGCCCGCTGGATCCAAAATAACATCCTGATAATCTGGATCAAGCAATGAAACCATGAAATCAGTGACTAATCTATTCGTAAAGAACTGTCCCTGCTGGCGCTTGAGATAGGTGGCCGTGTACTGCTCATATGCGTGCCCCATCAAATCCCAATCCTGAGCCTCATATAGGTTGCTCAACAACTTATATCGTTGGAGCTCGGTGACCACATCACATATGGCGCGAGGACCGACCGTGATACGCTCATCTGGCGAGAAAACTGTTGGATTGGCATCCACAACCTCCTCGAACAGCTCTTGAATTCTGGACGCAACTTTTTTTCTACCCTTTTCCGCGCCGTATTGCTTACCTACGGGGTGGCACACCGCCCGGGCGGAGACGTGTCCCGCAGTCGATCCTCGGTCATTTCTTGACTGTGCAGTATGCGGGATCAGACTACCCACCAGAGTTTTGGGGGCGGATAATATAAGCCGTGGCCGTCAAACAGCTTCCATGCACTTTTTTCGGGATTTGCGTTCCTGCAAGCCGTGTCAGCCAAGGGGCTGGAGGCCATGTGGGTATTTTTTGTGGTTATCACATCCTGCCAACAAAAAGTACCACGCGATTTCTGGTACCACCATCCCTCTTCGGACGTAGACAAACAAAAACCCCCGCAGAATCATGGATCCACGCGGGGGTTCAGGATGTCGTCGGACCACCGAAGATTACAATTCGGTGCTGGCAGCAGGACTCGAACCCGCCATTTGATTAATTACACGCGCAAAATGTAATGCTAACATCACCCACGCCCCGACAAATTGGTAGCGCTGCGCGCCAGTCCAGCTGATATGACTCCCCGTGTCAATCGAGATTGGTTTGATTCAGTTTCACAGTTGCATGTAGTTCCCCCAATTTCCTGGAGGGCGACGTAGCAGTAAGTCTCGACGGTGGATCATGCTGATATCCGCGGGTTGGTTACCGCATTACAGAGGTCCGCCCAATGAGCCTGCCGCTATCTAATTCCGCAAGTCGGATGAGATCCGTTGCCTAGCTGGATCGCGGGTTGCTCGTGTGCCGGGCTACGTCGCCCTTCAGGAAACTGAGGCCTCATAGTAGTGTCAGATAGGTACCGGTATTGGGTTAAGCTGCCCGCGCCTCGTTCGGTACGGCCAGCGACATGGCGAGCTGGCTGATGTCCCAGATGAACCCGCTCAGTTCACGGGCCACCGCAACCACTGCAATGTTCGGGTTCTTGCCGCGTGCGGCAAGTCTCCGATAGCGCCGGCACAGTCGAACCTGGGCGTCCCAGGACCGGTCAACGATGGCCTTTGGGATGCCTTCGTGCCGGCGCTGGATTTCGGGGCTTACCCGTGCCGGGTGCCGGTAACTCCAGGCGGCTTCGATTAGCAGCTTTCTTGCATAGCTATTGCCGTTCTTGGTAATGCTGCCTTGGCGGCGTTTTTCTCCCGATGAGTGTTCGGCGGGCGTCACGCCGAGCCAGGCCATCAGTTGGCGCGGATGCACAAAGCGCGAGAGATCGCCCAATTCAGCGAGCATGCCTATTGCCGTGGTGAACTGCACGCCGCGCATGGCCTGCAAGCCAAGTACGGCCGGATAGAGGCGCCAGTTGACGACAGCTTCGCGCAAGGCGGCTTCGAGACGGCTACATTGCGCGAGCCGATCCTCGATGGCACGTCGATATTCGTCAAAAGCAAGTTGTTGCCACATGGTGTCGAACGCAAAGGCGCTGATCCAGCGCCGGTGCGCCGGTCCCCAGTCGGCTCTGCCGCTGTAGCGCACCCCATGTAAAAGCAGAAAGGCCCTCAACCTTTGTCGGGCGCGCTTCAAATCGTCCTTGGCGTTGCCCCAGGCGCGTGACAGATCCCGGAATGCTTCGTCTTCGACGCTGGGTACGTAGACGGCCGAGAGGTCACCGGCGCGCAACGATCGCACCAGTTTGACCGCATCGCGCCGATCGGTTTTGACGCGCTCGCCGGGCTTCTTCGGGATCAGCGACGGCGCGCACACCATGCACTCGAATCCCTTCTCTTCAAGCTGCCGGTAAAGGCCATATCCGCATGGGCCCGCCTCGTAGACGATGCGGATCCGGCGCGCTTTAGACTGCAGGCGCTTGCACAGGCGATCGATATCGGCCTTCGAGGTACCGATCCTGCCAAGCAGTTCGACCTCGCCCGCGCCGAGTGCGTAAGCGACCGTGATCGAGTCCTTATGGACGTCCAAGCCGACATACAGCGTGCTATCGTGTTCCATGCTGGCCTCCGCGCTGGAAATCGCCTGGGTGTGGCACTGTCCACACCGTGCGGCTCTGGCAGTCATGCTAACCCGCGTTTGATTCCTCGCGGCAGGCCAGCCTTTTGCCCCACCCTAGGGGAGTCATACTGACTAATTCCGAACTTCTAGTTCAGCAAAAGCGCACGTAGTCCAGCTAATTCCAGTTTTCTGCAACCGGCAGAGATATCAAACATCAATATTCCGCGCCACCAACGCATTAGATTCGATGAAGTTTCGCCGTGGCTCCACCTCATCGCCCATCAGCGTAGTGAAGATCTGATCCGCAGCAATAGCATCCTCAATCTGCACCTTCAGCAGACGGCGTTGGGTAACGTCCAGCGTAGTCTCAAACAACTGCTCAGGATTCATCTCCCCCAGCCCCTTATACCGCTGACGAGATACCCCACGTTCAGCCTCAGCCAGCAGCCATTGCATAGCGCCGTGGAAGTCGTTAACGGTCTGATCGCGCAGCTTGTCACCCTCTCCACGCTGCACCTTAGTCCCTTCCGGCGTCAGCCCCTGGAAAGTCTTGGCAGCATTGGAAAGGGCAGCGTAGTCCGCGCCATGGACAAAGTCTGCATCCAGATGCGACAGCCGTACATTGCCATGATGACGACGCGCAATCATCAGCCGATGCTTGTCAGTCTTCTCATCAAACTGCGCATACACATCAGCCGTACCATCGTCGTTGACGGCAGCGCCAATCAACGTCTTGGCATGCATCTCCGCCAGCTTGGCCTTCAGCGCCACCGCTGAAGCCTCCGCCGCCGCAGCGCTATCCAGATCCAGCGTCACGCCGTCAGCGATGGCACGCAGCGCGTCGGTATCCACAACGCGCGACAAGCGGCCAATCACGCCCTCGGTCAGCTGATACTGCCGCGCCAACTCAGTCAGCGCATCCCCACTGATCTCCGACCCATCCGGCCGAACCAGCGACGCCTTCTCCATCGCCAGCTTCAACAGATAAGCATTGAGCTCGACATCATCCTTGATATACCGCTCTTCCTTGCCGTGCTTGATCTTGTACAGCGGCGGCTGCGCGATATACACATAACCGCGCTCGATGATGTCAGGCATCTGCCGGTAGAAGAACGTCAGCAGCAGCGTGCGGATGTGGGAGCCGTCCACGTCCGCGTCGGTCATGATGATGATGCGGTGGTAGCGCAGCTTTTCCAGGTTGTAGTCGTCCTTGCCGATGCCGGTGCCCAGCGCGGTGATCAGCGTCAGCACTTCCTGGCTGGAGAGCATCTTGTCGAAGCGGGCGCGCTCTACGTTCAGGATCTTGCCCTTGAGCGGCAGGATGGCCTGGAACTTACGGTCGCGGCCCTGCTTGGCGGAGCCGCCTGCGGAGTCACCCTCCACCAGGAAGAGTTCTGACAGGGCGGGGTCTTTTTCCTGGCAGTCGGCCAGCTTGCCGGGCAGGCCCATGCCGTCCATCAAGCCCTTGCGGCGGGTCATTTCGCGGGCCTTGCGGGCGGCTTCGCGGGCGCGGGCGGCGTCTACGATCTTGCCGCAGATGATCTTGGCGTCGCCCGGGGTTTCCAGCAGGAAGTCGTTCAGGGCCTTGCCGACGAGTTCTTCCACCGGCAGGCGCACTTCGGACGAGACCAGCTTGTCTTTGGTCTGCGAGCTGAACTTGGGCTCGGGCACCTTGACGGAGAGCACGCACGACAGGCCTTCGCGCATGTCGTCGCCGGTGGTTTCCACCTTGGCTTTCTTGGCGACTTCGTTTTCTTCGATGTACTTGTTGATGACCCGGGTCATCGCGGCGCGCAGGCCGGTCAGGTGGGTGCCGCCATCCCGCTGCGGGATGTTGTTGGTGAAGCAGAGCACCTGCTCGTTGTAGCCGTCGTTCCACTGCATGGCCACTTCCACGGCGATACCGTCTTTTTCGGTATTGGCGTAGAAGATGGTGGGGTGCAGCACGCTCTTGGAGCGGTTGATGTATTCAACAAAGCCCTTCACACCGCCGGAGAAGGCAAAGTCTTCTTCCTTGCCGGTGCGCTGGTCGACCAGCTTGATATGGACGCCGTTGTTCAGGAACGAGAGCTCGCGAATGCGCTTGGAGAGGATCTCGTAGTGGAACTCGACGTTGGTGAAGATTTCTTCGTCGGCCAGGAAGTGGACTTCGGTGCCGCGCTTGTCGGTGGCGCCGATGACCTTCATCGGCGAGACTTCAACGGGCTGGCCGTCGGGGCCGGGCACGGTCTCGATGATGCGGTTCTGCACATCGCCCTTGGCGAATTCGATCAGGTGGACCTGGCCGTCGCGGCGCACGGTCAGGCGCAGCCACTTGGAGAGCGCGTTCACGCAGGACACGCCCACGCCGTGCAGGCCGCCGGAGACCTTGTAGCTGTTCTGGTTGAACTTGCCGCCAGCGTGCAGCTCGGTCATGGCGATTTCCGCCGCGCTGCGCTTGGGTTCGTGCTTGTCGTCGAACTTGACCAGGGGCGGGATGCCGCGGCCGTTGTCGACGATGGAGATCGAGTTGTCGCTGTGGATGGTGACCTGGATCTCGGTGCAGTAGCCGGCCAGCGCTTCGTCGATGGAGTTGTCCAGCACCTCGAAGACGAGGTGGTGCAGGCCGGTGCCGTCCGACGTATCGCCGATATACATGCCCGGGCGCTTGCGTACCGCCTCCAGGCCTTCCAGGATCTGGATCGAGGAGGCTCCGTAGGTGTTTTCCTGTTGTGCTGCTTGCGGTTGGGTCATGTCTTCCTACTCACGGCAAATGCGGAAACCGGCCATATCGGCAAATTTGCCAGGCCAGGGGCTTCCGCAAGGCGGTTACTAAAAACGGCAAAAGGGGCGGATCGCTTGCGATCCTGCCCCCGCTGCAAAAGGACTGCCCGATTGTTGGCGGGTGTCGTAGCGTGCCGTTTGCTGCTCCGGTATGTCGTTCTCTGCGTGTCCTTACCGGATCATCAGATGCGCATCGGCATGACGACGTACTTGAAGTTGTCGTCTTCCGGCACGGTAATCAGCGCACTCGAATTCGAGTCGCCGAGGCTGACCTGCACTTGCTCGGTCTTGAGGTTGGCCAGGACGTCGAGCAGGTAGGTCACGTTGAAGCCGATATCGAGCGCGTCGCCCGAGTAATCGAGTTCCAGCTCTTCCTGCGCCTCTTCCTGGTCGGCGTTGGTGGAGCTGATCTTGAGCATGTGCGTGTCGAGGATGCAGCGCACGCCCTTGAATTTGTCGGTGGTCAGGATCGCGGTGCGTTGCAGCGCCTGCTGCAGGCGCACGCGGTCGATCGCGAAGGCGTTCTTGTAGCCCTTGGGGATCACGCGCTGGAAGTCGGGGAACTTGCCTTCGACCAGCTTGGAGATCAGTTCGATATTGGCGAACGTGAACTTGACCTGGTTGGCGGCCAGCTGCACCGTCACCGGATCGTCGTTGTCTTCCAGCAGGCGCTGCAGTTCCAGGATGGTCTTGCGCGGGATGATGACTTCCTGGCGCGAGCCGACGCCAGCCGCTTCGTTCTCGAGCTCCACGCCGCAGTAGGCCAGGCGGTGGCCGTCGGTGGCGACTGCCATGACCTTCTTGCCTTCCACCACCAGCAGCATGCCGTTCAGGTAGTAGCGGATGTCCTGCTGCGCCATGGCGAAGTGGACCATCGCCAGCAGGTGCTTGAAGGTCTTCTGCGGCAGGCTGACGCTGGCGTTGAATTCGCTGGCTTCGGCAACGGTCGGGAATTCTTCGGCGGCCAGCGTCTGCAGTGCGAAGCGGCTCTTGCCGGATTGCACGGTCATGCGCTTGTCGTTGAGCGACAGGGCCACGTCGCCGTCAGGCATGGCACGCAGGATGTCGAGCAGCTTGCGCGCGGCCACGGTGGTGGCGACGCTGTCGTTGCCGACGCCGCATTCCGCATGCGTGGTGATCTGGATTTCGATGTCGGTCGACAGGAAGGACACGTTCGACCCGGACTTGCGAATCAGCAGGTTGGCCAGGATCGGGAGGGTGTGGCGGCGCTCCACGATGCCGCTCACGATTTGCAGCGGACGCAGCAGGTTGTCTCGCGAGGTTTTGACCAATTGCATTGAATTTATCCTTCGTCGTTTGTAGTCGGCGACCGCAGAACGCAAACAACTCCAAATTCACTTAGGAATCAAGGAGTTAATATGCCATTGTACCAAGGATAAGCCGCTGCGGTGAAGCGGGGCGGGACCGGCTGGCGGGCCAGCTGTGCACAAAAAGCCACGCTGGCACTGAACGCGCCTGCCATCCCGGCCCGACTCACCGCAAAGCCTTATCGGTGGCCACTTTCCGGACTTTTGCTCCGGCGATGCTGACGTTAATTCCCCAGGCGCCACGGGTTGTCCGTGGCGCGCACCCTACAGTATGCCAGCCTCGGGGGCCGGCCCTTCAAAATGCGCCTTTCCCGGTCTACGGCCGGGAAGGCCATACATCAACCCTTGAGCGTCTGCTCCAGCACGTGCAGCTCGTGGTTGAGCTGCGCGTCCTTGCTGCGTTCGTCGGCGATCTTGCGCACGGCGTGCAGCACGGTGGTGTGGTCGCGGCCGCCGAACAGCTCGCCGATCTCGGGCAGGCTCTTCTGCGTCAGCTCCTTGGCCAGGTACATCGCGATCTGGCGCGGACGGGCAATATTGGCAGGCCGCTTTTTCGAGTACATGTCAGCGACCTTGATGTTGTAGAAATCCGCGCAGGTCTTCTGGATGTTCTCCACCGAGATCTGCCGGTTCTGCACCGTCAGCAGGTCCTTCAGCGCTTCGCGCGTCACCTCGATGGTGATGTCCTTGCCGTGGAAGTTGCTGAACGCCAGGATCTTGCGCAGCGCGCCTTCCAGCTCGCGCACGTTGGAGCGCAGGTGCTTGGCGACGAAGAAGGCAACCTCTTCCGGAACGTTCACGTTCTCGGCGGCGGCCTTCTTCATCAGGATCGCCACGCGCATTTCCAGCTCGGGCGGCTCGATCGCCACGGTCAGGCCGGAGTCGAAGCGCGAGATCAGGCGGTCGTCGATGCCGGTGATTTCCTTGGGGTAGGTATCGCTGGTGATGATCACCTGCGCCCGGTTGGCGATCAGGGCCTCGAAGGCATAGAAGAACTCTTCCTGCGTGCGGTTCTTGCCGGAGAAGAACTGGATATCGTCGATCAGCAGCAGGTCGAGCGAGTGGTAGTAGCGCTTGAACTCGTCGAACGCCTTGCGCTGGTAGGCCTTCACCACGTCGGACACGTACTGCTCGGCGTGGATGTAGCGGATGCGCGCGCGCGGGTTCTCCATCAGCATGTGGTTGCCGATGGAGTGGATCAGGTGGGTCTTGCCCAGGCCGACGCCGCCATAGAGATACAACGGGTTGTACGACTTGCCCGGGTTGTTGGCGACCTGGATGGCGGCGGCGCGCGCCAGCTGGTTGGCTTTACCGGTGACGAAGTTGTCGAAGGTCAGGATCGGGTTCAGGCGCGAGCGCTCGTGGACCGTGTCGCTGGGCTGGTGGCCGGGCATGCCGCTGGCGCCGCCCATCGCTTGCTGCGACGGGTGCTGCTGGTGAGGCTGCTGCGGCTGCACGCGGTAGGAGCGGGCGCTGGCTTCGGCGGGGTCCATGTGGACCACGTCGATATCGCCCATGTCGCTGGCATGCTGGCTGCCATGGGCGCCCATCTGGCCCATCTGGCCATGGTGCTGCTGGCCCATGCCGGGCATCGGCGCACGCGCGCCGCCCGGGACCGGCGCGGCGGACGGATTGCCCAGATTGCCATATGGCGGCTGGCCCATGCCGTAGGGAGCGGCGGCGGGATAGTCGCCATAGCCCGGCTGGCCGGCATGGCCGGATTGGCCGGCCATGGGGTAGGGCGCTTGCGCGCCCATCTGCTGGCCGCCCGGGTAGCCGCCCATCCCCGTACCCGGGGCTGCGTGGCCATCCATGCCCGGCATGCCCATGGCGCCGCCCTGCTGCGCGTGCGCGCCCGGCCCGATGGCCGGTTGCGGCGCCTGCATATAGGCGGCGGCACGGCCGGAGGCCGCGGGATCGAGCACGAACTGGACGCTGACCTGCGCTTCCCAGTACTCGCAGGCCAGTGCGGTGATGCGCCCCGAAAACTGGCTCTTGACCCAGTCGAGCTTGAAACGGTTGGGCGCAGCAATCCGCAGCGCGTGCGTTTCTTCATCGAACGCAACGGGCGCCAGCGGCTTGATCCACGTTTTGAACTGTTGCGGCGTCAGCTCGCGCTCGAGTTGCGCGGCTGCCGCCTGCCAGAAATCTTGCATTGTTTGTTGTTTAGTAGTGGCACCCGGGGATCGCGGCCCGGGCACATCAAAAGCGGCGTTTACGTTGCGTCGACCGGGCCTTACTTGCCGAACTGGTAATCACTACCAGTTGGCGTACCCCCGCGACATGCCATGCGCCAGCCAACGAGCGACCGACTCGCCGCACTGTGCGCGCGTTAACTCATGCGTTTTTCGCGGAGGGGGACCCGGGTTGCGCCTGCGCCACGCAGCCCGTGATGTGTTTGGACCGGGATTGTACCCCCGGCCCGGAGTTATCCACAAAGGATAAGTCTGTGGACAACTTGTGCAAATTCAGTGGATTGTTGTGCACAACCCGTGGTGCAGTGCGGGGTAGCGGGCTGTGGAAACCCGCGAAAATTCAGGGAAAACATAGACTTCGGCCTGAGTTGTCTTATATGTTGGCGGCGCTGCATGCACATAAATTTGTGCACCGGTCACTGTGGACAATGACGCACTGACAAGTTCTTCGGTATGTGGCATATGTGTCGGTGCACAACACCGTTTACCTTGACACCTTCGCTAAAACTGGATTAAATGCCGGGTTCTGCGATGCGGCAGGGGATCACGTATGCGCATCGCCGGGTCTGGCCTGTTCGTGCCGTCCGCGCCCACAGGCCCACGCCTGCACCGCGCCGCCGGCCGGCAGCAAGACAGAACCAGAATCGTCGGCAACACCGCGGCAGTTCCTTGCCAGCGGCAGCCCCATGCGAACCATACGCGGCGGCCACGGCACCCCGGCACAGGCCGAAGCCGGGCACGCCCAGATCAACCAGAGAGTGCAACATGAAACGTACCTACCAACCTTCCGTTACCCGCCGCAAGCGTACCCACGGTTTCCGCGTGCGCATGAAGACCCGTGGCGGCCGTGCCGTCATCAACGCTCGCCGCGCCAAGGGCCGCAAGCGCCTGGCCATCTGAGGCCCGGGCAACCGGCCTGACGGCGCCAACGGCGCCGTCAATGCCTCTTGCCTCGGGTCCAGGGCGGCCTGCGCAGTTTGCGCCGGGTTGCCGCCGGGTCCAGCTAGTCAGTCAGCAGTATCTCTCGCCAGCCTTGCCCAGCGTGTCAACCCATGCCTTCCCCAAAGCCGCGAGGCTAACAAAGACGGATGAGTTTTCATCCGTTTTTGCTTTGCGGCCCCGGCGTCGCAGCACGCATTTCGTGCTGTACGTGCGCGCCAACGGCCAGGCCGAAGCCCGGCTGGGCGTGGTCGTGGGCAAGAAGTTCGCGCCGCGCGCCGCCGAGCGCAACCTGGTGAAGCGGATGGCGCGCGAGCTGTTCCGCCAGCGCCGCGAGCAGTTGTCGGGGCGTGATGTGCTGTTGCGCCTGCAGGCAAAATTCCCGCGGGCGGAATTTGCCACGCGCACGGCAGTCCGACAGGCGTGCGCGGCGGAAATCGCCAGCCTGCTGGAGGTGGCGGCCCGGCCGCTGCCGCCGCCGCCCGCCGCCAACCCTGCACCACCCGCCCCGCCGCCGGCCTCTGCCCCGCAGAGCCAGCCACCGGGCCTTCCGGCCTGACGGTCTCACCATGAAGCGAATCCTGCTTGCCCTGCTGCGCATCTACAAGATCGCCCTGAGTCCTTACCTGGGCTCGCAGTGCCGCTTCCTGCCGACCTGTTCCGACTACGCCCGCGACGCGATCGTCCATCACGGCGCCGCGCGCGGCAGCTGGATGGCGGCCTGCCGGCTGTGCCGTTGCCATCCTTTCGCACAAGGCGGGTATGATCCCGTGCCGGGCACGGAAACCGACACTGCCAGGGCGGACTCCGCCTCGGGCCGTTCCGTCCATGCCGCGGCGGGCCATGCGCCTGCCGCAATCCGTCTGCCCAGACCCTGATTTCTCCGACCACAGCCAGACATGGATATCAAACGCACCATCCTCTGGGTCATCTTCTCGATGTCCCTCGTGCTGCTCTACGACAACTGGCAACGCTCCCAAGGCCATGCGTCGATGTTCTTCCCGAGCGCGACGCAGCAGCAGGGCGCTTCGGCGCCGGCCGCCAGCGGCGCGGCCGCGCAGGGCGACGTGCCCAAGGCCAACGTCCAGCCGGGCGCAGCTGCCCCGGCCGCGGGCGCTGCGCCGCAGGCCGCCGCCCAGCCCGCCGGCGAGAAGATCGTGGTGACCACCGACACGGTGCGCGCCGAGATCGACACCGCCGGTGGCATCGTGTCGCGCCTGGAACTGCTCAAGGAGCACGAGAAGGACGGCAAGCCGGTGGTGCTGTTCGAGCGTGACAACGTGCGCACCTACATGGCGCGCTCGGGCCTGATCGGCGGCGACCTGCCCAACCACACCACGGTGTTCACCGCAGCGCCGGGCCCGCGCAACCTGGACGGCGCCGAGCAGCTGGAAGTGGTGCTGACCGGCGACAAGAACGGCGTAAAGCTGGTGAAGACTTACATCTTCCGCAAGGGCAGCTATGTGGTCGACACCAAGTTCGCCGTGACCAACGCGGGCACCGCGCCGGTGTCGCCGACGCTGTACCTGGAACTGGCGCGTGACGGCACCAAGGTGGAGCAGTCGCAGTTCTACAGCACCTTCACCGGCCCGGCGATCTATACGGACGCGGACAAGTACCACAAGATCGACTTCGAAGACATCGCCAAGGGCAAGGCCACCGTGCCGGCCGCCGCCAACAACGGCTGGGTGGCGATGGTGCAGCACTACTTTGCCTCGGCCTGGATCCCGCAGACCGGCAAGGAGCACAGCTTCTACGTCCAGCAGATCGATCCGAACCTGTACCGCGTGGGCATCCAGCAGCCGCTGGGCGAAGTGGCCCCGGGCGCCACGGTGAGCAGCGATGCACGCCTGTTCGCCGGTCCGCAGGAAGAGCACATGCTCGAGAAGGTTGCCCCGGGCCTGGAGCTGGTGAAGGACTACGGCTGGCTGACCATCCTGGCCAAGCCGCTGTTCTGGCTGCTGGAGAAGCTGCACGGCTTCCTGGGCAACTGGGGCTGGTCGATCATCGCGCTGACGGTGCTGATCAAGCTGGTGTTCTTCCCGCTGTCGGCGGCGAGCTACAAGTCCATGGGCAAGATGAAGGACCTGCAGCCGCGCATGACCGCGATCCGCGAGCGTTACAAGAACGACCCGCAGAAGATGAACCAGGAGATGATGGGGCTGTACAAGACCGAGAAGGTCAACCCGCTCGGCGGCTGCCTGCCGATCGTGATCCAGATCCCGGTGTTCATTGCGCTGTACTGGGTGCTGCTGTCGTCGGTGGAAATGCGCGGCGCGCCGTGGCTGGGCTGGATCAAGGACCTGTCGGTGCCGGATCCGTTCTACATCCTGCCGATCGTGATGGCCGTGTCGATGTTCCTGCAGACCAAGCTGAACCCGACGCCGCCGGATCCGGTGCAGGCCAAGGTCATGACGATCATGCCGCTGGTGTTCTCGGTGATGTTCTTCTTCTTCCCGGCCGGCCTGGTGCTGTACTGGGTGGTGAACAACATCCTGTCGATCGCGCAGCAGTGGCAGATCAACCGGATGCTTGGCAAGGGCAAGACGGCGGTTGTGGCCAAGAGCTGATTGGCTGATCGCAACAAATCGATGCAGTAACCATGAAGCCCGGCAGTGATGCCGGGCTTTTTGTTTGGTCGATCGCCGATGGAACTGGACTGTCGCGCGGTTTGCTCCCCTCTGCCATGAAGTGGGAGAGGGGCCGGGGGTGAGGGCGGGCGTTGGCAATAGCGACGGCCTTTACTCCGTTGACACGCCGGCCCTCACCCCCACCCCTCTCCCGCGAGCGGGAGAGGGGTGCCTTGTTCCCGCGGTGATGGCTGCGGCTGGCCTCTGCTGGCTGCGGCAGGCGTATGCTACTGGGCTGCACCTTACCGTCAGGAGATCCACCATGAGCTGGTCCGCCCGCCAATACGTTGCCTTCGAAGACGAACGCACCCGTCCCGTCCGCGACCTCGTCGCCGCCATTCCCAACGAGATCGTGCGCAACGCGGTGGATATCGGCTGCGGGCCGGGCAACTCGACTGAGGTATTGCTGGCGCGGTACGCGGGCGCATCGATCACCGGCCTGGACAGCTCCGACGACATGGTCGACGCCGCGCGCAAGCGCCTGCCTGATGTGCAGTTCCGCGTGGCCGACATCGGCGCCTGGGACGATCCCGGCCCGTACGACGTGATCCTGGCCAACGCCGTGCTGCAATGGCTGCCGGACCATGCCAGCCTGTTTCCCAAACTCGTTTCCAAGCTTTCGGAAGGCGGCACGCTCGCCGTGCAGATGCCCGACAACCTGGAAGAACCCGCGCACCGGCTGATGCGGCAGGTGGCGGCGGAAAGCCCGTGGGCGGCGCAGCTGGCCAGCGCCAGCAAGGCGCGCGCCGAGCGTTCACCGGCGCAGTGGTACTACGAACTGCTGCGCCCGCTGTGCCGGCGCGTGGATGTGTGGCTGACCACCTACCACCATCCGCTGGCCGGCGGCGCGGCGGCGGTGGTGGAGTGGTTCAAGGGCAGCGGACTGCGGCCGTTCCTGCAGCCGCTGGACGAGGCCGGGCGCCTGGCATACCTGGCGCGCTATGAAAGCGAGATCGCGAAGGCGTATCCCGCGCTGCCCGACAAGTCGGTGCTGCTGCCGTTCCCGCGGCTGTTTATCGTGGCGACGCGCTGAAGCGCCGCCTTCCGGATCTGCCGGATCAGGCCGGCTTGTGGCACACCGCCTCGATGTTGTGCCCGTCAGGGTCCAGCACGAAGGCGCCGTAGTAATCGGGGTGGTAATGCGCCCGGACACCCGGCGCGCCATTGTCCCGTCCGCCCGCCTCGATCGCGGCGCGGTAGAACTTGTCCACAAGCTCGCGGCTGTCCACGCGGAAGGCCACGTGGACCGGCGGCCGGTTGGGCTCGCCGCGGTGGATCCAGAAATCCGGCTTGCCCCGTGGCCCGAAGCCTGCCACGTCGGTGCTGCCGGTGACGCTGGCCGGAAATTCCTTGACGAGGCCGTAGCCGATGGCGCCGAGCGCGGCCAGGTAGAACGCGCGGCTTTTGGCGTAGTCGCTGACGCTGGCGCCGGTATGGTCGATCATGCTTGGCTCCTTGCAGTGGGTTGGCTCAGGCCAGGTCCAGCACGCTCATGGTGGCGTTGTAGCGGCTCACCAGCACCGATTCGCCGTGCACGTCCGCAAACACATCCGCCTCGACCACGATGATCGAGCGGCCGGACTTGAGCACGTCGGCACGACAGCGCAGCCGTTCGCTGCGCACGGCCCTGAGCAGGTTGATCTTGAATTCCGCGGTGACCACGTGCTGGCCCGCTTCGAGGATGGTGCTGGCCGCCGCGCCCGCGGTGTGGTCGGCCATGGTGGCCTGCACGCCGGCATGGACGATGCCGCCGTGCTGCAGGTGACGCGGCGTGATGGCCAGCGTCGATTCACACCAGCCTGGCCCACAGTCCGCCAGCGAGATGCCGACGTCATTGACGAACGCGGCCTGGCGGAAGCCGGCCTCGATGGTGTCGCGCAGCAGGAGACGCTCCTGTTCAGTGGTCATGGCGGGTCCTCGGTCAGGTCACTGCATCACCAGGCGGTGTGCGCATTCCAGCGCGACGGCGGATCCCTGTCAACCGTGGCGGCGCCTGATGCGTCGCGCGGAAGCATTCGCGCGTGCCGTCGCCTACACTGGTGGCATCTGCGTCCCGCCTGCGCGCCTGCCCCGCATAAAGACTGCCATGACCGACGCCCAGCCGCCCGTGCTGCGCCGCAAGACGCACTCGGTCGTTGCTTTTGCCGCGCTGACACAGGCAAGTCTGGCGCGGATCGACACGTCTCTGCAGGATTTGTTGCACCGCGACGAAGCGGAAGACCTGCACCAGCTGCGCGTAGCGGTGCGCCATGCGCGCGCGGTGCTGTGGGCGCTCGGGCCTGCGCTGCCCCGGCTGGAACGCGAGCGCTGGAAGCGCGAGCTGCGCACACTGGCGCGAGCGACCAGCGAGGTGCGCGACTGGGACGTCTTCCTGGCCGAGACCGTCGCCCCCGCACGCAAGAAAGCCCCCGAAGATCCGGTGCTGGCCGCCGTGGCCGACACGGCGGCCAAGCGGCGCAACACGGCTCGCGCGGCCATGCTGGCGGCACTGGTCACCTATCGCGACGGACAGTTGCCTGTCGTGCAACGCGATCTCGCCCACCTGGGCCACCTTGCGGAAAAGGTCGCCGCCCAAGGCAAAACCGGGCGGCGCGACCGCCTCGGCCCGTTCGCGCGCCGGCGCGTGCGCCGCGGCCGCAAGCGGCTGCGCGCGATGAAGCGGGCCGCCCGGGGCGGCGACCCGGGCGCGGTGCATGACCAGCGCATCGAGGGCAAGCGGCTGCGCTATACGATCGAGGCGCTGGCACCGGTGTTGCCGTCGCGCTATACCAAGCGGCTGCAACGCAAGCTGGTCAGGCAGCAGACGCGGCTGGGAGACTTTGTCGATGCCATGGTCGCGCGCCGGCTGATGCGCGAATGCCTGGACGTGCCTGAGCTGCCCGACGACGTGCCACCGCCACCGCCCGGCGCGAGCTGACGCCCCGCCGGAGATGGCGGCCGACTTGCCGCGCCGTGTGGCGCCCCGCGAGTGCAAGCCGCGCCACGCCAACTGCAATCGATCTGCGACAATATGGCCATGACTGCTCCCCAGGTTCCCATTGCCGCCATCGCCACCGCGCCCGGACGCGGCGGCATCGGCGTGGTGCGCGTGTCGGGCCCCGATGTCGGCCCCGTCATGCGCGCCGTCTGCGGCCAGGCACTGAAGCCGCGCCATGCCACGTACCTGCCGTTCCTTGACGGCCAGGGCAAGGTCATCGACCACGGCCTCGCGCTGTACTTTCCCGCGCCCAATTCGTACACCGGCGAAGAGGTTCTGGAACTGCAGGGCCACGGCGGCCCGGTGGTGATGCAGATGCTGCTGACGCGCTGCCTGCAGTCCGGCGACGGCATCGGCCTGCGCCTGGCCGAGCCGGGCGAGTTCACGCGCCGCGCCTTCCTCAACGACAAGCTCGACCTGGCGCAGGCCGAGGCGGTGGCCGACCTGATCGAAGCCAGCACCGAAGCCGCGGCGCGCTCGGCGGCGCGCTCGATGGAAGGCGAGTTTTCCAATGCGATCCGCAAGCTTGTGGACAAGGTCATCCACCTGCGCATGCTGGTCGAGGCCACGCTGGATTTCCCCGAGGAAGAGATCGATTTCCTGGAGCAGTCCGACGCGCGCGGCCAGCTTGCCACCATCCGCAATGAACTGGGCGGCGTGCTGGCGCAGGCGCGGCAGGGCGCGCTGCTGCGCGAAGGCCTGTCGGTGGTGCTGGCGGGCCAGCCCAACGTGGGCAAGTCTTCGCTGCTCAACGCCCTGGCCGGCGCCGAACTCGCCATCGTCACGCCGATCGCCGGCACCACGCGCGACCGCGTGCGCGAGACCATCCAGATCGACGGCATCCCGCTGCATATCATCGACACCGCCGGCCTGCGCGAGAACGCCACCGATGAAGTCGAGCGCATCGGCATCGAGCGCACCTGGGACGCGATCCGCCGCGCCGACGTCGTGCTGCACCTGGTCGATGCCACCGACTACCTGCGCCACGGCCTGTCCGAGATCGACGACGCCATCGACGACCAGCTCAGCGGGCATCTGCCACCGGGCTCGCCGATCGTGCGCGTGGTCAACAAGATCGACAAGGCGCCGGCCGTAGGCGACACGATGTTCGGCGGCAACCGTCCGCACGTGGTCGCCGCGAACGGGCCCAACCCGACCGAGATCTGGATCTCGGCGCGCACCGGCGCCGGCATCGAATTGCTGCGGCGGGAATTGTTGCGGCTGGTGGGCTGGCAATCCGGCAATGAAGGCACCTTCCTCGCGCGTGAGCGGCACCTGACGGCGCTGCGGCAGGCGCAGTCGCATTTGGATGTGGCCGCCGAGCAGAGCGAGCGCCAGGCGCAGGCGCTTGATCTGTTTGCGGAAGAGCTGCGGCTGGCGCAGGAGCACCTGAACAGCATTACCGGCGAGTTCACCAGTGACGATCTGCTGGGGACGATCTTTACGCGGTTCTGTATCGGGAAGTGAGGCGGTCGCAACCGGAACGCGCCACCTTCTTCTCCCATGCGCCTCACCCTCATCACCTTCGGCACCCAGGGCGACTGCCGCCCCATCGTAGCCCTCGGCCTGGGCCTGCGCGAGGCCGGGCATGACGTGCTGATGCTCGGCGAACGCTCCGCGGCGCCGCTGGCCGCCGGGCATGGCCTGCCGTTCGCGCCGATGGCCGGCGATATCCAGCAAACCCTGCAGCCCGGCGGTGCCTTGCACAAGCTGATGACCGAAGGCGGCAACGTGGCCGAGGCCACGCGCGCGTTCGGCAAGATTGCCGAGGACAACACCGAGGCCTGGATGGCGCAGCTGGCCGATGCTGCACGCGATGCGGACGGGATCGTGTTCTCGGGGCTGACGGCTTACGTGGCGTTGTCGGTGGGCGAGCAACTGGGCAAGCCGGTGGTGGGCGCGGGCATGTTCCCGATCTCGCCGACGCGCGAATTCCCGTCCGCCTTGCTGCCGCCGTTGCGCCTGCCCGGGTGGGCCAACCGTGCCAGCCATGCGGTGATCAACTTCGTGCTGTGGCGCATGTTCCGCAACGCCACCAACGCGGCGCGCGCGAAGCTGTTCGGCGTGCCGCCGCGCAGGGCGATGTGGCCCGAATTCCCGTCGCTATACGCGATCTCGCCGCACCTGGTGCCGCGTCCGCGCGACTGGCATGCCGACTGGCTGGTGACCGGCGCGTGGACCATGCCGCCACAGCCGGACTGGCAGCCCGACGCACCGCTGCGAGACTTCCTGGAGGCCGGCGAGCCGCCGCTGTATATCGGCTTCGGCAGCATGGCGGGCTTTGACCGGCGGAAGGTGGCCGATGCCATGTTGCAGGCCGTGGACGGCCGCCGGACGCTGTTCTATCCGGGCTGGTCCGGCATCGATGTGTCCGCGCTGCCGCCAAATTTCCACGTCATCGGCGCCACGCCGCATGACTGGCTGCTGCCGCGCGTGGCGGCGGCCATCCACCACGGCGGCGCGGGTACCACGCATGCGGTGGCCGCGGCGGGGGTGCCGTCGATCGTGCTGCCGTTCGCGGGCGACCAGTTCTTCTGGGCGGGCCGGCTGGCCGCGCTGGGCGTGGCGCCGCCGCATGTCGCCGGGCACAAGATCGACGCGGCGCGGCTGGCGTCGATGATCGCCTTTGCCGAGCGTGCCGAGACACGCGAGCAGGCTGCCACGCTGGGCCGCGCCATGGCCGCCGAGCGCGGCGTGGATCACGCGGTGGTGGCCATCGAACGCTTCTGCGCCCGGCGTGGCGCATAATCGCGCTTTCGTCTTTCGCATGCCCCCAGGCAGGACCCTTCGATGTTGAACCGTACCCAGCAGATCCTCATTGCCATCGTCGCCGTGGCCGTCCTTGGCATGTTGTGGCTTGCCGGCAATGACCGGCATGACGATGCCGCCATCGCGCCCGCCGGTTCGGGCGAGCAGGCCGCCGCCAGCGCGGTGCCGGCCAGCGACGCGCGCGGCGTGCCGCGCGACGGCACGCTCGACCCGGTCAGCATCGACCCGCAGCGGCCCGCCGACCGCCTGCCGCAATACCAGGCCAGCGCCATCCTGGACGACTACCGCAACGATTCCAGGGCCGCGGATGCGCGCTACCTCGACCACTATGTGATCGTCGAAGGCGTCGCCAGCGGCGTGCGCCGCGAGGGCGAGCAAGTGTTTGTCGATATCCGCACCAACGATCCGGCCGCCAATGTGCGTGCCTTGCTGCTGCAGCGGCAGATCTGCGGCCCGGCGGGCCGGGTCTGCGAAGTGGAGGCCCGCGCGACCATGGTGCGGCGCGGCCAGAAGGTGGCGGTGGAATGCAACGGCGCGGGCCTGGCCGATGGCGTGCCGCTGCTGCGCGACTGCCTGCTGCGCGGCGGCGCCAACTGAGCGCAAGCCTGATCGGGAGAACCTGCGATGCAATCCGTGCTGTCCGTGCTTGCGCTCATTATCCTGGCGGCGACCGCCGCGGGCCTGGCTTCGCCGCGCTGGCTCAGCGAGACCCTGCTCGGCGGCAGGCCTGTGACGCGGCTGCAGGTCGCCGTGGTGGGCCTGTGCCTGGCTGCGTTCTGCCTGATCCTGGTGGGCCGGCTGGCGCAAGGCGGGGCGGGCGGCTGACTCGCCACGCCGCCACAGCAGCGCGCAATTTGCGTGTCTGTTCCGGGAATTGGCTGGCGCCGGCAGCGCCTACAGTGTGAAGGCACGCTGCCCGCATTGCGCGCCCGCGGCGGTGCCTCAAGCCATCCAGGATTTCCATGAACAAAGCCCTGCTGGCCGCCAGCGTCGGCCTGCTGCTGTGCGGCTGCTCGACCTATCAGGCCGTGACCCCGGTCGACCCGCTCGACCGCTCCGATCCCAATACCGCGTTCCAGGTGCCCGCCGGCGGCGGCCCGCGCGGCACCTACGGCGCCAACGGCATGCTGCTGTGCGTGGTGGTGAACCCGGTGAGCGGCAATAACTATGTCGAGGCCTTCCGCGCCGCGCTGGAGCAGCGCAATTTCGAGGTGAAGATGCTGCAGGCCGAGGCGGCGTCGGTGCTGGCTTGCCCGATGGTGGCGTATTACACCGCGCGCAGCGCCTGGTTCTGGACGTCATACCTGGACAGCGTGGACATCACCGTCTTCCGCCAGGGCGACCGCGTCGGCAAGGCGATCTACAGCGCCAACCGCAGTGCGGGCGGACTCAACCTCAGCAACCTGGTGCAGCCCGCGTCCAAGCTGGACGAGCTGGTTGAACAGCTGTTCCCCGGCATGCTGCCGTCGCCGGCGCCGTCGGCCGGCACGTCGCAGGCATCGACGGCGGGGGCCTGATCAGGCAAGACCTGACCTTGCCACGGCCCTAGGCAAACCCGGCTCAGCGCTCCAGCCGGCCCAGCCGCACCACGGTCACGCCGGGTCGCAGCTGGCGCAGCGAAGGCATTACCAGCACGCAGTCGGGGTAGGGCGTCACCACCGGCTCGCCGTCACGCCAGCCGATGACCGTGCCGGCGTCGGCAAAGGTCTCCAGGCCCGTATAGGGACCGGCGAAGCGGAAATCCATGCTGGCGGCGACCACCGGCTCGGTCACGCGTACCACCCGCTGCGTGGCGGGCAGCGGCTGCAGCCAGCCTGCGGGGAGGTCGGCGGCGTCGACCACGCCGGCGTGCAGCAGGAAGCGCGCGGTGCTGTCCTGCGCCACCGTTACGGCTGCCGGCTCCCAGTGCTGGCCGCATTCGATCAGCAGCGCATTGCGCGGGCTGGCGGGATCGCCGAAGCCGTCGTAGTCGCGCATGCGGCGGCCCTCCGGATGGCCCTCGTCGACGATCACGTCGGCCGGCGCGCCCAGCGCGCGCGACAGGGCGATGCCCTTGTCGAGCGGGCCCGAGACGATCAGCGGGCGGCTTTTCTCATGCATCGAATGCAGGTCGAGCAGCAGGTCGACGGTGTCGATCACCGGGCGCATGGCGCGCGCGCGGCGCAGCTCGGAGGAATCGCGGCTGGTGTCGTCCAGCGTGGCGTATGTCCATACGCGGTTGAAGTCCTGGTCGACGAAGCGCGAGGCGTCGGGCCTGGCCGGGTCGAAGCTGTGGTAGGCGTCGACGTTGGCGAAGGCCAGCGTCAGGCGGCCGCGGCGCGGGCGCAGGTTGTGGTCGAGCAGCGCCTTGACGGCGATGGCGCCGCAGACTTCGTTGCCGTGCGTGAGGGCGTTGACCATCACGTGCGGGCCGGGCTTGCCGCTGTCGAACGTGTACAGGTAGGGGATGCCGGTGTTGCCGGTGGCGTAGGGGCGGATGTCGGGGAAGGCGACGTCGACGGGGTAGGCGTCGAGGTGGGTGGGGTGGGTCATGGGAATCGGTGCTCTCAGGGGTGCCCGGTAGCTCGGTGGCTGGCGGGTCGCGATTTATTTTGAGGGGGGTAGTGGTACTGGCAGGCGCCGGCCCTCACCCCCGGCCCCTCTCCCGCGCGCGGGAGAGGGGAGCAAACTGGCGGCGAGGGGCGACGCCTACAGGCCTTTTCATGCTGGCTGTGGTCTCCCCTCTCCCGCCTGCGGGAGAGGGGCGGGGGTGAGGGCCGGCGCTGGCAGAAGCGACCACGCCCGCGCTACCCCTCACTCACGAATCCCGGCCGCCTGCACGATCGTCCGGTAACGCCCGGTCTCGCGCTTGATGAAGCTGCCGAACTGGGAAGGATTGCCCGGCGTCACTTCCACACCCGCCTCGGCCAGCTTTTTCTTCACGTCCGGCATCGCCAGCACGGCCTGCATCTCGGTGTTGAGCCGCTCGACCACCGGCTTGGGCAGGTTGGCCGGGCCCATCAGGCCGAACCACACGCCCATGTCCACGCCCTTGAGCGCCGGCGTCTCGGCCAGCGCCGGCACGTTCGGCGCCACCGCGGCGCGCCTGGCGCCGGTCACGCCGTAGGCCTGCACGCGGCCCGCCTGGATATGCGGCAGCGCCGACGACAGCACCATCACCGCCAGGTCGATCTGGCCGCCGAGCAGGTCGGTGGCCATGGCCGATGCGCCCTTGTACGGCACGTGCGTGATATTGACGTTGCCCTGCTGCTTGATCAGCTCGCCGGCCAGGTTCAGCGGCGTGCCCACGCCCGACGACGCATACGACAGCTTGCCCGGCTGGGCCTTGGCCAGCGCGATCAGCTCGGCGGCGTTCTTCGCCGGCAGGCCCGGCTTGCCGACCAGCACCATCGGCTGGGTGCCGACGAAGGTCACCGGCGCCAGGTCCTTCTCGCCGTCGTAGCGCACCGCGGGATTGGTCAGGCGCGCGATCGACACCTCGCTGCCCGAGCCCATCAGCAGCGTGTAGCCGTCGGCCTCGGCCTTGACCACCTTGGACGCGCCGATGGTGCCGCCGGCGCCGCCCAGGTTCTCGATGACCACGCTCTGGCCGAGGCGCTTGCCCAGCTCCGGCGCGATGGTGCGGGCGACGAGGTCGACGCTGCCGCCGGCGGTATAGCCCACCACCAGCGTGATCGGCTTGGCGGGCCAGGTGCCGGCAAAGGCGCCACCGGTGGCGGTGACAAGGCAGAGTGCGGCAGCGGCCGCGCGCAGGATGGTCTTCATGGTCTTGGCTCTGGGGGTCCCGGAATCGATGTTGTGACCCGATGTTAGTGAGCGCGGGTCCGGCCGGCATGCGGCTTTGGCAAGGGGGGTTGCCGATTCGGCAATGGTGGCGCAAGGGCCGCAACTAGCGCGGCGCCGTCACCGCCGCGCGCCAGAACGCCTCGGCCAGCGGCCGCATCGGCGCGCGCGGGCGGTACAGGCGGATATCGAGGGCGAGATCGCCGCCATCGTCGGCTCCCGCCGCAGTGGCGCCGATCGCACGCACCAGCCGGCCTGTGTGCAGGTCGTCGGCAATGAGCCGCGCGGGCAGCCACGCCAGGCCCATGCGCTGGCGCACCATTTCGTGCACCGACTCGGCAAAGTCGCTGACCGCGATCACGTCCAGCCGCGGCGCCAGCTTGCGGCGCGCGATCTCCTGGTTGACCATGCGCCCCAGCGTCAGGGTCTCGGCATAGGCGATCATCGGCACCGGCTTCTGGCCCGCCGCCTTGCCGGTACGCAACCGGTGCAGCGGCGCGCCATGCGCGTCGGCGGCGCTGACGCAGACCAGCCGCTCCACGCCGGCCACGTGGAACTGGTAGCGCGCGTCGTCCAGCATCACCGGCAGGTCGGGCGGGCTGTAGCACAGCAGGAAATCGGCATCGCCCTCGGCGAACATCGCCAGCGCGTCGTGCATGGGAAAGGTCGACAGCCGCGTGCGGAAGCCTGCCGCGGCGGGGTCGCCGCGCAGCGCTTCGCGCAGGCCGGACAGCCACGCCGGCACCATCGAGCGCGCCAGCGTCTTGCCGGTGGCGATGGTCACGGTGCTGGCGTCGGCCCGATGCGCGGCGCGCAGTGCCAGCCGCGTTTCATCCAGCGTGCGCAGCGCGCTCTGCGCGGCCTCCAGGAACTGGCGGCCCTCGGCGGTAAGGCGCACCGGGAACGCGCTGCGGTCGATCAGCGGGGCGCCGGCCCACACTTCCACGGCCTGCATGCGCCGGCCGAACGCGGGCGGGGTCACGTTGCGCAGCTCGGCGGCGCGCGCCAGGCTGCCGGCCTGCGCCAGGCAGACGAAGTCTTCGAGCCAGCGGATATGCATGGAAGGCGGGACGAGTAGCGTTGGTCTGCCCACATTATCGGCAAAACCAGCCGCCATCTTGCATGCCCGGCTGCGTCGGCTGGAATGTTTGCCGACCATACTAAAGGCAGCGTCAAGGCGGACTCGCCCCGCCCGGACCAGAACACCGACGCGCAGGAGGCCACATGTCCACCCATTCCCAAGGGGCGCCGCACCGGCGCGCGGATGCCGACGCCGGGGCGCTGCACGCGCTGTCGCGCCGCCGCTTCCTCAAAGTTGGACTCGGGTTCTCGGCCATGCTGGCGTGTACCGCGCTGGTGCCGTCGCTGTCTGGCTGCGGCGTGGCCGATGCCGCGCCGCAGGCCGGCATGGCCTGGCTGCGGCCCGACGACGTGGCCATGTTCCGCGCGCTGCTGCCGGCGGTCGTCACCGAACTCGCCGAGGCGCCGCCGCCGCGGCGCGAGGCCCTGGTGCAGGAAACGCTGCGCAATATCGACTCCACCTGCGCGGCGATGAACGCGGGCGCGCGGGCCGAGCTGCGCAAGCTGTTCGGCCTGCTCGCCAGCACGCCGCTGCGCTGGGCGCTGGCCGGCATCGGCCAGCCCTGGGACGCCACCACGCCGGCGCAGGTACAGGCCTTCCTGGAGCGCTGGCGCGCCAGCCGGCTGGCCACGCTCAATGCCGGCGCCGTGGTGCTGGTCAAACTCGCCAGCGTGAGCTACTACGTGCTGCCTGCCGCCTGGGCGGGCAGCGGCTATCCCGGCCCCAATGCGCCCGTCTACAGGGCGCTGCACGCCTGAAACCCGACATGGCCATCGACAATCTCTACGACGCCGGCATCGCCGCCGGCTGGAAAGTGCTGGATGCCGCCACCATCACCGCCTCCCGCACGCTAGATGCCGACATTGCCATCGTTGGCAGCGGCGCGGGCGGCGGCATCAGCGCCGAAACACTGAGCCGCGCCGGGCTGCGCGTGGTGCTGCTGGAAGAGGGCGCTCTGCGCACCTCCGACAGCTTCCGCGACATGGACGAGAACCGCGCCTACCGCGAGCTGTACCAGGAGGCGGCGGCGCGCACCACCGCCGACGGCGCCATCGCCATCCTGCAGGGCCGTGCCGTCGGCGGCAGCACCACGGTGAACTGGTCATCCAGCTTCCGCACGCCGCCGCAGACACTGGCGCACTGGGCCAGGCACCACGCCGTCAGCGGCCATGGCGAGGCCGACATGGCGCCATGGTTCGCGCAGGTGGAGGCGCGGCTGGGCATCGCGCCCTGGGCCATGGCGCCCAATCCCAACAACGACGTGTTGCGCCGCGGCTGCGAAAAGCTGGGCTGGGAATGGCACGTCATCCCGCGCAACGTGAAGGGCTGCTGGAACTCCGGCTATTGCGGCTTCGGCTGCCCCGTCAATGCCAAGCAGTCGATGCTGGTATCGACCATCCCGGCGGCGCTGGCGGCCGGCGCGACGCTGGTGCACCGGGTGCGGGTGCGTACGCTCGAACATGACGGGCAGCGCGTGCAATCGGTCATCGGCGAAGCGCTCGGTGCCGATGGCCGCACGCCCACCGGCGTGGGCGTGACCGTGCGCGCGCGGCACGTGGTGGTCGCCGGTGGCGCCATCAACTCGCCGGGGCTACTGCTGCGCTCGCGCGTGCCGGATCCGCACGGGCGGCTCGGCGTGCGCACATTTATCCATCCGGTGAATATCAGTATCGCTGTGATGCCTGAGCGCATTGATCCTTATTATGGCGCGCCACAATCGGTGGCCTCCGACCACTTCCAGTGGGTGGACGGCGCCACCGGCCCGATGGGCTACAAGCTGGAGGTGCCGCCGTTGTTCCCCGGCATCGGCGCCGGCATGCTCAACGGCATGGGCGAGGCGCTGCGGCGCGATATCGCGCAGCTGCCCAACACCAGCGCCATGCTGGCGCTGCTGCGCGACGGCTTCGTGCCGCAGAGCGAGGGCGGGCGCGTGCGGCTGGCCGCCGACGGCAGCCCGCTGCTCGACTACGAGATGGGCGACTACGCCTGGGACGGCGTGCGCCGCGCATGGCTGAGCATGGCGCAGGCGCAGTTCGCCGCGGGCGCGGTCAAGGTGCGGCCGGCCCACCTGGACGCCACCGACTACCGCAGCTGGCCCGAAGCGCGCGACGCGATTGCCAAGCTGCCGCTCAAGCCGTTCCGCACGGCGCTGTTCACCGTGCACCTGATGGGCGGCTGCGGCATGAGCGACGATCCCCGCCGCGGCGTAGTGGACAGCCATGGGCGCCACCACCAGCTGGAGAACCTGTCGGTGTTTGACGGCTCGGTCTTTCCGACCAGCGTGGGGGCCAATCCGCAGTTGTCGGTGTTCGCGCTTGCGGCACAGAATGCAGATACGCTGGTCCGAAGTATCACGGCATGATGCGCCGGCGCAGCTGCAGTGCAGGCGAAAAAAAACCAGTGGCAGGTGCCACTGGCTTCTTCGCTTGAGCCGCCGACTGTTTGCTCCCTCTCCCGTTTGCGCGAGAGGGTTGAGGGTGAGGGCGGGGGTGTCGACGAAGTAGAGGCTGTCGCTATTGCTGGCGCCGGCCCTCACCCCCGGCCCCTCTCCCCAAGCGGGGGAGGGAGCAAACCGGCAGTGAGCGTTACTGCGCCACCGGTTGCTGCCCCGCCGGCGCCGCCTGCTGCGCGACCGCGCTGTCCTCCTTCAACCCGCCACCCAGCGCGCGATACAGATCGATCGCGTTGTTCAGCCGCAGCTGCCGCGCCTGGATCAGCGCCTGCTCCGCGGTGAACAGCTGGCGCTGCGCATCGAGTTCGTCCAGGTAGCTGGCCACGCCGCTGCGGAAGCGCAGGCGCGACAGCTCGTAGCGCGCGGCTTCGGCGTCGCGCACCTGTTCCTGGCCGGTGACCTGGTCTTCCAGCGTGCCGCGTGCCACCAGCGCATCCGCCACTTCCGCGAAGGCCGTCTGGATGGTCTTCTCGTAGTTGGCGATCTGGATGTTCTTGCGCACGTTGGCCAGGTCCAGGTTCGACATGTTGCGGCCATAGTCGAAGATCGGCAGCGTCAGCTGCGGCGCGAACGACCAGGCGCGCGTGCCGGCATCGAACAGTCCCGAGAAGGTCGGGCTGATGGTGCCCACGCTGGTGGTCAGCGAGATGCGCGGGAAGAACGCCGCGCGCGCCGCGCCGATATTGGCGTTGGCCGACAGCAGCTGCTGCTCGGCCTGGCGGATATCGGGACGCTGCTCCAGCAGCTCCGACGGCAGGCCCGCCGGGATATCGCTGATGATGCGCTCGTCCGACAGCCGCATCGGCTCCGGCAGGTTCTCGATGGTGCCGATGGGCTTGCCCACCAGCACTTCGAGCGCGTTCTGCGCCTGCGCGCGCTGGCGTGCCAGCTGCGCTGCGGAGACGCGTGCCTGCGCCACCAGCGACTCGTTGTCACGCAGGTCCAGCGCCGAGGTGGCGCCGGCTTCGAAGCGCTTCTTGGCCAGCCCGTAGGTGCTTTCACGCGCCTGCAGCGTGTTGCGCGCCAGCTCGTACTGCTCGGCAAAGGAGCGCTCGGCCAGGTAGGCCTTGGCGACTTCCGACACCAGCGAGATATACGCCGAGCGGTGCGCTTCTTCCGTGGAGAAGTACTGCGCCAGCGCGGCGTTGGACAAGCTGCGCACGCGCCCGAAGAAATCGAGCTCGTACGACGAGATGCCCAGGCCGACGCGGTAGACCTCGGTCACTCCCGGCTGGCCCAGCACGGTGGCCGCCTCGGCCGGCGTGGTACGGGCGCGGGTGTAGCCGCCTTCTACATTGATCGTGGGCAGCAGGTCGGCGCGCTGCACCTGGTACGTGGCGCGCGCTTCCTCGATGCGCAGCGCGGCCTGGCGCAGGTCGCGGTTGTTGTCCAGCGAGGTGGCGATCAGCGCCTGCAGGCGCGGGTCGCGGAAGAACTCGCGCCAGCCGATGTCGGTCGCGCGGCGGGTCTCGCCGCTCTGCACCTCGGCGGTGGCGTAGCCCTCCGGTGCCACCGGAAAGCTGCCGGCCACCGGCGGGGCGGGGCGCTCATACTTGGGCGCCAGCGTGCAGCCGCTCAGAACGCCGGCCACCAGCAGCAGTGTGGTCAGGGTCTTGGTCATGTCAGATTTCCTCTTGCGGGTCATGCCACTTCTTGTCCAGCATGCGCTGGCGCTCGCTGCCCTTGAAGCGCTTGCGCACCACGACGAAGAAGACCGGCACCAGGAAGATCGCCAGCACCGTGGCCGTGATCATCCCGCCCATCACGCCGGTACCGATCGCGCGCTGGCTGCCCGAGCCCGCGCCGGTGGCGATCGCCAGCGGCAGCACGCCCAGGATGAACGCCATCGACGTCATCAGGATCGGGCGGAAGCGCAGATGCACCGCTTCCAGCGTGGATTCGATCAGGCCCTTGCCTTGCGCCTGCAGGTCCTTGGCGAATTCCACGATCAGGATGGCGTTCTTCGCCGACAGGCCGATCGTGGCGATCAGGCCCACCTTGAAGTACACATCGTTAGGCATGCCGCGCAGCGTCACGCCCAGCAGCGCGCCGAGCACGCCCAGCGGCACCACCAGCAGCACCGAGAACGGGATCGACCAGCTTTCATACAGCGCGGCCAGGCACAGGAACACGATGATCAGCGACAGCGTGTACAGGATCGGTTCCTGCGAGCCGGCCAGGCGCTCTTCATACGACTGGCCCGACCACTCGAAGCCGAAGCCCGGCGGCAGCTTGGCGAAGTTCTCTTCCATCGCGCGCATGGCTTCGCCGGTACTGCGTCCCGGCGCGGCCTGGCCCGCGATCTTCACCGCCGGCATGCCGTTGTAGCGCTCCAGCCGCGGCGAGCCCATGATCCACTTCGAAGTGGCGAATGCGGCGAACGCGACCATGTCGCCGTTGCTGTTCTTCACGCGCAGCTTGGTCAGGTCGTCCGGCAGCCGGCGGTCGGCGCCTTCGGCCTGCACGATCACCTTGCGCACCCGGCCTTCATAGATGAAGTCGTTGACGTAGCTGGAGCCGAACGCGATCGACAGCGTCGAGTTGATCTCGGCCACCGACACGCCCAGCGCGCGCGCCTTCTCGCGGTCGATGTCGATCTGCAGCTGTGGCGCGTCTTCCTGGCCTTCAGGGCGCACGCCCATCAGCACCGGGTTCTGCGCGGCCATGCCGAGCATCATGTTGCGCGCTTCCATCAGCTTGGCGTGGCCCTGGCCGGTGCGGTCCTGCAGGCGGAAGTCGAAGCCCGAGGAGTTGCCCAGCTCGGCGATCGCCGGCGGATTGAGCGGGAAGATGATCGCGTCCTTGATGAACGACAGCGCGCCGAAGGCACGGCCCACCAGCGCCTGCGCGGTCTCGTCCGCACCGGTGCGCTCCTTCCAGTCCTTCAGGCGCACGAACGCGATACCGCCGTTCTGGCCGCGGCCGAAGAAGGAGAAGCCCGCCACCGTGATCATCTGGTCCACCACCTTGCTTTCCTTCTGCAGGTAGTAGTCCTCGATCTGCTTGAGCACGCCGATGGTACGGTCCTGCGTGGCGCCGTTGGGCAACTGCACCACCGTGATCATGTAGCCCTGGTCTTCATCGGGCAGGAACGACGACGGCAGGCGCTTGAACAGCACCACCACGCCCGCGATGATCAGCGCGTAGATGATCAGGTAGCGGCCGGTGCGCTTGAGGATGCGCGCGACCACGCCCTGGTAGCCGGTCGAGGCCGTGGCGAAGGTGCGGTTGAACCAGCCGAAGAAGCCCTTCTTCTCATGGTGATGGCCAGCTTCCACCGGCTTGAGCAGCGTCGCGCACAGTGCCGGGGTCAGCGTCAGCGCCAGCAGTGCCGAGAATGCCATCGAGGCAATCAGCGACAGCGAGAACTGGCGGTAGATGTTGCCCACCGAGCCCGAGAAGAACGCCATCGGGATGAACACCGCGGTCAGCACCAGCGTGATGCCGATGATGGCGCCGGTGATCTGGCCCATGGCCTTGCGTGTCGCTTCACGTGGCGAGAGTCCTTCCTCGCTCATGATCCGTTCGACGTTTTCGACCACCACGATGGCATCGTCCACCAGGATACCGATCGCCAGCACCATGCCGAACATGGTCAGCACGTTGATGGAGAAGCCGAACGCCAGCAGCGCGCCGAACGTGCCCAGCAGCGCGATCGGCACCACCAGCGTCGGGATGATGGTGGCGCGGAAGTTCTGCAGGAACAGGTACATCACCAGGAACACCAGCACCACGGCTTCCAGCAGCGTCTTGATCACTTCCTCGATCGAGATCTTGACGAAGGCCGAGGTGTCGTATGGCACCGTGTACTGGTAGTCCGCCGGGAAGGTCTTCGACAGCTCTTCCATCTTGGCGCGCACCGCGGTGGCCGTGGCCAGCGCGTTGCCGGTCGGGGCCAGCTTGATGGCAATGGCCGCCGACGGCTTGCCGTTGGTGCGGGCCAGCGTCGAGTAGTCGGCGCCGCCCAGCTCCACGCGGCCGACGTCCTTGATGCGCACCGACGAACCGTCGGGGTTGGTGCGCAGCAGGATGTTGCCGAACTGCTCAGGCGTGGACAGCCGGCTTTCGGTGGTGACGGTGGCGTTCAGCTCGGTGCCCTTGGGCGAGGGCGTGCCGCCCAGTTCGCCCACGGCGACCTGCACGTTCTGCTCGCTCACCGCGGCGGTCACGTCCAGCGGCGTCAGGTTGTAGCCGGTCAGCTTGGACGGGTCCAGCCAGATGCGCATGGCGTACTCGGTGCCGAACAGGTCGGCCTGGCCCACGCCCGGCACGCGGCGGATCGAGTCGATCACCTGCGCCGACACATAGTTGCCGAGCTGGATCGCGCTGGCCGTGCCGGACTTGGACGACACGGTCAGGAACATCATGTAGTTGTTCCCGGCCTTGTCCACGCGCACGCCCTGCTGGCGCACCTCCGCCGGCAGGCGCGCTTCCACGCGCTTGAGGCGGTTCTGCACTTCGACCGAGTTCAGGTCGACGTTGGAACCCGGCGCGAACGCGATGGTGATCGTCGCCAGGCCGGTCGATTCGCTGGTCGAGTTGTAGTAGAGCAGGTTGGGGGCGCCGTTAAGCTCCTGCTCGATCACCGAAGTGACGGAATCCTCCAGCGTCTTGGCCGACGCACCCGGATAGGTGGCGGTGACCGAGATCGTAGGCGGGGCGATGTTCGGGTATTGCGCGATCGGCAACTGCATGATCGACAATATCCCGCCCAGCACGATGATCAGCGCGAGCACCCACGCGAACACCGGCCGGTCGATAAAAAACTTGGCCATAAGACTGGCTCCCTCTTTGTCTAGCCTTGTGTGCCGCGGCGGCTGGCTTCAGCTGCCGCGGCGCGGCGGTGTTCAGCCCTGCTTGCCCTCGGCCTTCACTTCCTGCCTGGCCTCGGCCTTGGGGGCCGAGGCGGGGGCAGCGGAGGCCGAAGCCGGCGTGGCGGCCGGTGCCGAGGCATCCGCCTGCACGAACGGCACCGGCCTGGCCGGCGCGCCGACCTTGACCTTCTGCAGGCCCTCGACGATCACCTTCTCGCCGCCCTTCAGGCCTTCGGTCACGATCCAGCGGTCGCCGATGGCCTGCGGTGCCTTGACTTGCACCGATGCGACCTTGCCGTCGTTGCCCACCACCAGCACGGTGGCGCCCTGCGCGCCGCGGATCAGCGCCCGCTGCGGCACGGTCAGCGCATTCTCATCCACGCCCTGCTCGATCTTCACGCGCACGAAGGTGCCCGACAGCAGCTCGCGCTTCGGGTTGGGGAACTGCGCACGCAGCGTGATCGCGCCGGTGGTCGGGTCGACCGTCATGTCCGAGAACAGCAGCTTGCCGGTGTGCTCGTACTCGCGGCCGTCTTCCACGTACAGGTGCACGTTGGCGCCGCCGTTGACGCCCTTGACGGCGCCCGACTCGATGGCGCGGCGCAGGCGCGTGACTTCCGAAGCCGGCTGGGTGAAGGTGACCCACATCGGGTCGATCTGCTCCACCAGCGCCAGCTTGGTCGCCTCGCCCTTGCCCACCAGCGCGCCCTCGGTCACCAGCGCGCGGCCGGCGCGGCCGCTGATCGGCGCGGTCACGGTGGTATAGCCCAGGTTGATCTGGGCGGTGCGCACGGCGGCCTTGGCCGATGCCACGTCGGCATTGGCCTGGCCGGCGGCGGCCACGGCGTCGTCGTATTCCTGCTTGCTGACCGCGTTGACGGCCACCAGCGGCTTGTAGCGCTCGGACTTCAGGCGCGCCGACACGGCGTTGGCCTCTGCTCGCTGCAGCGCGGCCTGGGCCGACGACAGCTCGGCCTGGTAGGGCGCCGGGTCGATGCGGAACATCACCTGGCCGGCCTTCACTTCGCCGCCCTCGGTGTAATTGCGCGACAGCACGATGCCTTCGACGCGGGCGCGCACTTCGGCCGTGCGCACGCCTTCCAGGCGGCCCGGCAGTTCATTGACGACGGCGACCGGCGACGGCGTCACGGTGACCACGCCGACTTCCGGCGGCGGCGGGGCGCCGCCCTCGGCCTTCTTGTCGCCGCAGGCAGTGAGCGCCAGCGCCGACAGCGCAGCGGCTGCAAAGGTGGCAACGCAACTGATACGTTGGGACTTCCTCATCGATAACCCCATGATGGCAATTTGAGATCTGCCGCATCGCCCCGACCTGCCATCCCAGGAAAGCAGAAACGACGCAGCCCGCCGCAATATTTGCTGCGGATAAAAGCGTGATGCTAGCCACAACTCACGTCGACGCGGTGACGAATGCGACGAACGGTGGCTTTTATATGACGACTGGATTGTTGCCGGCTGGCCTGCGCAAGGAGTCGCCCAAGGTGCTGGCTATGTCACAAGGGGCGGCTGGCCGAAAGCCGGGCGAGCGCGTATTATATATACATTCAAGCATGTATGTTAAGTCGATTCACCAGCAGGGGCTTTCGGACGCACATCGCGTCGGGCGGATCTGGTGAGAACCATCGGATCCCATCGAAAAGCCAGCAAACCTGATCCGGATCTCCGGCGCAAACCGCCGACTCGGGTTAGGATGCGCGCCGTCCTGTCGGACCCAGGGCTTGCGACAACATCGCCATGTGACGACAACGACCCGCCGCGCACCTTGCGCTGCACCGGGGGAGATTCAACACGCCGGACCGTGGCCACCGTGGCCATGCGCCGCCGGCATATGAGACAAAAATGGTCAGACGCACCAAGGAAGAGGCGCTAGAAACGCGCCACCGCATTCTCGACGCGGCCGAAACCGTGTTCCACGCCCGCGGCGTGGCGCGGCCATCGCTGGCCGACATCGCCCAGGCGGCGGGGGTCACCCGCGGCGCGATCTACTGGCACTTCAAGAACAAGAGCGACGTGTTCGCCGCCATGTGCGACCGCGTGCATCTGCCGGTGGAAGCGCTGTGCGATCCGGAACGGATCGCGCGCCAGGAAGACCCGCTTGGCGGCGTGCGCGACATCTGCGCCTACGTCATGCGACAGACCGTGGTGAACCCGCGCCTGCGCCGCGTCTTCGAGATCATCTTCCACAAGTGCGAGATGGTGCAGGACAACGGCGCCATCTTCGAGCGCCAGCGCCAGTCGCACAAGGAAGGCCTGGTCAAGATCCGCGAGCACCTGCGCCTGGCGCGCGAGCGCGGCCAGCTGCCTGACGACCTGGACCTGGATCTCGCCGTCAACGCCTTCCACGCCTGCATCGGCGGCGTGCTGGCGCACTGGCTGTTCTCGCCCGAGGACTTCGACCTCGACGCCAATGCCGAGCGCATGGCGGACGCCTTCATCGACACCCTGAAATTGTCTCCCGCGCTGCGGCTCGGCTACGTGCCGCGCCCGATGGCGCAGCTCGACGACGAACTGTCGACGCTGTGCGAGCAGGCCTGCATGAAGGCCGAGGGCCTGGACACCAGCGACCTGGTGCCCTGATCTCCCCGATGCGCGGCCGGACTAGCCGCGTACCGCTTCGTGCCAGCGCGCCAGGAAGGCGCGCTTGCGCAGGGTGTCCTGCGCGGCCAGCAGGCCCGGTCCCACGCTGATCGGCTTGAGCGCGTAGCCCAGGCGCTCCGAAAGCGCCGCGGCGGTATGCACGCTGTCGGTATCGGTGCGGACGGTATAGAGCTGCGTGGTCGACTTGGCCAGCAGCGCCTGCCCCTCGCGCGACAGCAGGAAGTCCAGCCACAGCCGCGCGGCATTGGGCCGCGGCGCCCGCCGCGCGATAAAGGCCACCCGCGACATCACCAGCGTGTAGTCGCGCGGCGCGATCACGTCGATCGCCGCGCCGCGCTCCATCAGCGACAGCGCATAGGAACCCAGCAGGTTATACCCCATTACCAGCTCGCCGCTGGCGATGCGCTCGACCATCTCGGCGGTCGACGACGACAACTGCACCCCGGCGCGCCCCAGCGCCTGCGCCAGGTACCAGAACTCGCTGCCCATGCGCGCGTCCTGTTGCGCCAGCAGGTAGCCCACGCCGGAGCGCTCCACGTCATACGTCACCACCTTGCCGCGCCAGCGCGGCGCGTTCTCCTGCAGCAGCCGCGCCAGCCCGGTGCGGCTGCGCGGCGCGCGCATGCCGGCGAAGTGGTGGCGGTTGTAGACAATCACCGCGGGCTCGAAGGTGGTGCCCCAGGCCTCATCGCGCCACACCGCCCAGCCGGGCAGGCCGGCGCGCTCGGGCGAGGCGTAGCGCTGGGCGTTGCCGTCGTTGACCAGCTTGATCTGCAGGTCCATGGCGGTGCTCCACAGCACGTCGGCATAGCGCGCGCCTGGCGCCGGGCGGCCGCCGCCGAGCGCGGCGGTCTCCGCCAGGAAGCGCCGGTTCAGGTCGACGGTGTTCAGGTCCTCGTAGCGCACCCGGATGCCGGGATAGCGCGCCTCGAACGCCGTGATCAGCGGCTGCGCCACTTCCAGGTCGGTCGAGGCGTAGACCACCACCTCGCCTTCGCGCAGCGCGCGGGCGATGGTGGCGTCATACCCGGAGGGGTAGCCGGGCGGCGGCGCCGGCAGCATGGACTGGGCCCGCAGCGGCAACGACAGCGAAGTCCCGCCCAGCAGCGAGGCGCCGACCAGCCGGCGGCGCTGCGGCGATGCGGGGGCAACTTCGGCACGGGAAGACTCGACGGCGGGCGGCAGCGGCAAGAGCAGCACAGGGAGGCGTGTAAGGCAGGTCGGACGACGGGGATACCGTGCCGTCATTCCCGCGCATACCCAAAGGGCACGTGGGCGGGAACGACGGCATGTCGGAACAGCGGGGTTATTATAGGCGCCCACGGATCGTGGCGATGACGCCCCGGCCGCACCATAATGAACCGGCAGAGGAGGAAAACCGGCATGCGCATCCTGCTGGTGGAGGATGAAGTCGAACTGGCACGCTGGGTCGCCCGTGCGCTGGAGCAGGGCGGTTTCGTGATCGAGCACGTCGCCGACGGCCTGCAGGCCGAGACACGGCTGCAGGCCGAGGAATACGACGCGGTGGTGCTCGACCTGCGCCTGCCCGGCAAGGACGGGCTGGCGGTGCTCAAATCGATGCGCGGGCGCGACGACCGCACCCCGGTGCTGATCCTGACCGCGCAGGACACGCTGGACGAACGCGTGCGCGGCCTCAACCTCGGCGCCGACGACTACCTGGCCAAGCCCTTTGCCATCGCCGAGCTGGAAGCGCGCCTGCTGGCGCTGATCCGGCGCAGCCGCGGCCGCGCGCACCCGCGCCTGCAGTGCGGCACGCTGGTGTTCGACGGCGAGACCCGCAGCTTTACGCTCGATGGCCAGCCGCTGGCGCTGACGCCGCGCGAATCGACGCTGCTGGGCGCGCTGCTGGCGCGCAGCGGCCAGCCGCTGACCAAGGCGCAGCTGCTCGACAAGGTGTTCTCGCTCGACGCCGACGTCTCGCCCGACGCCATCGAAGTGCTGGTCTACCGGCTGCGCAAGAAGCTGGCCGGGCACGGTGTCACCATCGTCACGCTGCGCGGCTTCGGCTACCTGCTCGAGCCCGAGGCCGGGCGCTGACATGCGCTGGAAGGCGGCGACCATGGGCCTTGGGCCACGCCATCCCGTGCTGCTGTGGCGGCGCGGCAGCCTGCGCCGCCAGCTGCTGTTGCTGCTGGTGCCGGCGCTGGCGGCGATGATGGCGATCGACACCTGGCTCACCTACGGCACGCTGCGAGACGCCGCCAACCGGGCCTACGACCGCTCGCTGTACGGCTCGATCCGCACCATCGACAACGCCATCGGCATGGCCGGCGAGAGCATCCAGCTCACGCTGCCCGACGCCGCCATGGAAATGTTCGAGAGCGCCGCGCAGACCCATGTGTACTACCGCGTGTCGCTGGAGCGCGCCGGCAAGGTGGAAACCATTACCGGCTATGACGACCTGCCGCTGCCCGCCGGCAACCTCGTCAATAACACGCCGCGTTTCTACGATACCGAGTACCTGGGCGAGGCGGTGCGCATTGGCGTCATGGCGCGCCCCGTGTACCGGCCCGATGCGCGCATGCGCGTGATCATCCAGGTCGCCGAGACCGCCGAGCCGCGCAGCGCGCTGATCGCCACGGTATGGCGCAGCGCGCTGGCGCGCGACCTGCTGCTGATCCTGCTGAGCGCTGCGATCCTGGTGGGCGGAGTCACTTACGTGCTGCGCCCGCTCAAGCGCGTGCGCGACGACGTCGAGGCGCGCTCGCCCGATGATCTCGCGCCGCTGGCCTTCGAGCGCGTGCCGTCCGAGGTGCGGCCGCTGGTCGACGCGGTCAACCTGCACGTGTCGCGCTCGGCGGCGATGGCGCAGTCGCAGGCCCAATTCATCGCCGATGCCGCGCACCAGCTGCGCACGCCGCTGGCCATCCTGAAGACGCAGGCCGAATACGCCCAGCGCCAGCTGCGCGATCCCGATCCGGAAGCCGCGCGCCGCGCCGCGGGCGAGGCGGTGGGCGGCATCGTCACGCAGTTGGAGCAGGCCGCGCGCCTGACCAACCAGCTGCTGGCGCTGGCGCGGGTACGCCAGCACCATGGCGAGAACGCACAACCGGGCGAGGCCAGCGACGCCATCGACATCATCGACGCCGTCGCCGTGGCCGAGCAGGTGGCGCTCGACTACCTGCCGCTGGCGCGCGGCAAGCAGCAGGACTTCGGCTGGGAGCCGGTGCCGGGGCTGAAGCTGCCGGTGCGCGCCGATCCCGCGCTGCTGCGCGAGGCGCTGGCCAACCTCGTGCACAACGCGATCCAGTACTCGCCGCGCGGCAGCCGGATCACCTTGTCGGCAAGCCGCGATGACGAAACGGCCTGCCTGATCGTGGAAGACGACGGGCCGGGCATCCCGGCCGAAGAGCGCGACAAGGTCTTTGCGCGCTTCTATCGCCGCGTGGGCAATGCCGAGCCCGGCTCGGGGCTAGGGCTAGCGATCTCGCGCGAGATGGCGGCGCGCTTCGGCGGCACGGTGGAGCTGGGCGAAGGTCTGCAGGGCACCGGCGTGCGGGCGGTGCTGAAGCTGCCTGTCGGCGAATAATTCAGCCAGGAACGCATCGCGACCGGCCGTGGCCTCCCTCTCCCGCAAGCGGGAGAGGGGAGCAAACCGGCGGCAATCCGCTAACTAACTGAACAGCTCCTCTGCCACCGTCGGATGCAGCTGCACCGTGGTCTGCAGATGCGACTCGCGCACGCCCAGGCGCAGCGCCACCGCCAGCGCCTGCACGATCTCCGGCGCGGCGTTGTCCATCAGGTGCACACCCAGCACGCGCCCGCTGCGCGCGTTCAGCACCAGCTTGAACACGCTCTGGTACGCCGTGCCGCCGAAGCGGTTCTCCAGCGAGACAAAGCGCTTGACCACGGTGCGGATGCGCTCGGGCTTGCCGGCATCGGCAATCGCCTGCGCCTCGGTCATGCCGACCGCGCCGATGGCCGGTTCGCTGAACACCGCGGTGGGCACGAAATCGAAGTCGGCACGCTCGCCGCGCCGGCCATACAGGCGGTCCGCGAGCCAGCGGCCCTGCGCGGTCGCCACCGGCGTCAGGTGCAAGCCGTCGGTGGCATCGCCGATCGCATAGATCTTGCGCACGCTGCTGCGGTACTGCTTGTCGACATGGATGCCGCCCTTGTCGCCAAACGCCACGCCGAGTTCTTCCAGCCCCAGCCCTTGCACATTGGAAATGCGCCCGATCGCCGCCAGCGCGGCCTGCGCGCGCACGGCCTCGGTCTGGCCGGGGCGGTCGGTGGCGCGGTAGCAGACTTCCACCGCGCCATTGGCCTGGCTGAGCAGGTGGACTTCGGCATTCAAATGCAGGCGTACGCCGCGCGCCGTCAGCGCCTCGGCCAGCGCCGCGCCGATCTCATGGTCGAAATGCCGCAGCAGCCGGTCGCCGGCGACGATCAGGTCGACCTTGACGCCATAGCGCGACAGGATCGATGCCAGCTCCACGCCGATATAGCCGCCGCCGATCACCGCGACCGACGCGGGCACGGTCTGCCACGTAAAGACATCGTCGGAGCTGGCGGCAAGCTCGCCGCCGGGCACGTCCAGCGCGCGCGGGCGCGCGCCGGTGGCGATCAGGATGCGGCGCGCGTGGATGGTTTCGTCGCCGACGCGGACTTCATCGGGCGCGGTGACGCGCGCGTCGCCACGCAGGATCTCCACGCCGGATTCATGCAAGCGCTGGGTGTAGCCGGCGTTTAGCCGCGCCACCTCGGCGTTGACGCGCACGATCGCGTCGCGCCAGTCCTCATGCCCGCCGGTGTGCGACAGGCAGCCGGAAAGAATCGCCGCCCACGAGGCGCCGTAGGACAGCATCTTCTTGGGTACGCAGCCGCGGTTGACGCAGGTGCCGCCAATGGCATCGCGCTCGACCAGGATCACGCGGGCGCCGTGCGCCGCCGCGCGCCGCGCGCACGCCACGCCGCCGGAGCCGCCGCCGATCACGACCAGGTCGGCTTCGCGCGCCTTGCCGTTGCGGCGCCTGCCTGCGCCCTGGCCGCGGGCGCGCGGGACGCGCTCCACGGGCGGCGCCGCGCTGACCTGGCGGGCACGCCGCGGTTCGTTGGTCCCCACCGTTGCGGTGGGGGTTATCTTGCGCTCGGTCATCCATGCCTCCTGTCGCGGCCCGCGGGCCGCATCGACAATCGATCGGGCCGGTGCCACAACACGAAGCTAGGCGGCCGGCCGCAGTTCGGTATTCAGGATCGACGGCCACTCGCGCAGGAAGGTTTCCCCGTCGCGGCGGCCGAGTTCGTAGGCGTGCGTCATGGCATCGGGCCGGGTGTAGTCCCAGCTCGAGATCGGCACGCGCTCCGAGGGCTGCAGGTACAGGCGGCGCTGGCCGCCTTGCTCGAACACGTGTTCCTGCACAAAGCGGCGCGGGCGCGGATAGAGCCGCGTGACCAGCACCAGCACATTGCCCGGCGCGGTGTCGAGCGCATCGACCGGGACGTTATCCACAAGGCCGCCGTCGAGCACCGGCCGGCCGTCGCGGCGCAGCACCGGCGTGAACGGCGGTGTCGACGCGGACTGCAGCAGCAGGTCGGCCAGCTGCTCTGGCGAGGCGCAGTCCTGCGCGCGCACGAACTCGGGCCGGAAGCCAAGCTTGCGCCCCAGCCGCGGGTGCAGCGTCTTGAGCACATGCTTGTCGATGTTGTAGGCCAGCAGTCCCGCGGCCACCGCCAGGCGCGGGCCGCTCCAGCGCGGGATATGCGCCACGCCGATGCGGATCTCGGGCGCCTGCTGCAAGTGCGCCAGGCGGCCGTCGGCAAAGATCGTCAGCAGGGCGGTGCGGTAGATGCCGTAGTGGGGGAACACGCGCTCGTTGCGCAGCAGGTTGCCCCAGTAGGCATTGCGGCGGTTGCGGGACAGCACCTCGCGGTAGTAGTCCATGGTCTGGTGCGAGTCGTGCGCATAGACCATGCATGCGGTGGCCGCGCCGGCGGAAATGGCCGCGATCACGCGCGGCCGCAGCTGCAGTTCGGGCGCGACCGTGTCCCACCAGCCCGCCTGCCACCAGCAGCGGTTGCCGCCGCCGGCAAAGACGACCTGGTCGAAGGGACTGGCGGGATTGGCGCCGGCGCTGGCCAACATCAGAGCAGCGCGTAGGTGGTGGTGGCCTGCACCGCCAGCTTGCCGTCGGTGCCGGTCAGCTCGATCTCGCCGAACACCACGGTCTTGCCCAGGCGCAGCACGTTGGCGCGCACCAGCACGTCGCCGTCGATCACGGGACGCATGAAGTTGGTGGTGATCGAGACCGTGGTCATCGGGCGGAAGCCGTCGAGCGCACTTGCGACGGCGACGATCATGGCGGTGTCGGCCGCCGACATCAGCACCTGCCCGCAGACCACGCCACCCGCGTGGCGAAATGATTCGTTGAAAGGCAGGCGCAGCGTTACGCCGTTTGCATCGACGGCTTCGGCACGCAGGCCCAGCTGGCGCACCCACGGCGCCAGCACGCGCTCCAGCGTGGCGTCGATGTCGGCAAGCGCAAGTTGCGGTGAGGCTTCAGACATGGCGGTCCTCGTTCTTGTATCCATGTTCCATGGCCGCGCCCGTGGCCGGCCCGTGGCGGACCGCTACGCTGTCTCCCCCGGCGCGACGCGATGCTTCAGGCAATGATACAGGGGGCCGGTGGCAAGCACCACGAAGGCCATCCGGATCACATGGAAGGCCGTCACCAGCGGCACGCCCAGCTCCAGCACCTTGGCGGTGATGCACATCTCGGCAATGCCGCCGGGCGTGGTGGCCAGGATCATGGTGGCCGGGTGCGCGCCTGACAACGCCGCCAGCGCCCAGCCGAACAGCGCCGACACCACCAGCGCCAGCACGGTGTACAGGGCCACGCCCGACAGGAAGCGCGGCGCGGTGTGCAGGAACTCGCGCGAGAAGCGCACGCCCAGCGACACGCCGATCAGCAGCTGGCCGGCGCGGCTCATCCAGGTCGGGATCGCCGACAGCTCGATGCCCGATGCCGTCAGCACGGCGGCCGCCAGCAGCGTGCCGATCACGAACGGATTGGGCATGTTCAGGCGCCTGACCAGCAGCGCCACGCTTAGCGTGATCGCCACCAGCGCCAGCAGGCCCGCCGCGCTGACCACGCGCGGGCCGGGGATATACGTGTCGAGCCCATGGATGCCGCCGTACTGGAAGATCGCCGGCACCGTCACCACCACCATCAGCACCCGCAGCGAATGCGCCGCCGCAACCTGGTCGATGCGCGCGCCATTGCGCTCGGCCAGGTTGGCCATCTCGGAAGCGCCGCCGATGGCGGTGGAAAAATAGGCGGTCTTGAACGCGACGCCCGTGGTCCCGCGCAGCATCAGCGCGCCGCCCGCGCCCATCGCCAGCGCGAACAGCGAGCCGGCGACGATGTACGGCAGGAACTCCACCAGCCGCGCCACCACGTCCGGCGTGAAATACAGCCCGAGCGATGCGCCGATCACCCACTGCCCGGCATTGCGCGCCTGCGATGGCGCGCGCAGGTCGGCGCCCCACATGCGCGCCGAGGCCACGGCCAGCAGCGGGCCGATCATCCACGGCAGTGGGGTATGCAGGACGGTGCAGAGCAGGGCGGCGGCCAGCCCGAGTGCCAGCGTGGGCACCGCGGACAGCCAGCGGTTGGCGGCAAGACGCATCGGACAGCGGCCTGGCGCGGGGGGCACCGGCGCTTGTTGTTGGTTGTTTTAAGGGGATGGAAATGCAAAGGGCCCGCACGCCATGGCGCCGGGCCCCGGAGAGACTACCGCATGCTAACGTGTATCACGCCGCGTTGTCAGCCTGCGCGTGCGCCGAGCCGCGCGCCGCGTGCCAGCGCAACAGGCGCGGGATCACCACCACCGCCACGGTCATCGCCAGGATGGTGGCCGAGATCGGCTGCTTGATGAACAGGCTCCAGTCGCCCTGGCCGATCGACAGCGCATTGCGCAGCTGCTTCTCGGCCATCGGCCCCAGGATCATGCCGACGATCACCGGCGCGGTCGGGAAGTCGAAGCGGCGCATCACCATGCCGAGCAGGCCGACCACGAACAGCAGCAGCAGGTCGAACCACGACTGGCGGATGCCGTACGCGCCCAGGCCGGCGAAGATCAGGATGCCGCCATACAGCAGCGGCGTGGGCACGCGCAGCATGCGCACCCACAGGCCGATCGCCGGCAGGTTCAGCACCAGCAGCATGACGTTGCCGATATACAGCGACGCCAGCAGGCCCCACACCAGGTCGCCCGAGGTCTGGAACAGCATCGGGCCCGGTTGCAGGTTGTAGTTCTGGAACGCGGCCAGCAGGATCGCGGTGGTGTTCGAGGTGGGGATGCCCAGCGTCAGCAGCGGGGCCAGCGTCGCGGTCACCGCCGAGTTGTTGGCCGCTTCCGGGCCGGCCACGCCTTCGATCGCGCCGACCTTGCCAAACTCTTCCTTGTGGTCCGACAGCTTCTTCTCGGTCGCGTACGACAGGAAGGTCGGGATTTCTGCGCCGCCCGCGGGAATCAGGCCGAACGGGAAGCCGATGAACGTGCCGCGGATCCACGCCGGCAGCGAACGCTTCCAGTCCGACTTGTTCATGTGGACCGAGCTGAGCTTGTTGAAGGTGCCGTCCGGCTGCGGGAAGAACGCATTGAACAGCGCTTCGCCCACGGCGAAGAGGCCAACGGCCACCACCACGATGTCGATGCCGTCGTACAGCTCCTGCACGTTCATCGAGTAGCGCGTCTGGCCCGACAGCGAATCCATGCCGATCAGGCCGATGCCCAGGCCCAGGAACAGCGCCGTCATGCCGCGCAGCAACGACGATCCCAGCACCGCGGAGACCGTGGTGAAGGCCAGCAACATGATCATGAAGTACTCGCCGGGACCAAACTGCAGCGCCACGTCGGCCGCCACCGGCGCGAACAGCGACAGCATCACGGTAGCGATGGTGCCGGCCACGAATGAGCCGATTGCCGCGGTCGCCAGCGCCGGGCCGGCGCGGCCGCTTTTTGCCATCAGGTTGCCTTCCATGGCCGTGACCATGGTGGAAGACTCGCCCGGCGTGTTCATCAGGATCGACGTGGTCGAGCCGCCGTACATCGCGCCGTAGTAGATGCCGGCGAACATGATCAGCGCGGCGGTGGGTTCGACCTTGGCGGTCAGAGGCAGCAGCATGGCCACCGTCAGCGCGGGGCCGATGCCCGGCAGCACGCCGATGGCGGTGCCGAGGAAGCAGCCTACCAGCGCCCACATCAGGTTGATCGGCGTGATCGCGACGGCAAAGCCGTGCATCAGCATGTTCAGGGTTTCCATTCGAAGACTCCTTGCTGGACGGGCGGGCTCAGAAGCCGGCGATGGGGAGCAGCGGCAGGTTGATGCCGAGCAGGAATTCAAACAGCGCCCACATCGGCACCGTGATGCACAGGCCCACGATCAGGTCGCGCACGATGCGGCGGCTGCCGTAGCCGCGCGCCACGCACACCATCAGCAGCGTGGAAGAGAACACGAAGCCGAGCGTGCCGATCAGCGCCATGTTCAGCACCAGGCCGGCGGCCACCCACAGGAAGCCGCCGAAGTTGTGCGGTGCGCTGGGCAGCTCGGCATCTTCCTCCGGCATGTTGCGGAAGCCGCCGCGCACGCCCTGCCACGTCAGCAGCGCGCCGCACACGGCCAGCCCGACGGCCACCAGCGTAGGCACGAAGCGCGGCGACAGGCCGGCATAGCCTTCCTCGCCGGTGATGCCGGCCAGGCCGAGAAAGAAGAACAGCGAAAGCGCCAGGACGGCAACGCCGATGGCAACGTGCGAGGGTTTCATGGAGACTCCTTGGCCTTTGTCGCCAGCGAGGGGGCTGGCGTCCGCGACGCTGGCTTAGCTGACTTAGCTGACCTTGCGGCCCGCGCGGCAATGAGGCCCGGCGACATATGGTTGTTGTCTTCGGTATCGCAGGTGGACACCGGGCCCCATGCCGTTTTCCTGCCGCCGGGATCAGCCGGCGGTGTTGGCAGGCACGACAGGTAAAGCGGTTTGATGCGGTAGAGCGGGGTGGTTCAGGGGCCGCGCCGGGTTGGCGCGGCAGCGGGCTTTACTTGGCGACGCCCAGCTCGCGCAGCGTGCCGCCCAGGCGGGTGGATTCGCTGTCGACGAACTTGCCGAACTCATCGCCGGTCAGCAGGAACGGCGTCCAGTCGTTCTTCTGCAGCGTGTCCTTCCAGGCCTTGCTCTCGGTGGCCTTGACCACTGCGTCGATCATGGCCTTGCGCTGCTCGGGCGTGGTGCCGGGCGCGCCATACACGCCGCGCCAGTTGTAGATCTCGACGTTGACGCCTTGCTCCTTCAGCGTCGGGATATCGGCGGTACGGTCCTTGGAGGTCACCGCCAGCGCGCGCATCTTGCCGCTCTTGATGAAGGGCAGGAACTCCGACACGCCGGCAATACCGACCGTCACGTGGCCGCCCATGATCGAGGCCGAGGCTTCGCCGCCGCCCTGGAACGGCACGTAGTTGATCTTCTTGGGATCGACGCCGCTTTCCTTGGCGACCAGGCCGGCCAGGATATGGTCGATCGAACCCTTGGAGCCGCCGCCCCAGCTGACGCTGCCCGGGTTGGCCTTGAGCTGCGTGGTCAGGTCCTTGATCGACTTGATCGGCGAGCTGGCCGGCACGGTGATGACCATGGTGTCGGCGAACAGGCGCGCGATCGGCGTGGCGTTCTTCAGCGTGACCGGCGGCTTGTTGGTCTCGATCGCGCCGACCATCACGGCGCCCACCACCATCAGCGCGTTGGGATTGCCCTTGTCGGTGTTGACGAACTGCGTCAGCGCAATGGTGCCGCCTGCGCCGCCCTTGTTGTCGTACGAAGCGGTCTTGGCCTGGCCCGCGGCAATCATCGCGGCGCCCAGCGAGCGGCCGGTCTGGTCATAGCCGCCGCCGGGGTTGGCGCCGATCATGACCTTGACGCTGTCCAGCGCGTAGGCGGGCGCGGCAACGACGGTGGCGGCAACGGCAGCCGATGCCAGCGCGGCATGGGCGAAGCGGGAAATCGAACGGCGCATAGCGGTCTCCTTGGTAGTAGTACCGGTGATCGCTTGCCAGTTACTGGCAACCGCGATCCGACCCGGGGGTTCCGGCAGCCTCTGCATTGCCGGGGACGGGGACACGGCCTGGCGGCGGCGCGCGTGGCGCTGCCGGGGTTGTCTCCTGTCCGGCGCGGCGGGGCGTGGCCGGGACTGTTCTTGGATTTTTGGTGAATCAGACTGGGTTAGCAGTCATGGGGCGGATTCTAGGCGGGGGAAACTGTCAAAAGGCTGTCAAAAGCGGAGGGAAGGGGTTGGGGTTTACGTGGATGGTTTGGGATTGGCGTGTGGGCGGGCGGGACTTCGTGGTGGCGCCGGCCCTGCAATAGCCAGATAGCGCTCACCCCGCCGGCTTCGCCTCCAGGCAAGGATCCTTGCGCGCCACCGCCGGCACCACCACCGCCATGTCGAACTCGCCGTGCGCCGCCGCGCTCTCCACATAGCCCACGCTGACGACCTTCCCTGCCTCGCCGGAAAGCCAGCGCGGCACACCCACATCGCGCCGCACGTGCCCGTTGCCGGCGATCAGCACCGCCCCACGCTGCGCGTAAGGCCGCAACGCCTGCGCCATCACCGCGTCGCGCGCGGCCTGTGCCGCCAGCATGCCGGGCAGCATCGCCTTGGGGAAATTGCCGCAGTGGCCGCGATCGAGCACTGCGGTCTGCGCCGCCACCATGTCAGGAGGCAGCGCTCCGGTCAGGCCGAGGGTCTGCCGCTCGTCCGCAGAAAACAGCCCGTCCAGGCCGCCGCGAACGATCTTGCCCGCATCCGCGCGCGACAGGTTGGCCGCGACCAGAGGCAGGTCGTACTGCAGCGCCAGCGCCACCACCGGCCGGTAAAACGGCCACTGCCAGGCGCGGCCGCCGGCCTGCGCGATCAGGTAGTCGGCATCCTTCGGCCGCTCGCGGCGGGCGCGGTCGATATCGGACTGCCGTTCGCGGTCGAACTGCTCCATGGCGATGGCCGGACGCCAGCCCCGCTCGAGCGCGCGCGTCAGCGCGGCCAGCCGCTGCTGCTGTCCGGCGGCATTGTCATGGACCTCGCCCAGCAGCACGTAGGGCTTGCCGGCAAAGCTGTCGCTGACGGTAGCCGGCGAGGGTCCCGAGGCAGCACAGCCGGCGGTCAGCAAGGCAAGCGTTGCGGCCAGCAGGGTCGGAACGCGCAAGCGGAATGACATCACGCGGCTTCCTTTATCTTGTTTCGCTCATCGGGACGGACCCGGCTAACGCACTCAGTGCTGCCGCACCGTCTCCCCAGGCACCTTCTCCGGCAGCTTGTTGCCTTCCGAATCGATCTGCAGCGGCCCCGTACCCGAGAACTTGTCGAGCGCCAGGTAGATCACCGGCGTGATGAACAGCGTGATCACCTGCGAGAACAGCAGCCCGCCGACCACCGCCAGGCCCAGCGGCTGGCGCAGCTCGGCACCGGCGCCGAGGCCCAGCGCCAGCGGCAGCGCGCCCATCACCGCGGCGAAGGTGGTCATCATGATCGGACGGAAACGCAGCAGGCACGCCTGCCGGATTGCCCTGGCCGGCATCATGCCTTGCTCGCGCTGCGCCGCCAGCGCGAAGTCGATCATCATGATCGCGTTCTTCTTGACGATGCCGATCAGCATCAGCACGCCGATGACAGCGATCAGGGACAGCTCGACATTGAAGACAAAGAGCGTCAGCAGCGCGCCGACCGCCGCCGAAGGCAGGCCCGCCAGGATGGTCAGCGGATGGATGTAGCTTTCGTACAGCACGCCCAGCAGCGTGTAGATCACCGCGATGGCCGCCACCAGCAGCACGATCTGCGTGGCCTGCGATGACTGGAACACCGCCGCGTCGCCGCCCCAGCTGGTGAAGATGGAGGTCGGCATCGCGATCTCCTGCTTGTAGCGGTCGATACGCGCCGACGCGTCGCCCAGCGCCGCGCCCGGTGCCAGGTTGAACGACACCGTTACCGACGGCAGCTGCCCCTGGTGGTTCACTGCGATCGGGCCGACGCGGCGCTCGGTGGTGGCAAAGGCTGACAGCGGCACCATCTGGCCGGTCTTGCTACGCACGTAGAGCTTGGCGAACGCGGTCTCGTCGACGCGGTCGATGTCGGCCGCCTGCAGAATCACGTAGTAGTTGTCGATCGGCGTGTAGATGGTCGACACCTGCCGCTCGCCGAACGCCGAATACAGCGCGGTGCGCACGTCCTGCATCTGCACGCCGAGCGCGTTGGCCTTGTCGCGGTCGATCGACAGGTGCGCCTCCAGGCCCGACTGCTGCGAGTCGCTGGTGACGTCGCGGAACAGGCTGTCGGCGCGCATCTTGGCCATCAGCTTGTCGGAGTAGTCCTGCAGCTGGCCGGCCTTCACGCTCTGCAGCGTGTACTGGTAGCGGCTCTTGCTCTGGCGCCCGCCCAGCTGCAGGTTCTGCACCGGCGCGAAATACACCGCCAGGCCGGGCACGCCGGCCACGTCGCGGCGCAGGGACTCGATCACCCTGGGCATGGGGTCACGCTCGCCGCGCGGCTTGAGCTCGACGAACATGCGGCCGGTGTTGATGGCCGGCGACGGTCCACCGCCAATGGCCACCACGATACTCTTGACCGCGGGGTTGGCGCGCATGCGCTCGGCCGCATCGCGCAGGCGTTCGGACATGGCGTCGAAGGAAATGTCCTGGGGGCCTTCGGCATTGACGCGGATCTGGCCGATGTCCTCCTCCCGGAAGAAACCCTTGGGGATCGTGACGAACAGCACCGCGGTCAGCACGAAGGTCAGACCCGCGGCCACCAGCACGGTGCGCCGGTGTGCCAGGCACCAGTCCAGCCCGCGCGCATAGCGGTGCAGCGTGAACTCGAACAGGTTCTCGAACCACTGCGTGGAGCGCATGCCCAGGGTCTGCTTCTGTGGCACGGCAGGCTGCGCGATCGCGTGGTCGCCATAGGCGTGGTGCGACTCGTCGACCGGCACGTTCTCGGCCGACAGGAAGCGCGCGCACAGCATCGGGATCAGCGTTAGCGACACCGCTGCAGACACCAGGATCGCCAGCGACACCACCGCGGCGAATTCATGGAACAGCAGCCCGATCACGCCCGGCATGAAGAAGATCGGGATAAACACGGCCACCAGCGAGATCGAGATCGACATGATGGTGAAGCCCATCTCGCGCGAGCCCACCAGCGCGGCCTTCAGTGGCGGCACGCCTTCCTCGATATGGCGCACGATGTTCTCGAGCATGACGATGGCATCGTCGACCACCAGGCCCACGGCCAGCGTGATGGCCAGCAGCGATACGTTGTCCAGGCTGTAGCCGAACGCCTTCATCAGCGCCACCGTGCCGATCAGCGAGATCGGCAGCGACACGGTGGGGATCAGCGTGGCGGCGGCGCGGCGCAGGAACAGGAAGATCACCATCACCACCAGCGCCACCGTCAGCGCCAGCGTGAACTGCACGTCGTGGATCGATTCGCGGATGGAGCGCGAGCGGTCGTTGACCACCGCCACGTTGACCGAGCCCGGCATCTGCTCGATCAGGCGGGGCAGGGCGCCCTTGATCGCATCGACCACCGCCACGGTGTTGGCGTCAGGCTGGCGCAGCACGGCCAGCACGATCGAGCGCTCGTTGTTGAGCCAGCTGCCGGTCTTGATGGTCTCGACGCTGTCCTCGACCTCGGCCACGTCGGACAGCCGCACCAGTGCGCCATTGGGCTGGCTGGCGACGATGATGTTGCGGAAGGCATCCGCATTGGTCAGCTGCCGGTTGGCCTGGATGGTCAGGGTCTGGCGCGCGCTGTCGAGCGTGCCCACGGGCGTATTGGCGTTGGCGCGGTTCAGCGCCGTGGCCAGCTCGTCCAGCGTCAGGCCGCGCGCGGCGAGCGCAGCGGGGTGCGCACGCACGCGCACGGCAAAGCGCTTCTGACCGAAGACCTGCACCTGCGCCACGCCCGGCAGCGTGGCCAGCGTGGGCGAGATCAGGTTGTCGCCGAAGGCATTCAGGTCCGCCAGGCTCATTGCCGGCGAGTTGATCGCCAGCAGCAGCACCGGCGCGTCGGCCGGGTTGACCTTGCGGTATGACGGCGGCGTCGTCATCTCGATTGGCAACGAACGCTGCGCGCGGAACAGGGCCGCCTGCACGTCCACGGCCGCGTCGTCGATGTTGCGGTCGTTGTTGAACTCGATGGTGATGCTGGAGTTGCCGAGCGTGTTCGACGAGCTGATCACCGACACGCCGGGGATGGTCGCGAACTGCTTTTCCAGCTGCGTCGCCACCGACGCCGCCATGGTTTCCGGGCTCGCGCCCGGCAGTGTCGCGGTGACCTGGATCACCGGCGAGTTGAAGCTGGGCAGCGCGGCGATCGGGATGGTCGGGTACAGCACGATGCCGGTGACGATCACCGCGAGGCACAGCAGCACCGTCATCACCGGACGGCGGATGCAGAGTTCGGACAGCGTCATGGCTCAGTGCCCCGCGGCGGCGTTGGCGGTATTCGCGGGGCGTGCGGCGGCCGCACCGGAGGCGGCGCCGGCCGGCGCCTCGCGCACCAGCGCGCCCGGGCGCAGGTTCTGCGTACCTTCCACGACGACGCGGGCGCCGGGCTGCACGCCTTCCACCACGGCCGCGGCGGCAGTGGTGGTGATCACCTGCACCGGCACGCGCGCGACCTTGCTGTCGGGCTGCACCACATAGACAAAGCGGCCTTCGGGGCCGGTCACCACCGCCTGCGGCGGCACCGACAACGCACCCTTGAGCGTCTGCACCACCGCGCTGACGTTGGCGTAGGTGCCCGGCCAGAGCCGCTGCTCTTCGTTGTCGAACTGGGCCTTGACGCGGATGGTGCCGTACTGCGGGTCGACCGTGTTATCCACGAAGGTGATCTTGCCGGTCACCGGGGTCTTGCTGCCGTCATTGGGCTGGGCCGTGACCTGTACCGGACCGGCCTGCAGCGCCTCGCGCAGCGCCGCCAGCTGCCGCTCGGGCAGGCTGAAGGTCACGGCGATCGGCTGCACCTGCGCGATGGTAACCATCGGCACGGCGCCGCTGGGCAGCACCAGCGAGCCCGGGAAGGCGTTGATCACGCCGGTGCGGCCGCTGATGGTGGCGCGGATCGAGCCATAGCTGATCGCCACGCGGCCGGCCTCGATGGCGGCCTGGTCGGCGCGCACGGTGGCTTCGAAGCCGTCCACCTTGGCCTGCGCGGTATCGACCGCGCTCCTGGAAATGAAGTTGCGCTCGAGCAGTTCCTTGCTGCGCGCCAGCGTGCGGTGGGCGTCGGCCAGGTCGGCCTGGTCCTTCAGCAGCTGCGCCCGGGCCTTGGCCAGATTGGCCTCGTCCATGCGCGTGTCGAGCGAGAACAGCAGGTCGCCCGGCTTGACCGTCTGGCCTTCCCTGATATGGACCGTGCGCACGGTGCTCGACACCTGCGGCCGCACCTCGACCGTGGACAACGCGGTGACGTTGCCATTGGCCGTGACCTGCAGCGGCACGTCACCCTGCTGCACCGGCGCTGTGGTCACCACCACCGCGGCGGGCGGCTTGGGCGCCGGCTTGGGCGCCAGCCACGTGCGCCAGGCAAACCAGCCCAGCCCGGCCAGCACCAGCACTGCTGTGATCCATACCCACGGCGATACCCGGCCGCGCCCGGTCCCGGCGGCCGCACTCCAGTTACTGTCGACGAAGCCCTTGGGCTGGTCGATCCTGTCAGTTTTCATGTTCTCTGTGGACCCTCTGCACCGCGTCTTGCGCCACTCCCCGTGATCCGCGCCGGCTTGTTGTGATCGAATGTTGCCGGCACGTGTTGCGCAAAGACTCTACTAGTACCGCGCTTCGCCCGCCGGAGCCAGCGTCGCGTATTACAGTCCATTACAGGGGTGTAAGGGTCTCGTGACGGCAGGCGCTGGCACACGCGCACCGGGCCACGGAAAAAGCCGGATGTGAATTAGGCGGGGCGCTTGTATTGTTAGACAAACATTATCAGAAAAGCTGCCGCCTGCTGTCACGGCGCCACTGGTTGACGCTGTCGACCGACAGTTCACGTGGCCCCGGCTGCACAATGATCGCATCACCTGCGCGGACCTGGCCGGTAACCACCACGCTCAGGTAGACACCCGAATACCCGCTCTGCACCATGTCGCGCACCGCATGGCGGTAGCCGAGTGCGGCATTGAATTTGTAGCAGGGCCGGCGCGGCGCCTCCACCCGCAGCAGCGCCGTCCCGGCGCGCACCAGGTCGCCGATCCACAGGTCGGACTCCAGCAGGCCTTCCATGCTCAGGTTCTCGCCCAACGCGCCGAACGGCAGCGGCTGGCCCGCTTCGGGCTGCCCGCAGGCGCGCCGGCGCGCATTCCACCAGGGGTAGTGCTCGGACGGATAGGCATAGACCGCCTTGTCGCGGCCGCCGTGGACGGCCAGGTCGGCCTGCTCGTCGCCGGCCAGGCCCTGCGGGCGCACCTGCACCGGGAGCGGATGCAGCAGGGTGCTGACGGCATGCTTGCGGATGCCGGACAGCACCACCGCCTCGGTGCCGGCGCCGGCCACGACCAGCGGGATCGCCTTGCCAAGGCTCACGGCCAGCACGCGTGCATTGCCTTGCCAGCGTCTGGATTCGATCACATGCGCCCCCGCTAGGTGGTTGTGGAAAGGAATGTGGATAAGCTGCGGATATCCCTGAGGATAAGGGGGCGGATAAGGCTGTGGACAAGTGCTTGGTGCGGTGCCTCACAAGACGCCGCGGGCACGGCGAGGCAGGCGCGCCCCCGGCGGATATGATGCCCCGGGGGCGTGGCTTCAGCCGGCGTTGGGAGCCTGCTGCGGGGCCTGCGGGCGCTGCCACTGGCATCCCAGCGAGCGAGCGCGCTGCGACACCGCCAGCGCCGCCAGCATCAGCACCGCGGCGCCCCAGTGCAGCGAATCAACCCCGGCCAGGGTATAGATGCCGGCGCCGGCCATCGCGCCGGCCGCCTGCCCGAGGTAGATCGACGAAGAATTCAGCGAGATGGAGGCAGAGGCCCGCTCCGGCGCCAGCAGCACCAGCCGCGCCTGCTGCGCGCAGTTGGTGGCAAACCCGCCCAGCCCCCACAGCATGAACAGCAGCACCAGCGCCACGCCGCCCAGGCCAGCCAGCGGCCACAGCACCATGGCGGTGACCGAGGTCAGCAGGGCCACCTGCACGATCCGGCTGGGCGTGACGCGGTCCATGCGCGACGCGGCCAGCGCATTGCCGAGCACGCCGCAGGCGCCATAGGCCAGGAACATCAGGCTGAGCGCGCCGCCGCTGATGCCGTAGACATCGCGCATCAGCGGCGCGACATAGGTAAACATGGTGAACATGCCGGCCGACGACACCATGGTGGTCAGCACCACCAGCATGACCGGCTTGTGGCGCAGCACTGCGGCCCAGGCCTCGCGTCCCACCGGCGCCACGTACAGCCCGCGCGGCAGCGCCCGCCACACCGCGGCCGACACCAGCAGCGCCAGACCGCCCACCAGCCCCATGCTGACGCGCCAGCCCAGCGTCGTCGATATCCAGGTGCCCAGCGGCACGCCCACCACGCTGGCGACGCTCCAGCCCAGGAAGACAAAGCTGATGGCACGGCCGCGCGTCTGTGCATTGACCAGCAGCGGCAACGTCGCCGCGGTCTGCGGCGTGTAAATGGCGGCGCCGATCGCGGTCAGGAAGCGGATGACCATCAGCGCCGCGAAGCTGGGGGCAAAGGCGGCCGCGAGGTGCATCACCGCATAGACCAGCAGCGACCCCGCCAGCAGCAGCCGGCGGTCGATGCGCGAGCCCAGCGTGGCGAACAGCGGCGCGCCGACGCAGGTGGCCAGCGCGAACACCGAAATCAGCTGCCCGGCACTGGCCGCACCCAGCCCGAAATCCCCGGCAATGTCGTTCAACATGCCGGTCACGATCATCGCGCCGGTGCCGATGACGAAATTGCCGACGCAGAGCGTCACGAGCCTGGGATCCATGCCGGCCTTGGGAAGAGGGGGTGCGCGCGGGCGCCTGTTGTTGTCGGGGCTGCCGCCAGGGCCATTGCGGCCGGCGGTTAGGGAAGTCCCGAGTGTAGCGGGATTGGGGGATTCGCGTTGACGAGGCAAGCGGCCGTGGCCGCAGCCCGCGTCATAGGAAGCAGGCCCCCCTTTTCGTCGGCCCGGAAAGGGGAGCCGACCGTGCGCCTCAGCGCGACAGCGCCGGCGTCAACGCCTTGGGATTGACGATGCAGTCGTGGTTGCCGCCCAGCACATCCAGGATGTTCTGGAACGCCGTGCGGAAGTACAGCTCATAGCTGTCGCGCTCGACATAGCCCAGGTGTGGCGTGCAGATGCAGTTTTCCATGCGCAGCAGCGCGTGCCCTTGCAGGATCGGCTCGGATTCGAACACGTCGACCGCCGCCATGCCCGGGCGGCCGCGGTTGAGCGCGGTGACCAGCGCGTTCTCTTCCAGCAGCTCGGCGCGGCTGGTATTGACGAACAGCGCGGTGGGCTTCATCCGCGTCAGGTCGGTCAGCTTGACGATGCCGCGGGTGTCGTCGTTGAGCCGCAGGTGCAGCGACAAGACGTCGCTGTCGGCAAAGAACTGGTCCTTGGTAGAGGCCACGTCCAGGCCGTCGGCGCGCGCCGCCTCCAGCGAGGCCTCGCGGCCCCACACCATCACCCGCATGCCGAAGGCCTTGCCATAGCCGGCCAGCAGGCGGCCGATCTTGCCGTAGCCCCAGATGCCCAGCGTCTGGCCGCGCAGCACCTGGCCCAGCCCGAAGTTGGGCGGCATGGTGGTCGATTTCAGGCCCGATTGCTGCCACGCGCCGTGCTTGAGGCTGGCCACGTACTGCGGAATGCGCCGCTGCGCGGCCATGATCAGCGCCCAGGTCAGTTCGGCCGGGGCCACCGGCGAGCCGACGCCTTCCAGCACCGCCACGCCGCGATCGGTGGCGGCATCCAGGTCGATATGGCCGCCCGGACCGGCGCCGACCTTGCCGGTCTGGCTGATCAGCTTCAGTTTGGGCAGTTTTTCCAGCAATTGCCGGGTGATACGGGTACGTTCGCGGATCAGCACCACGGCTTCCACGTCCGACAGGCGCGCGGCCAGCTGGCCCACGCCCTTGACGGTGTTGTTGAACACCTTGACGTCGTGCCCCTCCAGCAGGCTGAAGCACGGCAGCTTGCGCACGGAGTCCTGGTAATCGTCGAGTACGGCAATCTTCATCGGCAACTCTGGTTTGTCTTCCGGCGCTTGTGCCGGTTGGTGCGCGCGGCAACCGAGCCGCGCGCCGGCCAACAGTATTGTGGATAACCCGGCGTCGGCGCCAGCATGCCGGACCGCCGCGAGGTGAAACATCTCTTGCGAAACAATGGTGTCAATTGTTGCGCAGCAAAAAACAGGGGGGTGCGCCAGTGGTATCCTTGCCCGCTCCGGTGCCGCCGCGGATTGTCGGTCGAGCCTTTCTCCCGACACGCGGACGCCGCCGGACAAAGCCCGCCCGGCGCGCGCAGCTACCCCTGCGCGGGCGAAGCGCAACTTTAGCGCAGCCGCAGGGACCGCCGCGACCTTTTGCACAACACGGGCCGCCGCGGAGTTGTAACGGGATGTGACGATCGGGACATGACGACCCCTATGCCGCGATCCGCGAATTCCGTCCACCGCGCGAGCAGCGGAAAAACCGCCCCGCCGGCCAGGCTTTGCAAGGTTTCCTTCCCTTCCCTCCCTTTACAAACCTGGAGTTGCAGTATGAACCACCCCACGATGCAAGGCATGGCGCCAGTGAATGCTCCGGCCTGGGTCAAGCACCCCAAGCTGGTTGCCTGGGTCGCCGAAATCGCCGCGTTGACCAAGCCCGACAATATCTACTGGTGCGACGGTTCGCAGGAAGAATACGACCGCCTGTGCGAGCAGATGGTCGCCGCCGGCACGATGAAGCGATTGAACCCGGCCAAGCGCAAGAACTCCTTCCTGGCGCTGTCGGATCCGTCGGACGTGGCCCGCGTCGAGGACCGCACCTTTATTTGCTCCGACAAGCAGGAAGATGCCGGCCCCACCAACAACTGGACCGCCCCGGCCGAGATGCGCCAGACGCTGAACGGCCTGTTCGACGGCTGCATGCGCGGCCGCACGCTCTACGTGGTGCCGTTCTCGATGGGCCCGCTGGGCTCGCCGATCGCGCATATCGGCGTGCAGCTGTCGGATTCGCCGTACGTGGCGGTCAACATGCGCATCATGACGCGCATGGGCCGTGCCGTATTTGACGTGCTGGGCAGCGACGGCGAGTTCGTGCCGTGCGTGCACACCGTCGGCAAGCCGCTCGCCGCCGGCGAGAAGGACGTGCCGTGGCCGTGCAACCCGACCAAGTACATCGTCCATTTCCCGGAAACGCGCGAGATCTGGTCGTTCGGCTCTGGCTACGGCGGCAACGCGCTGCTGGGCAAGAAGTGCTTCGCGCTGCGTATCGCGTCGACCATGGGCCGCGACGAAGGCTGGCTGGCCGAGCACATGCTGATCCTGGGCGTGACCTCGCCCGAAGGCAAGCAGTACCACGTCGCCGCCGCGTTCCCGTCGGCCTGCGGCAAGACCAACTTCGCGATGCTGATCCCGCCCAAGACCTTTGAGGGCTGGAAGGTCACCACGATCGGCGACGACATCGCCTGGATCAAGCCGGGCAAGGATGGCCGCCTGTACGCGATCAACCCGGAAGCCGGCTACTTCGGCGTGGCCCCGGGCACCAGCGAAAAGACCAATTACAACGCGATGGCGACGCTGAAGGAAAACGTCATCTTCACCAACGTGGCGCTGACCGACGACGGCGACGTGTGGTGGGAAGGCATGACCAAGGAAGCGCCGGCGCACCTGGTCGACTGGCAGGGCAAGGACTGGACCCCTGAGATCGCCAAGGCCACCGGCGCCAAGGCCGCGCACCCGAACGCCCGCTTCACGGCACCGGCCTCTCAGTGCCCGTCGATCGACGAGAACTGGGACAACCCGGCGGGCGTACCCATTGATGCGTTCATCTTCGGCGGCCGCCGTTCGACCACGGTGCCGCTGGTGACCGAGGCGCGCAACTGGACCGAAGGCGTGTACATGGCTGCCACCATGGGTTCGGAAACCACTGCCGCGGCCGCGGGCCAGCAGGGTGTGGTGCGTCGTGACCCGTTTGCGATGCTGCCGTTCTGTGGCTACAACATGAGCGATTACTTTGGCCACTGGCTGGAGCTGGGCAAGAAGCTGGAGGCCTCGGGTGCCAGGCTGCCGAAGATCTACTGCGTGAACTGGTTCCGCAAGGATGCCGACGGCAACTTCGTGTGGCCGGGCTTTGGCGAGAACATGCGGGTGCTGTCGTGGATGATTGACCGCGTCGAAGGCAAGGGGCAGGGCGGCGAGCACGTGTTTGGCACGACGCCGCGGTATGAAGATCTGAACTGGAACGGCGTGGAGTTTTCGCCCGCGCAGTTCGAACAGGTGACCTCGATCGACCGCGATGCCTGGCAGGCGGAACTGGCGCTGCACGATGCGCTGTTCACACAGCTGAATCACCGTCTGCCGCAGGCGCTGGCGGAAACGCGCGTGGCGCTGGGCAAGCGGCTGGAGGGCTAAGCCACTGCTGGTTTGCTCCCCTCTCCCCAGGAGGGGAGGGGGCAAACACCTTGCCAGGGCGAACTCGGGGGCTTGGGAGCACCCCAGAACCACTCTCCTTTTCGGTGTCTTGGGGGGCCCCGTCACCCGGCCTCGCTATTCCCCAGCGTCTCCACCGCATACTTCACCAACCCCGCGCGCCCCTCGATCCCCAGCTTGCGCTTCAGGTTGAGCCGGTGCGTCTCCACCGTGCGCACCGATACCCCCAGCTGCACGGCAATCTCTTTGTTGGCCATCCCGCGCCCGATGCATCCCAGGATGTCGCGTTCACGCCGGGTCAGCGCATCCAGCGGCCCCGGGCTCTGCTCTGCCATGCCGCGCGCGATGCGGGCGCTGTAGAACACGCGCCCGGCCAGCACCGACTGGATCGCCGCCATCAGCTCATCTGCCGGCGCGTCCTTCAGCACATAACCCCGCGCCCCAGCTCGAACCGCCTGCCGCACATATTCCAGGTTGTCGTGCATCGACACGATCAACACCGCCAGTTCCGGATACCGGTCATGCAGCGCCGCCGCCAGCGCAATCCCTCCCATGCCGCGCATGCCGATATCGGTGATCACCAGATCAGGCATATCAACCTCACCGGCACGCCCGAGCCAGGCAAGCGCGGCCTCGCCATCGTCGGCTTCCCCCACGACCCGCAGCCCCGGCTGCAACGCCAGATGCATCCGCATCCCGTCGCGCACCAGGGCATGGTCGTCGATCAGCAAGACGCGCGCCGGCGCCTTGGCATGGTTGGGTTCAAACGAAATATTCATGACTGGGAAGGTCCGGCGGAAACAGGATCATGTGGAACGGCGGCAACGCGAGGCGCTGCCTTGGCCAGCGGCAAGGACGCCACCAGCTCCGTACCGCCGATGCCGGAAACAATGCTGAACTGCCCACACAGCGCAGCAATGCGCTCGCCCAGATTGCGCAGCCCGATCCCGCGCTGCGGATCGACCTGCATGCGGGCCACATCGAAGCCGCTGCCGTCGTCGCGCACGGTCAGCCGCGTGGCATCGGCATCGAACGCCAGGGACACGCTGACGTTCCGGGCGTTCGCATGGCGTTCCACGTTGGTCAGCGCCTCCTGGGCGATACGGAACAGCGCTGTGGCCTGTTCGTCGGGCAACTCGCGCGGGGTGCCTGATTGCATCACGGAAATCTGGAACCGGCTGCCGCCTTGCATCTCGCGCGCCAGGTGCTGGAGCGCGGCAAAGAGACCCAGGTCATCCAGCAGCGCCGGGCGCAGGTTGCGCGCCACGCGCCGCACCTCATTGAAGACGGTGTCAAGCCGGTTCAGCGCCATGCCCAGCACCGGCGCCACCGCGGCGCCTTCGGTCGGGGCCAGCCGCAGCCGGTTGGTGGCGGTCTCCAGCACCAGCTTGGCCGACACCAGCAGCTGGCTGATGCCATCGTGCAATTCACGCGACAGCCGCGCGCGCTCCTCTTCCTGCGACTGCACCACGCGCTGCGCCAGCTGGCGCAGCTTGGCATCGGCCTCGCGGTGCTCGCTGATATTGAGCGCCAGGCCGCTGGCGGCGACCAGCAGGATGCTGACCGCCGCGATCACGCCGATCCACGCCATGGTCTCGCGGATGTCGGTCTCGGCGCGCGCATCGAGCTGGCGCAGCGTGCGCTCGACGTCATCCAGGTAGATGCCGGTGCCGAGCATCCAGCCCCACTCCGGCACCGCCACCACATAGCCAAGCTTGGGGGCAAGCTGCTGCGACGATGGCTTCTGCCACTGGTAGCGCACCGCGCCGCCGCCGTTCTTTGCTGCGGTGATCAGTTTCTGGATCGGCAGCGTGCCCTGCGTATCGCGCAGGGTCCACAGGTCCTTGCCGACCAGTTCGGGCTGGCGCGGGTGCATCAGGTTGCGGCCCTGCATGTCGTAAAGGAAGAAGTAGCCGTCGGGCCCGTAGTCGAGGCGGGCCAGTGCCTCCATCGCCGCCTGCCGCGTGGCCAGGTCGGCGCGGCCGGACCGCACCATCGGCGCGATCGCGCTCTGCGCCAGCTCTACGTAGTGGCGCAGCTCAGTCTCTTTGCTTTGCAGGTAGGCGGCTTCGACCAGCGCGCGCTCATGCTGCGCGAGCTGGGTCGCCTGGTTGCGCACGGCAAGCGCGATGCCCAGCATGGCCACCGCCAGGGGCGCCACCGCGAGCAACAGGATCTTCTGGCGGAGTTTCATACAAGACCGGGGGTAAACACCGATGCCGCGCAGGCGGCATGCCACCGTCGATTTGCGTAGTACTACGCAGAAGTGCTGCGTAGTTACGCGCTTGTGCGGGGTTTGGCGGGTGTCAATACTACACGCCGGACACGCAAGCCGCCCCAACAAGGCGCGCGCGTCCACGCAGCTGGTGCACCAGCCTACCCGGATGGTGCACCGCCTGCCTGCAAGACGAGATCCGGAAACGACACGAACCGGGCGAGCAGCAGCCAGATCCCAGGAGACACCCTCACCGCCGGATTGCCCCAGCTGCCCGCCCCGGCGCGCCCGCCGCCGACCCAGCCCGTTGCCAGTTGCCAGTCCTTCGCCGCCGCAGGCTTTCCAAATCCCGGTCTGAGGAGACCTTCACTATGAATCGCATCGGAGAACACCTGGTGTGGCTGGCCGTCGCCGTGCTCGGCGCGTTCGCCTTCGGCACCGTCGCGCTGGCGCGCGGCGAGGCCGTCAGCGCGCTGTGGATCGTGGTTGCCGCGCTCTGCATCTACCTGATCGCCTATCGCTACTACAGCCGCTTTATCGCCGACAAGGTGATGCAGCTTGACCCGAAACGCATGACGCCGGCCTGGCGCCACAACGACGGCCTGGACTACGTGCCGACCAACAAGGCGGTGCTGTTCGGCCACCATTTTGCCGCGATCGCCGGCGCCGGCCCGCTGGTGGGCCCCGTGCTGGCCGCGCAGATGGGTTACATGCCGGGCATGCTGTGGCTGCTGGCCGGCGTGGTGTTCGCCGGCGCGGTGCAGGACTTCATGGTGCTGTTCATCTCCACGCGCCGCGACGGCCGCTCGCTGGGCGACCTCGTCAAGTCCGAAATGGGCACGGTGCCGGGCCTGATCGCGCTGTTCGGCTGCTTCATGATCATGATCATCATCCTGGCGGTGCTGGCGCTGATCGTGGTAAAGGCGCTAGCCGACTCGCCGTGGGGCACCTTTACCGTGGCGGTGACCATTCCCATCGCCATTTTCATGGGCATCTATACGCGCTACATCCGCCCGGGCCGCATCGGCGAAGTGTCGGTGATCGGCTTCGTGCTGCTGATGATGGCGATCATGGGCGGCCAGTACGTGCATGAAAGCGCGACGCTGGCGCCGCTGTTCACCTACGACGGCAAGGCGCTGACCTGGATGCTGATCATCTACGGCTTCATCGCCGCCGTGCTGCCGGTGTGGCTGCTGCTGGCCCCGCGCGACTACCTGTCGACCTTCCTGAAGATCGGCACCATCATCGCGCTGGCGGTGGGCATCGTGATCGTGGCGCCGGAACTGAAGATGCCTGCCTTCACGCAGTTCGCCGAAGGCGGCGGTCCGGTGTGGTCGGGCAACCTGTTCCCGTTCCTGTTCATCACCATCGCCTGCGGCGCGGTGTCGGGCTTCCATGCGCTGATCTCGTCGGGCACCACGCCCAAGCTCCTGGAGAACGAGACCCACGCGCGCTTTATTGGCTACGGCGCGATGCTGGCCGAGTCCTTCGTCGCCATCATGGCGCTGGTGGCCGCCGCGGTGATCGAGCCGGGCGTGTACTTCGCCATGAACAGCCCGGCTGCCGTGATCGGCACCACGCCGGAAGCGGTGGCGCAGGCGGTCTCGACGTGGGGCTTCGTGATCACCCCTGACGTGCTGGTGCAGACCGCCAAGGACGTCGGCGAGAACACCATCATCTCGCGCGCCGGCGGCGCGCCGACGCTGGCCGTGGGCATCGCGCACATCCTGCACCAGGTGGTTGGCGGCCAGGCCATGATGGCGTTCTGGTACCACTTCGCCATCCTGTTCGAGGCACTGTTCATCCTGACCGCCGTCGACGCGGGCACCCGTGCCGGCCGCTTCATGCTGCAGGACCTGCTGGGCAGCTTCATCCCGTCGATGCGCAAGACCGACTCGCTGCCGGCCAACCTGATCGCCACCGGGTTGTGCGTGGCGGCCTGGGGCTACTTCCTGTACCAGGGCGTGGTCGATCCGCTCGGCGGCATCAACACGCTGTGGCCGTTGTTCGGCATCTCCAACCAGATGCTGGCCGCGGTGGCGCTGGTACTGGGCACCTGCGTGCTGGTCAAGATGAAGCGCGGCCAGTACGCCTGGGTCACCCTGCTGCCGACCATCTGGCTGCTGATCTGCACGCTGACCGCCGGCTGGCAGAAGCTGTTCCACGCCGACCCGAAGGTCAGCTTCCTGACCCATGCCGCCAAGTTCAGCGCCGCCATTGCCGAAGGCAAGGTGCTGGCCCCGGCCAAGTCGATGGAGCAGATGCACCGTATCGTCTTTAACGATTACCTGGACGCCGGCCTGTGCGCCCTGTTCATGGTGGTGGTGCTGTCGATCGTGTTCTACGGCTTCAAGACCGCGCTGCAGGCCCGCGCCGCGACCCGACCGACCGACAAGGAAACGCCGTTCGAGCCGCTGCCGGGCGCGGCGTCGGCCCAGTCCTGATCCCTTACCTGACAAGGAGCCCGCCATGCTGGAACAACTGGGTACGATGGGGCGTTACCTCGGGCAGTCGCTGCGGCTGATGGTCGGATTGCCCGACTACCAGAACTATGTGGCCCATATGGAAACGGTCCACCCGGACCGCGCGCCGATGAGCTACGAAGAGTTCTTCCGCGAGCGTCAGGAAGCGCGGTACGGTGGCGGGCAAGGCAAATGCTGTTAAGGACGCAGTAAGGGACACCCGGACACCCGTCCCGGGTGCAGACAAAGCAGACAGGCGATCACATGATCGCCTGTCTTTTTGTTAGGTGTTGTATTTTCACTGCGCTTTTATTGGCCGGTTACGCCGTTTCTGCAGGGGCTTACAGGCCTTTACAGGTCGTTACAGCAAGGGTGGGGCTCCTTCTCTACACTTGCGACACATCATGGCAATTCAAAGGACAAGACATATGACTCGCCATCCCGTTCGCAATCTAACCATTGCCCTCGCCCTGGCGGCCAGTGCGCTGCCGGCCTTCGCGGGCGACATGAACAACGCCCTGGGCGGCGCGCTCGGCGGCGTCGCCGGTGCCGCAGTGGGCGGCGCGCTCGGCGGCAGCACCGGCGCAGTGATCGGTGGTGCGGTGGGCGGCGGCGCAGGTGGCGCCGTGACGTCCAACCGCCGCGAGCGCACGGGCGCCATCATCGGCGGCGCGCTGGGCGGTGGCGCAGGTACCGCGGCGGGCAACGCCATGGGCGGCCGTACCGGCGGCCTGATCGGCGCGGGCCTGGGCGGTGGTGCCGGCGCAGCGCTGGGCGGCAATATCTCGCGCAGCAACTCGTATGCCGATGACCATCGTCATTACAAGAGCCACTACAAGCGCAAGAAGCACAGGCATCACCATCACTACGACGACTGATCATCCGTGGTGAAGCAAAAGCGGGCCGCAAGGGCCCGTTTTTTTTGCGCCGGCTGGCATAATCGATTTCGGTACGGCACTCCACCTGCCGCTCGCCGAAACAAAGAAGCCCGCAACCGGACGTGCCGGTCGCGGGCTTCTTCTCCAATAAAGTGGGAGAGGGCGTTTGACGCTCTCCCCAAGCTGGTTGGAGACCAGGCAAAACAGAAGGGGCCGCTCTGGGAGGAGCGGCCCCGGATCGCGCTTGCAGGAGCCTTGTTGCGGTAGCGGCCCCGGAGGGACGGGTCGCTTACAGCGGCGCGCGATCGGTACCGGTTTCGTACCGGGCGCCGTCGGCAAAGGCGTCGAACTTGCCGACGCGGGCGCCGTCGGTGAAGGCGTCGAACTTGCCGTTCCTGGCGCCGTTCGTGTAGACGTCGAACTTGGCCACCTTGGCGCCATCGGTGAACACGTCGAACTTGCCGTTCTTGGCAAAGGCCGGCGCGGCGAACAGGGCGGCGGCGATAGTGGCGACAGCGATCAGGGCGGAGCGGTTTTTCATGATTCAGGCTTTCTGTATAGCTTGGATGCCTCCGCCAGCACTTCGGCGAAAGAGGATTGCTGCAATGCGGCATCCGATGGCTAGATATTAGGCATTTCCCTCATATCAATAAATATCAGGATCCACAATGATTAGTTCTGATTCCAACAATAAAGCAGCCTGAACGCGTAAGGATTCAGCGCAGAAACGGGAGACTATGTCATGGACCGCCTGCAATCGATGCGTGTGTTTTCCAAGGTGGTGGAACTGGGAAGCTTCGCGCGTGCAGCGCAACAGCTGGAAATGTCCAACGCCGTGGTCACCCGCTATGTTGCCGACCTGGAAAGCCACCTGGGCACCCGGCTGCTGAACCGCACTACCCGCAGCCTGTCGCTGACCGACGCCGGCGAAACCTACCTGCAGCGCTGCCAGCAGATCCTCGAAGACGTGGAAGAGGCCGAAAGCGTGGTCGCCGCGCGCAGCCAGTCGCTGTCGGGCACGCTGCGGCTGGTGACGCCGGTGATGTTCGGCCTGCACCTGCTGCCGGCCCTGCTGGCGCGCTTCCAGCAGCAGTATCCCGAAGTGGTGTTCGACGTGCTGCTGTCGGACCGCAATGTCGATATCGTCGAAGAAGGGCGCGACGTGGCCGTGATGCTGTCAGACCTGGGCCTGGGTTCGCATCTGGTGGCGCGCCCGCTGATATCGGCCGAGGTGATCCTGTGCGCCTCGCCCGGTTATGTGGCCGCGCATGCACCGCTGCGCCATGCGCACGAGCTCAGCCATCACCGCTGCATCGCCATGCGGCTGCCCAACGCCGAACACGAGTGGACCCTGCTGGGCCCGGAGGGGGAGGTGACAGTGCCGATCCGCCCGGGGCTGCTGTGCAGCAACGCCGAACTGGCGCACCAGGCGGCGCTGGCCAATATGGGCGTCGCCATGCTGTCTTCGTACCTCGCGCGGCCAAATATCGAATCCGGCAAGCTGGTCCACGTGCTGCCGCAATACCAGTTGCCGCGGCGCGACGTCAGCGTGGTCTACCCGAGCCGGAAATTCCTGCCCACCAAGGTGCGCGCCTTTATCGATTTCCTGCTCGAGGAAGGGCAGGTCAAGGGCAAGGCGGAAGGCGTCGGGCCGCGGCATGCCGCGCATAGCGTAAGCCAGTAGCGACCTCCCCGGGCTCGCAGGACCGAGCACCAGTCAGAAGGGGGCCCATTGCAGGCCCCCTTTGTCGTTGCGGGCGGTGCCCGCCAGCTTTGCGACCGACTTACTCGCCGGCTTCGACCGCGGTCTTCCGCGCGGCGCTCTTGGCAGGCGCCTTCTTGGCCGCGGTCTTGGTGGCGGTGGTCTTGGCGGCAGCAGCCTTCTTTGCAGTCGTCTTGGTGGCCGCGGTCTTGGCCGCCGGGGCTTTGGCCGCCGCCTTCTTGGCCGGAGCCGGCGCCGCTTCCACATCGTCGGCCTTGGCCACGTCGCGCGAAGCCGTCTTGGCCGCGGTCTTGGCGCCAGCCTTGGGCTCGCGCGCCTCGAACTCGAAGCCGATCTTGCCGTCCGCCTGCCTCACCAGGAAAGCCTTGAAGTTGCGGCCCGTGCGCGACGACTTGAAGCCGGTCAGCAGGTCGGTGCGGCCCTCGTTCAGCAGCTTGCCGACCTGCTCGCGGCTGATCTCCTGCTGCAGGATGATCTTGCCGGTGGTGAAGTCGCAGCTCCTGGGGCTGGCCACGCTGTTCTCGCAGACGTACTTCATGCCGTGCTCGAACACCGCGCCGCCGCACTTGGGGCAGGTGCCGACCGGCTCCTGGCCGCTGAAGTCGACCGGCTCGCCGTCGCCCTCGTCGTCGTTCTGGCCGAAGTCGAATTCCATCTTGAAATGGCCTTCGTCGTCCTTGCCCAGCTTGAGGATGGCGGCGAACGGGCGGCCCATCTTGCTGCGGAAGCCCTGCAGCGGACCGATTTCCTTCTTCAGCAGCAGCTCCTCGACCTCTTCGATCTCGAACTGGCGCCCGCCCGGGATCTTGCTGATCGAGAACTCGCACGCGGTACAGGCAAAGCGGCGGTAGTTTTCCTTGACCTGCCCGCCGCACTGTGGGCAGGGCGTGTCCAGCGTGGCGTAGTCGCCCGGGATGGTGTCGCTGTCGTATTCCTTGGCGCGCTTGACGATCTGCTGCGTCATCTGCGCGATCTCGAGCATGAACTCGTCGCGTTTCAGGCGCCCGCGCTCGATCTGCGAGAGCTTGTGCTCCCACTCGCCGGTCAGTTCGGCCTGCGTCAGTTCTTGCACGCCCAGGCCGCGCAACAGCGTCATCAGCTGGAACGCCTTGGCGGTCGGGATCAGTTCGCGGCCTTCACGCACCAGGTATTTCTCGGTCAGCAGGCCTTCGATGATGGCCGCGCGCGTGGCCGGGGTACCCAGGCCCTTGCCGGCCATGGCTTCGCGCAGCGCGTCGTCGTCCACCAGCTTGCCGGCGCCTTCCATGGCGGACAGCAGCGTGGCTTCGTTGTAGCGCGCGGGCGGCTTGGTGGTCAGGCCGACGCTCTCGACCTTGTCGGTCTTGACCTTCTCGTCCTTGGCCACCGGCACCAGGTTGGCGGCGTCCTTGTCGCCTTGCGCCTCGCGGCCATAGATCACCAGCCAGCCCGGGTTGACCAGCACCTTGCCCTCGGTCTTGAAGTGGTGGCCGGCAACTTCCGTGATGCGGGTTGTGACCTGGAACTCGGCTGCCGGGAAGAACACCGCCAGGAAGCGGCGCACCACCAGGTCATACAGCTTCTGCTCCGGCTCCGACAGGTTCTTGGGCGCCTGCAGCGTCGGGATGATAGCGAAGTGGTCGCTGATCTTGCTGTTGTCGAAGATCTTCTTGTTCGGCTTGACCCAGCCCTGCGACAGGATCTTCTTCGCGTGCGGCAGGTAGTTGGGCGAGCTGTCGGAGAGCATGGTCATGGTCTGCTTGACCGTTTCCATGTAGTCCTCGGGCAGCGCGCGCGCATCGGTACGCGGGTAGGTCAGGACCTTGTGCTTCTCATACAGCGCCTGCGCCAGGCCCAGCGTGTTCTTGGCCGAAAAGCCGAAGCGCGAGTTGGCCTCGCGCTGCAGCGTGGTCAGGTCGAACAGTGCCGGCGATTGCTGCGTCGACGGCTTGGATTCCTCGGTGACGGTGCCCGGCTTGTCGCGGCAGGCGGCAACAATGCTCTTGGCCTCGGCCTCGCTCCACAGGCGCGACTCGCGCGCCTCGGGATCGAATTCGCTCTTCTTGAACTTGGGATCGAACCAGCGGCCTTCGTACAGGCCCGCTGCAGCGATGAACTCGGCGCGCACTTCCCAGTAGTCGCGCGGGACGAAGTGCTTGATCTTCTCTTCGCGCTCGACCACGATCGACAGCGTCGGCGTCTGCACGCGGCCCACGGTGGTCAGGAAAAAGCCGCCGCCCTTGCTGTTGAAGGCGGTCATCGCGCGCGTGCCGTTGATGCCGACCAGCCAGTCGGCCTCGGAGCGGCAGCGCGCGGCGTCGGCCAGCGGCAGCATGTCCTCGTCCTCGCGCAGGCTGGCAAAGCCGTCGCGGATTGCCTGCGGCGTCATCGACTGCAGCCACAGGCGGCGGATCGGCTGCTTGGCCTTGGCCTGCTGCGCGATCAGGCGGAAGATCAGTTCACCCTCGCGCCCCGCGTCGCAGGCGTTGATCAGCCCCGTCACGTCCTTGCGCTTGATCAGGCGGTTCAGCACCTTCAGGCGCGACTCGGTCTTGGCGATCGGCCGCAGGTCAAAATGCGGCGGGATCACCGGCAGGTTGGCAAAACTCCATTTGCCGCGCTTGACCTCGTATTCGTCCGGGGCGGCAATTTCGACCAGGTGGCCGACTGCCGAAGACAGCACGTAGTCGTCGCTCTCGAAATACTCGTCGTGCTTGGTAAACCCCCCGAGGGCACGGGCGATATCCGCCGCGACCGACGGCTTTTCCGCGATGATGAGGGCTTTTGACATGGGAAAGGGTCCTTGCGAGCCGCTTCCGGCAACCCGCTATTGCACTGCAAACGTAGTAATCAGAACGCCGGGAGGCTTTGAGGCGCCAATAATAAGCGCGGTTTCAACGGCGGTGCAAGCAAGCCCCGTCGTCATCGCCAGCGCCGCCTAGGCGGCGTCTCGACCCCCGGCAAGTAACCAGTCCAGCACCTGCGGCACATCTTCGGCGCTTGCCGGCATCGCGCCACCGCGCGTCAGCATGCGTTCCAGCACCTCGACATGTGGCAGCAGCGTGCCATAAAACTGCGGCGCGCCGCCCGACGCCGGCTGTACCAGCAGCGTCGGGAAGTTCTCGATGTCGATATCGCCGAGCGCGTCGGCATGGGTCTCGATATCGATCCAGACGAAGCAGTCCTGCGGATGGCGTCCCGCCAGCGCCGTCAGCGCCTTCAGGTAGTCCCGGCAGGTGCCACACCACTGCGCGCACAGGCATGCCACCAGGCGGCCCTGTGGCCGCGCGGCCAGGCACTCGGCAATGGCTGCGGCGTCACGCTCGGGAAAATAAACGGTCATGGCATCGGAATCATGAGGCGCCCGCGGCATGCGGACGCCGGCGATTGTATCGGTATCGGGGGCCATGCCCCCTTGCTGCGGCAACACGCCTGGTTCAGTCCAGGCGCCGGAACAGGTTTCCCGGTAGACGTTCGGCCACGCCGGCCAGTTCCAGCTCGAGCAGGCGCGCCGCGACTGTCTCCGGAGGCTGGCCGCTGCGCTCGCACAGCGCGTCCAGCGTAACCGGATCGTAGCCGAGTGCCGGCAACAGGGTATCAGCCGGTTCTGAAAGCCGGACCTTGCCGGCGACATCGTGGTCCGGGGCTGCGGCGGCCTGGGACGGGGCGGGAACGCCAAGTTCGTCGAGCACGTCCTCTACCGATTCCACCAGCTTCGCCCCCTGGCCGATCAGCAGGTGGCAGCCCCGCGACAGCGGTGCATGGATCGAGCCCGGGATCGCGAACACCTCGCGTCCGAGCTCCGCCGCCAGCCGCGCCGTGATCAGCGAACCCGAGCGCGCTGCCGCCTCGACCACCAGCACGCCGCGCGCAAGCGCTGCGATGATGCGGTTGCGGCGCGGGAAATTGGCCGCCAGCCCGCGCATGCCGAGGGGAAACTCGGTGACGATGGCGCCACGCTGCGCCACTTCACGTGCCAATGACAGGTTCTCCGCGGGATAGACGCGGTCTGCCCCGGTGCCGGTCACCGCCACGGTGCCGCCGCGGCCGCGCAGGCCGCCCGCGTGGGCCGCCGCGTCGATACCCAGCGCCAGGCCCGACACCACCGTCAGTCCCGACTCGGACAAGGCACGACCGAACGTGAGCGCGTCGCGCGTGCCCTGGGCCGTGGCCGAGCGCGCGCCGACGATGGCCACTGCGGGGCGGGCCAGCATGGCGGGGTCACCCTGGATATATAGCAGCGGTGGCGGATCGGCCAGGTCGAACAGGCGCCGGGGATAAGCGTCATCAGCGAGCGTGACGAGATGGTTGCCTGGCGTGTCGAGCCATCGCAGCGTTCTTTCGGCCAACGCCGACACCGCGGCGCCGGGGGCAGCCAGCACGGCGCGCGCCAGCCTGGCCGGCACCACCGACGACAGCGCCGCCACGCTCTGCGCGAGCACCTGCTGTGGCAGCCCGAACGCCGCCAACAGGCGCCGCGCGGCCACCGGGCCGACGCCGGGTGCGTTGGCCAGCCGCAGCCAGGCGAGCACGTCTACGGGCTCTCGCGTGGTGTCCTGCCGGATCACGCCGGCCAGGGGCAATGCCTTCACGCCATCCCCAAGGCCGGTTCAGCGCGGTGAGGTGGCGCGGTCGCCGACCGCGATCACGTTGGAGGCATCCGTCACTAGCGCGTACGACACGCCGGGGAACACGCGGAAGACAAAGGCGAGCCCGTAGCGCTCGTCCGGCAGGCGGATGCTGCGGTTGTGATCGGTCCGGTCGTGCACGGTCTCTCCGGCGCGCGACAGCGCCAGCACTTGCCCGGGCTCGAGCCCGGCCTTGCTGCCGACGTTGAGCACAATCACCTGCTTGGCGCCGCCGAATTCGACGCCGCCATAGACCTTGGCAACGCGGCCGTCGACCTCGGCATCGGGCGCGCGTGGCACGTAGCGCACCGCTTCGCGCGCCGGCTGCGGCATCAGCAGCGTGCCCACGCCCATCTCTTGCTGGGCCTGCGTGACCTGCAGCGTGGAAACCGCGTCGGGACCCTGCGCGCCGCGCGCCAGGCGGGCGTTGCCTTCGTATTCGGCCTCATAGCCCAGCACGGCGTTGGTGACCGGATCGTGCACCGGCGTGACGGGCCGATAGGCCTGCCAGTCGCTGCCGGCCGGCGCATCGGCGGCAATGCCGCGCGCGTAGGCGCTGTCGTCGCGGCCCAGGTAAACCCGCGATTCGGGCACGGCGACGATCCGTGCCGACGTTGCGAGCGTGCCTTCATCGACCACCAGCGGGCGGATCAGGAACGGCTCGATATCGCCGGCGGAAATGCTGAGGATGGCGGCGCCGTCCGCGTCGCCACCGCGCATGCGAGGCGACAGCTGCACGGTGCCGTTGCCGGCGGGGGTGGTCGACAGCCAGGCGCGGCCGTCGCGCTGGATCAGGTACAGGATCTGGCCGGGATAAATCAGGTGCGGGTTGCGGATCTGCTGCTGGTTCATGCCCCACAGCTCTGGCCAGCGCCATGGCTGGCGCAGGTATCGGCCCGAAATGCCCCATAGCGTATCGCCGTTGCGCACGGTGTACTGCGAGGGCGCATTGGGGGCGAGATCGGCAATCGGGATACCCTGGCGAGCAGTGCGCTGGGCCTCGGCCTGCTGCGCCGCCGTGACCGTCAGGTCAGCGGCCCGGACGGACAGGCTTGCCGCGGCAGTGATGCCGGCGGCACTCAGCAATGCAAGGGTGAACGCGTGCAGCCTGCGGCCCGACGCCGCCTGGTGTTCTTTGGTAAGATCGCGCATTTTCCTGAACCGGCCGGTGGTTCGGCCGGATTGACCCTGGAGAGCGTGCCTGCTTCGGCGCGCCTTGATTTTTTGTACTGGCGCCCCGATTCTGCATGTAAAGTCCCGACGCCGCAACGCGGCCGGGCCGCTCGCTCGCGCGGGCGTTGCGCCCTAGCATCATGGCAAAACTCGACATCCTGACCTACCCCGATCCCCGCCTGCACACCGTCGCGAAACCCGTCGCGGCCGTGGACGACCGCATCCGCCAGCTGGTGAAGGACATGGCCGAGACCATGTACGAAGCACCGGGCATTGGCCTGGCCGCGACGCAGGTGAACGTCCATGAGCAGGTGGTGGTGATCGACATTTCCGAAACGCGCGACCAGCTCCAGGTCTTTATCAATCCGGAAATCGTCTGGGCCAGCGACAAGCGCAAGGTATGGGAAGAGGGCTGCCTGTCGGTGCCCGAGATCTATGACCGCGTCGAGCGCCCCGACCGCGTGCGCGTGCGCGCGCTCAACGAGAAGGGCGAGACCTTCGAGCTGGACGCCGACGACTTGCTGGCCGTATGTATCCAGCACGAGATTGACCACCTGCGCGGCAAGGTCTTCGTCGAGTACCTGTCGCCGCTCAAGCTGAACCGCATCAAGAGCAAGCTGCAGAAGCGCGAACGCACGCGCATGTAAGCCGGCGCGGCGTCCGCGCGAAGATGTAACAGCACGGCGGAATCCGCCGCCCGCGCTCGACACGCGCGCGGGGTCTGTTATCTTTATGACTTCCGAAGAACAAACGTACCGGCCGCGATAGCGGCCGGTTGCGCTTTCAGCCCGCGCTTTCAGCCAGTATTCACCTCGGAACCTGCCATGTCCCAAGCCAAGCCCCTGCGTGTCGCCTTTGCCGGCACGCCCGAGTTCGCGCGCGTCGCGCTTGAAGCCATCCACGCCGCCGGCTTTCCCGTGGTGGCCGTGCTGACGCAGCCGGACCGGCCCGCGGGCCGCGGCATGCAGCTGCAGGCGAGTCCGGTCAAGCAGTACGCCGTGGCCAACGGGCTCGGCCCGGTGCTGCAGCCGCGTTCGCTGCGCCGGCAAGGCAAGTATCCGGAAGAGGCCGCGGCGGCCGTGGACACGCTGGCAGAACTCGCCCCCGACGTAATGGTGGTGGCCGCCTACGGCCTGATCCTGCCGGCCGAGGTGCTGGAGCTGCCGCGCCTGGGCTGCCTCAACATTCACGGCTCGCTGCTGCCGCGCTGGCGCGGCGCGGCGCCGATCCACCGCGCCATCGAGGCCGGCGATGCCGAGACCGGCATCACGCTGATGCAGATGGACGAAGGCCTGGACACCGGCGATATGCTCACGCGCGAGGCCGTGCCGATCGGCGCCGACGACACCACCGGCACGCTGCACGACAAGCTGGCCGCGCTGGGCGCGCGCATGACCGTCGCCGCGCTGCAGGAACTGGCCGCGGGCCGCGCGCTGCCGGCGACGAAGCAGCCCGAGGCCGGCGTCACCTACGCCGAGAAGATCGCCAAGGACGAGGCACCGCTGGACCTGCGCCGTCCGGCCACGGCGCTGGCCAGCCAGGTGCGCGCCTTCAACCCGTTCCCCGGCGCCACCGTGCAGGTCGGCGATACCGTCATCAAGTGCTGGCAGGCGCTCCCGCTGGCCGCGGCCAGCAACCTGCCGCATCCGCCTGGCACGGTGCTGGCGGCCGATGCCGGCGGCATCATCATCGCCTGCGGCGACGGCAGCGCCCTGCAGGTTACCGAACTGCAGAAGCCAGGCGGGCGGCGCCAGCCGGCGCAGCAGTTCTTGCAGGCCATGCCGCTGCCGCCGGGCACGCGCTGCGCGGTCCCCGGTAATGGGGCGGCGCAGGCATAATCGTTCAAACCAGCTCAAACCAGCACGGCAAACACTTCGTGTGCGTCATGCGCCATGGTGCGGCGACTGGGTAGCATCCCCCGCAAGCAGTTGAATTTTCTGGTGTTGGCCCCTATCTAACGGTCATCGCGACGGCATGTTTTGCAAAGTCTTGCAGCGGCCGGCGCGGTCCACTACATGGAGATCACCGCAATGTTCAACTGGGTCAAGACCTTCATGCTGATGGCGGCCATCACGGCGCTGTTCATCGTCATCGGCGGCATGATCGGCGGACGCAGCGGCATGATGATGGCGCTGCTGCTCGCGCTCGGCATGAACTTCTTTTCCTACTGGTTCTCGGACAAGATGGTCCTGCGCATGTACAACGCGCAGGAAGTCGACGCCAGTACCGCGCCGCAGTTCTATGGCATGGTGCAGGAGCTGGCGCAGCGCGCCAACCTGCCGATGCCGCGCGTCTACCTGATCAATGAAGACGCGCCGAACGCCTTCGCTACCGGCCGCAACCCGGATCACGCCGCGGTGGCGGCGACCACCGGCATCCTGCGCGTGCTGTCCGAGCGCGAGCTGCGCGGCGTGATGGCGCATGAGCTGGCGCACGTGCGCCATCGCGACATCCTGACCTCGACCATCGCCGCGACCATGGCCGGTGCCATTTCCGCGCTGGCCAACATGGCGATGTTCTTCGGCGGCCGCGACGAGAACGGTAACCGCAGCAATCCCATCGCCAGCATCGCGGTGGCGATCCTGGCGCCGCTGGCGGCCTCGCTGATCCAGATGGCGATCTCGCGCGCGCGCGAGTTTGAAGCCGACCGCGGCGGCGCCGAGATCAGCGGCGACCCGCAGGCGCTGGCCAGCGCACTGGACAAGATCCACCGCTATGCGCAGGGCATCCCGTTCCAGGCGGCCGAGGAACACCCGGCCACCGCGCAGATGATGATCATGAACCCGCTCTCTGGCGGCGGCATCGCCAACCTGTTCTCGACCCACCCGGCGACCGAGGAACGCATCTCGCGCCTGATGCAGATGGCGCAGACGGGGACCTATCCCGCCTGACCGGGCGAAAGTTGGGGGCGCGTCCGGGGAGCCGTTGCGGCGGCAATTCCGGAGCGCTGCCCCCACACAAGGTAAACTGCCCGCTGGTTTAAGCATGGACCAGCGGGCATTTTTCTTGCCCTTGCCCGGCTGCCCACCGATTCACGACTTATTTGCCGCCTCACCCGCTGCCTGACCGATATGCGCCTGCCTCCCGATTCGCTTGCCTTCCAGATGCTTGGCGCCGCCGCCGCGGTACGCGCCGTCAGCGAAGGCACAGCCTTGCCACAGGCGATCGAGGACGCCGCCGCGCAGCTGCGCCTGGACCGCGTGCGCGATGCCGCCACGCGTGGCGCGCTGCAGGACATCGCTTACCGCACCATGCGCCAGTTCGGCACCGCGCGCGCGCTGGTGACCAGGCTGGTCACGCGCCCGCCCGGCGCGCAGGTGGACTCGCTGCTGGCGGTGGCGCTGGCGCTGCTGGTCGAGCAGGCGCCGGGCCAGCGGCAGGACAAGGACAGCCAGGACGCGGCACCGGGCGCGCCCGGCCGCACCGGCTACAGCACCTTCACCGTGGTCGACCAGGCGGTCAGCGCGGCCGCCTCGGAACCCAAGACCGCGCATGCGCGCGGCCTCGTCAACGCGGTGCTGCGCCGTTTCCTGCGCGAGCGCAAGGCGCTGCTGGCCGAGGTCAACCGCGACGAACAGGCGCGCTGGAACCTGCCGCCGTGGTGGCTGCGCATGCTGCGCGAGGCGTACCCGGAGCAGTGGACCGATCTCGCCGCGAGCGTCAACGTGCGCCCGCCGATGACGCTGCGCGTCAATACCGCGCGGGTTAGCGTAAAGCAATACCAGACCGACCTGGCCAATGCAGGCCTGGCAGGCACCGTGGTCGGCCCGCAGGCCGTGCGCCTTGTGCGCGCGGTGCCGGTGACGCAATTGCCGGGCTTCACCGAAGGCCTGGTGTCGGTGCAGGACGCCGGCGCGCAACTGGCCGCGCCGCTGCTCGAGGTGGCCGACGGCATGCGCGTGCTCGATGCCTGCGCCGCGCCCGGCGGCAAGACCGGCCACCTGCTGGAGCTTGCCGACATCGACGTGACCGCGGTGGAAAGCGATCCGCAGCGCGCCACGCGCATCAATGAGAACCTCGCGCGCCTCGGCAAGCAGGCCCGCATCGTGGTGGGCGATGCCAGCCGGCCCGCCGACTGGTGGGACGGCCAGCCCTTCTACCGTATCCTGGCCGACGTGCCGTGCTCGGCCTCCGGCATCGTGCGGCGCCATCCCGATATCCGCTGGCTGCGCCGTGAAACCGATATCGCCAAGCTGGTCACCGAGCAGCGCCGCATCGTGTCGCAGCTGTGGCCGCTGCTCAAGCCGGGCGGCATCCTGGTCTACGTCACGTGTTCTATTTTCCCAACGGAAGGCGAGGAGCAGGCGCGCTGGTTTGGTGCACAACTGGCAGATGCGATACGATTGCAGGCGCCGGGGCAACTGCTGCCCGGCACCCGTACGACAACGCCTCCGGCCGGCGAACAAGGTGAAAAGGACCCCGGCCACGCCAGCCTGCCATCGGATCACGATGGCTTCTTCTACGCCCGCTTCCAGAAACGCGCCTGATCTGATCCGATGCTGAGCACGCCGCGCCCGTCAGACTGCCGCGTTACCGTGGATTTCGCCACGGGAATGACGCAACTGCGGACGCACCTGCTGGCGCGCATGCGCGTGGTGCTGATGCTCGCGCTGCTGCTGTGGCTGCCGCCTGCCGCCAATGCACAGGTGATCGAGGCCACCGAGGCCCGCATCGAATACCAGGATGGCGGCTTCGAACTGGCCGCGAGCTTCGAGTTCGACCTGCCGCCTGCGCTGGAAGACGCCCTGCACAAGGGCATCTCGCTCTATTTCGCGGTCGACTTCGAGCTGACGCGGCCGCGCTGGTACTGGTTCGATGACAAGCCCGTCAACACCAGCCGCAGCGTGCGTTTGTCCTACCAGCCGCTGACCCGGCAATACCGTATTTCCACCGGCGGCCTGCAGCTGCCGTTCTCGCGGCTGAAGAGCGCGCTGCAGTTTATCCAGCGGGTACGCGGCTGGCGCGTGTTCGAGCGCAACGCGATCAAGCCCGGCGAGAGCTATCACGCGCAAGTGCGCATGCGACTGGACCTGTCGCAACTGCCCAAGCCGTTTCAGATCAATGCGGTCAATACACGCGACTGGAACCTGGCTTCGGACTGGCGGCGCTTTGTCTATACCGTGCCGACTGACTTGAACGCGGTGCCAACGCCGGTGCCGGTGCCCGCGGTTCCGGCGCCGCCGCCGGCCTCGCCGCCGCTGCCCGCTCCACCTGCGGTGCCGGCAGTGCCTGCGTCCGCGCCGGGCGCACCTGCCGCCGCAATGGACCCGCGCAACACCGTGTTCGTGCAGGCGGCGTCGACCGCGCTGTCGCCCGCACTGCTGGCGCAGCCGACGCTGTCCGCCTCAAGCCAGCCATGAACACTTCGCTGTGGGACAGCCGCTTCCGGCGCGTGCTGTATCGCGTCGTGGCGGGCATCATCGTTTTCCTGGCACTGGTGCTGGTCGGCCTGCTCGCCGGGGCGTCGGCCAATACCGAATTCTTCGATCGCTATTTCACGCTGCTGTTCAAGGTGAACCTGGTGATCGGCGCGCTGCTGGTGCTGATCATCGGCGCACTCGCGGTGACGCTGTGGCTGCGCTACCGCCGCGGCAAGTTCGGCACGCGGCTGATGACCAAGCTTGCGGTGTTCTTCGGCGTGGTGGGCGTGCTGCCGGGCGTGCTGATCTACCAGGTGTCGCTGCAGTTCGTCTCGCGCAGCATCGAGTCGTGGTTCGACGTGCGCGTGGAGACGGCGCTCGAAGCCGGCCTCAACCTGGGCCGCTCCACCATCGACAGCGCGCTGGCCGACCTGCAGGGCAAGGCGCGGCTGATGGCGGAGCAGCTGGCCGGTTCGTCGGGCGTGTCCACCTCGCTGCAGCTGAGCCGGCTGCGCGAGCAGTACGGCGTGCAGGAGGCGGCGATCTTCACCGGCAGCGGCCGCGTGCTGGCAACCGCATCGAGCAACTACGCTGCGCTGGTGCCAGACCTGCCCTCGGGCGTGCTAGCCGAGCAGGCGCGGCTGGCGGGCGGCTACGCCGCGGTCGAAGGCGGCACCGATCCGACGCCGGACGGCCAGAGCGCCGAGCGCGTCGACAGCAGCCATCTGTACCGGCTGCGCGTGATCATCCCGCTGGGCCCGGCGCCGACCACCGCGCAGGAACAGATGGCCGCGAGCGTGCCGCGCGCGGCACCGCGCCCGCGCTGGGCCGGGTCAGGCCTGTCGGTGGAACGCCGTCCCGAGGAATCGCCGTCGAGCGGCTTCGGCCTGGTCGGCGAGACCGTCCGCGAGGAGCGCTACCTGCAGGTGCTGCACCCGGTGCCGGCCGTGCTCGCGCGCAATGCCGATGAAGTCCAGCGCGCCTACCAGGAGTACCAGGAGAAGGCGCTGGGCCGTACCGGCCTGCGCAAGATGTATATCGGCACGCTGACGCTGACGCTGTTCCTCGCGGTCTTTATCGCGGTGATGCTGGCCCTGCTGCTCGGCGGCCAGCTGGCGCGGCCGCTGCTGATGCTGCTGCAGGGGACCAAGGAAGTGGCCGAGGGCGACCTGTCGCCCAAGCGCGAACTGAAGAGCCGCGATGAGCTTGGCATGCTGACGCAGCAGTTCAACCAGATGACGCGGCAGCTGGCCGAGGCGCGCCTGGCCGTGGAAGAAAACCGCGCGGCGCTGGAGCAGTCAAAGGCCTACCTCGAAAGCGTGCTGCAGAACCTGACTGCGGGGGTGCTGGTATTCGACAGGCGCTTCGTGCTGATCACCGCCAATCCCGGCGCCGAGCGCATCTTCCGCCAGCCGTTCGGCGCCGTGCTGGGACTGCCGGTAGAACAGATCCCGGGGATGGGGCCGTTCGGCGAGATCGTGCGCCAGGCGTTCTCGGACCAGAACACCAGCGAGGTGCTGGGCGGCGCCGAGCATTGGCAGAAGCAGATCGAGCTGCCGCAGGGCCACGGCGGCATGGACGAACAGCCGCTGACGCTGCTGGTGCGCGGTGCGCGGCTGCCCGGCGGCGAGCGTGACGAACCCGGCTACGTCATTGTCTTCGACGATATTTCCGATGTGATTTCCGCTCAACGCTCGGTAGCCTGGGGCGAAGTGGCCCGGCGCCTCGCACACGAGATCAAGAACCCGCTGACGCCGATCCAGCTGTCGGCCGAGCGGCTGCAGATGAAGCTCTCGCCCAAGCTCGAAGGCACCGATGTCGACGTGCTCAAGCGCGGCGCCGCCACCATCGTCAGCCAGGTGGCGGCGATGAAGCGCATGGTCGACGATTTCCGCGACTATGCGCGCACGCCGCCCGCGGTGCTGCACCCGCTGCAGCTCAACAGCCTGGTGTCAGATGTGCTGCATCTGTACGGCATCGACGATCCCGCGTTGCACGAGCATCCGGTGATCCATCCGGCGCTGGGCACTGCGCTGCCCGAGATCAAGGGCGATCCTACGCAACTGCGGCAGGTCATCCACAACCTGCTCCAGAACGCGCAGGATGCGGCCGCCGAGAACGTCGCGGCAGGTAGGGCGGCGCCCCATATCACTCTGAACACCGAGACTGTAGAATACAAAGATTCTGCCGGCGAAAACCGGCAGGCCGTCAAGCTCACCATTGCAGACAATGGTCCCGGCTTTGCACCACGGATCCTGAGCCGTGCGTTCGAGCCCTACGTGACCACCAAAGCCAAGGGCACGGGTCTCGGGCTTGCGATGGTAAAGAAGATCATTGACGAACACGGCGCGCGCATCGAGCTGCGCAATCGCATGGAAGGTGCGGAGGTCGTCGGTGCACAGATCTCGATCCTGTTCGTTAAACTGGCATAGTCAACTTTTGGCGATCCGGACCCGGAACGCTGCGGTGGGGTTAAGAGGGGAAGTATGGCAACCATCCTCGTAGTCGATGACGAAATGGGAATCCGGGAGCTGCTCTCGGAGATCCTCAGCGACGAAGGCCACGTGGTCGAACTCGCGGAAAACGCGCAGCAGGCGCGCGAATACCGCGCGGCCGGCACGCCCGATCTCGTGCTGCTCGATATCTGGATGCCCGATACCGATGGCGTCAGCCTGCTCAAGGAATGGTCCGCGCAGGGCCAGCTGACCATGCCCGTCATCATGATGTCGGGCCATGCCACCATCGACACCGCGGTCGAGGCCACCAAGATCGGCGCGCTGAATTTCCTGGAGAAACCGATCGCGCTGCAGAAGCTGCTGTCCGCGGTGGAGCAGGGCCTGGCACGCGGCATCGAACGTCCGCGCAGTGCTCCCGCCATGGCCGCCGCGCCGGCAAGTGCGCCCTCGGCCGAATCCGCCGGCGCCACCGCCGCGCCGGAAGCCGTGGCCGAGACCGCGGCCAACGGCAGCCCCGCGCGCGTGCCCGAGGCCGAGATGCAGTTCTCGTTCGACATGCCACTGCGCGAAGCGCGCGACCTGTTCGAGCGCGCCTACTTCGAGTACCACCTCGTGCGCGAACACGGCAGCATGACCCGAGTGGCCGAGAAGACCGGGCTGGAGCGCACTCACCTGTACCGCAAGCTCAAGCAGCTCGGTGTCGAACTGGGCCGCAACAAGCCCGAACCGGCCGAGCAGTGAGACAGTGATGCAGATGGTGCTTGACGGCATCAAAAATTACGTTTATAGTTTTCCTTCTTTGGCCCGGTAGCTCAGTCGGTAGAGCAGAGGATTGAAAATCCTTGTGTCGGCGGTTCGATTCCGTCCCAGGCCACCAGAAATTAGAAAAGCCCGGCTCTTGCAGCCGGGCTTTTTGCTTTGGGAAGCCGTGTCGATCAATTCGTCGGCAACATAGCCAAATGTCTTTGCCTGCCACGCAACATCCCAATCCAGAAGTAAATATCTTCTACTTGGCACCCGTTATAGGTATCTCTAGGATTGCCTGACGTCCTGCCACCCGGCAGTGCGTCGCACGCCGGCGAAACCGCACTCGGCAGCAGAACAATGCGGTACCCGGCCCAAGGAAGTCCTTTCTACCGAGGGTCAGATGGATACGTTGATCGGAACGGCCGGCGAGCGCGGCCTGTGGAAGAGCACCATGGCCGCGGCGAGCCAGGCGCTGGGCGCGGCCGGCAAGATGCAGCAGGCGGTGACGCAGACGCTGAAACTGCAGCGCAAGATCCGCGAGTTGCGCGACGCCTTGCACCATGCCGAGGCGGAACGCGATGTCTATCGCGAACTCCACGCCCGTACCGTCGACGAACTGCACCAGGCGGTGGACCGCAGCCCGGCCGAAATCCGGCGGCTGCGCGCCGAGGCCGAGGCCATGCAGGTGCGCCATCGCGCCTACAAGCTGCTGGTGCAGCACTACATGCGCATCGGTACGCCGATCGATCCGGCGGTCTTTGCCGAGCAGCGCAGCCGCGTGCAGCAGCACATCCTGTTCCAGCGCCGCAAGGGCATCCCGGTGTCGAATATCGGCGTGGACGATATCGCGTTCCTGTTGCGCTGAGGCGAATTCAGCTCGGCCACGTCGAATCGCTGCATCAGCGGACAGCTTTGGCAGACGCCTGCGGCCACCAGAGCCACCCCGCGGCGTCGATTCGATACCCGGCGTCAGCACACAACAAAGCGGCTGCGCATTGACGCTCCGGGGCGCCGGCGGAACACTGTCGCGTCTGCGCCGGGCCTGGCATCGCGCTCCGGTTTCGCGCGGACATCCCCCGCTGAATGCCACCGTATGAGGCGTCGTCTCAGGCGACGTTGTCGATCTTGCCGCTGCAAACTTTCCCCGCCGGTCCCGCACCCATTGCCACACCCATTGCCGCCACCTCGCGCTTGCCTGCCACCGGAGCGCAGCAATGAGTACGCACGCGCGCCGGCGCATGGTGGCCGAAGGACTGGGCACTGCGCTGCTGGTGGCGATCGTGATCGGCTCGGGCATCCGCGCCGAGCGCCTTGCCGGCGGCGATACCGCGCTGGCGCTGCTGGCCAATTCGCTGGCCACCGGCGCCGGGCTGGTGGCGCTGCTGGTCTCGCTGGGGCCGGTGTCCGGTGGGCACTTCAACCCGGTGGTGAGCCTGTCCGCGCTGGTGCAGGGTACGCTGTCGCCACGCGATGCGTTGCGCTATGTGGCGGTACAGCTGGCGGGCGCCGTGTGCGGCGTGCTGGCCGCGCATGCGATGTTCGGCGAGCCGGCGCTGGCGTGGTCGGGCCAGGCGCGTACCGGTGCGTCGATGTGGTGGAGCGAATGCGTGGCGACCTTCGGGCTGGTCGGCGTGGGCATCGGCACGCTGCGCAGCCGGCCGCAGCTGGTGCCATTCGTGGTGGCGGGCTATATCACGGCGGGCTACTGGTTTACGTCGTCGACGTCGTTCGCCAATCCGGCGCTGACCATTGCCTGCGCGCTGACTGATAGCTTCACCGGGATCCGGCCGGTCGATGTGCCGGGCTTCGTGCTGGCGCAGCTTGGTGGCGGCCTGGCGGCGACGCTGGTGTTCCACTGGCTGTGCCGCAAGCCGGCCGGTGAAGATAGCGCGGCGCATGCGTCAAACCCGGCCAAGGCCGACAGCGCAACGACCGCCGCTTCCTCTCGGCGCAGCTGGCAGGCTGGCGCTACCAGCGCCGATTGAGCTGCACGCCGAAGATCGAGCCGCTGGCCTGCGACGCCCACGCGTCCGCTGGCGCGGTATAGCCGATGCCGTCCACATCGCTGGCGCGGCTGTAGGTATAGAAGGCGCGCAGGTTGGCGTTGCCGGCCGACTTGCCCAGCGTCAGCGTGGGCGCCACCGTCAGGGCAGTGCGCTGGCCGCTGACGCCGAAGCCCGACGAAATCTGGTCGTGCGACACCTCGAAGTTCAGGCGGAACTGGTCGCTCGCCACATAGGCGGGGCGTACGCGCGTGGTGGTCCACTGCAGCGTGCCGACCGGCGAACGATCGAACTGCAGGCTCTGTTCCACCGCGCCGCCCAGCCCCGAGCGGCCCTTCCATTCGATCGATTCAGCCACGCGCATGCGCGACAGTGACGGCCCCATGCCGGTATAGCCGGTCATGGCATTGCGCGAGCCCGAGCCGAACTGCATGCCAAGGCGATTGGTCCCGTAGAGCACGCCTTTCTGCTCGTGCAGCGCCGACGCCCACCATGCGCCGCCGGTGTCTTGCAGCATCGGCTGGGCTTCGACACGGGTGAAGCCCAGCTGCACCGAGCCCCTGTCGTTGGTCGGGATCGGCGCGGTGCGCAGCGAGTGGTAGCTCGGCAGGTTTTGCCCGTTCTGATCGGCGCGCGCGGTGTATTGGTAGTTCAGCCCGATGTCGCCGATCACCCTGGCGTTGTCGACGCCAAAGCGCATCGCCGTTGAATTGGGCGGCAGCAGGCCGGACGACATCAGGAATGGCGCGTTGTCGCGCCGGCCGGCCCACATGGTGGCGCCGTCCAGCACCGCCAGGCCGCTGACGGCGGTATAGAACTGTGGCACCAGCGCATAGGGATCGATCGCGGCGGGGCGGCCGTTGACGGTGGTGGCGTCGGTGCCACGCGCCTGGGCAATCAGCATCACCTGCGCACCGCCATCGAGGTCGAGCACCGACTCGCGGAATTTCACTTCACCGGCACTGCGGCAGGACAGGCCGCTGCCGATGCCGGTCGACAGCGCGCCGCCCGGGCAGGCCCGCATGGTGGCGGGGCGGTCTTCGACCGCGGCGCGGCCGCTGTAACCCAGGCGCCACACCGAGTCGCCCGCAGGGTCGTCAGCTGGAAGTTGCGAACGCAGCACAGGTGGAGCTTCGGAAGGCGATTCGGAAGGTGCCTGGGCCGTGGTGGCGGCCGGCCCGTCCGCCGGGGCATCCGTCCCGGCTGCTGCCGGCTGTGCCGGCGCTTCGGGCTGGAATTCGCCCAGCCGGGGCGGGAACAGCACCAGCGGCGGTTGCGGGGGCGCGGGCGGCTCCGGCGGTCCCACGAAACCGGGATCGGGCACGCTGGCCGCCGGGGCCCCATTGCCGGCAATCAGCGCCGCCAGTGGGTCATCCTGGCCCGCAGTGGCCGCAGCACCAGACGCGGTCGACTGCGCCGGGGCCGCCGCCGCATTCGCGGCCAGTACCACCGGCGGCACTGCTGGACGCTGCGCAATGCGCGGCGGCTGCGTGCCGTCGCCTGCTGATACCGCCATCGGCCCGCCGGTCTGCGCACACGCGGCCAGCCCCCAGGCGGCCAGCACGGTAAAGCCGAAGCGGCGCACGGGCAAGCCCCCCGGCCCGGCGGCGGCGCTCGGGCAAGGCAGGACGGCGATAAGCCGGCGGGAGGTGGGCAGCAAGACGAACGGCAAGGCGGACAACAAGGCAACGAGATTCCAGCGGGCAAATCCCTCGACCGGAACGAACAAAACCCGCCGATGGCGGGGACTGTTTTTTATCAGTCGGTCCATTTGACCGCAAGGCGGGTTACAAAATCCATCCCAGTGTTGCCCGTCTCACAATGCGAAAATCACACGCTCCCAGTCGCAATTGACTAGCGAAAACCCGCATTGGCGCGATGCTCCGTGCCGAAAGAGCCACCGCTATAATCGGCTGGCTTGTCTTTCGGGTAAGACAGCCCTCGCCGTGCGACGCAAGTCCCGGCCATGCAGGGCACGCCGCCGTGCCCGTTCGCAACAGGCACAGCGTGCGCAGGCCGCCTATCGACACGATCGCCGGCGGCATGTGCGTCCCGGTCCGGCGCCCGGCATCAAGCGAGCCGCGCGCTTGCACCGAACCAAAATCTATAAGAGGAGAAGTAGAGATGGAACGTCGTTCCTTTCTGTTGAAGGCGTCGGCCGTGGCCGCTACCGGGGCATTGGCCGCGTGCGGCAAGGGTGAAGAGAAGGCGGCGCCTGCCGCCGCCAGCGGTCCGGCAGCCCCGGCCGTGGTCGGCAGCAACCCGGCCGTGGAATGGCGCCTGGCCTCGAGCTTCCCCAAGTCGCTCGACACCATTTTCGGCGCCGCCGAGCTGCTGTCGGCGCGCGTAAAGGAACTGACCGACGGCAAGTTCAACATCAAGGTCTTCGCGGCGGGCGAGATCGTGCCGGGCCTGCAGGTGCTGGACTCGGTGCAGAACAACACCGTGCAGATCGGCCACACCGCCGGCTACTACTACTTCGGCAAGAACCCGACACTGTGCTTCGACACCACCGTGCCGTTCGGCCTGACCGCGCGCCAGCAGAACGCCTGGATGCTGCAGGGCAACGGCATGAAGCTGATGCGCGAGTTCTTCAAGGAATACAACGTCATCAACTTCCTGGGCGGCAACACCAACGCGCAGATGGGCGGCTGGTTCCGCAAGGAAATCAAGACCGCGGCCGACCTGCAGGGCCTGAAGTACCGTATCGCCGGTTTCGCCGGCGTGGTGCTGTCGCGCCTGGGCGTGGTGCCGCAGCAGATCGCCGGCGGCGACATCTACCCGGCGCTGGAGAAGGGCACCATCGACGCGGCCGAGTGGGTCGGCCCCTACGATGACGAGAAGCTGGGCTTCTACAAGGTGGCGCCTTATTACTACTACCCGGGCTGGTGGGAAGGCAGCGCGCAGCTGTCGTTCTACGCCTCGGCCAGCGAGTTCGAGAAGCTGCCGGCGCTGTACAAGCGCGCGCTGGAAACGGCGACCATCGAGGCCCATACCACCATGATGGCCAAGTACGACACGGTCAACCCGCAGGCGCTGGCGCGCCTGCTGGAAAACGGCGTCAAGCTGCGTCCGTTCTCCAAGGAAATCATGGAAGCGTGCTTCAAGGCGACCCAGGAAGCCTACGCCGACGAGACCGCCAAGAACCCGTCGTTCAAGAAGATCTACGACGACTGGCGCGTGTTCCGCAACAACGAGGCCGCCTGGTTCAACGTGGCCGAGCAGGCTTTCTCGCAGTTCAGCTTCGCGCGCAAGCTCTAAGCACGTTCCGGCAGGTGCCGGGCACAAACCCCATGCCTGTCGTCAGGCATGGGGTTTTTTGTTGCCCGGCGCGGTTAACGCAGCGCCGGTAGAATCGCCGGCATCGACCGGAATTCCTTATGCAAATCGGCATCCTTTACACGCTTCTGGCTTATGCCATCTGGGGGCTGCTCCCGCTCTATATCAAGTCGCTGCCCGGCATTGCGCCGACGGAGATCCTGCTGCACCGGATGGTGTGGTCGCTGGTGTTCCTGGGGCTGGTCCTGGCCTGGCGGCGCCAGTGGTCCTGGCTCGGGCAGTTGAGGGACCGGCGCCTGCTGCTGTCGTTCGGCGCCAGCGCGGCGCTGCTGTGCGCCAACTGGTTCCTCTATATCTGGGCGGTGTCGGCCAACCGCGTGGTCGACGCCAGCCTGGGCTACTTCATCAATCCGCTGTTCAGCGTGCTGCTGGGGGTGGTATTCCTGCACGAGCGGCTGCGCCCGGTGCAATGGCTGTCGATCGCGGTGGCCGCGGCCGGCGTGGCATGGCTGACGGTAGCGGCGGGCCAGTTGCCCTGGATCGCACTGGGGCTGGCGGCCAGCTTCGGCGGCTATGGGCTGTTGCGCAAGACGGGGGCGCTGGGCGCGCTCGAAGGCCTGTCGCTGGAGACGCTGCTGCTGTTTCCATTTGCCGCGGCGATGCTGGCCTACCTGTTCGCCACGGGGCAGGATGGCTTCACCCATGCAGCGCCTGGTACGCAACTGCTGCTGCTGATGGCCGGGCCGGTGACGGCGGTGCCACTGCTGTTCTTCGCCGCCGGCGCGCGGCGCATCCCGCTGTCGCTGCTGGGCCTGCTGCAATACACCGGGCCGACGCTGCAGCTGCTGCTGGGCGTGTGGCTGTGGCATGAGCCGTTTCCCGCGCAGAAGCAGGCTGGCTACGCGCTGATCTGGATTTCGCTCGCGCTGTATGCGGCGGAAGGGTTGTGGATGAGCAGCCGGCAAAAGGCCGCCTCCATCCAGACGACTAATGAATCGCTATAAAATAACAAAGCATTCATTCTTCGCATAGATAAAATTGGTGCCCGGCAATGTCCGCACCGTCTGATGCCACGCCCCCCGTCCAGCGCAAGATCATCCATTGCGACTGCGATTGCTTCTACGCCTCGGTCGAGATGCGCGACGACCCGTCGCTGCGCGGCCGGCCGATGGCCGTGGGCGGCTCGCCCGACCGGCGCGGGGTGATCGCCACCTGCAATTACGAAGCACGTGCGTTCGGCGTGCGCTCGGCCATGGCGTCGGCGCAGGCGGTCAAGCGCTGCCCGGACCTGCTGATCCTGCGCCCGGCCATGGACAAATATCGCGAGGTGTCGCGCCAGATCTTTGCGATCTACCGCGAATACACCGAGCTGGTCGAACCGCTGTCGCTGGACGAGGCCTACCTCGACGTCAGCCTCTGCACGCAACACGCCGGCAGCGCCACCCGCATTGCCGAGGAAATCCGCCAGCGCGTGCGCGACCAGGTCGGCGTGACCGTTTCCGCCGGTGTGGGGCCGAGCAAATTCGTCGCCAAGATCGCCAGCGACTGGAACAAGCCCGACGGGCTGTTCGTGGTCCGCCCGGCGGCGGTCGATGCCTTCGTCGCGGCGCTGCCGGTCGATCGCATCCACGGGGTCGGCACGGTCACCGCGGCCAAGCTGCGGCGGCTGGGCGCGCAGACCTGCGGCGACCTGCGGCCGTGGTCGGCGGACCGGCTGCACCGCGAATTCGGCGCGTTCGGGGCGCGGCTCTACAAGCTGTGCCGCGGCGTGGACGAGCGCGAGGTCACGCCCGAGCGCGAGCGCAAGTCGATCAGCGTGGAAGAGACCTATGCCGACGACCTGCCCGACCTGCAGGCGTGCCTGGCCGAACTGGAGCCGCTGATCGCCATGCTCGAGGCGCGCATTGCCCGCGCGCAGGCGCACGGCACCATCGACAAGCTGATGGTCAAGCTGCGCTTTTCGGACTTCCGCCAGACCACGGTGGAATGCCGCGGCCAGGCGCCCGACCGCGCTGTCTATGCGCGCCTGCTGTCAGAGGGCCACGCCCGGCGCGGGCTACCGGTGCGGTTGCTGGGGGTAGGGGTGGCGACCAGCGACCGGGATCGGGCGCAGCTCGAGCTGTTCGAGTGGCGCCAAAATTATTAGCGCGAATAATCACATACCCAACCCTCATCACCAGATGATTATTCGCACTAATAAACCTGACGACTATTGCAGGTTGTTCCGCATCACCAGCACCCAGGGCATGTGCGAATTGGTCACGCCATCGATCCGCCCCGAATCGCCCAGTTCGATTTCTTCCATCGATACCGATTGCTGGACATTGCCGCCGATGGCACGCACCACCCGCGCCACCGGATCGACGGCCACCACGATGTCGCAATGCATCGGCGTGGTGCCGAAGCCGATCTCGGCAACATTGTCGAGGTAGCGGTCGCGTCCGCGTCCGGAACAGACGATATCGCCCGGGCGGGGCAAAGCCGGAACGGGCTCGATGCGGAAGGCGGGATGGGCAAGGATGCCGTCGCGCGCATCGACTACGTACATCGAATGTGACTGGCCGGTCAGGAACTGCTGCTCGTCCAGCCCGGCCTTGCGCAACACCCAGGAGATAAACACCGCCGACCAGGCCCACGCGCCTTGGGTGACCTGCCGGCAGCTGGGGGTCTCGCCAACGATGCCCCAGTAGCGCCGGGCCAGCATGCAGCCCACCGGCGTGGCCTCCATGCCGGTGCCGTCCGGAAAGGTCATGCAATCGGCGCGCGGCCACTTGACGCCGTTATTGTCGGTGTCGGCACTGGTGCCGGTGGCTGGCGCTCCGGTATCGGCTTGGTCGCCGGGTTGCACCTCCGGGGGTTCGGGCAGGGCCGGGGGCAGTTCGGGCGCGGGCACCGGGCTGGAGGTGACGCAGGCGCTGTCGTCGCGGCCGAGGCGCACCACCTGGCCGCCCCAGCGTGCCCACTCCTGCGTGGCGATCTCGACAATGCGTTCGCGCGGTGTGGCGCCGGGGGTTGTGACCGGCCGCTCATTGTCGGCCAGCGGGCGTGCCTGCGGCCGCGCGGGTTGGCTGACGGTGGTGCAGGCGCTCAGCAGCGCCAGCGCCGCGGCGGCGCAAATTGCTTGTGGAGAAACCTGTGGAATCCGCTGTGGAAAGCGCTGTGCATAACGCTGTGGAGATCTGCGGCGCAATGGACGGGCGAACATGGAAGCCCCACATGACTCGGCGCCCCGGCTGGCCTTGCATCGGCCTTGGCTGGACGCCGGTTGGTAGACCTGGCGCGCAACCGCTTCGGCAATGGCTTCAGCGATGCGGCGGAATACTGCAGAGAACGTCGATTCCTGTTGTGGATAACGTCCCCCGCCTGGCGCTCACCTGCGCCCTGGTCGAAGCTTGCGGCCGGCGGCGGCATGGCGGGGTCAAACAAACACGGGCCGTGCGGTGCAGCCCGTCAGGCTCACTGGTTGACAGCGTCCTTGAACTTCTGGCCGGCCTTGAACTTCACGGTCTTGGCGGCTTCCACCTTGATTTCTTCGCCGGTGCGCGGGTTGCGCGCCATGCGCTCGCCACGCTCGCCCTTGCTGAACGTGCCAAAGCCGATGAGGCTCAGCGTATCGCCCTTGGCCACGGCGTCCATGATGGCCGACAGGGTCACGTTCAGTGCCTGTTCTGCCTTGGCCTTGGTGAGACCGTCCACACCGGCTGCGATAGCGTCGATCAGTTCGGTTTTCGTCATGCTTCACTCCGTATCGAGTTGATAAAACACAGGCGTCCCGGTCGGCGGCAGCCAGGCTGGCGCCGCCCCGGCAAAGACGCCGCGGGCCACATGATACCGTGTCGGACAAGGCGCACCGGGAACAGATTGTTACCCGCAGTGTTCCGCGAGGCCGCATCAGGCCGTGGCTGGCGGCAAATCGGCGCATCGGCGAGGCAGGTTCCGAACACTGCCGCTGCGGCGCAAACGCCCCGCACCGAGCGCCGGGAGTGCCACATGGGGCTGCACGGGCTGCAGCCAGGCTGGCACGTCAGGGTAGGCCTGGTGGTCGGAATAAGGCCAGGAGGCGCTTTAGAGGCGTTTACAGGCTATCTGTGACCGTGACAGAGGACAAGGCAGCTTCCCCCACGTAAGCGCGCCTGCACGTGCTCAGGAGCCCCACACTCAATCTGCACTATGTTGCATGGCGGCGAGGCATGGAGTGCCGTGTCCGGAGGCACGGTATTCGGCCCATGCATGCCTGGATCCGGGTGGCCCCAAACGCGCGTATACCGGCACCGCCCCGGGACACCGGTATACGCCAGATACTTGCCGCTGCCCTGGGTCTGTCTTTCGGTTTACATCTTTCTTTCATGTATACAAATAGTGGTAGTAGGTAAACAGCGCCCCTGCCTGTGGAAAACCACGTAAACGTCTTTACCGTCAACGGTTTACGTAAACGAGAAGTGGTCGTATCCAGTGTTGGCCGCAGTGGATGAGTCAGCCTTGCGGATGAGGCTTGCGGTAAACCCCTCCGACTTATGCCCGAGGCATCCCCATGCGAGCCCCAGGCAGCCCACATCGAATCCGCGTGCTTTTCCACAGAAGGAGGCTGGGTTATCCACATGCGGCAGGCTTATGCGGACGAGCCGTATACTCGCCAAGGCGCGGGGGCGAGCGGTTAACCCAAGGTCGCGCAAGGCTGCGTATACGTGCCGCAGCCGCGCCGGTATCATGCCGATCGCGCCGGAACGGCCGGCACAGGCAAGCGACACGCACGGAAAGGCAAATGGCGGACAAGGCAAAGCACAAGGCAGCGGGCAAGAAGACAGCGAGCGACCGGATCGAGGTGCGCCAGTCGGGCGTGCACGGAAAGGGCGTATACGCGATCGCCCCCATCGCCGAAGGCGAGCGCGTGATCGAGTACAAGGGCGAGCACATCTCGTGGAAGAAGGCGCTGGAGCGCCACCCGCACGATCCCAGCGATCCCAACCACACCTTCTATTTCAGCCTGGACGACGGCAGCGTCATCGACGCCAAGTTCGGCGGCAACCGCGCGCGCTGGATCAACCACGCCTGCGAGCCCAACTGCGAGGCGCGCGAGAAGAAGGGCCGCGTCTATATCCACGCGCTGCGCGATATCGCCCAGGGCGAGGAGCTGTTCTATGACTACGGGCTGGTGATCGAGGCGCGCTATACGGCCAAGCTGAAGAAGGAATTCGAGTGCCGCTGTGGCAGTCCGCAATGCCGCGGCACCATGCTGGCGCCGAAGGACAAGAAAAAGAAGAAGTAAGGCCGGAGGCGGCTCAGGCGGCTCCGGCGGCCGACCCGGCCGGCTCGCACGGGATCCGGATCACGAAGCGCATGGTTGGCCGGCGCTCCGGCGTGCTGTCCGCGACTTGGGGGCTGGCCGGCTGCTGCGGCACATCCTCGATATGGATGCTGCCCTGGTGCAGGGTAACGATCTCATGCACGATGGCCAGCCCGAGGCCGGCACCGCCGCTCTGGGCCGCGCGGTCGCCGCGGAAGAAGCGCTTGAACACCTCTTCGCGCCGCTGCGGCGGGATGCCGGGCCCGTTGTCTTCGATCATCACCACCGCCATGCCGCGGTGGCCCATGGCCTCGCCGCCGGCGCGCACCGTGATGCGGCCGCCGGCCGGCACGTATTTCACCGCATTGTCGATCAGGTTGGACAGCGCCTCGCGCATCAGCAGGCGGTTGCCGCGCACGATTGCGGGTGCGCCGCCGGTGAAGGTGGGGCCGGGCAGCACCTCGAAGCCCAGGTCGATGCGGCGCGCGAGCGCCTGCGGCACCCATTCGGCGCCGGTCTCGAAGGCAAGCTCGGCCAGGTCGAAGTGCTCCACCGGCCCCAGCCGCTCCAGCGACAGACCAGGCTCCGCGCGCGCCAGCGACAGCAGCTGGTTCGACAGCCGCACCGCGCGGTCGGCGGCGGTCTGGACTTCGCGCAGGGCATGCCGGGCGACCTCCGGCGAATCGGCGTCCATGGCGCGGTCGGCATGCAGCTTGACCGCGGTCAGCGGGGTGCGCAGCTGGTGCGCGGCATCGGCGATGAACTTGCGCTGCGCATCGAGGGCGTCGCGCAGCCGCGCCAGCAGCGCGTTCAGGCCGCGGATCAGCGGCGCCACCTCGGCCGGCACCTGGGTTTCGTCCAGCGCCGCCAGAGAGCGTGCGGTCTGGCGGTTGAGCTTGTCGGCCAGGATCTGCAGCGGCACCAGCTCTTCCTTGAGCACGTGCGACAAGATCAGGCTGCCGACCAGCAACAGCAGGATCAGCGGCACCGACACCGACAGCAGGATCTCGTTGGCGGCGGTTTCGCGCCGGTCCAGCAGCTCGGCCACCTCGACCACGATGGGCCCCCGCGCGGGCTTGCCGGCCTCGCTGGTGCCGAGCTCGTCCACCGCGGCGCTGGGCAGCATCACCGGCAGCCGTACCGCGCGCACCTGGCGCCCGCTGAACCAGGCGTAGAACAGCCGGGCATCGTGCAGCGTGGTCTGGCCGGTGCCGTAGCCGAGCCACGTGTCCATGCCGCCGATCAGGCCATCGGGCCCGTGGATGCGCCAGTAGATGCGGTCGGTGCCCTCGGCCTCAACCAGCGTCTGCGCGATCATCGGGATGTCCTGCTCCAGGCGGGGGCCGGCGATGCGGATCTGCTGGGCGATATTGTTGGCCACGCCGTACAGCGCGCGGTCGAACACCTGCGTGGTGTAGTGCGCCGCCAGCCAGTAGGACAGCGAGCCGCTGGTCAGCACCAGCGCGAACAGCGGCGTCGCCAGCGCGCGCAGCAGGTGTACGCGCAGGCTGAGGCTCGAGCCGGGGCGGTTGGACTGGCGTGTCGATGCGGGCGCGCCGCCGGGCGCGTCAGCCGCGGCGGAAGCTGGAGGCACGTTCCGCGTGGCGATGCGCGAGGCGGTGCGCCAGGAAACGCGGGAGGAGGTGCGGGAAGAGGTGCGGGAGCGGGGCCACATTGCCGGCTGGGGCAGAAACAGGGCCGAGGATCAGGGCCGGGGATCAAGGCCGTTCGCGGACGGCGCAAGCGGCAGGAACGCTTTCATTGGCCGGCGCGGATCTGCAGCAGGTAGCCAAAGCCGCGCACGGTCACGATCTCGACATCGCAGTCCTCGAGCTTCTTGCGCACGCGGTGCACGTAGACCTCGATGGCCGTGTCGCCCACGGTATCGCCGCCTTCGCCGGCGGGGTGGGCAAAGGTGGCCAGGTGGTCCTGCAGCTGCGCCTTGCTGACCACGCGGCCCTGGCGCTGCAGCAGCAGCTCCAGCACGGCGAACTCGCGCGGCGACAGCTCCAGCGGCCGGGCGTCGATGAACATGCGGCGGTCGTTGCCGGACAGGCGCAGGCGCCCCAGGCGCACGTCGCGCTCGGGCGCGGCCTCGCCATGCTGGCTGCGGCGCAGCAGCACGCGCACGCGCGCTTCCAGCTCGGGCAGCGCGAAGGGTTTGATCAGATAGTCGTCGGCACCGGCGTTCAGGCCCGAGAGCTTGTCTTCCAGCTCGTCGCGCGCGGTCAGGATGATCACCGGGGTGATGCGGTTGCGGGCGCGGTAGCGCGCCAGCAGGGTCATGCCGTCGATCCCGGGCAGGCCCAGGTCGAGGATGACCAGGTCGTGCTGCTCGCGCAGCAGGTGTTCGGTGGCATAGACGCCGTCGTGGACGACGCGTACCTGATGGCCGGCTCGGGACAAGCCGGCTTCGACGCCGCTGGCAATCTGGCGGTCGTCCTCGATCAGCAGGATACGCATGGCGGCTTGGGCAGGAGGTTGGGCATGGCTGGAGGAGGGCCCATGCAGCACACGCAGGTGCGGGGCCTGCCGCAGATTGTACTAGGCGCGGGCGGCTGCTTCCTTTCGGTTTGCCTACATCCGCCCGGATATCTGCTGCCGCGCCGCTTCTCTGTCTGGCCTCAGCCCGGCACCACCAGCGCCGCCGCGGCGCGCTCGATGAAGTGGGCCAGGTCGATGTCGCGCTGCGTGAGGCCGTTGGCGTCATGGGTCGACAGCGTGATGTCGACGCGGTTGTAGACGTTGAACCACTCGGGATGGTGGTCGGCCTTGTCGGCCTGGATCGCCACGCGCGTCATGAAGCCGAAGGCGGCGTTGAAGTCGTGGAAGGTAAAGCGCTTGAAGATCGCGTCGCGGTCCTGGACGGTGGTCCAGCCAGGGAGTTCGGCGAGCAGCGTAGCTCGGGCTTGCGGGGACAGAGGGGTCATGGTGGGCTCGATCTGGGTCTTGGGAAATCGGCAGGCAGCGTCCGGGAACGCCGCCAAAGCGGACAGCCGGCCCGCCCGCGCCGTGGCGGCGGGCATGCCGGCATTGTTTCACAAAGCGGGAAGCGGGGCTGGCGCCCTCGGAATCAGATGTCGTCCGTGTCGGCCCAGCCTTCGCGGGTGCCGACGTTGATCACCTGGTCGCCCGGTACCACGTCGCCCGCGCCCAGCGTGGGCTGCGCGCGCAGTTCCTGGTACAGCGGGGCGAAGTCCGGGCGGGTCGCGTCGAACAGCTGCTCGAAGCTGTCGATCACGAAGTAGGTCTTCTGGAAGGTGTCGATGCGGTAGCGCGTGCGCATGATGCGGCGCACGTCGAAGCCGATCCGGTTGGGGCTGGCCGAATCCAGGCTGTAGACCGATTCGCCCTGGCTCGACACGATGCCCGCGCCGTAGATGCGCAGCCCTTGCTCGGTGCGGATCAGGCCGAACTCCACCGTGTACCAGTACAGGCGTGACAGCATGTCGAGCGCGCCCATGCCGGCCGCCTTCAGGCCGCCCTTGCCGTAGGCCTCCATGTAGTCGGCGAACACCGGGTTGATCAGCAGCGGCACGTGGCCGAACACGTCGTGGAAGCAGTCCGGCTCCTGCAGGTAGTCCAGCTGCTCGGGCTTGCGCATCCACCAGCTGGCCGGGAAACGGCGGTTGGCCAGGTGCTCGAAGAACACCTCGTCCGGCACCAGGCCGGGCACGGCGACCACCTGCCAGCCGGTGGCGCGCATCAGGGTCTCGTTGAGCTGGCCGAAATCCGGCACGCGGTCCTTTTCCATGCCCAGCGTGGCCAGCCCTTGCAGGAATTCGTCGCTGACCCGCCCCTGCAACATCGACGCCTGGCGCTCGTACAGCTTGCGCCAGATGGCGTGGTCGGTGCTGGTGTAGCGGTGCACCGGCTGCTCGATGGTGAAGTCGGGGCGCAGCGACTGGCCGGAGAGCAGGCCTGCGTCGAACTGTTCCCGCAGCTTGTCGGTGAGGGTGCCCTGGAAGGCGGCGGGGGCTTCAGTGGCGGCCATGGCGGGTGCGGACATGGGTTTGTGTCTCCTGTTATGCGTGGTCGCTGCGGCGCGGCAGCTCGGGATGCGGATTTACTGCGTAGTTTAGTGAGGGCATGCCGCATATACGCCGCAAAATCGGCTTGTCCTGGATTGATCGTGCATGTAACGTGCGTCATGCGATGACTCGATGCGGAATTTGTGTATGACTGCCCAAAGCGTCTCTCTCGATCCTTTCGACCTGGCCCTGCTGGCAGCGCTGCAGGCGGACGGCCGCTCCACCCATCAGCAGCTGGCGGAACGCGTGCACCTGTCGCCCAGCCAGGTCGGGCGCCGCCTGGCGCGGCTGGAAGCCGACGGTGTCATCACCGGCTATCGCATCAGCCTGTCGACCCAGGCCTTGGGGCTTGGCGTGCTGGTCTTTATCAGCGTCAAGCTGGCGCACCACGGCGACACCATCGTCGAGCGCTTCCGCGAGGAAATCCTGCTGCTGGAAGAGGTGCAGGAGTGCTATTCGGTGGCGGGCGAGGCCGATTACCTGATCCGCGTGGTCGTGCCGGACCTGCCCACGCTGGCGGAGTTCACCATGAAGCGGCTGATGCGGGTGCCCGGCGTGGAGAGCGTGCGCTCCAATATCGTGCTGACCGCGATCAAGTGCGAGGGGGCGCTGCCGCTGTCGCACCTGCGCTGAGCCGGCATTCCGGGTCGGCACGGAATGCGGCGTTGAATCTTTTCCCAGGGCGCCTTGCAGGATTGCGCGCCGGTCTTGCACTCCTGTGGCGTGCGTGTCACCCTCGCCGGGTGCCACAAAGTGGCGGAAAAGGGAGGATGGCAGGATGAAGGGAATCGTCGCCGGAGCCGATCGGGACCTTGGCAGGAAGCAGCCGGCGCGCGCGTCATGCGCCGCGGCATTGGCGCTGGGCGCCGCGCTCGCGCTGCTCGCCGGCGTCCAGCCCGCCGGGGCCGCCCAGGTCACCCGCTTTTCGCCGGAAGGCACGGTGGGGCAGGTCAGGCAGGTGGCGATCCGCTTCGACGAGGCCATGGTGCCGATGGGCGATGTGCAGGCCGCCGCGCCCGCCGCCGTGTCCTGCACCGGCGCCAGCACCAGCGGCCAGGCTCGCTGGGTGGATGCCAAAAACTGGGTCTACGATTTCACCAACGACCTGCCGCCCGGCGTGCGCTGCAGCGTGCGCATGCGCGCCGGGCTGAAAAGCGTCGCCGGCACCGCCTATGCCGGCAAGCCGGAATACCGCTTCGAGACCGGCGGCCCGACCGTGATCGCCAGCCGGCCGTCCGGCGGCGAGATCGGGGAAGACCAGGTCTTCGCGCTGCGCTTCAACGGCCCGGCCACGCCAGCATCGGTGCGCGAGCACGCCTGGTGCCAGGCGCAGGGGCTGGGCGAGCGTATCCCGGTGCGGCTGCTCGCCGGCAAGGAACGCGACGAACTGCTCGAAGCGATCCACTGGACCAAACTCGCCAAGCCGGTGCCAGACGCCGTGCATCTGCTTGCCTGCCAGCAGCGGCTGCCGGCCGCGGCGCGGGTGCAGCTGGTGCTGGGCGCGGGCATCGCCACGCCGTCGGGGATGGCCACGCGCGACGAGCGCCGCTTCGACTACACCGTGCGCGAACCCTTTACCGCCAGCTTCAGCTGCGAGCGCGAGCACGCGCAATCGCCGTGCACGCCGCTGCGGCCGATGTCGGTCACGTTCTCGGCCCCGGTGCCGCGCAAGCAGGCCGAGCAGGTGCTGCTGAAGACGCCGTCCGGCCGGCGCGCGCCGCAGTTCGATCCCGATATGGCGCCGGATGCCAGCGTCAGCGCGCTGACCTTTGCCGCGCCGTTCGCCGAGAAGGCAAGTTTCATCATCGAGGTACCAAAGGACCTGAAGGACGACAGCGGCCGCACGCTGTCCAATGCCGACCTGTTCCCGCTGAAGATCGCCACTGCGTCCATGCCGCCGCTGGCCAAGTTCGCCGCCGCGCCGTTCGGCGTGGTGGAGCGTTTCGGCGAACTGCCGCGCGGCAAGTCGCCGGCCGACTACCCGCCGCTGTTGCCGGTGACGCTGCGCAACGTCGAGGCCGATCTCGCCGTGCGCGGCATCCAGGCGCGTGCGGGCACGGTGATGAAACTGCGCGTGGACGACGATGCCGCGGTGATGCAATGGCTGGGCCTGGTGCGCCGCATGCATGAGTCCAGCTATACCCGCGGCGAGCTCGACGCGGTGCTGGCGGGCCGCTCGCCTTACCGCGTCAACAACCCGCGCAATGCGGTGTCGATCGAAACGCGCTCGGTGTCGTTGCTCGAGCGCGCGCCCGGCGTGCAGAAGCTGGCCGTACCCAAACCATCGGGCGACGGCCCGCGGCCGTTCGAGGTGGTCGGCATCCCGCTGTCCGAGCCGGGCTTCCACGTGGTCGAGATCGCTTCGCCGATGCTGGGCGAGGCGCTGCTCGGCAAGCGCGCGCCGATGTACGTGCGCACTGCTGCGCTGGTGACCAACCTGGGCGTGCATTTCAAGCTGGGCCGCAGCCTGGGCAACGAGGACGACGGCAGCCGCAGCGGCCTGGCGTGGGTCACGGCGCTCGACGACGGCAAGCCGGTGGCCGACGCTGCCGTCGCGGTGCGCGACTGCGGCGGGCGCCTGCTGGGCGAGGGCCGCACCGACGCCAGCGGCGTGGTGCGCTTCGCCAGACTGGACGCCGTGCCGGAATCGAATTGCGACCAGAACGGGCTGTCCGGCTACTTCGTATCGGCGCGCATCGCCGCGGGACACCCGCAGGCGCGCGGCAAGGCCGACATGGCCTTCGTGATGTCGGACTGGAACCGCGGCATCGAGGCCTGGCGCTTCAATGTGCCCACCGGCACCAGCACCGCGCCGACGGTGCGCGCGCATACCATCTTCGACCGTACCTTGCTGCGCGCCGGCGAGACCGTGTCGATGAAGCACCTGATCCGCGCCGAGACCGCGCAGGGCTTTGCCTTGCCGCCGGCCAGCCGCCCGCTGCCGACGCGCGTGGTGATCCGACACGACGGCAGCGGCCAGACCTACGAGCTGCCGCTGCAGTGGCGCCAGACCGCCACGGGCGGACGCAGCGCGGAAAGCACGTTCCAGGTGCCGCCCGCGGCCAAGCTCGGCGTCTATACCGTCGAGCTGGAAACACAACCATCACAGCAGACGCAGCAGGGTGAGGGCGCGAATGGCCGCAACGAAGGCTCGCGTACCTATCCCAGCGGCAGCTTCCGCGTCGAAGCGTTCCGGCTGCCGGTGCTTGCCGGCACGCTGCAGCTGGCCGGCAAGGCCGGCGCCGCGATCGCGCCGGCCGAGCTGCCGGTCGGCGTGGAAATCCACTACCTGTCGGGCGGCGGCGCGGCCGGCCTGCCGGTGCGCGTATCGGCGCTGCTGCGCGACAAGAGCGTCAGCTTCCCCGGCTATGACGAGTTCTCGTTCGATCCCCCGCGCCCGCAGCGGGAAAGTGCCAGCGGCGATGAGGAGATGGACGACTCGGAGCAGCCTGATGACGGCCAGAAGCTGGTGGCCGACAAGCTGCCGCTGACACTCGACAAGAACGGCAACGGCACCGTCACGCTGCGCAAGCTGCCCAAGACCGACGCGCCGCGCGACCTGGTGCTCGAAGCCGGCTTTGCCGACCCCAATGGCGAGATCCAGACGCTGCGCCAGACCGTGCCGTTGTGGCCGGCCAGCGTGGTGGTTGGCATCCGTTCCGAAGGCTGGGTCTCGGTGAAGCAGAAGCTGGCGGTGCACGGCGTGGTGCTGGACTTGGGTGGCAAGCCGGTCGCCGATGCCCCGGTCAAGCTCAATGCGCGCGCGCGGATCACCACCTCGGCGCGCAAGCGCGTGGTCGGCGGCTTCTACCGCTATGACAACCGTACCGAGACGCGCGAGCTCGGCACCGTGTGCGAGACCCGGACCGATGCGCACGGCCGCGCGCGCTGCGAGGTAGCGCTGGAGCATGCCGGCCAGGTAGAACTGGTGGCAAGCGCGCGCGACAAGGAGGGACGCACCGCGCAGGCCGCTTCGACGGTGTGGGTCACGCGCCAGGGCGAACTGTGGTTCGGCGGCGAAAACCATGACCGCATCGACCTGTTGCCGGAGAAGAAGTCCTACGCGCCGGGAGACACCGCGGTGTTCCAGGTGCGCATGCCGTTCCGCCACGCCACCGCACTGGTGGCGGTGGAGCGCGAGGGCATCTACCAGACCCAGGTGGTCGGGCTGCATGGCAGCGATCCCACGGTGCGCGTGCAGGTCAGGCCGGAGTGGGGGCCCAATGTCTATGTGTCGGTGCTGGCTTTGCGCGGGCGTCTGCATGAGGTGCCGTGGTATTCGTTCTTTACCTGGGGCTGGCGCCAGCCCGGCGAGTGGTGGCGCGCCTTCCGCAGCGAAGGCCGCGAATATGCCGCGCCGACGGCGCTGGTCGACCTGTCAAAGCCGGCGTTCCGGCTGGGGCTGGCCGAGATCAGGGTGGGCAATGCCGGACATCGGCTCGATGTGACGGTGACCCCCGACAAGACCACCTATCCCGTGCGCGGCAAGGCGCGCGTGGCGATCCAGGTCAGGCTGCCCGACGGCAAGCCGGCCGCCAATGGCGAAGTCGCGCTGGCCGCGGTCGACCAGGCACTGCTGGAGCTGATGCCCAACACCAGCTGGGACCTGCTTGATGCCATGCTGCAGCGGCGCGGCTATGGCGTGGAAACGTCGACCGCGCAGATGGAGATCATTGGCCGCCGGCACTACGGGCGCAAGGCGCTGCCCGCCGGCGGTGGCGGCGGCAAGAGCCCGACGCGCGAGCTGTTCGACACGCTGCTGCTGTGGAACCCGCGCGTGCAGCTTGATGCCGAAGGGCGCGCCAGCCTGGAAGTGCCGCTCAACGATTCGCTGACCAGCTTCCGCATCGTCGCCGTGGCAGACCTGGGCGTGGGCCGCTTCGGTACCGGCAGCGCCACCATTGCCGCCACGCAGGACCTGCAGGTGATCTCGGGCCTGCCGCTGCTGGTGCGCGAGGACGACCGCTACCGCGCCATGTTCACGCTGCGCAATACCACGAAGCGCGCCATGACGGTGCAGGCGAGCGCGCGCGCCACGCTGCTCGGTAATGATGGCACGCTGCCGGCGCAGACCGTGCAGATTCCGGCGGGTGAGGCGCGCGAGATCGGCTGGGACGTGACCGCGCCCACGCTGCTGGCGTATGCGCGCAGCGGCACCGTGATGTGGGAAGTGCAGGCGAGCGAGCAGGGCGGCGGCAATGCCGGCGACCGCATCAAGGTCTCGCAGCAGATCGTTCCCGCGGTGCCAGTGACGGTGCAGCAGGCCACGCTGGCGCAGGTGGCGCCGTCGCTGTCGGTGCCAGTCAAGGCGCCGCCGGGCGCGCTGGCGGACCGTGCCGGCAAGGTGCGCGGCGGGCTGCAGGTGAACTTCCAGTCGTCGCTGGCGGGCGGCATGCCGGGGGTGCGCGAATGGTTCCGCAACTATCCGTTCACCTGCCTGGAGCAGCGTGCGTCGAAGGCGATTGGCCTGAATGACACGGCCGCGTGGGAGGCGCTGATGACGCAGTTGCCGTCGTACCTCGATGCCAACGGGCTGGTTGCGTATTTCCCTCTGGCTTCGGATAGCGACTACGGCAGCGAGGTGCTGACCGCCTACCTGCTGGCCGTGACCGACGAGGCCGCGCGCGCCGGGTTGGCGCTGCGCATTCCCGACGCGCAGCGCGCGCAGATGGAGCGCGGACTGACCGACTTCGTCGAAGGCCGCATCCGCCGCGACAGCTGGTCGCCCGCGGGCGGCACGCAGTACCTGGAGGTGCGCAAGCTGGCCGCGCTCGAAGCGCTGTCGCGCACCGGCCACGCACAGGCGCGCATGCTGGATGCGATCCAGATCCTGCCGGCGCAATGGCCGACCTCGGCGCTGCTCGACTGGACGCTGCTGCTGACGCGCATGGCCGATATCCCGCAGCGCGAGCGGCGACTGGCCGAGGCGCAGCAACTGCTGCGCTCGCGCCTGACGGTGCAGGGCACGCGGCTGGCATTCTCCACCGAGCGCAACGACAACTGGTGGTGGATGATGGCCGGCGGCGATGCCAACGCCGCGCGGCTGCTGACGCTGGCCGCTGAACTGCCAGGCTGGAAAGAAGACGCGCCGCAGCTGGCCACCGGCCTGATCGGCCGGCAGGTCCGTGGCGCCTGGGGCACGACCACCGCCAACGCGTGGGGCATGCTGGCGGTGACGCGCTTTGCGCAGGTGTTCGAGAAGACGCCGGTGGCGGGCAGCACGCGCGTCTCCGTGAGCAACGCCGCCGATGCCACGCGCAGCTTCGACTGGGCGCGCGCGCAGCGCACCGACGGCGTGGCGCAGGGCAGTGTCGACCTGCCGTGGCCGGCAGGCGCGGACGGCGGCTCGCTGCAGGTCGAGCACACAGGCGCGGGCCATCCGTGGGCGACGGTACAGGCGCTCGCCGCAGTGCCGGTCACGGCGCCGCTGGCCGCGGGCTACCGCATCAAGCGCACCGTGACGCCGCAGGAGCAGGCGGTGCCCGGCAAGTGGTCGCGCGGCGACGTGTACCGCGTCAAGCTCGAGATCGATGCGCAGGCCGACATGACCTGGGTGGTGGTCAGCGACCCGGTGCCCGCCGGTGCCACCATCCTCGGCAGCGGCCTGGGCCGCGATTCGCAGATCGCCACGCGCGGCGAGCGGCGCAAGGGCGTGGCCTGGCCGGCCTACACCGAAC